>ERZ1673741.3-NODE-3-length-541569-cov-50.704264_pt1 | contig 541569 bp, 503 predicted proteins | sample MGYA00580209_ERZ1673741 | MGnify/ENA primary metagenome ERZ1673741 (study PRJEB41218, sample SAMN15661754) | gut metagenome | host: Homo sapiens | place: Canada: London | collected 2015-08-20/2019-03-30 | study: EMG produced TPA metagenomics assembly of... | reverse complement strand
TCATCCTCAATACATTTTACAGTTCCGTCCTGGAACTTCTCATAATGTAAATTATGAATTCTATTTTTGGAATGATATTTGTTATAATAGCAAAAAAGAGTCACTGTAAGCGTTTTAGTTGTACAATCTTTGGAAGTTCACATTTAGCCTGTAAACGATATCAGCGGTCTTTCGATTGTATGAAAGCTATTGTAAAAATGATGCAACATGACATAATCGGATTGACTAAAATGACACAGATATTTATAATATAGACAAAACGAAAATGACATGAACGGAGGACGGGGTAATGGAGAAATCTGTAACACTTGAAGAGGCGTTAAAAAGAATTGAGGAGCTGGAAAAAGAGAATGCAGAACTTCGGGAGGAATTGGAGTATTACAGAAATCGTAAATTAAGCGGTCGGCAGAAACATAACGCAAAATGGATGGCAATTTATAATGATTTTGTTGTTGGATATGAGAGCGGCATGACAATGGTAGAAATTGCGAAGCGGAACAATGTCAGTGAGAGGACGATTTATAGGTATAAAGCATATTATGACAAAATGAAGAAAAAAGAGAAATAGAACAATAATAGCAAATCGGACATAATGCTGATGTCGGCAATATCTTCATATGAGAATTGCAGACGTTTTTTGACCGCAAATGGATGGAGGAGTTCTATGGCAGAAGATAAAAAGAAAGATGAAATTGCAGTAATTGAAATTACAGAAGAATACATGAAGGGTCGGCTTTATGAATTCAGAGGGAAAAAAGTTATGCTTGATTCAGATTTGGCAGAAATTTATGGGTATGAGACCAAAAATTTTAAAAGGCAGGTTAAGAATAACATTGCCAAATTTGAAGGTGATGATTTTATGTTTGAATTGAATGATGTAGAAGTGGAAAATCTTTCAAGGTGCAAAAATTTCACCTTGAATATGGGAAGAGGTTCAAATATAAAATACAAACCTTATGTGTTTACAGAACAGGGTGTATATATGCTTATGACGGTTTTGCGCGGCGATCTTGCAATTAAACAAAGCCGTGCACTTGTGAAAACTTTTAAGAAAATGAAAGATTACATTTTAGAAAATCAAGATCTAATCGGTCAGCGGGAAATACTTCAGTTAAGCATGGAGACTGCCAACAACAGAATAGAAATTAACAAAATCAACTCAGATATGATATCTCTTGAAAAGCAGATTTCAGATGTTGCAGAAGGCTTGAAGGATGTTGTGACAAAATCTGAGTTGGCTGATATGATGAACAGCTTTGTTTCAGATGATGATGACAAGTGGCTCATGTTTAATGCAAAATTTAGTAGTGCAGATGAGGTATATGAGTCTATTTATAAACAGGCAAGGTCATCAATATATGTCGTTGATAATTATATTGGATTAAGAACGCTGGTACATCTTAAAAATTCTCCGACCGGAGTAGACATTATTTTATTCAGTGATAATGTTGGAAATAATAAACTTCATAACATAGAATTTACAGATTTCTGCAGGGAGTACCCAACAGTAAATTTGTCAATGAAAAAGACAGGTGGCATATTCCATGATCGTTTTATCGTATTAGATTATGGAACTGCTAATGAAAGGATTTTTTTATGCGGGGCTTCATCAAAGGATGCAGGGGCTAGAATAACCAGTATTGTTGAAGATTATGGAATATCTAAATATGCCCCTGTGATTGCCTCGCTGTTAAAAAATCCGACGTTGATTTTACCACAATAGAGGGGAGTCGCTGTAGTAGGAAATGTAGTAGGGACGTTGCTTTTGACTCCAGTATCGTCCACAATTAATCCCAGTTCGTAGTTGGAGAAAGTAGAATTATATGAGAAAAAAAGACAGATTTCCATTTGTTATGACTAGGAAATCATTGGTTGTGTATATTGTTTTTATAGTTCTTCTGGGACTATTTCTGTTTTTTGCCATAGGAGATATGGCTGGAAAATGTGCGGCATGTATTATTTGTCCGATGCTCATTGCATATTTGCTCTATGCGTATTGCAAGGAAAGTAAAGCAGATACGAAAGCTCGTGAGATGAAAGCACAATATATGAATGGCAATTATTTTGAAAGTCCTGAGTGGCATGAGAAATATGTAGCCTATCTCAATGAGTGCCCTTTTGAGAAACCAAAATATCAAAGCATGAAACTGGATTTATTAAAAAGATTTCAAAGACAAGAATATCTTGTTAATATGATATTGCCATTGTTCCTGATGTTTTGTACCTTGTGTCTTATTCCTTTAGGGCGTTATTATATGGCTATCATAGGATTTTGCCTATTCGGATTCTTATTTTGGCTAGAGTTTTCACTGTATATAGGAATGCCGGTACGGAAGTGGTTGAAGGGCGATATTGATTATGAGGAGCTTGAAGCGTCATATTTAAAAAGTAAGATGCTTTTCTATAAAACAAATGCATTAGCATTTGGGACTACACATTTACATGGATTCACAGAGAAAAAAATATACGCAATAGATTATCGATTGGTGGAAGGAATATCAAGAAAAATAGTACGCCTTAAGAAGTATGAGGATGGAATTTATAATGCGGAGGAGTATCAGCATTTTGCAGTTATTCATGTCAGACTGCCAAGAAACGGAGACATTCATGATGTTGAGATCGAGCTAAATGAGTTTCAGGTTCAAATGGCAATCGATAAGTTATCCGTCTATAAAATTGGTGAAGATTTGATGGAAAATCTTTCTGTAAATGAGCATAAAGAAAATGAGGCTGTAATATAGCCAATGCAGCATTTAGCATTGCCTGAAAAGGATAAAGAAGATAAGGAGTCACATGGACAGAAAAACCGAAGCCCTAAACTACCTGAAACAATACCCCAAGATGGCAAAATGGATGAATACCTGCAGTTGCTGTGGCTCAATGGGCTATAACCCTGATATGTCAGACAAGATCACTTCGAGAGATGGCAATGGAGAATATAACACTGTATTTTCAAGAAACATAAAGAAGCATTTTTTCCACTTAGAGTAAATGACATGGGGATGTGTGACATTTGTCAGAAATATTGGAGAGAAAATCATTAAGTAACTTGATATGATGAAATTGAGGCTTGCATCAATAAGCCAAATAGAAAAGGAGAAAAGACGATGGAATTTATATGTTACCCAAAGTGTTCAACCTGCCAGAAGGCAAAGAAATGGCTGGACGAGAATAAGATCGAATACACGGAGCGCCACATTGTGGATGACAATCCAACATATGAGGAGCTTAAGAAATGGTATGAGAAGAGTGGACTTCCGCTCAAGAGATTCTTCAATACGAGCGGCATGCTGTATAAGGAGATGAAACTGAAGGACAAGCTTCCGGACATGAGCGAGGATGAGCAGTTACAGCTTCTTGCGACAAATGGCATGTTGGTGAAGAGACCACTTGCCGTTGATAAGGAGTTCGTGCTGCCTGGATTTAAAGAAAAAGAGTGGACAGAGAAGATGCTGTAGTAGGGACGTTGCTTTTGTCACGAGGACTGTCCCCATGTCACGATTCTTATAAGACAGAGGGACGCTTTGTGTGACAAAAGGAATGTCCCCAATTTTACAATTTTAAATAAGACAGAGGGACACTCTTTGTGACAAAAGGAACGTCCCCGTGGAGAAAAAATGAAAAAAATTTATGTAAACAACAGTTGGGAAATGCATCGCGTAGGCAATGACGATTGGATTATGGCGACAGTGCCGGGATCGGTGTATGGGGATCTGCTGCAGGCGGGCAAGATGGAAGATCCGTTCTGGAAGGACAATGAGATAGAAGCACTGAAGCTGATGGATTACGATTATGAGTACCGCACCAGCTTTTCGTGTGATGATGAACTGCTGGGATCGGATGAGGTTATCCTTCGGTTTGAAGGGCTGGACACCATTGCGGATATCATGCTAAATGGTGTGAAGCTTGGACACGCCGACAATATGCACAGGACATGGGAGTATTCGGTAAAGGATACCCTGAAGCAGTCAGATAATATATTAAGTGTATATTTTTATTCGCCGACAAAGTTCATCGCAGATGCATTTGCGAAGGCTCCAACACGGGGAACCGAGGATGCCATGAACGGATTTGTACATATCAGAAAAGCTCACTGCATGTTTGGCTGGGACTGGGGCGCACATCTTCCAGATGCAGGAATATGGCGGCCGGTCAGCTTGCTTGGAATTGATACCGCACGGATAGATTCTGTTGAAATCCTGCAGCATCATGGTCAGGACTCAGTGGAACTTGATATAAAGCCGGAGATAGAATTTGCCCGGAAGCATATTGGTTCTGGATCAGAGACGGGACAGCTGAGTGCAAACGTTAGAGTAGTAGATCCGGTTGGAAACGAAATTATAAATAGAATATTAAATGAAGATATCACGAAGAATATACATATAGACAACCCACAGCTCTGGTGGCCGCGCGGGTATGGTGAGCAGAACCTTTACACTGTTTCCGTTGACCTTGTGAAAGATGATGGTACGGTGGTTGACAACTGGACGAGAAAGATCGGCCTGCGGACAATAACCATGGACCGCACAAAGGATAAATGGGGTGAGAGATTTGCCACCTGCGTAAACGGTGTAAATATATTTGCCATGGGTGCGGATTACATTCCGGAGGACCATCTCCTTGGACGTGTGACACCTGAGACCACAAGAGCTCTGCTTGAGAAGGCGGTATTTGCGAACTTCAATTCTATACGTGTGTGGGGCGGTGGATATTATCCTGACGACTGGTTCTATGATATGTGCGATGAGATGGGATTTGTGGTGTGGCAGGATTTCATGTTTGCGTGTGCTGTCTACGATCTCACACCAGAATTTGAGGCAAATATCACCGCGGAATTTATTGACAACTTAAAGAGGATCCGCCATCATGCGTCACTCGGGCTTATGTGCGGCAATAATGAGATGGAGCAGTTTGTTAAGGAGAGAAAATGGGTGAGCAAGGACAACGAGGTTCGGGATTATATTATTATGTACGAGCGAATTCTCCCTAAGATCATGAAGCAGTATGCTTCACAGGTATTTTATTGGCCAGCGAGCCCGTCCTCAGGTGGTTCATTTGATGATCCGAGAGACGAGAACCGTGGTGATGTGCATTATTGGGCTGTGTGGCATGGTGATAAGCCATTTTCTGAGTACAGAAAGTTTTACTTCAGATATCTTTCCGAATTCGGTTTCCAGTCATTTCCTTCAAAGAAAACTGTTGAGACATTTACGGATGATGAACGTGATATGAATATCTTTTCATACATTATGGAGCGGCATCAGAGAAATGGCTCGGCAAATGGAAAGATAATGAATTATATGCAGCAGACATATAGATATCCATCTGATTTCGAGACGGTTATCTACGCATCGCAGCTTCTGCAGGCGGATGCCATCAGGTATGGCGTCGAGCATTTTCGAAGAAACAGAAATGATGACAGGTGCATGGGAGCGGTGTACTGGCAGTTCAACGACTGCTGGCCGGTTGCATCCTGGTCCAGTGTGGATTACTGCCAGCGCTTAAAAGCACTTCACTACTATGCAAGACGTTTCTTTGCACCGATCATGATCTCCTGTGAAGAGGAGGGCTTGCTTGGAAGCGGACAGGAGCTGGTGAGACTTCCATTTGAATTCCCGAAGTCCATACGCCTCTGCGTGGCAAATGAAACCATGAACACAGAGAAAATACTTGTGTCCTGGCAGTTGAGGGATGCGTCAGCTCGTGTTCTTGAATCTCACGAGGAGGAGATCACTGCGCCAGCGCTGACGAGCGTATGGCTTGACAAGGTTGAACTTACTGGTATCGACATTTACCATCAGTATGTGAGCTATCAGGCAAGCATGAAAGGACAGGTAATATCAGAGGGGACTGTCATATTCTCATATCCGAAGTATTTCTGCTACGAGGAGCCTCATTTGCAGGCGACAGTGGATGGCGACTATATCACAGTCAGTGCGGATGCTTATGCGAAGAGTGTGGAGATCCTGAACCAGAATGAGGATCTTATCCTGTCGGATAACTATTTTGACCTGAATGCAGATTCAAAGACTGTAAAGGTTATAAGTGGAAGCGTGGATAAGCTGAGGCTTAGAAGTGTATATGATATAAATTGACCTTGATAGGATAGAGTTACAGATAGTAAATGCCAGCGCATAAAATGCGCTGGCATTCTCAATTTTCATAGTTTCGAAGATGAGAGATAAATTAGTATACCCCCGCAGGATACAGATCGCCATCCGGAAGAACAGGTGGCTCTTTTTCGGTATTCTCAGGTGTAACTTCCTTGCGTTCACCAGGGGCAAGCTTGATCGTTCCGGCACTTGACTGTACATAGATCACGCTGTAGCCGATATTTTCTACATATAATGGCTTTTCGTCTGTATATTCGGAGTAGAACTCGATATTCTGATAATGCGGGAAATATCTCACGTCAACAAGCTCATTGCATTCCAGCCCTTTATTGTATGCACTTATCAGAAAGCTGTCCTGAAATGTTCCGACGTGCGGGTATGCCGAATATTCGCAGGGAGTGTTGTCTTCAGAATCTTCTGGCACATAATACAGTGAATGAAAGTAATACTCACAGAAATTGGCAAGTACAAGAAGAACTTTTCCCGGTTCTATAACAGGTCTGAGCAGCGTGTCCATTCCTTTATATTTCATCTTCAGGACTTCATAGTCTGGAATAACATCTGAGTACTCATTCTGATGTTCCCAGTCGCAGTACGCAAGAGGACAGTGATACACGCTGTTCATAGTTGTGACAACAAGCTCATCGGCCTCGGTATCTACATGTATATCATTTACAACCGAAGTATGGATCCATGTGCCATCTGTGAGTCTCTGATGTCCGGTTACGACGCCGTGTCCCATCTGGTATCGTTCGCCTTCTGATACAAATGACTCAACATACCAGTAGTGAAGCATGAGCTTTTCGTTATCATTTACCAGATTGTCTATGTAGGAATCGATGATCTGCTGTCCCAGAAGCTCATAGCTGCTTCCTGGAAATGGTCTGGACATTCCCATCACTATCCTGCGTCCGTTATATGAAAATACCAGCTTGATCACCATGCCGTAGTCCTTTATGACGCCCTTTATATCATATTTATCTGAATATACATTTATCTCCTGCTCGAGCATTGAACTATCCATACCAGAGGCCACCTCACTTCTCTATATTTTATAGTATACTAATTATCCATCCTTTTGCCCGGATTGGTCAATCAACTGGTAGTTTAATAGAAATGAGATAATGATCGAATTCCTAATTATTATCTCTGTGGTATGATCATCAATCGAGATTTATATCTTTGTAGATATCGGATACATAGGTTTCTTTCATTGTATTAAATATTTGGTGCTTGATGTTTTCAAATATTACATCTGCGGATTCTTTAATTTGTTTATCGATGGTAGTTGCAGTATCAGGAAAATCGTAAAATTTCAGTAAATTGTCAGAAGGCTCTGCTACCAGTTCATAAACATCATAAAGTGAGAGATTGGACAGATCACAGTTTAAGTTCGTCCCACCTGGACCGGGTTTAGAAACGATCAAGTCCTTTTTCTTCAGGTCCAGCATGGTATATCTGATAATAGATGCATCAGCTCCTGTGTGGGCAGCGATAAAGTTGCTTGTTATTTTTTCATCCTTGTGTAAATAGCATATGATGAGGATCTGTAAAGCTAAGGTGTATTTTGTTGAAAATCTCATGTGTAAAATCTCCTTTTGAAAAAATGTGAAAAAAAATCACAAACCACTTGACAAAATATAAATCTGTGATATGATTACAACAGATAGTTTGTTGCAATAATATCACAAACTGCAAACAAGCTTAGTATAATACAAAAAACTAGTTAAATCAAGAGTAAAAAAGAGAATTAAGGAGGAAACAAGATATGAGCAAAGAGAATTTAAGTGAAGTAACTTTGCCTACTAACAAACGTAAGATTGAAACAAATTCATGGAATGAGGATGAGTTTCTTGAAGAAGTGGATGCGGAGGCTCTGGAGTACTATTATGATGAAGTGCTGGGAGCGTATGATGAAGATGAAAAGGGTGAGGTGAATGATGGCTATGATTTCTAACTTATAAGCTTCGTCTGATTATAAATTGGGCGATGCTTACAGACACAAGGTGTCAGGTACAGAATGTCGATGGGGTAGAGCTTTTACGTAGGGGAATGAAAAGGCTGCAAGGCTAATATTGGAATTCTTGGAGGTGTAGGAATTATGAATAGTATACGTGATCTATATGATCTAGTTCTCGAGGAGTACGGGAAGAGGGGGTGTTGGATATCAGAGCTTGCAGATGAATTGGGTGTTTGCAGAAGGGATGCAAACCACCTCACTTATGCACTGGGATACAGAAGAGGCAAAGCTTTTGCTTTGACAGCGTATGAAGACTTTGCAAGAGATGAAGGTGTTAAAGCCATCTTTAACGATATAATGCAAGCAAAATAGAAAATATAGGCGGTTGTCTCTCAGCAGTCGAAAGACTAAACGCACAAATTTACGGGCAGTTAATGCGAGTGCCCGTTTGTGTTGGCATCCTACATTGAGAGCCTGGTATGATGATATGAAGGAAAGATTGCTGGAAGATTATTATAGTGGTAGGGGGCATATACATGTATCATTATATTATTGCTGATATACACAATTCGATAAAAGAGTTTAATAGTATAATAGACCAGATAGCCCCCTCAAGACAGGATGAAATCGTCCTGCTTGGGGATGTCTTTGATCGCGGAGGGGAGAATTCAGATCCGGTTGGCGTTTACTTTAGCATTTTGCGGCTAAGCATGAATGTAAACGTGAAGTGGGTTCGAGGCAATCACGATCACATGCTCGCGGAGTATATTTATTCTTACTATGGTGGAAAGAAGAGATGCAATATACCACCATATCAATACAACTCGTTTGATCTGATGAAGGATAGACTTGCTCCAGTGGACATGCTGGACTTGGCTGATTTGATAAAGGGGCTGCCCCTGCAGATAGAGATCAATATTGGATCAAAGAAATATCTTCTTGCGCATGCCATGACATTTGATCCAGCACTTGTAGAACAGGATGATACGTTGTATCTGGAAGGTCTTTATGACATGGAAGAGTATTGGCGCCAGGGCGTGAAAGGGTATGTATCACTTGTAGGCCATACAGATTCAAGCTATCAGTATAACAATTCACATGGTAGATATCTTGATGGACAACATTCAATTTGGACGAATGATTTGGAAAATGTGTACATGCTGGATTGCGGATGTGGCTTGCCAAATGGGAGGCTGGCCTGCATATGTTTGGAAACAGGTGAGAGATTCTATGCATGAATTGGGCAGTCAAGAGCTTAATAATAAAATTGATCACACTTATGTGTCAGACACGCAAGGTGTCAGGTGCAGATGAACAGAACATGTATAAGTATATTCATGTGTACCTGATACCGTTCATGTGCTATGGAAAAAGAGTTATAAAAGGAAGTGAGATGATACACTATGGCAATTCAATTTAATGAGCTTAGGCAATACTTAGCAAGAAACGTTAGGTTGTCAATTTGTTTTGAGGATGGGTATTACCACAATTATCTGATGATTTCAGATGTTCCGGCTGAAAAGTATAAGAATCTATATGTTTATGGAGTTGGAATGATCGATGTAGAATTTAGTATGGATGTGTACGCTGCTCCAAAGGATTTGGACGGCGTAATCACTTCAACAAAAGATGATACTATAGAACCTGCGATTGAGATTGTTCTTCATGAAGCTCCGCGCAATATAGAAAGAAAAGCAGAAGATGTTCTTTTGTTCAAAGATATTAAACCGTACTTACAGATAGGTAGGAATTTTGCTGTCGTTAACAGAGAAGACTGGTCATACAAAGTATATGAATATCGAAAAGATATCCCTAGTAATTATGATGACATGTTTTTATATGGCATAGGCATGGAGGATAATTCAGATGAAAGTGATAAAAATATTATAAAAATGTTAGAAAAAAGAAAGTGTGATTCTTACATGAACAAGCAAATGGTAATTGTTTTGTCAAATACAGCGAGGACAGATATTGACGCAGTATAACTGTAAGACAGGTCATACAGATTCAAGCTACCAGTATAACAATCCACATGGCAGGTACCTTGACGGAAATCATTCAATCTGGGTGAATGATTTGGAGAATGTGTACATGCTGGATTGCGGATGTGGCTTGCCAAATGGGAGGCTGGCCTGCATATGTTTGGAAACAGGTGAGAGATTCTATGCATGAATTGGGCAGTCAAGAGGTTAATAATAAATGAGGAAATACATATGGGAAAAAAGATAAATATTGAAGCGAGTGATGAACCTTGTATGTTCCAGTTCTTTAAAAAGTATATACACCAGACAGACAAGAACGAATTTTATTGTGATAACAGGGTTGTTGATATCAGTAACCCTAATCCGGGAGTAGTTGTTGATTTTAAAAATATTGATCACACTTATGAAGTATTTGCAGTACTTGGAAATTATTGGGGAGGATGGAACTCTACGCCGACAGCAGCAGAGATGTATAATAGAGCTAAGGAATGGGAAGAGCGATTTGGCACGGAGATAGTTGGATTATCATATAACAGCGTTGATTTTGTATTGAACCGAAAGCTATCTGATATAGAAATAGAGGATTTGATCAAAGAATGTGAGGATATTCATGCAGATGCGGCTTGTAGTGGCGGATATGAAGAAATGCAAAAAATAATAAGAGAAAAAGGCGAGCTTCATATATGGTGGGATTAATATTATAAATATTGGGGAGGCGGTTTAAGTGGCTACATATGTAATTTCAGATATCCATGGAATGTATAACAAATTCACCGAGCTTTTGAATAAGATCAAGCTGAAGGATACGGACACTCTGTATATTCTGGGCGATGTTCTAGACAGGGGACCAGATCCGATCAAAACATTGCTCAAGATAATGAGCATGTCAAATGTGATCTGCATGCTTGGCAATCATGAGGACATGGCACTTGATTGCCTGAAGTTTTTGACTACTGAGATAACGGAACAGTCGTTGTCTGAGGTGTCTGAAGAGATGCTGGAGAACCTGGTAACCTGGCAGTACAATGGCAGCAAGACGACCATAGACGGGTTTCGGGCACTGGACAGAGCGAAGCAGCAAGAGGTCATTGACTTCATAGAGGATATGCCAGAGATAGAGGAGATATCGGTAGCTGGACAGAAATATCTACTTGTGCACGGCGGGCTAGGGGATTTTTATCCTGGTAAACCGATCGAGAGTTACACGATTGAGGAACTTATCTGGGCAAGCGCGGAGTATGATATTCAGTATTTTGATGACACTTATGTTGTTACAGGCCATACCCCGACACAGGGCATACCGGGCAATCCCAGACCTGGATACATATACAGACAGAATAATCATATCGCCATCGACTGCGGTGCGGTGAGAAGAAGCGGGCGGCTTGCGGCGATAAGGCTTGATGATGGCAAAGAATTTTACACAGGAGATTGATGTTCAAGAGAACAGGGAGGAGTGCTTATGAGGATATATTGTATGAGTGATATTCATGGCTGCATGGCTGAATTCGTGGATGCTTTAGCTTTGGTGTGGGATCACCTGGATGAGCCTGATACTATGCTTTGCCTGCTTGGGGACTATATTCATGGAGGCGCAGATGGTTATGCAGTCCTGGATAAGATAATGAATCTGCAGAAGGAATATGGTCCTGATAAGGTAGTTGCTCTTATGGGTAACCATGAAGAATTTGTTCTTCTGGGCGATTCAAGTATAAATCGGCTGATCGGTGTCTTTGATGATGATGCAGATGACGTCCGGGAACACGATGATGAAAGATATATAAGATGGATCGAGAATCTCCCAAGGTACTTTACAGAGGGCAACACGATATTTGTCCATGCTGGCATCGATGAGGAAGCCGGTGACATGTGGGAATGGATGACCAGCGAAGATACATATGTCAACAAGTATCCGGCGGAGACCGGGAAGATAGAAGGACTTGATATGAAGGTTGTAGCCGGTCACGTTGGCACAGCGGAGATCTCCGGGGATCCAGGATTCCACGATATTTATTATGATGGTGAATCACACTATTACATTGATGGAACGGTGCTGGACAGCGGCATTATACCGGTCCTTCTAGTTGATACTGATGAGGACAAATATTATAAAGTCACAGAGTCTGGTGAATGGCTTGTACATCCATTTATTTACTGATTCTCTTTCTTAAAATACAAAGGCGCACAGTTCCGTTGGGAGCTTGTGCGTCTTTGTACATTAATTTATTTGTTGAGAAGAGTACAGTGCAGCGGTAGTGAAAAACAAATATCAGATATTGCAGTAAATGTGGATATGTGCTACAATGTCCGAAAAGTCGGAAGTTGAACGGGGGTACATTGTGAAGGTATATGAGAAGATATTTGCAAGGCTGGAAGAACTGAGTATGAGCCAGTCAGAGCTTTCGAGAAGAACAGGGATTTCAACCAGCACGATAAATGACTGGAAAAAAAAGAAGATCAATCCCCAGGCAGACAAGCTGGTTGCTATCTGTAAGGCACTTGACATGTCATTGGCAGACCTGCTTGGAGAAGACGGGGCTGAGAGCAGTGGCACAGATTACAGTGCCGAGGAGAAATATCTGGTGGAGTGTTATCGCAGATCGGATAATTATGTGAGAAGGCATATGCTCAGATATATGGAGCTCATTGACAATGTTGAGCCAAATGAGATGAAGACACCACAGAGGAATGTTGCCGTTATACAGGATGTGGATGGGAATAATATTGTGTTTATCAATGATATTATTTTTAAGGGAAAACGTTCTATAACATGGCCCGATGTTGAGGAATATCTGCGCCAGTATGTGGGAGAGTTCTATTCTATAGCAGAGACTGGAGATATAGTTTATATCGGTACTGATTTGCCAGATGAATATGCAGGATCTAATTACACAAAACATATTAAAGGGACAGTGGCAAAAGCAAAGGCAAACGCGGCTCAGGCAATTCCGGAGATCATTGAAATAGCAACATCCAAAACAGTGGAAGAAAATAAAAAAGAGAAACATAGCCGTAATGCTAAAAATGGATGGTATAGATATGATACCAGATTTGCGTTACCGGTTTACGATGAAAGTGGTGAGGTTAAGCGGTACAATGTGTTTAGTGCAAGATTATTGATCAGACATGCCGCTTCTGGGAAAATGTATCTGTACGATGTTTTAGAAATAAAAAAAGAAACGAGCAAGCCTTGTCAGGTGTAAAACCCTACCCAGTAGAAAACCCATTTCTTAATAAGTAAAGAATAAATCATGCTAAAGAAAAAGTCAACAGACATTTGAGGCGGAGGTTTCGAATTTGTAAATATTATTTATTTTAGCTTGAAGAGGCTGGAAAGGACATAGATTGAATTTACAGGAGACATTAAAACACTATTTTGGATATGACAGTCTGAGAGCAGGGCAGCAGGAGCTTATAGATGGAATACTTGCAGGCAGGGATGTACTTGGAATCATGCCAACCGGAGCGGGTAAGTCGCTGTGTTATCAGCTCCCTGCACTCATGATGGGTGCTTCCGGTAAGGGCATAACGATAGTTATCTCACCACTAATATCACTTATGGTAGATCAGGTTAAGGCACTGAACCAGGCGGGAGTTCACGCTGCGTATATCAATAGTACATTGACAGAAGGACAGATCAGAAAAGCTTTGGAATATGCCGGACAGGGCAGATATACACTCATGTATGTTACCCCGGAGAGACTTGGCACTGCGCAGTTTCTGGATTTTGCCGGCAAGGCAAGTTTTGCAATGGTGACAGTTGATGAGGCTCATTGCATATCCCAGTGGGGACAGGATTTCAGACCAAGCTATCTGGAAATAGCGGATTTTATAGATAAGCTGCCAGTGCGTCCTGTTGTGAGTGCGTTTACCGCTACAGCAACAGATATAGTAAGGCGGGATATCGTCCAGAATCTTAGACTTGAATCTCCTGTCACGATTGTCACAGGATTTGACAGACCGAATCTGTTCTTCAAGGTTGTGAACAGGAAAGGCGGACGTGAGACGGACAACAGTGTATTGAACTATGTCAAGAGACATGAGGGAGAGAGCGGGATCATATATTGTGCTACCAAGAAGAATGTGGAGAAGGTACACGAATTGTTGGTGGCACATGGAATATCTGCCGGTCGGTATCATGCCGGATTATCGATGGAGGAACGCAAGAGGAGTCAGGAGGATTTTACATATGACAGGCTCAGTGTGATGGTGGCGACAAATGCATTTGGCATGGGTATTGATAAGTCAAATGTGAGGTATGTGCTTCATTATAATATGCCGCAGAGCCTTGAGTATTACTATCAGGAGGCTGGAAGAGCCGGACGTGATGGTGAGGAAGCGGAGTGCGTACTGTTCTTCTCAAAGCAGGATATCATGATAAACAAGCGTTTGCTGGAACATAAGGTTAGTTCTGCAAATGCAGGCATAGACGATGATGAACTGCGGGCAAATGACCAGCGGAAGCTGAATCAAATGATACGTTATTGTGAAACGGATCAGTGCCTGAGACAGTATATACTGAGGTATTTTGGAGATGAAAGCCCTTGCACATGTGACAAATGCAGTAATTGTGTTGTGACGGAGGAAGAGACAGAGCAGTCATACATAACTGACAAACGTGCTGTGAAAAAGATGGCGGTGATGGCTGATCTGACAGATGAGGGAATGGAACTGTTTGAACTTCTCCGGGCTGGACGCCTGGAGCTTGCAAGGAAGCAGAATGTGCCGCCATTTATCATTTGTTCGGATAAGACTCTCAAGGATATGTGCATTAAGTTGCCGAGGAACAGTGAGGATATGAAGAACGTATATGGTATGGGAGTGCAGAAGACGGAGAGTTATGGAGAGACATTTGCAGAGATTATAGACGAATTCTGCCTTGCACATACGGAATATGTGGAGAGCATGAAAGCGGAAGCTTTGGATTCTGACAATCTTGGTGACTTAGGGACACAAGGTGTGGAATCGGAAAAGCAGCGCAGAAAAGAGAAAACAGTCAGGAAGAAAGAGTTCTATATTGATCCGAACATGCTTGATGATGTGGAGATCGTCGATGAATGTATTGTTTCTGAGCTGGCGAATCGTATAAATGAACTGAATCAGAAACAGGGAATCACAGGCATGAAAAAGCTGACAGCGGCATTTATCAATGGTCTGCTACAGCAAAATGGCTACATTGAAGAACTGGACATGGATGATGGCAGCAAGACGAAGCGGGTTACCTCAAAAGGGGCGGAGATTGGAATCCGTGAGGAAGAGCGGAAAGCGAAGTTTGGCAGAAGATACTATGCAATCACACATAGCAGGGAGAGCCAGAAGGTGATAATAACTCTGCTTAAGGAGTATTTTTCACAGGATACGGCGAGGGAATAGTGGAGTGAGAAAAATATTATTCATCTTAAAGGGATCGAAATCGATACGTTTAAAAAGAAAGTGATAGATTACTTTATGATTAACAATAGATTGACAATAATGAGGTATGAAGATAATGGTATTTGAAACTATATACAGTTTGTATGAAAAAGAAGTAGTAAACGAGATTAAGAAATTAAAAACGGATGAAGAAATAAAATTTATTGAAAGAAAAGGAATTATACGAGATATTGTGTTGAAAAGGTTGGCAAAAGCATTAAGTGTGGCTGTATACAGAAATGGAAAGATAGAGGATGTACATGCGGGGGAATGCGAAGGGGAAGACTATTTTAGAGGTATACCGGATAGTTGTATGAAAGCAATTAATATTGATGTTTGTAATAAAATATATACGATGTTAAAACTATTGCTTAGTACAGATGAGGATGATTTTAAGATAGCTAATGCAGTTCTAAGATTCTCAGAGATGTGTGCGTCAGATTGGAATGAACCAGAACTGGATGATAGTATATACAATAAAGAACTGCTTGATTTGTTGTAATCATTTTTAGAAAGAGGATCAGACATATGAAGATAATAAATGCAACACCAAAAGACAAAGAAGAGCTGCTCTCACTTTATCACGCCATGATAGGCGGACCGTGTGAGTGGAGCGAGAATTATCCTGACGAGAATACCATAGCATTTGACCTGAAGAACGATGATCTGTTTGTTATGAAGAATGATAAAGAGGAAATCGTAGCCACAATATCCATAGATCACGATGATGCTGTTGAGGCACTTACGTGCTGGAGAGCAGATCTGGCTCCATCGGGAGAACTTTCAAGGCTGTGCGTCAGAAAGGATATGCAGGGCCAGGGGATTGCGAAAACCATGATGAACTATGCCTGTGATGTCCTGAAAAGCAGAGGCATGAAGGGCGTTCATATACTTGTCAGAGAGGGACATGTGGTGGCGCTTTCGACATACGCCAAGATTGGCTTTGAAACGGTTGGAGAGTGTGATCTTTTTGATAAGCATTTCGTATGTATGGAACGGGGATTCTAAAGAGGTAGATATTACAAGTTATAGGATGCAGCTGCAGCTATATTGTAATATAATGGGGGTGTATTGTTTGATGAGTTATAGAGATGAGACATTTTTATTATATAAGAATGACGAGTGGAGGTGCACAGAATGATAATTACAATAGGCAGAGAGTGTGGATGTGACGGCGATGAGGTGGCAGCAAGACTTGCCTCAAAATATGGTATAACCTGTTACACAAAGAAAGAGATAATAAGGCTGGCAAAGGAGAAGGGTGTGTATGACAAATATCCGTTTTTCTTTGGAGAGAAGGCTATAGATTCTATGATGCAGTCGGTGTCAGATGACTTTGTCGTGAAGAGAAGAAAGACTCCGGAGGAGGTACTTGAGAGATTGCTTGACGGACAGGATGGTGTTGTAGTGGGAAGAGCATCGGACTTTGCATTCAAGAACAGGAACGATGCAGTGAGAATATTCCTGTGCGGAGATAAAGACGGCAGAATAAAGAGGATAATGGACAAGCATGGCATATCAGAATCAAAGGCAAAGAGTCTTGTGGAGGAGACTGATGCCAGGCGGAGAAGCTATCATGACTATTACTCAGGAGAGAACTGGGGATATTCAGGACATTATGACCTGTGCCTTGACGAGGTGAAGCTCGGCGTGGACGGTGTTGTGGAGATGGTCGCAGCGTATATGAAGGTAATAGGCAAGTAGAACTGAGACAGATGGAAGCGCGGTTAAAGACCGATGAAAGGCAGATAGAAGCCGGATAGTGTGAGTTAGTCAGATAGGTTTTCGACATTATGATTTGAAAGGTATAGATATGGGAGAAAAAGCAACTGGAAAATACAGCCTTTTGGTTCCGGATGGCGAGTATTTGTCCCAAATACTGAGCCCTGTGACCATGCATGATCTGGGATTGGACATGATATGCAGGCAGTTGTCATCCAAGGAGGCAGAACAGAATTATATAATGCGCGTTATGTCGCAGATGTATGAGGATCCGGAGGTGACCCGGTACAGATGTGATATATTTGAGGACATTCTTGACCATAAACAGTTAAGGGAAGATATGATGGAGACCCTCAACAGGATAAGTTTTCTGAAGGATTACGGAAGCTTTCGCCGCGAATACGATGAAGGTGCAAGTGTGTGGGAGCTGATGCACAGGCTTGATGAGATAGGCGATTATATCAAGTGTGTTGATGCTCTATATGAATGTCTTAATAAGTATGAACTTCATTCTGACGGATTTGCCGGGCTCAGGGATTATGTGAAGAGAATATATAGTGATAATGGTTTTGGTGAACTTAAGGAAGATATATCCAGACTGAAATTTGATACCTCAGAGATAAAGAGTATAACGGTTGGAATCAATCTGAATGAGAGATTTGAAGCTGAGGGCGTAGGCCTTATATCAGTGAACAACAAATACTTCACCAGAGGTGGTGTTCTCAGTAATTTCTATGATCATCTAGTAACCAGAGACAGGATCAGCAATGAGGCGCAGTGGAAGGGCGATTATAAGTTCCAGCCATTTGATGCAAGAAGTGAGCTTCAGGTGAACGCTCCTATGCAGCAGATGGTGCAGACCGCCGCTGTGGGTACCGTGGCAGGTGCTGCTGCCGGAATTGGCGGAATACCTGAGGGCGACCAGGCAAAGGATGTGACCAGATATACGGACAGAGTAGTGGGACATATGGTATCCGGGATAGTGAAGAAAATGAGACAGGTGCTCAATAAATATGTATCCATAACCATCACAGACATGACGGATCTCATACCGGAGCTTACATACTATATAAGATGGGCTGAGTATATAGAAAAATTGCAAAGCAGAGGTGCGGTATTTTCCAAGGCAAGGGTTGTGAACTCTGCATATCAGCCGGACGCAGGTACATCTAAGGAAGCCAATTCCAAGAGCAGATATTATATGAAGGCTCGTGGTGTATACAATATCAAGCTTGCAGCATTTGATACGGAGGAGTCGGATCACATAGTGACCAATGATCTGGACTTTGACAGCGAGCACAGAGTGTATATCCTCACAGGTGCCAACAGAGGCGGCAAGACGACTATAACCCAGACGATAGGCCAGCTTTTTGTACTGGCTCAGGGCGGTATATATATCCCGGGTGATGAATTTGAATTTGCTCCTGTGGACTGCGTATTTACGCATTTCCCTGCTGACGAAGACAAGACCCTGGATCTTGGAAGACTTGGTGAGGAGTGTAAGAGGTTTAAGGAGATATTTGACGGTGCGGGCGACGGCAGCCTGATACTTCTGAATGAGACGTTTTCGACCACATCATTTGAGGAGGGCTATTATATAGCCAGAGATTCCGTGAGAGCGATTCTGACAAAGGGAACGCGGACGATATACAACACCCATATGCATAAGCTGGGCTTTGATGTGGATGAGATGAATGAAGGGCGTACAGAGGGCAAGGTATATTCGCTGATCGTACACAACGAGGGCTCACAAAGATCTTACAAGATCGAGATAGCGCCGCCGGCTGGCAGATCATATGCCAGTGACATAGCGGAGAAATATGGTGTTACATATGATATGCTGGTGAATAAAGAAAAATAGTTGGCTGTATGCACTGCTTGCGGATGATATTACAGACGATATGTGGGCAGTTTAGAGTCATATAATATGAATTGTCTACAGTGAAGATATTGGAGGGTATAGGATGACAGAAAAGCATACAGACAAGAGAACAATACTTATAGTGGATGATGACGCTGATCTGTCTATGCTGATACAGGATATGCTGGAGGACAACGGCTATGCTTTTCTGTACGCAGCCAGCATAGACGATGCATATGAAGTGCTGACAGATAACAAATGTGATCTCATACTTCTGGATATCAATCTTCCCGATGGTACAGGTTTCTCATTCTGTAAAGAACTCAGGCATACTTCGCAGGTGCCAATCATATTTGCAAGTGCAAGGACGAGTGAGGATGACAAGGTGAATGGTCTTGATATGGGTGGAGATGACTATATCGCAAAGCCGTATTCACTGAAAGAGCTTATGTCTCGTATCCGTTCGATACTCAGGAGAACTTATGGTGTTGATGACAATAAGTCTGAGATGTTGACCCTGAACACAGACGGGAACGAGATAGAGATCAACAGGTACGCACGGACTGTGAGCAGAAACAAAAGTAATGTGGATATGAAGCCGAAGGAATTTGACCTGCTTGTATACATGGCGGAGAACAGAGGCAGAGTATTGACCAAGGAACAGATCATGAGTGCCGTGTGGGGGCTGTACAGTGATGTGGAGCCATCCACGGTTGCGGTGCATGTGAGGTGGCTCAGAGAAAAGCTTGAGACAGATCCGTCACATCCGCAGCTTATCCGTACGGTATGGGGAACGGGATATGTGCTGGGAGATAGTGAATAGACAAAGACAGTGAGAATAATATGAGCTTGTAAGGTGGATGTCCACTTGGCAGCTATAGGGAGTTTATATGAAGCGACATTCAGTAAGAAGCAATATAATAAAAATGCTGATCGTGTTCATGTGCGCTATAACCATAGTTTTTGGCTGGCTGTTCTACAGGGAGAAGCAGGACGAGACACGGCGGATAAAAGATGATGAATATGGGCAGTATATAGTGGAACTGAATGAAGTGAAACAACTGTATGATTCGGGATCCACAGATGCTGACGAAAAGCTTGACGCTGTAATGAATGAACTCAGGGAACAAAAGATAGATACCGGCAAGTCAGGACTTAGGAATATAGTGATCATGTATATCGTTGTCTTGTGTGTTGTGATTGTATTATTCCTGTACATATACGTGTGTGTTCTCAGGCCATTTGACGAGCTGGAGGATTATGCATCACATCTGGCAGCAGGGGATATGGACACCAAACTTAAGTACAGACGGGTAAATATGTTCGGAAGCTTCACGTGGGCATTTGACCATATGAGAACGGAGATAGTGCATGCAAGGCGTAGAGAGCAGGAAGCGATAGAGAACAACAAGACAGTTATAGCCACGCTGTCACATGATATAAAGACTCCGATCGCATCCATAAGAGGATATGCGGAGGCATTGGTCATGAATATGGATGCCACCCAGGAGCGCAGGGAGAGGTATGCTTCGGTCATCATGAAGAAATGTGATGAGGTGACGTCCATAACGAATGACATGTTTATTCATTCCTTGCATGATCTGGACAGACTGGTGGTGAAGAGTGATGAGGTTGAGATAAAACCTTTGCTGGAACAGATACTGTCAGATATAGGACTTGGTATGAATATCGTGGTGGATGGAGATATAACCGAGGCAGTGCTTGAGCATTCAGATTCGGGAAGAGTGGTTCAGGTGATAGAAAATATACTGTCAAATGCCTCTAAGTATGCCAGAGACACGGAGATAAGTATTGTTACGGAATGTATATCGTCCGAAAAACTTCCAAGGAATGTCCATGTGAGCGGCGCTGATATGGTATACAGGCTGTCCATAAAGGATCATGGAACAGGAATCCCGGATAAGGACATGCCGTTCATATATGAGAAGTTTTATCGAGGGGAAAACTCCGGTGATGAACCTGGAGCGGGCCTTGGACTATTTATTGTCCATTATCTCATGGACAGAATGGGCGGAGATGTGGAACTTGTAAATCATGTTGATGGCATGGAGGCAGTGTTATATTTTGCAGCAAGAAAGGTTTGTTAAGGACTTGTTAATAAATAGGGTGATATGGTTGTAGCACGGTGGCGAGGTGAAGATCTGTAGAGGATGTCTGAATGCCCCCGTGCTACAACTATAAAAAGGAGAGAAAAATGGCAGATATAATACTTCAGGCAAGAGACCTTTGCAAAAGCTTTTCCAGTGAGGGCGTGCAGAATCATGTGCTCAACAACATGGATCTGGATATCTATAAGGGAGATTTTACAGTCATCATGGGAGCGTCAGGCTCGGGAAAATCCACACTGCTTTACAGTCTGTCCGGGATGGACAGACCGACTTCGGGAAAGGTCATATATGATGGCGAGGACATAACAGAATATAATGAGAAGCGCATGGCAAAACTCAGGGTGTATGAGTTTGGATTTGTGTTTCAGCAGATACATCTTGTTAGTAACCTTAGCATTAGAGAGAACATACTTGTGCCGGGTTATATGAATAAGGATACGAGAACAAAAGAGACTGAAAACAGGACTGATGAACTCATAAAAAAGATGAATATAGAAAGTGCTGCTGACCGACTTCCTGCACAGGTGTCCGGCGGAGAGGCACAGAGGGGCGCTATTGCCAGAGCGGTCATTAACAGTCCGGGTATCCTTTTCGCGGATGAGCCGACAGGCGCATTAAACCGCAGGAATACTCAGGATGTGCTGGACCTTCTCACCGAGCTCAACGTGGAGGGACAGAGCATACTCATGGTTACCCACGATGTGAGGGCTGCTATCAGGGCGAACAGGATCATCTACATAGAGGACGGAAGGATCATAGGTGAGCTGAAGCTGTCACAATATATTGAAGAAGACCGCAAGAGACGTGAGAGCCAGATAGATGCATGGCTTGGTTCCATGCAGTGGTAGGAGGTGCCGGGATGAGATATATCATGATGGTACTTCGAGGAAATATGAGAAGAAACAAGGGCGTGCATATAAGTGTGCTCGTGCTCATGCTTATCATTTCTCTGGCATTCTGTTCAGTGCTTTCTTACTACACGAATTCCATAAGGCATGATTCGGAAGCTATGGAAGAGGTTGGTTATGGAGGTATGCTTGCCGCACTTTATGGGGAGAACAGGCTGGATGCCTATGGAACAAGTGCAGACAAGATAATAAAGAATATTGGCAAATGTGATGCGGTGCAGGAAGTGAAAGCAGCAGATGTTGTATATCTGCTGCTTAAGGACTGCAATGGAAAAGGCGGAAACAGCAGCTTAGTTTTGAATGATACAGACAGCGTGCTCACATATGATCAGTATGATGTGGATAACAAAATAACAGATCGCCGGCTTGAAAAAGGTGAGGTAAGTGTGCCATTCAGTTTCATAGGTATGTATGACTGCAAGATTGGTGATACAGTCGAGCTGGGCAATGATAACGGTTCTTATACCTTCAAAGTTGCGTCATTTTTCGAGGATCCATATATGGGATCTTCGGTCATGGGAATAAAGACGATATTGATCTCAGATGAGGATTTTGCGGATCTCAAGGCAAAGGCTGCGGAAGATCATAGAAGCGGACTGGAAGATGACAAGAGATCCTTTGAATTGTCAAAGCTTATCATAATAGATAAAAAGCCGGGCCTGGACCTCACGGAGATGGAGTTTGAGAGAGAACTGAATAATGTGAGTGATTTCGCGTCATATTGCTGGATAACTTTATCAAAGGAGCAGGCGGGAAGTTACATGCTTCTTATGACAAAGGTATTCTCTGCGGTGCTGCTTATATTTGTTGTGCTGCTTCTGGTGGCGGCTATGATAGTTCTAGGACACAACATCGGCAGCAGCATAGAGATGGATTTTGTTAACATAGGAATACTCAAAGCGGTCGGAATGACAAATGCATCGGTGAAGCTGGCATTGCTTGCCGGGTATATGTGCACTGTGGCGGCTGGACTGTTTGCTGGAATACCACTGGCCATTCCGATACTAAAAATTATAAATAGTGCCACAAGATCTTCTTCAGGTCTTGAAGTTCCGTCTGATATTAATGTAGGACTTGTGCTGTGTGTCATAATGGCGATACTGCTTCTGGTAGCAGCATTTATCATGTTGAAGACAAGGAGAATATCCGAGGCCACACCTATAAAGGCGATAAGAGGTGGACGGGACAGTGTGCATTTCTCAAGCGTTCTGAAGCTTCCGGTCTCAGGCAAGAAACTTGGTGTGAGTCTTGCATACAGACAGTTTATATCTGAGAAGAAACAGTATGCCGCAGCCATCATAGTGACTGCTATACTTGCCATGTTCATGATACTTATGAACGATATGATGCGCTGGTTTAATTCACAGAATATGCTGGTGGATATGTTTTCAGTCACGAAGTATGACCTGACTGCTTCGTTTGTCGATGAGGATACTCAGAAGGATATAGAGAATGTTATATCAGAACACACAGCGTATAGAAAATATCAAATGTCCAGCGAGTACCTTCTGTTTGATGATGTGCAGATGTATTGTTATATAGTGGAGGACCCTGATATGATCAACACGATAAGAAAGGGAAGAACCTGCACATATGACAATGAAGTGCTGATAACCCAGTATGTGGCTGATGGATTTCACATGGACGTAGGTGACACAGTCACAGTCAAGCGCGGCGGCGTGGCAAGGAAGATGGTGATCTCCGGCATATACGATTCGGCAAATGATGTGGGCAAGAACTTTGCAATTAGTAAGGCTGCATATAGTAAGTTTGCCAGCGAAGGGACCGTAAGTGAGTCTGGTGTCAGTGGAGCTGCCAAAAGCAGTTCAGATGAAGAGGAATGGAGCGGCAAAGGAATATGTTATGATCTTGACAATACTGATGAATGTGATGCGATAATCCAGGAGATAGATAAGAGATATGGCGATAATCAGGGTATCACGTATTCAATACATTCAGCAAAGGATGATTTTGAAGAAGTGGCGGGTACAGTCAACATTGCAATACAGGGACTCACATTGCTCACATATATGTTGGGGGCTGTATTCGTGATAGTCACGGTCATAATCGTGTGTGGCAAGGTTCTCATGCGTGAGCAGAAGGATATCGGAATATATAAGGCACTTGGATTTACATCCTTCAGACTTAGATGCCAGCTTGCGGTCCGCTTTATCGTGACGGCAGTTGTGGGTTCGCTGCTTGGTATAGTTCTGGCACTTATCGTCAGCAAGCCATTCTTCAAGGCAGGATTTGAATCATTTGGAATATACAGTTTTAATTTAAGTACGAGCGTGATATCACTGGTTATACCATTGGTATTTATGAGCGTGTTATTCTCTGTGGTAGCATTTATCAGAGCGGGGAACATCAGAAAGGTTCAGCCGCAGGTGCTCATCGCAGATCAGTAGAAGTATATAGGAGAGTGGAACTATGTATACAGCCGTAGTTCTGCTCTTTTTTGTTTGCCACGAGTTCTTGACATTTGTCACTTGTTATGGTCATGCCCTATGGAATATAATGTCTGTATACAATGTCAGTAGACAAGGTGGGTATATATAATGGACAAATTAATCATATATCTGATATGTATAAATATACTGGGAGCCGTCCTTGACGGAGTTACGGCCGCGAAGCGCAGGAGAACAAGTCATAAGGCGCTCAGTGTCCTTTTGGGGATCATAGCCATAGCCGGAGGTGCTCCGGGTATGATCATAGCATTTGCACTGTGTGATCGGACGGCCTCCAAGACGAATATGATGCTGAGAGTGTTCACTGTGTGCGTGTGTGTGATAGAGCTTGCGGTGTTCATGACTTGGAAGCTCAGACCTGTGGGCAAATGGAGCTTTGCATTCTGGGATGTGCTTGTGGAATACAGATGGACACTGTGGTTCGCGGCGGCAGTGAGTGTTATAACATTTGTCATGTTCGGAATTGACAAATACAGAGCGGTCAAGGGCGGATACAGGATACCTATAGCGGTCCTTCTCGGAATGGCATTTGCCGGTGGAAGTATTGGTGCTCTGCTTGGAATGGTGGTGTTCAGGCATAAGATAAGGAAGAATTATTTCTCGGTTGGAGTGCCACTTATACTTGTAATGCAGGTGGTGCTTCTGATGTGTGTGGTTAATCTGTTGTAGGATCCGCAAATACCCCCAATTCAGGCGGATAGTTGGTAAATGCAAAGAATGCAACCGCGAGAATTGCCAGGATGGTCATGGCAGCGTAGTCATTTATGCACATTTGCCTGGATTCTAATCTGTTTTCGGTGCGCAATGCATATACAACCCCAGCGAAATAAAGTGCGATATTCAGAAACTCATAATTCCTGCCCAATACACCATTTAGAGTGTAGAAACCGACCACAATTAAAGCCATACCTGACAGGATACCGACAGTCCTTGCTGGAAGATAATGTTCCGGCAGGGGCTTATCTTTTATATGAGCCCAGAGAAATTCAATCATTGTCAGCAGGAGCATTGGAAAGAATATAAGTTTCAGGTGTTCCCAGGTTGACTCGTTCACTGCCGAGAACAGTCCGATTGCGGGATTGTCTCCCGACCATTCGTAGGTGAAGTGTAGCAGGACTCCAAGAATCGAAATGAAGATAAAGCGGAAAAGGTTGAGTCTGGTTTTTGCTTGCATTAAGGACCCTCCAATGAAACAGGTGCTATATTATATAGTGTATGATGAATTGGGCATAAAATATGTAAATCTGATAAAAATCCTTGTCTTGGAGCAGGCTCTATATGTTATCTTTAACCCGCAGGTTGATTTCTTACTCGCCGCATCTGTGCTAAACTATAGGCAGCGATATAATAAAGAAACGGAATTGCAAGAAAGGAGAACTGTGCATGCGTTTGATCCATTTATCTGATCTTCACATAGGAAAGCGTGTAAATGAATTTTCCATGCTGGAGGATCAGGAATATATATTGAAAGAGATTCTGGGCATCATCGATGATGAGCAGCCGGATGGAGTCATCATAGCCGGGGATGTATATGATAAGTCTGTGCCGAGCGAGGAGGCGGTGAAACTGCTGGACAGCTTTCTGACCTCGCTTGCAAAGAGAAAGCTGCAAGTATATATCATCAGCGGCAACCATGATTCGGCGGCCAAGCTGGCATTTGCATCAAGTCTGATTGATCTCAGTGGAATCCATATATCGCCGGTATATGATTCGGCACAGATAGCCACGATGGGAGATGGGCTGGTCAGACCATATAAGCTGGAGGATGGAAAAGGACAGATGGTGAACATATACATGCTGCCATTTGTGAAGCCGGCAATGGTCAGAGCGGTGTTCCCTGATGAGGCGGATGATATAAAGGATTACACGGATGCCTGCCGTGTGGCGGTGGAGCACATGGATGTTGATGAGAAGGTTACAAATATCCTTGTGGCCCACCAGTTCGTGACCGGGGCTGTGCGCTCGGAGTCGGAGGAGAATGTGGGCGGTCTGGACAATGTGGATGTGTCGGTATTTGACTCATTTGACTATGTGGCGCTGGGGCATATACATGGACCGCAGAAGGTGGGCAGGGAGACCGTCAGATACTGTGGAACACCGCTTAAGTATTCACTCTCTGAGGCTAAGCATACGAAATCTGTGACGGTTGTTGATATCCCTAAGAACAAGAAAATAGAGATAAGGACAGTTCCTCTTGTTCCGATGCATGAGCTGCGCGAGGTAAAGGGAACATTTGACAAGCTGATGGACAGGCGTAACTACGATGGAACCGCAGTGGATGATTATCTGTATGTGGTGCTTACGGACGAGGACGACGTGCCGGATGCTTTGGGAAAACTCAGAACGGTCTATCCAAATGTGATGAAGCTTGGATACGACAACACCCGAACCCGTGTGACACAGACGATAGATGATGGCGCTGTGCTTGAAGGGAAAAAGCCTATAGATCTGTTTGAAGAGTTGTATGAGAAACAGAACAATCGGCAAATGAGTGATGAACAGAAGAGTTTTGTTCAGGATATTATAGACGTTATATGGAAGGAGGAGCGCTTATGAGCGAAGCGAATAATTCAAATGCGCTCCGACGACCTGCCCCGCTCGCGGAGGCGAGAGGGGCGATACATTGTGAAAGAGAGGAGCGCTTATGAGCGAAGCGAATAACTCAAATGCGCTCCGACGACCTGCCCCGCTCGTGGAGGCGAGAGGGGCGATACATTGTAAAGGAGAGGAGCGATTATGAGACCACTTAATCTTACGATGTCGGCATTTGGACCATATGCGGGTGTCCAGGAGCTTGACATGACACAGCTTGGGGCTGAAGGCTTGTATCTTGTGACTGGGGATACAGGTGCGGGAAAGACCACGATATTCGATGCCATCTGTTATGCGCTGTATGATGAGCCGAGTGGCACAGGTCGTGATGCTAGGATGATGAGATCAACGTATGCGGATGTGGACACAGACACCTACGTTGAACTGACATTTGAACATATAGGAAAAACCTACAGGGTTAAAAGAAATCCTTCTTATGAGAGACGCAAGAAAAAAGGTGAAGGAACTACCCTGCAGGAAGCGGCTGTAGAACTGTATCTGCCGGATGACTCAGTCGTCGCCAACAGGACAAAGGCCAACTCATACCTTCAGGAATTGATGGGTGTGGACAGAGAACAGTTTTCACAGATATCCATGCTTGCACAGGGTGAGTTCAAGGAGCTGTTGGTGGCTGAGTCCAGTGACAGGCAGAAGATATTCAGCAAACTTTTCCACACATCAAGGTATTTTGTTCTGCAGAAGCGGCTTCAGGATGAGACGAGAAAACTTCAGAGTGAACGGGACGATATGAAGAAGAGTATAGAGCAGTATATATCTGGAATAGTCTGCGGAGAGGATGATCCTCTGGGGCTCAGTGTCCAAAAGGCAAAGGCCGGCCAGATGCCAATTGATGAGGTGCTTGCACTTATCGAAAAGCTTATTGGAATGGAGAAGGTAAGAACGGCTTCGTATGAGAAGCAGATTGGCGTGCTTGAGACCCGGATAGGGGGGCTCGACACGCTGATAGGCAAGGCGCAGCAGACAGAGAAAGCCAGAGTACAGCTTGGAAAGGCACATTCAGAGCTTGCAAATGTACAGAATGACAGAACTACTGCTGAGGCAGAGTTAAACAGGACAAAGGATGCACTTCCAGAGACAAAAGAGCTCCAGAGGCAGGCGGCGGTTATAAATAACGAGCTTCCGGACTATGAAAAACTGGATGCAAAGAGAAGAAATATTGCAGACGGAGAACAGCGCTTGCAAAGGCAAAATCAGCAGGCAGAGAAGGGCAGAACGCTTGTGGCAGACAAGCAGAAGCTCATAGGAAAGCTAAAAATGGAGCAGGTGCAACTTGCGGATGCGGGAGAGAAAATCGTGGCTTTTACGGCATCAAGGGAAAAGATGGCTGACGCTATTGACTATCTGAACGGAATAAACAGATTGCTCATGGAATACAGCAGAAGAAAGCAGGCGGTGGACAAAGCACAGAAGCAGTATCTGCTTGATAACGAGATGTATACCAGAAAGCAGGATATGTATGAGCATATGAGCACGCTCTACAGGAATGCCCAGGCGGGAATCCTTGCAAAGGATCTGAAGGAGGGACAGGCGTGTCCTGTGTGTGGTGCAACGGAGCACAAAATCCTTGCATCGCTGCCAAAGGAGGCTCCGACAGATGCGCAGTTAGAGGACGCTAAGAAGGATACGGACAGAGCACGCGACAGGGCAAATGCCAGCGCTACGGATGCAAAGGTAAAGCTTGCCAGTGTCACGGAGATCAGAAACAGCATTATTGAGCAGGCTGGAAGGAAATTTGACGCCCCGGAGGATATAGACGGTCTGCCGGAAAAGGTTGAGAAGAATATAGGATATTACAATGAGAAGATTGCCGATACAGACAGACAGATCGAGGCTGAACGCAAAAGGGTCAGCAGAAGGGATGAGCTTGCTGCAAAACTTCCTCAGGAGGAAGAAACATTGACCGGTATGCAGACAAAGCTGGCAGACATCGAAAAAAATATATCAGCGCTTACAGCAAAGCTTGCCTCTGACAGAGAACAGGTGACTGAACTGGCCGCGGGACTCAGATTTAGAAATCGAAGCGAGGCGGAAATGAAGATGAACGAGATCCTTGGCAGAGCAAAGAAATTGCAGGATTCATTTGACGCCTCTGAGAAGAGATATAATGCTGTGATTCAGAATATTAAGACGCTGGAGGGGCAGATAAAGGCTCTGACAGACACGCTGGAGTCAGCAGAGAAGCTTGAACTTGCCAAGCTTGAGGAAGATAAAGTCGCAGCAAGAAATGAGCTTGGAAGAATCAGACTTTTCATGCAGGATGGAAACAGCCGCATTCGCACAAATGAAACGGTGATGGCGAATATAAGCAGGAAGTCCGATGAACTTTCGGCAAAAGAAAAGGAATACGTTAGTGTGAAGTCACTCTATGACACTGCCTCAGGGAATGTATCTGGCAAGAATAAGATAAATCTTGAGGCATATATACAGATGTCGTATTTTGACAGGATAATTCAGCGCGCGAACCTGAGATTCCTGAAGATGTCAGACGGTCAGTATGAACTGAGCCGTGTGACGGACAGCAGTGACAAGAGAAGCCAGATCGGTCTTGACCTCTGTGTTGTGGATCATTACAACGGCAGCAGACGAGACGTTAAGTCTCTTTCTGGGGGCGAGTCATTTATGGCATCACTCTCCCTTGCACTTGGACTTTCCGATGAGGTGCAGGCCTCAGCTGGCGGAATTCAGATAGATACCATGTTTGTGGATGAGGGCTTTGGATCCCTTGATACAGAAAAGACTCTGCCACAGGCATACAAAGCGCTGGTCAGCGTGACCGAGGGACGCAAGCTGGTGGGAATAATATCGCACGTGACTGAACTCAAGGAGAAGATTGACAAGCAGATCGTGGTGGAAAAGGACAGAACCGGCAGGGCGAAGGCGAGGCTGGTGGTGTAGGAATAGAAGGACGGTACAAAATAATGGAACTTTTTGATATATGCGACGAACAGGGCAACCCTACTGGAGACATAGTGGAGAGGAGCGAGGCACATGCAAAAGGCATATGCCACAGGACTGCCCATATCTGGATAGTGAAGAAAGAGAATGGCAGGTATAAGGTTCTTCTGCAGAAGAGGTCGATGGATAAGGATTCATTTCCTGGAAGGTATGACACTTCCTCTGCTGGACATATACAGGCAGGCGATGAACCGATGGAGTCGGCACTCAGAGAACTGGGTGAGGAGTTGGGCATAAATGCAAAAAATGAAGACATTAATTTTGCGGGAACATTCAGAATACAGTATGAGAAGGAATTTCACGGCAAAATGTTCAGGGATAATGAGGTGGCATTTGTGTTCGTGTACCAGAAACCGGTGGACATAGCAGACCTGACGATCCAGAAGGAAGAACTGGACGGCGTGAGCTGGTTTGATCTGGAGGAAACCTATGAGGCATGTAAGAACCATGACCAGAAGTTTTGCGTGCCAATTGGAGGGCTTGAGACGGTAGGGAAATACTTGAACGAAAGAATATATTAATGTGACTGAAAGAATTTTGCATGTAGCGTTGGCTCACGATGAAGATGCCTATAAAAGCGCTGACGTTTGTCAGATATCGTAAAGTGATTTATGAAAAAATAATCCAAATAAAAGGCTCAAATGAATCTTGATGATTGTAGTTGACTGGAGGAGAAGAGCGTGGAATACGATGAAAAATATTTAAATAAGCTCAGCCGTTTTATGAGTCTGATTCTTCGACACAGACCAGAAAGTATCGGAATCAGTCTGGATGAGCATGGCTGGGCAAATGTTGACGAGCTGTTGTCTGGTATTGGAGAACAATACCCGATCGATATGGATATGTTGGAAGAGATTGTCCGTGCTGACAAGAAACAGAGGTATTCATTCAACGAAGACAAGACTCTTATAAGGGCAAATCAGGGACATTCGATACCTGTTGATGTCGAGCTGGACGAGGTGAGTCCGCCGGAAGAATTGTGGCACGGCACGGGTGAAAAGTATGTACAGGATATAGAAACAGAGGGACTTCTGCCTAAGAGCCGTCTGTATGTTCACTTGTCAAATGACAGAGACACAGCATTTAAGGTGGGACAGCGACATGGAAAACCGGTTTTGTATATTGTAAGATCTGGAGAGATGTACAGGGATGGATATAAGTTCTATCTTTCGAAGAATGGCGTGTGGCTTACGAAAGCAGTTCCGGTGAAGTACCTGCAGAAGCAGTAGAATACAGCTCTGTCAGTTGGGGGATAGTAGGAAAAGTAAGAATTTGTATAAGTCAGGAACAATGGTTACATCTCTGTCAGTTAGTGGATAGCTGGAAAAAAGCCAGAGCGTAAAGAAAGGCGTTACAAATAATACTTTACATAAAAAAACGGTTGTTAGATTGGTTAGTTTGTGCTAACATGACATGTGTTATGGAAAACGACAAGCGCAGTGAAACGATAGAAAAACTGAAAAAAGCAGGTAAAGAGGAATTCCTTAAAAATGGTTACCAGAGGGCAAGCCTTAGAAGAATATGCAATAGTGCGGGAGTTACCACCGGAGCCTTCTACTTTTCATTTGAGAGTAAAGAGGCATTGTTCAAGGCGATACTCGAACCGCTTGTGAATCAATACGAGGTCATGCTTGGAAAACTTATGAAGGGGGAGATTGAGAACCCCGGCACGGGCGTAGATGCAGACAAGATCATGATGCAATTCCTTCTGGCACACAGGGAAGAGGCAATGATCATCATGCATGGCGCTGACGGCAGCTGCTATGAGAATTATCACCAGAGGGTTGAGGAGTTCATGAGACATTCATTTGCGGCATATTACAGATCACAGCTTGGATGCGAGCCGGATGAGACTTTGGTTCGCGTGCTGGCGAAGATGCGGCTTGAAGGAGCCATGGCGATACTGAACGAGGATGTAGATGTGGAGAAGAAAATGTATCTGACAGAAAAGATCGGCATTCATGCCACAGGCGGTACAGAAAAGTTGATAGAGAGTTTAAAGAAAGAGGTTCATCGATGATGAACCTCTTATTTTTACGAACATAACAAAACAAGACAAATGTTATATTTTATGTAAATGCCGCGCGCAGCGCCTCTCATGCGTTTGCACAATTAAAAAGCAGGAGGAAATGAGAAAATGGTTAGCACACAGAACAATACAGTAAGCAGATCAAAGGTAGACATAACGGGAGTCCCGGAGACAATGCTCCAGACACTCTATGCCAGAGCGAAAGAATCAAGAAAACCGGATCATGCCATATACGATGGCAAGGCCATAGAAATAGTTGACAGCCTGGATTATGACTTTTCACTGGCGGACAAGGATCTGGCGATGGGAAGCGGAGTCATAGCTAGAACTATAGTGCTTGATAAGCTTGTATCAGAATACCTGAAAAAGCATAAGGGTGCTGTGGTTGTGAATATCGCCTGTGGTCTTGATACCCGTTGCTATAGAAATGAGGGTAAATATAAAGGCTGGTACAATATTGATCTCCCGGAGACCATGACTGTAAGGGCAAAGTTCCTGCAGGAGGACGGACCGGTGTACCAGATAGCGGAATCCGCCATGGACGGCAAATGGGCTGACATGGTAGAGTATGCAGGTGAACCTGTGCTGGTCATCATAGAGGGGCTTACGATGTATCTCACAGAAGCTGATGTGAAGAAAATATTCGACATAATAGACAGGAAATTTACTCATGCTACAGTGTTCGTAGAGACTATGGCTCCGTTAATGGCAAAGCATATCAAGGAGAAATCCATCCATGGAAGCCATGCCAGGTTCTCCTGGGGCGTGTCAAATGGAAAGAAGCTGGCGGAGATCATACCGAAATACAGAAACATAGAACAGCACAGTCTTGTAGAAGGAATGGCTGAGTTCATACCGGTATATAAAGTCATTGGCAAAATACCATTTGTCAGCAATATATCAAACAAGATAGTAGTGATGGAAAAGTGATAAAAAAGAGTTGACATAAAGTTAAAAGCCATTTATTATACAGTAAAAATGCAAATGATTTGCAAATTCAAAAAAGAGGAATAATATGGCGAGGGAGTATAAAACGAGAATAAGTCAGGCTATAGAGGCATTTGCCACTGAGAGGCAGGACAGAGGGTTTTGCGCGGCTGATGTAAGTGTGTATTTGGATGAGAATGGCATAGATGCGAATACAACAACTGTATATCGCAATCTTGACCGCATGGTTATCCAGGACAAATTGATAAAGTATCAGAGTGCTGATGGTGGTTCAAGTATGTATAGAATGGAAAAGGCTGATCATAGTTGTCACGAACACCTTCATATGCAGTGTGTTAAGTGCGGAAGAGTCATACATATTGACCGCGATACCATGAATCACATAGCTAAAGGAGTTCAGGAGAGGTATGGATTTATGATCGACTGTGACAGATCGTCGATATGTGGTATTTGCAAAGATTGTCAGAGACGTTGTGGAGTCGCTGTAGTCTAAACCAAACGGGATTGTTACAGATGGAATTGTATCGTTACGGTCACAACGAAAACTATATATCCCCAAATTCCTACAATGAAAAGGAGGTGTGCAGAATGAGTAAAAAGAGAATAATGTCATGGATTCTTATAGTGTTCTTTGTATCAGGAGTACTTTTCTCTTACGGCTATATTGCGCGTAATGTGGAGCATGACTGTACGGGGCAGGAATGTCCTATATGTATGCATTTGCAGCAGGCTGCACAGTTCCTTTCAAATATAAAGACAATGTCAACTACGCCAGTGTTCTTGGCGTTCTTAAGTGTGTTCACACTTGGAGTTGTATTGGTGTATACCCACGAGTATTGTACCGATACGCTCGTTTCCCTGAAGGTGGAATTACTGAATTGATTTAAAGTATGGATATTGACTGAGAATTGCGTCTGGAAATACATCTAAAGATAATGGCGAATGCTTATTATTGGTGTTTTTTGATCTAGAGGCAGTTTATTAAATTTACCCAATTATAGGCATCAAAATATGCCTGTCAATTTTATCAATCAATTCGGAGGTTTATTGATCATTATGAAAAATAGAATATTTGGCCTTGTTATGGCATCGGTACTTACTGTTTCAGCATTTTGTGGCTGCGGAGCATCAAGGACGGCAGCAGATTCTGATCAGAAAGGGGGCAGTGCTCCTGAAAATGCGGCAAATGCTGCGGCATATAGCATTGTATGTACGACTTTTCCTCAGTATGACTGGATCCGCAATATTATAGGCGATGATTTCGACAAGTTTCAGCTTACTATGCTGCTTGATCAGGGCACGGATCTTCACAGCTATCAGCCAACTGCAGAGGATATAGCAAAGATAGCTGACGCAGATATGTTTGTGTATGTTGGCGGTGAGTCTGACGGCTGGGTGGAAAGTGCCCTGAAAGAAGCGACTAATAAGGATATGAAGGTTGTAAACATGCTTGACGTTTTGGGAACTGCAGTCAAAGTCGAAGAGGTAGTTCCAGGCATGCAGGCAGAGGAGGAAGAGGAAACCGAAGAAGGGGAAGGGCATGAGAATGATGAGCATGTGTGGCTATCATTGAGAAATGCGGTAACACTTACTGATGCTTTGTCTGAAAATATACAGGAGATTGATCCGGCAAATAAGGAAGATTATGTGGAGAATGCAGGCAAGTACGTGGATAAGCTCAATGATCTTGACGGAAGATATGCGCTTACTATATCTAAGGGAAAACGTCAGGCGATTCTGTTTGGCGACAGATTCCCTTTCCGATATATGGCGGATGATTATGGGCTTACTTACTATGCTGCATTTGTGGGATGCAGTGCTGAGTCGGAGGCAAGCTTTGAGACAATAACATTCCTTGCGCATAAGGTGGATGAGTTAAAGCTTCCGGTTATTTTGACGATAGAGGGCGCGGATCACAATATAGCAGAGTCGATAAAGAATGCGACCGAGTCAAAGAATCAGGAGATACTGACAATGAACTCAATGCAGTCTGTAACCGCAGAGGATGTGGCTGATGGAGAGACATATCTGAACATGATGGAAGATAACCTGAATGTACTGTCTCAGGCGTTAAATTAATTGCGGCTTAACTAGATGGACTGATGTTTAAAGGAATAGGAGAAAACAAATGTCATATATAACGTGTAAAGACCTGGCAGTCGGGTACGACGGAAGATCAGTTGCGTCAGGTCTTAATTTCAGTATAGACAAGGGAGACTATCTCTGTATAGTTGGAGAGAACGGAGCGGGAAAGAGTACCTTGGTAAAAACTTTACTTGGGCTGCTGAAACCGGTTTCAGGAGAGATAAAGTTTGGAGATGATCTGACATCGCATGATATAGGCTATCTGCCGCAGCAGACACCTGTGCAGAAGGATTTCCCTGCGACTGTATGGGAGGTAGCTTTGTCGGGCGCACTGACTAAGTGTGGAGCGCGTCCTTTTTATGGCAGAAAGGAAAAGCAGCTTGCACAATCTCAGCTTGAAAGACTTGGGATATGGAATATACGCAGGGAATGCTACAGGCATTTGTCAGGAGGACAGCAGCAGCGCGTCCTTCTGGCGAGAGCCTTGTGTGCAACTGAGAATCTTCTTCTGCTTGACGAACCGGTAACTGGTCTCGATCCAGTCGCGACGGCCCAGTTCTATCAGATGATACAGCAGTTAAATGAAAATGGTGTGGCAGTGATCATGATATCACATGATCTGAGGGCAATAGATTGCGCCAGACATGTACTTCATATGCATAATGGAGGCTCATTCTGGGGTAGCAGAGATGAATATAAGAACAGCAGATATTGGGATATCATTTCAGTAGAATATGAGAAAGGCGGTGGACAAAGTGCAGCTCATTAATAAATTAACTTACTATATGCAGTATCCATTTGTCAGGTATTCGCTTATCGTTGGAGTTCTTATAGCTTTGTGTTCGTCACTTTTTGGTGCAACATTGGTTCTTAAAAGATTCTCATTTATTGGTGATGGTCTTTCTCATGTAGCATTTGGTGCAATGGCTATAGGCTCAGTCCTGAAAATGACAAATAACACGGTCATAGTAATGCCGGTGACTGTGGCTGCTGCAATTCTCATACTTATGTCAGGGCAAAATGCAAAGCTTAAAGGCGATGCAGCTATAGCTATGATGTCCGTCGGAGCTCTTGCTGTCGGTTATCTGATAATGAATGTGTTTTCCACGTCAGCAAATGTATCTGGTGATGTGTGCTCTACATTGTTTGGTTCAACCTCAATACTTACATTGACAATGGGAGAAGTGTGGTTGTGTATAGTGATGTCAATATGTGTAATAGTGTTTTTCTGTTTGTTCTATAACAGGATATTTGCGGTCACATTTGATGAGAGCTTTACAAGAGCAATCGGGAAAAATGCAGGGGCATATAATCTGGCTCTAGCTGTGATAATCGCTGTGATAATAGTGCTTGCGATGAACCTGGTGGGCTCCCTGCTCATCACGGCACTTCTGGTATTTCCTGCACTTTCGGCAATGAGAGTTATGTATAGCTTCAGGTCAGTGGTATTATATTCGGCTGTACTGTCAGTTGTGGGAACTTTGACCGGCATGCTGGTATCCATATTATTTTCAACACCGGTAGGATCTACGATCGTTGCATGCGATATGGTTATATTTGCATTTAACAGTATAGCAGGGAAAGTGATGAGGAGATAAGAATATAAACTCGGTGGAGATGCCGTATATCCAGATGATTACCCGGCGGATCAGAGCCAGGTTGTAGTGACGGGAGTATTTGAAACTTACACAGAGGAGGCTGGACAGACATTTTATTATTGCAGGCTGAGAGATGCAGAATATCAACTGATACCGGAAGATGATCAGTAGAATATAAACAGCATAATGTTATGTAGAATCCGGGCAGATTAAAATGTCCGGATTTTATTTGTACAAGTGGTGAGTTAGGATCGTGCCAGCGAAAAAAGTTTGTCGAATGGTGGGTTAACTTGAGAAAATATGGCAAAATGTCGCAAGTATATTAAAAAACATTAAAAATAGCTAAAAAATGATAAAATTACCTAAAAAATAGTTTGATATATTATGAAAACTGTGCTAATTTTGAATAAAGGTAAATATTCAGCCGTGCAGGATAAGAACAGCGGATTCTACATACTTGCATGTAAGAATCAGGTGTTCTTATCCTGTGGTGACTCGAATAGAGTCACCGCCCCATACAGTGAGTAAAATAGCTGCGCAGCAGCGAAAGAGCACGGGAACCGTGCGGTTTTGCGAATGTATGGTCGGCTGAATATTTGATAATGCTAATAATGCTGTAAATGCTGCTAATAATATATAGAAGGGAAGCGATGAAGTGAAAGAGAAATACAGAGATGTGCAGAAACTTACGGATAATCAGTTCCTCAACCTTTATCATATAGATGCGGTTGACACAGATGGAAAAGACTTCAATTATTACTTTGCTTCAAGGAATAAAGAAAACAATATAAAGCTGAAGACCCATGATGTAAGACCGGAGGGCATAGTCATATATGGCGTGACGACTGAGAATGAGCCCAAGCTTGTACTCATAAAGCAGTACAGATATCCTCTTGATGCGTACATATATGAGCTTCCTGCGGGACTTGTGGATGGAGATGAGACTCCTGCACAGGCGGCGGTCAGAGAGATGAAGGAAGAGACTGGGCTTTCCCTTGAAGTATATGAGGGCGGGGCAGAGCTCTACAGAAGACCGTTCTATATGGGACCGGGATTTACAGATGAGATGAGCTGCGCAGTATTTGGCACGGTGACAGGAACACCAAATCTTGACAGCAAGGAGAGTACAGAGGACATTCAGGTCATACTGGCAGACCGCGCTGAGGTCAGGAGAATCTTGACAGAGGAACAGGTATCCCTCAGGGGAGCATACCTCATGACACATTTTCTATCGGATGGAGATCCGCTGGGATTCCTTAAAATTTAGAAGACGTCGGATAAAAGGAGAAGTTTAAAATGAGTTACAGAGACACATATGATTTTTGGATGACAGATGATTATTTCGATGATGACACAAAGAAAGAACTTGCAGCTATAGCTGGCGATGACGCCGAGATCGAAGACAGATTCTACCGTGATCTCGTATTTGGAACCGGTGGACTACGTGGGGTTATCGGGGCCGGAACAAACAGAATGAATTTCTACACTGTTCGTAAGGCAACACAGGGACTTGCAAACTTTATAGTAAAGCAGAATGCCCAGGAGAAGGGCGTAGCAATAGCGTATGATTCAAGAAAGTATTCACCGGAGTTTGCCGCTGAGGCTGCTCTCTGCCTATGTGCAAATGGAATCAAGGCTTATCTTTTTGAGTCGCTCAGACCTACACCGGAGCTTTCGTATGCAGTCAGAAAACTTGGATGCAAAGCCGGCATCGTTATAACAGCAAGTCACAACCCACCTGAGTACAATGGTTATAAGGTGTACTGGGAGGATGGCGCACAGATCACGGCGCCAAAAGACAGAGAGATCATTGCAGAAGTCAAGGCTGTGACAGATTTCCACGCAGTAAAGACTATGGATAGGCAAGAAGCCTTAGATAAGGGACTTCTTACCATCATAGGTGCAGAGATAGATGACGCATATATGGAGGAACTCAAGAAGCAGATCATCCATCCGGAGATCATCAAGGAACAGTCGGAGAATATCAAAATCGTGTACACACCGTTCCACGGAACAGGTCTTGTGCCTGTAAAGAGAGTTCTGTCTGAGCTTGGTTTCAAGAACGTATACATTGTTCCTGAGCAGGAGCTTCCAGATCCCGAGTTCACAACACTTGAGTATCCAAATCCGGAGGATCCAAAGGCATTTGAGCTTGCACTTAAACTGGCAAAGGAGAAAAATGCGGACATCGTTCTTGCGACAGACCCGGATGCCGACCGTCTTGGAATATACGCGCTTGATACAAAGACTGGCAGATACATGCCATTTACAGGAAATATGTCAGGACTTATAATCGCCGAGTATCAGTTCAGAGAGAGAGCAAAATGCGGTCTTATGCCGAAGAATCCGGCGATGGTCAAGACTATTGTAACTACAAATATGGCTGACCCTTTGGCGGCAGATTACAATGTAAATCTCATCGAGGTTCTCACAGGCTTTAAGTTCATCGGTGAACAGATAAAATTCTTCGAGCAGAATAACTCATACAATTTTGTGATGGGTATGGAGGAGAGCTACGGATGCCTGGTTGGAACATATGCCAGAGACAAGGATGCTCCGGTTGCGGTTATGTGTCTCTGCGAGGCTGCTGCATACTGCAAGAGCCAGGGAATCACTCTGTGGGATCACATGCTCGATCTCTATGAGAAGTACGGATACTACAAGGAAGGTCTCTACACAATAACACTCAAGGGTGTTACGGGAGCAGAGAAGATAAGAAGGATCATGTCTTCACTTAGATCAGAGTCCATCACTCAGATAGATACACTCAAGGTTCTCAAGGTTCGTGATTACGAGAAGAATACTATCACAGATCTTGCCACAGGAGTAGTAACAGAGTCAGGACTTCCACAGTCCAACGTTCTCTACTATGACCTTGAGGATGGCGCGTGGGCATGCGTACGGCCATCAGGAACTGAGCCAAAGATCAAACTATATTACGGAATCAAGGGAACAAGCCTTGAGGATGCCGATGCAAAGCTTGAGTCTCTTCAGGCTGCACTTGTTGAGAAGCTCAATAAGCTTGCAGAATAATTGGCGGAGTAATTTGCTGGGTAATTGATAACGATAAAATTATCGCAGAGAGCGGTGTTTTTCTGGAAAGAGATACAAAATTCTCCTCGGACAGCACAAAAAGGCTGTCTGGGGAGAATTTTTTGCGTTGCGCAATAAAGTGATATAAAACGCAAGATTAAATATTGAAATTAAAAACACATTAATCTAATATTTAATTAAGTAAAATTAGCTAAAAAAGAACTAAACAAAATATGCGAAAACAAGCTGGTCAGACAGTGCTTTGCGACAAAAACGGCATATGACAAGCATAAAACAAGCATAAGACAAGAGAATGTGCGTTGAATATACATCGGTATAACAGGGATTAGTAGTTTGGAAAAAAGGGGGATCTAAGTATGGATGCAGAACAGAAATATGAGATGTGGCTTGGCAGTGACCAGGTTGACGAGTACACAAAGAAAGAGCTTATCAGTATCAGAGATAATGCAGAAGAGATTGAGGACAGATTCTATACAAATCTGGAATTTGGAACAGGCGGACTTCGAGGCGTGATGGGAGCGGGAACAAACCGCATGAACATATATACAGTCCGCATGGCGACACAGGGAATAGCAAATTATCTGGCAAAGCTCGGAATATCAGAGCCGTCGGCAGCTATAGCATTTGACAACAGAAACAATGCATCGCTGTATGCGCTTGAAACTGCTCTCTGCCTGTGTGCAAATGGTGTGAAGGTGTATCTGTTTGATGCACTCCGCCCGACACCGGAGCTTTCATTTGCGGTCAGATATCTGCACTGCAATATCGGAGTGAATATAACAGCAAGCCACAATCCGAAGGAGTACAACGGATACAAGGTTTACTGGGATGACGGGGCCCAGATCGTATCTCCACAGGATAAGGAGATCATTGCAGAGGTCAACAATATAGAAGATTTCTCCATGGTTAAGACTATGGACAAGGACGCTGCAATAGATGCAGGACTGTTGAATGTGATCGGTCAGGAGATCGATGACGCATATATAGGAGAGCTTCACAAGCTTGTCATGAATCCGGAGGAGATTCAGAAGGCGGGAGATCTGAAGATCGTATATTCTCCGCTTCACGGAACAGGCCTTAAGCCTGTTACAAGAGTTCTCAGCGAGCTTGGTTTCAAGGATGTACATGTCGTTGAGGAGCAGGCTGTTCAGGATGGTAATTTCCCAACTGTAAAGTCCCCAAATCCTGAGGGCGCAGAGGCGTATGCCCTGAGTCTTGAGCTGGCGAAGAAGGTCGGCGGCGAGCTTATACTCGTCACAGATCCTGATGCGGATAGGCTTGGAATGTATGGATACGACAGCAAGAATAATGAATATAAAGAATTTACGGGCAATATGTTCGGTGCGATCCTCTGTGATTACGTGCTGATGCAGAGATCCCAGAGCGGAAGACTGCCTGAGAATCCGGCGATTGTAACTACGGTTGTTATCACCAATATGGTCAAGGAGATATGTAAGAAGTACGACACCTTCTGTGACTGCAACAACCTGATCGGATTTAAGAATATAGCATCGAGAATGAGAGCTTACGAGCAGACAGGTGAACACAATTATGTGTTCGGGCTTGAGGATACATTTGGCTGTCTGCCTGGCACATATGCAAGGGACAAGGACTCGGTTGGAACGCTGATGCTTCTCTGTGAGGCTGCGGCATACTACAAGAACCGTGGAATGACTCTGTGGGACAGAATGGTTGAGCTGTGGCAGGAATATGGATTCTACAAGGAGAAGGTTCAGACCATGAAGTTTGACGGACGTGAGGGCGCTGCAAAGATACAGTCTATGATTCAGACTTTGAGAGATAATCCGGTCCGGAAGGTCGGCGCTTACAGTGTGGAGAAGATCTACGACTACAAGCTTGGAACAGAGACAGACGCCGCAACAGGCAAATACGAAGCGGCAGTTCTTCCAAAGTCCAACATGATATATTACCAGCTTGCGGATGGCGCGTGGTTCCTTGTGAGACCTTCAGGCACAGAACCGAAGATCAAGTTCTACCTCGGGGTAAAGGGAAGCTCTCAGGAGGATGCGGCAGAGCAGCTTGACGAGCTTGCAGCAAATGTGAAGGCGATGTTCTCGTAAAACGGGATGATTGGTAAGAAACGAAATAGCTGGCAAATAAATGTCAGCAGAAAATAGGTTCGAAGATCGCGGTCGCGACTAAAAATAATTACAAGGTGGAGGCAAAAAAGATGGGTTACATGGACGAATACAAGTTCTGGCTTGAGTCAGACTGCTTTGATGAGAAGACCAAGGAAGAGCTTAGAAGTATCGCAGATGATGACAAAGAGATCCAGGACAGATTCTACAAGAATCTGAAATTTGGAACCGGCGGAATGCGCGGAATCATGGGTGCTGGAACCAACAGAATGAATATATATACAGTTACAAAGGCTACACAGGGCCTTGCAGAATACATACTTGAGGTTGGCCCTGAGGCTGCTAAGAGAGGTGTAGTAATTGCACATGACTGTCGAAATATGTCAGCAGAGTTCACGGAGGCATCAGCTCTGTGTCTCAACGCAAATGGTATAAAGACTTATGTGTTTGATGCACTCCGTCCTACTCCTGAGCTGTCATTTGCAGTAAGGGAGCTTGGATGTATAGCCGGAATCGTGGTGACAGCGAGCCACAATCCACCTGAGTACAATGGCTATAAGGTGTACTGGGAGGACGGCAGCCAGATCGTATCCCCTCAGGATCAGGATATCCTGAAGCATGTGGCGGATGTTGAGAGATACGAGGATGTCAAGACCATGGACAAGGACAAGGCGGTTGCAGACGGTCTGTTCTGTATGGTTCCTGCAAGTGTTGATGAGAACTACTATCAGGCGCTTATAAAGCAGACCATCCACGGCGACATAATTCCGAAGGTTGCAGACGATATCAAGATAGTATACACACCACTTCATGGAACAGGAAATGTACCTGTAAGGGAAGTGCTCAAGAGACTTGGCTTCAAGCACGTATATGTTGTAGAGGAGCAGACTGTTCCTGACGGAGACTTCAGTACAGTCAAGTCACCAAATCCGGAGGAACCATCAGCATTTGCCATGGGAATAGACCTGGCAAAGAAGGTTGATGCGGACGTTATCATGGCCACAGATCCTGATGCAGACAGACTTGGAATATACGTCAAGGACAGCACGGGAATCTGGAAGGACACGGAATTTGCAGATGATCCTGCATATCCATATGTCCGATTCAATGCCAATATGACAGGTGCCCTGATAGCAGAATATGTATGCCGCGAGCAGAAGGCAGTCGGCAAGCTGCCGGCAAACGGAGCTATCTGTAACACGGTTGTCAGCACCAATCTTACAAAGGCGATAGCAGAGAATTACAACCTGAAATATATAGAGACACTCACCGGATTCAAGTACATAGGTGAGCAGATACTTCTCTTTGAGAAGAACAACACATACAAGTTCATCTTCGGAATGGAGGAGAGCTTTGGATGTTTGGTAGGAGACTACACTCGTGACAAGGACGCCTGCGCAGCCGTTGTCATTTTATGCGAAATAGCAGCATTTTATAAGCTGCAGGGAGAAACCATCTGTAATGCCATGGAAGAGGTTTACCGCAAATATGGCTATTACTTTGAAGGTGCGTTTGGGATAACTCTAAAGGGTGTAGATGGTGCAGCACAGATTAAGGAGATGATGGGGAACTTCAGAAACCATCCACTTACGACCTTTGCAGGTATCAAAGTTACCGGCATGAGAGATTATGTGAGCGGAATCCGCAAGCCGCTTGATGGTGAGGAGGAGAATATGGGCCTTCCAAAGTCAAATGTGCTGTACTATGAGCTGGAAAATAATGCCTGGTTCGCGGTTAGGCCTTCTGGAAATGAACCAAAGATCAAATTCTACTTTGGCGTGAATGAAAACAGCCTAAAAAATGCAATGTCAAAGATAGATGAGATGAAAGCATGTGTGCAGGAGCTTGTTAAATAAATAGTCACAAAATATGGCAGAATTTACTGCCGAAAAATAAAAACATTCCTTCCATATACTACAAAATTTAACATACAAATGCACTTTCCAGCCAATGCGCTGAACAAGAGGGATCTCGGCTTTGAGGCTGAGGTCCCTTTTGTAAAAGTAAAATATAGTTAAAAATGCTAAAAATCTGTTCAAAAATTAACTAAAAAATGCTACAATGTATAAAGTAACTGCGGTGTGCGGTAAACGCGGATAGGAGTAGTATAGGAGATCATATGCCAGAAATAGAAAAAGAAAAAGAAATAGAAAAAGAAATAGAAAAGAAAAATGTAAAAAGTATCGCTGGACATATCATAGATGAGAAAACCAATGAAAAAGAGAAGCGAGAGCCGGAGAGCGTTTTGGATGTGGATGAGCATATGTCTGAGAAGCAGAAGCTCAGTCTTATGAACAAACAGCAGAAAAGGGAATACATACTGGAGTATTATGCCCCGAAGGCTCTATTTGCACTTGTTGTTGTTGGCATCGTTGTATTCCTTGTCGTAAAACATTTTACGGCGGAATCTGCTGCGCTCAATATCCTTGCGGTCAACACTACACAACAGGGATCCGCGGCGAATGACAAGGAGTATTATGAGGAATTCCTCCGTGAAAACGGTCTTGATGCGGAGAAGGAATATGTCAGTATAAGTACAGGAATCGGCGTGTCAACTGATCCGAATGATGCCATGAGCCAGGATAGTCTACAGCTTATGCAGAACAAATTCATGGCGAATGCGGTGGACGTGTTCTTTGCCGACACAGACCTTGTCATGAGTTTTGGAGAGTTCGGATATATGCAGGATCTTGATAAGGTGCTGACTGATGAACTGAAAGAAAAGTATAAAGATTCGTTTGTGTATGCAACGGTTATTGAAACGGGTGAGAAGATACCTGTCGGAATAAAGATCGGTGATAATTCTTGGGTGAAGGATACCGGTTGGTATGAAATGGATGCTGCAGTGGGATTTGGTGAGAATGCCAAGAATATGGATCTTGCACTTGAATTTCTTGAATACATAAGCAGAGAGTGATACCCATAAATAAAACGAGGAGACTATAGATACATATGAGCATAAGATATGATGAGACAAACAGAATATTTGAACTTGATACGAGAAACACGAGTTACCGGATCGGAATCGCCGATGAAGAGGGGTTTGTCGGACATATATATTATGGACAGAAGATTCGTCCGCAGAAATGTGATCAGTTTTTGAGAACGTGTGAGGCTCCTTTTGTTCCGTCCAAGAATAACAGGGAGAGATGTTCATTTATGGACACATTTCCGACAGAGTATTCCGGAAATGGAATAGGAGACTACAGGGAGAGTTGTATTGCAGTAAAGACCGCAAATGGCAGCAGAACCGTTGATTTGAAATTTGTGGATTACGATATTGTAAATGGAAAGCCGGGGATTAGTGGCCTTCCGGCATCATTTGCGGGAGAAGAGGAGGCTCAGACTCTCGTTGTCCATATGATGGATGGGGGATGTGGCATTGATGTTGACCTGATATATTCGGTGTTTGAGGATGAGGATGTTATAACCAGAAGTGTGAGCGTGAAAAATGCAGGTGATAGGGATATCAGGCTCACAAAGGTATATTCTGCATGTATAGACATGGATGATGAGGATTTTGAGATGCTTACTCTCCACGGCTCATGGGCCAGGGAGAGACAGATCGAGAGACGCCCGATAGCTTATGGCAAGCAGAGTGTAAGCTCTCTCCGCGGTGAGTCATCCCACCAGGACCATCCGTTTATGGCATGGATGACAAAGGGTACAGATCAGACTACGGGTGATGTATATGGAATGCATTTTGTGTACTCGGGTAACTTCATCGCACAGATAGAGAAATCACAGTTTGATTCCATACGCGCAGTCATGGGCATACATTCAGAGGGATTTGAGTGGTGGCTCACGCCTGGAGAGACATTTACAGCGCCTGAGGTTGTGCTTACATACAGCCATGATGGACTTGGACAGATGACTAGAAATCTTCATGATTTTTACAGATGCCACATGATAAGGAGCAGATATCTTCACAAGAAGAGACCTGTCCTCATCAACAACTGGGAGGCTACATATTTTGACTTTGATACCGATAAGCTCCTTGCGATAGCAAAGAGTGCGGCAGAACATGGAATAGAGATGCTGGTCATGGATGATGGCTGGTTTGGACATAGAAATGATGACGCCACAAGTCTTGGAGACTGGTTTGTAAATGAAAACAAGATCAAGGGCGGTTTGAAACATCTTGTTGATGAGGTGAATAAGCTGGGGATGAAATTTGGAATATGGATGGAGCCTGAAATGATTTCTCCTGATTCTGAACTTTACAGAAAGCATCCTGACTGGGCGTTTGCGGTTCCGGAGAGAACGGCTACATTATCGCGAAATCAGTACGTGCTTGATCTCTCGAGAAAAGAAGTTAGAGACTACGTGTATGAATGTGTGCATAACGTGATATCATCCGCAAATATTGAGTATGTTAAGTGGGATATGAACAGACAGCTCACGGATATCGGTAGCGTAGAATTCACCGGAGACAGGCAGGGAGAATTGGCTCACAGGTATGTGCTTGGAGTATATGAGCTGCAAGAGCGCCTTGTTAACGATTTTCCAGATCTTCTGCTTGAGAACTGCTCGGGCGGTGGTGCAAGATTTGACCCTGGCATGCTTTACTACAGTCCGCAGATATGGTGCTCCGATGACACGGATGCCATAGAGAGACTTTCTATACAGGAGGGAACGGAACTGATATATCCGCTTTCGACCATGGGCGCCCATGTGTCGGATTGCCCTAATCACACAGTTGGAAGAAGTACACCTTTTATGACCAGGGCACATGTGGCTCTGGCGGGAACATTTGGCTATGAGCTCGATATCACAAAAATAAGTGAAGAAGAACGTGCGATGATCCCTGAGCAGGTGTCTATGTATCATAAATATAATGATCTTGTAAGGGAGGGTGATTATTATAGGGTTGCATCGTACAGGGAAAATGGACTGTATGATTGCTGGATGGTTGTTGCAAAGGATAAGAGTGAGGCGTTGGTGACTTACGTTCAGGTGCTTGGAAGACCTAATATGCACAGCAGAAAGATAAAACTTTTAGGGCTTTACGAGGCTGCAGATTACAGACTTGATGGTACGGACGAAGTGTATGGGGGAGATCTTCTGATGAATGCCGGGATGCTTGTGGAAGATATGCGTGGGGATTACATGAGCAGACTTTATCACTTTGTGCTTGACAATAGTTTAACTTAAAAATAAAATAAAATTAAGTTGTTTAACCACGTAAAAATAAAGTGAGAAGGACTAGTTATGGCAAAATCAGTAAAATTGGGAGACATAGCTGCCATTGTTGGCGTAAGTACCGTGACGGTTTCAAAGGCACTTTCAGATCAGAAGGGTGTCAGCGAGGAGCTCAGAGCACAGATCAAACAGTTGGCAGATGAGATGGGATATCAATCACCATCTGAGATCAGAAAGAAGACGGCAAAGAAAAAGTATAATATAGGAGTGCTCATCCAGGAGATATATCTTGGCAAGTACCCATCATTTTATTGGCAGTTATATCAGGTGCTTAACAAAAAGGCGGTGGCAAGAGGCTGCTTTACTATGCTGGAATTTGTTTCCAGAGATAGTGTAATGAATGCTGAGATGCCTATGCTCTTGGAGGATGACAAGGTTGATGGAATGGTTGTTGTAGGTTCCATGGGTAAGGAATACCTGGAGAAACTGGAGAAGACAGCCAAGGTTCCTATAGAGTATGTGGATTATTATGACAATTCGAGACCGATAGACACGGTTATAGCAAACAGTTTCTATGGAAGCTATATGCTGACTAATTATCTGTATGATATGGGACATAGAGATATTGCATATGTTGGCACGATAGGTTCAACGAACAGTATAACTGACAGATATTTGGGCTATATAAAGTCTTTGTTGGAGCATGATATTCCGTTCAGAGAAGACTGGGTTATTCCGGACAGAGATGTGAAGACGGGGCAGTTTGACGAGGAGAATTGCTTCAAACTTCCGGGGAATATGCCTACAGCGTTTGTGTGCAACTGTGATCTTGCGGCAGCTACGCTCATAAAGATACTCAATGCTGCGGGCTACAGAGTTCCTGAGGATGTGTCTGTTGTGGGGTTTGATAATTACATGTATCCTGGAATCTGCGATATAGGCGTGACCACATACGAGATCAATATGCAGGAGATGGCAGAGAGAACCCTGCATAAGATTATAAAAAAGATATCCAACGAAAAATATACTGATGGCATATTTGTCGTGGATGGACGAATCGTGATAAAGGATAGCGTTGCCAGAATAGAACGATAATAAAACTACATATCAATTGTAATGCAAATCGGATATAGACACCGGTGCAGCCTGCTTGAAAGACAGCGGAGTTGTACCGGTGTCTTTTTTGAACAAGTTGATAAAGTGGTTGGTGTTCTCGATTCCAACCTGGGATCCGACCTCGTGGACGGACAGATCTGTTGTGAGAAGGAGCCTTTTGGCAGCATCAATCCTGCGACTGTTGAGATAGCGCATAGGTGATTCACCGAAGTGAAATGAAAATTCTCTGCATATCCTGTATCTGCTGATCCTGTAAGTTGCCTCGAGGTCATCAAGCGACAGCGGTTCGGCGTAGTTTGTATCCATCTGATTCTTTACCGATAAAAGATAAGAAGGTATACGATCCCTCTTCTTGGATGAGTTTTCAATAAATACACATAATTCGGTCAGGATATCATTAAACCATTTGGAAATTCTGAAAATATCGGTGGTAGACAACTCCCCTTGGAGTTTGCTTATCAGCGAAAGATGGCTCCAGAGTACAGAGGCTCCGGCGGATTCCTTTTTATAGGATATAGATTCGGGGAGAAACTCATGATACAGGTTAAGCGGAGCTCCGAGGATGAATGCCTCGTAGAAACGACACTTGCCGTTCGTGGCGTATGTTATTTCTGATCCTGCCTCAAAAAGCGCGGCTGTATTCTTGGAATATGATGATTTGCTGCTGCCCGATGTTACTGTAAGAGTTCCTTCATATATATAGAAGAAATGGTAACACGGGATGAAAGAGAAGGTATAACTGCATGAATAAGCAAAAGAATTATCGCCGTTGGCCAGAAGATGAATCAGGCCATCGTTGATCATTGATTCTTCATATGTAAAGAACGCACTGTGGAATCTTGCGTTCTCAATATCTTTCTGGATATTGTAACCTGACAGTACAGTGCAGGAAATTAATTCTTTAGCTAACATGTAAACCACCTCCTATCCATAATAATACAATTATTAAATAATCATCACAAGCTAAAAGCGATATAAATTAGTGGTTAATTAGCTAAAAAAACAATAAAATACTAATTAAAGGTAAAAATGTATGGATAAAATGTCTATTTGATATTGAAAAAAGGCAACCATAATGGTAAAATTAACGAAAAATACAAGATATGGTGATTAATAACAAGTATGAGTGATGACTAAAAAACAAATTAATGTATACTTAATATAAAGTTAAAAACAAAGAAGGTTTTAAGGAGGACAAAACTATGAAATCAAAGCGTATTGCATGTATCGCAATGGCTGGTCTTATGGCAGCATCACTTGCAGGTTGTGGAGGCTCAGACAGCGATAACAAGGACACAGCAGAGGCAACAAAGGCTACCACAGAGGCAGCAGGAAGTGATTCAGCAGATGACACAACAGCTGATGCTGAGGGAATCAAGTCATATGCAGACATCCAGTTAGGAACAGACTTCACAGATCTTTCAGCGGAGATCAAGTTCTACAACAACAGAACTGATATGGACTCAGATGACTACGGCGGAAAGAACTGGAAGCAGTATCTTGAGGACTTCAACAAGGAGTATCCAAACATCAAGGTTGATGTTATCACAGATACAAACTATGCAGATGATGCTCTTACACATCTTCAGTCAGGAAACTACGAGACAGTAATGTGTATCCCAGCAGTTGATATGGCAGACCTTTCAACATATTTCATGTCATTTGGCGATTATGATACAATGAGCAGTCTTGTAAATTACTCGAACAGATGGCTGTATCAGGGTCAGGTATATGGTGTACCTCTTGCAGCTACAACACAGGGTATCGTATACAACAAGAAGGTATTTGCTGATGCAGGTGTGACAGACGTACCTAAGACACCAGAGGAGTTCATCGCAGCTCTTAAGGCTATCAAGGAGAAGAATCCAAAGTGCATCCCACTTTACACAAACTATGCAGCAGGCTGGACAATGGGAGCCTGGGATGATTATATCTCGATCACAGCAACAGGCGATGCTACATACAAGAACCAGAAGTTAGCCCATACAAAGGATCCATTCAAGAACTATGGCGACGATACACATGCTTATGCAGTATATAAGATCCTTTACGATGCAGTATCACAGGGACTTACAGAGGATGATTACTCAACAACAGATTGGGAGTCATGTAAGGGAATGATCAACAACGGCGAGATCGGATGTATGGTACTTGGTTCATGGGCATACCCACAGATGGAAGCAGGCGGACCTAACGCAGACGATATAGGATACATTCCTTTCCCTATCTCAGTAAATGGTAAGCAGTACGCTTCATCAGGTGCAGATTACTGCTACGGTATCAACGTAAACGCTTCAGATGATGAGAAACAGGCAGCTCTTGTATTTGTTAAGTGGATGACAGAGAAGTCAGGATATGCTTACAACGAGGATTCACTTGCAATTGTTCCTGGTTCAGAGTCAAAGATCTCATTCGACGGTGTTGACTTCGTTGCAGACGAGGCAGCTCTTGAGGGCGAGGAGGATTACCTCAACCAGCTCAACTCAGAGTCAGAGCTTAACGTAAGCAATGGTGGTGACGACAAGATCCAGGCCATCATCGAGCATGCTGCAAACGGCGACATGTCATTCGACGATATCATGGCTGAGTGGAACCAGAAGTGGTCAGATGCTCAGGAGTCATTAGGAATCGAAGTTACTGAGAAGTAATAAAGATTTCAATATAAATAAGTAAGAATAAGCTACAGATCGGGGCGGGATTGCCCGCCCCGGTTTATTTTGAGAAAAATGTCATCAAACGAGTATTTGATGACAGGCTACCAGCAGTGTAGCTCATGATTATAAAAAAGGCGGTGGAATGAGTATGGCTAACAAAAAACAATCCGGCTTTGGTAAATGGGCGTCAAGCAGGAAGGGGCAGCAGGTTATAATATGCGCAGCCTTCGCAATTATCCCATTGCTTTTGCTATTAGTATTTACATATATACCATTCGGAGAGATGGTTAAATTTAGTTTCTACAAGATGAAATATACGACGCCTGTAGAAAAGAGAGAATTCGTAGGATTAGCAAATTATATCGATGTGTTCACAAGAAAAGACTGTTTCGGTGCATTAAAGCTCAGTTTGTATTACATCGTAGGAGCACTTGTACAGTTAGTGCTTGCACTTTTCCTTGCAACTCTTCTGAGTTTCAGAGTAAAAGGTGGTAACCTTTTCAAGGGATTTATTTTCTTCCCTTATCTTATCAGTGGTATCGCTGTAGGTTTCATTTTCAAATTCTTCTTCACAAGAGGATTCGTGTTTGACTCAATCCTTCAGTTGTGTGGATTTAGCTTAGACAACCTTCCATACTGGCTCAAAGACCAGAGTGTCAACAACTGGACACTGGTTTCAACCTCGGTCTGGAGATACCTTGGACAGATGATGGTTCTCTTCATTGGAGCTATCATGTCGGTAGATGCAGAACTTTATGAGGCGGCAGAGCTTGATGGTGCAAATAAATTCCAGCAGTTTAGATATATCATACTGCCAAGTATCAAGACAATCGTTACATTAAATGTAATTTTAGCAATAACAGGATCACTCAGTGCTTTCGAGCAGCCTTTCGTTATCACAACAGGTGCAAACGGAACAGGTACTTACTTCATCATCATGAACAAGATAGCACATACAAGCCAGAAAGTCGGTCTTGCTTCAGCAATGGCCGTTGTACTTCTCCTTATCATACTTATATGTGCTGCGCTTCAGAAACTGTTCTTTGAGTACATATTCAAGGATTCAAGCTCAGATGATGAGAGTTATAAGGCAAAGAAGCTCCGCAAGAAACAGGAGAGAGATACCAAGAAATACGTGAAGCAGATGGCTGCTTCTGCGAAGGGAGGCAAGTAACATGGCAAGAGGAAAGACAGATGTGCCAAGCATAGCACCAATAAAAGAAAAACGAACCGCTGGATATTATGTAAGAGGTTTCCTCAAGTACTTTGTACTCATATTCTTCTCGCTGTGTGCGGTTGTACCTCTTATATCATGTGTTACAACAGCCTTCAAGACAACAGATGAGTATAAGGCTACTTCAGTAATGGAACTTCCTGAAAGCTTTCTGAACTTCAGCAACTTTGTAAAGGCATTCACGACTGCCAACATGGGACGTGCGTTCATCAATTCAGTCATAGTTATGATATGTGTACTCCTTGTGTCAGTAGTAATAGGAACACAGCTTGCATATGTGCTTAACAGATTCAAGTTCCCGGGAAACGGCTTTATCAGAACACTTTTCCTTGTGGCATCATTGCTCCCTGCAGTTGCTATGCAGGTTACAGTCTACAACATCATGGGTGATCTGAGATTCATAGATCACTTATATGGTTACATCATCATGAGCTGTGGTACAGATGTTATCTCAATCTACATATTCATTCAGTTCATGGAGAATATATCAGTATCTCTTGATGAGTCAGCTATCGTGGATGGTGCATCATACTGGACTATCTACTGGAAGATCATACTTCCACTTCTTAAGCCGGCTATCATCACAGCTTGTATACTGAAGGGCGTTGTAATCTACAACGAGTACTACGCTGCAAACCTTTACCTCATAAGCCCGGAGATCAAGACAATGGCTATCTCACTCTACAAGTTCGTAGGACCTATGGGAAGTCAGTACAACCTGATCTGTGCAGGTGTTATCATATCGATCATACCGGCACTTATAGTATTCATCTGTTGTCAGAAACAGATTTACAGTGGTATTACACAGGGTGCTGTAAAGGGTTAATAATTTATTAGAAGAAGAGAGTTCATGAATATGAGAAATGAAATTCAAAAAGAATTAATAGATGCTATCATCCCATTCTGGGAGGCCCTGAGGGATGATGAGTACGGCGGATTTTATGGGTATATGGATTACGACCTCAACCTTGATAAAAAGGCTGAGAAGGGTTGTATTCTTAACAGTAGAATTACCTGGTTCTTCGCAAGTGCGTATAAGGCACTCAAGGACCCGAAGCTTCTAGATGAGGCTGCTCATGGATATGAATTTCTGAAAGAATATTGTATAGACAGGGAATATGGCGGAATATATTGGTCCATGAATTACGATGGTTCACCCAAAGATACGACAAAACACACTTACAATCAGGCATTTAGTATATATGCCTTATCCGCCTATTACGAAGCTTCCGGTGATTCGGAAGCTTTGGACCTGGCCCTGCAGCTTTTCCATACAATAGAAGAGAAATGTACTGACGAAGGTGGCTATCTCGAGGCATTTACAAGAGAGTTCAAGCCAGAGTCAAATGATAAGCTTTCTGAGAATGGTGTTCTCGCAGAGAGAACAATGAACACACTGCTCCATGCACTTGAGGCTTACACAGAACTTTATAAGGTATCCAAGGATTCCAAGGTAAAGGAGCGCCTGAAATGGCTGCTCGATGTATTCGCTGATAAAGTATACAATCCGGAGCTTAAGAGACAGGAAGTGTTCTTTGATAAGGATTATAACTCTCTGATCGATCTGTACTCATACGGACATGACATTGAGACATCATGGCTTCTGGACAGGGCGACCGAGGTGCTTGGAGAGGCAGAGTACACAGAGAAGATCACAAAGATAACAGATATCCTTGCAGAGCAGATATATGAGCTTGCTTTCGATGGACATTCAGTTCTGACAGAATGTGAAAAGGGCGTGCCATACACGGTAAGAGTATGGTGGGTTCAGGCAGAATCAATAGTAGGATTTATAAATGCTTATCAAAAGTCAGGTGATAAGAAGTATTACGAGGCTGCCGAGAAAGTCTGGGAGTACATAAAGGAATACTTTATTGACAAGAGACCGGGATCAGAGTGGTTCTGGGATCTGAATGCAGATGGAACACCGAGAGTCGGACGTCCTATAGTTGAGCCATGGAAGTGCCCATACCACAACGGCAGAATGTGTCTTGAGATTATGAGCAGACTCGCTGACGGCAAGTAGATAGCGTTCAATTGCTTTCAAATTATAAGGAGAATGCCTAAATGATGAATGAGAAATATTATGTAGAGCTTGACAAACTGAACAAGCTTCTTGAGAGAAAGAATAAGAAGACAGATTTCTATAATGGAATCTATGACAGATATGAGTACCCTGTACTCACAAGAGAGATGATACCTCTCACATGGAGATATGACTTAAACCCTGAGACAAATCCATACTTCATTGAGCGTCTCGGAGTTAATGCTGTCATGAACTCAGGCGCTATCTACCTGAACGGCAAGTATTATCTTGTCGCAAGAATAGAGGGAAATGACAGAAAGTCATTTTTCGGCGTAGCTGAGAGTGACAACGGTATCGATGGATTCCATTTCTGGGATTATCCAATCCTTCTGGACGATGTATGTCCGGAGGAGACAAATGTATATGATATGAGACTGACACAGCACGAGGATGGATGGATCTACGGTGTGTTCTGTTCAGAGAGCAAGGATACAACTGTAAATGACCTCTCAGCAGCAGTTGCAGCAGCAGGTATCGTGAGAACAAAGGATTTAAAACACTGGGAGCGCCTTGACAACCTCAAGACTCTTCGTTCACCACAGCAGAGAAATGTTGTACTTCACCCTGAGTTTGTGGATGGCAAGTACGCATTCTATACACGTCCAATGGATGATTTCATCGAGACAGGAAGCGGCAGCGGAATAGGATTCGGTCTCTGTGATGATATAGAGCATGCGGTTATAGACGAGGAGAAGATGACAAGTCTTCGTAAGTACCACACTATAACAGAGGCAAAGAACGGTGCAGGTGCACCTCCTATAAAGACAGACAAGGGCTGGATCCACATCGCACATGGTGTGAGAAATACAGCAGCCGGTCTCAGATACGTGCTTTATGCATTTGCGACAGATCTCAATGATCCTTCAAAGGTTATCGCTGAGCCATCAGGAATGCTTATCGGACCTCGCGGCGAGGAGAGAGTCGGCGATGTATCAAACGTTGTATTCACAAATGGCGCCATCGTAAACGAGAACAACGAGGTGTTCATCTATTATGCATCAAGCGATACAAGAATGCATGTTGCAACAACAACAGTTGACAGACTCATTGATTATGTATTCAACACACCTGCTGATCCGGGAAGAAGCGTTGAGTGTGTAGCGCAGAGATGTGAGTTGATCAGGAAGAACCTTGAGTTCCTTAAGAATGCAGACAAGTAAGACAATAAAATGAACTGATCGCCTGACGAAATGGTGTTTGTGCTGAAGTAAGAACTCATTTCGTTCGGGTGAGAGATATAACGTGAAAAATATATATCCGGCGGGAGAGCTGGAAGAAAGAGGTACTTATGTCAGAAGTAAAAATGTTCAGCGAGCCTGTGCCAAACGTGCCATGGCAGGACAGACCGGCAAATGACAATCATGACGCTCCAATCTGGAGATATACAGAGAATCCTATAATAGGAAGAAACCCGGCAAAGGGTGTTGCAAGAATATTCAACAGTGCGGTAGTTCCATTTGAGGGAAAATTTGTCGGAGTATTTAGAGGCGAGCAGGTAAATGGAATTCCATACATCTACCTCGGAGAGAGCGAGGATGCTATCCACTGGAATATCAGCGAGGAGAAGATCAAGTTTGTTGATGAGAACGGTGAAGAGTTCATGCCTATATACGCATATGATCCAAGACTTGTAAAGGTAGAGGATACATACTATGCGATCTGGTGCCAGGATTTCTATGGCGCAGCGATAGGTATAGCAAAGTCAAAGGATCTCAAGACATTTGTGAGAATCGAGAACCCATTCCTTCCATTTAACAGAAATGCAGTTCTCTTCCCAAGAAAGATCAACGGTAATTTCGTGATGCTGTCACGTCCAAGTGACAGTGGACACACACCATTTGGTGATATATTCGTAAGTGAGAGTCCTGATATGGTTTACTGGGGTAAGCACAGACATGTCATGGGCAAGAGCAGCGAGTGGTGGGAGTCACTCAAGATTGGCGGCGGTGCAGCCCCTATCGAGACTTCTGAAGGATGGCTGTTATTCTACCACGGAGTATCAGGAACGTGTAATGGTTATGTATACTCAATCGGTGGAGCAATCCTTGATATCGACAACCCATCGATCGTTAAGTATCGTTGTGAGAACTTCCTTCTCACACCAGAAGAGTGGTACGAGGAGCGTGGATTTGTTCCTAATGTATGCTTCCCATGTGCTACTATTCACGACAGCGAGTCTGGAAAGATCGCCATTTACTACGGTGCAGCTGACAGCTATGTGAGCCTTGCATTCACCAAGCTTGATGAGATCGTAGATTACATCAAGTCGCACAGTGTGGTAACAACTTCTGATACCGAGATCGGTAGAAGATAGTTAGTTATATAGCGTAATGAGCCCCTACTCATACGCGGCAATTGTATTAATTTTTCTCATTTCCCAAGGCGGTGCCCGCCGCCTTCGGGGCCCCTCTTAAAAATAAATGTAATGGCAGGTGATTGCCAAAACTTTTAGACTATGACAGCCTGGCAGTAAGCCAGGCTGAATTTGGTTCTGAGAGCTTTGGCAATCATATGACAGATTTTGGATCTGATAAAAAACGTGTTATATGATTGAAAAAAGATATATTGCGTGGTCGAGACTTGCGCTTTCATAAAAAACTAAAAATAAAAGACTAAAAAGTCGGGAAAAGGACTCTGATGTATAGAAAAAAGGCAACAGATGCAATAAAATAACAGTGACATACATTATCATGGAAATGACGAGTGAAGAAGTCATAATCAATGTAAAAATATGATTCCTTCACCGTCTTATATAGAACAGGCAATTGGGGACAAACAAGAGTATCATACACAATATCTCACAACGTAGATTCTCCAATTGCCGTACGTCAAAAGGAGGAAAATGACAATGAACAAGGAAATACTTTTTTTAAATCCCGTGTTTACGCACAATATCTGGGGCGGTACAAAGCTCAGAGAAGAATACGGATATGATGTTGAGGGTGATGATATAGGCGAGTGCTGGGGAGTTGCGGCACATGAGAATGGCAACTGTACAGTGAAAAATGGCGAGTTTGCAGGTCAGACGCTTGCCGACTTATGGAACAGCCACAGAGAGCTGTTTGGCGGTATAGACGGTGTCAGATTCCCACTGCTTATCAAGATAATCGATGCAAAAGATGATCTGAGTATTCAGGTGCATCCGGACGATGCATACGCAGCAGAACATGAGAATGGTTCATTTGGCAAGATGGAGTGCTGGTATATTCTTGACTGCAAGGAAGATTCAACACTTGTAATCGGTCATAATGCAAGGACAAAGGAAGAATTGTGCGATATGATCGAAGGTAAGAAATGGAAGGAGTTTATCAGAGAGATCCCTGTTAAGAAGGGGGATTTCATTCAGATAGATCCCGGTACAGTACACGCGATCAAAGGAGGAATCACACTTCTTGAGACACAGCAGAACAGTGACATCACATACAGAGTTTATGATTATGACAGACTGAGCAATGGAAAGCCTAGAGATCTGCACGTAAAGCAGAGCATAGATGTTATAACAGTTCCTGCAAAGCCGGTTGAGGACAGCGTTATAAGTGTCAAGGCAGATAAGGCAAATGAACTCTGTGAGCTTATAAGCTGTAAGTATTACACAGTATACAAGATGGATGTTGAGGGAAAGGCAGAGCTGAATGTGGGCGACAAGCCATTCCTCATCATGTCTGTAGTTGCGGGAAGTGGAACAGTGGATGGAAACGCTATAAAGAAGGGTGATCACTTTATCCTGCCAAACGGATACAGCAACCCAGTGTTTGAGGGCAATATGGAGATCGTAGCATCCACAGTCAGCAAGTAAGATCCTGCCTTTGGAAGAGAATGTCAAGGGGGATAGTTATGAAGAGAAAGACGATAGGTGTTCTGGTAGGCGGAATCACGGATGATTTTACGAGGCTGCTCTGTCATGGGGTTATAGAGAGAGCAAAGACACTTGATGTCAATATAGTTGTTATTCCGGGTAAGTTCCTTGACCGGGAATACCCAGAAACGTCAGATATATATTATGAATATCAGTACCAGACACTGTTTTCCTATGCTACAAAGGAGAATCTGGACGGCGTTATTGTTGCATCGAGTTGTATTGGCTGCTTTGCAACCAAGGAGCGTATCAGCGAATTTATGAAAAGATATCTGCAGATGCCGTGCGTGATAGTGGCTGCAGATGAGCCGGATCAGATTTGTGTCAGATATGACAATGGTGCAGGCATAAGAGAAGGACTCAATTACATGATCGAGGAACTTGGTTATACAAGAATAGGCATGATAGGCGGTCCGGACTCCAATTATGATGCAAAGGAGAGAAGGAGAACCTACATTGATGTGCTTGAGGCTCATGGAATAGAGTTTGATCCGGGACTTTATGTGGAGGGCAATCTTACATCGGAATCAAAAGAGGTTTTCAGAGATATTCTGGACAGAAATCCGGATATGCAGGGAGTGTTCTGTGTGAATGATTCCTGTGCATCTGGTTTTTATGAAGAACTTAAGGCGAGGGGCATTCTGCCGGGAAGAGATATATCAGTCATGGGTTACGATGATATTGAGTGGGCTACACAGATATATCCGACGCTTTCGACTGTGCGTGCAGACGCGGGAAAACTTGGCTCAGAGGCTGTAAATCTTATGGTCAGGCTTATTGATGGCAAGCAGGTCGAGAGTAAGATACTTCCTACTGAGTTTGTCAGAAGAGATTCATTCTGTAAAAAAGGCGGATCAAGAAAACGTAGTAAGAATGTCATTGAGGGATATCTCTCAATGAACCATATGCTCTCAGAGCAGTGGGAAGAGCGGAATAAGACTCAGTTCAAGATGAAGACATTTATCCAGAAGGTCTTGAGCTTTGACAGAGGCAACGACAGAAGTTATGGAGAGATTCTTGGCACTATGGACTGGCTGGACATAGAGAATGCATTTATATTCTTATATAAAGAGCCAATAATACATCTGATCGGTGAGCCATTTGAACTGCCTGACCAGTTATATCTCAAGACTAAGGATCTTAAAGAGAAGGTCAGCAGTGTGATCACTGTGAACCAGAAGGTGTCATCATCAAATCTCTATGATTTTGAGAGCCTCGGTGTGGAAGAAGCTGGAATATATGTACTCTTGCCGCTGTATTCCAACGAAATACTCTATGGAGTTCTTCTGTGTGATCTCACAGAAGGAGTTCTGGTGAATGGGGAGTTCCTTGGAAACCAGGTCTCAGCTGCTGTCAAGATGATCAATCTGCTCAAGACGAACGAGGAGATCATGAAGCGTCTTGAGGAGAGTATGGCGATTCTGCAGAAAAACAACATTATGCTTGACAATCTGTCAAAACAGGATCCCCTTACAGGAATCATGAACAGACGAGGTTTCTTTGACAGATCATTACAGCTGCTCAAGGAATGTGAGGAGCAGAAAAGGACGGCTACGGTATTCTACGCTGATATGAACAGTCTCAAGATCATCAATGACAGATATGGACATGATGAGGGTGATTTCTCTCTTAAAACCATAGGAGATATTCTGATCAAATCTGTAGGCGATAATGGAATCGTAGGCAGAATAGGCGGCGACGAGTATTGTTGTCTTGTACTCGGCCTTAAGGACTCTGACGCTGCAGATGCATTTGCTGAGGAAGTATACAGTTCATTTGAGGAGTTTAATGAGCACTGTGATAAGCCTTATAAAGTGAGTGTATCGCTTGGAAACTGTCAGATCGTAGAATATAACAAGAAAGGTCTTCAGAATGCCATGACTATGGCAGATGAGAAGCTGTATGAGGTGAAGAAGTACAGAAAGAAGGACGTTGTTAAGGTTAAGAATTGATAATTTATATAATAAATAAAAGGTATGATCAGGTTGCGTTGAGTGCAGCTTGATCATACCTTTTGACATTTGAGGATTGCGCGTTGTCATTGTTTTATTCTGAATAAAGACAGTATAATTAGTTATCTCCTGATTTCAGAGCTGAAAGCTCGGCTTTTAACTTAGCAATCTCTGAATCCTTCTCTGCAATCTTTTTATTCATTTCCGCCATCTGCTTTTCCATCTTGGCCTTTTCTTCCTGAAAAACATCCACAAAAGTAATGATCGATTGTTCTACCATATCTGTAACCTCCTCCGTTTCCTCGTACGCGGAATACAGTCTGGTATATAATACCTGGGTGAGTCTGTATAATTGCGCTCCATCTTCAGGTGTTATATTCCCGAGTTCAACGTTCTTATCTATATTTCCCATTATATCGGTTTTGATAAGGCTTTTCAATATTTCGATGTTCTCCGGAGTGCGAGATTTTTGATTCTTGAGCATTTCTCGAAGTTTTAAAAGAAAGAATGGGATTTGGTATGTCAATAGATTGGGGCAAATGCGCTTATAAAGCGAATTCGTGACGCTGAGAGTGGAAAAATGGGCTAAAAATGGGGGGGATTTTACTTTTTGTAAAATTTATGCTCCCAGGAAAAATGTTTAAAATGTATAAATACAGAAAAAATATTTAATAATACTTGTGTGATGCATATTGTGCATGGAGGTGTTGTTGAGATGAAAAGAAACGCGCATGATCAAAATGAAGAGCAGGAAGGAAGACTGGAAGTTGATTCGATGACTCAAGAAGTTGATTCGAAAACTCAAAGTATGGGCGGAGAATCTGACAGGGAGCAAAGAAAGAGTAATCATAGATGGAAACTGGTTTCAGATTCCGGCTGCAGTCTGCTCGTGCCGGATGGACTGGCTGGAATAGATATAGATTATGCTGAGGTTCCGTTTACAATATCTGTTGATAACACAGATTATATAGACGAACCGGGTATAGATATAGAGAAGATGCTTGAGCATATTGCAAATTGCCGGTCAGGCGGAAGAACTAGCTGCCCATCACCCCATGCGTGGCTAGAGGCGTGGGGGGATGCGGAAAATGTTATTGCATTTACGTTGTCAGCTGCATTATCGGGAAGTTACAACAGTGCTATAGCTGCAAGACACATGGCACTTGAGAAGAATCCCGGCAGGAATATTGCGGTGATAAATACATGCGGAGCCGGAGTATTCCCTGAACAGCTGGCAAACATCATATATGAAGGAATTGAGGACGGGGATTCGTTTGACGCCATAGTAAGTGCTGCAGACAAAGCAGTGAGGGAGATACAGGTGATGTTTGCCTTGGGGAGTCTGGACAACCTGATAAAGGCGGGCAGACTAAATAAGCTTGTGGGGTATGCGGCTCATAGATTCAATATATCCGCAATAGGTGTGGCATCACCTGGTGGACGAATTGAACTCAGACACAAATTCAGAGGTATGAAGAAGACATATAGTAAGCTGATAGACACTCTCCGGGAGACGGGATTTACAGGGGGAGAGCTTGTCATAAGCCACTGTATGAACGAGGACGGAGCAGAGAAACTGGGGCATCTTATCAAGGCTGAATGGCTTGACGCGGATGTGAGCATCGTACCTGCAAGCGGACTGTGCAGCTATTATATGGGAAAAGGTGGGATGATAATAACATATCGTGAGTAGACTGATGTGTGGATAGATCATATAAAATACTTGGAATAGACAAAATGATGAAAAATAATTAAAAATAATGGAAGGCCGCCGCACCTTCTATTATTTTTTGTGTATTAACCTATTGACATAGTAGGTAAATGGGAATATCCTATTTTTGCGAGTCAGATATTGACTTATTACGCCAAAAAATGGCGGATGAGGGTGATGACTGGAATGATCGTGTATTTGTGGCAGGAATGTGGTCACACTCATATGTAAGGAGGATTTACAGATATGGTGATTTCTTCAAAGGGAGAATATGCCCTGAGGGTCATGGCAGACCTTGCCATAAACCACGATGGCAGATTTATTCCGTTAAAAGAAATAGTTCAGAAAGAGGAACTGTCCCAGAAGTATCTGGAGAGCATAATGCGCATGCTGTCCAAGGCGAATCTGATAGAGGCAGCCAGCGGACATGGAGGAGGCTACAGACTCAAAAAGGCTCCTGAGGAATATACATTGTGGGAGATACTTGAACTCACGGAAGGCGGGCTTGCCCCGGTGGCATGCATGAAGAACAGCACGATCACCTGTGACAGATCCAAGCAGTGTTATACTCTGCCGATATGGCAGGGCCTGGCTGAGCTGATACAGGAATATTTCCAGGGTAAGACACTGGCGGATATAGCCAGAAATGTGGAATGAGCAGAGTAATTTGATACAGGCAAAAAGATAATTAAAGCGGGACAATTGAATCGCCGGATATAGAAGTGATAAAGCAATTGCCGGGCTTGGTATAAAAGGAGGCAGACTGATGTCAGATAAAAAATTATTGGAAGTTAAGAATTTACATGTTGATGTTGAGGATAAACAGATCCTTCACGGTGTGAACCTGGAGATCGGCAAGGGTGAGACACATGTACTTATGGGACCTAACGGAACCGGAAAGTCAACCCTTGGATATGCACTTATGGGCAATCCGAGATATACAGTCAGAGAGGGCGAGATATGGTTTGATGGCAAGAACATCACAGATGAGGCTGTCAATGAGCGTGCAAAGGCAGGAATATTCCTCTCATTCCAGAATCCTCTTGAGGTGCCTGGTGTGACACTCAGCTCATTTATAAGAAATGCCCTTGAGCAGAAGACCGGCAAGAGAATCCGTCTCTGGGATTTCAAGAAGGAGCTTGAGAGAACCATGGAGATCCTTCAGATGGATCCATCATATGCAGAGAGAGACCTGAATGTGGGATTTTCAGGTGGTGAGAAGAAGAAGGCTGAGATACTTCAGCTTCTGATGCTCAAGCCATCACTGGCAATCCTTGACGAGACAGATTCAGGACTTGACGTTGATGCAGTCCGTACAGTATCAGCAGGTATCGAGGAATACCAGAAGAACTGCAAGGGAAGCCTGCTTATCATCACACACAGCACCAAGATCCTTGAGTCGCTCACCGTTGACTACACACATGTCATGGTTGAGGGTAAGATCATAGAGACGGGTGACGCATCACTTGTGGACAAGATCAACGAGTCTGGATTTGCAGAGTATGAAAGGATATAGAAGATGAAGGAAAAGACATATGTAGAGGACATAGACAGAAATATATATGACTTCAAGTATGACGACAAAGATGCCTATAAGCTTAAAGCTGGTCTCACACCTGAGATAGTTGAGCAGCTTTCTAAGGAGAAACATGATCCGGCATGGATGCAGAATTTCAGACTTGAGTCTTTACAGATATACAACAATATGCAGGTGCCTGACTGGGGCCCATCCATCGAGGGACTGGATATTGACAATATAGTTACTTACGTAAGACCAAATACCAAGATGAAGGGAAGCTGGGATGAGGTTCCTGAGGATATCAAGGATACATTTGAGAGACTTGGAATCCCTCAGGCTGAGAGAAAATCCCTTGCGGGAGTTGGTGCACAGTACGATTCAGAGCTCGTATACCACAATGTCCGTCAGGAGGTTGCGGATATGGGAGTTGTGTACACTGATATGGAGAGTGCACTCACAGGTGAGTATGCAGACATGGTGCAGAAGCATTTCATGAAGCTTGTCACCCCTCATGATCACAAATTTGCAGCACTTCACGGAGCTGTGTGGTCAGGCGGTTCATTTGTATATGTGCCACCTGGAGTAAAGGTCGAGATCCCGCTTCAGTCGTATTTCAGACTTAACGCAGCGGGCGCAGGTCAGTTCGAGCACACACTCATCATCGTCGATGAGGGGGCAGACCTCCACTTTATAGAGGGCTGTTCAGCGCCGAAGTACAATGTGGCGAATCTTCATGCGGGTTGTGTGGAGTTGTTTGTCGGCAAGAACGCAAAGCTCAGATATTCAACCATAGAGAACTGGTCCAAGAATATGTACAACCTGAACACCAAGAGAGCCCGCGTTGAAGAGGGTGGAACCATCGAGTGGGTATCGGGTTCATTTGGATCACATGTGTCATACCTTTATCCGATGAGCGTGCTCAAGGGCAAGGGCGCCAGGATGGAGTTCACCGGAGTTACATTTGCCGGTAAGGGACAGAACCTTGACACAGGAGCCAAGGTAGTCCATGCGGCACCTGACACAAGCTCATATATCAACACAAAGTCTATCTCGAAGGATGGCGGTATAAGTACATTCCGTTCGTCTGTTGTAGTGACAAAGGAGGCAGAGAACTCCAAGGCGGCGGTATCATGCCAGTCACTTATGCTCGATTCGATATCACGTTCGGACACAATACCGGCCATGGATATCAGAACCAAGAAGGTAAATGTGGGACATGAGGCACAGATAGGAAGCATCAGTGACGAGGCCGTGTTCTACCTGATGTCCAGAGGAATGAGCGAAGAAGACGCGAGAGCATGTATAGTCAGTGGATTTGCAGACAATGTATCGAAGGAGCTGCCGCTTGAGTATGCTCTTGAGATGAACAACCTCATCCGTCTTGAGATGAAGGGCAGCATAGGTTAAGGAGGTGCGGTGACATGGAGAACAATAACGAGATGAAAATCAACAAGCTCCCGGCAAAGACATGGTACTGGCTTCGCATGAACGACACAGCACTTAACTGGAATCCGGACATGACGGGATGCAGTGTGAAGATAGATGGCGGAAAGAAAGCTGATAAGCAGGCTTCTGATTTCGATGGAATAGAGACTGGTGCAGGAAGAGATGCGGACGTACTCTTCGCACAGCAGGCAGCAGGAAGTGTACTTGTTGCGGACGAGACCAATAAAGGGCAGACAGTGCACGTGCTGATAAATGGAACCGGGGCAAATGGCAGCAGCGGCTATGCTTACGTGCAGGCAGATGCAGGTTCAGACATGACAGTCATAGAGACATTTGGTGAGAATGCGGAGGGCGGCAGCCTGGCATTCAGAACACGCTTTAATATAGAGAAGGACGCACACATACGTCTTGTGCAGATATTTATGCAGGATGAGAACACGACCATACTCAACGATGTGGGAAGTGAGTGTGCAGAGAACGGACAGCTCGATGTACTTCAGATATTTATCGGCAAGGGCAACCTGTACAATGGCGTAAGAACTGAGCTTATCGGTAAGCGTGCTTCAACCAACATGGATATAGGTTACCTGGGACAGAAAAAACAGGTTATAGATATAAATCTTGTAGTGAACCATATAGGCAAGAAGACCAACTGCAGCATACAGGTGGATGGAACACTTAAGGATGCTGCGGAGAAGATATTCAGAGGTTCGATAGATTTCAAGACAGGTTCATCGGATTCAAAGGGCGCTGAGACTGAGAATGTACTGCTTCTCGGTGATGATGTGGTGAACAAAACTATACCACTCATCCTCTGTGCAGAGGAGAATGTTGAGGGCTCACATGGAGCGACAATCGGTGAGCTTGATGAGGATACACTGTTCTATTTCGCATCAAGGGGAATCGATATGGAGACAGCTGAGGACATGATGACCAAGGGCAAGATGGAGGTCCTCTACCGCAAGATCCAGGACGAGGACACAGAGAAGCTGGTGGAGAAGCAGCTTGCGGAGGTAATGGAATATGACAGACAGGAATTATAGAGAGGATTTTCCTCTATTGAGGAATAACGATACAGCATATATAGACAATGCGGCCACAGCACAGAAGCCACAGGTGGTCATAGACGCTGAGAGAGAGTTCTACGAGAAGAGCAATGCGAATCCGCTCAGAGGCTTCTATCCACTCAGTCTTGAGGCTACAGAGAAGTATGAGAGTGCCAGAAAGGTAGTCAGGGACTTCATTCACGCTGACTCTGAGAAGGAGATAATCTTCACAAGGAATACCACGGAGAGCCTTAACCTTGTGGCATACAGCTACGCGCTGAATAACCTTAAGGCTGGTGACGAGATAGCGGTCACCATCATGGAGCACCACAGCAATATGCTTCCATGGCAGATGGCAGCCAGAGTCACAGGCGCAACTCTCAGATATCTCGACTGCGAGAAGGATGGAACGCTGACTGACGAGACCATCAATGCCGGCATCAATGAGCACACGAAGCTGCTTGCTGTCGGACATGTGTCAAATGTTCTCGGATGCGTGAATCCGGTCAGAAGGATGGCTGACAGAGCGCACAGCTTTGGTGCGGTTGTCGTAGTTGACGGTGCGCAGAGCACACCGCATATGGCTATAGATGTGCGTGAGCTGGGTGCAGATTTCTTCGCATTTTCAGGTCATAAGCTGATGGGTCCTATGGGAATAGGTGTGTTATATGGAAGACAGGAGCTGCTTGATGCGATGCCTCCATTTATGTCAGGCGGAGAGATGATAGATTCAGTTTCAAGAGATGGCGCTGTATACGCGGAATTGCCTCACAAGTTCGAGGCCGGTACGGTAAATGCGGCAGGTGCTGCGGGACTTGCGGCTGCGATAGGCTACATCAAAGAGGTTGGATTTGACTATATAGAAAAGAGAGAGCTGGAGCTTACCACCCGTGCCATGGAGGGACTTGCGAAAATACCTCATGTGCATGTGGTCGGTTCGGATAAGCCGGAGAATCACACAGGAATAGTTGCGTTCACCATAGACAATGTTCACCCGCATGACGTCAGCGAGATCATGGCTGCGGATGGAATAGATGTGAGAGCAGGACATCACTGTGCACAGCCACTGCTCGTCCACCTCGGCGTGTACAATACGACAAGGGCAAGCTTTATGTTCTACAATACAGATGAAGAGGTAGATGCATTTGTGGAGAGCGTTGCAAATGTGAGAAGGAGAATGGGATATGCAGAATAATATTCAAAACAGGAATTTTTATAATGAGATCCTTACAGAGCACAATATGAGACCTGAATTCAAATATGATCTTCCGGCGGCAAATGTGGTCCTGGAGGGTGTAAATCCCAACTGCGGTGATGACATCTGGCTCAAGCTCAAGGTTGAGAACGGAGTCATCGAGGATGGATCATTCGTGGGAGACGGATGTGCTATATCCCAGGCGTCGGCAGATATAATGCTTGGAATGATCATAGGAAAGACCAAGGAGGAGGCCTTGAAGCTTGGGCAGCTCTTTCTGAAGATGATACAGGGAGAGGCTACAGACGAGGAGATAGACCAGCTTGAGGAGGCATCAGCGCTCAAGGATATAGCGCATATGCCGGCAAGGGTAAAGTGTGCGGTCCTCGGATGGCACACCCTTGAAGAAGCGTTGAAGAATATATCATAAGGGTGGATTCCTTATGATAATGCGGGCGCTGCGCGAAGCGCATCGGAATGCGCCTGCTCCACATATCGTAGATATTCTTTATCTGTATCTTAACTATAGGCATGATATACTTCACTTGAATGTGTGAAAGCGGGCGCCGCTGGTAGAATCTATGTCGTTTGTGACATAAGGTGTACTGGTGGCGCTTTCTTTAAAATAATCCAAAAGGGATTGATACATATGAAAAAAATAAATATACAAAAAAGCAAAAAAAATAAGGGGGGTAAATGTAAGGACATTATAAAAAATGCGCTGTTGATGCTGGTGATGATAGCAATAGGGGTTGGATTGTGTCTGATAATAAAGACAACATTTACTACAGACATATTGATACCGGCCGTCATGGTGTTTTCGGTATTTTTGATATCGGTGTTCACTGACGGATATGTGTATGGAATACTGGCATCTGTAGTCAGCGTGATAATAGTGAATTTTGCATTTACATTTCCATATTTCAAGATAGATTTTCTTATTCCTGAAAATATCACATCGGCGATAATTATGATAGCCATAGCGTTTATTACCTGTGGTTTTACAAGCAAGATAAAACATCAGGAAATGCTCAAGAAAGAAAGTGAGATGGAGAAAATGAGGGCGAACCTGCTGCGTGCAGTGTCGCATGATTTCCGAACTCCGCTTACCACCATTTACGGGGCCAGCTCGGCACTTATAGAGAGTGGCAGCGAATTTACGGATGAGCAGAAGGAGAAGATGCTCAGGGGAATACAACAGGATTCTCAGTGGCTTTATCGTATGGTTGAGAATTTGCTGTCCATCACCAGGCTGGATGGCGATATTAAACTAATAAAGACGCCCATAGCACTGGATGAACTCATAGATTCTGTGCTTATCAAATTTGCAAAGAGATATCCTGATCAGGAGGTGGAAGTCAATCTGCCCGACGAGCTGGTCATCATACCTATGGATGCCATTCTCATAGAGCAGGTTATCATCAATATCCTTGAGAATGCAGTACAGCATGCAGAGGGAATGAAGAAGCTGGCATTGAATGTGAAATGCGATGGCGACAGGGTTGTGTTTGAGGTACAGGATGATGGCGATGGAATACCGGAGGATAGGTTGAAACATCTGTTTGATGGAAGCCTTCTGGGGGACAGCTCTGATGAGGTGTCCGTGGACTGCCGGCAGAGAAGGAATGCCGGAATAGGTCTGTCGGTATGTGCGACCATCATAAAAGCACATGGAGGAGATATAAGTGCATACAATTCCGCGGAAGGCGGTGCGGTATTCAGATTTACACTGAAGATAGAGGAGGTTACGTATGAGCAATAACAAATACAAAGTCTTGATAATAGAAGATGAACAAAATATCAACAATCTGCTGGACACTCTCATGCAGGCAAATGGTTATCAGACCATCATAGCCACATCCTGCGGAAGCGGTCTTATGATGTATGCGTCCCACAGACCTGACATAGTGATACTTGATCTGGGACTTCCGGATAAGGATGGAATAGCATTTCTCACGGAGATAAGAAAGACGGATTTTACGCCTGTCATAGTCCTTTCGGCGAGATCTGATGAGAAGGACAAGGTGGAGGCTCTCAATCTTGGTGCAAATGATTATGTGACGAAACCATTTGGCTCGGAGGAGCTGGTGGCGAGGGTCAGGTCAGCACTCCGCACAGCACTTTACCAGGCGCATGACAGTGAGCTTCCGACAGGCAGGTTTCAGTCGGGAGATCTGCTCATCGATTATGAGGCAAGACGGGTGTTCATAGGCAGTGATGAGATAAAGCTCACACAGACTGAGTACAATATCGTGGATCTTCTTTCGAGACATCCGGGCAAGATGCTTACATACAGTTTTATCGTTAAAGAGGTATGGGGCTACAATGATGCCGGAAGTACCAAGAGGCTTCAGGTCAATATGGCAAATATCAGAAAGAAGTTCGGAGTGAAGCCGGGTAAGAAGAGTTACATCATAAATGAGCTGGGAGTCGGTTACAGGATGTGCGATGACAGTGAGTGATTTGCTCTGGAATTTTTAACAATATATAAAAATATTGTGACAGTTAAAAATAGCTTTTTAGGATTCAATCCGCTATACTATAGGATATGGTATAGCGGATTGTTTTGCAGTTATTTTGCAATGGAGGTTTCATATGAATGGTAATTTAAAATTGCCGGTTGGAATAGATGATTTTAGGAAAATACGTGAATGTGGTTTTTACTATGTGGATAAGACAAAGCTTGTAGAGCAGCTTATGCAGAATTGGGGCGAGGTAAATCTGTTTACCAGACCAAGAAGATTTGGCAAGACGTTAAATATGAGCATGCTCAGAAGCTTTTTTGAGATCGGCACAGATAAGTCTTTGTTTGATGGACTATATATATCGCGGAACAAAGAACTCTGTGATATGCATATGGGTAAATATCCGGTTATCTCCATTACGCTTAAAGGCATTGAGGGGATGACATTTGAGGAAGCCCGGAATATGTTGAAGATAATCCTGAAAAATGAAGCGAGGAGACACTATTATCTGAAAAACAGCGACAGGCTGACAGATGATGATAAGCAGCAGTACGAACAGATATTGCTTGGTACGTCGGAGAATACTGCTGATAGTCTCAGGCTGTTATCTCAGCTTTTGTTCCTGCACTATGATAAAAAGGTAGTTATATTGATCGACGAGTATGACGTGCCTTTAGATAAAGCTTTTCAGAATGGTTATTACAGCGAGATGACATCGTTGATCCGTGGAATTCTGGGACAGGCATTGAAAACCAATGATTATCTGCAATTTGCTGTTTTGACCGGATGCCTGCGTATATCTAAGGAGAGCATTTTTACAGGTTTGAACAATTTTAAAGTTCTTTCCATTGCCGATGCGAGATTTGATGAGCAATTTGGATTCACCGATTCGGAGGTTAGAGACATTCTGGAGGAGTATGGAGTATCTGATAAAATCTCAGAGGTGAAGGACTGGTATGATGGATATCGTTTCGGCAAAGCGGATGTATATTGCCCGTGGGATGTTATCAATTATGTGGATCATCTTCAGGCGGATCTGAATGCCAGACCGCAGGCATATTGGATCAATAGCAGTGGAAATGGGCTTGTGAGGAGGCTCATCAACATAGCAGATGAGTCAACAAAGGATGAGATAGAGAGACTTATTGCTGGTGAGACTATAGAGAAAGCTATTCGTTTGGAACTGACATATGATGAGATTGACAACAGCATTGACAATATATGGAGTGTTCTGTTTACAACCGGATATCTCACGAATGCGGGAGAGATAGAACTTCCGGGTGGTGACGGATATGGATACAGACTTGTAATTCCAAATAAGGAAGTCAGACAGGTGTTTGTGTCTCAGATACAGGAATGGTTCAGGCAGACAGTGACTTATGATAATGGTTCTGTACAGGATCTGTGCGAAGCTTTCATGGCTGGTGATGCCGATAAGATCCAGAGCAATCTAAATATGATACTGATAAAGACAATAAGTGTTCTTGATACGAAGGCTCGTGATGACCAGAAAGAGAATTTCTATCATGGACTTTTACTTGGGCTGCTTAGAAGTAAGCCTGATTGGAGAATAAAATCCAACAGAGAATCTGGAGATGGATTCAGCGATATAAGTATAGAACCAACAATCCCTGAAAAGGGAATTGTAGTTGAAGTTAAATATTCAAATACAATAAGCGGACTTGATGATGCCTGCGATAGGGCAATGAAACAGATCAGAGACCGCAGGTATGATGAAGCGCTGCGTGAGGATGGAAGAGAGGATATCATTGCTTACGGAATTGCTTTTTGCAGAAAGAGATGTAAGGTTGTGTGTGAGAAAATGTAACGCTAACAAAGGCAGGTTGATGTAAATTAAAAAAAAGTATTTTATGTAAAAGGGGGCTGTGAAAAAACTCAATCGAGTTTTTTCACAGCCCCCTTTTTGTTTATTATCTAATATAATTACTGGAAAAATAAAAAACACACAATCCCTATTGACATAGTAGGAAATAAGTTGTATACTCCAACATGTTGACAGATAATTACTACATATCAGATAGGATATATGTGGATTGACAATGAGATCCATTGGACAGAACGAGGTTCAATAGACAGGAGGTGGACACATGCAACAGGTGTTGTGCTTTGGAGATTCCAATACATGGGGATACAATCCTGAGAATGGAGAGAGATTTCCCTGGGGGATCAGATGGACCAGTATATTGCAGCAGAAGCTGGCAGGTAAAGAGATAAGGATCATAGAGGAAGGCCTCTGTGGAAGAACAACAGTGTTCGAGGATCCACTGAGACAGGGAAGAAAGGGCGTGTCGCTGTTCCCCACTCTGCTGGAGACACACAAACCGGAGAATATAGTGATCATGCTTGGAACAAATGACTGTAAGACAGTGTTCTCGGCATCACCGGATGTGATAGGCAAGGGAATACGGAGACTGCTCATTCAGGCAAAGCAGTATTCAGCGGATAGCAGGATACTTCTCGTATCACCGATACACTTAGGCGAGCAGGTGTGGAAGGATGAGTTTGATCCTGAGTTCTCACCGGAGTCCGTTGAGGTGTCAAGGAAACTCACGGATGTTTATAAGAAGATAGCTGATGAGTTCGGCGTGGAATTCCTGGCGGCATCATCCGTGGCGGACAGCAGTGAAGCAGATCAGGAGCATATGAATCCTGAAGGTCACGCGGCACTGGCGGGAGCGATAGAGGAAAAGATTTATCAGATGGCCTGTTAAGAATTATATAGAAAATAATGCACAGTATATAAAGATGGTTGAGAATCAAGAAATAATATAGAGACTTGAAAAAGTAAAAAAGAAAAGAAAGGAAACAAGAACCATGGCAAAGATAGCATCACAGTTAACAGAACTTATAGGAAACACTCCACTTCTGGAGCTCACAAATTATGAGAAGGAGCTCGGACTCAAGGCACACATCGTTGCAAAGCTTGAGTACTTCAACCCACTTGGCTCAGTGAAGGATCGTGTGGCAGCAGCCATGATCGAGCAGGGAATAAAGGATGGCCTCATCAATCAGGATACAGTCATCATCGAGCCTACATCAGGAAATACAGGAATCGGACTTGCATTTGTATCAGCGGCAAAGGGACTTCACCTGATACTCACCATGCCGGACACCATGAGCGTTGAGCGCAGAAAGATAGTGTCAGCTCTCGGCGCTGAGATTGTGTTAACACCTGGCAGAGAGGGAATGAAGGGAGCCATTGCCAAGGCAAATGAGCTCAAGGAGCAGTACGGAAATGCGTTTATCCCACAGCAGTTTGAGAACAAGGCAAATCCTGCTATCCACAAGAAGACAACAGCAGAGGAGATCTGGAGAGATACAGACGGAAAGGTTGATGCATTTGTATCAGCAGTAGGAACAGGCGGAACAGCCACAGGAACAGGAAGCGGACTCAAGGAGCACAACCCGAAGGTTAAGCTGATTGCAGTTGAGCCTGCTGATTCACCGGTTCTCTCAGGTGGTGCACCCGGACCACACAAGATACAGGGAATCGGAGCCGGATTCATACCTGGAGTTATGGATCTGAGCATCGTGGACGAGATCATCAGGATCCAGAACGATGACGCATTTGACACAGCGAGAAAGATTGCAAAGACAGACGGTGTTCTTGTTGGAATATCCGCAGGCGCGGCACTCTATGCTGCAACTGAGCTTGCAAAGAGACCTGAGTACGAGGGCAAGACCATCGTGGTCCTCTTCCCGGATACAGGAGAGAGATACCTCTCAACATCACTGTTTAACCTGTAATTAGGAGAAAAATATGAGACTTGGGAAAAGAGTATTGCTTCTGTCCATGGCGGCGGTGCTTGCGATAGGCGCGGCCGGCTGTGGCGGTAAGAAGGACGATGTTATCACAATTACAAATGTTTCGTATGACCCAACGAGGGAGCTGTATGAGCGATACAATGACATGTTCGAACAGTATTATAAGGAGCAGTACGGACAGGACATCAAGATCATCCAGTCTCATGGAGGCTCCGGCTCACAGGCGAGATCGGTGGTGGAGGGCTGTAATGCAGATGTTGTCACACTGGCACTTGAGCATGACATTGACCTCATATCGGCAAATGGTCTGATAGATCCTGGCTGGATAGATGAATTTGATAAGAATTCGGCGCCGTACACATCCACGATCGTCTTTCTGGTTAGAAAGGGAAATGACAAGAACATACAGGATTGGAATGATCTGGTGAAGGATGATGTGGAAGTCATAACACCTGATCCGAAGAGCAGTGGCGGTGCCTGCTGGAATTTCCTTGCGGCTCTTGCATATGCGAGGGAGACGTACAGTGATGAAAATGATATATGGCAGTTCATGAAGAAGCTTTATCAGAATGTGTCGGTCATGGATTCAGGAGCCAGAGGTTCAACCACCACATTTGTGGAGAATGGCAAGGGTGATGTACTGATTGCCTGGGAGAATGAGGCGATAGCAACCCTGAAGGAATACCCGGAGGATTACGAGATTATCAATCCATCCGTGAGTATACTAGCTCAGCCGAGTGTGGCGGTTGTCGATGACAACGCAAAGCACAATGGAACAGAGGAGGTCAGCACAGAGTACCTGAAGTACCTGTACAGCGATGACGCTCAGAGGCTTGAGGCTGAGAGCGGATACCGCCCGACAAATGAGGAGATACTTGCAGAGTATTCGGATGTGTTTGATCTGAACATCAAGCTGTGGACCATCGATGATTTCGGAGACTGGGACAAGGCTTATGAGGATTTCTTCGATGACGGAGCAAGGTTTGATGAAATTTACGATTATTAAAATGGATTGGAAAACGAGATGGCAGCAGAGGAAAATGGCAAGAAGGACAAACTGAATAATGCAAAAAAGACCAGAGTTATCCCGGGATATCACCTGACACTTGGAATAGTCATTGCCATGCTGTCGCTGATAGTTCTGATCCCTTTGGCATCGGTGCTGGTGTCATCGCTTAAGCTCTCGCCGAGTGAATTCTGGCATCTGCTTTTGAAGAAAAACGTGCTGAATGCATTCAAGACCAGCATCGGCTGTTCGTTCATAGCGGCGGTAGTCAACACGGTGTTTGGTCTGATAATAGCGTGGACACTGGTAAAGTACGATTTCCCCGGCAAGAAGATACTGGACGGATTCATAGAACTTCCATTCTGTCTGCCTACAGCAGTTGCCGGTATCACGCTGTCGAGACTGTACAGTGAGGACGGATTCCTTGGAAAGCCGCTTGCGGCTCTTGGAATAGATGTTGCATACACAAAGATCGGACTTACCATCGCACTTGTATTTGTGGGAATACCATTTGTCATAAGGGCGGTGCAGCCGATACTTGAGAAGATGGACAACCAGTACGAGGAGGCGGCCTACATGCTGGGCGCCACACCGAGAAGAATATTCTTCAAGGTCATACTTCCAGAGCTCAGACCGGCGCTGCTTACAGGATTTGGGTTGGCATTTGCCAGAGGGATCGGAGAGTACGGCAGTGTCATTTATATATCAGGCAACAGCGCAAAGGAGCAGACACAGGTCATATCATACGTGATCATGCAGAAGCTCAGCTACATAGACTATGCCAGCGCAACAGCGATAGCACTGGTGATGCTGGTAATATCATTTGTACTGTTATTTGCGATCAACATAGTACAGTTAAAGCAGTCCAAGAGAACAAACCTATTATAGATGAGGAGACACGGAAAATGAGCGAACAGGAAAAGCTGCAGCGCGGCAAGCGCAGGACAAAGATAATACTGATAACCGTGACGGTGCTTTTTATAGTGCTCATGCTGGTAGTCCCACTTATATCGGTGATAACAAGTGCGCTGAAGGAGGGCTTTAAGTTCTATCTTCAGTCGATCACAACAGAGTATGTGATAAGTGCACTTGGTGTCACACTTATTGCCACTGTCATAGCTGTGGTGGTAAACACATTTTTCGGAATATGCGCGGCATGGCTGCTGACGAAGTTCTCATTCAAGGGCAAGCAAGTGCTGGCAACATTGATAGACATTCCGTTTTCCATATCACCGGTCATTGTAGGACTTGCCTACCTCATGACATTTGGAAGACTCGGATGGACGTATCCGGCGATCAGATGGATCAATGATATGCTGGGGACAAACATCAGGATAACATTTGCAGTTCCGGGCGTTGTGCTTGCTACCATATTCGTGACATTCCCATTTGTGTCGAGGGAGCTTATCCCGGTGCTGAACGCCCAGGGCAAGGATGAGGAGGAGGCAGCGGCGCTCATGGGGGCGAAGGGCTTCACGATATTTAGAAGGATAACACTTCCCCAGATGAAATGGGGACTCATATACGGAATCATCCTCTGTACCGCCAGAGCGCTAGGCGAGTTCGGTGCGGTAAATGCACTGTCCAAGACAAGGGGCGGGACATTTACACTTCCACTTGAGATCGATGCGCTGTATATGTCGGGAACGGAGGAATCCATCACAGCGGCATTTGCGGTATCATCCATACTGGTGATCATAGCGGTTATCATATTGTTCCTGAGAAATCTGCTTGAGTACAGAGCGAAGAGGAAACGCGCTTATGAACGAAGTTCATAACTCTCATGCGCGTGACGACTTGCCGCTGAGCGGAGGCGAGGGGGCGATACCCGAGAAGGGCGAAGTGAGATAGTCTGCATATGGGATGGCTTGCAGGAGCTTCGAGAGATAGATCAGATGTGACAGAATAAGAAAACAATAAGGAGGCTGACGACATGTACGTCGAGATGAAAAATATATATAAGAAATATGGAGACTTCCTGGCGTCCAACAATGTCAGCTTCGGTGTGGAGAAGGGTAAGCTGGTGGCGCTTCTGGGACCGTCGGGAAGCGGAAAGACGACACTTCTCCGAATGATAGCCGGACTTGAAAATCCAAATTCCGGTGACATATACATAGACGGCAGGCGTGTAAATGATATACCGGCTGCGAAGAGAGGAATCGGATTCGTATTTCAGAATTACGCATTGTTCCGTTATATGACGGTATTTGACAATGTGGCATTCGGACTGGAACTTATGAAGGTTCCTAAGAAAGAGATCAAGAAGAGAGTCATGGAGCTACTGGAGCTGACGGGGCTTTCGGGGATGGAGAAGAGATATCCGAATCAGCTCTCAGGCGGACAGAGGCAGAGAGTGGCATTTGCAAGAGCGCTGGCTCCGAATCCACAGGTGTTGCTGCTGGACGAGCCATTTGCCGCAATAGATGCAAAGGTCAGGACAGAGCTTAGGACATGGCTCAAGGAGATGGTTGAAAAGCTTGGAATAACGAGTATATTTGTCACTCACGATCAGGACGAGGCTGTTGAGGTTGCGGATGAGATCATCATCACCAACCACGGACAGATAGAGCAGATGGGATCACCGATGGAGATATACAAGACTCCATCTACACCGTTTGTGGCACAGTTCATCGGAAGGTCAACCGTTGTGGAGGACTACGAGAAGCTCAAGGGTTTTGACAGGGTGCCGGGAGCGGACAGAGCGGTCATCAGACCGGAGTTCGTCAAAATATCCAAGAGCGGCAGGCTGGATCAGTACCAGAGTGCGGCGGAGTCGGGGATAGTCAAGGATGTGCTGTTCCGCGGAAGCCATCTGGACGTCACGGTGGATGTCAACGGAGTGGAAATCGTCGCCGAGAGATCCATGGAGAAGGATGTCGTAAAGCCGGGGGAGCAGGTCCACGTTCTCATCTACAGGCTGTATGTATTTGATGAGAATCAGACATATCTGCTGGAGAACAAGGCAATGCAGGATAACGATGTATTCTACATCTAATTATAAAAGTGATTGGAGAGAAAATATGGGTATTGCAAACAGGAAAATACTTCATACGGACATTTTGATAATCGGTGGTGGTACGGCTGGCTGCTATGCAGCGCTGACTGTCAGAGAACATTCTGATTATTCCATCATCATCGCAGAGAAGGCAAACATAAAGAGAAGTGGATGTCTGGCGGCGGGTGTGAACGCCATCAACGCATACATAGTGAAGGGCAGGGAGCCTGAGGACTATGTGGACTACTGCAGGAAAGACGCTGACGGGATCGTCAGAGAAGATCTTTTGCTTTCTATGTCACAGGGGCTGAACCGTGTAACAGACAAGCTGGAGAAGCTGGGGCTGGTTATCCTCAAGGATGAGAATGGAGAGTATGTTGCAAGGGGCAACAGAAATATCAAGATAAATGGCGAGAACATGAAGCCGCTGCTTGCAAAGGCGGTTGAGGAGCTTGACAGCTGTCAGATACTGAACAGAGTCAACATCACGGACTATATAGTTGAAAATAATCAGATCCTCGGGGCATTTGGATTCTCCATAGAGGATAATACGGCCTACGAGATCAGAGCAAAGAAAGTGCTCTGTGCTACAGGCGGTGCGGCGGGACTTTACAGACCGAACAATCCGGGATTTTCGAGGCATAAGATGTGGTATCCGCCGTTCAACACCGGAGCGGGATATGCAATGGGAATAAATGCCGGAGCGGAGATGACTACATTTGAGATGAGATTTATAGCACTCAGATGTAAGGACACCATAGCACCTACGGGAACCATAGCCCAGGGTGTGGGCGCAAAGCAGGTCAATTCACTCGGCGAGGTATACGAGAACAAATATGGACTCACCACATCCCAGAGAGTGTACGGAACGGTGAGAGAGAATATAGAAGGCAGAGGTCCATGCTATCTGAGAACCGAGGGCATCACCCCAGAGCAGGATGACTCACTGAAGAGGGCATACCTCAACATGGCTCCGAGCCAGACTCTCAAATGGCTTGAGTCCGGCAAGAATCCGAGTGAGCAGAATGTGGAGATAGAGGGCACAGAGCCTTATATAGTCGGCGGCCACACCGCAAGCGGTTACTGGGTGGACAACGACAGAGAGTCCACAATACGCGGGCTGTTCGCAGCCGGAGATGTGGCGGGCGGATGTCCACAGAAGTATGTGACCGGAGCGATGGTTGAGGGAGAGATAGCAGCCATTGCCATGGTAAAGCAGCTTGACGAGGGATACCTTGATCCTGAACTTGACGAGGAGGCTGCATTTGACAGAAAGATAGAAGAATATGATCATTTCCTCGATACCGATGAGAAGATGTTCACATACGAGGCGATAGAGGAGGCCATGCAGAAGGTCATGGACAATTATGCCGGAGGAATATCCACCCATTACCAGTTCAACGAGAAACAGCTTGAGCTGGCAAAGGAGAAGATAGAGCAGCTCCAGAAGCTGGTATGGCACATAAGTGCCCACGACATGCACGAGCTCATGTTTGTGTATGAGGTGAAGGAGAGGCTCACAGTTGCACTCTCTGTAATCGCACACCTGAAGGACAGGAAGGAGACGAGATGGCATAGCTTTGCTGAGAACCTGGACTACCCGGAGAAGAGCAAAGAATGGGAGATATTTGTCAACTCAAAGATGGTGGACGGCGAGCTTAAGATGATACACAGAGATCTGGTTAATTTGTGCCAGGTTCCCGCAGGAAATATGGCATGCAGCGTCAGCCCCTCGCCGGAGGCGACTTCAAATGGGCTGATGTTCCAAGGAAAGGGGGATGTATATGAGCATAGTGATAAATAAAGAGCTTTGCAAAAACTGTGGCAAATGTGCAAATGTCTGCCCGGGTTCCCTCATAAAGAGAGATGAGGATGGACAGATATTCATGAAATACCCTAAGGATTGCTGGGGGTGCTCATCCTGTATCAAGGAGTGTGCATTTGACGCCATCTCATTATATCTCGGAGCTGACATCGGCGGAATGGGAAGCCGGATGTCGGTGGAGAACAAGGGAGATCTGCTGCTGTGGAATATCCGAAAGATGGACGGCACCACAGACCAGATCGTGATAGACAAGAAAGAAGCAAACAAATATTGACAAAATAAAACAGCTGCGTAATCCCCGTGAGGGGGGACAGGTACCTCCGTCCCCCAAAGGGGGTAAAATGAGGTGAAATTTGCGATTTCCCCAAAAGGGGACAGGTACCTCCGTCCCCATCTTCGTTACCGGGGCGGCGCGGCTATAAAGAAGAAAGGTTGGTATAAACATGGGAAAGTTATCACATCTTGACGAACTGGAGGCAGAGGCGATATACATCATCCGCGAAGTTGCTGCGGAGTGTGAGAAGCCTGTTATGCTTTACTCCATAGGAAAGGACAGCTCGGTAATGCTTCATCTGGCACTCAAGGCATTCTATCCTGAGAAGCCGCCATTTCCATTCTTGCATGTAAATACAACATGGAAGTTCAAGGAAATGATCGAGTTCAGAGACAAGACAGCGAAGAAATACGGACTTGACATGATCGAGTACATCAACGAGGAGGGTGTCAAGAAGGGCATCAACCCATTTGACCACGGTTCAGCATACACAGATATCATGAAGACACAGGCACTCAAGCAGGCTCTTGACAAATACGGTTTTACAGCAGCATTTGGTGGCGGACGTAGAGACGAGGAGAAGTCCCGTGCGAAGGAGAGAATCCTCTCATTCAGAAATGCTCAGCATGCCTGGGATCCAAAGAACCAGAGACCGGAGATGTGGAAGCTGTTCAACACCAAGATCCAGAAGGGCGAGGAGGTCAGAGTATTCCCACTTTCCAACTGGACTGAGGCTGATATATGGGAGTACATAGAGCGTGAGAACATAGAGATCCCATCACTGTACTTTGCAAAGGAGAGACCTGTTGTATACCGTGACGGAAATATCATCATGGTCGATGATGACAGAATGAAACTCAGACCTGGTGAGAAGATAGAGATGAAGAGTGTTCGTTTCAGAACTCTCGGATGCTATCCACTGACAGGCGGCGTGGAGTCCACAGCGGACACACTCCCTGAGATTATCGAGGAGACGCTCAGTGCGGTATCCTCAGAGAGAACCACCAGAGTTATTGACAACGAGGCAGCAGGCAGCATGGAGCGTAGAAAGAGGGAGGGATACTTCTAAGATGAGCGGATTACTTAAATTTATAACATGCGGAAGTGTAGATGACGGAAAGTCAACACTTATAGGACATATATTATACGATTCAAAGCTTTTATATGCAGATCAGGAGAAGGCTCTGGAGCTTGATTCCAAGGTAGGAAGCCGTGGCGGTGCCATCGACTATTCACTTCTTCTGGACGGACTGATGGCAGAGCGTGAGCAGGGTATCACCATCGATGTTGCATACAGATATTTTACAACAGACAAGAGAAGCTTCATCGTGGCGGATACACCGGGTCATGAGGAGTATACAAGGAACATGGCGGTTGGAGCTTCATTTGCCGACCTGGCAGTCATCCTCATCGATGCAAAGCAGGGCGTGCTAGTGCAGACCAGAAGACACGCAAGGATCTGCGCGCTGATGGGAATCAGATACTTTGTATTTGCAGTAAATAAGATGGATCTTGTCGGATACGATGAGAAGCGTTTCAACGAGATAGTTGAGCAGATAAATGAGCTGTCATCAGAGCTCAGCCTGCCAAATATCACTATCATCCCTGTGTCAGCTACAGAGGGTGACAACGTGACAAAGAAGTCAGAGAACATTCCTTGGTATGAGGGTCCCGCACTCCTCACATACCTTGAGGACATAGACATCGCGGAGGACAACACTGAGGCAGGATTCTATATGCCTGTTCAGAGAGTGTGCCGTCCTGACCACACCTTCAGAGGTTTCCAAGGTCAGATCGAGGATGGTGAGATCCACGTTGGAGACGAGATCAACACACTCCCAAGCAACGAGACCGCAAAGGTCAAGAGCATCCATGTGGGATTTGACACAGTGGACTCAGCACAGAAGGGACAGCCTGTAACGATTCAGCTTGACCGTGAGGTTGACGTGTCAAGAGGATGTGTGCTCACAGTTGATTCAGGCACAAAGGTTGCATCTTCTATCACAGCCACACTTCTCTGGATGGATGACGATGAGCTGTATAATGGCAAGAACTTCTTTGTGAAGCTCGGAACAAAAATGATTCCTGGTACAGTTACACACATCGATTACACCATAGATGTAAATACAGGCGAGCAGAAATCAGTGGACACCCTTTCCAAGAATGGTATTGCAGTCTGCAGGATCGCATTTGCCGACAGGATCGTGGTAGACGAGTTCAAGAAGCATAAGACTCTCGGAGAACTCATACTCATCGACCGTGTCACAGACATGACAAGTGCCTGCGGTGTTGTGGAGGAGGTTCACACTGAGGAGACCGGAATTTACGAGGGACGCGTGGACAGAAATGTGCGTGCGGCGATCAAGGGCCAGAAGGCTGTCATTGTTCCATTTGCAGCAGGCAATGTCACAAGAGATTTCGTTGAGTCTGTAGAGAAGAAGCTCAGCATCGATGGACGTCATACATATCTGTACGCTCCAGATATCCGCGAGGATGTAAATGCTGTATTAAAGCATCTTCATCATGCCGGAATCATCGTGCTTCTCTTCGCAAGCGAGCAGCAGATCGCAGGAATAAAGGTAGAAGGCGCCGAGGTCTACAGCGGCGACTGGAATGCTGACGGCGAGCTCGACGCAGACGAGATTGCAGATGAGATCCGCAAGGAGTCTGTATACGACGCGGCTCAGGTTCACGATGGAAACTACATCTAAAAAAGATCACGTAGTAATATAATAATAAAGCGAAGGACGGAGGTGTTTTATGCCTTCGTCCTTCGCTTTTGTATAGAAAGTAGTAATATGAAATATTTATTTGTCAGAACCTTTAAGTCTGGCTATTTCTGCCCTTAATTCGGCAAGCTCGTTGTCCTTGTCGGCGAGCTTCTTGTCTTTGTCGGCAATCTCCTTATCCATCTCAGCCATACGTTTTTCCATCCTGGCTTTCTCTTCCTGAAAAACATCCACAAATGTAATAATCGACTGTTCCACCATATCCGTAACCTCCTCGGTCTCTTCAAACTGGGAATATAGGCGAGTATAAAGCATCTGAGTAAATCTGTATAGTTGTGCTCCATCCTCAGCTGTTATATTCCCAAGTTCCACATTCTTGTCTATGCTACCCATTATATCTGTTTTGATGAGGCTTTTCAATGAGGCTATATTCTCTGGTGTACGTGCTTTCTTATTCCTCAGCTTTTCGCGGAGTTTCAGAATGTAGAATGGAATCAGGATGATCATTTTCCTGTCGTTTATTTCCTTTACGGAGCAGGACGTGAGTTTTGTAACAGGGACGTTATAGGTTATGTTCTGGGTATGCCCGAATCCCACCTGCAACGAATATGTATCAGGTACTGATTTTGGTACATTGCTCAGATATATCACACAGGGTTCAGGAAAATGAATTCGATATACCTGACAGCCCTCTTCGTCCTGCAGTATCTCCTTAGTCTGATCTGCATATCCCGCTCCATATGAAAATACACGGAATACAATAGATTCATCCTTTTTCATCTGCGCTTCCATATGATATGCATCGGAATTGTTGATTACGAGTATGGTGTCGGCCAGAGTTGTGGTCATAGAATTCTGATTATCGTGAACATTTTCAGTCCAGTGATAAGATACTGTTGAGTTTTCCGGATCGTAAAACATGTTGAACAGGCCGTTAATCATGTTGATCACAGCTTTCGAGGACAGCGTGAGAATCTTCTTGAAGATGCTGTCATAAAGTTTTCTTGTTGTTGGCAAGAGTGTTCCTCCTTAGTATTTTATCCGGCCGGTAGGCACACTTTAGACCATTCAAATCGCTGTGTCAATAGGTTTTGGCAAATGCGTTTATAAAGCGCAGAGTGACGCTGTGAGTGGAAAAATAAGGGGGAAATGGGAGGTGATTTTACTATTTGTATAGTAGACGAGGGAATATGTTTTGCTCCTGTTTTGTTTGATTTTCTTTGATTGACATGGTGCTCTATGTTAGATTATAATAATATATGTCATAATAACTATTATAACATACCAAGAATAAAAAGGTTAATGTGACAAGGCTGCGCATTCGTGCGTATGCCGAACCTATCCCATTCATTCGTTATGAGTGAATGGGATTTTTTGCAATAATGACAGAGGGAGGAGAAAAGTATGCGAAAGAAAATTAGATATGTATTGGGGCTGGATATTGGAATTGCGTCTGTTGGATGGGCAGTTCTTTTGCTGGATGGAGAAGACAATGTATGCGGGATTGTGCGTGCTGGAGTACACACGTTTGATGAGGTTACTGTAGGGAAAGAAAAAATAACGGCGACAGCAAATAGAAGAGGGTATAGATCTGGAAGAAGGCTTGTACGTAGAAAGGCACATAGAATACAGCGAGTGAAAAGCCTATTGCAGGAAATGAATATAGTCTCAAAAAAGGATATGGATGAGTATTACTCAGGAGCAGTTGAGGATGTGTATTTCCTCAGGTGGGCTGCAATTCAGGATGAACCAGTATATATACTGAATAATAGAGAACTGGCACAGCTTCTTATATATTTTGCCAAACATCGTGGGTATAAGAGTACTGCAGTGCATGAGCAGGAGGATGAAGACGACAAAAAAGTTTTATCAGCAATTTCTGAAAACAAAAAATATATGCATGAGCATGGATATCGTACAGCCGGGGAAATGATATATAAGGATGCTAAATTTAGACAAAAAAGGTGTGGAAGCAGTGAAGAAAATGAATTGCTAGTGGCACGAAATTCGGAGGGAAACTATAGTAATTCGATTAGCAGAGATTTGCTTGTTGAAGAGGTTCGGATAATATTTGAAAAACAGAGGGAATTAGGTAATACTCTCGCGACAAAAGAATTAGAAGAACGATTTTTAAGCATTATGCAGAGTCAGAGGAATTATGATGAAGGACCAGGTGAAGGAAGTCCATATGGAGGTAATCTGATTGAAAAGATGGTTGGTGAATGTACATTCGAGAAGGGAGAGAAACGAGCATGTAAAGCCTCGTATACATCGGAGCGATTCGTACTGCTTGAAAAAATAAATCATCTGCGAATTTGTACTGCCGATGGGAATGAGAGACCACTTAATGAGGATGAAAAGAGTGCAGTAATAAAGCTTGCATATAAGACTAAGGTGGTAAAATATAATGCTATACGAAAAGAACTAAAGCTTGATTTGGAAGAACGATTTGGAGGCTTGACATATTCTAAGGTTAATAATGGTGACTTTAAGCAAAGGATATTGGATACAGAAAAAAAGAGCGACTTTATTTCGCTTAAATATTGGCATGAAGTAAAAGATATTTTGAATTTATCTTATAAGGATTTGACGGAAGAGCAAAAACAGTTGATGGATTCTGTGGGTAAGGTGTTGACATATTACAAATCGGAAGAAAAAAGACGAGAAGAATTATCAGATCTATCGCTAAATCAAGCGCAGATAGAAAAAATGTTAAAGCTGAATTATGCAAAATTTCATAACTTGTCGTTTAAGGCAATGAAGAAGCTGATGCCTGAATTGGAAGCTGGTTATTCATATATGGAATCATGTTTACGGGTGGGATATGACAGCTTAAGTACAGACGGCGTGAAGACAAAATATATTTCAAAAGAATTATTGAATGAGGCAGTGGACAAAATAATGAATCCCACGGTCAAACGTGCTGTTCGTAGAACTGTACGGATTCTAAATGAAATAGTTAAGCTATATGGTAGCCCGGTAGAAATTCACATTGAAATGGCAAGGGATTTGCCACATTCCGGGGAGGTAAAAAAGAAAATTGCCACTGCTCAAAAAAATAATAATAAAGAGAAGAAAGAGGCAATAAAGTTCATAAGTGAGAATTTTGGAAAGACTGAAAGTGATATACGTCGGAAAGATATACTGAGGTATCGTCTTTGGAAGAATCAGAGTCAGATGGATCTGTATTCGGAAAAATTAATACCAGTTGAGGATATACTGGATTATGAAAAATATGAGGTGGATCATATTATCCCATATAGCCGTTCGTTCAACGACAGCTTTAATAATAAGGTGCTCGTAAAAAAGAAGGATAATCAGGACAAGAAAAACCATACACCGCATGAATATATTGGACATGACGATGAGGCATGGAACAAATTCGTAAAAATGGTTAATAATTATGTGTTAAGTCCTGGAAAGAGAAAAAATGCGCTTACAAAGTCATCTGATTCTGGTGAATGGCGATCTAGAAACTTAAATGATACGAGATATACAACTAAGGTAGTTGCAGATTTGATTCGCAGACATTTGGTATTTGAACCATATTTTAATGGGGCTAGAAATAAACATGTATATCCTCTAAACGGAGGTGTAACAGCCAGACTTAGACATGAATGGGGGCTCGAAAAGGATAGAGAGAAAAGTGATAAACACCATGCTCAGGATGCAATTGTGATTGCGTGTTGCACGGAAAAAATGATCTGGAAAATGAGTAATATATATAAGCAAGAAGAGTTGGGTGGCGTTGTTCGAAAAGGGAATAAGCTTGTTGATAGGAGAACCGGCGAAATATTAGAAACAACAGCACTGCCGTGGAAATGGTTTCGAGAGGAAGTAGAGATGGTTATGGCAGATCATCCAGAAGATTATATCGAGAGGGCAAAAGATAGAGGCTACATGGGTGATATACCTAAGCCGATTTTTGTATCACGACTTCCAGTGAAGAAAAAGACAGGGGTAATAAGCGAGAATACTATTCGGGTTGTTGATGAGGCGAGTTCAAGAACTGTAGAAAAAACAAGCCTTGACAAGCTAAAGCTGATAGAGGTGAATGGCAAAAAGCAGATTAAAGATTATTATCGACCGGAAGACGACGTGCTACTATATAATAAATTACTTGATAGACTAATTCGATATGGAAATGCAAAAGATGCATTTGCAGAGCCATTTTATAAACCTAAGAAGGATGGATCTGATGGCCCGATTGTAAAAAAAGTTAAACTCTATGTAGGAGTAGCTGATGATCAGGTTAAGGTTAGAGGAAGAGGTGAAGATATAGATAGAGAAGGAGTCAAAGATAGAGGAGGGATGTACCGATGCGATATATTCAGGAAAGATGGAAAATATTATATGGTTCCGGTATATTATAAAGATTTATATTTGCACAGGATGCCAACAAAGGCTGTAGTTGCCCATAAGGAGACTGCGGATTGGAAGGAAATGGATGATAAAGATTTCCTGTTTAGCTTATATCCGGATGACCTTATAAAAGTACAAAAGAAAAATAAAGAAATAGAAAATGGTTATTATAAAACCAGTGATCGCTATTCTGCAGGGATAAGCTATGTACAACATGATTTCGGCGCGAAGTCTTATGTTAGGTTGTGTATACAAAATCTAGCAATTTTTGAAAAATTAAATGTTGATATACTTGGAAATATATATTCTTGTTCCAAAGAAGAAAGAGAGTGGTTATAGGTGGCATATCGTAATATCATTGTGACTAGGAATATAGGGATTTCTGTTCATAACTATCAATTGGTAATCGGAAATGAAGATATGTGTGTGCCGCTTGAGGATATAAACTGTCTTGTGCTTGAGCATGCGGGAATTATGATTTCAAGTGGAGTCTTGCAGCGGTTAAGTGAGAATGGATGTCTGGTTTATATATGCGATGAAAAGCATCTACCATCTACAGTTGTTCTTCCTATGGCAAGACATAGCAGACATTTTAAGATGCTCACTGCGCAGCTTGCGGTAACAAAACCAAGACAAAACAGGATATGGCAGCAAATTGTAAAACAAAAGATAGCTAATCAGGCGATGTGCTTAAAATTGTGCGGCAAAAAGAATGCCGATCAATTATACAATATGACAAAAAAGGTGCAGTCTGGTGATAAGACAAATGTAGAAGCGCAGGCAGCAGCATTGTACTTTAAAAGCTTATTTGGCAACGACTTTACTCGGGGAGATGACAACGGAATAAATGCGGCACTTAACTATGGATATAGTATATTGCGAGGTCATATATCTAGGTCAATAGTATGTTATGGATTTGAGCCTTCTCTTGGAATTAATCATCATAGCCAGCTGAACAATTTCAATCTTGCAGATGATTTTATTGAACCGTATCGAGCAATTGTTGATTATTTTGTTTATACACAGCTACATATGGAAGAAGGAAAAGAGCTAAGCAAAGAGATGCGGTATCAATTGGTGGATATTGTGAATTATGACATGGATATACATGGAGAAAAACATGTAATACATCATGCCATAGATAAAATGGTAGCAAGTTATAATTCTATTTTGATGGGTAATAAGGATGAACTTGAAATCCCAGAATTGATAGAGCTGGAAAGACATAATTATGAGTAAATTTATGAGATTGATTGTATTTTTTGATATTCCAACAAAGACGAAGAAGGATAGAAGATGCGCATACAGTTTCCGCAAATTTCTGTTGAATGATGGATATTGTATGTTGCAATATTCGGTATATGTTCGTGTGTGCAATGGGATGGATGCGGTAAGAAAACATGAAGGGCGTCTGAATGAAAATCTTCCAGAAACGGGTTCTGTAAGAATGTTGGTTCTCACGGATAAACAGTATTCTTCGATGAAAATACTGTTGGGAACAACAAAAAAAGAAGAAAAAGGTAGCATAAATTTGCTGGATATCATATGATTTTTTAATGTGAAAAAGCTAGGATTTGTTGAAAATCCTAGCTTTTTTGCTACCCTATTATAACATACCAAGAATAAAAAGGGAAATATGACGAACACTATATTTATCATCCATTGCGCCAAATTATAACATACCAAGAATAAAAAGGAAAATATGACTCACAGGGCGAGATTACAGAACAGATAGCAATTATAACATACCAAGAATAAAAAGGGAAATATGACGCGTTGTTGAGGGTTGTTGCGCCCACAACGATTATAACATACCAAGAATAAAAAGGGAAATATGACTCTTGGGACTTTGAGTTATTATCTTTTCTAATTATAACATACCAAGAATAAAAAGGGAAATATGACGATATGTTGTCTGATTATTCTTACTCAGAGATTATAACATACCAAGAATAAAAAGGGAAATATGACCGTGATACCTTTGAACCAGTCACGCTACAATTATAACATACCAAGAATAAAAAGGGAAATATGACTAAATGGACTTAAAGGGCTTGTTATTTCTATTATAACATACCAAGAATAAAAAGGGAAATATGACGTCTTTGATTCGGACATGTATCAGAAATAATTATAACATACCAAGAATAAAAAGGGAAATATGACATGTTGCTATCACTTCTCCTGCGGCAGTAGATTATAACATACCAAGAATAAAAAGGGAAATATGACTTATGCGCATGTATGTGTTAGCGTCTGCATATTATAACATACCAAGAATAAAAAAGGAAATATGACTATATAGTCAAGGACCCGCAGGGAAAGAAATTATAACATACCAAGAATAAAAAGGGAAATATGACGTAGATGTTTGTAAGGTGCTGGACATTCAGATTATAACATACCAAGAATAAAAAGGGAAATATGACCTAGACGACACAGTTATATCATTATTAGTATTATAACATACCAAGAATAAAAAGGGAAATATGACGTTCATCCTAATCTCCTCAGAAGAGCGTTTATTATAACATACCAAGAATAAAAAGGGAAATATGACTGCTGTGTTAAGATATGCTTTCTTGAGAAATTATAACATACCAAAAATAAAAAGGGAAATATGACACACATTACATGGGTACGTCTTGTATACCTATTATAACATACCAAGAATAAAAACATGTGGAAAAACGTGTCTATTTGCGTATCCTACTCGCCACATCCTCCATTGTGCCCCGACATACTCTGTGTTAAAATAAAAATGATTATGTTTGCACTCAGGATGGCTGGTGTTCAATCGAAAATGAGTGGTGATTACATGGCAAGAACAGTAAGTATCGGAAATCAAGGCTTTGAGAGAATAAGAAAAAACAATTACTTCTATATAGATAAAACCAGATTCATAAAAGACTGGTGGGAGTCCGGGGACGAGGTTACACTCATCACACGTCCACGACGTTTTGGCAAGACGCTCAACATGAACATGTTGGAGTGTTTCTTTTCAAACAAATATGCCGGACGTGCGGATTTGTTCGAATAACTGAATATATGGGATGCTTTTATGGTAAAAAGGTTATATTGCTGCTCGATGAGTACGATACACCTATGCAGGAAGCATATGTGAATGGCTATTGGCAGGAATTTGCCTCATTCATAAGAAGTCTGTTCAATTCCACTTTTAAGATAAATATATATCTGGAAAGAGCGGTGATGACAGGAATAACGAGAGTCAGCAAAGAATCTATATTCTCAGATCTCAATAACCTGAGAGTCGTTACCACCAGCTCAGATATGTATGAGGATTCGTTTGGATTTACGGAATACGAAGTCAGAAACGCTCTTGAAGAGTACGACATGACAGAAAGATTTGATGATGTAAAAAGATGGTATGACGGATTTATATTTGGAACACACAGGGACATTTACAATCCGTGGTCTATAACATATTTTCTAAAAGAAAAACAGCTTCGGACATACTGGGCATCAACGAGCTCAAATGGTCTGGTGAATAAGCTGATAAGAACGGGAAGTCCTATGGTAAAAGAAACTATGGAAAGCCTGATAAATGGAAATGTTGATGAGATGAACATTTATATGAATGAGGTAGCATTTGCGACATTTGGCACATTTGACACGGGAAATCATCCGTCAGGAAAGAGTGAGCCGGAGCGCTTTTATCACGGATTTGTGTTGGGGCTGTTTGTTGAGCTTGGAGACAGATACAGGATTTTGTCAAATAGAGAGCATTGCCGTGTGTAAAAGCAGTGGGGACAATGCGTTGGGAAAAATATGGTAGTAAGAGAAAATGCAAAAGATGTTTATAAAATAGTTATATGTGATGATAATCCGGAGCAGCTTGAACAGATGAGATGCATCTGCTGCGACGTGATGCATTTGCCAGATGATATGGTGGTAGTGTACAGGTCAGGGGTGGCGATGGACGAGGCACTCAGATCGGGAAAGCTGGATTGCGATGGCACGAGGCTGGTGGCATTTCTGGATATAGAGATGGATGAACTTGATGGAGTGCAGCTAGGACGAAATTTTCATGAGCTAATGCCTGAAAGCGTCGTTGTGTTTATAACAGCACATCCAGAGTATGCTATAAAGGGATACGAGGCTAGGGCATTCCGCTATCTGTTAAAGCCTTTGACACAGGATTCGGTTGGAAAGGTTATGGGTGAGATACGGAGAGAATTCAGCGAAAACAAAAGCATAAGGCTGAAACTCTCAGGCGCTGAAAGGCCAATATGTTTGGATGATATCTTATATATATCGGCAGAGGATAAATATGCGATCATATATACTACGGATGGTCACATTACGGCAAGAGAAAGTCTTTTAGAGTTGGAACGAGAGCTGGAACAGTATGGCTTTTTCAGAATACATAGAAAATATCTTGTGAATATGAGATACCACAGGGAGCTTTGCAAGGGAAAGCTTATTCTTAGTGATGGAAATGTGCTGCCGGTCAGCAGACGGCGGGAGAACATGTACAGAGATAAAATAATGGAGAAGATGGAGAAAGATCTGAATGGGTGATTTGTGGATTCAGATATGTATAGTGCTGATAAATGGATTGGAGATATTCTCCATGGTGCTTATAATGCAGCTTTTCTTTGGCGTAAAGCCGCTAAAAAGACTGCGAAATTATCCGATTTTATTTGCGGCGATATGTGCATATGATGCAGTAGTAACACTGGTATGTAAAGAGCAGGACATGTTACAGATGCTCCTGCTCTTTGGATTTCTGATAGTATATGGCGCCGTCCGGGTTGACAAACACCGCGTGCGTGCAGGACTTGAGGGCATATTGTCGTGCCTGCTCTATGTTATGTATGGTTTCCTTACCCAGATGACAGGCACCATACTTGGCCTTGACGGGTACAATATCAGGCTTGGCGAGGAGAGCCAGTCTGTGTTTGAATTTGCAATGGACATAGTTATTCTGGTGGTGTTATGTCTTGCAAACAGAAAGGTTATGACAAAGCATATTGACGTAAGACTGACGGCGGGGGAGGAGATACTTCTTCTTGCGATAAGTCTGTTTTCTCCCGTGTTCTGCGCAGGGCTCGACAGAATCTATCACAATGTAGCTGGCATCAAATACTCGATCGCGTGGGTGCTGTTCGCAATCGGGGTAAATGCTGCCGTGTATGCATGGATAATCCATAGGAAGCTCACCAGACATTATAAGTCGGTATCGGAAAATTACAGGCAGAGTTTTGATGCCGAGTATCAGTATTTTAAGGATTATAAAGAGAAACAGTCAGATGCGGTGCGCCTCAGACACGATCTGAAAAATCATATGCTGACGATCCAGGGACTTATGGACCGCGGAGAATATGACAAGGCAAAGAAGTATTTTCAGGAGATGACAGAGAGCGGCGGAATAGATACCGGCTGGATAGCCACGGGGAGTGAGATCGTGGACATCCTGTTAAATGCAAAGAAATCGGTCATGGATGAGAATAATATACAGATGGACGTGAGCGGTGCATTTGGCAGGTTGTCGCAGATGGACAATTCTGACTGCAGCGTGCTCATAGCGAATCTCATTGACAATGCAATAGAGGCAAATGCAGCATGCCGGAAAGACCGGTATATAAAGGTTCGTGCGTCTGAAAATCCGGGCTCACTGATGCTCCTTGTAGAAAATCCTATGTCGGGTGAGATCAGGTCCGACGGAGACCGGTTGATATCAACCAAGACCGACAGTGATACGGAGCATGGAATCGGCACAGTGAATATTAAGCGGGTTGTTGAAAAATATCACGGCGAGTGTCAGATGAAACCATGTGACGGCATATTTGTCGTGAAAGTAATACTGCCGTTTGTCGCAAATAATGACCGCTTGTCGCAATAAAGAAAAAACAGAGTATGACAGTGTTATACTTGTACTGTGCGAATATCGGCAAATGGGGAAAACGGTGCAGATATTTGCATAAATAATACAGCGCAGAAGGAGTAATAGCAAATGAAAAAGAAGGGGATAAGAAAAGGCAGAGGCAGAGTCTATGTGATGGTCATAATGGCCGCATTTGCGATGGGACTTATGGGATGTGGAGGTACGGACTCGTCAGACAAGTCTGCTGAGGTAAATTCATCGGAGCAGGTGACGGACAGTGCAGAAATCACGGTGGACGACGTGAAAAATCACGCAGAAACACCGGCATCAGACTTTGAATATGTAGATCATGGAGACAGTGTATCCATAAAGGCATACAACGGAAGTGACCCGATAGTTGTCATACCGGAGCAGATAGACGGAAAGGATGTCATATCTATAATTGACGGGCCTTTTAGCAATGACAGTTTTATAAAGGGAATCTCACTGCCTGATACGATAAAGGAGCTTTCGTATACGTTCTGCAACAATGCGTGTCTGCAGGTTGTTCTGGCAACCGGTGTTGAAACGGTTGGAGAGGGTACGTTCAACTGTGACAACTTGCGAATCGTTGACCTTGGGGACAAAGTCACTACATTTAATGAGAGCAATTTCTTCTTAGGGAGTATGGAGCGTCTGCATATTCCGGCAGGTGTGACGGAACTGAATAAATACATGTTTATGGACGGTACAGAAAAGCTCACGATAGTTGGAGAAGCAGGCTCATATGCGGAAAGCTACGCAAGTGAGATTGGAGCCCGGTTTGAGGCGGAATGATAAGGATTGAGTGAATAAAAAGATAATATGGGTTTATTGATTTTCTTAAAAAATAGAATATAATGTATAACAGAAACAGGGGTAAACGCTGTTATGCAGGTGGCAAGAGTTGCCTATCAGATTGACGTAAACTTAATTTACCAAAACTCGGATAGACAGAGATGCCGAAAGAAAATGTTCAGGGAGTTCTGTCGACAGTGGAACTCCTTTTTTATTCGTGAAAAAGAGAAAATTCTATAGAAATTGATGCGCTATTTTCGGAGAATCAGAGGAAAGTTATGAGTTCTACAGTAAAACAAAATAAATATGAAATTGATATGTGCAACGGGACGATCATGGACAAGCTGATCTCGTTTTCGTTACCGCTTATGTTGTCAGGAATTTTGCAGCTGATGTTCAATGCAGTGGATATCATCGTTGTCGGAAGATTCAGTGGAAGTCAGGCCCTGGCGGCGGTCGGTTCAACCACGGCACTTATCAATGTATTCACCAACTTGTTCATAGGTATATCCCTTGGGGCAAATGTGCTTGCGGCAAGATTTTATGCCGCAGGAAAAGATAAAGAAATGTCAGAGACAGTACATACCGCGATCACGTTAGCGCTGATCAGCGGTATTATTATGGCCTTTGTCGGGTGGGTTTGCGCAAAACCGGCGCTTGAGCTTATGGATACTCCTGGGGACGTCATCGGACTTTCTTCTTTATATATGCGGATTTACTTTCTGGGAATGCCGTTTTTTATGCTGTACAATTACGGTGCTGCCATACTTCGAGCGGTGGGAGATACAAAGAGGCCGCTCCTTTTCCTGGTTATTTCAGGAATTGCAAATACAGGTCTAAACCTATGCTTTGTGATCATTTTCAAGCTTGGAGTTGCCGGTGTGGCAATCGGAACTGTTATCTCACAGCTGATATCCTGCGTGCTTGTGCTCCGCTGTCTGTATATGTCGGAGACAAGCTATCAGCTTAGATTTTCAAAGCTTACCATCAAGGGGGCATATGTAAAGCAGATCTTTTCGGTCGGAGTTCCGGCGGGAATTCAGAGCACAGTCATCAATTTTTCAAATGTGCTGCTTCAGTCGTCGGTCAACTCGTTTGGCTCGGTTGCCATGGCGGGCTACACGGCGGCAAATAATATATTTGGCTTTCTGTATGTGACGGTGAATGCTGTAACGCAGGCGTGCATGAGTTTTACGAGCCAGAACTACGGTGTCGGCAAATGGAAACGTATGGAGAGAGTACTGATCGACTGCCTGATATTGTCATTTGCGGCAATGATGGTTCTGGGCAATGGAGCGTATTTCTTTGGTCCGCAGCTGCTGCACATATATACGAGCAGCGAAGCGGTTATAAAGTGCGGAATGGAAATTCTGCTATATACGACAGTCACATATTTCCTGTGTGGATTTATGGATCTGTTTCCTGGTGCGCTTCGAGGGATGGGACATTCCGGAGTTCCGATGCTCCTCTCGATCATAGGAACGGTGGGAACCAGAATCGTGTGGATATATTGGATTTTTCCGAGACACAGATCCCTGGCGGTTCTGTTCATCTCATATCCGGCATCCTGGATCATAACCCTTGCTATGCAGATAGTATGTTATTTCTATGTGAGGAAGATGCTGTATAAGAAAATTGCAAATAAGAAATGAGTGAAAACGTATGGGGAAGCTGCCAGAGAAAAGGGGCTGATCCATACGTTTTTTATTTGCTGTTGTTTAAGAAGATAGAAATGTCGTATAAGAATAGGCTCATCTGACTTGTGATATAAAGTAAATAAAAATTGACATAATCCATCAAAATGAATAATATTATTTACATAAGGAGATGATATTATGCCGAAAAAGTCATTGGTATTATTACCGGAGACAGAGAGAATACTAGAACAGATGGGACAGCAGATAAAGTATGCCAGACTTAGAAGAAAGCTGCCTGCAGAGCTTGTTGCTGAGCGGGCGGGTATCAGCAGAGCCACATTGGTGTCTATAGAAAAAGGTGCATCTTCGGTGGCGATTGGATGCTATGCAGCCGTGTTACATGCGCTTAACTATATGGATAAGGATCTGTTGCTAGTTGCAAAGGATGATGAACTTGGAAGAAAATTGCAGGATTTGGATCTGCATGTGAAGAAACGGGTGTCGAGGAAATGAATTAAAATAAGCAATGCTTCCCCTCGCCACTGACGTGGCTCGTGAGGAGGGGCTGCATGAACGAAGTTCATATTTAATCAGCCCCGACGACCTGCCGCCGAGCGAAGGCGAGGGGGCATTACCAGAGAATGGCATGTGTCGTGTATACCGTACGGAATTATAAAATAAGCAATGCCCTCCCCTCGCCGCTAACGCGGCTCGTGGAATGGCATGCGCCATATAGATAACAAAAAAACACCAGTTGATTGTGAGCAAGCTCCCGATGACTACCACTACAAAATAAGCCATGCTCCCCTCGCCGCTAACGCGGCTCGTGGAATGGCATGCGCCATATACAAGACAAAAAAATATCTCCTGATCGTGAGCAAGCTCCCGTCAGGAGATATTTTTTGTCTTGTGCATTGCTTATTTTATAATTCCTATTGACATAGTAGGGTATAAGAGCTATAATCCTATCATGTTCGTAGGAATTATAGGATTTATTATTTAGTGAGGCATAGAAGATCATGAGATTTAACACAGCATTATTACACAGCGCAAAGCTTGGTGATGAGAATACAGGCGCCACACTTACACCGATCTATCAATCCAGTGCATTCTATCAGCCTTCGGCAGAGCAGCATGAGAAGCTCTTCCACAACAAGGCGACGGGTTATTCTTATACGAGGATCAACAACCCAACGATAGTTGCATTTGAGGAGCGGATGACGAATCTTGAAAAGGGAGTGGGTTCGGTAGCGTGTTCTTCTGGAATGGCGGCACTCACAAATGCACTCTTAAATATAGTAGGAACTGGCGGAGAGATAGTCTCCAGCACAGGGCTCTACGGGGGAACGATAGATCTGTTCCATGATCTGGAGGCATTTGGGATCAAGACGACATTTGTGGAGATATCGGATAAGGAAGCGGTTGAGGCAGCGATAAATGAGAATACCAGAGTGATATTTGCTGAGACCATCGGCAATCCGAAGCTTGATGTGGTGGATATAAAGGCTCTTTCGGAGCTGGCACATTCACACAGGCTTCCGCTCCTAATAGACAATACAGTGGCAACCGCATACCTGGTCACACCGCTGACACTTGGAGCGGACATAGTCATCAATTCCACATCCAAGTACATCAATGGAAACAGCGATGCCATAAGCGGAGTCATCACCGACAGCGGCAATTTCAAATGGGACGCAGAGCGTTATCCGCTTCTGCAGCAGTACAAGATGTTCGGAAAGTTCGCCTATATAGCAAAGCTCAGAAACGGACTTTTTAGAAATACAGGAGCCTGCATAGCTCCGCAGACGGCATTTTACAATATGCTGGGCATGGAGACATTGGGGCTTCGAATGGAGCGATGCTCACACAATGCACTTACCCTTGCACAGTTCCTGGAAAGTCAGGAGGGTGTAAAGGTCAACTATCCGGGACTTGAATCCAGTCCTTGGCATGACATCGCAAATGAACAGCTCCACGGTGGTTATGGTGCCATAATCACCATCAGAGTTGGCAGCAAGGAGAAGGCATTTGCGGTGATGAACAAGCTCACAATACCGCAGATAGTGTCGAACATAGGAGACACAAAGACGCTCATCGTGCATCCTGAATCAACACTGAATGCGCACAGCACAGAGCAGGAGAAGCTTGACGCCAACGTATATGATGATATGATTCGTATTAGTGTCGGAATCGAGGACGTGGAGGATCTCATAGAAGATTTCCAGAAAGCCCTTGCCGACTAATACACAAATGATTTGGAGGAACTACATATGGCAGTAGATTACGCAGCTCTGAAAAAGGGCGGATTCATGAGACAGAAACAGAAGAATAACTTTTCTCTGAGACTTCAGGTGGTGGGAGGAAATCTTACCGCAGAGAATCTCAAGAAGATAGCAGAGGTTGCCGAGAAATACGGAGATGGACATGTACATCTCACATCGAGACAGAGTGTTGAGATCCCATTTGTTAAGCTTGACGATGTGGAAGAGGTAAAGGAAGAACTGGCAAAGGGAGGCTGTAAGCCGGGTGTGTGTGGCCCAAGAGTAAGAACAGTCACAGCGTGCCAGGGAAATCAGATCTGTCCGAGCGGCAATATAGACACTTATGACATAGCCAAGAAGCTTGATGCGAGATATTACGCAAGGGAGCTTCCTCACAAGTTCAAGTTCGGTGTCACAGGATGCCAGAACAACTGTCTGAAGGCAGAGGAGAACGACGTGGGAATCAAGGGCGCAATGGTAGTAGAGTGGGATGAGCCATCATGCATCATGTGTGGCGTGTGCGTCAAGGCGTGCCGTGAGGGCGCGATCACCATGGCGGACGGCAAGATCATCCTCGACACAGACAAATGTAACTACTGCGGTCGATGCGCAAAGGCATGTCCTACAGATGCATGGAAGGGTGAGACAGGATACCTTGTATCATTCGGAGGATTATTTGGAAATACGATCCACCGCGGCGAGGAGTTACTTCCGGTTGTTACATCTGAGGAACAGCTTTTCCGTATCACAGATGCGGCAATACAGTTCTTTGCAGACAATGCAAAGCCAAGCGAGCGTTTCCAGTTCACTCTGGAGCGCGTGGGCTTAGACAAATTCAAAGAAGTATTAAAGGAGGCTTATAATGGCTGATTACGAAATTGATGACAGAGTAGATATAACTGATGTGGTGTGCCCGATGACATTTGTCAAGGCGAAGGTAGCCATGGAGGAGCTTGAGATAGGACAGGTGCTTGCGGTTACCATGAACGACGGCGAGCCTGTACAGAACGTACCAAGAAGCTTCAAGGAGGAAGGACAGCAGATCCTGAAGCTCATCGACAACGAGAATGGCACTTATGATCTTATAGTGAAGAAGCTGGAGGATTGATCAGATCCGGCAGGAAAGGAGAAAATGAATGGCAGTAAGAGTCAGTGCAGAGGATTTCGATGCGAAGGTGCTTCAGTCGGAGATCCCGGTCATCGTGGAATTCTATTCGGACAGCTGCATACCATGCAAGCAGCTCTCACCTATCCTTGGCGGCATAGAAGATGACTACGAGGATAAGGTAAATGTGTACAAGGTAAATGTAAACTTCGACGCAGAGCTTGCTGAGAAGTACGCAGTCATGGCGTCACCAACCATACTCTTTTTCAAGGGAGGCGAGGAGGTTTCCCGCATCCGTGGCCTTGTGAAGAGAAATGCGCTGGAGGAGGAAGTTGGCAAATTATTGTAGAAATTCATTGGTAAAGTGACATGATGGAGTATTTGACTGTAGTCAATTACTTCCGGTGCACATAAGAATGAAACTATATAAATAATTTTATAAAGTATATAATCACATTTTATGTCAGTCTGGCAACGCCGGACAGGCAAATGAATCGTCAGGAGGAAAGAAAAATGACAGTCACAATAGCAGGAAAGAAGAAAGAGATAGCAGAGAAGACAACAATAGCTCAGATCATCGTGTCAGAGAACGTTGAGAATCCGGACTATGTCACAGTAACAGTAAACGATGAGTTTGTTGACTCAGATGCATTTGCAACAACAGAGCTCAAGGACGGCGATACAGTAGAGTTCCTCTACTTCATGGGAGGTGGCAGCTTCTAATGGCATTCACAAATGAACAGATGGAACGTTACTCACGTCACATCATCCTTCAGGAAGTTGGCGTGAAGGGACAGAAGAAATTGTTAAATGGCAAGGTACTGATCATTGGCGCAGGTGGACTTGGAGCACCAGCCGCTATGTACCTGGCAGCAGCCGGAGTAGGAACCATAGGTATAGTTGATGCCGATGAGGTAGATCTGTCAAATCTTCAGAGACAGATCATTCACGGAACAGCAGATGTGGGCAAGGCAAAGGTCAAATCCGCAAAGGAGACCATGAACGCCATGAACCCTGATGTAAATGTGATCACATACAGAGAGTTCGTGACATCAGAGAACATCATGGATCTCATCAAGGACTATGATTTCATCATCGATGGAACAGACAACTTCCCTGCAAAATTCCTTATCAACGATGCCTGTGTTATGGCTAAGAAGCCATTTTCACATGCAGGAATCATCAGATTCAAGGGTCAGCTCATGACATATGTTCCAGATGAGGGACCATGTTACAGATGTGTATTCAAGGATCCACCTCCAAAGGATGCGGTTCCTACATGTAAGCAGGCCGGAGTCATCGGAGCAATGGGCGGTGTTATTGGAAGTCTTCAGGCTATGGAGGCAATCAAGTATCTCATTGGAGTTGGCGATCTTCTGACAGGAAGACTCCTTACATTTGACGCACTTAAGATGGAATTCCACACAGTAAAGCTCCCTCATAAGAAGGGCTGTGGATGTGCTGTATGTGGACCAAATCCAACCATCACCAAGCTCATCGACTACGAGCAGGTGGAGTGCGACGGAAAATAAAATGATCTCTGTAATCCGCCTGTGTATAGGGCTGTGAATGCTGAGTCTGACTGACAATACCATATCTGGGAGCGCTCCCGCTTAACGCAGCATGATCAACATAGTTGATACAGGTGGGTCACAGAGATAGTTGAATATAAGGAGGATATGAAGTAAGATGTTGTACATGACAAAGTCTGATTACGAGAAGATACTTGCACACTGCAAGGAAGACCTTCCAAATGAGTCCTGTGGTCTGATCGGTGGTGTTAGAGAGGGCGATAAGAAATACATCAGGAAGGTGTATCTCCTGACAAATATTGACGCCAGCAACGAGCATTTTTCCATGGACCCGAGAGAGCAGCTTGCGGCAGTTAAGGATATGCGTGCAAATGGATACGAGCTTCTTGGCAACTTTCATTCCCATCCAGAGTCTCCGTCCAGACCTTCGGAGGAGGATAAGAGACTTGCATATGATTCCAAGGTGAATTATCTGATTCTCTCCCTCATGGAGATAGACAATCCGGTACTCAAGGCCTTCAACATAGATGAGGAAAAGAATGTGACGATAGAGGAGCTTGTTATAGAATCATGATAGATAGCAGGCATTTGAAAGAACAGGGCGGGCTTTGATACCCGCCCTTGTTCTTTACGCGGACTGTGTCATAAATTTTATTTGGAGTTACTGAAGAGATGTTTTGCATAAGTATAAACCATAAGAATACGCCGGCCGATGTCAGGGAGAGATTTGCATTTACGACAAAAGGACAGAGACAGTTCACTGAGCGCCTTAAGGCTGAGGTGGGTGGATGTGTCGTGTTGTCGACCTGCAACAGGATGGAGATATACTTCACAGATAAATATGAACAGGTGGAAAAGCTGCTGGCAAATGACAGGAATGTCCCTGTCAGCCTCATAAGAAGATACAGCATGAACTATGAAGGATTTCAGTGTGTGTTACATCTGTGCAGAGTGGCGTGTGGTATGGATTCCATGGTGCTCGGCGAGGTGGAGATCATACATCAGGTGAAGAGTGCATATCTTATGGCGAAGGAGCTTGGAGCCTGTGATGGCGAGCTGAATATAGCATTTCAGGGAGCACTTGCAGCGGCAAAGGCGGTGGCAACGGAGAGTGATGCCACGAGGCTTCCAATATCCGTCGGAACCTTGTCAGCACGGGAGGCAGTGAATTTTACAAGAAATGGCGGCATTGAAAACACGTGCAGAGATGTTCGAAGTGATGTGGTAAGCAGCAGTCAAGTTGAGAGTGTGGATGCTGAAAAGGCAAATACCGGGCATATCCTAGTCGTAGGAGCCACAGGCAAGATAGGCAGCATAGTTGTCAAGGATATTGCAGATCTTGCGCCAGACATAGAGATAACAGGCACAAGCAGAAGCCACCACAGTGCAGATGAGGTATTTGGCAGACATCAGCAGATCAGGATAGAGGACTACAGCAGAAGATATGAGCTGGCAGCCTGGGCGGATGTCATCATCAGCGCGACAGCAAGCCCTCATTATACATTTGTCAGAGATGAACTGGCAGAAGCCGTGAAAATGCATCATAAGCGGAGGTTGTTCCTGGATCTGGCAATGCCGAAGGACATTGACCCGTCAGTCTCAGAGGTGGACGGATGTGTATTGCGTGACATAGACTATATCAGGACACTCTCCAGAGAGAACAATGAAAACAGGGCAAAGACAATCACGGAGATGGAGCCGTGGCTCATATCACAGGTTGACGAGATCATGAAGAACATAGCATTTTCGAGGTTCAACAGGGAGCACGGAGATGTGATGGCACAACTAAAGACAACAGACGGAGCAAAGCTGGTATACAAGCTTAAAGGGCAGCTTGAGTATGAGGCATTTGAGAAAATGCTGGACAGTATTCTGACTGCCGGATGTGAGAACTGAATACTGCTTGTTTGCCTGAGATTATGCAGTATCATCGTCTGATGATGGCTATGTCAGATGTCAGATAATTGGAACAACTTTTGGTGCTTTTTAATAGAGACTCAATAATAGAAATTAGAGGTAGTGATGTCGTATTTCCCATTTATGATCGAACTGAATAATGAGAGATGCCTGATCGCAGGAGGCGGAACTGTTGCATACAGAAAGGTGTGCAGCATGCTGGAATTTGGCGCGGTGGTCACGGTGGTGTCACCGGAGTTCTGCCCGGAGCTTTTAGAACTGGCGGAGCAGGTGAATACGCCAGACAAATACTGTGCAGCGACAAGCGATGATCGTGGTTCTGTAGAGAATTTTGCAGATTATTCTGGATGCCTAACACTTGTAAAAAGACGTGTGCAGCCCCAGGATATTGTTGGCGCATTTGTCGTCATAATGGCGACGGACGATGAGAAGGTCAACCACGAAATGGCGGAGCTTTGCAGGCAGCAGCGAATACTTGTAAATGTGGTTGATGTGAAGGCGGATTGCGGATTTTATTTTCCAGCGATCATAAAGGATAAAGAGGTCGTGATAAGCGTTTCCACCGGTGGACAGAGTCCAGTGCTTGCGGGCACGATCAAGAGAAATATAGAGAGCCATTTAGGTAGGAGTTATGGCGATATAGCAGAGCGTATGGGTGAGCTCCGCGAGCAGATCAAAGCACAGATAGACGGCGAGGAAGAGCGAAAGAAAGCGTTTCAGCAAATGGTTAGGAGTCTGTTAGATGAGAGTTGAGAATGGACATAGTAAAAATAAACCGAATATTCGTAAATTTGCGGAGAATGACATGGCAGATGGATTCAATAGTGACGGTTTGGATTGCGAAAGCGGAGGACAGAAAAAAACAGTAAAAGTTGGAACCCGCGGCAGCAAGCTTGCTCTTGCTCAGACTGAATTGGTGATAAAGGCACTCAATGAGAGATTTCCCCAGATTGATTTTCAGATGGTTACAATGAGTACCCGGGGGGATCGGGACACCAGCAGAGCGCTTCTGGAATTCGGAGGCAAAGCGGTATTTGTCGAGGAGTTCGAGGAAGCTATACTTAAAGGTGACATAGACATAGCGGTACACAGTGCCAAGGATATGCCGATGGAGATCATGGAAGGTCTTACGATATCGGGTACACTTCCGAGAGCATGTCCGCAGGACGTTTTTATATATAAGAGTGGCAGGTCATTTGGCAGAAATGACAGTTTCGTGGTGGGAACCAGCAGCCTGAGAAGACAGTACCAGATAAGAGACATGTATCCAAATGCGGTGTGCAAGAACCTGAGAGGAAATGTCGGCACCCGCATACAGAAGCTGGAAGATGGCGAATACGATGCCATCATTCTTGCAGCGGCAGGGCTTGAGCGCCTGGGAGTTATTGAAGATAAAGGCAATGACAGTACAGAATGCTTTGAAGTGCACAAGGACGAACTTACATTCAGATACCTCAGTACAGAGTCAATGCTTCCGGCAGCGTGCCAGGGAATCATAGCCATAGAGACACGAACCTCTGGCGAGGTATACGACATGGTCAGAGCGATAAATGACACAGAGGCATACACACAGCTCACATGCGAGCGCGCAGTTCTGAATCGCCTGAACGCCGGCTGCCACGAACCGATAGGCGTGTACTCAGAACTTCATGGCGACCACATGAAGCTAAGCCTGATGAAAGCAGATGTGGCTTCATCGGACAAAGAGAAAGATGAAGAAATCCAGATACACAGAAAGACGGTGGAAGGAAACACCGCAGAATGGGAACAACTGGTAGAGGCGTTGATAAAGTAGGTTATAGCATAACAGATATGTTTCTATTTCAAGAAAAGAAAAATGTTATGAAGCAGTGTATTTTGAAGATAAGTAGAAAAGTAAATTTTATCGATATGTAAGCTGGGTGTGCTGGATTTGTGCCTGCGGGGTGGGTAGCACAATGCGATTGAATCTTGTCGCTTCTTGCCGAGTTGTAGCCCCAAACGTCCTTATCGGGGGCGGAAACGAGTGCAAATGTTGTGTCAAGTTTTCTGTGAAAACTTGACATGTAGCGTCAGCCCCTCGCCGAAGGCGACTTATAATGGGCTGATGTTCAATGTAGGAGCAAGACAAGGTGACTGAGCTGTGCGTAGCCGAGAGACACCCATCCAACTCACACGGCGAATGGAGAGCAAAAAAATGGTATATTTGATAGGCGCAGGCCCCGGCGACCCGGGACTAATCACGGTGAAGGGCCTGGAATTCATAAAACAATGCGATACAATCATATATGACAGGCTTGGCACCTACCAGCTTCTGGAGATGGTGAAGCCGGACTGCCGCAGGATATACGTCGGCAAACAGGCGGGCAGCCACTACAAGAAGCAGCCTGAGATAAACGAGATACTTGTTGAGGAAGGCCGCAAAGGCAACATGGTGGTGCGCCTCAAAGGCGGCGATCCATTTGTATTCGGAAGAGGCGGCGAGGAAGTGACCGCACTTTTAGAAGCGGGGATCCCATTTCAGGTGATACCGGGAATAACATCCGCAGTGGCGGTTCCGGAGGTGTGCGGCATACCAGTGACCCACCGGGGAACGAGCAGAAGCTTTCACGTGATAACAGGACACAAGCGGGCGGACATACACAGATCTGATGAAGGTGGTTTAGATGACTACGACTACATCAGAAATCAGGAAGGGACAAGCGTGTTCCTCATGGGACTTAACAGGCTGCCGCAGATCATGGAGAGACTTGTTCAGACTGGGGCTGAGAAACATACTCCGGTCGCGGTCATTTCCAAGGGAACCATGCCTGGACAGCAGATAGTTCGTGGTGATATACAGTCCATTGCGGACAAGGTGAACGAGGCAAAGCTTGAATCTCCTGCGATCATAGTTGTGGGTGAAAATGCAGCACTGGATTTTACTGCACCGAACAGAGGACCGCTTCAGAATGTTCACGTTGGACTTGTTGGAACGCCAAAGCTTCGTGAGAAGATGAGAGTTGCAATAGATGCGCTCGGCGGTCAGTCCTACAGCATAGTGGATATGAGTGTGGAGCAGACAGAGGAGAAGGACAGGCTGCGCGTGGCTCTGGAACATATAGAAGATTACAGCTGGCTGGCATTTACCAGTCAGAACACCATAACCCTGTTTTTCAAACGGCTCAGGGAGTGGAATATAGATGTCAGAAAACTGGCTCATCTGAAAATTGCGGTGGTCGGTGCCGGAACAAGGGATGCGTTAAGATCCGAAGGCTACATAGCGGACTATGTGCCGGACGAGTACACCACAAGTGCTCTTGCTATGGGACTTGCAAATGTGATGAATGACGGAGAGAAACTTCTCCTTCCGAGGGCTGTTCAGGGCAGCGAGACAATGCTTGATATACTTGATAAGGGCGGCGTAACATACGAGGAGATTCCAGTATATGATGTGGTTGGCCGCAGGATGGAGAGCATACAGTATCTGAAAGATCTGGATGTGATCACATTTGTCAGTGCGTCAGGTGTCAGGGGATTCCTGAAAGTCCTTGACGCAGAGAAAAATGGATCTGGCATGGATCATATGCCGAATGATGTTGATTCATGCAGGGAGCATACGGATAATACAGAAAGTACTTTAAAAATTCATGATATAATGAAAAACATCCGCATAGCAGCACTTGGAAATGTGACAGAGAAGGCTTTGGAGAAGGCTGGTTATCATGCGGATATAGTTCCGGAGGTTGGTGATATCGAGCATCTTATATCATCCATCGGCGAATTCTATACCCACAGGTAGCATCAGAAGTGGGGGACAGGTACCTCCGTCCCCATTTGAATAATAGAGAGAACATGTATGTAGAGAAAAGAGGCAATAATATGATAAGACTCAGAAGACTTCGCGGCAGCGAGGCCATCAGAAATATGGTTAGAGAGAACAGGGTTAACAAGGAGGATCTTGTATATCCGATGTTTGTGGCGGAGGGCACAGGAATCAAGAATCCGGTAGACTCCATGCCGGGAATATACCAGTATTCACTTGACACATTTGAGGAGGAGCTTCGCAGAGTGGCGGACGCCGGAATCAGCGCGGTTCTCCTGTTCGGCATACCGGCTCACAAGGATGAGGTGGGCAGCAGCGCGTACGACGACCAGGGAATCATGCAGAAAGCGGTCAGGAGGATAAAAGAGCTGTATCCGGACATGATAGTCATAGCGGACATTTGTCTGTGTGAGTACACATCACACGGTCACTGCGGAATTATACATGACGGCAAGATACTCAACGATGAGACTCTTCCATATCTGGGCAAGATGGCTGTATCCCTTGCAAAGGCCGGCGCGGACATGGTGGCTCCATCAGATATGATGGATGGACATACCGCTTACATCAGAAAGGCACTTGACGACAACGGGCTGACGGATGTACTGATCATGGGTTACAGTGCGAAATTTGCATCTGGTTACTATGCACCATTTCGCGATGCGGCACATTCTGCACCACAGTTTGGAGACAGAAGGACATACCAGATGGATCCCGCAAATGGCAGGGAGGCTCTGAGAGAGTGCGAGGCGGATATCGCCGAGGGAGCAGACATAATCATGGTCAAGCCGGCACTTGCTTATCTGGATGTAGTCAAGGATGTGAGAAACCACACGGACTATCCGATAGCTGTGTACAATGTCAGCGGCGAGTACTCCATGGTCAAGGCAGCTGCGGCAAATGGCTGGATAGACGAGAAGAGGATCGTAATGGAAAACATGACAGCCATGAAGCGTGCCGGAGCAGGGATCATCATAACCTATCACGCCATAGACGTGGCACATTGGCTTGAGTCGGAATCAATATGACGGAGTCATATTTCGGAATGATTCCGACGATCTGCCCCACTCGACGGAGGAGAGAGGGGCGTTTCCAAAGAGTCGGAATCAATATGACGGAGTCATATTTGGGAATGATTCCGACGATCTGCCCCGCTCGACGGAGGAGAGAGGGGCGTTTCCAAAGAGTCGGAATCATAAAAATTCACACTGGACGATAAATTATAGAAAGAAGAATGGCAATGACAAATTCACAGGATCTATTTGAAAAATCACAGAAGGTAATTCCAGGCGGCGTCAATTCACCGGTCAGGGCATTTGGCTCGGTGGGACGGACACCTGTATTTATGAAGAAAGCAAAAGGTTCACATATATTTGACGAGGATGGCAACTCCTATGTGGATTATGTCTGCTCCTGGGGACCGGGAATTTTGGGGCATGCCGATGACAGAGTCATAGATGCGGTAAAGGCTGCTTGTGATGACGGACTTACATTCGGCGCACCGACAAGGAAAGAGCTCGAGATCGCAGAGCTGATAAATGAGCTCATGCCGTCAATGGAGCTGACACGAATGGTCAACTCGGGAACAGAGGCAGTGATGAGTGCGCTCAGAGTAGCAAGGGGATTTACAGGCAGAGACAAGATTGTAAAGTTCCGCGGCTGCTATCACGGACACAGTGATGGACTTCTGGTCAAGGCAGGCTCGGCGGCACTTACACAGTCAGTTCCGGACAGTCTGGGAGTTCCAAAGTCGTATACACAGCATACACTCATAGCTGAGTATAACAACGAGGATAGCGTAAAGAAGTTATTTGAGGCGGAGGGCAAAGACATTGCAGCAATCGTGGTCGAGCCGGTTGCCGCAAATATGGGCGTTGTCCCACCGCATGATGGATTCCTTCAGTTCCTCAGGGACATAACAAATGAGTACGGCTCACTTCTTATATTTGATGAGGTCATCACAGGTTTCAGACTCAGCCTTGGCGGTGCCCAGGAATACTTTGGGGTAAAGCCTGATCTCACAACACTTGGCAAGATAGTTGGAGGCGGAATGCCGGTGGGAGCATACGGCGGACGCCGAGATGTCATGAGCATGGTGGCGCCACTCGGCGGAGTATATCAGGCGGGAACCCTGTCGGGCAATCCGATAGCCATGACAGCCGGACTCACAACGCTCCGCATACTCCAGAAGGAAAAGGATACAATATATCCGGCGATAGAAAAGAGCACAAGGCAGATAGCCGACACAGTCAGAAACACATTTGGCGAAGCAGTCCACGTCAACCAGATAGGCTCACTGATGAGCGTATTCTTCACAGAACAGGAAGTGGTAGACATGGACACATCGATATCCAGCGACACCGCAAGGTATGCAAAATATTTCTCATACATGCTGGACAACGGAATCTACCTTGCACCATCACAGTTCGAGGCAATGTTCGTGTCCTACGCACACAGCAAGGAAGACGTATCCAAAACCTGTGAGCTGATAAAGAAATACAAAGAGAACTAGAGAGACTTAGTAGGTCAGAAGATGTCTCATTAAAAAGGAATTTATATTCCTATATTGTAGAAATAATTAGATAAGTATTAAAAGAGTGGTTTGGAAATAACATAATAAAACTAACGGTTATCGAAGAGTAAGCTGTCATGTTTATGTGATGCTACAAAGGCGGGTAGCACATAGACGACGGAAGCTTGTCGCTCCTTGCTGAGCGGGAGCCCCCCCTGCCCTTATAGGGAACGGGAGCGAATGCAAATAATGTGTCAAGTTTTCTGTGAAAACTTGACATGTAGCGTCAGCCCCTCGCCGAAGGCGACTTTTGATGGGCTGATGTTCAATTCAGGAGCTAAGACAAGGTGACAGAGTCGTGCGTAGCCTTGGAGCATCACATAAACATGACAGCGACTTTCTTCGACAAGGAGGAAATATGAGAGATTTGGTTATTGTGGGCAGCGGTCCTGCGGGTCTGTCCGCCGCAGTCTACGCCAAGAGGGCGATGATGGACGTGGTGGTACTGGAGAAGGAGGCATTCTCCGGCGGGCAGATCGTGAATACAGAGCAGGTTGACAACTACCTTGGACTGCCGTGCATAAGCGGCTTTGACATGGGTATGAAGTTCAGAGAACACGCGGATACATTTGGCGTGGAGTTTGATGACAGAGAGGTGACAGCCATCGAGGATCACGGCGATCACAAGAAGGTCAGCTTGGAGGATGGCAGCAGCATAGAGACAAAGGCGGTTCTGATAGCCACGGGTGCAAAACACAGAAAGCTTGGCGTTCCCGGTGAGGAGGAATTCACAGGGGCAGGAGTTTCTTACTGTGCCACATGTGACGGAGCGTTTTTTAGGAACAAAGAAGTCGCAGTTGTGGGCGGTGGCAATATAGCCCTTGAGGATGCCCTATATCTATCAAAGATGTGCAGCAAGGTACATCTGATCCATAGAAGGGCTGAGTTCAGAGGTGAGAAAATACTTGGTGCGCAGGTGCTTGAGACTGAGAATATAGAATTTCACCCATTTGCGCAGGTGACAGAGATAGGCGGAACACCGGGCAAGCTGGAGCTCAAGGTTGCTGTGAAGACACCGACAGCAGCGGATGGACAGGCCAATCACGATTTCACGCTTCCGGTAGCCGGTGTATTTATAGCAATAGGCACAAGCCCGATCACAGATTTTCTCGGTGACGTCGTGGAGCTTGATGACGCTGGTTACGTTGCAGCAGGCGAGACCGGACAGACCAGCACACCGGGAATATTTGCCGCGGGAGATGTGAGGACCAAGGCAGTGCGCCAGGTGGCGACAGCAGTCGGAGATGGTGCAGCAGTTATCCATTATGTAGAGGAATACCTGAATGGGTTAAAAAATAAATAGAATAATTGGGAAGCAATTGGCATGGAGATAAAGCATGGAATGTAAATGCATACCTGTTTTCTCCCTGCCAAAAAAAATAAAATTAATTCATAGTAATTCTATAGGTAAAATATAACAATGAACAGGAGGCGGAAAAATGTTAATATCATCAAAGGGACAATATGCATTGAGACTCATGGTAGATATATCGATAAACAGTGGCAGCACGGTTACTGTCAAAGCCGTAGCCAGAAGATGTGGATTGTCTGACAAATATCTTGAGCAGGTTACATCTTCTCTGCTAAAGGCAGGATATTTAAGGAGCGTGAGAGGCCCGAGGGGCGGTTACCGTCTGAACATGCCGGCGGAGGAGATCACGGTTGGGATGGTGCTAAGGGCGATTGAGGGCAGGATATCACCGATCGATAATCGAGTTGATGAGGATGGCGACACCAACATGGTCATGAACGATGTCATCGGAGAGGTGTGGGATGACCTTGAGACTGCCATCAACAATGTCCTTGACAACAAAACCATCGCCGATCTTACCCGGGAGTACAGCGACCGGATCGGATACATGTACTCAATATAAATCAGGGACGGAGGGGACAGGTACCTCCGTCCCCATCAGCAGGTACCTCCGTCCCGGGAGGGGGCAATAAGATTTCAGTTGAAAAAAAACTTATTTTGTATATAGTTGTAGTGGGATATATATCATATTAGGAGAATAAGAGATGTTAACACAGTTTTCGAGAACAGAGCTGTTATTTGGCAAGGAAGCCATGGACAAGCTGGCAGGCTCTAAGGTAGCGGTATTTGGAATAGGCGGAGTTGGCGGTTATGTATGCGAGGCGCTGGTTAGGAGCGGCGTCGGAGCATTTGACCTGATAGATGATGACAAGGTGTGTCTGACCAATCTCAACAGACAGATCATAGCGACCAGAAGTACAGTTGGTAAGTACAAGACCGATGTTATGAGGGACAGGATGCTGGACATCAACCCGAAGGTTGATGTAGAAGTCCACAAATGTTTCTTCCTTCCGGAAAATGCGGATGACTTCCCTTGGGACAGCTACGACTACGTAGTCGATGCGGTGGACACCGTGACAGCCAAGATTGCTCTTGTCATGAAGTGCAAGGAGAAGAATATCCCGATCATCAGCAGCATGGGTGCGGGAAACAAGCTTGACGGAAGCCAGTTCAAGGTTGCAGATATATACAAGACAAAGGTGTGTCCGCTTGCGAAGGTCATGAGAAGAGAGCTGAAGAAGAGGGGCGTCAAGAAACTCAAGGTCGTATACTCGGAAGAGATTCCGACAAGGCCGATCGAAGATATGGCGATAAGCTGCAGAAACAACTGCATTTGTCCTCCGGGTGCAGAACACAAATGTACAGAGCGCAGAGACATCCCGGGCAGCGTGGCATTTGTGCCATCAGTCGCAGGGCTTATAATAGCCGGTGAGGTGGCAAAGGATCTCATCAGGAGGTAATAAAAAAGGACGCTGAGAAATCAGCGCCTTCTCCATAAAAATACCAGAGTTCCAAGCAGAACCGCACCACCATAGATGAATGGTGCATTTTTGTCACTGTTCATAGTTCTTTCCGTATAAGATACGGATGGATTATTCGGGTTGTAATATATTGCGATGGACGATATGGAGTTGTAATTTGTTATACCGCGGACGGAAAGAAAACCATTGTGCAATACTCCGGACTGGTCGCGGTATTCATAGTTGATATGGGTTCTTTTACTGAATCTTCTGACAGATGTGATATCGGCGGATGTTCTGGTATAGTCCCGCTCGATACGGCATGCCTTACCCCGTATGGAAAGGCCGATGACCACAGCTATGATGAATGATGCTATTGGAATAATGTAAGTCGTATAAGGTAATAGTCTGAAAAAAATACTGATAGAATCCCCCGATGTTAAAATCATAATGTACCCCCTGAAATTGTTGTTTCCCCAAAATATCAGACATGAGATCCCTATTTACATGCCGGACTTGTATGTGTAGATTATAATATAAAGAAGACTGGTTGAGAATCCCTTAATTTAAGAGGATAAGTCTGTTAATATAGCAAATTTCAGGTAATAAATATATTACTGTTTGCACTGCCACTCATGGTGGTCATAAGCTCAGTCATATTCGCATTTGCCAGAAGTGATAACATGGTGATAATAGGCCAATAATATAATAGAGAATATACAAAAGGAAGATGAACGAGATGGATAAGAAAGAAGAAAAGAAAATCATAAGACAGGAGTTTCTGACAGGTGAGAGAGCTCTTTTCATGGGAAAAAATCTCGATATATATGATACGATATTTGACGATGGCGAGTCTCCGCTTAAGGAGAGCCGCGGCATAAATCTGTACGGCAGCATGTTCAAATGGAAGTATCCGCTGTGGTACAGCAAGAACATTGTTGCGGAGGATTGCCACTGGTTTGAGATGGCGAGAGCCGGAGTCTGGTACACTGATAATATCGCGGTGAGGCGGGCACTCATCCAGGCACCAAAGAACTTCCGCAGATGTAAAGGCCTGGAGCTTACGGATGTGACATTCACCCATGCTGAGGAGACCCTTTGGAGCTGCGATGACGTGACAATGAACCACGTGACAGCAAAAGGCGACTATTTTGCCATGAACAGCAGTAATATGAAGATAGACGACCTGAAGCTTGACGGCAACTATTCATTTGACGGATGCAGGAATGTAGAGATAAGAAACTCCAATCTGCTTTCAAAGGATGCATTCTGGAACACAGAGAATGTGACCGTATATGATTCATTCATATCGGGCGAGTATCTTGGCTGGAACGCAAAGAACCTCACCCTGATAAACTGCACCATAGAGAGCCTTCAGGGCATGTGCTACATCGACAACCTTGTGATGAAGAACTGCAAGCTCATCAACACAACACTTGCATTTGAATATTCAACAGTGGATGCCGACATCTGCAGCAAGATAGACAGTGTCATGAACCCGACATCAGGAACCATCAAGGCCAAGCACATTGACAACCTGATAATAGAAAAAGACAAAGTAGATCCGTCAAAGACAAAAATAATAGTACAGGACTAAATTAAAGCACAGAGATTCACGGCAAAACATCAGCCCTACGTGTGACAACATATGATAATATAAATAAGAGAAATATAATAATTTTTACGTAGAATGACGATAAATACATGGTGGCATATCATAACGTAAATGGGATTTTGGCATTTGAGGGGCGAAATGTGCTGACATATACCATGTGAGCAATCGGTAGGGAAGTCGACTGAGTCTTGCTGCTTCTTGCCGGAGCGGCGCAAGCAACGCCCTTATCGCTTGCAGAGCGCAGTGCAGATAGAAGCAAAGCAAGGCGAGGTAAGACGAACGTGATTGAGCACATGGTATATGCCATCCTTCAGCCTCTCAAATGCCAAAATCCCTTCAAAAAGTGGAGGGACAAACATGAAGTTTGATTTTGACAAGGTTATAGACAGACGCGGCACAGGCTCCCTGAAGTGGGACGTGCCGGAAAATGAACTGCCAATGTGGGTGGCAGACATGGACTTTCAGACGGCTCCGTGTATCAGGGAGGCACTGGCAGCCCGGGTTGAGCACGGAATATTCGGATATTCTATCATCCCGGATGAGTGGGCAGATGCCTACGTGAACTGGTGGGGCAGCAGACACGGATTTGCGATAGATAGGGACTGGCTGGTGTTCTGCTCCGGAGTCATCCCAGCCATATCAACGGCGGTGAGAAAGCTCACCACACCCGCAGAGAATGTTGTAGTGCAGACCCCTGTCTACAATATTTTCTTCAATTCTATATACAACAATGGGCGAAATATATTGGAAAGCCCTCTGAAATATGACGGCGATGGATATGCCATGGACTTTGAGGATCTTGAGGCAAAGCTTGCAGATCCACAGACCAGCCTCATGATACTCTGCAATCCACAGAATCCTGCGGGGAAGATCTGGGATAAGGAGACACTTGCCCATGTGGGAGAGCTATGCGCAAAGTATGGTGTGACGGTCATCTCGGATGAGATACACTGCGATCTCACCGATCCTGGAAAGGAGTATGTGCCATTTGCCACGGCATCTGACACATGCAGGGATATAAGCGTGACCTGTATTGCGCCGACAAAGACCTTCAACATAGCCGGAATCCAGACTGCGGCCATTGTGGTTCCGGATAAATTCCTGAGACACAAGATGTGGAGAGGTCTGAACACAGATGAGGTAGCCGAGCCAAATGCATTTGCGGTGGATGCGGCGATAGCAGCATTTACACAAGGCGGCGAGTGGCTGGACAGTCTCAGACAGTATCTTTATGAGAACAAGCAGTATGTCAGGAAGTTTATAGATGAAAAAGTGCCGGGTATAAAGGTGGTGTATTCGGAGGCCACATATCTGCTCTGGCTTGATTGCAGCGGAATCTGCGGCGCTGCCGGCGAAGACGGCAATGCCAAGGCTCTGTCGAAATTCATCAGGAAGAACACAGGGCTCTATATGTCGCCGGGACTTTCGTATGGCAAGAACGGAAAAGCATTTATCAGACTTAACATTGCATGTCCAAGATCAACCGTGGAAGACGGTATGAGGAGACTTGTCAAGGGTGTCAGTGATTTTAAAAAAGGAGATATAGATGAGTAGCAGTGAAAACTTGCTGAAGGACATGATATCTGGAAAGTCCATGACCGCATCCCAGCAGATAGGACTTACGGTCAGGCTCAGTATCCCGGCAATCCTTGCCCAGATCTCGTCCATTGTCATGCAGTACATCGATGCATCCATGGTGGGGCGTCTTGGTGCAAATGCATCGGGAGCCATCGGACTTGTCTCGTCCACGACATGGCTGTTTGGCGGGCTATGCATTGCGGTGACTACAGGATTTACAGTGCAGATAGCCCAGGCTGTGGGGGCCGGTGAGGATAAATCTGCCAGAAATATCATGAAACAGGGACTCATAATAGCCCTGTGCATAAGCGTCATACTCGCACTCATTGCAGCAGTGATAAGCACACCGCTTCCGAGCTGGCTCGGCGGTGAAGCTGCCATACAGAAGATGGCAAGCCAGTATTTCCTTGTGTATATGCTGGGACTTCCCGCTCTGCAGATGAACAGCATAGCGGGCGGCATGCACCAGAGCTCCGGAAATATGAGACTCCCGGGTATACTGAATGTCATGTGCTGCGTTATGGATGTGATTTTTAATTTGTTCTTTATATTCCCGACAAGAATTGTAAATTTAAGTATTCCGTTTTTATCCAGCGTAAGGCTGGCTGGTTCTCAGATGGCAGGAACGGTTCAGGCAGGAGCCTTTGGTTCCCATTTGTCAACACTTGTGCAGTCTGAAACCACGATGAATGGTCTGACATTTACCATGCCGGGACTTGGCCTTGGCGTTGCTGGGGCGGCGCTTGGAACCATCACGGCGGAGGCTGTCACCTGTGCCATCATGGTCACTACACTTCTGTGGAAGAACAAGACACTTCACTTAAGAAAGGGCGAACACTTAAGATTTCACAGGGATACCCTTACCAAGGCGGTGAAGATTGGGGCACCTGTGGGTCTAGAGCAGATGGTCATGTGTTCAGCGTATGTCATGTCCACAAAGATCGTGTCACCGCTCGGAACTATAGCCATCGCAGCCAACTCATTTGCGGTTACTGCGGAGAGCTTCTGCTACATGCCGGGGTACGGAGTACAGGCGGCAGCAACCACACTTGTGGGACAATGCGTGGGAGCCGGACAAAAACAGTTGTCCAGAAGGATGGCATGGATTACAATGGGATTAGGTGTGTCGGTTATGACTTTAGGCGGAGTTCTCATGTACATAGCAGCTCCGGCCATGATAGGTGTGCTGACACCGAACGAAGAGATAAGAAATCTAGGGGCGGCAGTGCTGAGGATAGAGGCATTTGCCGAACCATTTTATGCCGCATCCATAGTTGCATCGGGAGCACTCAGGGGAGCCGGGGACACTCTGGTCCCAAGCTGCATGAACTTTGCAAGTATGTGGTGTGTGCGGATACCGCTTGCAGCCATACTTGCACCTAGAGTCGGTCTCTACGGTGTGTGGATCGCCATGTGCGTGGAGCTCTGTTTCAGAGGAATCCTGTTCACCACAAGGCTTAAACGAGAAAGATGGATGCGGGTGTTTGACGAAAATTAAATATGATGCTTTATTGCAAGATTTAATATACCTGACTGGGAGCGCTTTCGCTCGTTTCGCCCTACAGCGGTACTAGCACTCGCAGAGAAAAACTGCTCGTTGAGTACCGGTGGGCTCAAATGTTCCTGCCAGGTATGATTAAACTTGCAATAGAACACCATTAAACAGGGAGGAAAATATGCCAGTATTTGATTTCAGCGGAAGTGACAACAAGAATAAGAATATAATTACATATGAGACATTTCAGTCATCGGAAAGAACAGCCACAGCAGAAAAACCGATCATGCTTCTGGAGAACTCGACCAGGAAGTGGGCACACCACTCCAGCGGAAAGTTCACAAATCCGATCAAAAGGACAGCATTTGAATTTGACGAGGTGGACGGAGTCCAGTCCGCAGACATATTGAAGATAGATGCGAGATTTGTAAGCCTTCTCAAATGGCTCGGTGAGAATCACATCAATGTCCGTCTGTCGGGAGAGAACAGACCGGAGGGCTATGCGGTGTACAAGATAAGGGAGACCGAGTTCGGCGGCGGGGCAAAGCTGTCGGCAAATGATGGATTCCTCCAGTTCATGATAGAGAGACTTCTTTCCAGCGATGCCCCTTCAGAAGAGGAGAAATCCGAGGAGGAAGAAGAGGAGGAGGCACTTGGCGATGACATGAAGCTCACAAGCATGCAGAGTATCATTGATTTCATGCACTGTGCCGGAAGAACGCTCCCTGACAATATAAGACTGTGGGCGAGAAGAAATCTTGCGGTTGCGAGATCCAGCGAGGTATCCCCGGAGGAGAGACGCCACGCGCAGAGAGCACTTTCCATGGCGATGAACATCAGATGGAAGAGCAATTATTTCGAGGCGATAGATCCAGATGAGGCGAGAAGGATACTGGACGAAGAACTCTACGGAATGGAGAAGGTCAAGCAGAGGATCATCGAGACGATCATCCAGATCAACCGTACACATACACTTCCAGCATACGGACTTCTGCTCTGCGGACCTGCCGGAACGGGAAAGTCACAGATAGCCTACGCAGTTGCAAGAATACTGAGACTTCCATGGACTACCCTCGACATGAGTTCTATCAATGATCCAGAGCAGCTGACCGGAAGCTCAAGAGTGTATTCCAATGCCAAGCCGGGAATCATCATGGAAGCATTTTCACAGGCGGGTGAGTCTAACCTTGTATTCATCATCAACGAGCTGGACAAGGCAAACTCCGGCAAGGGCAACGGCAATCCTGCGGATGTACTGCTGACACTGCTGGACAACCTGGGATTCACCGATAACTACATGGAGTGCATGATCCCGACAAACGGTGTATACCCTATAGCAACGGCAAATGATAAGGAGAATATTAGCAAGCCAATCATGTCGAGATTTGCAGTAATAGATATACCGGACTACACCCCGGACGAGAAGAAGGAGATATTCAACAAATTTGTTCTGCCTAAGGTTCTCAAGCGCATCGGACTTGAGGGAAGCGAGTGCATCATCCTTCCGGAAGGTGTGGATGCGGTCATAAAGAAGTGCGACGGCGTGACCGGAATCAGAGATATAGAGCAGGCTGCAGAGCACATAGTTGCACACGCACTCTACCAGATCGAGGTAAACCACGTCCAGAGCGTGACATTTGACGGTGGCATGATAGAGGAACTTTTGAGCTGATTATCGTCATATTACACAATTTACATTACAGAAAGTATTATGGTATACTCTCCTTATGAAACAAGTTTCATAAGGAGAGTATATTTATAAATGGCAAGTATAAGAGATGTTGCAAAGGAGGCCGGGGTCGCAATATGCACAGTGTCAAGGCTTATCAACGGCACGGCAAAGGTTGAACCCGAGACTCAGAAGAAGATAGAAGCTGCGATGAAGAAATTGGATTATGTTCCAAATGAGCTTGCGCGCGGCATGTTCAAGGGCAGGTCCAATTCCATTGCGATGCTGGTTCCAAATATACAGCACCCATGGTTCTCATCCCTGGCATCGGAGATTGAAAAGATACTTTATGAGAAAAAGTATAAATTCATGCTTTTTTCCACATCGGATGATAAGCAGAGGGAGAAGGAATGTTTTAAGCTGTTAAAGTCCAACATCGTGGATGGGATCATATGCGGAACGTCGGCATGTACGGCGAAGGAATACCAGAAGATAGATAAGCCGATGGTCATGCTGGATTATAAGGTTGGCAGCAAATTTCCTGTCGTAGTGTCGGATCACAAGATGGGCGGACAGCTTGCTGCCCAGGAATTTATAAACAGTGGATGCAAATATGTCATCCACATATCAGGAATCAAGGTAGATAAGAATATCATGTCATTTGAGTGCCATGAGGAACTAGATAGAGTCCTTGCCGAGAATGGGATAAAATCCAGACGAGTTCCAATACAGTGGAACGACTTTGATTTTCATGGATATTTTGAGATGGCAAAATGCATACTGGAGGAGTATCCTGACGTGGACGGAATATTTGCCGCAGACATGCCAGCGATAGCATTCCTCAAGGCAGCACTTGCCATAGGCAAAAAGATTCCTGATGACCTGGCAATCGTGGCATACGACGGAACGTACATAACCAACGCCAGCACGACAAGGCTCACATCGATACATCAGCCGTACAAGGAGATCGCCCAGGAGGCAGTACGCCAGCTTATGGAGATGATCGACGGACCGGAGGAGGAAGATGATGCCGAAGGACAGGTTGAAAGTGCAACCGCAGATCAGATCGACAGCGCAAAAGAGAGAAACACACATATAGACGGAAATCTTATACTACTTCCGGTGAGCGTAGAAAAAGGCGATACAACTTTATAGTATGATTACGAAAAGAAGTTCATGAAGAGAAAATGAGGTGCCACTCAAAAATCATGAACTTCTTTTTTGTGTGGGTACAAAACATAAGAAACTTACTAAGAGCACAAAAATATCGCTTTTGCAATAGATACAAATTTGTGACGTTTAGAGAAGGATTGCTTAGCGGTATCCTCCACATTGCCAGGGGCTAAGTCCCGGCACAAATCTAAAAAATCTATAAATCCCCTATTGACGAAACATGTTTCATATGATAATCTTAATACAAATGAAACATGTTTCATTTAAGCGCTTATGAAATGTGTTTTATCGGAACAATATGAATGATAGCGAGAATTAACAAGAGGGAAAATTCAAAGTAAGAAAAGGAGAAAAGGTTATGAGAGCAAAGAAATTAGTAGCATGTGCACTTTCAGCAGCTATGATGCTGGGACTTGCATCCATGACAGGATGTGGTTCAGCAAAGAAGGATTACGATCTGTATATTTACAACACAAAGTCTGAGATCGCAGACAGTATCCAGGATCTGTGCAAGGATTATGAGACAGAGACAGGAGTTAAGGTTAAGGTTTACACATGTGGTACTCAGGAGACCATGGAGACACTCAGATCAGAGATGAACTCCAAGAACTATCCTACACTGTACGCGATAAACCAGGCACAGTTCACAGAGTGGAATGAGGGCGGATTTGTACTTCCATCAACATCAGTAAAGAATGAGGAGTTAAAGTCAATCTACGATTCAATCCCAGAGAGCATGCAGCTCGCAGATGAGAGCGGAGCAAGCTGCGGAATCCCTTACAACGTAGAGGGTTACGGACTTATCGCAGATACACAGATGATATGTGATGTATTTGGACTTGACAACGCAGACGCATTTGTCGCTGATTACAGAAGCGCCAATTATGAAGAGTTCACAGGTATGATCAAGGCAATCGATGATTACATAAACGGCAAGGGTGGCGAGAAGGTTACACTTTCAGGCAATGCATACACCACGGCAAAGGACAAGACAGCCACAACAGAGAACATGAACGGAGTATTTGCAATCGCAGGTGCTGAGAAGTGGACATATGCAAACCACTATACAAACTACGCACTGAATGCAGTGTTCCCTAACTACAATGCAACGGCAGCAGCTACAAAGGAAGATGTTGATAAGCTGGAGGAGCCACTTGTAAAGATGGTTCAGGAGCTCGATATGCTTTCAAGCTACACAGCAGGACCAAGCGGCAAGGTAGAGCGTGGATCAGAGTACATCAACTCAACAGTGACAGGATATGATCAGGCAGTTCAGACATTTGCCGAGGGTAAGGCAATGTTCATCAAGCAGGGTAACTGGGTATACGGAACCATCGCAGGTGTGGATGCAGACAAGGCATCAAGACTCACAATGCTCCCAATGAAGGTCAACCTTGAGCAGAGTGACATCTCAGCTGAGGGTGTTACAGTTGACAAGATGAACAGCTCAATCCCTGAGTTCGTTTCACAGTATTACGTTATCAACAAGAAGGATTCAGAAGAGGAGCAGAAAGCCGCTGAGGACTTCCTTGTATGGCTCTACACATCAGATACAGGAAAAGATTACATCACCAACAAATTTGCATTTGTCCCATTCAACGCAGACGAGAGCGAGAAGCTTGAGAATCCACTCAGCAATTCACTTGTATACTATATGAGCAATGACCTTGTGATGGGCAATGACTTCGATGCATTCCCTGAGTCATGGGGACTCAATACCATTGGTGCAACTATTCAGGAGCAGTTGTTTACAAATCCTGATCAGTGGGATGAGAACACTATAAGAACAGGTGTGGAAGATGCACTGACAAAGTGGAAGGACAGCATCAAAGAGTAGTAGTTTAAAATATGTCAGATTCCTGATGGGGATTTGACAGGCAGCACCAGCCTTGACCGGAGAAGGTTCGGATCAGGCTGGTGCTAAATGTAGGAAAGGAAAAACTATGAAAAGATTTTACAAGAGAAAATTCTGGTTTATGGTTCTGCCATCTATAGTGTTGTTTCTACTGGTTATCATAGTTCCTTTTATAGAAGGTGTGATTTACTCCTTCACTGAGTGGAGAGGTTCATACTTCGTAGGTGGGGAGCACTGGTGGAACGCACTGGTGGGACTTAAGAATTATACAAGCATATTCAAGTCGAAGGATTTCCTCCAGTCACTTGGGTACACGGCCATATATGCTGTGCTCGCAGTAATAGCACAGAATGTCGTCAGTCTTCTTCTGGCACTCATGATCAAGAAACTTACCAAAGGCAAGGGACTTTTCAGAACAGTATTGTTCCTTCCGTATGTACTTGGAATGCTTGCCATGGGTTATGTATGGCGTTTCATATTTGAAAATGTATTTTCACAGACACTGTTCGGAACAGACGGTGTGGTACACGTAGAGGTGCTCAACAACATGCTTCAGAATCAGTGGAAAGCACTTCTGGCATACGCAATTGTTGGTGTGTGGCAGGTTGCAGGTTACTATCTGATAATCTACCTCAACGGACTCAACAATATTTCAGAGGATATTTATGAGGCTGCCAGAATAGATGGGGCTACGGGCTGGACAAGCTTCAGGAAGATCACACTTCCGCTTCTCATGCCTTCATTTACGATAGTGCTCTTCATGTCGCTGGCAAACAGCTTCAAGATGCTTGATCTCAACGTTTCACTGACAGAGGGCAATTTCGGAACGACCATGATATCCTACATGATACTGAAAACAGTAAGAGAGAGCTCTCCTCCGGCATACGGAGAGGCGCAGGCACAGGCAGTTATATTCTTCGTTATCATTGCAGTTATATCTATAGCTCAGGTAATGATCACTAAGAGAAAGGAGATCGAATCATAATGGGAGTAAGAGGCAAGATTAAAAGAGCAATCATAGTGGTTATACTCGCTGTATTGGCAATCGTGACCATATTCCCGATATGGTTCCTGATCGTCAATTCATTCAAGGGACAGCAGGAGATAGTAGCATCTCCAATAGCTCTCCCGAAGTCATGGAATCTGGACTATCTGAAGAATGCAGCTGAGCAGATAAATCTCGGTAGCAGCCTGCTTCAGACAGTACTCATAACAGTTGCGGCTGTGGCGCTTATCGTGGTCATATCTTCATTTGCCGCATGGGCAATTGCCAGGACAGATTCCAAGGTGGCAAATATACTCTTCATCGCATACACAGCAGCCATGCTCATACCTTTCCAGTCAGTTATGTACCCGTTGGTATCACTGATGGACAAGCTGGGACTCAAGAACACACCGGGTCTGATCCTCATGTACGGAGGCTTTGGAATCAGTATGTCGGTTCTGCTGTACAGAGGATTCATCAAGAGTATCCCGCTGTCACTTGAGGAGGCAGCCATGCTCGATGGAGCAAATATATTCCAGATATACAGATACGTTGTCATGCCACTCTTAAAGCCGACGACCATGACAGTTGTCATCACAAACGCAGTGTGGATATGGAACGATTACCTTCTTCCATTCCTCGTAATAGGAAATAACGACAAAAAGACGCTCACGCTGAGCTTGTATTACGCAAAGAGTCTGTCAGGACAGTACGGAAATCCTTGGGAGCTCATTTTCCCTGCGGTACTTCTTTGCATCATCCCTATCGTGATCATATTCATCATACTTCAGAAGAATATCATCGAGGGAATTTCAGCCGGAGCTGTGAAAGGATAAACATAAAATATGGACAGAAAATGGTGGAAAGAGGCGGTATTTTACCAGATATACCCTAGAAGTTTCTATGACAGCAACGGAGATGGCATAGGAGATCTGAAGGGAATAACCGAGAAATTACCGTACCTCAAAGAACTTGGCGTGACCGCTGTGTGGATATGTCCATTCTTCAAGTCGCCTATGAAGGACAACGGATATGACATATCGGATTACTATGATGTGAATCCTGAGTTTGGAACCATAGAGGATGCGGATGGACTTATAAGATGCGCAAATGAAAATGGCATCAAGATCATCATGGACATGGTCATCAATCACACATCAGACCAGCACAGATGGTTTCAGGAGGCGTGCCGGGACAGACACAGCAAATACAGAAATTACTATATATTTAAGGACAACATAGATGGACTTGCAGATCTCAGATCCAACTTCGGTGGAAGCACATGGACACAGATTGAGGATGGCAGCTGGTATTTCCATTCATTTGCGAAGGAGCAGCCGGATCTCAACTGGGAATGTGAGGAGATGAGACAGGAGCTCTATGACATGATGAACTGGTGGCTTGACAAGGGAGTTTCAGGATTCCGAATGGATGCCATCACATTTATCAAGAAAGACCTCTCATTCCCGCCTATGCCGTCAGACGGCGAGGACGGCAGATGCGATGTTGGAAAATGTTGTCTCAACAGGCCGGGAATAGATGAGTTTCTTCACGAGTTAAAAATCAACACATATGGCAGAGGAGACTTTGTGACTGTTGCAGAGACTCCTGGAGTTCCAAATGAGGATTTGGACAGATATATTGGGAGAGATGGACATTTCTCCATGATATTTGACTTTAGTTACACAGACATAGATATCAATCCGGGCGATCTCTGGCTGCACCAGAGAGACTGGACGATAGAGGAATTCAAGGACAAGCTGTTCACCAATCAGAGACTTGTGAAAAAGATCGGATGGGCAGCAAACTACCTGGAAAACCACGATCAGCCTAGAAGTGTAGGCAAGTACTTCCCAGCCGGTGATATTCCTGAATACAGAACACAAATGGCAAAGGCGCTGGGCGCACTGTTCTTCTTCCTGAAGGGTACGCCGTTTGTATATCAGGGACAGGAACTTGGCGTGATAAACACTCATTTTGATAACATAGATGAGCTGGACGATATCAACTCCAAGGGACAGTTCGCAAGATGCATTGAAGCCGGATACAGTGAGGCAGAGGCGATGGAATCCGTAAATATCAGAAGTCGAGATCAGTCAAGACTTCCTATGCAGTGGAACAGCGAAAAGAACTTTGGATTCTCAGCACATGAGCCATGGCTGGCATGCAACAATCAGTGTGACCTCCAGACAGTGGAGCTTGAGAGTGCTGATAAGGACTCTGTGCTTAGCTTTTATAAGGCGATGATACAGCTCAGAAATCACTCGGAGTACACACAGACGCTTATCTACGGAGACCTGGAGGATGTGGAAACTGACAGCACTGGAATCATAGTGTACAAGCGTAAGCCGGTTCAGATTGAGTGTGCATGTGGAACTGGAGCAAATGCAGAAAGCGCAGACAGATCGGTATATGTTGTTGTCAACATGACCGGTGAGGATGTGGGCTATGCAATTCCTGAGACTGCGGATGTGCTTATGGGTAATTATGCGGATTACGATGGTACACTCAGACCTTATGAGACTGTGGTGTACGCGGTGTAAGCCGGGGCTGATTAGTATGCTCTGGGTGGATAAGATTATAAGTACAAAACAGCTAATAATTATGTAAATTAGCTAGTTTTAATCAGCTGGCAGAAAAAGCCTGAATATTGGTGGAGACTGATTGAAAATTACAGTTGGTCTGGTATCAGTATTCAGGCTTTTTTCATTGTCTGTATACTTTGGGGATACTTTGCTCAAATCTATAGACAAAGTGAATGGATCATTAAATGCAAGATATGTCTTAATGTTCAAAGCGTATTCACAGTTCAGAATAATCACCCAACTTAACCATCATCGGTACCATATTTGGTCAACTTTTTTCCATATAAAATCTAATTCCCAGATATTAAAATAACTGTATTAAAAGCAGTCAGACATGAGATTTTAGAGCAGAGGGTGCGCAGTGCACAGGCGTAACGGAGGTTGTCTGCTCAGACAAATAAATGGAGAAAAGGAGTCACACTTATGGGTATTATTTTTCATGAAGAGACACAGACATTTCACCTTACAAATGGTGAGATAAGCTACATCATGACAGTACTCCCAAATGGACATTTGGGAAATCTGTATTACGGCAAGGCTATAAGAGACAGAGCAGATTTTTCACATTTGCTGGAACTTGTTCAGAGACCTATGTTCCAGTATATAAATGATGATGACAGACTGTTTTCACTGGAGTCGGTGAAACAGGAGCTCCCTGTGTACGGAACCACTGATTACAGGGCGCCGATGGTGGAAGTCCTTCAGTCAAATGGCAGCAGGATATCAGATTTTGTGTATGTATCACATGAGATAAACGCAGGCAAGCCAAAGCTTGAGGCATTGCCAGCAACATACACAGAGGATGATGCGGAGGCTGAGACTCTGATCATCACATTAAAGGATTCACTCACAGGAATAAAGGCGAGGATGATCTATACGATATGGAGCGACAGGCCGGTCATAGCGAAGAGTGTAGAATATGTAAATGAAGGGGCAGAGGCGGTACATCTCACCACTGCTTACAGCATGTGCCTGGATCTCCCGGATCCTGATTATCAGTGGATGCAGCTTTCAGGCGCATGGGCAAGGGAGCGTCATATAATAACAAGAGATCTTGAGCAGGGAGTACAGTCCATAGGCAGTAACCGTGGTCATTCATCCCATGAGCACAATCCGTTTATATCGTTAAAGAGAGAGACAACGGGTGAGAATCAGGGAGAGGCGATCGGTATAAGCCTTGTATACAGTGGAAATTTCAAAATACAGGCAGAGGTTGACACGAGAAACACAGCTCGTATTCTTGCCGGAATAAGTCCAGATACATTTGACTGGAAGCTCGATGCAGGTGAGCATTTCCAGACTCCTGAGGCAGTTATTGTGTATTCAGACCAGGGACTCAACAAGATGAGCCAGACCTTCCACAAGCTGTATCAGAAGAGACTTGCAAGAGGTGAGTGGAGAGACAAGCCGAGACCGATACTCATCAACAACTGGGAGGCGACATATTTTGATTTCACCAGAGAGAAGCTCATAGCCATCGCGCGGAAGGCGAAGGAGTGCGGAGTTGAGCTGTTTGTCCTTGATGACGGCTGGTTTGGAGCCAGAACCACAGACCATGCAGGCCTTGGAGACTGGGTGGCAAATCCTGACAGACTTCCTGATGGAATCGCAGGAATTGCAGAGGATATAGAGAATGTAGGGCTGAAGTTCGGACTATGGTTTGAACCTGAGATGACAAATAAAGACTCAGACCTTTACAGAGAACATCCAGATTGGATTCTCTCGGTTCCGGGCAGACATGACTCACACGGAAGATTCCAGTACGTTTTGGACTTCTCCAGAAAAGAGGTCGTTGACAGGATATATGAGATGATGGCAAAGATACTCAGTACAGCAAAGGTTTCATATGTGAAATGGGATATGAACAGAAGTATCACAGAATGTTACAGCGCAGCACTTCCTGCTGACAGACAGGGTGAGGTGTTCCACAGGTATATACTTGGAGTGTACGATCTGTATGAGAGACTTACGAGCACATTTCCACACGTACTCTTCGAGTCATGCGCCAGCGGCGGCGGACGTTTCGATCCAGGAATCCTCTACTATGCCCCACAGGGGTGGACGAGTGATGACACTGATGCCATAGAGCGGATAAAGATACAGTATGGAACATCCATGTGCTACCCGATCAGCAGCATGGGAAGTCATGTGTCCGTTGTGCCAAATCATCAGACAAGACGTGAGGCTCCGCTTAAGACCCGTGCAAATGCTGCATATTTTGGAACATTTGGATATGAACTTGATCTTAATAAACTCACAGCAGAGGAGATAGAGGAAGTCAAAAAGCAGGTTAAGTTTATGAAGTCATACCGTGAGGTGATCCAGTACGGAACTTTTTACAGACTTGCAAGTCCATTTGACGATGAGGAGTGTGGCTGGATGGTCGTATCAGACGATAAGAAAACTGCCATCGTTGCATGGTTCAGAACACTCTACACACCGAACAAATGCTTCACAAGAATGAAGCTCCACGGCCTTGATCCGGATGCATTATACAGCTGCAATGTGCTCGGAGGTCAGGCACTCACAGTGAGCAAGACACCTGACGGTAAGCGGATATATGAGACAGGAACAAAGGAAAATGATGATCCTGCATCGGCAGATGTCGTTGTTGGACCGGATTGCTACGGCGATGAGCTGATGAACATTGGCCTTATTACCAGTGATACAACAGCAGGCGAAATAGTTGGCGAAGATGTTCCATGTGGTGACTACGACTCCAGATTGTATATTCTTAAGGCAGAATAATCTGGCCTGTTGACGGAGGTGCCTGACCCCTACCTGGCCCCCTACCTGCCCCCGTTTGCCGTCGATAGAGCTATTGTTGGTGCAAGTTGCACATAATTAAATAAAAACTTCCCATATATTGTCAAAATGCATAATAGCGGTTTTTTTTGATGAAAAAATATGATATAATTGCATAAAGAAATTATCGGATGGGAATGATCAAATGCACAATAGGAAGAGAATATGCGTTATCAGCGCACAGGTTGATGAAAATACCCAGAATCGCTTTATGCAGGGGCTTATGAAAAGGGCATACGATTTAGATTACGATGTATGCGTTTTTTCCATGTTCCTCAAATATCAGGATTCTACATACAGGGAGGTTGGAGATTCCAATATCTACAACCTTATTAATTTTGACCTTTTTGATGCCGTGGTACTCTGCCAGGATACATTGCAGACACCGGGGCTGGTGGAAAAGCTCGAAAAGCGCCTGCAGTCAGAATTCCCTGATGGAGTAGTACTGGTGGTTGATAAGGAGAATAAGATTTATCCGTCGGTTATAATGGATCATTACACACCGATAGTAAAGCTGGTTGATCATCTTATAGATAAGCACGGATACAAAAACATATATTTCCTGAATGGATTAAAGGGACACATACATTCAAAGCAGAGACTTGCTGGATATCTGGATAGCATGAAAGCCCATGGACTTAACGTCACAGACGATATGATCTATTATGGAACATACTGGTACGACAGCGGAGATTACATGGTAGACGAACTGGTGAAGGATATGGAAAATCTGCCAGAGGCTATAGTATGCGCCAATGACTGTATGGCTATCGGCGTGTGTACAGCATTTGACAAACATGGAATACGAGTTCCTGAGGACATAGCGGTGGTGGGATACGATTCCATAGAGGATGGAAGAAACAGCCCGGTTCCTATTACATCTGCGGATATACCGGCGGAGGATTGCGGACACTACTGCATGGATTACATAGATGCAAAATTAAACGACAGGGATGTCCCGGAATTTCATACCAACGTGGAGCTTTATATAGGAGGCTCCTGTGGCTGCGAAGGATGGGAGAAGGAGACTGTAAGGACACGCAGAGAGAAATGGGAGACGGCGCTGTCGGCTACAGGGTATTACTCATGCTTTAACAACATGATGGATGATCTGGTTGCACAAACAGATACTGAATCATTCTTTAACACAGTTTCAGAGTATATATATCAGATAAGACCATTTCAGGAGTTCCATATCTGCATGAATGATTACTGGAGAAATCCAGAGATCATGACCGGCGATGAGGCACTCCGTTACAGATATACAGATCAAGTATACAGGATAATCAAGTGCGGACCGGAGGAACAGGATGCGGACACGGTGGTAAGATATGATGATGTCTTTGAGTCATCCATGTTGCTGCCTGAGCTTTATGAGGACAGAGATTACCCTACTTCATATATATTTACCCCTCTGTATTTTCAGGATAGAAGCTTTGGATATACTGTGATCAACTATGGCAGAGAGCCTAGAGTGTTCGAAGAAGTATACAGATCCTGGATAAAGACAGTTGCGAGGGACATAGAATCATTTGCACGCTACGCGGGTGCAGCAGTGCTGTTCAAGAAACTCGAGGCAGAACAGATAAGAGACGGACTTACAGGACTTTACAATTACCGTGGATTTATGACACGTGCCATTGAGATGATAAATCAGTCAGAGCGTGTGAGTCAGGAGATTCTGGTTATAGCCTTTGATCTGAAAAACATGCATAAGATTAATAGCAAATTCGGCCGTGAAGAGGGAGATAAGTTCATAAGTTATGCTGCCCAGGCGGTGAATGAGATACTGGATAAAGGCGAGATAGCGATGAGGATGGGCAACGATGAGTTTGTCATCGCATCCATCACGGACAAGCTGGATGAGAACAGAGGCGAATGCATAGTAAAAGAACTCAAGACCAAGCTTGGTGAGATAAATGCCGTCAAAGAAGATGGTATAGAGATAGGGATATATTATGTATGTGAGAAGGCGGCTGTGTCGAACAGCAGTGACCTGAAAAATCTCATAAATGATGTGGTAAATAAAAAGAATCACATAAAGGAAAAGAATCTGGCAAATAGCAGAAAGAAGATGGAGCTTACCAACAAGGACATTGAGCGAGATGAGCAGGTGGCAATGATACTCGACAAGAATCTTCTCACGTATCATTTCCAGCCGATAGTCAGCGCAAGGGATGGTTCCATATATGCATATGAGGCACTCATGAGAGTATTTGCGCCGGTAAGACTGTCGCCACCGGAGTTGCTTGAGAGTGCAGAGAGACTGGAGAGGCTTTACGATGTTGAGAAACTCACACTGTTCAATGTGGTTGAGATCGTAGATGCAAATCCGGAGATGTTCAAGGGTAAGAAAGTATTTATCAACAGTATGCCGGGACACATGCTCACACAGGAGGACAGAAAGATATTCCTCACGAAGGTGAAACATCTCAAGTGCGCCGGGATAGTGATCGAGTTTACTGAGGGAGATGAGCTGTCGGATGCGGAGCTTGATGAGCTCAAGATGTTCCTCAGAGGCAATGGCATGGAGATCGCCATAGATGACTATGGTTCAGGATATTCAAATGTCAACAATCTGCTCAGGTACATGCCTGAGTATGTCAAGATTGACAGGATGCTGCTTTCAGGTATAGACAGTGATCCGCACAGACAGCATTTTGTAAATGATATAATAGAGTTCACAAGTGACAACGGTATCATGGCGCTTGCAGAAGGCGTGGAGACCACAAAAGAGATGAAGACGGTTATCCAGCTCGGTGCAGACCTGATACAGGGATATTACACTGCACATCCAAATGCGGAGGTAGTTCAGCTGATATCGCCTCAGGTGGTGAATGAGATAGTTCAGTACAATGAGGGAGTAAGCGATGTCGCCGACAGGCATGTGTTCGTGATGGAACATACCAGAAGTGTGTCTCTCATGAAGATAGAGAATAAGGGCTACACAAGTATAGTTGTGGCACAGAAAGCTGGCGGAGACAATACCGTACGGATAGTGGGCGCGCACGGATACAATTCCGATATTTCACTCAGGGTGAAGGATGGCTTTACGGGAACCATAGTGCTTCAAAATGCCAGCTTTTCAAGCGACAGGAATGTGCCAAGCATAGACTGCGGTGAGAATACTGACATCCACATACTCCTCGAAGGCAAGAATACATGTAAGGGTGGGGGCATAAAGATCCCAGAGTCATCCAGAGTTACATTTGCCGGCAATGGAGATATGAAAGTTCAGGTGAACAGCGGCACATATTACGGCATAGGAAATGATGTGGAGTCAAAGCATGGAGTCATACGATTCAAGCAGGATGGAGCGATATCCGTAGATGTAAACGGAGTAAATGGAACAGCCATAGGTGCTGGAAAAGGCGGACAGCTCCGTATAGAGAAGGGAAGATACGACATTTGCGTGAATGGTGAAAATGGCGTTGCTGTGGGAAGTATCGACAGTCCTGTTGACTTGAAGCTTCTCCAGTGTGACATGAACATACAGTTTGACGATGCAAATGGTGTCGCTATAGGATCAGTGAATGGGCATGCTGATATAAAGATAAGCAACACTTCCATAGCACTCAGAGGATCAAGCAGTCGTTACGTCGCCGTGGGTACACTGGATGGTGATGGCAGCAGAGTTGATATATGCAGAGCGCATATAGACATGAGCCTTAGGGGTGATTCGTGTATAGGAATAGGATCAGACCATGGAAAGGCGGAGACCATAATAGAGGATGCCAATACAAGGATAACAGTGATAGGTGAACAGAGCTTTGCCATAGGCAGCAGAGATGGAAGGGGAATCCTGTCCGGTGTAAATGCCGATCTGAGCATCAGTGTAAAGAATGGAATCAACGTAGATGTGGCGGCGGCCGAGGATGACATAAGTCTGATAAACGGACGATACATGTTCATGCTCAACAACAGAAGTATTGAGCACAAGGTGATAGAGAAATATTAAATAATAACAGATAAATAAGAAAAAATGTATTATAATGCAGATGGCACCATGAAGATCATAGATGTCATCTGCATTGTGCGTCAAGAAAAAACAAGGAGGAGAATTGAAAAATGGAAAGGGAGACAATGTGTATACAGGCTGGATATCAGCCGAAAAATGGAGAGTCAAGAATGATACCTATCGTACAGAGCACAACATTTAAGTACGATACAAGCGAGGATATGGGAAAACTGTTCGATCTCGAGGCAAGCGGATATTTCTATACAAGACTTGCCAATCCGACAAATGATTATGTGGCAGCAAAGATCTGCGCTCTCGAGGGCGGCTCGGCGGCTGTACTCACATCATCAGGTCAGGCAGCAACGTTCTTTTCAGTATTTAATATAGCGGGCGCAGGGGATCACGTGGTGGCATCTTCAACCATATATGGAGGAAGCTTTAACCTGTTTGCAGTCACGATGAAACGAATGGGAATAGATTTCACATTTGTGGATCCAGACTGCTCGGACGAGGAACTTGAGGCTGCGTTCAGACCGAACACCAAGGCAGTATTTGGTGAGACGATAGCCAATCCGGCACTCATTGTCTTTGATATAGAGAGATTTGCAAATGCAGCCCATGCACATGGGGTTCCGCTCATCATAGACAATACATTTGCAACACCTATCAACTGCAGACCTATAGAATGGGGAGCAGACATAGTCACACATTCCACAACAAAATACATGGATGGACATGATGCCACAGTGGGCGGAGCCATCGTGGATTCAGGAAAGTTTGACTGGATGGCACATGCGGACAAATTCCCGGGACTTACCACTCCTGATGAGTCCTATCACGGAATAGTGTATGCTGAGAAATTTGGCAAAGAGGGAGCTTACATCAATAAGATTGTTGCACAGCTGATGCGCGATCTCGGTCCGATACCGGCTCCTATGAATTCATACATGCTCAACCTTGGACTCGAGTCACTTCATGTCCGTATGCCTAGACACTGTGAAAATGCTCTGGCAGTTGCTCAGTTCCTGGAGCAGCATGAGAAGATCGCATGGGTAAACTATCCTGGACTTCCAGGCAACAAATATTATGAGAGAGCAAAGAAGTACATGCCTGATGGAACCTGCGGCGTAGTATCATTTGGTGTAAAGGGCGGCAGAAGCGCTGCTGAGAAGTTCATGAAGGGACTCAAGGTGGCAATGATAGCAACACACGTTGCAGATGCACACACATGCGTGCTTCACCCAGCGTCGGCTACACACAGGCAGATGAATGATGAGGAGCTTCTGGCAGCAGGAGTAAGCCCTGATCTTGTGAGACTTTCAGTCGGCATCGAGAATGTGAAGGATATCATAGCCGATCTCGAAAATGCTCTGGCAGAAGTGTGATTGCGGCGGCGATGTATGATAGCAATGAAGAAGTGAGATTTGCAGTGACTATGTATGATAGAAGTGGCAAATGTGGGATAGCAAGGACAAATGTATGAGAATTATAGAGATTAGGGATCTGGCTGCCCAGGAACTTGATATATATGCCAGAATGTCTGAGAATCAGCTGGCTCACATATACGAGCCGGACATAGGTCTCTTCATAGCTGAAAGTCCGAACGTCATCCAGCGTGCACTGAATGCTGGATATGAGCCTGTATCCATATTAATAGAAAAGAAACAGCTAGATAGATGGATGCAAAAAGAATCGGCAATGAAATCAGCGATGGAGTCTATGAGCGATCAGATAGATCTGCCTGCTGGGAATAATGGAGATCCGGCGGATGTGGTTTTAGAACATATTATGGCGATTGGTGGAGATATTCCGGTGTATACAGCTGAGTATGAAGTCCTGAAAAAATTAACCGGATTCGCCTTGATCAGAGGTTTGCTGTGCGCTATGAGAAGAAAAGTGCTTCCATCGCCGGAAGTGGTGTGCAGTGATGCTCATCGTATAGCAGTCCTTGAGAACGTCGTGAATCCGATAAATGTCGGGGCAATATTCAGGTCGGCGGCTGCTCTTGGCATGGATGCAGTGCTGCTCACCGGCGGCTGCAGTGATCCGCTGTACAGAAGATCGGCAAGGGTCAGCATGGGGACAGTGTTCCAGATTCCGTGGACTTATATAGACGATATGACAGCAGGAATGGATATACTTCATGCCATGGGATTTAAGACAGCATCTATGGCTCTACGAAATGATACTATAGATATCAATGATCCACGGCTCAAGGAAGTTGAAAAGCTTGCGGTCATCCTTGGCACAGAGGGGGAAGGTCTCAAGACTTCAACCATTTATTCCAGTGACTTTACAATAAAGATACCTATGTTCCACGGAGTAGATTCCCTGAACGTGGCTACGGCAAGCGCGGTAGCATTCTGGGAGCTGGGCAAAAGGTAAAGACTATATAATATGAAGAAATGCCCGGGGATGCGAGATGTGTCCCCGGGCATTTGATCAGATGGGCACATAAATCTGTCGAAAAAATGCATCTCAAAAATGGCATAACATTAGACACATTACACAGAAGTTATGCTATAATAAGATACAGTTGTCAGATGGGGGTGAGGAATTCGACGATCCTTCACACAGCTCTTAAGTCTGATATATATTTTTACAAGGAGGACAGGATAGATGTTTTATGCAATTTCAGGAATAAACGGCGATTATGAGGCGTACAAGAGGGCTCTTGCGAAACTGAAATTTCAGAATCTTGACGATATAAAGGAAGAAGATATTATGAATGAGGATGCAGTTATCAACACACTCGAGGGTGAGGATGTACTGTATGTTGTCGGCAACATTATCGGAGCTGGCGGCGGTTCTATAAAGATACTTCAGGATATGATGAGCAGGGACAATATCATCGCGGTAGTAGGAGGAAACGAGTACAAGATAACACAGTCACTGAAGGCTCTTGATGACCATATCCGGAATACCGGAAGCGTACCACCACAGGCTATCATGGACAGGATCACTTCGATGCTTGGCGACGAGCTCAAGGGTGTCATAGATGAGTTCGTAGAGCTGGACGATGACGAAAGAGAAGATATCGTGGATTATCTCGACGAGATATCAGAGGAAGCCTTCCTTGAGGTCATGATGGCGAGAAAGAAATTCGTGCTCGTGAATGCCGGAATAAAGGGATTCAAGGCGGACAAGGTGCTTGACGATTATGGCATAGAGGATTTCGTGACAGAGCCTGCTGATCTGGACAAGACATACTACAAGGATAGAACCCTTGTGGTTGGCTGTGTTCCTACACCGGAAGGCAAGATCGTCAAGCAGAACAACAACGTCGCTATCGACTGTGGCTGTGGCAAGGGCGGTCAGCTTGGCATATATTGCTTGAACAACGGCAAAGAGATGTATGTATAACAAATAATATAGAAATACCGGATAGTGAAGATCTTAACTGAAAAGAAGACCTAAACTATCCGGTTTTTGCATTTTATATAAAATGCATACAAAATTCTTGCTCGGATGAATAATTTTGTTCATAAATTAACAACAAATTTAATTGAAAAATTGTGTCGAATTTGTTACATTAGTGTGAGAGCAGAGGAGAAGATATGAGTGTAATAGATTTTCATTCACATATATTACCGGGAATAGATGATGGAAGCAGAAATGTAGAGACATCTATAGGTATGCTCAGGATGTGCAGAGAGCAAGGTGTTGACATTATGATCGCAACACCGCACTTTTATGCGGATTCCAACAGGGTAGAGAGATTTGTTGAAAACAGAAAAAACGCATATGACAAGGTCATGGCGGAGAATGCGGATATACCGCACATTATGATGGGGGCAGAGGTTGCTTTCTTCGATGGCATCAGCCGGGCAGAGAGAGTTGATGCACTTACAATAGAAGGAACAAACATCATGTTGCTTGAGATGCCATTTGTGACATGGAGTGATTCAGTAGTGCATGAAGTAAGAGACTTAATAGAGAAAAGACATTTCCATATCATACTGGCTCATATAGAGCGATTCTTAAAGATACCAGGCAACAAATCCTATGTGGAGCAGGTGCTGGAGCTTCCGGTGACTGTTCAGGTGAATGCGGAGACGCTGTTGGATTTCCGGCAGAAGGGACGGATGTTCAAGATGTTCAGAAACGGCACGGCACACATAATAGGCAGTGATTGTCACGGTATGCATCACAGGGTGCCGAACTTATGGCTGGGCCGCGAGGCGCTTTCGAAGAAACTCGGAGAGGACTTTGTAAAGCAGATTGACACATACGGCGTACAGCTCCTCAAAGACCATCAGATACACCCGTAATCAGCAGAAGATAAAATACATAATGCCATAAAAATCTGCCAGTCAGACATGGCAGCAACCGGCAAAAACAATAAAATAATATAGGATATAATTTACATGGAGGACATATCATGTCTAAGAAAACAGCGATAATAATCAGCGTGGTGCTGTTCATAATTCTGTGTGCGCTCATAGTGTGCGAGAAGAAGTGGCCAACAGCGGGAACTGATCTTCTGTCACTCAGCATGCTGAGATAACAGAAAAGTCCCGGACAAGATGATGGCAAACAGGCAGCTCTTCTGAGGGGAACAAACCAGAATGAGGTGATACATATGTCATACAGAAATATGACACTTTCAGAAAAAAAGAGAATATACAGAAAGATAGGCGCAGTGGTCGCAGCAGCTGCGATACTGTGTGTGATGTTAGTCATAGCCCTGAGACCTGCAGACGGCGGACAGGCGGATGGCAGGACGACAACCCAGCCCGTAGAGGGGATGATAGAGGTGGACGGAGTAAAATATGTTCCGAAGAAGAACATAGAGACATATCTGTTCATGGGAATCGACAACATGGGAAAAGTCCAGAAGGTGACAGACTATGAGGGCGCAGGGCGATGTGATGTCGTTATGCTCATGGTCAGAGATCTTACGGATGGCACATACAGGACCATTTCACTGGACAGAAACCTGATGGTCGAGCAGGAATCGCTGAAGCCGGATGGTACAAGTCTTGGAACGTCAGTTGCACAGCTCTCGCTTGCCCATGAGAATGGCGACGGCATGGAGATAAGCTGTCAGAATGTGGTGAAGACAGTTTCAAACTTCCTGGGTGGTCAGAAGATAGACGGATACGCCGCAGTGAACATGGGAGCCATAGGAACTATCAACAATCTGGCGGGAGGCGTCACGGTCACGATAGAGGACGACTTCTCAAAGGTTGACAAGACCATGAAGATGGGAGAGACCATAAAGCTCACAGACGAGCAGGCAGTGCATTTCGTACATGACAGATATTATGTGGGTGATGAGACGAATGTACAGCGAATGAAGAGACAGGAGCAGTACAAAGAAGGCCTGAAGAAGAACCTGGGTGAGAAGTGTAGCGAGGATAACAAATACCCTCTTACGATATATGATGCGCTGGGTGACTACATGGTCACAGACATAAACTCACAGAAGTTTTCCAAGCTCGCGTTGCTTGTTCTTAAGGACAAGGATGCGGGAACGGTCAGTATAGATGGGACAGAGTCAGTGGATGATCTGGGGTTCGTCGAGGTACAGCCTGATGAGGAAAGTCTGCAGAAGGCGATACTGACATTGTTCTACAAAGAATACAAATAGATAATACACGGAGGAGATTATGAATTCCAACAGAGTTGAAACAACAGAGAGAGATACGGGGACACAGCCGTCAGCACTTAGTGCATATAAGGCTGCTGAGGGTGAGGAGAACGAGATAGACCTTCTGGATATAGGAATGGCGCTGCTCGAGAAGCTTCCTTATATTATATTGTGTTTCCTTGTAGGTGCGGTGTTATTCAACGCATACGCGTATTTCTTCATAAAGCCGACATACCAGTCCGCAGCCAAGCTGTACGTGGTGTCAGCATCCGATGATTCTATAGTCAATCTTCAGGATCTGAACATAGGATCATCACTTACCGCTGACTATGAGGAACTGATACTGAGCTATCCGGTCCTCGATCAGGTCATAGACAAGATGAACCTCAACATGGACTCAGAGCAGCTTGCCAAGATGATATCACTGGTGAATCCGACTGATACACGAGTGCTGCAGATCGTAGTCACAAGCACAGACAAACAGCAGGCATGCGATATAGCAAACACACTGGCGAATGTTGCCATAGATTACCTTCCTGACACCATGAGCACGAATGCACCAAACATAGCGCAGGTCGCAAGGGTTGCAGATAAGAAGGTAGGACCAAGCTACATGAAGTATACAGCCATCGGAGCGCTGCTCGGAGCTCTTATCTACTGTATATTCATCATCATAGGCTACCTGATGGATGACACGATCCACACATCAGAGGATATGGAGAAGTACTTCGGTATAGTTCCACTCACAGTCATCCCGGAGAGCGAACAGTTTAGAACAGATGATGTTCAGGATATAACACAGAAACACAGTAAGAGGAAAGAGAGGAGCAAAGCATGAAGAAATTGAATGTAGAGTTCCAGGAATTGCCATATGCAGTAGAGGAAGCCATGAACAGGCTCAGAATAAACATAAAGTTCTGCGGTAAGAACACCAAAAAGATACTTATAACAAGCAGCATGCCAAACGAGGGAAAGAGCAGCATATCTATCAACCTCTGGAAGATGCTTGCTGAGGCGGGATTCCCTACAGTGCTGGTTGACGTGGATCTGAGAAAGTCAGTTATAAAAGAGAGACATCACATTAACAATACAGAAAAGCTTCAGGACCTTGGATATTATCTCTCCGGTCAGGCAGAGATAGAGGATGTCGTGTATGAGACACAGGTTGAAAATGCATACATTGTGCCTTGTATGAATCTCCTGGAGAACCCATCGGCACTTCTCGAGGATGCGAGGTTTGCAGAGATCCTTGACAAGCTTGCCGAGACATACAGATATGTCATCATAGACTCGCCACCACTTGGAAGCGTGGCGGACGCCGCACAGATAGCATCACTGTGTGACGGAGCAGTACTGGTAGTCAGAGCTGGCGAGACATCTAGGAATCTTATCAAGCAGTCATTCCAGCAGCTCTCCCAGGTCGGATGTACCCTCCTTGGAGTCATCCTCAACAGAGTTGAGACCGCCGGAAGAGCATACAAGAAATACTACGGCAAATACGGCAAGTATTACAAGCAGTACGGCTACGGTGAGTATGGCAGATATGGCCAGGAAGCTGCATCGTCCAAGGACAAATAAAAGTGGATATTACCGACTGTACAGTGGCATGCAGAAGGTTTTATCATATATAATAATTCATTTACGACAAAATTTAGGGAAGGAGGAATTTATCGTGAAGAATTTAAAGAAGATATTGGCAGTAATAGTATGCGTAGCTATGATGATCCCAACAGTTGCATTTGCAGCTAACACATCACCGGCTAAGATTAATGTTGACACAGCAGCTGTATCAGCTGGAAAGCTTACCTACACAGGTAAGACACAGTCACCAAAGCTTACTGTTACAATCAACGGAAAGACACTTGTTGAAGGAACAGACTTTGTAGTAACAGGCAAGAACAAGGTTACAAATGCAGGTACATATGAGATCACTATCAGCGGTAAGGGCAACTATACCGGTGAGCAGACAATCAAGTATACAGTAGCTGCAAAGAATGTAACAGCTAAGGCTGCTACAGCAAACAAGTACTATACAGGAAGCAAGGTTAAGACTACTCCTGTAGTTAAGGCTGACGGCAAGACTCTCAAGGCTGGCGTGGATTACACAGTTACTGGTGATGTAGCCATCAAGCCAGGTTTACACAAGGCTGTGATCAAGGGTAAGGGCAATTACTCATTCACAAGCTCAGTTTACTACAGAGTTAAGTACAGTGTACCTTCATATGCGAAGACTACAGTTGCAAAGACTACTTACTCAGGTAAGGCTCAGGCAGCTAAGATCACTGTAAAGAATGGCAGCAAGACACTTAAGGCTGGCAGAGACTATGTAGTATCCGGTACAACAAAGGCCAAGAATGCTGGTAAGTATAGAATCAAGATCACAGGTAAGGGTAACTATGCCGGATCAAAGACGATCACTTACACGATCAGTAAGTGCAATCAGAAGTGGATTGGCATCAAGACAAACAACACTTCAAAGAAGATTGCCGTATCTGGTGTAAAGGGTAAGGCAAAGGTTGCATATGCTACAAACAACAGCAAGGTAAAGGTATCAGGCGGTAAGATCTCCATTGCAAAGGGCGTAAAGTCCGGTACAAAGGTTAAGATCACTGTCAAGGTTGGAGCTACAAAGAACTTCAACGCATACAAGAAGACTATTACTTACGTTGTTAAGTAATTGATTTTCTTGGTATCAGCGCAGCAATGCGCGCCATTATGGCGGCACGATCAGGCACCTAGCCACAGGTGCCGGTGTCTGCTGTGGTGGCACCTGCAGTTCACAGATGAGATGGTTCACATATCATGATGCATCATGAAAGCTGAGCTATGACATGTATGAATTGGTTTATTTTTTACATAGGATGAGGAGAGAAAAAATATGTATCAGAAAGGCGCAAAAGGGTGGCTGAAACACTTCGACTTCATGCTGCTTGATCTAATAGTGCTGCAGTTATCGTTTCTTGTGGCATTCCAGATCAGACACGGCATGGTAAATCCGTATGCGAGTAGAGATTATCTTGCACTGGCTATCATCACAGAGCTTGCGGATATAGTAGCTATGATATTTCTAAATACATATGAGGGTGTACTCAGAAGAGGACATTTCAAGGAATTCGTATCCAGCTTCAAGAATGGTTTCGTGATAGTTGCACTGCTCCTTCTGTATGTGTTTGTCCTCAAGGATACATCTATATATTCCAGGACGACCATTCTGCTCATGTGGGTCATATATGTGTATGCCACATTTGCAGTGAGGAGTCTGTGGAAGAAACATCTCGAGAAATACGCAGAGCAGGGCAAGGGCAAGAAGCTTCTGGTCATGACCACCAGACATATAGCAGATGATGTGGTGGCAGGACTCAAGGAGAAGAACTATTCCGGGTTTGATATAGTAGGTGTCATGGTGATAGATGCCAATCTCATCGGTCAGGAGATCCAGGGAGTGCCGGTGGTGGCGGATTACAACAGCGCAGTTGACTATGTGAGAACCGCATGGGTGGACGAGATATACGTGGATGTGCGCGGAGCATACGGATATGCGAACACCCTGATAGAGGCATTTGTCGAGGGCGGCATCACGGTTCACATGTGTATATCATCCATCGTGAAGACCCACGGCGACAAGCAGCTCATCCAGAAGATGAATGGGGAGACCGTGGTCACGACCATGATGAACTACGCAACACCGAAGCAGATGCTGCTCAAGAGAACGGCAGATATAATAGGCGGTCTGGTGGGCAGCATATTCACGCTCATCCTCACCATATTTATAGGACCTGTCATATACATCAAGTCCCCGGGACCGATCTTCTTCAAGCAGGAGAGAGTGGGACTGAACGGCAAGATATTCAAGATGTACAAGTTCCGAAGCATGTACATGGATGCTGAGGAGCGCAAGAAGGAACTCATGGCGCAGAACACCATGAGCGATTCAAAGATGTTCAAGATGGACTTTGATCCGAGAGTCATAGGCAACAAGATACTGCCGGACGGCACCAAGAAGAAGGGAATAGGTCAGTATCTTAGAGACTTCTCCATAGATGAGTTCCCACAGTTCTTCAATGTGCTGAAAGGGGACCTGTCACTGGTTGGAACAAGACCACCACTTATCTCTGAGGTGGAGCAGTACGAGATGCATCACAAGAGCAGACTTGCTACTAAACCGGGTATCACCGGAATGTGGCAGGTGAGCGGCCGAAGTGACATAACTGACTTCGAGGAGGTCGTGAGACTGGATACGGAGTATATAGAGAACTGGAGCTTTGGGCTTGATGTGAAGATAGTGCTGAAGACTATCAAGGTAGTGCTTGGTAGGGAAGGGTCGAAGTAGGAGGCACATACTGGAATGACACCGACGATATGTCACAGGCGCGTCAGCGAGTGTGGCTACAACATTAGCAAAGATAGATAATGAGGAGGATATGAGATTGAAAGGAATAATACTCGCCGGAGGTTCCGGCACAAGATTGTACCCACTTACGATGGTGACGAGCAAACAGCTCCTGCCAATATATGACAAGCCGATGATATACTATCCACTGTCTGTACTTATGAATGCGGGAATAAGGGAGATTCTTATCATCTCAACTCCTGCGGATACGCCGAGATTTGAAGAGCTTCTTGGTGATGGACACCAGTTCGGAATAGAACTGTCATATGCAGTACAGCCATCACCTGACGGACTTGCGCAGGCGTTCATAATCGGTGCGGATTTCATCGGAGATGACAGTGTGGCTATGGTGCTGGGAGATAACATATTCGCGGGTCACGGACTCAAGAAGAGACTCAATGAAGCTGTGGCAAATGCTGAAGGTGGCAAGGGTGCTACAGTGTTCGGATATTATGTGGACGACCCGGAGAGGTTTGGCATAGTTGAGTTTGATGAGAACGGCAAGGCCATATCCATAGAGGAGAAACCGGAGAAGCCGAAGAGCAACTACTGTGTGACCGGACTGTACTTCTATGACAATAGAGTTGTGGAGTATGCGAAAGGGCTTAAGCCATCTGCAAGAGACGAACTGGAGATCACTGATCTGAACAGGATATATCTTGAGAATGGAGAGTTGAATGTGGAGCTTCTTGGACAGGGATTCACATGGCTTGATACAGGAACACATGAGAGCCTAGTGGACGCTACCAACTTCGTAAAGACGGTGGAGCAGCATCAGCACAGGAAGATAGCGTGCCTTGAGGAGATAGCGTACCTGAATGGATGGATCAGCAGGGAAGAAGTGCTTGAGGTATATGAAGTGCTGAAGAAGAATCAGTATGGACAGTATCTTAAAGATGTCCTTGATGGCAAGTATCAGGAGCACCTTTATTAAAGATGCGCATTTGGTATTATAGGATATGAATATGAACACAAGCTCTGACATATCAATGTGCGAACACTTGCGTTCAACTCGGTCTGCAGTGGCACTAGCGCTCACTTCGTATCGCTGAGTACCAGCAACCTCGTATGTCGCACATCAGATAATGTCAGACTTGTATTCATATGATAAGTGTGTGTATCAAATGCTTAGGATAATAGATGAGAATAGGAGAATAAGAACATGACAATTATAGTGACAGGTGGAGCAGGATTTATAGGAAGCAACTTCGTATTCCACATGCTTAAGAAGTACCCGGATTACAGAATCATATGTCTCGACAAGCTGACATATGCAGGCAATCTGTCAACCCTTGAGCCGGTTATGGATAACCCAAACTTCAGATTTGTGAAGCTTGATATATGTGACAGAGAGGGTGTATATAAGCTGTTCGAAGAGGAACATCCAGATGTGGTTGTGAACTTCGCTGCCGAGTCCCACGTAGACAGATCCATAGAGAATCCTATGATATTCCTTCAGACAAATATCATAGGAACAGCCACACTGATGGATGCATGTAGAAAATATGGTATCCAGAGATATCACCAGGTAAGTACTGATGAAGTATATGGTGACCTTCCACTTGACAGACCAGATCTCTTCTTCACAGAGGAGACTCCTATACACACAAGCTCACCATACAGCAGCTCCAAGGCTGGGGCAGATTTGCTGGTTCTTGCTTATCATAGAACGTATGGACTTCCTGTTACTATCAGTAGATGTTCGAATAACTATGGTCCGTATCACTTCCCAGAGAAGCTGATACCACTTATGATAGCAAATGCGCTGGCAGACAAGCCGCTTCCAGTATATGGAGAGGGATTAAATGTGCGTGACTGGCTCTATGTGGAGGATCACTGTAAGGCGATTGACCTTATCATCCACAAGGGAAGAGTCGGAGAGGTCTACAACGTAGGTGGACACAATGAGAAGAAGAATATAGATATAGTGAAGATCATCTGTAAGGAGCTTGGCAAGCCTGAGAGCCTTATCACACATGTCGGAGACAGAAAGGGACATGACATGAGATATGCCATAGACCCTACAAAGATCCACAACGAGCTTGGATGGCTTCCAGAGACGAAGTTCGAGGACGGAATCAAGAAGACAATACAGTGGTATCTGGACAACCGTGAGTGGTGGGATACCATCATCAGTGGAGAGTATCAGAACTACTACGAGAAAATGTACAGCAATCGCTAAGAAGCCAGAGGAGGAAAGAACATGAGGTTTTTTGTAACAGGCGTTGGCGGTCAGCTGGGACATGATGTGATGAACGAACTGCTGAAGCGCGGTCATGAAGGTGTTGGTTCTGATATTCAGGAGAACTACAGCGGTGTGGCAGATGGTTCTGCGGTAACAAAAGCACCGTATATGGCTCTGGATATTACTGATAAGGATGCTGTTGAGAAAGTAATTGCAGAAGTGAACCCGGATGCTGTCATCCACTGCGCAGCATGGACTGCTGTGGATATGGCAGAGGATGACGATAAAGTAGAAAAGGTTCGTGCCATCAATGCTGGTGGCACCCAGAACATTGCGGATGTTTGCAAGGAACTGGACTGCAAGATGACCTACATCAGCACGGATTATGTGTTTGACGGTCAGGGCACTGAGCCTTGGCAGCCGGACTGCAAGGATTACAAGCCCTTGAATGTGTACGGACGGACGAAACTGGAAGGTGAGCTGGCGGTCAGCCAGACGCTGGAGAAGTATTTCATCGTCCGCATTGCTTGGGTATTCGGTCTGAACGGTAAGAACTTTATCAAGACCATGCTGAATGTCGGCAAGACGCACGATACTATCCGTGTGGTTAATGACCAGATTGGCACACCGACCTATACATATGATTTGGCTCGACTGCTTGTTGATATGAATGAAACCGAGAAGTATGGCTACTACCATGCGACCAACGAGGGCGGTTATATCAGTTGGTACGATTTCACGAAAGAGATCTATCGTCAGGCTGGGTATAAGACAGAAGTCCTGCCGGTGACCACGGCAGAGTATGGTCTGAGCAAGGCTGCTCGTCCGTTCAACAGCCGTCTGGATAAGAGCAAGCTGGTGGAAGCTGGATTCACCCCACTTCCGACTTGGCAGGATGCACTGAGCCGATACCTGAAAGAAATCGAGCAGTAAGAGGAGATAGAGAAAATGGGACAGATTAAAGTTGAGAAAAATGTAGGCGGTATCGAAGGACTTTGTGTTATTGAACCTGCTGTTCACGGCGATGCCCGTGGTTATTTCATGGAAACTTACAACGAAAAAGATATGAAGGAAGCTGGTATCGACATCCATTTCGTGCAGGATAACCAGTCCATGTCCACAAAGGGCGTGCTGCGTGGCTTGCATTTCCAGAAGCAGTATCCGCAGTGTAAGCTGGTGCGCGCCGTGCGCGGCACCGTGTTTGATGTTGCTGTTGATCTGAGAAGTGATTCTGCGACCTATGGCAAATGGTATGGTGTTGCCCTGTCGGCCGAGAACAAGAAGCAGTTCCTCATCCCGGAGGGTTTTGCGCATGGCTTCCTTGTCTTGAGTGATGAAGCAGAGTTCTGCTACAAGGTCAATGACTTCTGGCATCCGAATGACGAGGGCGGTATGGCTTGGAATGACCCGGAGATCGGCATCGTGTGGCCGAAACTGAAGGGTGAGTACAAGGGCAGCGCAAGCGTAGAAGGTTACACACTGGAAGATGGTACTGCACTGAATCTGAGTGATAAGGATCAGAAGTGGCTGGGACTGAAGGATACTTTTAAATTTTAAGGACTATTGGGAGTACGGAGGATTCTACTCATGGCGGAGAAAAAGAAAATACTGTACATAGTCGAAGCTATGGGCGGAGGCGTTTTTACTTATATCGTTGACCTTGCCAATGAGCTTGTCAATTCTTATGACATGTACATTGCCTATGCAGTGCGGAAACAGACGCCACAAAACTATAAAGATTATTTTGATAAAAGGATTCATTTAATTGAAGTCAAAAATTTTGGACGGGCAATCGATCCGGCAAAAGATATCGCAGCATTTTTTGAAGTCAAAAAGATAGCGGCAGAGATTAAGCCAGATGTGATTCATTTGCATAGTAGTAAAGCCGGCGCAATTGGTCGGGTAGCATTCAATGGAAAAATTCCAATGTTCTATACTCCGCACGGTTATAGCTTCTTGATGGAAGACTACAAAACGATGAAACGAAGAATGTTTAAACTGATTGAGTCGGTGTGTGCAAAGAGAAATTGCACGACCATCAGTTGCAGCGTGGGTGAGCATCAAGAATCTCTGAAACTTACCAAAAGCGCCACTTATGTAAATAACGGCATCAACATGGCAGAACTTCAGGAGATTATTGATAAAACAGAAAAAGTAGAACATCCATTTACGGTTTACACACTGGGTAGAATTTGTTATCAGAAAAATCCTACATTGTTTAATGAGATAGCCGAATCACTTCCAGATGTGAAATTTGTCTGGATTGGTGATGGTGAGCTTCGAGGCGAGCTTACAAGCAAGAATATCGAAATCACAGGATGGGCTGACCGGAGCACTGCAATTAGATATGCAGTTAATGCAGATGTTTTTCTTTTACCAAGTAGATGGGAAGGACTTCCGATTTCTCTACTTGAATCAATGTATATGAAGAAAGCATGTGTGGTAAGTAATGTAATCGGTAATCGGGATGTTATTCATAATGGTGAGAATGGCTTTGTATGTACGAAAGTGGAAGATTTCGTAAAAGCTATTGAAGAATGCCAGGACGAAGATGGAAAACTGACAGAGCGGGCATATCAGGATATCTTGATGATGTATAACACAAAGGTGATGGCTGAACAATATAGTAAAAAATATGAAACAGCAATGAATAGATAAAAGACTTGGAGAGTAGAGGAATGAAAAAAACAGCAATTGTGTCATGTTATTTCCAACATAACTATGGAAGTATGCTTCAGGCATACGCTACACAAATGGCGCTAGATAAACTGGGATACGAAAATGAAACCATTGATATTTCTGGCTTTAATGGAGAAATTAAAAAGGCAAAGTTGCTGTATTTTGCTAAGGCAAGTTTAACTTCAGATATTTTGCTGTCTAAACTTGGTATGGCAAGGAATGTATTGATTAAGAAATTTTCTAAAAATCAGTATGCACAACTGTCTAAGGTTCGCGCAGATAAATTTGATGAATTTTGCCGTAAACAGTTTAGGCTCTCTCCAAAATATAATTCGAAAGCGGAACTTGGAAATAAATGCAAGGATAACTATTCGAGTGTACTTGTAGGAAGCGATCAGTTATGGCTTCCTGGAAATATTGCAGCGGATTATTACACACTCAATTTTGTACCAGAGACTGTTAATTCGATTGCCTATGCAACGAGTTTTGGTCAGTCAAGTTTGCCGAAAGATTCTACCAAAAAGGCAGAGGCATTTTTAAAGAAAATAAAGCACATTGGTGTAAGAGAAGAATCGGGTCAAAAACTGGTGAAAGAAATTGCTGGTCGTAATGTTCCAGTAGTTTGTGATCCGACATTACTGTTTACAGGCGATGAATGGATGGCAATTCAAAAAGAAAAGCCTATAGTCGAAGGTAAATATATTCTCTGCTATTTTTTGGGAAACAATCCTCCTCATAGAGAATTTGCTAAACGATTAAAGAAAGCTACAGGCTGCAAGATTATAGCGCTGACACATTTGGATGAATTTGTAAAGAGTGATGAAGGTTATGCGGATGAAACGCCGTATGACATTGATCCCGCAGATTTTCTGAATTTGATTCGGAATGCAGAATATGTTTGCACGGATTCGTTCCACTGCTCTGTATTTTCAATTCTTTATAAGCGGAAGTTTTTTACATTCCGTCGTTATAACAGAAATACTAAACAGTCAACAAACAGTCGGTTAGATACGCTATTCCACATGGCAGGTGTCACTGGCAGATTACTGACGGGAGAAGAAAATATAGCTAATTGTTTGAAGATAGAGACAGACTTTGAAAGTGTTCATAAAAAGTTAGAAGGAATCCGGCAGAAGTCATATGAGTATCTTTTGTCTGCATTAAAAGATGAAGGGAGTACAGATTTGTGATCGAAGTTAATAAAAAACAGGACTGTTGCGGCTGTACTGCCTGCGCAGCAATTTGCCCTAAAGATGCAATTATTATGAAGGAAGATAATGAAGGATTTCTTTATCCGACTGTTGATAAAGAAACCTGCATTAATTGTGGCGCCTGTGAGAAGGTATGTCCAATAAAATATCCAATCAGACAACAAAAGAGAAAAGATGATATTTATTACATTCAGTGTAAAAATGAGAACATTAGGAGTCAATCTACATCTGGTGGAATGTTTACGGCACTTGCCGAATTTGTAATAAAAAAAGGAGGTGCTGTTTTTGGCTGTGCATTTCAAGATGCGAGTTGTGATCGGGTTGTCCATAAGATGGCAGAAGATATGGAAGATATTCATGAATTCCGAGGCAGCAAGTATGTACAAAGCGATGTGAATAATACATATAGACAAGCAAGGAAATGTTTGAAAGAGAATCGTCTCGTATGTTACAGTGGAACACCATGTCAAATAGCAGGATTAAAGAAATATTTGGGAAGAGATTATGAAAATCTAATAACTGTGGACGTTGTATGCCGAGCAGTTCCGTCACCTTTTGTTTGGAAAAAGTATGTGGAAGTGTTCAATAAAAAATACGGAAATAAAATAGACCATTTTAAATTCCGAGATAAAATATGGGGATATTCGTATTCTACAATGTCAGTCTATATGAAAGAGGGATCAGGCGTTAAAGATTATCATCGAGGAATTGAGTCGGATTTATGGCTGAGAATGTTTTTTTCGGGCTTAATAACTAGAGAAAGCTGTGATCAGTGTCCTTATAGAGAAGATCATGTCAGTGATTTTACGATATGGGATTGCTTCGCAATAAAAGAATATGTTCCTGAATTCGATGATGATAAAGGAACAACTCGAATGCGTATAAATACAAATAAAGGAATGGAAATCTTTCAGCAAATAAAAGAAGCATACCGATGGAAGAGTATGCCAGAGGGTATTGCTAAAATTGAGAGAGCTTATGAGGAAAAGAAAAATTTGCAAGTTAAAGAATCCTTTTATAAAGATTTGCATGAGCAAGAACCAGAACACGTTTTTAATCGATATATGCCCTACACTGTAAAAATTGCAATCTTGCAGTATGGTAGAATGTTTACACTAAAGTTAGGAATATACAAGAGTCTTAAAAAAGTGTGGAACAAGGTGAAAAATTCAAGTAGGTGAAGAAAATGGAAAAAGTGAAAGTCCTGCTTTTTGTAGATAGAATGCGAACAGGTGGAATTCAGATATTACTTGTCAACTTATTGAAGGTGTTTGACAAAAAAAAATATAGCTTTGATGTTTTGATGCTGGACGATGGAACAGATTACCCTATGGAGAAAGATATTATTGAAGCGGGAGCTTCGATTTACAAACTGAAGGGTATATGGATAAATACCCCGATTGATTATATAAAATATAAGAAGGCAGTTTCGGCATTTTTTAATGAACATCATGATTACGATGTTGTGCATATGCACTCATCAAGTAAAAACTTTTTAATACTAAAATATGCAAAGGAATATGGTGTTTCAATTAGGATTGCGCACAGTCATAATACAGATTTTCAGACGCATAATAGACTAAAGATAATCATTGGAGACGCATTAAAGAAGCAGTTGATTAAATATTCAACAGATTGTCTAGCGTGTTCTAAAATAGCAGGAGAATGGCTATTTGGGGAAAAAATGGTAGAAGATGGCAGAGTCCTTGTAATTAAGAATGGAATTGACATTGAAAAGTATCAGTATAATCAGAAAGTTCGAGACGATAAGCGTGAGGAATTAGGCATAAGTGATAAACTGGTGATAGGCAATATAGGAAGATTTGTAAGACAAAAGAATCATGATTTTCTGATTGATATATTTTCAGAAATAAAAAAAATTGAGCCAAATTCGATTCTAATTCTAGCCGGAATTGGTGAATTGATGAATTCGATAAAAGAAAAAGTTAAAGGGCTTGGCTTAGAAAGTGATGTTTTGTTTTTGGGATTTCGTTCGGATGTTAATGAACTGACTCAGGCCATGGATTTATTCTTGATGCCGTCTTTTTATGAAGGTTTTCCTGTAACAGCTGTGGAAGCTCAAGCTGCCGGTCTTCCTTGTGTTTTATCCAGCTCGATTACCGATGAGGCTTCAATATTGGATGAAACAGTTTATGTGGATTTAAATCAGTCAGCAGCTTATTGGGCTGAACAGGCGTTAAAATGCATTGGAAAGTCAGATAGAAAGAATAGCTATGAGACTTTGAAAAGCAAGGGATTTGACATCACAGATATGGCGAAAAGCCTTGAAAATATTTATGCCAGAGAGGATTAATAAGATGAAAATTATAGCTTTTTATTTACCGCAGTTTCACAATATCCCTGAGAATGATGAATGGTGGGGAGATGGATTTACTGAATGGGTTAATGTAAAAAAAGCAAAGCCAATATTTGACGGTCATAATCAGCCAAGAGTTCCTTTAAACCACAATTACTATAATTTGCTGGATGATGATGTTAAAATCTGGCAGGCTGACCTTGCAAAAAAGTATGGAGTCTATGGTTTTTGCTACTATCATTATTGGTTTGATGGGAAGCTTTTACTTGAAAAGCCAATGGAGCAGATGTTAGAAAATAAAAAGGTGGATATTCCATTTTGCATTTGCTGGGCAAATGAACCTTGGACTCGTGCGTGGGTAGGAGAGACAAAAACTTTAATTCCACAGAAATATGGTTCTAAGAAAGAGTGGAAAGAACATTTTGATTATCTCTTACCATTTTTCAAAGACCCTAGATATATTTTGGATGAGGGGAAGCCGCTGGTGGTCATCTATAGACCGGAAATAATAGATGTCCTTAATGATATGTTGGATTACTGGAATGAGTTAGCTAAGAACGCGGGTTTTGAAGGTTTGAAATTTGCATATCAGTCTGCGGGAATGGATGAATTACCGAAAAATAAAAGAAATGACAGTAGATTTGATTATGATATTGAATTTCAGCCGGCATATGCCTTTACGAAATTGAACAAGAATACACTTCCAGTTCTACGTAAAATCAAAAAAGTCGTGTCAGATTTTGTTGAAAAGAGAACAGGACTTACACTCCGTTTTATCGGAAGTGGTAAGGTGGCGGCCTTAAATCGAGTAGATTATGACAAAGCGTGGGAAACTATATTAAATACAACACCGGAGAGCATCATTAATGTTCCAGGTGCATTTGTAGATTGGGATAATACACCAAGACATGGAGAGCGCGGACGTGTTTATATTGGTAAAACACCAGAAAAATTCGAGAAATATTTGTCTGAACAAATAAGACGTGCAAAAAATGTTTATCATAAAGATATGATTTTTATGTATGCTTGGAATGAATGGGCTGAAGGTGGATATCTTGAACCGGATCAAACAAGTGGATACGCATATCTTGAAGCAATAAAAAAAGCATTGGATGAGAATGGAGAGAATCCATGGCAACACTAAAAAGCACAAAGTATGTACTGAGTGTTACATTTGGAGATTATAAAAATACAATTGGAGGAGTAGCAAAAGTTGTTGCTACTCATCAGGAAATGTTTAATAAAGCAGGCGTTTCTTACATATGTATTTTTCCGTTTAACATCAGTAACCGAAAGCATAAAAAAAATAACAGATACTGGGGAGTTATAGTAGACGGCGAATTAGAACAAGTCTGCTCAACAGAACAAGTTATAAACTTTTTATTCGACTTAGGAAACAGAGGAATAATGTGTGAATGTATTCATGTTCACCATTTACTGTACGTTAATATTGAGGAATTGTCAGCAATAATTAGAAGCCTAAGTGCATATGTGTTTTTTTACATACACGATTATTACACTATATGTATGTCAACGAAACTCATATGTGACGATGGGTGTTTATGCGAAAGAGATTTCCTTGATAATGAAAAATGCCATTCTTGCCGCTACTATTCAGAAAGCATTGTTTTTAGAAGTAGATTTGTGAGTTTTGTTGCGGAATTTAAAAACAGAATTTCATTTATTGCACCATCAGATGCGTGCAAAAAGTGGTTTTTAAAACAGTATAAAGAATATGAAGATAAGATTATAGTTGTTTATCATCAAACGCTAGAGGGGGAGTACAAAATTCCAGAAAGAACTAACAATAGAATAAAAGTTGGTTATGTTGGAGTTCCTATTGCAGCAAAAGGATGGGAACAGTTTAAGAAGTTGTATTATGACTATCAGGAAAATCAGAAGCTGGAGTTTGTGTATTTTAGCTCATTAATAGACACTTCCGTTGATATTCGCCATGTTCAGGTTAATTTTCAGGAGTCCTTGTCTGCAATGCAGGACGCTTTGAGAAGAGAGCATGTTGATTATGTGATTCTATGGTCTGTGTGGCCGGAAACATATTCGTACACATATTATGAAAGCTACTGCGCGGGATGTTGTGTTATTACAAACCCTAGTAGCGGGAATATGGCAGATCAAGTTTGTAAAATGAAAACAGGATTGGTGCTGAGAGAGGAAGAACTTTTTAGTTTTTTTAAAGATATTAATTCAGTTGCGGAATTTAGAGACAAATACATTTTTAACAAGAAAAGTGTTTGCAATCGTCTAATAGAAAATGAAAAAATTATTAGCCTTAGCAATGGAGATTTGTCTGCACCCATTAAGAAATTTAATGTTAGCGTGCAAGATTCAATTGCTGGTCCTTTCTTGAAATTAGGATATAAGCTTAAGCTTAGTATAAAAAAGTAGGAGGAGTAATATGAGATCATTGAAAGTCAAAAAGATTGATATTATTGCCTTTGTACTTCTGTTTTTGATATTTACTTATTCATTTACAAAAGCCGGAATACATGATTACATTTACCCGAATAGTATAGCATGCTATATATCATTTGGAATTATTATTTTATTTTCTATATTGCTGGGTTCGATTTCATCAATTAGAAAATGCACACTACTTGAAGGCATGATGCTACTTTGCATGATAGTCATTCTTTGCAATAGAAACAATAACTTTATTCATGGAGAATTTGAAGATGGTTTCTCATTTATTGCAATTGCAATTTTTTTCCTTCTTGTAAGAAAGCAGGATTCATGGCATAAATTAATTATGCCTATAATTTGGTTTTGGGTTGCCATTCATACAATCGTTACACTGTTAGAGTATGCAGTACCAGGATTCTATATGTCACAGATATTTCCATTGATGCCTAGTTATGCAGAAATGCACCTCAGATCTGTTTTTAAATTAGGATATATGCCAGGTCTAGCTGTTCATTATAGTACAAATGGAATGTATCTAGCAGTTGGATTAATTATTTCTGGTATATCATTATTGTTTTCAAAAGCACATAAAAGAATTGGAGCTATTGTATTTATTGTTACTGCGGTTGCCCTGCTACTTACAGGAAAAAGAGGATTAATTATATTTCCTGCAGCTGCATTAGTTATGGTGTATTATCTATATAATAGTGATAAGCCACTTAGTAGGTTTGGTAAAATTATTGTATTGGCAATAGCAGTGATAGTTTTATTCACTATTGGTAGTACATTTATTCCTTCTCTTTCGAATTTTATAAATCGCTTTGTTGAGACAAGTGAGGCTGGCGATGTATCATTAGGAAGATTGGAACAGTCGGCGCTAGCATTAAATGTCTTTTCACATAATTGGTTGTTTGGAACAGGATGGGATTCGTTTAAATATTTATATAAAGCACAATTTGGAACTTTATTGAATGTCCATAATATATACATTCAGCTTCTATCAGAAAATGGCATAATCGGAGCTTTTCCATTTTTTGTTTTTTTTATTGCTGCATTTTTCCGCGCTATAAAAAGTTTGATTTATTTAAGAAAGTATTATACGGGGGAATATTATGCAGGTGAGTTTTATATTGGTTTAAGTCTCGCTATGCAATGCTTCTTTTTATTGTATGGAATGACTGGTAATCCTCTTTACGATCAACAAGTATTTTATCCTTATATCGTATCAATAGCAGCAGGCGAATTCTACGTTGATCAAGTATATCACATGATAAGGACTGCGGAGGTGAGTGAATGAATGTAGCAGTATTGACTTTTATTTATGCCGATAATTATGGAGCTTTATTGCAGGCTTATGCTTTGAAGAAGATTGTTGAAAATGCTGGAAATAGTATTGTTTTTTTGGACTATATCCCTGAAAGTGAAAAGAAATTTTATGAAAAAAATTACCATAATATAAGGGGGATTAAAGAGATTGTAAAAAAAACGATTTCGAATATAGAACGTAGAGACTCTGCGGTAATGTTTGATGCGTTCAGAAATAAAAACTTTTTAACAGTTCCTTATAGGGAGGGATTAGTCAACAATGATTTGCTTATAGTTGGAAGTGATCAGGTCTGGAACGAAAAAATTGTTAAGGATTTAAAACCATATTTGTTTTCAGAAGCATTGAAAGATAAGAAAAAAATATCCTACGCCGCGAGTATTGGAAAAGTAGACGTAACGGATACGGCAAGACAAGCGTTTAAAGAGTATTTAAAATGGTTTAGTGCCATAAGTCTTAGAGAAAACAGTAGTAAATTACTATTAGAGTCACTTGGATTTACTTGTAGAATTGTAGTAGATCCTGTTTTCTTGCTCACTAAGAATCAATGGATAACCTTTTGTAAAAGACCTTCGAGTAAGATTCCGCAAAAATATGTATTTGCGTATCTTTTGCGAAATGATGAGATGCTTATTTCTAAGGCGAACAAGTATGCTCACGATAATAAATTGAAACTGATATATGTGCACCCTATGGGAATGCAAATAAAAAATCTATGTGGAACAAGAATTAAATCGGTCGGTCCAGAAGAATTTGTTTGGTTAATAAATAATGCAAATGCTGTTTTTACGAATTCTTTTCACGCCATTTCTTTCTGTTGTATATTCAATAAAGAGTTCTGTCATGTACAGCGTAGTGATTTAGGTAATAGAGTTTCTGAATTGCTTTCTGATTTGAATGTACATACCTTGGATAATGGATTAGAAAAGGCAATTTATGGAGAGACGTTCTTACAAATCAAAGACGATTCATTTGATTTTTTGAAACAGTACATCGGGAGGAAAAATCATGAAGAAGAACGTGATTAAATCTATTTTTTGGGGGGTGTGCCTTTTTGTCTGTTTAAACTATGGTTTCTTTTTTTATAATGAATTTTGTATGAAGACATTATCATATGTCGTAGGATGCATAATAATAGTTAAAGGAATAGGGAATACGAAGATTGGAAAGGATACGGCCTTATTTATTAGGGGGGGGGTATGGTCTTTCAGACTTAATAAACCCGCTTCTAAGCTAAGAGTGGGTGAAAAGGTTCAGATTATGCATCCAGAATGCGTATCTCTTGGAAATGGGTGTGATATTGCTCAAAATGTTGTTTTTGCACCTTTAAAAGAGCACCATGGGAAAAAATACCCTTCTAGGATTATAGTTGGGGATGGCGTGCATTTTGGACCATTCGACCGAATAGCCTCGATGGAAGAAGTACGGATTGATGATAATGTGCTTTTTGCTGCATTCGTGCATGTAACTGACCATTCGCATCAATATCAAGATATCAATACACCAGTAACAATGCAAGGAGTTTTTTCTAAAGGCCCTGTCCATATAAAGGAAGGCGCATGGTTAGCATTTGGGTGTCATATTCTATCGGGTGTAACTATTGGAAAACACTCTGTTGTGGCTGCTAATGCAGTAGTAACAAAAGATGTTCCAGACTATACAGTCGTTGCAGGCAACCCAGCAAGAGTAATTAGTCACTATAATTTTGACACACAACGATGGGAAAAGTGATTTGACATGAATAAAAATAAAGAACTAGTAAAAAATACTGCGATAATTTCAATTGGAAAAATATGCACTCAATTTTTGAGTTTTCTTCTGTTGCCATTATATACGTCACTTTTAACAACAAAGGATTATGGTACAGTTGATCTTATTACAACTTATCAGCAATTGTTAGGGTATATTGTTTTTTTCCAAATTGAACAAGCGGTATTTAGATTTCTGATTGATGTTCGGAACGATAAAGACAAATATCGTCAGAAGAAAATTATATCGAGTGTTGTTGCTTTTGCAATATTTCAGACAGTAGTATTATGTATTATTCTATTTGTGATATCAACCTTTATTAGATTTAATTATCTCAGAGAATTATGCTTGTATTGTGTTGCTACAGTGTATTCTGGATTAATGCTTCAAGTAGTACGCGGTCTTGGAAAGAATTCGTTGTATGCGTTAGGAAGTTTTATTTCGGCAGCATGTACGATATTCTTCAACATAGTTTTTCTGGTAGCGTTCAATTTCGGTGCAGAGGGAATGCTTTATTCTTTTATATTGGGAAATCTTATATGTTCCATGTTTCTGTTTATAAAGGCTAAAGTATATTGTTATATCGATTTGAGATGTTTTTCCAAACAAAGTGTAAAGGAGTGTTTGAAATATTCGTTACCGCTTGTTCCGAATGCCCTATCTTGGTGGATTATGGGGGCATCAGATCGAACTATCGTATCATATATAATGGGAACGGCTGCAAATGGATTACTTTCGGTTTCACACAAATTTTCATCAGCGTACACAACATTTTATACAGTATTTAATTTATCGTGGACAGAATCAGCATCTCTTCATTTTCATGATGAGGATCATGAAATCTTTTTTGAGAGTGTTATTTCAAAGGTATATAGGCTGTTTTCAGCAGCATGTCTTGGCATTATTGCATTAATGCCATTGGTATTTCCAATTCTTATTAATGCAAATTATAGTGATGCATATTATCAGATACCGATTTATATGGTTGCGGCATTGTTCAATGTAATTCAAGGATTGTATAGTGTTATCTATGTTGCGTTAAAGAAGACAAAGGAAATTGCAAAAACAACGGTTGTTTCAGCTTTAATCAATATTGCAGTGAACTTGCTGTTAATAAATTATATAGGACTATATGCGGCTACTATATCAAGTTTAGTGGCATATGCGGTAAATTGCGTTTGGAGATATATTGATTTAAAGAAATATATGAATGTTCCATTAAGTAAAAAACTGATATTCTCTACATTGGTTATGCTTATAATTGTATGTGTTCCATATTATCTCAAACTTTTTATTGGTCAGTGTATTGGCTTATTACTTGTTATTTTGTATGCCGCGTATATTAATCGAGATATTCTTTTAGTTGTACTTAGGTCTCCCAAAGACTTTAAAAGAATGATGTGATAGATACATATGAAGCATAAATCAAATAATGATGCATGTGAGAGTTGACGAATAGTAAGAAAGGGATAGAATCTTGAGAGCAGAGCAGAGCAGAGCAGAGCAGAGCAGAGCAGAGCAGATAATATTGACATTTTGAAAGCAATATGCGCTTTCTTAATTGTTTGTATTCATGTTCCGTTTCCGGGAAGAGTCGGTGCATATTTTACGGCATTGACCAGAATAGCAGTTCCTGTTTTCTTTATGATTACAGGATACTTTTATTCAGATACCGTTGCACGGCATAAGGAAAAACAGCAAATAGAAAAGATATTTTACTTGATTGTAGAAGCAAATATACTTTTCTTTATCTGGAATATTGCACTCAATGTCCTCAGAAGGGAGAACATAGTAGCCTATATTCGGTCTATTTTTACTGGTAAAAACATAATTGAGTTTTTAGCTTTGAATGAATCACCATTGGCAGGGCATCTTTGGTATCTAGGAGCAATTCTTTATGTGCTGGTGATTGTTTTGCTGATGGACGAGTTCAATTGTAGAAAGATTCTGTGCTGTTTAACTCTGGTTTTGCTCATTGTAGACTTGGTGTTCGGAAAGTATTCACTGCTCATTTTCCATCGGGAGTTTCCGTACATACTGGTTAGAAATTTCCTTTGTGTAGGAATACCATATTTCTGCATTGGAAATCTTATCAGAGAAAAACGGTACTCTGAAAAATGGAATAAAAAAGTACTACAGATATTGATTGTTGCTTTTGCGATAACTACCCTTGCAGAGAGATTTGCTTTGGTGAATGCTGGCTTGAATGCAACAAGAGATCATTATATCAGCACGACGTTCTTGGCAATCTGCCTCTTTGTCTATATTCTCAAGAGTAATTGGCATAATAAGGGTTTGGCTATGATTGGAAGAAAGTATTCCACATGGTTATACATTATTCATCCGATTTTTATTACGGTCTTTTCAACAGTAGTTGGTAAACTCGGATTGAAATCAATTTACAGATATGTTGCGCCAATTGTGGTTTATTGTGCAACGCTTGTATTCCTTATCATTCTACAGAAAGTCAAGATTGCTATGAAAAGCAAATAATACACAGGAGGAACAGCTTATGGTGGATTTGATAGATACAATAGTATATGCAGGAAGGATAAAAGACAAATCTGCCTTGATGAGTAGTTCTTCTGGCGGCGCATTTACTGCACTTTCTGACTTTTTCTTGAAAAATGACAATGCAGTGGTGGCAGCAATCTATAACTATGAGAATCATATGACTGAATTTCAGATGATTCTGGATGAAAAGCAACGTGAAAGAGCAAAGGGTTCAAAATATATGCAGAGCAAGCCTGGTTATATTTATCGGGAAGCCTATCGCTGGCTGATGGAAAACCCAAAGAAAGAATTGCTCTTTGTTGGTATGGGATGCCAGTCTGATGGATTTCGGAAGTTTACCGAAATAAAAGGAATCCGTGACCGAGTGTACATTGTAGATATTATCTGTCATGGATCGCCAAGTCCAAAGCTGTGGAAAGAATATGCGGAATCCATTCAGAGGAAAGATGGCAAGATAACATATCTCACATTCAAAGATAAGCGTAATGGATGGAAATCTCCAACAGCTTATGTGAAAGTCAACGGAGCAGAGAAGCCGATTAAAGATTACGTTAAGGTGTTTTATAATCGGTGTGCGTTGCGACCGTCTTGCTATGAATGTCCTTATGCTACCACAGAAAGAAAAACAGATATGACCATTGGCGACTTCTGGCATATTGAAGCGACGATTCCAGACTTCTATGACCCTAACGGCAACTCGTTATTCTTGATTCATACAAAGCGTGGAGAAGAACTGTTTGAAAAGATTAAGGGCGACATGGATTATAGATTGAGTAACACAACACAATGTTGGCAGGCAAATCTTGAAGCACCGACCAAGAAATCTGAACAAAGAGAAGAGTTCTGGAGCGATTACCAAAAGAAAGGAATTGATTTCGTGATGAAGAAATATGGAACAGTTCCAATGAAAACAAGAATAAAGAATAAACTCCTCAAAATAATTGGGGGGGGTACGAACTAAGTAACCTTAATTATGTTGATTACTCCGAAAGGAGGGCAGCATAATGAACTGGAAGCAGCCTAAAGTATATGCAGTAAAACATAAAGACGAAGCAACAAGAGCGGCTTCCAGATTTGGGGGGATTTTTACGGCCCTGTCAGATCAAGTATTGTCCAACGGTGGTGTGGTCTATGGATGTGTTTTGACAGATGATTTTGATGCCGTATATATTCGCGCCGATAATGCGGAAGAACGCAATAGAATGCGAGGTTCAAAATATATCCAGAGTAAGCTGGGAAATACATTCAAAAATGTGAAGGCAGACCTTGATGCGCGGAGAAGTGTACTTTTCTCTGGCACTTCCTGCCAGGTGGCGGGACTGAAAAAATACCTTGGAAAAGAGTATGATGACCTGTTCTGTGTGGATATTGTTTGTCACGGAGTACCAAGCAAAAAAGTATGGAACGCATATTTGCGCTGGCAAGAGCAGAAAAATCATTCTAAAGTTGCAGGTGTGAATTTCCGTAATAAGAGAGAGTTTGGTTGGCGTGACCATGTGGAAACGCTTTATTTTGAAAATGGAAAGTCTACAAGCAGCCGGGTATTCAAAGATCTCTTCTATGGACATACAGTATTACGGCCCAGTTGCTATGAATGCCCTTATAAGTCTGTGATGCATCCCGGTGATATTACAATTGCGGACTACTGGGGCATCGAAAAAGCAGCTCCTGAATTTGATGATAACAAAGGTGTTTCGCTGGTGCTGGTAAATAATGAAGCTGGTGAAAAGGCTTTTGAAAAAGTAAAAGAGAGATTGATCTGGAAGCAGACAAAGCTGGAAGATAGTTTGCAGCCGCCTCTTAAAGCTCCATTTCCGAAACCGGAAAATAGAAATCAGTTTTGGAGTGACTTTGAAAAAAAGTCATTTGAGTATGTTGCCAAGAAATACGGTGGCATTGGGTTCAAGAATGATGCTAAATCATTTTTGAGAAAGATAAAGAGAAAAATCAAAAAGTTGGTGGTAAAAGGTGGAAAGAGAAATACCAGTACTATATAAAAGAAAAGAGGAATGCTGCGGATGTACAGCCTGTTATGCTATTTGTCCGAAAGAAGCTATTTCTATGGTCGAGGACGAAGAAGGCTTTGAATATCCAAAGATAAATGAAAACAAATGCGTGCGGTGCTACCAGTGCATTAAGGTATGTCCGATAAAAGCAGCACGAGCACAGTAAGGAGAAATTAATAGGGAACGAGAACTCCATGTGCTACTATTATCGCATGGCTTATGAGGTTGTTGTGCGCATTGCTCCGTGGATGGTTGGTAAGAAAAGATGAGCTAACAGAAAGAGGTGATTGGTAATCAAGTGGTACATAAAATCAATAATTCAAGATTTCAGACAACCCGTGTCATACTTGATTCCAGCCGTCATCTTCAGTGGATGCATTGTATTTGCTGTTAGCTGGTTATGTGGAAAGAAGAGTACAATAAGACATAAAATTCCATTTACCTTTTTCTTAGCGTATTTTCTCGTTATTTTTCGCATAGCCTTCTTATGCAGGAAACCTGGGAGTAGAAAGGCTATCAGCTTGGTTTTATTTGAAACATGGGGACAATCTTTTCATATGCACGCTATGTTTGTTGAAAATATTATTATGTTTATTCCGTTTGGTGTGATGCTACCGATACTGTTCAGAAAATTTAGAAATGGATGGCTATGTGTGCTGGCTGGATTTATTTGCTCTTGTAGCATCGAGATAGTGCAGCATATTACTCAAATAGGATATTTACAATTGGATGATGTAGTGACAAACACAACGGGTACGCTGTTGGGATGGCTGGCTTGGAAAGTGAACAGAAAAATATGAACGCGATGGTACTTAATTGCCGATGCATTAAGGTGTGTCCGATAAAAGTAGCACGAGCACAGTAAGGAGAGATTATGAACACAACATTACTTATCATGGCGGCCGGAATCGGCAGCCGATTTGGAACAGGAATAAAACAGTTGGAGCCGGTCGATGATGCTAACCAGGTGAGCTAGAGGTGCCAGGTACAAGTGAATCCATCTGCATGTAACCGTCAGGGATGGAAAACGTATATCATACAAGACAAAGACATGCTTGAAAAAGTATTGAAGAACCAGAATGGCAATCGGGGATTTGGACAAGAATTTGATAAACTCCTTCTCGTGGTCGGAGATCTAAGATGCTTTAACCGGGATCGAGAAGTATTCCAAGTTTATATTGATGGTGGAATGTACGCGATGCGCGTGTTGGATAGCTTGTACTATGAAAAGATAGCGAGTGTACCGTTAAGTGCATCTTTGACAAAAGAACAGGAAGAAAATGTAAGAAGACTTCTGAAAATTGATCCTGCGGAAGTCTTGATTATGTTTATTGGCATCGGAAATTATCCGGATGAATGTCAAACAACAAAATCGGAAAGGAAACCGGCAGATTATACTATCGTATAATAGTGTAGAGGGTAATATAAAATGAGAGCAAGGACAAAAAGAAATTCAAATATTGAGATTATTAAGCTCATAGCTGTTTTTCTCATTATATTGTCTTCTGCGCTCCCTTATGGTGCAACATATCGGGGGGAGACTGTTTATGTGAATCTAAAACTGCTAAGAGGTGTCAGGTGCAAGTGAACATTCTGTGAATAATGCTAAGCTAAGTTTCATGCGTATATATTTTTTTATATGCCAGTGCTGTACTAAAACAATTGGGGCAGTTGCGATAGTAACAAATAGTATATATCATTATTTGAGTTTATTTGTAGATAAATAAACTTATTACTTACTAATGAGGAGAAAACAGATGGAGACAACTTTACTTATTATGGCGGCAGGAATTGGTTCGAGATTTGGAACCGGAATAAAACAGCTGGAGCCTGTAGATGATAGCCAGCACATTATCATGGACTATTCAATCCATGATGCCATAGAGGCAGGATTTAACCATGTTGTATTTATTATTCGCAAGGATATAGAGGGGGAATTTAGATCTGTTATAGGCAATCGGATTGCTGCCATTTGCGGGAAATCTGGTGTTACGGTTGATTATGTATTTCAGGATATTGAGGATATTCCGGGGGAGCTGCCGGCAGGCAGAACTAAGCCATGGGGAACAGGACAGGCCGTGCTTGCTGCTAAAGCCGTGCTGAAGACACCATTTGTCGTGATAAATGCAGATGATTATTATGGCAAGGAAGGCTTCAGACTGGTCCATGAGTATCTGGTGAACGGAGGACAGTCATGTATGGCTGGATTCGTACTTAAGAATACATTGTCTGATAATGGTGGTGTGACCAGAGGCATTTGCAAGATGGACGATCAGAATAATCTGACAGAGGTGGTGGAGACCAAGAATATCGTCAAGACTGTGGATGGTGCAGAGACGGACGGCATAGCCATTGATACGGAGTCTCTGGTGTCCATGAACATGTGGGGACTGACACCGGAATTCCTGGATATGTTGGAGGCAGGATTTGCGGAGTTCTTTGAGACGGAGGTCCCAACTGATCCACTTAAGGCAGAGTTCCTTATCCCTACATTCATAGGAGAGCTTCTGGATGAGAAGAAGATGACAGTTAAGGTTCTCCGGACGAATGATACATGGTATGGTATGACGTATAAGGAGGATGTTGAGGCTGTTAAGGAGAGCTTTAAGGGGATGATTGAGGACGGTATGTATGAGAAGGATTTGTTTGGGGATTTGTAGATAGGATGTTTATATGGATGTGATGTGATTGCCAGCCCGGGAGGGCTGGCAATTGGTGGTTATGGGGAATTTCACAGATTTATTATGATTTACTATATAACGTTGATTTAAAATGACTGTATGTTATAATGCTTAATATTAAAATATGCGACAAAACAAATAGTGTGACGATAATTTTTATTTAAACCAATTGAGGAAAGTAATATAGATACTTTATTTGTATCAATTCTTGGCAAGTAAATAAGAGCTATTGGGATGGCTATACAGCAAAGGAAAAGATCTTCGATTGCTGAAAGGAGAAACAAAGACAGTGATGCGTATGGAGTTGGGGCTAATAGGATAGCGATTGATGAACATCATGCAAGACTGTTTGTAAATGCGGCAATGACAATGTCAGATTTTATATTATCTGTTTATATGAAGGAGGCATGACGATATGATTCATAGAGTGACTTGTGATAAATGTGGTTCCATTTCGGAATATGATGATAGATCTATATGGGAGGGCAACCGTGAACGTGAAGAGGTAGAATGCCCTGTGTGTGGAAATATTATTGGGAGCGTTTTTACAGATCTTATACCTGTAGCAAGGCTTATAAGTAAAGGATAAATTATGTATAGAAAAGTAATGCTTTTATTGATGTTGTTGTCATTGATACTATTATCGTTATTGCATGGAAAGTTGGAGTATGTGACACTGATATTATGATATTATATTAAGCGTACAGTATTGCTAAATGGCAATGGATTAAAAGTATATGCCTAATAGTTGCAGTTCAGTGTGATGTAGCATTGGGTGGATGAACATATCATAGAGGGGGAGATTTTATTTCTAGATTAACATGGGTAAACAATGAATTTATTTGTAAGGAATTATGCGCGCCATTTGTGGTTAATAATGATGAGGATTATCGCAATGATTTGATTAATAAGTATGAACTGGTGATAATGCAAGCCGAGAAAGCTGGTGCAGATGACGAAAGCATTGAAATTTTAAAAAGATACAAAAAGGAAGTATTGAAGGCACTGGATTGTTATTATAGCGCAGATATTGCGAAGTGTAATAAGATTATAAAAAAACTGATTAGAGAATTGAATGACGATCCATATGCTGTAAGTACATTGGATGAAAGTTATTCATTCCCTGGAATGAGGGAGAATGAAATACAATTCTTTAGATGTAGAGTTGGAGATCCTACAATGCATTTTACAGCTAAGGATATGTTGCATTTACCGGTTAAGCTTAGAGCGAAATCAGGAAATTATAGGTTTAGTATTCCAGGAAATCCAAGCTTATATTTAGCCAATTCATCATATGGTTGTTGGATAGAGTGTGGATTACCAACAGAGAGCCAGTTTAATGTATCGCCAGTCGTGTTGGATGGAAAACAAAGAATACTAAATTTGGTTGTCTCAATAGCCAATTTTACGAATCTACTCGAATTTAAAGAAGATAGGGTTCATTGCTGGTTGAAACTATATATGCTTATGATAGCAACATCATATAGGATAAGGGAGGAAGGCAGAACATTCAAATCTGAGTATATAATTTCTCAATCAATAATGATGGCTTGTAAGTCTTTAGGGTATGATGGTGTCGCGTATTATTCAAAGAGAGTAACAAGTGAAGCGTTTGCCATGTGTGCAATAAACCTTGCATTATTTGTAGAATATGATGGGGATTATTCAGAGATTATCAAACACATGAAAATAGATGATTCATACAATTATGGTATGTATAAGCAACTTGGATTGTCTCTTAAATATAAAGACTATGAAATGAGAGTAGGACGAACAGGATTTGTGACTAATATAGGCAACTATGATAGACAATATCCATATTCGGAAACAGATTTTTTTGAGTTTGACAAATTTATGTTTTGTTCCTGGAGAGATAAGCTACATGGAAAGGGTAAAGAGGAAATCCCGTGGGGGGTACAAATTAATTAGTGTAAATTTTACTTGAGAGGAGATAAGGAGTGGCAGAACTTTTTGGTGGGAATGCAGTTTTTGTTTTCTTCTTCGCAATGATAGCAATATATAATTATTCTAATCTGAAAGAATACCAGAGAATAACTATAATATATGTGACAATATATTGCCTAAGAATGACTGATGCGGTAACAACAATAACAGCTTTTATATATTTATCTATAGCATTATTTTGTTTTTTTGAAATACTAACGGATGATGAGAAAAAATTACAGTTTATAATAAATCCAGTATACAAGCTTTTAGATGCACTATATCTATCTTTGGCTCAGTATGCTGTTTTATGTGAAGTTTTATCAATTTCACTGGCAAATTATTTTTGGAAATATTTATTTGAATATAAAATGATTGGTACATGCTATGGTGTAATGTCATTGATTATGATGGTTGTTACCGTGACAATAACACTCCAACAAAGATATGTGGTTAAGATGTATCGTGTATTTGCAAAATATCCTTTGAATGAGTTTGAGGAAGACGAAAAATTAACAGAAGCAAGTACAATATTAGTATCGTTGGAAGACAGACTTTATTACGAAAGAAAAGGATATACCAATTTCTCCTTTAGAGTTGCCAATACAATTATAAGTGAAAGAGTGCCAAGGATTGGTAGTCATAAGTTAACTTATATAAAAAACAAGATTGTAGTAATGATAAAATTGGTAAGAAACGTGATAAAAAATATTATAACATATGATAGAGGGTATTCGACCATACAGATGCAGTTAGTGCGTTCTTTGGGATTGCAAACAGGATATAATTGTGTAGTACGTAGAAAAGTATATGAAATTATGTATTCAAGAATATTTCTTGATGGTTTAATAAAATATTTTGAAACGCATAATTATGATGGTAGACAAAATTTAAAGCAATATTTAGTGTATATTTATTTCCATACAGTAACGACATACTTTGAAGATACGGGATTTATAGATTTTATATCTGCATTGAAGTATCTCGATAAAAAGAAAGTATCAGATATTTCGGATGTTTCAAACGAGGTGATTTTTATAGCATGTATGGGGCTGAGTAAAAATGCGGATTATTGGTCAGAGGGAAAAATTAATGAGTATGTTGGAAAGGTGACTGGAGTTGAACTTGATATAGACAAAATTATGAAAGTGATTCATAAGAAAAACAGAAAAAGAAAGCGGAATCAAAATAAATTATTAGTGGGTAGCTCCCAATATTCCTAAGGTTAAAGTTAGATTAGTTATTTTGAGAGAATAAGTCAGTGGAATAAGTGAAAATAAAGTAGAGATGTGAATGTTAAAAACATATTAAATGGAATTGGTAAAAGATGCTATGGAAAACAATAATATCGAAGATCAAAAAAAACAGGTTAAGATATTGCTGTGGTGTAATAAAATTGCAATAGAGAAGTACTGGAGTAAAATGGTGGGGCAAGCAAAGCGTATTAATAAGGAATGTGGGAAAGTTTAAAAAGAAAGGATAGATTTGACCTGAAAATTGAAAAATATTTGTAATGAGGATGGTGATATAATAGGTGAGAGTACTGGAAGAATATAAAGAATTATATTATAAAGAGATTGAGTATACAGAAAGACTAAATTCTAAAATAAATACATGTGTAACGTTTTTGACAATAATTGGAAGTGGAAATATATTTGTTTGGTCGAAATTAGGCAATGCAGCTTCAGGCATATATTTGTGGATATATTTAATATTGTGCATAATTTCAAGTTATTTATTCATAATTTGCAGTATATTATTTTGCAAATCATACTCGGGATATGAAATACATTATTATCCAATAAAAGAGATGGCTTTAGCTAGCAAAGAGACATATGATCTTGTAACTAATGGACAAATAGATAAGGAACAAGCGGAAAATCATGTAATAAATATGATGGCTGAAAGATATTTGAACGATGCTATATATAATAGAGCGCAAAATCGCTTGAAGAATAAAAGGCATAGATGTTTAATACAATGGATGGCAATAAATTTTCTAATTCTTTTAGTAGATTATGCTGTTAGTATAGTTTTTGACTATGTACAGTAAAAATGTGAAGAGCTGTCAGCGTTGTGAAAGAGGTAAAAAAATGGCGAATAATGAAGAAGAGATTAAATTGACACAGACAACTATTAATGGGGTTCCGTTACCACAAACTCCTAAAGCAGAAGCTATTAACGAATCTTTCAATTTGATTGATGAATCTAAAGTGAATGTTAAAGAAAAAAGAAGATAAGGGTGTTATAAGTAGAAACAATAATTTAGGAAAAATGGGAATCAAAACACTAGGTACATATAATTATCGAGAAAGAGGGAGTATTTATATAAATATTAATAATAATATGAAATACGATACTTCCGTAAATACACAGATTCATGAAATGAATCATATGCATTTAGACAATGCAACTACGTTAGGAAATGTCTTGAAGATGTTAGAGATGGAAAGATGCTGTACACCGACAGAAGACAGAGCACATATTTTGTTGCTAGAAAAATACCAGCAAATTATAAGATATAATACAACAGTTGTACAAGAAATCTATGCAAATGTAATAGAACTTTTGTTGATACAGCATTTAGGCGATGAGAATATGAAAGAAATAGCTTATCAACAAAAAACGGATGATTATAAACATTATTGTGACGTTTTGAAGTTTATTGTGGATGATAAGGAGAAGTCTTATATTGAAAAACATAGAATTATTAACTTGCTGTGCTTCTATGCATTGGCAGTAGAAAAATGTTTTGTGGAAAGTATTCTTGAGATAAAAGATGGGGAGTGGGATTTAAATAAATATTTTTTTGAAAAATTTTGCAATCCTAATAATAGACTCGAATATGCTTTGAAATCTATGAGAGAAAATGATGTAAATAGATTATTTTCGTGTATTAATGAACAAAATGTAGATGAGATATTTGAAGCTTTGTATGCAGTTGGAATTCTAAAATACTCTGAAGATGTACTAAATGAATTAAAGAATTTAAGGAGTTCTATAGATAATGGATATTTAAATGAGGACCAAGCAGAAATTTTAATGGATATTTATCAAAGACAATTAGAAGAACGTATTAAGGTTTTTGATTTTGGACTTTTGGAAAAGTTAGAGAATACAATAGAGAATTTTACTCAATTAAAAAACAAAAATGTATGTATTTTAAATCCTAGGAATAAAGGACACGATAAAAATAAGTTAAATGTTTATATACATGAGTGTGGTGAATATAAATGCTATCAAAGTGATATAGAAGTAGTTAATACATGTATAGAAGATTTTAATTGCGTTTGTATTCCAAGTGCAGATTTCTCGTTTAATGATAAGCAACCAAAATATTTCCCACGAAACAGGAAACTCTTTGTTTTGTTTAATGATTATTCAGAATGCAATTATTGGATAAAACAACATGTTACAAATGGAGATTTCTATATAGGCGACTTATATAATAAGGAAATTAATAACTTCTTTTCCATTTTAATATTTGCAGATAGGTTGCAAAAGGGGATTATCTATTTTTTTCCTACGACTAAAATTCTTGCAAATCGAATTGTAGAAGAAAATAAATTATCGGATAGGATTACTTATTCAAGTGAAAGGGCATTTCTCACAGTCATAGCAGGTTTGGGAACAAAGGCCGATATGTTAAGGGATATTCAATGGATTTTTGCATTTATAGTAGGAAGTAAAGGAACTTATAATCCCCAAGAGGACTCTACAGCACAATTGAGTCATGATTTAGTTGTAAATTTGTTTAATGCATCTCTTGATCCTTTAGAAGTGGATAATTACTATTTAAAATATATTTTACCAACTGAAAGGACGGTAGGAAAACCATTTTTTATTCCGATGTTTTTTGAAGATGGGCATAATACAGGTAGTATATATACATGTAATGAAAAATATATTATTTTGTTTCTAAATAAAAATATAGGAAAACAATGGCTATTGAAGTATTGGCGTAGAAAGGAAGATAAGGAAACGCCAATTGTAGTTGGATTAGATAAAGTGTATTGGAATGAATTGGAACCTAGATTAAAAAAAATAAATAAGAAAATAATGTTATGTATATGTGTATTACCAACTGAAAATTCGGATATATACAAGGAATTTTCTCTACAACAATTAAATGAAATTATTGAGTAAGCGGTGAAGCGAGTTTGAAAAGTAAATTTTTGGTGTTAAGGTAAATTGTAAAACATTTGAGTCACGTTAATTTTTGAATTTTATACAGTATACTCTGTTAAGGAAATTGTGGTGTGACCAAAGGCATTGCAAGATGGACGGTCAGAATAATTTGACAGTGATGATGGAGACTAAGAATATCAGTCAAAACTGAGGATAGTATAGATGCGGATGGCACAGCCATTGATATGGAGTCTCTGAAGTCCATGAAAATGTGTGGATTTATAAAGAATAATGTTGATGTGATGATTGCCAGCCCTTCTGGGCTGGCAATTAATGATTATGGGAAAAGAAAAGAGAAATCTAAGGTGCAAGAGAATATTCTGTGAACATTTCAATGTATGTTGCCAGAAAGAACAGTCCTATGATTATAGGTGTTGCTGATGGTAACTGCTATATTGCTTCAGATGTGTCAGCTACATTAAAGTATACAAGAAAGGTATATTATATTGGCAATATGGAGCTTGGACGTCTGGCTGATGGAAAGACTACATTCTATAATCTTGATGGCGATGAGATCCAAAAAGATCTTGTTGAGATCAAGTGGGATGCTGAAGCTGCAGAGAAGGGCGGATATGAGCACTTCATGATGAAGGAAATTTCTGAACAGCCAAAGGCTATTCAGAATACTATGAATTCTAAGATGAAGGATAGCAGAATAGATCTGAGTGATGTAGGACTTAGTGAGGATGATATTAAAAACATTTCTCAAGTTATTATTGTAGCCTGTGGTTCTGCATATCATACAGGAGTGGTAACACAGTATGTGTAAATGTCAATGAAAAAGTTTACCAGTGAGGGTGCGGATATTTTCTTTGTGGGACATGGCATAGATTATGCTATTTGCCTTGAAAGAAGTCTCAAGCTTAAGGAGATTAGTTATATACATTCCGAGGCATATGCTGCGGGCGAATTGAAGCACGGAACGATAAGTCTTTTTGAGGATAGAATTCTTGTAATTGGTTCACTGACACAGCCTGAGCTTTATGAGAAAGCTATCAGTAACATGGTTGAATGTAAGAGCCGTGGAGCTTCGCTTATGGTGCTTACGACAGTTGGTAACTATTCAATAGAAGAATACAGCAGAAATTACCGTATATGTTCCTAAGACGGATGAACATTTCGCTGCCAGTCTGGCGGTAGTGTCTCTTCAGCTATTGGGGTATTATGTGTCTGTCGCAAGGGGGCTTGATGTGGACAAGTCAAGGAATCTGGCGAAGAGTGTTACGGTGGAGTAGAAATTAAATAGATTACGAAATGCGATTGCCAGCCCGGTGGGCTGGTAATTGGTGTTTATGGGGGATATATTTGATATACTATACATTATGGATTTCAATATAGTTGTATGATATATTATATAATGATGCGGCGTGTAAACGAATAAGTGCTAGAGGACAATTGTAATATAAATATATAGTAGATACCATTGCATTAATAGAAAATTAGGTATAAAGGAGAGGGGAATATACGATGAACAAACAAGAAGAAATATACTTTGCAGCCTTATCCAAGGATAGAGAAGAAATAGCAAATGTCTTAGAACGCCGAGCAATTAGAGGATATAAAGATAGTGTGGTAGAAAAATATTCTGACCAGGCACATTTTATTTATGAGTTGCTCCAAAATGCCGATGATACTTGTGCTACAAGGGCAAGATTTATTTTGGAAGAAAACAGATTAATTTTTGCTCATAATGGTACTAGATATTTTTCGGTTTCTGATCCAAAAAATGAAGATATGGACTCTAATAATAAAACTCTTGGTGACATAAATGCTATTACTTCTATTGCAAATTCAAATAAAACAGATGCTTCAATAGGAAAGTTTGGCGTGGGATTTAAGGCGGTATTTCAATATACACAGACGCCACATATTTATGATCCGAGCTTTAAATTTAAGATTGAAAGATTTATTGTACCAATTCCATTAGACGATGATTTCCCGGGGAGAAAAACTGATGAGACGTTGTTTGTTTTTCCATTTGATCATCAGGAGAGAACTGCATACGAGGCATATGACGATATATCTAATAAGCTAAGAAACCTGTCATTTCCGCTCTTGTTTTTAACTAATCTTAAGGAGATTGAATTTGAATTTGATAATACTTTGGGACTTTATGGTAAGAATGTCAGAAAAACGATAAAAATGGATGGTACTGTTGCAGATAACATAGTACTTACACAGAATTCGGGGGAAGATATATATGATGAAGAATTGTGGCTTTTTTCACGTTATGACGAATATGAGAGGAGATATTCAGTGGGTTTCTTTATGGATAATGATGGGCATTTAAAACCAGTTAATGAGCCTGCATTTTGCTTTTTCCCGACAAAAGAAGTAACTAACTTAAATTTTATTTTGCATGCCCCGTTCCTATTAACTGATAGCAGAGAAGGCATTCGTGCTGGTGTTCCTCATAATGAGTATATGATTAAACGTTTAGCAGTGTTGTCAGCTGATGCACTCGAATATTTAAGAGACATTGGTGTTAAAAATCATAAACATCTTATAGATGATAAAATTGTAGATATTATTCCCGTAGATAAAGAAATTTTTAGTGATCCTGCTGATAAGCGTAGGGTGTCATTTCTTCCGTTTTACGAGTTTATAAAAAAGAAGTTTGAAGTATCTGAGCTTATTCCAACGGCTGATGATTATGTTATGCCGAATAATGCATATTGGGCTGCAGTTCCGCAGCTGCCACAGCTATTTAGTAATACCCAGCTAGGAGAAATTGTTGAAAATGAGGATGCACAATGGGCATTTATTTCGTATGGACGTGATGAGGTTCAAAGAAATAATAAGGCCTTATTTAATTATATAGATACTCTTGTAAAAACAAATCTTAATGAAGATTCAATTATCAGTGGTAGAACAAAAAATTTCTTTTATAATCGTTTAGGAATTAGGCAATCACTTGAAAGTGTAAAAGGTATTAATGCGGCTTTTATAGAAGGACAAAAGATATCCTGGTTACATGATTTTTATAAGTGGCTTTCGGAAACTAAACATAGAAAAGAGCTGGCAGCTGATAAGCCAATATTTTTAGATCAAAATGGAAAAGCAGTAGCAGCTTTTGACGACGAGAAACAATTAGTACTCTTTCTTCCAGTAAAGAGTGTTAAAGGATATAAGGTTGTTAATGATGAGTTGTTAAAAAATAAAGATACTATTGAATTTATTAAATCTATAGGTATTAAGCAACCTTCATTAAAAGATCAGATTTATAATATTATTTTGCCCCAATACACAGGCGGTGCAAATATAGACACCAAGGAACACTTCATGATATTTTTCAATTATTATTGTAAATGCACTACGGAAGAACTTGAGAGGTTTATTGATTTAATAAAGTCATATGATTTCTTGGAATATTACGAGGATGGTGTCAAACGTAGAGGAAAAGCTTCTGATATGTATATGCCAACTGGTGAGTTGGTTCGTTACTTTGCAAGCAAACCTTCTACAAGATTTATTGATTTAGATACTTACAAAATAATGGTAGGAAAGGCAAAGGAAAAATACCTGATTTCTTTTTTGACTGAATTAGGCGTTAAATCTTCACCATCAGTTTTCGTAGATATTAGCGATGGCTATTATAGTAAGTCATCTGAGCAGTTTGTTGATGGTTTATGTGAAATAATAGAAGCTGTGGCAGAATCTAAGAATTTCGATTTATCTGCATTTTTGTGGAAACAACTATGCATAATGACAGAAACAAATAAGATAAATTATAGCTTGTTAAAAAAGACACTAGGAACCAGACCTGATGGACGTTATAATTTTAGAAATGAATATGTGGACTCAACCACAAAGAATAAACTGATAGGGGAAAAATGGCTTGTAAATGATGAGGGGGTATTTGTATCTGCAAAGGAACTTAAAAAAGCTGAGTTGTCAGCTATTTACGATTTAGAAAACGAGGGTGCTGTCAGTCTTTTATCAATATTAGATATTCATGATACTCAGGAATATGTAGACGAGGATGAGAATGAAGATGAAAGTTACCTTACAGACTCACAACGTGAAAAAATAGCATTTGCAAATAAGCTTAAATCCATGGGAATAGATGAAGAGGATTTGGAGGATTTTCAGGAATTTAAGCGTATGAAGGAAGCTCAAAAGAGAGCCGCACAGTATGAAAAAAATAATATTGGAGTGATTCATTCGGCAGCAACTAGTTTAGGAACGGAGAATATAGATGATCTTTTTGAAGATGAGAAAGCTAATGAGGAAAGGAATGATACGTCAACACCCCAGAGCAAGAAGAAAATTAATAAAGCAACCACAAATGTAATTAAGGATATAGCGAGAAGAACCAAAGGAATCGGTGTAATCCCATCTATGGCTATGACAGTAAAGGATAATGACGATGTTGATGAAGATGAGTATATGCCATCAGCGGTTGATTATAGTAAGAAAATAGAAATAGCTAAACAAAAGAGTGCAGAAGAAATTGATAAAATTACATATTTTGAAGAATTACAAAATAAAGCTCTTACAGTTGAGAGATATTCATATGCTTGGTTTACAACTTTACTTGAAATGGAATGTATTAACAGTGGTGAGATCAATTCTAGGAGTAGAGAAGTATCAATAAGCTTTGCAAAAGTTGAAAGAGAACCAGGAACTAAACGTATACTTGTATTAAGAAATCCAAATCGGTATATTCCTCAGTTTATGGAGGAACTTGCAGATATCCCGTTAATACTGCATATGGGTAGCAAAACAAAGACTATAGCGATAGAAGTAGCAAATATTAAATCATACACTCTTCGTGTAAAAATGAAAAACATAGAGGCAATTGATGATATTGAGTTGAATCTGGTTACATCAGCAACAATTGACGCCAAGAGTCCAGCATTCTTATTAGAAGAATTGCGTAAGCGATTTGCAGAATTTGGATATGATGATAATTTTAACATGCAGGAAAATTTATGTAAAAATATAGAGTTTGTATTCGGACCTCCGGGAACAGGTAAAACGACTCATTTGGTAAAGAATGTGTTATTACCTATAATGAAGAATAGTAGGGAGTGTAAGGTCCTTGTCCTTACACCGACTAACAAATCAGCTGATGTACTTGCAAGGAGAATTATGGAAGTATCAGGTAATGATACATCATACAAAGATTGGTTAGTAAGATTTGGATTGACCGGTGACGATGAAATCGAGCAGAGCACGGTTTTAAGAGAGAAAACTTTTGACATTAGAACACTTCCTAAGAATGTGACAATAACAACAATTGCAAGATTTCCATATGATTTCTTTATGCCAGAAAATTCACGAATATTTTTGTATGGCTTAAACTGGGATTATATTGTTATTGATGAGGCATCTATGATTCCTATCGCAAATATTGTATTTCCACTATATAAGAAGACTCCAAAGAAATTCATTATTGCAGGTGATCCTTTTCAGATAGAGCCTATTACATCAGTTGATCTATGGAAAAATGAAAATATATATACAATGGTTCATTTGGAATCATTTGTAAAACCCGAAACGGTTCCGTATCAGTATAAAGTTGATTTATTGACAACACAGTATCGTAGTGTTCCTGACATTGGATACATCTTTAGCAATTTTGCATATGGTGGAATATTAAAACATTATCGTAATGCGAATAGCCAGCGACAATTAAATGTTAGCAATGACTTAGGTATAGAGACTTTGAACATTATTAAATTTCCAGTAAGTAAATATGAGAGTATTTACCGTTGCAAAAGGTTACAGCATAGCAGTTCTTATCAAGTCTATTCTGCAATATTTATATTGGAGTACATTTGTTATTTATCATATGCTATTGCAGAAAATAATTCGGGGGAGCTATTTAAAATAGGTGTTATAGCTCCGTATAGAGCTCAGGCTGACATGATTGATAAATTGCTAGCAGCTAAACAGTTACCCAAAGAGGTAGATGTTCAGGTTGACACTATTCATGGATTTCAAGGGGATGAATGTGACATTATATTTGTTGTGTTTAATACACCACCATCGATATCATCTTCGAAGGAAATGTTTTTAAATAAGAAGAACATTATTAATGTATCGATTAGTAGAGCGAGGGATTACTTATTTGTAGTAATGCCAGATGACGATACAGAAAATATAAGCAATTTACATCTTGTAAGGAAAGTTGAAGGGCTTATACAAAGTACAGATGCCTGGAATGAATTTGATTCACCTGATTTGGAAGAAATTATGTTTGGAGACTCAAAGTACATTGAAAATAATGCGTTTTCCACAAGTCATCAGAGTGTTAATGTTTATGGTATTCCTGAGAAAATCTATGAGGTTAGGACGGAAGATGAAGCTGTAGATGTTCAAATATATAGAAGCGTTGAGGAGAAAGATAAAGTGTAGACCATTTGATATTGGAGAACTTTTGGATGAGAAGGCGATGATGGTAAAAATTCTTCTGACGAATGGTACTTAGGATGGCATGCCATATAAAGAGGATGATTGCGAACATATGTATGAGAGAAATTGTAAAAGTTCCACAGTGGGTGTGCCTACTGTGGAACTTTTAGGGTAATTATATGTAAGTGTTCAATATAGTGACTTTATCTTTGCTTGAGAAATATGTTGGTATGAATAGTTAATATTTTTCGAAATCACTATCTGCAAGTTTTGCGTAAGAGTCAATTAACTGCTGTATGGTATTAAGGAATTCCTTCTTTTTTGAAAAACTTATGTTCGTAAGAGGAGACAAATCTAATGCCATATATGCCAAGCTAAAGGAGTTTGATTCCTTTAGATTAATAATTATATGTTCAAGTTTGTTATTAACATAATCAATGTCTTTTTCTGATAAATAAAAAATACCGGCATTTAAGTCGTTTATAAGCTGTCTATTTTTAAAATCAAATGAGCTTAACTTGCTTTCTATTTCAATTTCATTATTGGCTGCAATTATTGCTTTTTGCTTTTCTGAAATAGTATATATTTTATATTTGTTTAACAGTTTTTGCGTTTTCTTTTTTAAATTATCAATATCGTACTGAGTTAATAAGGTCTTAATTTTTTTCTCTTTGATTTTATACAAATGATAGACAATAGTAAATAAAAATAAATAGGAAGTTTTATCAATAGACTTGCTTATGATGTTTGATAATAAATCCCTGTTTAGTTTAACAAGTATATATGTCCTATTAATGCTATGACTATCAGCCTCGTTATATGAGTACCAATAATTATACTGTATGTGATTTATATCTATATTGCGCTCAATAAGAAAATGTTCATCTAAGTCTTCGTTTGAATTTATATATTGTGTTAATTCAGTAGAAGTTATATCAAGACTTTGAATTTGACTTGAGACAAAATTTATATATTCTTGGGGAATGGGTATTTTTCTATCAATCCAATCAAAATTTAAAATTGTTGTGGATTTATCAAGTTCGTTTATATCCATTTCTTTAATATTTGTCTCTATAAATAATTCATATCCATTCTCCTGACCTGTTATGAAATTTAGAATCTTTGATAACTCTTGCTTCCTTACTTGCTTTATTTGCCCATTTTCTAATTTTGAAATGTAGGCAGCACTTTTGTGTATGTGTGTTGCCACATCTTTAGCTTTTATGTTATTTTTTAACCGAAAATCTTTTAGTTTTTGACCTAAGTCAGGATCAAAGAATATTAATGTATCTGTCATTGCCATAATGTATCACCTCATTCACAAATTTACCATTAAAATGTAAAATAGTCAACTAAAATATAGTTACGGTTAAGAAAATTACCGTTGTAACAGTTAATTTAATAAAAATGTTGACAAATGCAATATTGGTGGTATACTACGATTAGGATAACAATTTAAAAAAGGTTTGAGAAAGAGTTGCAGCAATTTCTCAAACCTAAGAGTATCAACAAAACCTAAACAAAATGTTAATACACACTATTTCATATTCTAACCTATGTTTGGGTTATAGTCAATTGTTTCTTTTATTCTTTGGCTAGTATGTGGGTTTTCTCACTGATTCAGCTGATTCCAGTTAAATTGTTGTTAGAATTTTTATGAAGAGGTGATGTTTATTTGAATTACTAATTTAGAACTTTATTTAGTACAAGTATATACTGCTGGTACAGGAAGATACATATACTAGGCAAATAATTATAAAGGAGAAGAGGTCAGAACCTCGTGAGATTACTCTATGAGATTTTATAAGTATAAGTCATTAGAAAAAATAGAATATATTATAGACATGATAGAAAATAACAGACTATATATGCCAAGAACTTTGGAGTTGAATGATCCACTCGAAGGAATTTGTAAAATGAATTTTGGGTTTGTTGGTTGCAGTTATTATCATGGAACAGGCACAATTCATCCTTGCTATGGTAATACGCTCAATACATATAGGGTGTTAGCTCTGGCATCAAGGAAGGACAGTGTTGTCATGTGGGCTCATTATGCAGATGAGTTTAAAGGAATATGTGTGGAGTTTGAGAATAACGCAGCGAGTCTGCAAGAGGCAAAACCGGTAATATATACAGACGAGCGAATTGACTCTAAGGTATTTGAAGGCTCATTTGACGAGTTGGCTTACAATGCATTACAGAGAAAGGCTTTGGAGTGGTCGTATGAGGAAGAGTACAGAATTATAAAAAAGATAGATGAAACAGATGAATATATTAACTTACTTCCTAATGAAATTAAATGTATTTACATAGGTTATATGGTACCAAAAACAATAAAGATGTTTCTAGCTGACTGGTGTAGGTATCATAACATTGAAACAAGGATTATGTTTGTTAATCCATATAGATATGCTTTGGAAGACGTATCTTTAAAGGATTACTTGGAGAAATGCAATGAATATGATGGAACAATGTATAAATGTGGATAATGTTTGTGTAAATAGATAGACAATTGTGGTTATTTAAAATGTTGTCTGAAATGTTATTCCTTAGGAATATTATTCCAGACAGTAGCAATAGCACATGTTTAGTAAAACTAATTTGGTCAAAAAAGGAGTTATCATCATGAAATTAAAAAGGCAATTTAAGGATTTTTATAATGAAATATGTATCCATGAAGAAAGTGAAGATTTAAGAGAAAAAAGAGATACTTTACAAAAAGATATTGAAGACAAATTCCCCGATGAGATGAAAAATCACGGTATTGAATTGAAAAAAAGTGATATAGAGATTTTTGATCAGGGAAGCTATAAGTATAGTACAACGATTAAATCTCTAATTATAGATAGAGATGTTGCAGTTATGATTCCTTTAAATATTGAGAAATACTCAGACACAAGAAAGATAAAGGGATATCTTCGCGATGCATTGAATCATGTCGCAACAAGAAATCCTAAGATTAAAGAACCGTGTGTTAATGTACCATATTATGAGAATGGAAAAGAGTGGATGCACATAGATTTGCCGTTATATGCAAAGTGTGACGATAAAGTGTATTTAGCGAGAGGAAGAGAGTTTGCTGATATATATTCATGGGAATTGGCAGATCCCAAAGGATTAAACGATGATTTATGTGGAAAAATTAACAAGAATGAGCAGTTGCGACGAATAATTCGATATATAAAAAAGTGGAGAAATGATAAATATGAAAATTCCACGTTGGATCATGAAATTCCACCAAGCATTGGACTTACATATTTAGCTTGTGATTGTTTTGTTTCCTCTTTCACATCGGAGGGCGAGGATGATTTGATGGCATTGCAACAGACAATGTCAAATATAAAAAATGAGTTTACATTAACATATGAAGATGGAAAACTTGTGAAAGCAGATATATCAAAAAAGCTTCCCGTAGTTCCGTTTACAGACGTTTTTCAGAAGATGAAAGATGCCAGTGATAGTTATGGAATAACGTTTTATAATCGCCTTTCAGTGGCAGTTCAAAATTTAACAAATGCTGTTAATGTTGAATCTGAGCATGATGCTGGAAATTACGTTAAGAAAGTGTTGGGAGAAGAATTTAGAGTTCCAGCAAAGGAAACAACCTCAGCAGCATCAAAAAATAAAAAGGAGCACAGCTTTGGATAGACGGAAAGTAGTTTTAAGAATATTAGATTCGTATGAAGAAATTACGATTACTGACCAACAGGATGACTTTGTGTTTTTTGAAATAGGAGGAAAAGAGTATATATTTTGGTATCCTGAAAGAGATCAGGATACCAGCAGTCCAGTTATATTTGTAAAAAATGATAGTTCATATGATTATCCCCATATTTTGCCAACAGGTATTCCGTTAGATAAAAAATTCGAAAATAAGTATAGGTATATATGTTTGGATGAGAATGATAGCGTAATTCATTTTTTACAAACTTTTGAAGAAAAGATAAAGGATTCGATTGAGAAGCTGATACACTTGATATCATTATCTAAATTTGAAAGAGAAGAAGAATTTCAAAAAGAATTTTTGTTTTATTGGAATCAAGTAGCTGAAAATATAGGTAATTGTAGTCTATATATTGGAACAGAAAGAGAGTTTCAAAAATTAAATGCTTATATAAATAATGATGGAGAATTTCGTTTTGTAGCAAGTGGAATATGTTTGAATGATGCAAATATGAAAGTTAATGGACGCAAAAAATGGAACCACCTATCACAACTTCCAGTGTTTTATATTCCAATTACAGATAAACGAAGAGTATTGCCGCCAACTAGAGATAAGAAGTGGAATGCGGAAAATATTATAATGATTATTAATGGAAAACAGTTTAATCGTATATCACATGAGAGCTATGTGAAGTTGGAGCGGGAAAAAGTAAAAACAAAATATATAGGACTTGTATTTGATATAGAGATTAATGGAAATTATATTGATTTTGCAGCAATTATTAAATTTAGAAGTGCAAAGAACGATACATTGTTTAATAAGTTGAAGCAAGAAATTGTTGATGTAGTGCCTATAGTAAGTAGGAGAAAGGATTATTATTATTTGTGTAAACAGATAGGAAACGATACTACGTTATTAGATAAAAAAGTTTTATTAATAGGTGCAGGTTCTTTAGGAAGCTATGTAGCAAGAGAATTAGTGAAAATAGGAGTGAGAAGACTTACAATATATGACAAAGAACGGTTGGAGGAGGAAAATCTGTTAAGGCATACAATGGATGGTTGGGGAGTGAATCATTCAAAAGTGCTTGGCTTGAAATGTGAACTGGAGCGTATTCATCCAGAGATTCATATTAATGCAATAGAAAAGGATATAGATAAGAATTCTCTTGTTGAAGAAGAGAAAAATGCAGATGTAATTATTTGGACGGTAGGATCGAGTGATATTCAGTGGGAAATGAATAGGACATTGAAAGAACAGAAGTGTAATGCAAGGGTTATATATACGTGGCTGGAAGCTGGAGGGGAAAACAGCCATATTTTATCAATAGATTACAATAAACAAGGTTGCTTTCAATGTTTATTTACTGATAATAAAGGTGACTTGATTAACAATAAGGCAAACAATGTTTCAGAAATAGATGTTAATGCTCTAAAAATCAGAAACGGTTGCGGAGGAACAAGAGTTGCTTATGGGAATGCAGTGTTACTGAGGACTACAGCTGTATTGCTGGATGTTATTAAAAAAAATTTTGATAAAGCTGAATATGCGAACAATTTAATTAACATTACACCAACAGCTGTGATAGATGTCAAAGATACATTTGTGGAAGGAAAATGTGGGTGTTGCGGAGATGGAGATATCTAATACTTAAAAAAATGAAATTGCCAAATGGGAAGGTCGTAGATATATTATCATCAGTTTTTGGGGGAAATAGGGAAATGGTTGCAGGATAACGGTGGTAAAAAAAGAAGCGGGTGGTTATATAGTAGGATATTAACATTATGAAACAGAAAACATCACATGGAAACAAATTTCACATCCATATAGTCTGGATATTCGAAAGTCGACTTCTTTTTCAATAAGGGATCCAAGGTATAGTTAATTCCTAACAAGGTGTATGGGAGAAAGAAGTTTTTACATGGGAGTATGGCATACGTATCCACAAAAGATTCTAGGACCATCGTTTGCGGCTTGAGAAGACTGGTACGAAACTCTGGAGGTTGATAGAACTGGATGTGAATATGTGTTTTTTATTATTGCGGGATTTTAGGAGATACGAATTGGGGTAGAAGATTTTAAAGAAAAAATATTATTGAGATATTTGAGTGCAAGAAAGTAGGTGGTTTATATCAAATATAAAGTAAAGTGGAGAAAAGTATTTTCAGCGATAGTAAGTGTTGGGATGTTATGGACAACATTTAAAATATTATTGATCCTGGCATATGAAATAAAAGGCTATTTTAAGTGGTTTATGCCATTGTTAGGTTATAATCAAGATACACCATGTTATTATTTGGTTAATGAAATTAATAAAAATAAACATGGGAATATGTATTTAGGGATAATATTTGTAATTGTAGGAAGCATATTTGTTCTATCATTTTTATGGTTAATACAACAAAATATTGGAAAGAAGTTGCTTATTATTGAACATTCTTCTTTACAAAGCATGAGTTTTTCTTATGACAAGGAAGAGTTAGAAGAGTATGTTATAAAAAAAATACCAATTAATCAGTATAAGACAATAAGTGATTCAACATTGTCGTTAGAAGCAAAAGTATCATTACTAATAACAGAAATTTGTAATGTTTTACCAAAGATAAACAATTATGTGGCAAAGCATTATCAAGTAGGGTATGCAGGGATACCGGTAGGTAATATACCATCTGCATTTATGCTGGGATATGAATTGGATGATGCAAACAAGAAATTATATTTCCATAAAAATAGGAATAATCCATTAGACGATAATTTTCACATTTTAAAAGATGTACATAGTTCAATAAAAATGCGGTTAAACAAACAAGAAAATGATGAATGTGATAGTGGCGACTTGATGGTAATAATACAATTAACTCAGCCGATTAAAAATACTGATTTAGCAGGAATTCTAGAAAGTAATGATTATATTTTAAGATATGAGGTACCCGAACAAATTGATTATGATATCATTGAGTCGGCAGAGCAGGCAAATAATTATGCACAGCAAATTGTTAACGATATAGCAGAAGTGCAAAAAAAATCAAATATTTGTAAAATTAAAATATGCATTGCTGCTTCAAGTGCTTTTGTTTTTGCATTGGGAACTAAATTTAGCAAAACACAGAATATAGATATTGTCGTATATCAGTTTGATAAAGATAAATATTCGTGGGGAATTAATGTTACAAATAGAACAGTAGTGATAAATAATTTGTAGTGATGAGGTAATAAGAAACGAGAGATGGGGATGAGTTTAGTAAATATCCCAGAGATAAAGAGGTCGGTAATTGAATTTAGAGAGAAGTTTTGGAAAACTTTATATATTGTAAGGAAACTATTGAAAGCGGGCTTGAAGCATTTAAATCTATCAGTGAAGTATAACCGAAGTATATATTTTCATTGGATAGATTAGATTGTTCAAGAGATAGTATTTCATATGTAATTCTTGTTAGGAAAAGTAAATATCAATGTAAGCTAGGGACACTTAAATTAAAATGTACCCATGGGGGAGTAATGGGGGCATAGAGGGGGCAGGTACAAGTGAATGGATTATTCAATCCATGGTGCCGTTGTATATGGTAGTCATGAATATGTGGGGGACCGCGGGAATTCCAGGATGTGTTGGAAGCAGGATTTGCAGAGCTTTTGAGACGGAGTTCCTTATTCCTACATTTATAGGATGGCTTCTGTATGAGAAGAAGCTGTTTTGGAATTTATAAAGATAATGTTAATGTGATGATTGCCAGCCCTTACGGGCTGGCAATTAATAATTATGGGAAAAGAAAAAATAGTGGAAAACCATAGCCACAGTATACAATATTATGATTTGTTATAACAAACAAGATGCAATATTGTGATATGCGAAAATATTACTATGTTAAGAAAGAAGTGAATAAGATGATTTTCAGAAAAAAGAAGAAAACAACTGAAAGCCCGTCCCCAATAGATACAATCATAGTTATTGGAAACGGATTTGACAGATGGCAAGGGCTGAATACATCTTATGCGGATTTTCAGACATATTACCATGAACACTTGGATGAAATTTTGAAAAGGCTCCATATCAAAAAGCACAAGTATATCAGTCCTGACGGTACGGCCGAAGAATGGTCAGATGTAGAGTTGATTTATGGAGACCCATTTGAGCCAGGGGAACTTGATAACGAATTTTGGAATAACTTTGAAAACTCATTGGCTGATATCGATGCAGAAAGACTTAATCTTTTCTTTGGAAAAGAGAGAAGTGATCTAAAAGACATGCGAAGGTCGATCCGTAATGCAAAAAGAATTTTAACAGAGGCTTTTTGTGGATGGATCGCCACAATTTCTATCACAGAGGAAGATGCAGGGTATCAGTTTGGAGATAACTGTGTGTTCATCAATTTTAACTATACAGATACGCTTCGAAAACGCTTTGGCGTCGATGAAATGAGAGAATTTCATATACATGGTGAGGCCACAGACAAAAAATCTATTGTTTTTGGGCACAATCGACATCCGCAGGAACCGGAAACGCTGCTTGCCCAAATGGGTGGACGTTTTTGGGGATTGCATTTGGTGGATGAAATCTTATATGAAACAGATAAGCATTGTCAGGACAATATCCAGATCCTGTGCATGTTCCTGGCAATGAATGGAGTAATGTGTGAGGAGATTAAAGATATCTATGTCTTGGGACAGTCGATGAGTCCTGTGGATATTGAGTATTTTGATTTCCTGATGAAATGCAGTAAAGTGCCGTCCTTATACAATGCGGAAGAAGAATCAGGTGAACTTGAGGCAGAAGATGAATTGGATGAGCTGGATGAACTGAATCAGCGAATGCAGTTCATAATTGATGAGATTGGATATCACAATACAGCGAATGAAAATGCCGCAAATGCCATGGAAAGATGGCAGCAAAGGGAACAAGCTGCGAGAAACGAGCAATATAGCAAAGAATTCCTGAAGATGTTTGGTAAGCCCGCAAAGACGGAACTGGATTCCGTAAAGGTTGCGCCTAGAACAGAAGATGCGAAGTGGCATATTTCTTATTTCGGAGATACGGATAAGGAATGGAAAGAAATTGTGATGAAAGAGCTAGGTTGTGGTAACTATCAATTATATCCAAGTATAGATGAATGTATTTCTAAGTGGAAAAAGTGATTGTATTTGGAAGGGCATGTGTCTACATGGCTGTGTTGCTTAAAGATAGGGGTAATAAGAGATATTTTATTAAAGAGTTTGAAACTGCTTCAAATATGTAGTTTGCTTCGGCAGGATATCTTCAATAACACATCACGTTGTTTCGAAGGTGAGCATGCATACGATTTATTGGTTTAGTTTGCCTTGTTTAAACCGATTGAATCAGCAATTGAATATTCTTGTGCGGCAGAGCCGCCTGTCCAGTGTTGAGTGAGCCACCTGTCCAGATGAAATGAGCCGCTTTTAAATATTCTTGTGCGGTGTAACGCCGCCAATCCGGCAGACGGGAAACCGTCTGTCCGGACGAGCGGGAACCGCTTAATGTATGAGTTTACTCATACAATGATTTATCTAGGCCATACACCTCTCGCATGGATCTGTCATGTTCAGCATCAATGAAAGACAGAAATCATTGTTCTTATCATCTATGTGTTCCGGGATTTCTGTAAGAAGATAATTAAAGTATTCATACAGTCTGAGCTTGTTTGCTTTTGATGGAGAATAATATATATCCCCCACAACCACATAAGAGGTAGATTATAGAATTAATCCCGCTTAAAAATATCTCTTGTATAAACCTTATCATTTACATCATCGAGACATGAATCATATCTATTGGCAATGATAGCATGACTTTTTTTCTTGAACTTCTTAAGGTCATTTACAACCTCTGAACCGAAGAATGTCTCTCCATTTTTTAATGTTGGTTCATAGATTATGACCTTTGCACCCTTTGCTTTGATTCTTTTTATGACGCCTTGGACGGATGATTGGCGGAAGTTATCTGAGTTGCTCTTCATTGTCAGACGATATACACCTATGACACATTCTTTTTCCTGTTCAGGGGAAAAATCACCGCGATCATAGTAACCGGCCATGTTAAGAACCCGGTCTGCGATAAAGTCTTTTCTAGTTCTGTTGCATTCTACTATTGCAGATATTATATTCTGAGGAACGTCGTTGAAGTTTGCCAGGAGCTGCTTGGTGTCTTTTGGCAGGCAGTATCCGCCATAACCGAAGCTTGGATTGTTGTAGTGGCTGCCGATACGAGGATCGAGACATACTCCATCGATGATCTCCTTAGTATTAAGTCCTTTTGTTTCTGCATATGTATCAAGCTCGTTGAAATATGACACACGGAGAGCAAGATAGGTATTTGCGAAGAGCTTTACTGCCTCGGCCTCTGTGAATCCCATGAACAGAGTATCTATATTTTCTTTTATGGCACCCTGCTGAAGTAATGCAGCGAATGTATGCGCCTTGTCAGTAGATTCTTCATCGCATGACACGATAATTCGTGATGGGTAGAGATTGTCATACAAGGCCTTTGACTCACGGAGAAATTCCGGACTGAATATTATGTTATGTGTATTGTATTTTTCCCTGACGGATGCAGTGTAGCCGACAGGAATAGTTGATTTGATAACCATGGCAGCATCTGGATTGACCTTAAGCACAAGCTCAATTACGGCCTCTACTGCTGAGCAATCGAAGAAGTTTTTCTTACTGTCATAATTGGTAGGTGCAGCGATTACTACGAAATCAGCATTCTTGTATGCTTCTTCACCATCTAACGTTGCGGTGAGGTCAAGATCCTTCTCCGCAAGATACATTTCGATGTAGTCATCCTGAATAGGAGATTTCTTATTATTTATGAGTTCAACTTTTTCTGGAATGATGTCAACTGCAGTCACGTGATTGTGCTGTGCAAGAAGAATTGCTATTGACAGTCCTACATATCCGGTTCCCGCTACTGCTATATTATATTTTTTGTTGAGTACAGCTGCATTTGCTGTCTTTTTCTCTTCTTCAAATAGGTCAACGACTTCGAAGTCCAAGGCTTCAGCAAGTGCCTGTGAGAGATTCTTGTCTTTTCTCTTTGTTGTGATGGTATCGACCATCTTTGTTGTGGATAGTTTCTTCATACGTAGAATCCTCTCTTTTAGCTGATGGGTGTTAGGCCACGGTTGATATATTACTAGTCTGCAATTCTGAATGACGATTGCTGCGTTAATAACATGATGCCTTCCAGAATACTGATGTTTATGGCGACAAGATAGCACTTGGGGGGAGGGATTGTCAATGGGGAGGAAGATAGAGATTTTCGTTTGTAGTGGTTTCAAAGTATGCTATCATTAAGATAGTATATTTTGAAACCTTTTTTAATTTTATAGGAAACTTTGTTTGTTCTATAAAGAGGAGAAGACATGTTAGATATTATTGTGGTAGAAGATAATAAAGAGATTGGCAAGCTGCTTTTTGATTTCTTACAGAAAGAACACTATACAGTCAGTGTTGTCGATACGGGAGAAAAGGCGATTGCGTTATTTGAACGATATGGAGCCAAATTAGTGATTCTTGACCTGATGCTTCCGGGAATAGATGGATTTGCTGTATGTTCCAGAATCCGTGAGAGCTCCAATGCGCATATTCTGATTGCAAGTGCCAGAACACAGAAAGAGGATAAGTTAAAGGGACTGAATCTCGGAGCGGATGATTATATAGATAAGCCATATGATGTAGATATTTTATTGGCGAAGATCAATGGTATATTCAAACGAAAGTATGCACAGGAAGAGATGATTCGAGGTGATATTAAGTTAAATACTGTTATGCAGACGGTTTATCTTGCGATCGGGACAGAACCGGAGCGGAGCTGGCAGCCGGTCGAGACGACAGCAAAGGAATTTGAACTGCTGAAATTATTGATGGAGAATCCGGGAGTGACGTTGAAGAAAGAGTATCTGTTTCATACCATATGGGGAAGTGACAGTGAATCGGAAATGCAGACATTGACGGTGCATATCAAATGGCTCCGGCACAAGATTGAGAAAGATCCAAAACATCCGGTACATATTATTACGGAATGGGGAACGGGGTATCGTTTTGAGTAGATATAGAAGATTTGCAGCAGGTATTTTGTTATTGGAATTATGCCTGATCGGAATATGTAATTTTGTCATAGCCGGGTACGACTCCCACCGGGCACAGAAAGAATATCTCGTGGATGTCTCACGGGCAGTTCAGGACATGAGGGAAGGGACTTTGGCGAAAGATCTGGACATGGGGAAATATAACAGTCTTTTGTCGGTTAAGATATTTGATCCGGATGAAGTGTGTAATGAAGAATACCGGATAGAAGACATTGATGGTACATGGTATCGGTTCTGTTACCGGAAGAATTCAGGCAGTCACACGGTAATCATGATGAATGGAATGTGGATAGTTATGTGGCTGATATCTGCAGTTGTCCTGTATATGATGGGAAAGAAAGTCATTGCTCCATTTAATGCAATGGAATATCTGACCACAGAACTAGCAAGGGGCAATCTGTCGGTTCCGGTAAAAGCAGAAAAAAGCAAGTTTTTTGGACGCTTTCTGTGGGGAATGGATATGTTGCGCGAGAAATTGGAATCAGATAAGATCCGTGAACTGGAACTAGAAAAGGAGAAAAAAACATTAGTATTATCTCTGTCACATGATATTCGGACACCGTTGTCTGCAATTGATCTGTATACAAAGGCACTTGCCACCAATTTGTATGACAAAGAGGAAGAACGGCAACAGGCCATTGCAGGAATCCGAAGGAATGCAGATGAGATCAACCATTATGTAGAACAGATTGTACAGGCGGCAAGGGAAGATTTTTTGCAAATGGAAGTACATAATGGAGAAATCTATCTTTCAAAGGTGATACACATGCTTGTCCATTACTATGCAGAGAAGTTGGAACAGCTTCATACAAGTTTTATAGTGGAAGAGGTGCCGGGATGTCTGGTATATGGGGATGAAGACCGTATGATTGAGGTAGGACAGAATATACTGGAAAATGCAATTAAGTACGGAGATGGGAGAAGCATACGAATATCATTTTCAGAGGAAGAGGATCATGTGCTTGTGTCAATTGCGAATACCGGACACACATTGCAACAGGAAGAGATGACACATATATTTGATTCGTTTTACCGGGGAAGTAACAGTGAACATGTCCGGGGAAGCGGATTAGGATTGTATATCTGTAAGGAGCTTCTTCACAAGATGGATGGCGAGATCTATGCCGGGACAGCGAAGGATAATGAATTTACGGTTACGATGGTTTTGCGAAAGATATAGTGAGATTGTATCATTAGATCGGGTGGGAGTGATCCTGCCCGGTCTACTTGCTTTATAGGCAGTAGATGATTTAAGGATTATTTAATAATTCTTCTGTTATGCTGGATACAAGAAAACATGAAGGGAGTTATGTATATGTATCTCAATATATTGAAAAGAGATCTGAAGAGGAATCGTACCATGAATATAATCCTGCTGCTTTTTGTAATTCTGGCTGCAATGTTTGTGGCAAGTGGATTGAATAATGTGGTAACTATATTAAATGGAACTGATTATTTCTTTGAAAAAGCGGGACTGCTGGATTATATGATATTTACCCAGTCGGGAGATGGAGGCGTCGGGGAACTTCTGGAGCATTCAACATCCGTTTCAAATTTCCGGGAGGAACATTGCATCTGGGGCTCCAATGATGATGTGACAGTAAATGGAAAGAAGCTCAGTACCAAGAATAATACACTGGTGTTGCAGTCGTTAGAAAAAGATCAGCTGCATTTTTTCCTGCCGGATAATGAGCAGCTGACACAGGTAAAGCAGGGGGAAATCTATATCACAAGTGGTATGCTTGCTAAGAATCATGCAAAGGTGGGAGATATGCTCCGTATTCAGATGCGGGATGTGGATATGACGTTCCGGATCGCCGGAGAGATCAAGGACGCTTTGCTTGGATCCGACATGATGGGGAATACCCGGTTGATCATGAATAGTGAGGATTATCAGGTGTTTGCAAGAAGTGAGAAGGTAAAGACGTATGAAGGAAGGATCTTTCATGTTGCAACGGACGATACGAAAGCACTTGCTTCCGAGCTGACCCGGGCATCTAACATTTTGTTTAGTTCAGATCGCTCCACGATCAAAATGGCGTATGTAATGGATATGATTGTGGCAATGGTCGTGTTAGTGCTTAGCATATGTTTGATTATTGTGTCGTTTGTAATCTTAAGATTTGTGATCGCATTTACCATACAAGGGGAATATCGTGAGATTGGGGTTATGAAGGCGATTGGAATTAAAAATAGCCGGATTCGCAAATTGTATATAGTCAAATATTGTGTAATGGCTTTCGTGGGAGGAGTGACCGGTTTTGCCCTGAGTATTCCGTTTGGTAACATGTTGATTGCGTCGGTATCTGCCAAAATGGTTCTTGGAAATGACAATGGTCATGGAATCAATGCAATCGGTACAGTACTGGTTATGGTGCTCATGGTATGGGTTGCTTATCTGTGTACAGGCAATGTAAAGAAACTAACACCGGTTGATGCAATACGGAGTGGTCAGACCGGAGAGCGATACCGGAAGAAATCCGGGTACCGCCTGGGACGTTCCCATGTGCAGGCATCATTTTATATGGCAGTAAATGATGTGCTGAGTGCACCGAAACGGTATCTGACCATATGGCTGGCCTTTTTCCTGTGTTCCGTTATTATGTTGGGGATGGTGCTGGTATCCTCCACAATGAAGAGTAAGAATCTGATCACCTGTTTTGGAAAGGAATCAGACATCTATATACCGGATGCCAAACTGATCAAAATGAGTGTTATGAAAGAGGATGGGGAAAAGCAGTTAAAAGGGAATTACCGGTCAATTGAAAAGGATCTGGAAGAGATGGGAATGCCGGGTAAAGTCAGTATGGAAATCTGGTACCAATATTCCTGTGAGGCGGACGGAGAGGCCTATTCGGTTATTTTCCAGCAAAATACGGAGACAAAAGCATCCGAGTATAGCTATACAGAGGGAACTGCGCCGCAAAATGCAAATGAGATTGCGATCACGCCTGCCATTGGCGAACAATTAGGAATAGGAATTGGTGATACGATTACAATTGATTTTGGGGCAGAAAAAAGAAAGTGTATGGTAACGGCGATGTTTCAGTCGATGAACCAGCTTGGCAAAGTCGCAAGACTGCATGAGGATGCACCTACCTCGATGGTATATGCCAATGCAATGATGGCATATCAGATTGATTTTGCCGACAATCCGGATGACAAGGAGATTACAAAGCGGATACAGAAGATCAAACAAATGTATGATATTGATGGGGTCTATGATGCGGCTGGATACTGCGTGGATTGTATGGGAGTTGCGGATGCTATGGATTCTGTGATCCTGCTGCTTCTGGTCATAACAGGGATTGTAGTGATTCTTGTAACAGTGCTGATGGAACGTTCTTTTCTGTCAACGGAGATTAGTCAGATCGCGCTTTTGAAGGCGATTGGATTTACAAATGGTGCTATATGGAAATGGCAGGTGTGCCGGTTCCTTCTGGTGGCGATAGTGGCGGAGCTGTGTGCGGTGGCGTTTGCGGTACCCGTTACTAAATTGTGGTGTGATCCGATCTGGGCGATGATGGGGGCGACAGAAGTGCGGTACTGTTTTGATCCGATAAAGATGCTGCTGATCTATCCGGGCATTATTCTGGGAGCGACGCTGCTCACGATTGGAATCACTGCATGGAGAGTATACGCGATCCGTGGAACAGATTTGGCAAATGTAGAATAGAACAAGATGATAGCATAGGGAATGCTTGATGGGAAAAGATGGAAAAGGATGGGAAGACAGATGGGAAATATATTAGAAGTAAAGGATCTGTGTAAGACCTATGTGATTGATAAACGACAGAATAATGTATTGCGTAATGTGAGCTTCAATGTAGAAGAGGGGGATATGGTTGCTATTATGGGACCGTCCGGTTCCGGAAAATCCACATTGTTGTATTCTGTGTCAGGTATGGATCTTGCAACAAGTGGATCGGTTTTATTTGATGGTCAGGATATAATGAAACTGGATAAGAACACATTGGCAAAGAAGCGGTTGGATGATATGGGATTTATCTTTCAGCAAATGTATATGATGAAGAACCTGACAATTCTTGATAATATTCTGCTTCCGGCGGTAGAGAGTAAGAAGTCGAGAGATAGTCGGGCGGAGAAGGTATCCCGTGCGGAGGCACTGATGCGTAAATTATCTATTATTGAGGTGGCGGATCATGACATTAATGAAGTGTCCGGAGGACAGCTGCAGCGTGCCTGTATCTGCCGGAGCATGATCAATCATCCGAAGCTGTTGTTTGCAGATGAGCCGACAGGTGCGCTTAATCGGGCATCCTCCACGGAAGTGATGAATGAACTGGTTCGGTTAAATGATGAGGGAACTACAATCATGATGGTGACACATGATGCAAAGGTGGCATCGCGCTGCAAGCGGGTGTTCTATATTTTAGATGGCACGATTAAAGGAGAATATACCGCACCGGCAGATGAGAGTCTGTCAGATATGGATCGGGAGCGGAGACTGAATAACTGGCTGTTAGATTTTGGCTGGTAGACTGGTAGAATGGATGCTTATTATATACTTTGAGAGGAAAGACTTGCCAGGGGAGATCTGAGGGGGCGGGTGTAGATGAACATTCTGCGAACATTTGCACGGCACGCCTTAACGCTGGAGAATATATTATAGCCATAGTGTATAAGAAAGGAGCGCCCCCCTCTGCATTTTCCATTTTATATATCCCCCATATATGATAAGATACATGTATATGTGCATTACAAAAGCACACGGGAGGTACACATCATGAAGGGAATTATCCTTGCGGGAGGCTCTGGTTCAAGGCTTTACCCGCTTACAAAGGTTACAAGTAAACAGCTGCTGCCTATATATGACAAGCCCATGATCTATTATCCGATGTCGGTTCTTATGAATGCGGGCATAAGGGATATTTTGATCATATCGACACCGGCGGATACGCCTAGATTTGAAAGGCTTTTAGGGGACGGACATCAGTTCGGACTCAATCTGACATATAAAGTCCAGCAGTCGCCGGATGGATTGGCTCAGGCATTTATCATTGGCGAGGATTTTATCGGCGATGACACGGTGGCGATGGTTCTTGGGGACAACATTTTCTCTGGGCATGGGTTTAATGAAAAATTGAAAGCTGCTGTGGAAAATGCTGAAGGTGGCAAGGGCGCTACTATATTTGGATATTATGTGGATGATCCGGAGCGTTTTGGTATAGTTGAATTTGATAAGGATGGAAGAGTTGTTTCCATAGAGGAAAAACCGGAGAAACCCAAGAGCAACTATTGCGTCACGGGGTTGTATTTTTATGACAACAGGGCTGTTGAATATGCCAAAGCGTTAACGCCGAGTGCGAGAGGTGAGCTAGAGATCACAGATCTGAACAGGCGTTATCTCGATGCCGGTGAGCTGAACGTGGAGCTGCTTGGACAGGGATTTACATGGCTTGATACGGGAACTCATGAGAGCCTGGTTGACGCGACCAATTTTGTCAAGACAGTTGAGCAGCACCAGCACAGAAAGATAGGCTGCCTGGAGGAGATTGCATACCTTAATGGATGGATAAGCCGCGACGAGGTTATGGCAGTTTACGAGACGATGAAACAGAATCAGTATGGACAATACTTAAAGGACGTACTTGATGGCAAATATCAGGAGCATCTTTATTAAAATTGGGGGACGGAGGGGACAGGTACCTCCGTCCCCGGGATCAGGGTGAGAACAGGAGAAGTGAGATATGACGATCATAGTTACCGGCGGTGCCGGTTTTATAGGAAGTAATTTTATTTTTTATATGTTAAAGAAACATCCTGAGTACAGGATCATTTGTCTGGACAAGCTGACATATGCGGGGAATTTGTCGACTTTGCAGCCGGTTATGGACAGAGAGAATTTTAGATTTGCGAAGATGGATATTTGCGACAGGGACGGTGTATATCGGTTGTTTGAGGAAGAACATCCGGATATGGTGGTGAATTTTGCCGCCGAGAGCCATGTGGACAGATCCATAGAGAATCCTGAAGTGTTCCTGCAGACCAATATCATAGGAACGGCAACGCTTATGGATGCATGCCGCAAATACGGAATACAGAGGTATCACCAGGTCTCCACGGATGAGGTGTACGGTGATCTGCCGCTTGATAGACCGGATCTGTTCTTTACGGAGGAGACTCCGATTCACACGAGTTCACCGTACAGCAGTTCAAAGGCCGGGGCAGATCTGCTGGTTCTGGCGTATCACAGGACATATGGACTTCCAGTGACTATAAGCAGATGCTCAAATAACTATGGACCGTATCATTTCCCAGAGAAATTGATACCGCTCATGATTGCAAATGCCTTGGCTGACAAGCCTCTGCCTGTGTATGGCGAGGGCCTGAATGTCCGCGATTGGCTGTATGTGGAGGATCATTGCAAGGCTATTGACCTTATTTTGCACAAAGGCCGCGTGGGTGAGGTCTACAATGTGGGCGGACACAATGAGAAGAGAAATATTGACATTGTAAAACTCATTTGCAGGGAGCTCGGCAAGCCAGAGAGCTTGATAACTTATGTGACGGATCGCAAGGGGCATGATATGAGATACGCCATTGATCCAACCAAGATACATAGTGAACTTGGCTGGCTGCCGGAGACTAAGTTTGAGGACGGAATAAAGAAGACGATAAAGTGGTATCTGGAGAACCGTGAGTGGTGGGAGACTATCATCAGCGGTGAGTATCAGAGCTATTACGAGAAAATGTATGGGAATCGTTAGTTTGAACTGGGATTGATGAGAGATATGGATAGAGTAAAGAAAGTTTTCGTGACAGGCGTGTGTGGCCAGCTCGGGCATGATGTGGCAAATGAGCTTTTGCGCCGGGGATATGATGTCATAGGGTCTGATATAAAATCAGAAGAAGAGTTTGCAACGACAGATTGCATGACGCCGAATAGATGCAAAAGTGAGGTTTGTGGTTCGTTTCGGTATGTGACTTTCGACATATGCAGTTCCGATGATACTAGGAGAGAACTTTTGGCGACCGGACCAGATGCTGTGGTTCACTGTGCCGCATGGACGGCTGTTGATGCTGCGGAGGATGCTTCGGTGCATGACAAAGTGTATTCGATAAATGCATTTGCGACAAAGAATATAGCTGAGATCTGCAAGGAACTGTCGTGTAAGATGGTGTACATAAGCACGGATTATGTGTTCGGTGGACAGGGGGATATTCCATGGGAACCGGACTGTCAGGATTTTAATCCTCTGAATGTGTATGGAAAGTCCAAGCTGGCTGGTGAACAGGCTGTATCGGGGCTTCTTGATAGGTTTTTTATAGTGAGGATTGCCTGGGTATTTGGGGCAAATGGGGGTAATTTTGTGAAGACCATGCTCCGTCTCGGAAAGACTCACGATGAGATAAGAGTGGTGAATGATCAGATAGGAACGCCTACTTATACATTTGATCTGGCAAGGCTGCTGGTTGATATGCTTGAAACGGACAAGTATGGATATTATCATGCCACAAACGAGGGCGGTTATATAAGCTGGTATGATTTTGCATGTGAGATATTCAGGCAGGCGGGGTATTCTACGAAGGTTATACCTGTCAGCACGGCTGAATATGGACAGTCCAAGGCAGCCAGACCGTATAACAGCAGGCTGGACAGGAGCAAATTGATACAAAATGGATTTGAACCTTTGCCGGATTGGCGGGATGCGCTGGCGAGGTATTTGGAGGAAGTTGAGAGGATATAAGTAAAATGGGACAGATAGATATAGAGAAGAATGTTGGCGGAATAGAGGGGCTATGTGTGATAACTCCGACAGTTCACGGAGATAGCAGAGGATATTTTGTCGAGACATATAATGAGCGTGATCTGGCAGAGCATGGAATAAATGTAAACTTTGTGCAGGACAATCAGTCGATGTCTGTGAAAGGGGTACTTCGGGGGTTGCATTTTCAGATAGATCATCCACAGTGCAAGCTTGTGCGCACCATTCGCGGAGTGGTGTTTGATGTGGTAGTAGATCTGCGCACTGACTCTGCGACATACGGCAAATGGCATGGAGAGATATTGTCAGCCGAGAACAAAAAGCAATTTCTTATACCAGCGGGATTTGCCCATGGATTTCTAGTCCTCTCCGATGAGGCTGAATTCTGTTACAAGGTGAATGACTTCTGGCACCCGAATGACGAGGGTGGCATAGCGTGGAATGACCCGGGAATCGGGATCGTATGGCCGGATGTAATTGGAAGATATACGGGCAGTGCGTCGGCTGAGGGATATACGCTGAAGGACGGAACCCCGCTTATGCTGTCGGAGAAGGACCAGATGTGGGGGAGGCTGTAGGCGGCTGATATTTAAAGGGTATACAAATATGTCTACAACGATACGTCAGGGGCTGATGGAATTACAATCCATTAAAAATGCTGCTGTTACTGATAGCAGTAGCATGTAGGCTGATAAGTGCATTCCCTGCCAAAGATAACCTTGAATTACTACACCCATTTTTATATAATTGTAGTTGTATTGGTTACTTAAAACAGCAGGGAGGAATGTAATATGAGGTTGGTTACAAGATCAGATTTTGATGGACTTGCATGCGGAGCGCTTTTGAAAGAGGCGGGTATCATAGATCACTGGAAATTTGCACATCCAAAGGACCTTCAGGATGGATTGGTGGAGATCACGGAGGATGACTGTCTTGCGAATGTGCCATTTGTTGAGGGCTGCGGACTTTGGTTCGATCACCACTCAAGTGAGCATGAGAGACTGGCACTTGAGGGCAAATACAAGGGCGAGAGCCGTATCACACCGTCATGTGCGAGGATAATATATGAATATTACGGTGGAAGAGAGAGATTTCCACAGTTTGACGATTTGATGGAGGCTGTTGATAAGGTGGATTCTGGAAATCTTACGATAGACGAGGTGCAGAATCCGAAGGGATGGATCCTCATAGGCTTCCTCATGGATCCGAGAACGGGACTTGGAAGATTCAGAAACTTTACAATTTCTAATTATCAGCTTATGGAGAAGCTTATAGATGCCTGCAGGACCATGACTACGGATGAGATCCTTGCCATGCCTGATATTCAGGAGAGAATTGTGCTATACAATGAGCAGACGGAGAAGTTTAAGGAGATGGTTAAGGCACACACAGTAGTTGACGGTAACCTGATAATAAGTGATCTCCGCGGTGTCGATCCTATATACACAGGCAATCGTTTTATGATCTATAGTATGTATCCTGAGCAGAATGTGTCAGCTTGGATAGTCAGTGGTCGTGGTGGACAGGGCTGTTCAGCCGCATGCGGATACAGCATTCTCAACCGTACAGCGACAATGGATGTCGGAAGTCTTATGCTCAAGTATGGCGGTGGTGGTCACAAGAAGGTTGGCACATGTCAGTTCAAGAACGAGGAGATGGACACTAAGCTTCCACAGATGCTAGACGAACTGAAAGCGCAGGCCAACGCGTAAGTGCGAGATTAATACAATCAAATAGATATCACCGTAAACAGGCGGCGTTCTGGTTGGATTCAACTGGAACACCGCCTGTTTGTATGTCTAGCCGTGGGGACGGAGGGGAAGGCTGCGTGACAGAAAAATGCCGTTCCTGATAAAAAGGGAGCGGCATTTGTGCGTAATTAAGTTAATTAAGTATTACCTCAAGTTTTATTGGATTGTGATCTGAGTTTTGAAAATCCAGATTAACTGTTTCAATAGACTTGATAGAAATGTTTGATGAAACAATAAAACCATCAATTACATAAAACTGAAATTTATCATCTGCGTCATCATAAGACTTGTCCAGGGAACGGCATGTAGGAACTGACGAATCAGTTATGCATGTAAAATCATTTCCAAATTCTGAAATATCAATGAGACTAGGAGCCCACAGTTCATCGGATTGCTGGGGATAGGCTGATATGTCGGTATTTGAAAATGTCTGGTTGAAGTCGCCCCCGGCTATCACGTAATTGCCTTTATCGGTTTCAGCTTGCAGTATGTCCGCAAGCATTTTCGTCTGGGCAGCTTTGCCCTCACCGGAATCATAGGCTTCAAGGTGTAGATTTACAATGACAAGCTCTTTATCCGTACCATCAATAGGAACTTTGGATACAATCAGACAGCGTTTCAGATTGCACAGCCTGATAGGATAAGAAAATGGGCAAGGAAGCTTGATTCTGCAAGCGGTCGATACCGGATAAGTGCTGAGGGTCATTATACCGGAAGCAACCTGCCCGATGGGCGGAATTGGGTATGGCACCATGAGCGTTTTGTAGTTGTAAGCATAAGAACTGTTGTATGAGGGCAGTTCATCTTTGATTATGGATGCTTCGTTTATTTTGTGACTACGGGAGGATTTCTCATCGACTTCCTGAAGCAGGATAATATCAGGCGATAAACTATTCAATTCTTCTGTGATAGCAGACATGTTGGTTAGTACCTGTTCTTTGGTGGATGTGTACACACTATCACCGCCATCCATGAAAAAGTCAGCATTTGCTCCGAGGGAACCGTAGCCGATGTTCCATGTAACAACGGAAATGTTATCGCCGATTGATAATTCCTTCTGCTGGGAGAGCTTGTTTGTATCAGTGGGAAATGAATCATCCTGAGTAGCTTGCTGGTCGTTGTAAGTTACCGTCAGATCCTCAGAGTCTTGAGGTTTGTATTCGGTTACAGTGAGTACGCCGACAAAGATAGCAGCAATAAAAATGATAATTCCAAGAGCAGCACCTACTATCTTAAGAATTTTGATCACTGGCTTAGCGTTAGATTTTTTTACGGATTTCAAATAACAGGTCCTCTCTTATCAAATAATAAGTACACAATATCGAGATATTTGTGCACTAAACAAAATTATAGCAGACATGTCTTATTCAAACAACGAAAAATATTTTTTACAATAACGTAAATGGGGACGGAGGGGACTGAGGTGCCTGTCCCCTCCGTCCTCCCTGTCCTCATGAAATTATTGGTAATGCATTCTATTTCCGTATGTTTAATTACAGAGAAATATGTTATGATGCATAGGATAATAAGTCGATGAGGGGAAAATATGTTTGATTATATAATTAAAGATGTTATGGAAGTGGTGGGATACCTGCCCATAGGAATTCTGTGCGGAATCCTTGCGGTTGCTATATATCTCGTGTGCGTGTGGCATGCTGGGAGAAAAAGACATTTGGATATTCATTTGTCGGATGGCAGCAGTGAAATAGATGATAATGATGTTCCGGCTGTGACCTCAGCGGTAACTCACATATGGAATTCTATGGTGTGGTTTCTGCTCGGAGTGTATCTTGCAGTTATGTTTGTGACGGTCTTTCTGTCTAGAGAGCCGGGGTCTAGGCAGGGGATAGACATGACATTGTTCGGAACCTGGGGCGAGACACCGCAGGCGCATGCATTTGTCATAGAGAATATACTGTTGTTTGTCCCGTTTGGAATATTGTATCCGCTGGCGGTTTCGACGACGGACAGAAAGCCGGATCTCAGGAAGAAAATAGGCTGGGATAAATTCACAGTGCTGTGGGGATTCCTCATAAGCGTTGGGATAGAGACAGTGCAGCTTATAACGGAGCGCGGATATTGCCAGCTGGATGATGTGGTGATGAACACGCTGGGAGCACTGGTGGGGTATGTGGTATTTGCCTCTTTGAAATTTTGGACAGGCTTAGTCTTTGAAAAGCAGACGTGATGAAGAAAGCTACGAAGGAAATTATATAGTTGCAAAACTAAAAAATCCATATTTTGTAAAATTAAGATTGGATATTAAATAGAAGAAAAGAAATAAATTTGAGAAATAAGAAGGAGGAACACACATGCCGTGCACAACAATTTTAGTGGGTAAGGCCGCCTCATATGACGGTTCAACGATAATAGCGAGAAATGATGATTCGGGGGCTGGTTCGTACACTTCGAAGAAGTATGCTGTGGTGCATCCTGAGGAGCAGCCGCGCATTTACAAGTCTGTTATTTCCCATGTGGAGATAGAGCTTCCGGACGATCCGATGAGATACACCTGTGTGCCGAACGCTCTAAGCGGTGAGGGAATCTGGGCGGCCAGCGGAGTAAATGCAGCAAATGTGGCGATGACTGCAACTGAGACTATAACCTCGAATCCGAGGGTGCTCGGGGCGGACCCGCTTGTGTGTTATGAGCCAGCAGACGGAGATAAGCCGGAGAAGGCAGGTGGAATAGGTGAGGAGGACATCGTGTCCATCACTCTTCCATATATAAAAAGTGCCAGAGAGGGTGTAATTCGCCTTGGAAGTCTGCTTGAACAGTACGGAACTTATGAGATGAATGGAATAGCATTCCAGGACGTGGATGAGATCTGGTGGCTAGAGACCATCGGCGGACATCACTGGATCGCGAGAAAGGTTCCAGATGACGTGTATGTTGTCATGCCAAACCAGTTCGGCATGGATGAATTTGACCTGGCAGATGCATTTGGGGCACAGAACGAATTTATGTGTTCAGCGGATCTTCCGGAATTTATAGAGAAATATCATCTGAACGTGGAGAATATGGAGTGCGTGATGCTGCGGAATATATCACAGACCGGAGAGCTGCAGGATAAAGATGAGAACGATGATTGTGGACAAGAAGTCGACGACACCAACAATGAGACCGATTCGTCGGATGGCACATATACAAGTATAATATGCCCGAGGGATATATTTGGCAGTCATGACGATGCGGACCATGTGTATAATACGCCGAGAGCGTGGTTCATGGAGAGGACACTTAATCCGAATTCCGCTGTCTGGGATGGCCCGGACGCAGACTTTACTCCGGTGTCGGACGATATTCCGTGGTGTATGATACCGGAGAAGAAGATAACCATGGAGGACGTGAAGTATGTCCTGTCCTCACATTATCAGGGCACTCCGTATGATCCATATGGAAATTACGGCGACAAGAGCCTTAGAGGTGCATACAGGTCAATCGGAGTAAACAGAACGGATTTTATGTCGGCGATCCAGATCAGGCCGTATGCGGATGAGGACAGCAGTGCCATCCAGTGGCTGGCATTTGCATCAAATGCATTCAATGTCATGGTGCCATTTTACACAAATGTTGACGAGGTTCCAGAGTATCTGGCAAATACCTCCGCGGAAGTGTCCACGGACAATTTCTACTGGACCAGCCGTATGATCGCGGCAATGGCGGATGCATCGTATGCGAAGTCGGTGTTCCATATTGAGAGATATGACGAGAAGGTCATGTCTAAGGCGCATGAGATCATATACAGGTATGATGATCTTCTGGGAGCTGATAGGGATGTGCAGACGGATGCTGTAAGTAAGTTGGGGCAGAAACTCAGGCAGCAGGCAAACCGGGAGACTGCAGATATGGTAAGGCAGGCGGCAAGCGACACTCTTGGAAAGGTGCTTTATGAGCTGAGCAATCAGATGAAAAATTCATACTCCAGATCGGATGCGTAACTCAAGTATACATGGCGCAGTTTGAGTGGTGACTTTTCAGTAGGGAATATACGCCATGGTGTCAGTTGTGAGTTTCTCTGTACCGGCTCGGTGTCACGCCATATTTTTTCTTAAACATTCTATTGAAATATGACAGGTTGAAGAATCCACAGTTTTCTGCTACAGACAGCACATTTTCATCATTTGTTGAGAGAAGTCTTGCGGCAACATTCAGTCTGAAGTCGTTCAGGTAGGATACAAATGAAACACCCATGGTGTTTTTGAAAAATCGCATAAAATGGGATTCAGAGAATCCACAGTAGGAGGCTATGTCTGTAATGGATATGGCCTCTTTGTAGTTTTCATCTATATATGAGAGGATGAGCTTGGTCCTTTCAAGATCTCTGGAGCGGTTCTTTCTGTCTGCCTCATCCCTGACCGTGGAGTTGGTGAACAGAATGTAGAAAAATTCAAAGTAACATCCCTTTAGAGCCAGATGATATCCTTTGGGAGTTTCAGAGCAAAGCTTATCCACTCGGTTCAGGCATGAGGAAAGCTGTGGGTACAATGTATCATCCTTGTCGTAGATGCTCTTTATGTCCACATCTCCCGCCAGGAGTGGTAAGAAAAATTCGCTGTCCAGTGAGTCGTGATTCTTTGATCTGAACATGTCGACGGAGAACAGGATATTTTCATATTCCATGGAGTAACCCTCGTGCTGAGAAATACCGTGGATGTGTCCGGGCAGGATGATGATGATGTCACCTTCCTCCACGTAATGAGTGGTAAAATCTACAGTAACATTTCCTTTTCCTTTTTTGATATAGATTATTTCCATAAACTCGTGCCAGTGCAGCGACACCGAATTGAAGTCCAACGGTATAGAACACAGATACGTATTATATGGAAACATCGGATCTGCGTGAGTCTTATTCTCTAGCAGGTTTTCATATTCCAGACTGTTCATGTTATATAACCCTCCACTTTGTCAAAGGGGACAGGTACCTCCGTCCCCAGGTTGATAGATGATAGAATTGTACAATTAATTGCCTGTATAATGCAAGCATAAATGAAGGAATGCTAATAAAATACAAATCATAACAGGAACTGTTTAGGAGGTATCAGAGATGAATAAAGCGTTGGAGCGTGGTGCAGGAATACTTCTGCCGATAAGCAGCCTCCCATCACCGTACGGAATTGGAACCATGGGAAGAGATGCTTATGATTTTGTCGATATGTTGAAAAGAGCAGGGCAGAAGTACTGGCAGGTACTTCCGATAGGACCAACAAGCTTCGGTGACAGCCCATATCAGTCATTTTCGGCATTTGCGGGCAATCCGTATTTTATCGATATGGATACATTGATAGCTGAAGGGATTCTCAAGAAAGAGGAGGTGGAATCCTACAAATGGGCTGACAGTGATGACGAGATCGACTACGCTAGAATATACAGACAGAGATTTGAAGTTCTCAGAAAAGCATTTGGCAGATCGGAGCACAAAGACAGCAGGGATTACGCAGATTTCATAAAGGAAAATGAACAGTGGATAGATGACTATGCGCTGTATATGGCGATCAAAGCAGATCATAACAACAGAGAATGGCTTGCGTGGGAACCGGAGATCAAGAAGAGAAAGTCGGAGGCAATGGCAGCTTACAGAGAAAAGCTTGGTGAAGACGTGGAATTCTACAAATTCCTTCAGTTCAAGTTCTACCAGCAGTGGATGCCATTAAAAGAGTACGCCAACAGAAATGGAATAAGCATCATCGGTGACATTCCGATCTATGTTGCACTGGACAGTGCGGATGTGTGGGCAAACACGGATCAGTTCCAGCTTTCTGGAAGTCTGGCACCGTCAGTTGTGGCAGGGTGCCCGCCGGACATGTTCTCAAGCTACGGACAGAAGTGGGGTAACCCGATCTATGACTGGGATGTCATGGAGAAGGATGATTTCGCGTGGTGGAAGAAGAGAATTGCTGCATCTGCAAAGCTCTACGACGTGATCCGTATAGATCACTTTATCGGGATAGTCAGATACTACAGCATTCCGGCAAATGGAGAGCCGAAGGATGGCTACTACAGACAGGGACCGGGAAAGAAGCTCATCGATGCTATAGACAGTGCCATAGGTTCATCCAAGGTTATAGCAGAGGATCTCGGCGTGGTCGTGCCAGAGGTTCAGAAGCTTGTGAAGGAATCCGGTTATCCAGGCATGAAGGTGTTGGAATTTGCATTTGACGGCAATACGGCAAATGAATATCTGCCGCACAATCACGCAAAGAATTACGTAGCGTATATCGGAACCCACGATAATGATATGCTGAAAAGCTATATCAGTGGACAGAGTGAGGAGCTTCAGGAATATATGATGAAGTACCTCATGGCGAACAGCCTGGATGATGTGGCAGAGAAGATGATACATGCACTTTACATGAGCTCAGCGGACACGGTCATACTTCAGATGCAGGATATTCTGGGCAAGGACAACAGCGCTAGAATGAACTATCCATCAACGCTTGGCGGCAACTGGAAGTGGCGGCTTACGAAGCAAAGAGCTGCAGCAAATGAAAACAGGAGCGATGCGGTTCAGGGCGCAACATGGGAATTTACACAGGAACATATAGATAAATTAAGGGATCTCACCAGACTGTATGGAAGATAATGTGTCAAGTTTTCTGTGAAAACTTGACATGTAGCATCAGCTCTCGCCGAAGGCGACTCAGAATGAGCTGATGTTCAAGCAAACAGGGTGAAGACGTATATTTGTAAGGAGGATATTATGTTAAAGGATATTTGCATGAAGAAATACAACAAGGAGATCAAGGATTGTACAAATGAGGAGATATACTTCGCACTCCTTGATATGACAAAGAAGCTCGCAGACGGAAAGGTTTCAGAGGAGGGACAGAAGAAGGTTTATTACATCTCAGCAGAGTTCCTCATTGGAAAGCTTCTCTCGAACAATCTCATCAACCTGGGTGTATTTGACGAGGTTAAACAGGTGCTTGCTGAGAATGGCAAGAGCATCTATGACATAGAGGAGGTTGAGCCGGAACCATCACTTGGAAATGGCGGACTTGGAAGACTTGCAGCATGCTTCCTTGATTCCATGGCAACCCTCGGACTTCACGGAGATGGAATTGGACTTAACTACCACATGGGTCTGTTCAAGCAGGTATTTGAGAACAATTACCAGAAGGAGACTGCAAATCCTTGGATTGAGGCAGACAGCTGGCTTGAGAAGACAGACGTTACCAACACGATCACATTTGGCAACCTGAAAGTCCAGTCAAGAATGTACGATATAGATGTAACTGGATACGAGAACAGAACAAATAAGCTCCACCTCTTCGATATCGAGAGCGTTGACGAGTCCATCATGGAGCCGGACGGAATTAACTTCGACAAGACAGACATTGCAAAGAACCTGACACTCTGCCTGTACCCGGACGACAGCGATGAGGCTGGAAATCTTCTCCGTATTTACCAGCAGTATTTCATGGTGGCAAATGGTGCAAAGCTCATCCTTGATGAGGCTAAGGCAAAGGGTTCAAATCTTCACGACCTGGCTGATTATGCAGCAGTTCAGATCAATGATACACATCCTTCTATGGTGATCCCTGAGTTCATCAGACTTCTTACCGCTGAGGGAATATCATTTGACGAGGCTACAGAGATCGTGACAGAGGTGTGCGCATACACCAACCACACTATCCTCGCAGAGGCTCTTGAGAAATGGCCGCTTGCATACCTTGAGAAGGTTGTTCCACAGCTTGTTCCTATCATCAAGAAGCTGGATGAGAAGGTTCGTAACAGATATAAGGATGAGAGCGTATATATCATCGACAAGGATCAGAGAGTGCACATGGCACACATTGATATACACTATAGCCACAGTGTAAACGGTGTTGCATACCTTCACACAGAGATCCTCAAGGCTTCTGAGCTGAACAACTTCTACAAGATCTATCCTGAGAAGTTCAACAACAAGACAAATGGTATCACATTCAGAAGATGGCTTCTCCACTGCAACGAGCAGCTTGCAGCTTATATCACAGAGCTCATCGGCGACGGCTACAAGAAGGATGCAGAGAAGCTGGGAGATCTCGCAAAGTTCTATGATGACGATGCTGTTCTTGGCAAGATCATGGATATTAAGAAGCAGAACAAGGTCGTTCTCAAGGATTACCTTAAGGAGACACAGAACATTGACATAGATGAGAATTCTATCTTTGATATACAGGTTAAGAGACTTCATGAGTACAAGCGTCAGCAGATGAACGCACTTTGGGTTATCCACAAGTACTTCGATATCAAGGCAGGAAATCTTCCAAAGACTCCTGTAACTGTAATATTTGGCGCAAAGGCAGCTCCTGCATACACCATCGCAAAGGATATCATCCATCTTATCCTCTGCCTGCAGCAGCTCATCGATAATGACCCAGAGGTGAACCCATACCTCAAGGTTGTCATGATCGAGAACTACAATGTGTCAAAGGCAGCAAAGATCATACCTGCATGTGACATTTCAGAGCAGATCTCACTTGCATCAAAGGAGGCATCAGGTACCGGAAATATGAAGTTCATGTTGAACGGCGCGCTTACACTCGGAACAAGAGATGGTGCAAATGTTGAGATTGGTGAGCTTGTCGGTGAGGATAACATTTACTTCTTCGGCGAGTCAAGCGAGGCAGTCATCGACCACTATGCAAAGGCTGATTATGTGTCAAAGGATTACTACGAGCAGCCTGAGATCAAGAAGCTTGTTGATTTCATCGTGAGCGATGAGCTCCTTGAGATCGGACAGAAGGAAAGTCTTGAGAGACTTCACAACGAACTTATCGTTAAGGACTGGTTCATGACACTTCTGGATGTTGAGGATTATATCAAGACCAAGGAAGGCGTACTTGTAGATTACGAAGATCGCAAGACTTGGGCAAAGAAGGCACTTGTCAACATCAGCAAGGCTGGATTCTTCTCATCAGACAGAACCATCGCTGAGTACAACAAGGACATCTGGAGATTGTAATATAAAGCTAGGTTATTTCCCAGCAGGGGACGGAGGGGACAGGTACCTCCGTCCCCTTTTGATTTAGGTTTTGGTGGCATATAGGAAGTAAGTCGGTTATAATTAAATTTACTAAAGTTGGAATGCGATACGAAAACAGTTCACATCAAGAAAAAGAAAGGCAGTGGAGAGATGTATAGAATACTGATCGTTGATGACGAGAGAATAGAGAGAAACGGGATAAGATTCCTCCTGAAAAAGTTGAATATGGAATTTGATATTGACGAGGCGGTAAACGGTCTTGATGCACTGGAGAAGATACGTCAGGAGGATTATGATATCCTTCTCACAGATGTGAAGATGCCTTTCATGGACGGTATAGAACTCATTGACAATGTGGTAAATGAGAAGAAGAAAATGAGATGTGTGATATTCAGCGGCTGCAATGAATTTGACTATGCTAAGAGAGCAATAAGGTTGGGGGTTGTGGATTATATACTGAAACCGGTCGATCCAAAGGAGTTTAAGGATACGCTGGAGAAGGTTGTGGATGAGCTTGAGGCGGCTAAAGCCTCGGATGAGCTCAAGAGCAAGAGCATGGAATTCCTTTATGAGCATGCGCTATATATGCTTGTAAATGGCGAAGATATAGAGAGTATACGCAGAGAGTACAACGGTCTGAACCTGAATTTCGCCAGATTTAAGAGAATTCTGCTGGTTGAATTTAATCACGATTTCTTTGGAAGACGAGATGTAGATTTCAAGAAAAATGAGAAGATAATGGCACTTGGAATACAGAGATACCTCAATCTGAATCAACAGCAGGAACTTATTTTTCTGGGCGACGAAACAGATGCGGTTTACACGGCCCAGGAGCTTGTCAAGATAATTAAAAGTGATTACGATGAGGAATGTTTTATAGCAGTTTCATCGGATATAGAGAAACCTGAGGACATGAAACAGAAGGTTGATGAGCTTGATGAGCTTATGGACAATAAGTTTTATCATCCGGAGATAAAGGTGTTCTACCCAAATATGGAGAGTGATTCATCAGGAATGATCCAGTTTGATGATGACACTCTCATGAAACAGATGAAACAGGATATCAAGATGAAGGATGTGGAGGCCCTCAGGGAACATTTTGACAAATTCTGTGAAAAGTACAGGCACAAGAATGAGTGCTCACAGATATATATAAAGTTTCTCTACTCAAATCTTTTGAAAGACATATACGGCAGTATAGATGGGACCAGTGAGGCGGATCTTAACAAGGATGTTGAAAAGATGTATATGACGACGGATTTTCAGAGCCTTACAGGCCTGGTTGAGGTTGCGATAGATAGACTGGCGGCCTGCTTTGAGGACAAGAGTCAGACCGGACATAAGGAAGTGGAGATGGTAAAGCAGTATATTTACAGGAATTACGGGAGCGAGCTTGGCATAGATATGCTTGCGGATATGGTATATCTTGCCCCAAGTTATCTCAGCACAGTGTTTAAAAAAGAGACGGGACAGAACCTGAGCAAATTTATCAAGTCATACAGAATGGAGCGGGCAAGGGATATGCTTGAGAATAGTATGGCGAAGATTGTAGATATAGGAGCGATGTGTGGTTATCAGAATGTATCCTACTTTTGCTCGAGTTTCAGGGAGTTTTATGGAGTGAGCCCTCAGAAATTCAGGGAGAGCGGTGTTGCAGGCGGTGAGTAGACATACAGCAGACTTGGAAAAGGGCGATTGCAGAACTCGTTAAGCAGGGGGATCGTAGATGAATAAAGGTGGAGTCAAGAAGAGATTTCGTGATATGAAGCTGACTGGCAAAATGGTTGTTATTTATCTGCTGGCCGGACTTGTGCCTGTTATGATAATACTGGGTATAACATATATGGAGATGAAAAAGATCCTGTGGGACCGGGAGACAACGATCCTGGAATCTTATGTCAGCCAGACCACGGATTCCATGGACAATGAATTGGAGATATACAACAATCTCTCTAAATATATATCGTATAACCAGTCGATTGCAAAGATACTGAGCGCGGATCAATCGGCATATCAGAATTATGAGCAGTTCAGTACGGTGATCGATCCTCTGCTGGCATCAATCATGTATTTCCATGAGGATGTAAACCAGGTCACGATATATACTGATGCCAGCGATGTAAAACATGGGTCAACGGTTGCACCGTTAAAAGATCTGGCGGATGGAACGCATGCATATGATGATCTGGATAACAATATACACTGGCATATTGATCTGGAAAGCCGAACTGCATTTTCAGTCAGCCGGATGGCTATGCTGGAGCAGAAAGGTGCCAAGGGCGTTTTGTATGTAGGCGTGGATTATGACAGTGTATTTCAACCGTTTTATACAGAGACAATGTTTGATAATTATGGGCTTATCATAGAGGACGAGTATGGACATATGATATTCAACAAGAATACATTTGCCGATGAGCAGTCAGCATATGAATTGGATGTGGACAAATTCGATGTTCTGAGAGAGATGGATAATTCGGGGTATCAGTTTATAGATAAGACATCCAAGGCGACAGGCTGGAACATATGTGTATACAAACCGAACAGACTTATAATCTCATCGGTTCGCCCGATACTTATAATAGCGGTGGCGGCACTTCTGATAAGTATGCTCGCAGGTATATTATGTATAAATATGGTATCAGAATTTATAACGAAGCGAATCAAAAATCTTCAGAAGACTATGAAGGCCACCGAGACAGGAAATCTGGGCATGGTTATAGAAAATGACAGTACAGATGAGATCGGTGATCTTATAAATGGCTATAACAGCATGAGTAAGCGCCTTGATGAGACTGTCAATGAGGTATATCAGAGCAAGATCAAGGAAAAGGAATACGAGATGAGGGCACTTCAGGCCCAGATCAATCCGCATTTCCTGTACAATTCTCTGTCTATGATCAATTGGAAAGCCCTTGAGGCGGAGCAGGAAGACATAAGCCGGATCACCCTGTCTCTGTCCACATTCTACAGGACAGCCCTGAACAAAGGGAAAAACATCCTGCTTGTCAAAGATGAGATAGCAAATATCAAGTCGTATCTTGATATCCAGCTTGCCATGCATGACAACAGCTTTGATGTGGTGTACGACATAGATGACAGTATTCTGAAGTATGAAACATTGAATCTGATACTCCAGCCGCTGCTTGAAAACGCGATAGGACATGGAATTGACGTCAAGACTGATGGCAGAGGAGAGATACGCATAGAGGGAAAGGAGAATGGAGATTTTCTTGATTTCACTGTGTCAGACAACGGAGTTGGAATGACAAAGACACAGGCCGCCCTGATCCTGTCCAAGTCGTCCAATGGCTACGGTGTGTCAAATGTAAACGAGAGGATCAAGCTATATTATGGAGAGAAGTACGCGGTGAAGATCGAAAGCACCCCGGGAGTCGGCACGAAAGTAATGCTCCATTTCCCAAAGAGAGTAGAAAACTAGAAAAATTATAAAAAATACGAAGAGAGGATGTACCTTTTGAAGCTTATTAAAGCTCAAAAGGTACATTTTTTTTATACTTTGTTTCTTGCCGGAGCGGCGCCCGCAGCGCCCTTATCGCGGGCAGAGCGCAGTGCAGATAGAAGCCAGTCGAAGGGCGGGCAGACAAGCGTGCTACGGCGGCATATACAGTGGCGGATCTCCGCGGCACACGCCCGCCCATCAAAAAAACAACATATCTAAAAAATCCAACATGATTCTAAAATCATTGATATATACGGATTGGAAACGTTTTCTTATAATAATGACATAAGGTAAAGGTACTGCAAAGGTGTTAAAAACATTCAATCAAAACTATATTTTTAAGGAGGAACGGTTATGAAAGTTAAGAGATTTGCAGCAGTTGCACTTGCGGGTGTAATGGGAATGTCAATGCTGGCAGGATGTGGAGATTCAGGAAAGGATGAGTCAACAACAGCAGCAAAGAGTGATGCAACAGAGGCTACAGACGCAACAGAGGCAGCTTCAGAGGAAGAGGCGATCAAGACAACACTTACAGTCTGGGGACCAGCTGAGGATCAGTCACCTGATTACGGCGAGTGGTTACAGACAACATGTGAGGCATTCAAGAAAGAGCATCCAAACTGGGATATCACATTTGACTATGGTACATGTAGTGAGGGTGATGCAGGAAAGACTGTAACACAGGATGTTTCAGCGTCAGCAGATGTATACATGTTTGCAAATGACCAGTTACAGACTCTGATCGATGCAGGTGCTATCTCAGAGCTCGGCGGAAGCACAGCAGATTATGTTAAGTCAACAAATTCACAGGCGATCGTAGATTCTATCACAGTTGATGGAGGTATCTATGGTGTGCCATTTACAACAAATACATGGTTTATGTACTACAACAAGAAGACATTTACAGAGGATGATGTAAAGAGCCTTGACACAATGCTTGAGAAGGGTAAGGTTTCATTCCCACTCACAAACTCATGGTACATCGCAGCATTCTACCTTGCAAATGGCGGAACATTATTCGGTGATGGTACAGACAATGATGCAGGAATCAACTTCGGTGGTGACAACGGCAAGGCTGTTACAGACTACCTGGTAGATCTTGTAAACAACAAGAACTTTGTAAACGATGAGTCAGGTGTTGGTATCTCAGGTATGACAGATGGTTCAATATCAGCAATGTTCTCGGGCTCATGGGACTACGCAGCATTACACGATGCACTTGGAGATGATCTCGGAATCGCAGTTATGCCAACAGCCAAGATCGGCGGTGAGGACAAGCAGCTCCTCTCATTTGCAGGATCAAAGGCAATCGCTGTAAATCCTAACTGTGAATATCCACAGGTTGCAGTTGCACTTGCACTCTACCTTGGAAATGAGGCATCACAGGAGTCACACTACACAGCAAGAAACATCGTTCCATGTAACACAAGCCTTCTTGAGAGCGATGCAGTTAAGGGCGATGCACTTGTAACAGCTCAGAATGCAACATTCGATACAACAGCATTCATCCAGCCATTTGTTCCTAAGATGAGCAACTACTGGACACCAGCAGAAAACTTTGGTAAGTCTCTCGTAAATGGTGAGGTTACACACGACAACGCAGCAGATATGACAGAGTCATTCAACACATCACTTAACACTGATGTAGCACAGTAAAAATACTAGTTATATATTTCAAAAACAGGTGCTCCATTCATCTACAGGTGATGGGGCACTTGTAATAAGAAGAGATAATGATTTACTTTGAGACGGAGGTGTTAGGATGGCTCAGGCTATAACAAATAAAAAAAGTAAAATGAAGAAAATACGAAGATCTGATTACCCATATACCGTTGCACAGGCAGCGGCAAATGGAGACATAGCTACCAGAATTTCATTTCTGATCTTGGGGTTTGGAAGCATAGTCAGAAAACAGTTTGTAAAGGGATTTTCATATCTGGTACTAGAGGTACTGTTTATATGGTTTATGATAAAGCATGGAGCATCACTCCTGGTGGATATCTTCCATCTGGGTGGTCAGGAACAGCAGAAGGTCTGGAATGAGGCAAAGGGTGTATTTGAATATACCCAGGGTGACAACTCTCTGCTCATGCTCCTGTACGGTGTGGCAACACTGTTTATAATTTTCGCATTCATCTGCCTTTGGGTAGTAAGTATAGAGAGCGCATACAAAGCGTATTGCCTGTGGGATAAGGGCAAAAAGGTTCCAAAGTTTAAGGACGATGTGAAGAGTCTGTTTGACAGCAATCTTCACGCATTTCTTCTTCCACTTCCTGTACTTGGAGTCGTTGTATTTACGATATTGCCATTGGTTTTCATGATATTTATGGCATTTACAAATTACAGCAAGCTTGGTTCACATACAGTTATATTCAACTGGGTTGGACTGAAGAATTTTGCAAAGATATTGAACTTTAGTGATGCAATAGGAAGTACATTCTGGTCAGTGCTTGGCTGGACACTTGTTTGGGCTGTGGCAGCCACATTCAGTAACTACTTCCTTGGAATGATACTCGCAATGGTGATCAACAGAAGGGGAACCAGGGCAAAAGGTATGTGGAGAGCGATCTTCATGCTCTCAGCAGCGGTTCCGCAGTTCGTATCACTTCTTCTGATGAGAACAATCTTCAGCCAGAATGGTATCGTCAATACATTACTTATAAATAACGGAATAATCGACAATGCTATTCCATTCTGGAGCAATGCAACACTTGCCAGAGTCATGGTAATTGTTATCAATATCTGGATAGGAATTCCATTTACCGTCATGCAGGTCACAGGAATTCTCCAGAGCATACCGGAGGAGATATACGAGGCTGCGAGAGTAGACGGCGCAGGCCCGGTAAAGATCTTCTTCAAGATCACTCTTCCTTATATGTTGTTTGTCACAGCACCATATCTGATAACAACATTTGCGGGAAATATCAACAACTTCAACGTTATCTACCTTCTGTCAAATGGAGCGCCTACTCCGGTTGGAAAGACTGCCGGAAAGACAGATCTTCTTGTCACATGGCTCTATAAACTGACGGTTGATAACCAGTACTACAACTTAGGTGCTGTTATAGGTATCATGACATTCATAGTTCTCGCTGTTGTGTCACTGGTAACTTACCACAACACCGCATCATATAAAGATGAGGAGGGATTTCAGTAATGGCTAAATCAAATAATGGGATTAAAGCAAGAAGCAAATGGACACTGGGAGACATCGTGGTTCATATCATACTGGTAATCCTTTCGGTTATCTGGGTACTGCCGATCGCATGGATAATCATGATAAGCTTCAGAGGAGAGAAAGGACAGTATGTTTCAACTCTGCTGCCAAAGTCTCTGACTCTGGCGAACTATACAAAGCTTTTTACAGACACAGGTATTCTGAATTTCATGCAGATGTTCAAGAATACTTTGATAATAGCAATTTTCTCATGTATAATATCAACAGCGTTCGTGCTTGCAGTTTCATACTGTATGTCAAGAATGCGTTTCAGACTGAGAAAGCCATTTATGAATGTGGCACTTATCCTTGGAATGTTCCCGGGATTCATGGCTATGATAGCTGTGTATTACATCCTTAAGGTTCTGGGACTTTCAGAAGGCTCGCTCATCAGGGTTGCTCTGGTACTCGTATATTCAGGCGGTTCAGGACTTGGATTCTATATCGCCAAAGGATTCTTTGATACTATACCAAAGTCGCTGGAAGAAGCAGCATACCTTGATGGTGCTACAAGATGGCAGTCATTTACAAGGATCATCATACCACTCAGCCGTCCGATCATAGTTTATACGGTTCTGAATTCGTTCCTTGCACCATGGATTGATTTCGTGTTTGCCAAGGTTATATGCAGAGCCAACAAGGACTATTACACAGTATCCATCGGACTTTGGAACATGCTCGAGAAAGAGTATGTGTACAACTGGTTCAACTCATTTGCGGCTGGCGCAGTGCTGATATCCGTACCGATTATCATTCTCTTTATGGTAATGCAGAAGTGCTACAAGGATAGCATGTCTGGAGGCGTAAAGGGTTAAGGATAATATATGAAATTATTTGCATAAACAAGTGGAATGAGGAAAGCATATGCCAGCAGAGAGATATAAATTCAAGTATCTGAAAAAAATAATAACATGTGTGCTAACAATTACCCTTATAATAATATGTGGCTGCCAGGACAATAACACCCCCTCCAACCCGTCTAAGGCGACCACCGATGCAGAATATGAGTCTGCCATGCATATTGCGGAGACAACGCCGCTTGGAAGGTATCCGGAACAGCTCACCTATACCCTGGGAAAGCTGTCCGGTGCAAATAATTCAAATCTCCCACAGGGAGAAACGTATGAAAATAACGCATACACACAGATATTAAATGAAATCTTAAATGTGCAGAACCAGGATATATTTGAGGCTGCTGATAATCAGTATGATGATAATGTATCCATGGTGATAGCACAGAAGGATCTTCCGGATGTGATGATCGTCCAGGACATGGATGAGCTGCAGTATCTGGTGGAAAATGACATGATCGAGGATCTCACAGACAGTTATAACAACTGTATGAGTGAAACGATAAAGAACATATATAAGAGTTATGGCAGCAGTATCATGGATGTGGTCACATTTGATGACCGTATCATGGCCATACCTGAGACAAATATATCAGATGGACCAAATCTGATATGGCTTAGAAAAGACTGGATGGATAAGCTGGGACTTGATGCTCCGAGAACACTTTCGGATGCGGAGGAGATCATCAGGCAGTTTATTGAGAAGGATCCGGGAAATAATGGTGAAGGAAATACCGTAGGGCTGGTGGCAGACACAAGTCTCTGCGGCGGTTGTGGTTATAGCAGCGAGTACACGCTCGACATTGTATTTGCCGCATATGGGGCATTTCCAAAACAGTGGATAAAGGATGAGGACGGAAAAGTTGTGTATGGTTCTGTACAGCCGGAGGCAAAGAAGGCTCTGGAGCATATACATGAGATGTACGAGGAAGAGATTCTGGATCAGAATTTCCTCATGCGGACAAGCAGCAACATAATAGAACTCATAGTGAATGGACAGTGTGGTTCGTTCTTCGGACCATGGTGGGCTCCAAATAATCCTCTTATGGATGCTGTAGCGGACGATCCAACAGCAAAATGGGAGCCATATCTGCTTGCCACAGAGGAAAATGGTTCAACTAGTTATCATACCCAGGTTCCGTATGGCAATTTTGTGGTTGTCAAAAAGGGATATGAGCACCCGGAGATAGTGTGCAAGATAATAAGTGTGCTGTTTGACTATGTAAGATATGAGGATAAAGACAATCAGGCTATAAAGGATTACTACAAACTCAATGTGGATCCTACCGCAAGACCACTTGCGATGAACGTGGATTACAACAATGCACTTCAGATATGTTATGGCGAGCTGAGCCATGTGTTCTCTGGCGTAAGGCAGCCAGATGATCTGAATCTGCTGGAACAGTCTTATTATGAAGCATGTGATTCATATCTTAAGAATGAAGATAATGCGTCATCGGAGGATTGGGCGGCATATACATCCCGTATAACTGCGTGCAAGATCCTCAATGATGCGCGTACAAATAAAGTCGAATCTCTGTACTTCGGGGAGACCGAGACCATGGTGTCAGACTGGTGGCACCTTGAGAATCTGGAGAGCGACACTTACCTGAAGATAGTTACAGGTGAAGCAGATCTGGATGAATTTGACAGTTTCGTGGACAACTGGTACAAGACCGGTGGAACAACAATCACCAAGGAAGTTCGAAGGGAGTGTCGGTAGATATGATAAGAGCAATAGTATTCGATTTAGATGATACATTATACGACTGCCTTCACGAGAATGATAAGGCAGTGGAAGACACTGTGAGATATGTGGCAAATGAACTTCTTCATATAGATGAAGTGACAGTGATGAAAGCATTTGAAGAAGGCAGAGACATGGTAAAGGATCAGCTCTCTGCCTGGGATATGGCGGCGCAGCACAACAGGGTGTTGTACTTCCAGAAGATGCTGGAGATCCTGGGGGTATCACCATTTAAGTATGATCTGCAGGTGTATAATTACTTCTGGAACAATTTTCTGAACAAGATATCCATATTCCCCGGGGCATTGGAGTTTATAGATGATATGAAAGCCAGAGGGATAAAGATAGGTATCTGTACAGATATGACTGCTCATATCCAGTTCAGGAAGATAGACAGACTTGGACTTACGGGCAGACTTGACGCAATGATAACAAGCGAGGAGGCTGGTATAGAAAAGCCGAACCGCAGGATGTTTGATATGATAGCCACAAAGCTGGGCGTAAAGAACGATGAGGTCATCTATGTGGGTGATAGCTACAAGAAGGATATCATGGGAGCGAAAAATGCCGGAATGACACCAGTGTGGTATCTGTCGCTGCAGAACAAGACGGACGAGGATGTACTGGCTGTGTCCAGCTATCCGGAACTTAAGAACATAGTGAATAGGGTGATGTAAAAATGCCGGAGTGCGTGATAATTAAAAATCACATACTCCGGCTTATTTTGTTTAATATCCGTATTTCTTTTTATTTTTTATAAGGAAGGTGATAGTTATGACAAGGGTCACAGCCTCCGCTACGGCCACAGCACACCAGATTCCATTGATGCCAAACACCATAGGCAGCATCAACACCGCTGCAAGCTGTATCACCAGTGTTCTGAGGAAAGATATGGTTGCGGATACAAGCCCGTTGCCTAGACCTGTGAAGAAACCTGAGCCAAATACGTTGAATCCGCAGAACAGGAATGATATGGAAAAAAGCATCATACCGGTCTGGGTCATACGGCATAGTGTATCATCATAGCCAACAAATATTCTTGCGATAGGGAGTGCCAGAACCTCGGACAAAACCGTCATTGTTATGGCTGTGACGGCGGTGATCACAAGGCTTTTTTTAAGCAGGCTGTGCAGCTGTTTTTTGTTACCGGCACCATAGTTATAACCGATGATAGGCGTGACTCCGATGGCATAACCGAAGAATATTGCCATGAATATGAATGACACATACATTATCACACCATATGCTGCTATACCATTTTCATTCGCAAGTTTCATAAGCTGCAGGTTATAGACCACAGACACAAGGGATGTGGACAGGTTGGTAAGCATCTCAGAAGAGCCGTTTCCACAGGCTTTCCAGATACACTTCCAGTCAAACTTTGCTTTCGTCAGTTTTAACGATCCTGTTGTGTTGGTCGCAAAATATATGAGCGGTACTACACTTCCTATAATCTGTCCGCACACTGTGGCAGCCGCAGCTCCGGCTATGCCGAGGCGGAACACAAACATGAGAAGAAAATCAAGTACCATGTTGGTGATACCCGCAAGTACTGAAACCAGCAGACCAAGGTTTTGTTTCTCTGCCGTTGTAAGAAAACTCTGAAAACTGTTCTGAAGCATAAAAAACGGCTCTGACAGAATGAGTATTCTTCCGTATAATATGGCGTCTGAGCGTATAGTATCGCTGGCTCCGAGGAGCTCGACTATCTGGGGCATGAAGACAAATCCTATGACTGCCACAATGCAGGACGAGATGATGATAAGCCACACCAGCATCGAGAATACTTCATTTGCCTTTTTCTTTTCCCCGAGCCCCATATAATATGAAGTCAGTGCGCTGCCTCCAGTACCGATCATGAATCCTATGGCGGATATCGCCATCAGCACAGGCATGACCAGATTGACCGCTGCAAATGGATTCTTGCCTATGATGTTGGAGACAAAGTAGCCGTCCACAATGCTGTAGATGGATGTCATGATCATCATGGCAATGCACGGCAGCACATATCTTATAAGCTTTTTATATGTAAATGAATCAGAAAGTCTTATTTCCATAATCCTTCAGTTCCTTTCTTAAGGTAATCGAGCTGACGCTGCATGAGTGAGAGCAGAAGTTCTCTTTCCTCATCCGTAAAACTCGAAAATGATGAAATATCAGCATTTGTCAGTGGCGTAATATATTTGTTGGCGAATGAGACTCCATTTTCCGTGAGTGATAAATATTTAATGTTCCCTGCACCTTTGTGTGTTGTCAGAGAAATGAGTCCCTTGCCTTCCAGTTTTTTGACAGCAGAGTTGCATGTCTGTCTGGGCATGAACCATGTGTCGCATAGCTCTGCCTGAGTAAGTTCAGCTTTATTCTCAATGGTCAATATATAAATTATCCAGAAAGCAGTTTCAGGCAGCCCGGAGTTTCTTGCCGCCTCCTGCCAGATATCGTCCTGAGCTTTCCAGAGGGTGTTAAATATGCGTAGCTGTTCTTGTAAATGACTGTCTTTATATGCGATCATAAAATATGAAAAAACTCCTTTAGTTATTATTGGGGTGCAAATTTAAACCCATAGCAATGAGAAAGTATTTTCTTAAAATATATGATATTTGATCGGGAAAGCACCACTATCCAATATAAATCCGAAATCGGATTTAGTCAAGCAAATTTATATAAATTTTAATAAGAGGACAGGATAGTGGGTTAAGTAAAGATATGCATAAATATTTTCATTTAAAGGTATGTGAAGGAGTTGTTTTGGGGCGGCCGTGTGGCTATAATAATAGACATGGGCTATGAATTCATAGATATATGTTATGGATGACTGAAATCTATGCGGTGAGAAGAAAGTAGTCATGGCCAGGAAAGGAGTATATACTTATGGGGTTTTTAACAGGTAAGACAGCGATAATAACAGGAGGTGGACGTGCAGTTCTCAGTGATGGAAGTTGTGGATCCATCGGATACGGAATAGCGACAGCATATGCCAAGGAAGGTGCCAATCTGGTGCTTACAGGACGTAATGTCCAGAAGCTTGAGGATGCAAAGGCAGAGCTTGAGAGCAAATATGGGATCAAGGTTCTTGCAGTCCAGGCTGATGTAAACGCAGGTGCGGACAATGAGAGCGTTGTCAAGAACGTTGTGGAGCAGGCGGTTAAGGAATTTGGAAGAATAGATGTGCTCATTAACAATGCACAGGCATCCGCATCAGGTGTTACCATCGCAGATCACACAACAGCACAGTTTGACCTTGCCATATATTCAGGTCTTTACGCTGCATTTTACTATATGCAGGCATGCTATCCATATCTGAAGGAGACAAAGGGTTCAGTCATCAACTTTGCATCAGGTGCAGGCCTCTTTGGAAATTACGGACAGTGCGCATATGCGGCAGCGAAGGAAGGCATCAGGGGCCTTACAAGAGTTGCAGCTACAGAGTGGGCAGCTGATGGAATAAATGTCAATATAGTATGTCCTCTCGCATGGACATCACAGCTTGAGAACTTTGAGAAGGCATATCCGGATGCGTTCAAGGCAAATGTAAAGATGCCGCCAATGGGACACTTCGGAGACGTAGAGAAGGAGATTGGACGTGCATGCGTGGCACTCGCATCACCGGATTTCAAGTACATGAGTGGTGAGACCATCACACTTGAGGGCGCGATGGGACAGAGACCATAGAGCAGTCAATATATCAAATATGGCTTATGCTATGATAATAGAATATGATGTAGATGCGAAACCTGGTTCGCAGCTTACATAAAAAATGAGCGTAACACAATAAAACCCAGATGGGAAATGTGTTATGCTCATTTTGTTTAGCCGACTCAGTCATCAACTATATCTCAAACCAGATGGTTGTCCGCTTGTCGTTAATGAGACACAAGGTTTCTTAAAAAAATATGAAATATCTGCCATCCTTCTTGAATAACCTTACTTGGAGTACTTATAATAGAATTTTATTAAAGAAATAATGAGATGTCATGGACAGTCGATGAATAACATTTGCCGACTATATACACAGGAAGAGGTGTTTTATTTGGATACAAACTCAGAAAACAATTTGGATACACGGGGAGTCCCGATCATGGGTCTTACCTCGGAGGAAGTAAGGAAAAGGATCGACAATGGACAGACCAATCACACGGATATAAGTACGCAGAAGACTGTGGGGCAGATCGTCAAGTCCAATCTGCTCACATATTTCAATCTTATATTCCTCATACTTACGGTGCTGCTATGTATCGTTGGTTCATTTAGGAATCTGACTTTCCTGCCGGTCATCATAGGCAACACGGTTATAGGAATATTTCAGGAGCTGCGTGCCAAAAAGACTCTTGACAAGATGAGCATGTTAAATGCGCCGCATTCGATAGTTGTGAGAGACGGAGAACAGCAGAAGATACAATCAGAGGAACTGGTTAAGGACGATATCATCATTCTGTCGGCAGGCAATCAGATATGTGCTGACGCTACGGTGCTCAGCGGCAGTATATCGGTAAATGAAGCCCTGCTCACCGGTGAGTCGGATGAGATCAAGAAGAAATCAGGTGATCGACTCATGTCCGGAAGCTTTGTGGTGTCCGGGCAGTGCTATGCCAAGCTTGACAAGGTGGGCAATGAGTCATACATATCACAGCTCACAGCCCAGGCGAAGGCCATGGGTGACGGCGAACAGTCAGAGATGATCAGGTACATCAACAAGCTTGTAAAATGGGTTGGAATCATCATCATACCGGTGGGAATCATATTGTTCTGCCAGGCGTATATCATGAATGGAGAGACATTCAAGAAGAGTGTTGTATCGATGGTTGCGGCGGTTCTCGGAATGATCCCTGAAGGACTTTATCTGCTCACAACTGTTGCGCTTGCGCTCAGCACAATAAGACTTGCGAAGAAACAAGTGTTACTGCATGACATGAAGAGTATAGAGACACTCGCGAGAGTCGATGTACTCTGTGTGGATAAGACCGGAACCATCACTGAGCCGGGTATGCAGGTTACAGAGCTGGTGATAAGCGGCAGATGCGGCGATGCCGAGATGGACAAGAGAGCATTTGCGCACTTGCTGGCGGATTACTCGGCGGTCATTGAGGACAACAATGCCACAATGGAGGCGATTAGATCCTATGTGGCTAAGAATGAGATAGAGAAGGGCAGCAGGACACTGCTCAAGACACAGCCTTTCACATCAGCGAACAAATACAGCAAGGTGTCATTTGTCGAAGGAGACTATATGCTTGGTGCTCCGGAGTTTATAATGAAGGATAGGTATGAGGAGATATCCGAAGAGATAGAGGAGTACCAGAGCAAGGGATACAGAGTCCTTCTTATGGCGGAGTCAGGAGTTTCATATATAGAGAACAACGACGACAAAGATGCGGATGATAGTAAGAATATTAATGGAGAGAATTCTATTGGTTCGATAAGACCATTAGGAGGCATATCTCCTATTGGTTATATAGTGCTTTCAAATCCAATAAGGGAAAATGCGGAGAGCACATTTACATATTTCAAAGAGCAGGGCGTTGCCATAAAAGTCATATCCGGAGATAACCCTGCCACAGTATCAGAGGTGGCAAAGCGGGCAGGCATAGATGGAGCGGAGAACTATGTGGATGCGTCCACTTTGGCGTCTGAGAAGGATATAACTGAGGCTGTGGATAAATATACAGTATTTGGAAGAGTTACGCCTAAACAGAAGCAGCTCATAGTCAGGGCGCTCCAGAAACAGAAACACACGGTTGCCATGACTGGTGATGGTGTAAATGATATACTCGCAATGAAGGATGCGGATTGCAGTATTGCCATGGCATCCGGAAGTGAAGCGGCTGCGCAGGCGGCACAGACGGTGCTTCTGGATTCAGATTTCGGACGTATGCCATATGTGGTGTTTGAGGGAAGACAGGTGGTCAACAATATACAGAGATCAGCAAGCCTCTTCCTTGTTAAGAATATATTCTCACTGCTGATGGCCATATTCTCAGCGATATTTGCGATCACATATCCACTGGAGCCTTCACAGATATCGCTCATAAGCATGTTCACCATAGGATTGCCGGGATTCCTGCTGGCACTTGAGCCGAACAGGAATCGTATAGAGGGAAACTTTATGGTAAATGTCATGTTAAAAGCATTGCCTGCAGGACTCACGGATGTGTTGTCGGTCGGAGCACTTGTAATCTGCGGACAGGTATTCAATCTCCCGAGTGAGGACATAGCCACAGCCGGCACAATGCTTCTTGCGGTTGTCGGATTCATGATAATAATCAAGATCAGCCATCCGTTCAACAAGATGAAGTATGGTGTACTTCTTATCAACATAGTCGGACTGCTGTTCTGTGGCCTTTTCCTCGGCAGGCTGTTTGCCATAGAGTCGATATCCAACATATGTTTCCTGCTCATGATTGTATTTGCATTTGCTGCGGAATCCATGTTCAGGTATCTGACATTGTTTGTTGAAAAGCTCAGCAGCTTCTTTGGGGACGAGAAGAACAGGAAAAAAATAAAAAGAAAAATCCGTAAATATAATATTTTTAAATAAAAAAGGGGGCAGGTACCTCCGTTCCCCGAGAGGGAAAAGGGGAGAGGTACCTCCGTCCCCGGGAAAAGATTGTGAGGTGTAAGATGGCGAATACAACGAAGAAGGCGCTTGAAGTTTCGCTTAAGAAACTGCTCAAGGAGAAGCCGTTTGACAAGATAACGATAGCGGATCTCACCGGAGACTGCGGGATAAGCAGGATGACATTTTATTATCATTTTCAGGACATATATGAGCTTGCCGAATGGGTGTGTATAGAGGATGGAAGGCAGGCGCTGAAGGATAAGAAGACCTATGATACCTGGCAGGAGGGCATGATACAGGTGTTTGAGGCTGTGCTTGAGAACAAGCCATTTATCGCAAATATATACAGGTCAGTTGATAAGGCTAAGATAGAAAACTATCTGTATAAGCTGTCGTATCAGCTCATAGCGGATGTAGTGGATGAGAAATGCGCAGGGGATAATCTTTCGGAGACTGATAAGCAGTTCATCGCAGACTTTTACAAGTATGGATTTGTGGGGATTATGCTTGACTGGGTAGACAAGGGGATGAAGGACGATTATCATAAAATAGTGGAGCAGCTTAGCATTACGCTTCGTGGAAATATAGCAAATTCCATTCATAACTTTGAAAGCGAGATGTAAAAGCAGAGGACGGATCAGAATAAAGAAATCTATTACTGCGGGATACGCGGGGAGAGCGCTTATGAATCGAACATCAGATATGAAAAAGAGATTGCCGGGGATAATATTGATAACAGGGGGGATCGTGTTGGTTGCTATGGTCATCCAGGCGGTTATACTCAGCTTTATCAATAACAGGAGTTTTGACGGGACCTCGCAGGTGCTGTTGGATCAGGTCAGCAATGTAATCGAGAAGAATAAGGCAAGTGAGGAAGATCTGATAGACTCCCTCAAGGAAGATTATATGGTCAGGGCTAAGGCTGTGGCGTATATAGTTGATGCAAAGCCTGAGGTTGCAAATAATGTGGAGGAGCTCCGCAAGATTGCTGCACTTATATCTGTTGATGAGGTGCATTTGTTTAATACGGATGGCGTGATATATGCTGGTACCAATCCCGAATATTTTGGATATAGCTTTGATTCCGGGGAGCAGATGGCGTATTTCAAGCCGATGCTTGATGACAAGAATCTCACCATGTGTCAGGATGTCACTCCGAACACATCAAATGGTAAGAAGATGATGTATGCAATAACATGGAACGACGATGGAACCAAGATGATACAGGTTGGAATCGAGCCGAGAAGACTTCTGAATGAAGTAAAACAGAATGAGATATCCACGGTGGTTGCCAATATGCCTATGTATGATGGACTGAGTGTTGTAGTGGCAGATGGCGAATCGGGAGAAATATATGGATGTTCATATGAACCGGTAGTAGGGCTTACTCTTGATGAGATCGGCATTTCGGTGACTGATGATGTGCTGCCGGACGGTGAGGACAGTTTTACAGGCATAAGAAAGATCAATGGATTTAGAAACAGATGTGTATTCCGAAGATCCGGAGAGTATGTGATCGGGGTCATATATAGAATGGATGTGAATAGCCGGAGTAATATGGCAATCATGGTTATCATGGCACTGTATCTGTGTTTTGCCGCCGGCCTGGTGGTAAGCATGGTGATGAAGGTGATACATGCGAACCGGGAGAGAAATGAACAGCTGTCAATATTGACATCCATGTCGGGGATGTATTACAGCATGCATATGCTTGATCTTCAACATGATACATTTGCCCTCTATACCGCAGGAGACCTGATATTGAGGGTTGGTGAGCGGGCAGCAGGGGCGAAGGAACTTATGAGGAAGATCGTTCATAAGGTGGTTGTGGATGAACATCAGGCAAGTGCCCAGAAATTCATGGATCTTGATAGTCTGGGGGACAGGCTGATCAAGAAAAAGATTGTATCAGGTGAGTTCATGGTGAAGGATCTTGGATGGTTCAGACTGTCATTTATATCGATAGATGTTGACGAGGACGGACGTCCTTTAAAAGTCATATTTACCACCAGAAACATAGATGAAGATAAGAAACGGGAGCAAAAACTGATAAGAAGGTCTTATACAGATGAGCTCACAAAATGTTATAACAGGAGCGCATATATAGATGATGTCAGGGAGCTGCCGGGAGATTCTGTATATGTGTATGTGTCCATGGATGTAAATGGGCTTAAGCCAGTGAATGATACCCTGGGACATGCGGCTGGAGATGAACTGCTTCAGGGTGCTGCCGAGTGTATGGAGCAGTGTTTTGGAAACTATGGTAAGGTGTACAGGATGGGCGGTGATGAATTTGCAGCCATCATCTTTGTAAATACCAGAAGGCTGAAGAGAGTGCAGCAGGAGTTTGATGACGTTGTGCGTGGATGGTCTGGACAGCTGGTGAAATCCGTATCGATATCATGTGGCTATGTGTCAAGTGATGAGAAGGACTGGGAGTCATTTGACGAGATGGTCAAGGCTGCAGATGAGAGAATGTACGAGAACAAGGCGGCATATTACAGGCAGGAGGGCGTCGATAGAAGGTATCATTAGAGTACATATGCAATATAGATTTATACAAAATGAGTGGAATGATAAAATTTTTATCATTCCACTTTTTTTGTAAATATGAAATAAAAATTGGGCAAGCTATTATAGGGGCATGAGATGGATATAGACGGCAAACTGAAAGGAGAATTGCTTATGTCAAAGAAGAAATTGGGAATCGGGATAGCAGCGGTGGCAGCAGCCGGCGCAGGAGCAGCAGCTCTCACAGTTAAAAATCGTAATAAGGCAAAAGTTCAGAAGGAGAAGGCTGCGGCTGAACATGCTGAGTACCATAATACGGAGCGCGGAAAGCATGAGAAGAACAGTAAGGGAATCTATTATACAAATGGAAATTATGAGGCATTTGCCAGACCGAGAAAGCCGGAGGGCGTGGATGACAAGAACGCATATATAGTGGGAAGTGGTCTTGCATCACTGGCAGCAGCTTGTTTCCTTGTACGTGACGGACAGATGCCGGGTTCACACATCCATATTCTTGAGGCTATGGATATAGCGGGCGGTGCGTGCGATGGAATATTTGATCCTGCCAGAGGCTACGTCATGAGAGGTGGACGTGAGATGGAGAACCATTTCGAGTGCCTGTGGGATCTGTTCAGAAGTATACCTTCCATAGAGACACCGGGGGTATCGGTTCTTGACGAGTATTACTGGCTGAACAAGGAGGATCCAAATTATTCACTGTGCAGAGCAACAGTGAACAGAGGCAAGGATGCCCACACAGATGGCAAATTCAATCTGAGCCAGAAGGGCTGTATGGAGATCATGAAGCTCTTCATGACAAAGGACGAGGATCTGTATGACAAGACAATAGAGGATGTATTCGATGATGAGGTATTTGATTCGACATTCTGGCTGTACTGGAGGACGATGTTCGCATTTGAGAACTGGCACAGTGCACTGGAGATGAAACTCTACTTCCAGAGATTCATACATCACATCTCAGGACTTCCAGATTTCTCGGCTCTCAAGTTCACAAAGTACAACCAGTATGAGTCGCTGATCCTTCCGATGGTGAAGTATCTTGAGGCTGCGGGCGTGACATTCCAGTACAACACGGAGGTCACAAATGTCATATTTGACATGAGAGACGGCAAGAAGATAGCAAAGACCATCGAGTGCAGGGTAAACGGAACTGAGAAGGGGATCCCGCTCACTGAGAACGATCTTGTATTTGTCACAAATGGAAGCTGCACGGAGGGAACTATCTATGGCGATCAGAACCATGCGCCAAATGGTGACGCAGAGGTGAGAACAAGCGGCTGCTGGAGCCTATGGAAGAACATAGCTGCACAGGATCCTTCATTTGGCCATCCTGAGAAGTTCTGCTCTGATATATCTAAGACAAACTGGGAGTCAGCCACAGTAACAACGCTTGACGACAAGATCATCCCATATATCGTAGATATCTGCAAGCGCAATCCGAGAACAGGAAAGGTTGTCACGGGTGGTATAGTGAGCTGTCAGGATTCAAGCTGGCTGCTGAGCTGGACCATCAACAGACAGGGACAGTTCAAGACCCAGGACAAGGATAAGGTGTGTGTATGGGTATATGGCCTGTTCACAGATGTTCCGGGCGATTATATCAAGAAGCCTATGAAGGATTGTACCGGTAAGGAGATCACGGAGGAGTGGCTCTATCATCTGGGTGTGCCAGAAGATGAGATCGAGGAGCTGGCCACAAACAGCGCAGTCTGTGTGCCAACTATGATGCCATATATCACCGCGTTCTTCATGCCTAGAGCAAAGGGCGACAGACCGGATGTAATTCCAGACGGATGCACCAACTTTGCATTCCTCGGACAGTTCGCAGACACCCCTCGTGACACAGTGTTCACCACAGAGTATTCGGTGAGAACAGCCATGGAGGCTGTGTATGGACTTCTCGGCGTGGACAGAGGTGTTCCTGAGGTGTGGGGAAGTGTGTACGATATCCGTGAACTGTTGGACAGCAGCGTGAAGCTCATGGATGGCAAATCTCCGCTTGAGATAAATCTTGGACCTCTGAACAAGCTCAAGAGGCCTATACTTAAGAAAATCCAGGGCACGGTGATTGAAAAGGTACTGAGAGACCACGATATTATAAAAGAGGGTATGCTGTAGGTTGAAGTTAATATAGAGTAATAAGAAAGTTCCATGTGTCTGCACGGTGCAGATCCATGGAACTTTTTATATGTTTGAATTAGTTTGGAGACGGTTGTTAATTGCTGTTTCTTTTAGAATATACAAAGCTGGCAACTAGCCAGATGAGGCAGGCGGTGTTTCCTGATGCCTGACTGAATACATAATCCAGTGTGGATATGTCGGCGCCCATGGCCTGTCTGATGTCAGGAATGAGCACAAATATAAGCTGCCATGTGATGATGTGAAATACGATCATGCTCCTCTTCATGACAGTTCTGCCTGCCAGCAGCGATATAAGACTTGTGAGCATGAGCAGTGCCGTAGGTATGTACACTATGCTGACGGCTGGAAAGAGCAGATTGTAGTAGTCGTCAACATATGCGATGGCCTGTTCTCTTCCAATGTGTTCAGACAGATAGGTTACCCAGTAAGCGAGTGTTCCCACGAGAAAATGCAGTGTCGCGGCGGATGCGACATACATGAGCCCTGCGTATTTGACGAGTGCCCTCGTCTTGCGGTACTTGGGAAGTATCTGCTCCGATATGGCGTCTATGCCAAATGCATAGAAGAACATACCGACAAGACCTGTCACAAGCAGCAGAGCCACTCTCCACAGCTGGAAATCCCCGTTCAGATATGCCCCCCTCACATAAAGTCCTTTGTCCGCGGGTGATGCGGGTACTATGCTGATACACAGATCCCCCACGATCAGGAGCGCTGCGCCGAACGCGCCCAGCAGGCAGTTCCTTTGGTATTTAATTTTTTCTTTCTGTTCCATGTAATCCCCCTTGTAAATAATCTATATGGTTAGCATAAACTAACTAGAACATATCATATACGAGGAGATAATTGAAGAAATATTTGCCAAAAACAAGTCGCGCCAATGGGGAAAGAAAATTGACTTTTTTCGTGTATAAAAATATACTTTCCATATATATACAATAAAAGATGCTTAAGAATGGAGGTACATTATGAGGGGAAGATGGAAAAAGGAGATTTTGTTATTTGTGATAGGTGCAGTATGGGGATTCATATATTGGGGCAATACGGTGTGGAATCCTGATGTGCAGTACCTCTTGCAAGATATAAAACATATAAAATTGCCGCTTAACTGGCATTGGATATTTGACTCAGGTGTGCATCTTGGCATAGCGGCTCTTGTGTTGGCGGTTGGCACACTGTTGATTCTATGGATACTGCGCTTTTTATCAGATTCACGTAACACACATGGGCTGATCATAGCCGGCCAGTGGTTCACAGATCTGATCTTATGTTCATTTCTGACTGGCGTGATCCTGTTCTATTTTAATAAATGGTTCCTATACAAGATTATTGGCGATAAAGGTGATGTCGTATTTTCCATAGCATATTTGTTTGTATACATATTGATATATATGATACTGTGTTCATGGTTTGATATATCCATTGAGAGGGTACAGAGAAAACCAAAGAAGAATTGCAGTCTGCTTATATGTCAGGTTCAGAATCGTGAGACATTTATGGATGTCAAGGAACTAGTAAAGAATTGCAAGTACACAGAGTGCTATACGTTGATGAAAAATAATCAGGAGAGATTGTCTCCAAAACAGTTCTGGGTCATAAGGGAGACGAACTTTACAGGGAAAAAGATGACAGCCGAGTGGAGATATTATGCAAATGGTGACTATGTAGAACTGGATGAAGAAGAGCTTGCGACCAGGTTGCTGCTTGCTGAGAATGCAAAGAATATAGACTGGCAGTTATAATCGTATATAATGTTGTTAGTCTATGATATAAAAGACACGAGAGAGAAGTAAATATGAAAAAGATAGAGATAAACGACAAATGGATGCAGAAGACCAGTGTTGTGTGGTTCGGTGCCATGCTGTGCTGCCTGTTGTGGGGAAGTGCGTTTCCTTGTATAAAGATAGGTTATGGACTGTGGAATATAGAGAGTGCGGATACGTCGGCACAGATACTGTTCGCCGGTATGCGATTCGTGCTGGCGGGAATCCTTGCCGTGATATTTGGAAGTCTGCTGGAAGGAAAGTTCATAAAGCCGGAGAAGGGCTGCGCCGGCAAAATAGTGTGGCTTGCTATGCTGCAGACAGTCATACAATACCTGTTCTTTTATATAGGACTCGCACATACAAGCGGAGTCAAGGCGTCCATCATAGAGGCAGTAAATGTATTCGTTGCCATCATAGTGTCAGGATTCATATTCCATCAGGAAAATGTCACTGCGAAGAAGATGCTTGGCTGTCTGGTTGGATTTGCGGGAGTTGTACTTATAAACATGAATGGAATGAATTTCCATATGAGCTTGTCAGGTGAGGGTGCGATATTCCTTTCGACAGTGGCTTATGCATTTTCATCTGTGTTCCTGAAGCGATATTCGGCAAAACACAATCCGGTCATGCTCAGTGGCTACCAGTTTATAGTTGGCGGAATTATTCTGTCGGCTGCCGGTTTTGCCATGGGAGGCAGACTCAGCACCGTATCCACAGGTGGAGTTTTGATGCTCATATATCTGGCCCTTATATCGGCGGTGGCATATTCTCTGTGGGGAATGCTGCTCAAGTATAATCCTATATCAAGGGTTGCAGTATTTGGATTTATGAATCCGGTATTCGGCGTGATACTGTCGGCATGGCTGCTCCGCGAGGGTGCGCAGGCGCTTGGTCCGATAAGTCTGGTGTCGCTGGTGTTGGTGTGTGCAGGAATATACATAGTGAATAAGTAGGGACGTTCCTTTTGTCACGAGGAGTGTCCCCGTGTCATGATAACAATAGGACATAGGGACACTCTTCGGTACAGAAGGAACGTCCCTGGGAGGATAATATATGAAGATGACAACACTTTGTTACATAGAGAAAGATGGAAGATACCTGATGCTCCACAGGACAAAGAAGGAGAAGGACATTAATAAAGGCAAATGGATCGGTGTGGGTGGACATGCCGAGGAGGGTGAGAGCCCTGAGGACTGCCTTCTGAGGGAGATAAAGGAGGAGACGGGACTTACGCTTACATCGTACAGATTCAGAGGGCTGGTGACATTTATCAGCAATGAGTGTGAGAATGAGCTTATGTGCCTGTTCACCGCAGATGGATTTGATGGGGAAGTTCAGATATGCGATGAGGGGGACCTTCAGTGGATGGATAAAGAGATCGTGCCAACACTTCCGACGTGGAGCGGGGATGCGATATTCCTGAAATTGCTGCTTGAAGGGGAGAAGAGATTTTTCTCACTCAAGCTCGTATATGAGGGAAGTGAGCTGGTGGAGCACAGGCTGGAATTCTATTGATTATAGGGACGTTCCTTTTGTCACGAAGAGTGTCCCCTGTATTATTATAAGCATGACACAGGGACACTCTTCGTGACAAAAGGAACGTCCCCACAAGAGGAATGGGGTATAGTATGTTTCGAAGAAACAATCGTGGAAATATAAGCAGTAAGGTTTCGGCTATAATAATTATGACCATTGGTATTGGCATAATGATAGTTGGAATATGGATGGCAGCAGCCAGAATACATAAGGATTATTACTATGGTTTAGCAACAGGAAAGGTAGTGGAATCGTCATATTATGAAAACAGCGATGACGAGAGGATGTACTCGGCTATTTATGCGTATTTTGTGGGCGATACGGAATATGAATTAGAGGATGATGATGCATCAAAGGTTCCACCGCAAATTGGAAAAAAGGTGGAGATCAGATATGATCCAGAGGAGCCAGCTGATGCATATGTGGGCGGAAAGCCATTGCCGGGCAGCATATTGATGAGCATAGGAATTATCATGATCATGTTATCAATACTTGCCTTTGTGAAAATGCGTAAGGGTCAAATGTCTGGTGAGAGAAAACTTGTGATCGAATTGCTGACGGGGATTATAATGCTTGTGGTCTGCATAGGAACTATCATATTACTCCAGGATGGCGGGGAAGGTATCGGCTTATCTGAAATAAGCATAGTTGTATGTGGAATTGTGGGAATTATTGTAATTATCTCAAGTATTAAGTATTACATAGATGTGAAGATGGGCAGGACCCCATCTAGATCTATACTCTCTCATTTAGGATTAGACGCGGCTTCTCTGATATTGGAAGATGAATCAGAGGGGGAAGAGTATAATATACCGAAATACCTCATGCCGGAATCTGAACAAGCGGAAACGGTAGGGGAAAAAACGCAGAAACAGGAGTATGAAAAATATGATCATCTGCAGGGAGATGGAACCCAGAACCCATATAGTGGGAAGATTTAGGAACGTCCATAGAAGGAGAAAACAAAATGGAATATAAAAGATTTGACAACACAATAATTGCAAGGATTGACAAAGGTGAGGAGATATTGGAGCAACTGAAGGTAATTGCTATTAATGAGAATATAAAGCTTGCCAGTATCAATGCTCTTGGAGCTATCGATGATTTTACAGTCGGAGTATATAAGATAGATGAAAAGAAATATTACTCCAACAGCTTTAAAGGATATTATGAAATCACATCGCTTACAGGAACAATCAGTACAATGGACGGAGAATATTATGCACATCTCCATATGAGCGCCGGAAATGAGAAGGGTGAAGTGTTTGGCGGACATCTGAACAGAGCTGTTGTCAGCGCAGTCTGTGAGATGGTAATTTCAGTAATTGATGGAAAAGTTGACAGAATTTATGATGAAGGAACAGGACTTAATATATTTAAGTTTGATTGAGTGCGTTGAATATATAAGATAAATCGGAATTTTTGGAGGTATATGGAAATGAATAAGGAACAGCTATACGCAGCACAAACAGCAATGATTGAATGGTTATCTGACCCTCATGAATTAGGAAAAAAGCCTTTCAAAATTGAATGTGCAGGTGAATTTGATTTTAATGAAATGCATTATTACATTTTCAAATTCAAAGCGTCGTTGCTTGGTAAATGGCTTGTTGGCGTTTGTGGTGGTTTTGAAGATGATGATTTAGAACCATGCGGACATATTTTCAGCAATATGCAAGAATATAATGAAACTACTGCTAAAAATGAGTGTATTACAATGGTTGAAAATATTATGGCATACTGGAAAGAACAAGCCGCCAAATATAATAACCAATAATACAAATTTGAATTTCTCTCGCTGTCTGGTTTGATATAAAAATTTGATTATTTGAAAAAATCAAAAAATGACGTAGCGTGATATATTGCTTGTCACGCTACGTTATGTACTAATATGGACCTTGAAAGGAGGCAGGATATGTCATTATACACAACAGGAGAGCTTGCAAAGAAGTGCAACGTTTCAGTAAGAACGATTCAATACTATGATGAAAGAGGTATTTTGGTGCCAACAGATTTGACGGAAGGGGGACGAAGACTGTTCTCCGAAGAGGATGTTGCCACATTGGAAACGATTTGCTTTTTAAGAGATTTGGATATCTCTATAAAAGATATTGCTGAAATATTGGAATCCGAAGAGTCAAAAAAGGTAATCGAACTTTTGCTTGATGAGCAAGAAAAAAATATTCAGGCGGATGTCAAGAAAAAAACGAAACAATTAGAAAATATTAAAGGCATAAGAAGTTCTTTGGCTTCTTTCAAGGATGGGTCGCAAAAAACAATTCATGACATATCATCGATTATGGAGGAAAAAGAAAAGCGAAAGAAAATGTACAAAAAAATGCTGATCATAGCAATTCCGTTAGAAATTGTCGAAATTGTTACTTTTGTGATTGGTATATTAAAAGGAATCTGGTTGCCATTTTTTGTGGCCATGGCAGTGATTCCTATTTGTGTAGCAATTATGTTTGGCTATTGGTACAAGCGGGTAGAGTATCTCTGTCCGGAATGCCATACCAGATTTCAGCCAAAGAAATTAGAAGCATTCTTTGGAAATCATACGCCAAAGACACGAAAGCTAACTTGCCCTACCTGCAGGAGGAGAATCTGGAGTTTGGAAGTATATAGAAAAGAGGTGGATGCATAATGGAAACAATTAATTTGAGTAAGAAACAATTTGTGATATACATGGCAGTCGCATTTGGGTTGGCCTGGATTTTAGAAATGATAGCAAGTATTTTTAGCAATAATGGAAATCAGATGGTGTTTGCTGTTATCTTGATGATTACCATGTTTATGCCATTTCTTGGAGTACTGATAGCCAGAATCCCACTAAAAGGTATGGGATGGGTACCACATTTAAAAGGGAAACTTCGTTATGTATTCTTTGCCCTTTGGATGCCGGCGTTATTAAGTATCCTTGGAGGGGTCTTGTTTTTTGTGATTTTCCCGGATACATTTGACTCTGAATTTATGACGTTAAGAGGTCTTTTAGAGGAAGCGGGAGCGTTGGAACAGTTTGAAGCAAAAGGTATCACTATGCCAATGTATTTGTTAATTACTAGCATTCAGGCGGTAACTGTTGCACCATTTATGAATATGTTTGTTGCATTAGGCGAAGAGGTCGGTTGGAGAGGTGCGCTGTATCCATATTTGAAGAAGAAGCTGGGTGTTACTAAGGGTCGAATTGTAGGTGGTACTATTTGGGGGGCTTGGCATTGGCCGATTATGATTTTGGCTGGATATGAGTATGGTAAAGAATATATTGGCGCACCGGTACTTGGTCCGATTGTGTTCTGTGTCGCTACTATTATGATGGGGATATTATTTGATTATGTATATGAAAAGACAGAGACCATCTGGTTGCCATCTCTTATGCATGGTGCTACCAATGCATTTACTATTTTTGCATATCTGGTAAAACCTGATTATTCCAATATGGCAATACTGGGACCGGCATATATCGGTATTATCAGTATGATTCCGATGATTGTTATGGCGGTCATTATTTGTGTAAAGAAGAAGAGGGATTGAGTATTAAATGGATATTCAATCGCACTAACAAATTTCAGTTTTGATTTAATCGAATCCATTAAAGTGTACCCTTTGTCAAGGACACTATGACTTTTCCTTTTCAGATTTCTATTTTATATTTGTTTGTTGCGTAGAGGCATCAAAGTGATGCCTCTGATTGATTGTTTTCACCTTTTGCTTTAGGGTTTAACAGTGGATAAATTCCTGTTGTCAGATATTGATAATATTCAACAGGTGACAACCTTGCTAAGTCCCATTGATAACGTTCTGTATTATAATATTCTGTCCAATCCCTAACTGCGTTTAATATCTCCTCATAGCTGTAGCACTCTGATAGATCTAATTCATCTTTCATATGACCAAAGAATGATTCCTGAGGAGCATTGTCCCAACAGTTTGCTCTACGTGACATAGACTGTCTCAGTTCGTTATCCTTTAACAATTGGATAAATTTAATGCTGGTATAGTGGGAACCCTGATCGCTATGTATTAATGTTTCTGTGCTTAAATCAGTTCCATGTTTTTCTATTAACTGCTTTACTGTTTCTAATACAAAATCAATTTCTAGTGATTCGCTGAGAACCCATGACAGAAGCTCCTTGGTACAGGCATCTATAATTGTTGACATATAGCACCGGGGTGCTTTTCCATTTATAATATACGTGATATCCGTTAACAGAATTTTTCTTGGTCCGTGTTCCTCGAATTCACGGTTTACTATATTAGGTGCGGTATATGCAGTTGCCATTGCTTTTGCCATTCTTCGATAGGGATTTGCCTTGCGGATAGGGCACTGTAAGTTGTACTTCTTCATCAGCCGCCGGATTTTTTTGATATTCATCACTATCGGCGGTTCCATGTGTAACAACCTCATATATATGCTACGGGCACCTTTATGATATCCTCGGTACTGGTATGCTTTCAGAATCAAAAGAAAATCCTGTCTGTCCCGTTCCTCCCTTTCCATTCGCTGGTTTTCTGTTGATAGATAATGGTAATATCCCGAACGGGATACTCCTGCTATTTCGCACATGGCAGCTACATTCAATAGATTATCGCTTTTTTGCATGGTATCATAAATAATCTGATACTTTGCATGTGCTGGTATTTTCATTATTCCGGAGCCTCCGGATCTAAAGATACAATTTTTTTTAGAAACTCTATCTCCTGATTTTTATATGCCAGTTGCATTTCTAAATATTTTATCCGATTTTCAGCCGAAAGATATCCGTTGCAACCCTGTGCATATGTGTTAAGATCTCGAAAGCCATTTCCCTTTTTTACTTCGTTTCCAATCATGGTTTTCAAACCATTTATCCTAGAATCCCCTAGGATATTTGGATCTATTCCAAGAGTCGAAACAATTTCACGTGGAAGCCTGCCCTTTGACAGTTCCTCCCAAAACAGTTTTTTAAATTCTGCCGAGAAATGTACAATGCTCGGTGATACATCCAGCACATATTTGCTATTTCTCAGTGTGAGCATTTCCTGTTCTGTAAACTTTTTGTTTGCCATAATTTCCTCCAATTCATTTTTATTGTAATATCAATCTGAATTGGAGTCAAAACCGATTTTGTCCCAAATAAATGGTTTTATCAGCACCATGTCCGAAGTTAAGGGTTCCCTGTAAACTCATTGTCTAGATTTAAGGGTTTTCATTAAAACTTACTGTCCAATGGTAAGGGTTTTAAAAACTCAAACTGTCTAATCTATAGGGTACATTTTACATAACATTTATTAACTGTTATATCTTATCTTCATGAAGTCCGCAAACCCTTGTAAATGCTAAATTTGTAGCAAGTGAGTTTGCCCTTACGCTTTCCCTTGTGTTATATCCTTTTCCCTCATGTTACGAATGCTCACAAGGGCAAAATTAAGGGAAAGAAAATCCTGTAACAAATTATAACATGAAATGAAAATGGCAGGAAGAACGGATTGAAATGCTTTCAAAACTATTAGAATATCATGGAAAGGATGTACGGTTATCTCATAATATAACAAGAGATGAAAATTTAAGCTTTTGGATGCTTGAATTTTATTTTAAGAGAGGACACGTTGATTTTTCAGTGTATCCTCTCTATTTAAAATTATTTTTAAATAGTTCTTGCACAAAAACAAATAGCATGCTAAAATCTATTTAAAGAAAGTTTTAAATAGGTAAAAGATATGGGAGAAACTAACATTTTTAAAGTATTGGCAGATAGCCAGCGAAGAGACATTCTTATTATGTTGAGAAATGAGCGATTAAATGCTGGAGAGATTGCTGAAAAATTACAGATCACACCGGCTGCTCTTTCTTATCATTTAAAATTATTAAAAAACGCAGATTTGATATCTGAATATAAAGAGAAAAACTTTGTTTATTATGAAATCAACACTACGGTTTTCGATGAATTAATTATATGGGTTAACCAGTTTGGAGGGAAAAAAGAATGAAAAAAGTAATGTGGATAGTAGCAATGATACCAGTTGTAGTTACAAGTGTTGTACTACAGTTTATGCCTGATATTATACCTATGCATCATGACTTGGAGGGAAACACTGACAGATGGGGAAGTAAAACAGAAAGCTTTATTTTTCCGGTAATTATTTTGTTTATTACACTGTTTTGGCACTTGCTAATCTATGTGTTTGAGAAAAAATCAAAAAATGCAAATACAGAAAAGGAACAGATGGAAGCAAAATCTTCTGCAAAGGTATTATGTGTTGTAGGAATTTCGCAAGCAATCATGTTCGGGATTATGCATTATTTTATTCTTTATTCTTCTTGGATACAGGCAAATGCAGGTGGTGAACATGCGGTTATTGACATTGCAAAAGTTTCATGTATTTTGTGTGGTATTATATTTATTGTATTAGGAAATTTTATGACAAAGGCAAAACGAAATGCAGTAGTGGGAGTTCGAACCGTTTGGAGTATGCACAATGATAATACATGGAGAAAGAGTAACCGCTTTGGTGCAATATGTATTATTATTATGGGGTTATTGACTATCATTACAACCGTATTTACAAGTGGGATGACTGGCACAATCTTTATGTTGATTTATTTATTATTAGCAACAATTGTAACTGTGGTATACTCAAAAAAGATATATGATAAGGAAATAAAAAAATAATTTGTATCTTTATGCGAGAGGGTGAAATTCCAGTCTTTTACGGAGAGATAACAAACGAAGGGAGGCAATTGCCTCCCTTCGTTTGTTATCTACTCCTTCCACGGTTTGGTGGAGAATATGGTCTTGTTAACTCTCGCTCCTTTATGTCCTGTTTCTTAGATATAAGCCTATCGTGTAGAGACTGCGGCTTTTCTCCATACCGTTGTTTCCAATTCTTAAGGCTGTCCTGATAATCCCCATAAGCTGTCTCTGACTTATGAAATGCTTTGTAGAAGGCTTCCGCATTCTGATACCCGTATTCCTTTACGATATGGGATAATCGGGCTTTCATTCGGGAAATACGTTCCTCCAATCCGGCTATCTCTGTTGAAAGTTCGGAACGCCTTTTTGCTTTGAAGATACCTTTGCTGTCGGACAGTTCAATTTCAAGGTCACTTCGCTGTTTCTCGAGTGCAAAAATTGCTTTATTCTGTTCTTGCAGCTTTTGATAAATTTCGCATAAGTGCTTGTAAGAAACTGCTTCCGGTGATGGCTGTGGTCTTGGCGGTATAGCAGGCTTTGGTGTATCTGTCTGCTTTCTGCTTTCTTCTGGTACAGCTTTCTGCTCTTTGAAATCTGTGTTCTCCGGTCTTGCTTCAAGCTCTTTGGAAATTACTTTATCTGCAAGCTCCAGAGTTTTGAGAAATACTTTGGAGATTAACAGTTCTAATACTGCAATGGCAGTACCGATAATGGAAGATAACAGATTCGGTCTGTTTCCGTAAAGCCATACGGATTCCACAATCTTGTCCGTTATCCGTTCCTTTTTTATCTGCATGATTTCTGACTTGGAAACACCCGTTACAATCGCTCTGTCAACAGTCTGATTCCACAAGGTGCGTTTACTGTTGTCTGCCTCAATCTCGGTGGCTTTCGGATTGTTCTTACCAATCTTTTTGGTGGCAAGATACATACCGCCACGCTCAAAAACTTCTAACCGCTGGCTTTTATCCCACACATACTGATTGATAAGATTGGTATAATCCTGCTTGACGGTATCAAGGAAATTTTCAGCCTTGAAGTGTTTATCCTTAATGGAGAAAATCTGTCTTTCATATACCTCACCTTTGTGAATCACCTTACACCTTTTACGGATATTTCCTTCTTCATCAAGTATCTCTTTCTTGGTGCGTACATGATTTCCCTTTTCGTCATAGAACATATTGCGGGTGGCAACCTTTTCTATGGGCTGTTCCAAGAGTGTACGCTCCGAAAAAATGAGATGGATGTGATAGTTGGTTTTCCGCTTATTGTGATGCAGGGCTGCGATACAGTCCGTTCCGTAAGTCTGTCTGAAATGGTCTGTAAATATCTGCAACAGTCTGTCTGGAGGATACTCCGTAAAAGATTCCGGCAGGGCTATGATCAATTCCCTTGCCTCAATACATTTCCCCTCCGTACCGCTTTTTTTAAATTCTGCCTGATTATATTTTGCAAGGTCAGTCCAGAAATTACGGTCTGTGGTTTCATATACCGCATACAGATTTTCCTGCTTCTTTGGGCTTGAAATATAATAAATTCTTCCCCGGACATTGTGGAGCTTCGTCATCTGAATAAATGAATTTCTTGGCATGTGCTTCCTCCTTTCCGTATCTGCCAAGTACGAAGCTGCAAGAAATGAGGATGGGAAACTTTCTAATGTCAAAGTGAGTAGGCTACATAGGTAGCCTGTCTACGAACATATCCGCCTGTCGGCGAAAGCTCCCAGCAGGGCGAAATACACAGAGTACAAATCGTAAGATTTGTGCGAGGGGTGTATTTCGCTCTCAAACGCCGAGGGCTTGTATAAAAAAGTTTCTTCCCCACTTCTTAAATTTCCGGTTGTATCTTAGAGGAAGCACATGGTATAATCTATTTGCGTGTAGGTATATCATGGCTTCGGTCAGATACATACCTTAGGGATGGTCTTAGGACTGTCCCTATTTAATTTGTCACATTTCTTGTGACAGCTCTGACATTTCCTTTGTCCCTTAAGTCCCTGCCTTCATTGGCGGTCATGAACTTTTCAAGCATATCCGTTTTGATAAGGACTTTCCGTCCTACCTTCAATACCGGAAGCTTTTTCCATTCTACCAGTTTCCGCAGGGTATTTCTGCCGATACCCGTATAGTCGGCAGCTTCCTCAATGGACAGTGCAATCTTCACTTCTGTCATTAAAACACCTCCTCTTGAATTGCATAATGCAATTTTGTGACTATGCCTACTATATAACTTTTATATCTTCTTGTCAAGCGCTACGAAATTTTAAAAGCAATTATTAACTTGCATATTGCAATGCTACTTTTACTGTGTTATACTTTAACCATACCGAAAAAGGAGGCGTATCAGAATGAAAGATAAAGAATTACGCAAGTTAATCGGTAGCAGGGCAAAACAACGCAGACTGGAATTAGGTGTCAACCAGCCTTATATAGCAGAAAAGATGGGAGTTACCGCTTCCACCATACAGCGGTATGAGGCAGGAACGATTGACAACACCAAGAAGCTTGTTCTGGATGGTCTGTCGGAAGCACTTCATGTATCAGTGGAGTGGCTGAAGGGCGAGACGGAAGAAATGACAAGTGATGTTACGGATAAAAGGGAATTACAGATTCGTGATACCATGACTTCCATTCTCTCCAAACTACCTTATGATATGAAGGCAGACGAAGCGGATTTTTCCAAAGATTTACTGCTGCTGATGTTGAAGGAATACGAATTATTCGTTGATTCCTTTCAATATGCCTGTAAGAATTTTAAAGGGAATACGGAAGATGCCACAATTGCAAAAGTAATGGGGTTTGAATCCAATCAGGAATATAATGAGATTATGTTCCTTAGGGAAATCACCCATACGGTAAACGCACTGAACGACATGGGCGACATTGTAAGGCTCTATTCCAAGAATCCCGAAACGGCAGCCGTAAGGCTTGCAAATCTTCTTTCAGAGAAAGACTCCGAACCGGTATAGATTAGACAACCGGAGTTATGATATACTTACACGCAGAAAGCATTTCATCAGTTCCGATTGTCGATATCGAAAGGAGTAACGATTATGGCAAAAGGTTCTGTAAGAAAGAAAGGCAAGAAATGGTACTACCGCTTCTATGTGGAAGATGCAAGCGGTAATCTGGTGCAGAAGGAATTTGCAGGTACGGAAAACAAAAGCGAAACGGAAAAGCTGTTGAGGCAGGCAATGGAGGATTATGAAGCCAAGCGGTTTGTTGCAAAGGCTGAAAACATCACACTCGGAGAGTTGCTTGACCTGTGGGCTGATGAAGAATTAAAGACAGGCACATTGAGTAATGGAACGGTTGGCAATTATCTTCAGACAATTGGGAGAATCAAACAACACCCTATCAGCAAAAGGAAACTGAAAACGGTGACTTCGGTACACCTGCAGGAGTTTATGGATTTGCTCTCATTTGGAGGCACTGTGGGAGATTTTATATCAAAAGGATATTCCATTGATTATGTAAGGTCATTTTCAGCAGTATTGCAACAGTCATTCCGGTTTGCGGTATTTCCGAAACAGTTTATTACCTTCAATCCCATGCAGTATGTGGTGATGAGGCACAAAAAGGAAGAAACGGATTTGTTTGCGGATGAAACAGCCGCAGACAGAGACAAGGTTAAACCGCTTTCCTTTGAAATGTACCGGAAACTGATTGAACAGCTTGGAAAACGAAGCAGAGATGCGATTCTTCCGGTTCAGATAGCATACTTTACAGGTCTCAGACTTGGGGAAGTGGCAGGTCTGACATGGCAGGACATCAACCTTGAAGAACAGTATTTAACTGTACGCAGGAGCATCCGCTACAATGGGGCTACCCATAAGCACGAAATTGGTCCGACAAAATGGAAAAAGGTCAGAGTTGTTGACTTTGGCGATACCCTCGCAGACATTCTGAGAAAGGCAAAAAAGGAACAACACAAAAACCGTTTTCAGTATGGAGAACTTTATCAGCGGAATTTTTACAGAGAGGTAATGGAAAAGAATCGGGTGCATTACGAGTATTACCATTTGGGAATGACAGAAAATGTGCCAGAGGATTACACCGAAATCTTCTTTGTATGCTTAAGGGAGGATGGCTGTCTGGAACTTCCGGCAACCATAGAAACAGCCTGCCGGACAGCAGGAAGAAAAGTACCGGAGCTTGAAGGTTTCCATTTCCACACATTAAGGCATACCTACACGACAAACCTCTTATCCAACGGGGCTCAGCCTAAGGATGTGCAGGAACTGTTAGGACACTCAGACGTGAGTACCACCATGAATGTCTATGCCCATGCTACAAGGGAAGCAAAGCGGACTTCCGCAAGACTTCTTGATAAAGTGGCAGGCAATGATTAAACAACTGAATAATGAATTTTCCCTTGTAATTATCCCATAAGGGCAAAAACAAGGGAAAAGGATACATATATAGAATTTTCAATGGCGGGAAGCCTTGAAAATAGGGGAAAGTTAAGAGAGTTAATAGATAAATTCCAGTTTGTAGAATCAAGAAAATCGGTATTTAAGGAGGTCTTGTATGAAGAAAATCGTATGTACAATGCTATGTATTATGCTTTTATTTGTTTTGAGTGCTTGTGGTGGAGATGTCAGTGAAGTAAAAACTCATAATGTTGAATCTGAGAGCTATTCAGAAGAGGATATTAAAGCCGCTATTGACACAATAAAAAAGGAGTTTAAGAGTGACTGGAAAGGATGCACTCTCACAGAAATTTACTATGCCGGAGATGACTGCACGAAAGATCATAAAGATTGGGCAGACAGAAACAATGCAGATGAAGTCATTGTTTTATTATCTTCATTCGATGTTGATTCATCTGGTGGAGATGGGTCTTTGAATCCAAATAGTACATACAGTGATTGGAAGTGGATTTTAGTTAGAACAGATGGCGGAAAGTGGCAGCATGTTGACCATGGATATTAAGTCAAATTCCAGTTTGTTAAACTGACGAGATTAAAAATAATACAGAGATAAGACAATGCACGTATTTTCTAAAAACAATCATGCAATATTGTGTGATAGAAGTCCGGGAACACCCGGACTTCTTCTTATTTTGATAGAATCGACATGTGTGGCTATTAAAAACGTAACAAATTTATGACCAGTAATGGAAAAATGTGATATCACAGCGATACAAGGTCGGAAAAAATGCAAATACAAAGCCAACAAGGTCGGAAAAAGTGCTGAAACAATGCTAGAATAGACCATAAAAAATGTGGTATACTATCAGAGAAAGGACGGTGTGATAATGTATCGATTTGCAATGAATGATCTGTTACAGTGGAAAGGGAAGAAAAATAGAAAACCTTTAATTATAATGGGAGCCAGACAGGTGGGAAAGACCTGGTTGATGAAGGAATTTGGAAAGAACTGTTATGAGAAAACAGCATACATTTCTTTTTATAACAACCAACGTATGAATGCGGTTTTTGAAAATGATTTTGATATTGAACGAATCATAATGAATTTAAATATTGAGTCAGGAGTAACAATTACTCCAGGGAATACATTGATTATTCTTGATGAGATCCAGAACACACCAAAAGCTTTAGAATCCTTGAAATATTTCTGCGAAGAAGCACCAGAATACCATATTATAGCAGCAGGGTCACTGCTGGGAGTGGCAATTCATGAGGGAGTGTCGTATCCGGTTGGTAAAGTTGACTTGTTGGATCTATATCCGCTTAACTTTAGAGAGTTTTTATATGCTATGGGCGAGAAAAAACTGGCAGATGAATTAAAAACAAAGGACTATTCCATTATTGATAATTTCTCTGACAAATACCTTTTCTGGTTAAAAAACTATTATTACACGGGAGGAATGCCTGCGGTAGTTGATGCTTTTCGACTAGACAAAGATTATACAGAAGTAAGGCAGATTCAAAGCGATATATTAAGACAGTATGAAGGGGATTTTGGAAAGCATATTGAAAGCAGGGTGCTTCCAAGAATCAGAATGGTGTGGAATTCTATCCCAATGCAGTTGGCAAAAGAAAACAAAAAATTCTTTTTTGGTCAGATAAAAAAGGGGGCTCGTAGCAGCGAGTTTGAAATAGCAATTCAATGGCTGCTTGACTGTGGACTGATTTATAAAGTTAATCGTGTAAATGAACCTCATATGCCTCTAAAAGCATATCAAAGCATGAATGCGTATAAATTGTTTATGCTGGATGTCGGATTGCTGGGGGCATTAAGTGAGTTGCCAGCGACATCCATATTGGAAGGAAATGATATTTTTATAGAATTTAAGGGTGCGCTTACAGAGCAATATGTGTTGCAGCAGTTGATTTCAGATACGCCGTACACACCATATTACTATGGGACAGAAAAAGCTACGTTTGAACAGGATTTTTTGATCCAAAAAGAGGCTGCAATTATACCTATTGAAGTAAAGGCAGAAACGAATATAAGGTCGCAGAGTCTAAAAGCATATTGCGATAAATTCCATCCTGAGAAAGCTGTACGTTTTTCAACTCTAAAGTATATGGATCAGGAATGGATGGTAAATATACCACTATATGCGGTATGTAATTTGTAAATTTGGGCTTGAAGGAGTGACAATATATGAAGTATTTATATTTGCATGGACTAGGACAAAAACCAGACAGTTGGAATAGAGTAATAAAAGAAACGAAGGTATCGGAAAGTAGTGTCAAATTGAGTTTGGCAGAGATGTTAGAAGGAAAATCTGCTACATATAAGGAATTATATTCGGCATTCTCATCAGAATGTGACAAGGTGAACGATGAAATTGTCTTATGTGGGCTTTCTCTAGGCGCTGTTTTGGCACTTAATTATGCGATAGACCACCCAGATAAAGTAAAGTCGCTCGTATTAATTGCAGCACAGTATAAAATGCCTCAAAAATTATTGAAAGTTCAGAATATGTTGTTTCATCTTATGCCGAATTCGGCATTCAGTAAAATGGGTTTCAAAAAAGCGGATGTTATCAGCCTGTGCGGGACGATGGCTGAATTGGATTTCAGTGACTCCCTGCATAAGGTGTCTTGTCCGGTATTGCTCATTTGTGGGGAAAAGGACACTGCAAACAAAAAAACTTCGAAAGAACTTTGCCAATATTTGAACAACGCCTGTTTCCATGAACTTGCGAAAACAGGTCATGAAGCAAACATAGAAGCTCCGGAAGAGTTGGCGATCGTGTTGCAGAGATTTTATGATAATATCAGATAAAATTCAGTGGTGCGCCCAGACAAGGGCATGTGGTGATGTGAATTTATGGAGGAAAATATGGACTGGTTAAATATATTCGGACTGATAATGATTGCGGTTATTATGATACCCAATATTATTTTTGCAATCAGATGCAAAGAGGGATTTGAAAACAAATGGAGCAATAAATATGTTGAGGTTGTAGAACAGATAGGAAGGTTTGGCTGCTTTGGTTTTATGATAATCAACATTCCTGGAACATGGTTCGGGTGGTGGTCTGATGAAGCATTTGCCATATACCTTATCGTGGACACAATATTAGTAGTGTTTTATTGTGCAATTTGGATAATTTGCTTTAAGAAGAACAGCGTATTCAGAGCACTGGCGCTATCTGTTATTCCTTCGGTTTTGTTCTTGTTTAGTGGAATTATGAGCAGATCAATTCTGTTGCTTATCGCAGCAATATTGTATGCGCCAAGCCATATTTTGCTTTCGTATAAGAACGCAAAATGATATTGGTCAAATTCCAGTTTGGAGAATTGAAAAAAATGGGATTTACCTATTAAGACATATAAACTGTTGACAATAAAGCTCCTATATAGTATGTTTTTAATAAACTACTATATAGGAGCTTTTGTATGGAAATGAATGGAGGATTTCTTGTCACCAAAATAAAACAGCTTGGAGACCGGATTTTCGAGAAGATTCTCAGTGAAAAGAATATTGATGCGTTTAATGGAGCCCAGGGACGTATTCTTTATGTGCTGTGGCAGGAGGATGGTATCTCAATCAGGTCACTCTCGACTAAATGCGGATTAGCGATAACATCTCTTACTACGATGCTGGAAAGAATGGAAAATCAAGGGCTGATAAGCCGTGTTCAGTCTGAAACGGACAAAAGGAAAACACTCCTGTTTCTGACTGAGAAAGCACATGCCTTAAAGGGCGAGTACGATTCTGTATCTGATGAGATGGGCAGTATTTACTACAAAGGTTTTTCAGAGGAAGAAATTACCCGGTTTGAGGAATGCCTCGACCGCATCAGAAAGAATCTTGAGGAGTGGCAGAAGTCATGAGTATTTGTATCAAAGATCAGATTCAGAACATGAATATCGTCATTGGCTGCACAGTGGGGTGTACATATTGCTATGCCCGCAACAACGTGAAACGCTGGCATATGATTGATGACTTCGCTGACCCTGAATTCTTTCCGGGTAAGCTTAAGATGATGGAAAAGAAACGTCCGCAGAACTTTCTTCTTACCGGCATGAGCGATCTCTCCGGATGGAAGCCGGAATGGAGAGACGAGGTATTTGCAAAGATCCGTGAAAATCCACAGCATCAGTTCCTGTTCCTTACCAAGCGACCTGATTTGCTGGATTTTGATACCGATCTGGAAAACGCATGGTTTGGCGTTACGGTGACGAGGAAAGCAGAACTGTGGCGTATCGACGCCCTTCGGAAAAACATCAGAGCAAAACATTACCATGTTACCTTTGAGCCGTTATTCGACGATCCCGGCACAGTTGACCTTTCCGGAATCAATTGGATCGTTGTCGGCACCATGACCGGAGCTCAGAGCAGGAAGATTCATACGGAGCCGGAATGGGCATGGTCTCTGACGGACCAGGCACATAAGCTCGGCATTCCGGTGTTTATGAAGGAAGACCTTGTCCCTATCATAGGGGATGAAAATATGATTCAGGAAATGCCGGAAGAATTTAATAAAGTGTTAGAGGTACAGAAATCATGGAAGAAGTAATAAATGGAATCCTCATTCGTGAGGTGGAAACAAAGAACATCATGACTAAGTCTAGTCTGCCGGTAGGCGGTTACTCGGTCAATCCCTATGTGGGCTGTACACATGCCTGCAAGTATTGCTATGCTTCTTTTATGAAGCGCTTTACCGGGCACACGGAGGAATGGGGCACTTTCCTTGATGTGAAGCATTGGCCGGAAATTAAAAATCCGAAGAAATATGCCGGACAGCGGGTGGTCATCGGTTCTGTGACGGATGGCTACAATCCACAGGAGGAGCAATTCGGGAATACCAGAAAACTTCTGGAGCAGCTGATCGGCAGTGACGCAGATATTCTGATCTGCACAAAGTCGGATCTTGTGGTACGGGATATTGATCTGCTGAAGAAGCTTGGACGTGTAACCGTTTCATGGTCGATCAACACACTAGATGAAAATTTCAAGAACGATATGGACTCTGCTTCGAGCATTGAGCACCGTATCGCTGCTATGAAGCAGGTATATGAGGCAGGTATCCGTACAGTCTGTTTCGTATCCCCGGTATTCCCCGGTATCACGGATTTTGAAGCAATCTTTGAGCGGGTAAAGGATCAGTGCGATCTGTTCTGGCTCGAAAATCTCAATCTTCGAGGCGGTTTCAAAAAGACAATTATGGATTATATCGCCGGAAAATATCCTGATCTTGTACCACTTTACGACGAGATCTATAACAAGCATAACCGCAGCTACTTTGAAGCACTTGAAGTAAAAGCTGAGAAAATGGCTAAGAAGTATGATTGTGCCTTTGTGGATAATGAAATGCCTTATGGCAGAGTCCCGCAGGGACATCCGGTGATCGTAGATTATTTCTATCATGAGGAAATCCGTGGGACAGAGAATACCGGAAAAAGAAATCGCTAAATTCCCGTTTATTGGGAAGTCGCAGAGAACGAAAAATCGGAATTTAATGAATTAGTCACAAATTACGGGTAAGTAACAAGGATTTATGGAGAATTTACATAGTATGGAGTTTGAAAAATACAAAAAATATTTAATCAGTACTTGGTTGCCGGAGTATGAAGCAGAACATACGGAGAGAGATTTGATGGTGGAAGGGTGGAATATGTTATTAGATGAAGTTTTTTCACCATTGATTGCTAAAGAACTAGGCATGCGATATCTTGGTAATCGTATCTGGGCTGATGATTATTGCAATCATCGTCGCAGGGTATTAAGTCTATTCCAGCAAACTGATTTAGGTGGAAGCTTTAAGTGGGGATGGAACTATGATTTTATTCCCAAAATGTCAGCGAAAAAAGCAGTTTATGTTAGAACGGATAAGAGTATATTTACGCATTTTTTTGAAAACATTTGGGAAAACCATAATAAGATAGTTGAAGGAAAATGTCAAAAAGCAGATATGACGTTTAATCGCTGTTATATAGACAGTGCAGATTTTGAAAATTCTATGAGGCAAAGGGTAAAAGCGTATGAAGCTGCTTTTTATTATACTCTGCCTCTTATTAGATCCTTTTATGAAGAGACCAAAACCTATGAGCAAAGCATAAAAATGATAAACACCCTATTAGAAAGCTCTTACTATCGATTGATACAGGGAAATTATCTATATTTAACCAAAATATTTTTGCAACAATATGTGTCCTTAGGAGAAGAAAATGAGAAAGAGTTGCGAGAATTGTTTGTAAATGATAATACCAGAGAAAGCTTTTTGAAAAAATTTGCTCAGATACCAAAGGATTATAGATAGTCATGTATATTACGAACGGAATGTAGATGTGTATAACTTCAAGTTTGTCACATAGTTTGTCAGAATGAAAAATCAAGTGTAGAAGGACACATGACAGGTGGGATTTGGAGTGATTCAGACAAAGAGAAAGATGGATTATGGCTGACCGTTTGAACAGGTATTACAGGAAGAATCTCATCCTGCGAATCAGACAGCATATATTGATATTGTCCGGGTACCGGAGAAACTGGCGGAAAATAAATATGAAGGATATTACCTTGTAACAACGGCAGAGGGAAGTTATATTGTAGGGATGCAACCAGAACAGTTTGCAAATTTGAAGCAGAGAGTGGAAGAAAACGGTAGGGTACATAGTGTGAAAAGAATAAGAAGCAAATTCCTAAAAGCTATCTTTAGCACTTGTTGTGAGGTGACTGTTTAAAGAAAAAGTCCCAAAATCAATGATTTAGGGCTTGAAACTATAGGAAGGAGCAGATTTGATATATGGGTTTATTTAACAAAATGAAAAAATTTTTTTCGTGCTTTAAGTATAAGCTGGACAGAGAGATTTTAAGGGAATATCTCCAGCATACAATTAATTTTGCTGTCGAGAATAAGTTGCCATTTTGTGATGAATTTTATATTGCTGACAGTCTTGATGCAAAGGATAGATTACATGTCGCTATCCTAAATTATGATGTACCGGGAGAGGCTGTTTATGAGATTTAGGGACGTTCCTTTTGTCACAATGAGCGTCCCCTGTCTTACTTATAACATGCCACAGGGACACTCCTCGTGCCAAAAGGAACGTCCCCATATTATCAGAATGAGAGCGAGGGAAAATGCATGGATATGTTACAGTTGATGAAGGAGAGGCACAGTGTGCGGCAATATAAGGATAAGCCAATCGAGCAGGAGAAACGTGCGGAGATCGACAGGCTTATCTCTGAGATAAATTCTGAGAGCGGACTGAGCATGCAGGCGGTCTACGATGAGCCGAACTGTTTTGATTCGTTTATGGCGCATTACGGCAAATTCACAAATGTTTCTAATTATATAGCGATAGTTGGCGCGAAGAACGACCAGGAAAAGGCCGGCTACTACGGTGAAAAGCTGGTGCTTGGATGTCAGGAACTTGGACTTAACACATGCTGGGTTGCAATGTCACATGGTAAGACCCAGGCAGTCATAGGCAAAGGACAGAAACTTCTGATAGTGATTGCCATTGGGTACGGTGAGAATCAGGGTGTTGCCCACAAGAGCAAAGATATATCAGAAATTAGCAGGGCAGATGTGGCGACAGACTGGTTCACAAAGGGGATGGAGGCGGTGTGTCTGGCACCGACAGCAGTGAACCAGCAGAAGTTCATGTTTGAGCTGAGAGAGGGTGTGGTGACAGCGAAAGCTCCGAGAGGAATATGCACGAAGATAGATCTTGGAATTGCCAAATACCACTTTGAGGCTGGGAGTGGACACAAAGTCTTCACAAAATAATTAGCACTCGCCTCTTGACAGTGCTAACGACTAGGTGTATAACATAGTTAAAGATAAGGAAAGGGATTAGAAAGAAGAGAAAGAATCCCGAAAGCTTATCTTGACAATTATTTTGAAAGTAACAGTAAACAAAAAGTCTAAGTGCCTTGGGGTTTCATAAGAAACCACAATTTCCGACACTTGTTTGAGATTGAAAGGAGAAATGACTTATGTTACCTAGTATTTTTGGAGAAGATTTATTTGATGATTGGATGAATGACTATTTCCCATTTGGAAAGGATTTTGACAAGGAGTTCAGTAAAGCGTTAGCACCTACCGAGCGTGCGCTGTATGGTAAGCATGCAAAGAACATGATGAAGACCGATGTCCGTGAGACAGACGATTCATACGAAGTAGATATGGATCTCCCAGGATTCAATAAAGATGAAGTAAAGGTTCAGCTTGCTGATGGTTACCTGACAATTGAGGCTGCAAAGGGTCTGGATAAGGATGAGAAGGACAAGAAGAGCGGCAAGTACATCAGGCGTGAGCGTTATGCCGGCAGCATGAGCAGAAGCTTCTATGTCGGTGAGGGAGTTACCCAGGAAGACATTCATGCAAAGTATGAACATGGCGTACTGAAGCTGTCGATTCCTAAGAAGGAAGAGCAGAAGAAAGTAGAGAAGAGTAATTACATCGCAATCGAATAATGTAAGAAATGCATAATTACTTAATAACAGATGACTAATATTCGTAGAGCCCTCCGTGTATCTGCAAGGTGCAGGTATGCGGGGGGCTCTTTTGCTTGTCTGTTCCAGGGACACTCTTCATGACAAAAGAAACGTCCCCATTAAAGTATCAGCCATGAGAACAATATGACAGCCAAAGGCATGGTTATGATACAGAACAAAGTAGTAAATACATTTAAAAGACTGGAGTATGCTGCGTCTTTGTTATATACCTGAACCATCTGGGTGATTGTTGAAGCTGATGGCGTGATTGAGGCAAGGTATACTATGAGTAGTAAGGTTCTTCCGTCAGGAATAAATTCGTACACATGACTTACACACATTATAAGCAGCAAAATAGTAGGCCAGATAACGAGCCTGATGGCAGAGAAAAGGTATAGTTTTGCATTCTTCAGGCTGGCCAGAATCGGCGAATCAGCCATCAGCATACCAGTTACTATCATGCTTAGAGGTGCAAGCATATTCCCAATGTCATTTATCGGGGCAAGGATGACGGCTGGCAGTTTTATCTTGCAGAAAAATAGCAGGAGACCTGCTATTATGGCTAATACATTTATATTGGATATTATTTTTTTCCATTCCAGGTGTGGCTTTTCGGAGAGCATTGTGCTGCAGTGTGTCCAGAGAAATATCAGTTGTACAGACATAAATGCGCATGAATACAGTACATAGTCGGAACCCAGAATAGCACTTACAAGTGGGATAATCATATTTCCCGAGTTGGAATACATGACAGTTGCACATTCAACTGGGGTCCAGTGCCAAAATTTCCTTCCGATATTTATAAAAATCAAAAGCAGAACATGTATAATGACCGCAATGACAGCGGAAAATAACAGTCCCTGCAGTTTTTCTTTTGTAAAATCAATCTCAAATGAACCAATTATGGCACAGGGCATCACCAGGTATACCACGATGATAGATAATATCCGGCTGTCAGATGATTTTAATATGTTTTTGTTGACAAGAATAAATCCAAGCAGGATCATAATAAAAAAGTTAATAAGCTTTCCGAGCAAAATTATACTTATCTGCATAGCGATTACCTCTTTTCGTTTCTGTATTATAATACTCTTCCTCTAAAAAAACATCCCTGAATGCTGACTTGTCAAAAATAAAAGAATGCGATAAAATATGTGCAATTTGTAGAGAACTTGTAAATAGCATCCAAAATAAGGAGAGATGACATACTATGAATTCGCGTAAAAACCATGACAAAAAGCTTATGTTGCCGGTTCTTATTTTTCTGGTTGGCTGTCTGGTTTTGACAGTAGTTTTATATCATTCATATAGATCAAATTATAAACAGGTACGGAATGTCACAGCGCTTAATGCCGCAACATATGCAGAACGACTACAGAATGACATGAACCGTGGAGTTGCAATTACAGATACACTTGAAGAGATAGCAATCAGCGAAAATGGGAAAATTGACAATTTTCAAAAAGTTGCTCGGGATCTGATGGCAGATTTTATTCAGAGCATACAGATTGCGCCTGACGGTGTTGTCACAGATATATATCCGGAGGCAGGGAATGAAGCTGGAAAGATAGATTTGATGCATGATGAAAGTCGTGGAGAGATATGCCGCTATGGAAGAGATAAAAATATAGTCACGATGCAGGGCCCTTTTGATTTAAAACAGGGGGGGCAGGGCATTGCGATTAGAAATCCTGTATATCTGGAGGGGGCAGATGGCTCTCCAGTATTTTGGGGATTTACCATAGTAATTATACGTGTTCCGGAGATATTTACAGAATCAATTCAGGCACTCACAAAATTCGGTTATGATTACTCCCTGACAAAGACAGTTTCCCCTTTGTCTGATGATACAGAGATAGTATCATCATCCGGCAATATTATGAAGAATCCGATTACATTTGAGTTTGAATTTTGCGGCAGTCTATTTGATTTTGAGGTAATGCCTGCTGATGGCTGGAGTCACGGGTGGAATGTATTTCCGCAGCTGTTTTTGGGAATATGTGTTATTTTGCTCTTAACTGGATTAACGGTGGTCATCCTTGTGATTGAGAGAAATCGAGATACATTAAAAAAAATGGCGATAACAGATCCGCTGACCGGACTCTTGAATCGTAAGGGGTTTGACGAACAGCTCAAAAATGTTATGCAGGGCGATCTTCATATTCATTGCGTGGGTATACAGATGGATATTGATGATTTTAAATTTATAAATGATATGTATGGTCATGTAGTTGGAGATGCCGCACTGAAAAGTCTTGCACAGGACATGCAGAGCTATTTCAATGATAATTCTATTATTTGCAGAAATGGCGGTGATGAGTTCTCTGCCATTCTGGTTGACACAACAGAGGAAGAGACAAGAAAGAAAATAGAACAATTCACTCTTCAGCCACGGCATATAACATATAATGGTGGGGAGCATCCATTTTACATTTCTCTTGGGTATGCAGAATATCCAAAAGATTGTGAAGATGTTTCGGAGCTTATCAGATGCGCGGATATGGCACTTTACGCGGTAAAACTTCATGGAAAGCATAATTGCAGTCCTTATCGAGGAGCTTATAAGATGCAGCACAGAAGCCAGCTTGGGTTTGCACTTCAGGATGTATCAAAGAATCTTCCGGGAGCTTTCCTTATATATATAGCTGATCCTGAAAATGATAATATTTTATTTGCAAATCGTGAACTGATAGAATTTGCTGGCTGCAGGGATTTTGATGATTTTCTGGATTACACAGATCATAGATTCAGAAACCTGATCCATCCAGACGAACGGGATTCTGTTGAGACCAGCATCTGGAAACAGATTGATGCAAAGACCAATGGAAATAATGACTATGTAAGGTTCCATTTTGCAAAAAAAGATGGAACATATCTTCCTGTTCTTGATCACGGAAGAATTGTGGAAAACCGTTATTATGGAAATGTATTCTACGTTTTGATCATGGACTGCGCTCTGGTTGAATCTTATTATGATAACAAAACATGTCTGGAAACTGTGCCGGAATAGCGGATTTGCTATTCCAGGAATAGAACACAAATTCTTCACAAAATAATTAGCACTCATCTATTGATAATGGAAGTCGATTTTTGTCCTGTCTTGTGTATCCCGGAAGTGCCTGTTTTACAGGCTTTCCGGGGCATCAGTCATTTTGTCTGGTATTGTAAAGCAGTGTCAGATTTGTCGTAAATGTCGTAAATTTGTGGTCAAAAAACGATGAGAAATGGAGAGTGCTAATAAAATGAAATTAACGTATACAAATGTAAATGGATATCTGATTCCGAATCTCACCTATAAATCCGGTGAGCAGATGGAGCAACTTGGCAAGTATGGTTTTCTTCGCAGAGATTATCTGAAGAATCATCGAAATTCAACCTATCAGGTGATGCTTTTACAGGATACAATTGGAGAACACCTTTTGGAAGTAGATAAGGCAGCAAAAGAACGGGAAGAAGTGATCCTGAAGCAGTTAGAAGAAAAAGAACCATTGCCAGATAAAGAAGCAGATCAGATGGCCTGGGTAAGAGCTGCTAATCAGCACAGAGCGATTGCGGAAGAGATTATTTTAAAGGAACTGATCTATGTTTAACAAAGTTGAAGTTTGTAACTGAGGATTGAACAGGTAATTGGACAGATTAAAAATTTATTGAAAAAAGAATAAAATGTTTAGAGAAGGCGTGAGTGATAGAGATATTACTTACGCTTTTTCTTTTGAACTGAAAAGGAGGATGGGAGCATGGCACAGATTTTTCGTGTAGAGAGAACTAAGAATTTTACGGTAATGAGTAATCATCATTTCAAGAATAAGAATCTGACATTGAAAGCGAAAGGTCTATTATCGCTGATGTTAAGTTTGCCAGATGACTGGAATTACAATATGCAAGGACTGGCAACATTGAGCAGAGATGGGATTGATTCTGTTCGTTCTGCAATTAAGGAATTAGAGCATCATGGATATGTGGAACGTCATAGATTGCGTAATGAGTATGGCTTTTACGGCGATACCGAATATATTATCCGGGAAGTTCCATTAGGAGAAGAAAATGATTAAGTGGAGAAGAGAAGTGCCTAAGGGTGGATAGTCCAATTTTGGACAATCAGGTCATAGGAAATTTCTATCTCCGGACATCAGAAAATAGGAAAACCAGATATGGTAAATCCCATACTGGACAAACCGTTGCTATTAATAATCCATGTTATTAAATATGAATTATTAAAGAACCAGTAAATAAAATATCCATCTTATCAATTCACGTAAGTATTAATAGTATTGGATAAGAAAAGAAAGAATGAGGTATGATTATGAGAATGATGAAAAATAACAGAAATGAAACAGTTATGGTGATCGGGATTGATCATGGTTATGGAAACATGAAAACTGCCACCAGATGCTTTCCATCCGGTGTAGCCAGATATGACAAGGAGCCAATCTTTCAGAACAATCTTCTTGTTTACAATGGCATGTATTACCAGATCGGAGAGGAACACAAGGAGTTCTGTGCAGAGAAAACGCAGGATGAGGACTATTATGTGCTGACACTGGCAGCTATTGCAAGGGAACTGGATGGGAAGGGTATGAACCGGGCAACGGTACATATCGCAGCCGGACTTCCCCTTACCTGGGTAGCTACACAGAAAGAAGATTTCCAGAAATATCTTCTCCAGAATGAAAGCGTGGATTTTATATTCCGCAATAAAGAGTATCATGTAGAGTTTGCAGGAGCTGATATTTACCCACAGGGATTTGCAGCAGCCTTTTACCGTTTACAGGATTTTAAAGGCATCAATATGCTGGTAGATATTGGAAATGGAACTATGAATATCATGTATATTAATAATTCCCGTCCATTAGAGAAGAAATGCTTTACAGAGAAATATGGAACGCATCAGTGTGTGCTTGCTGTAAGGGAATCCTTGTTGAAAGAACTGGGAACAGTGGTGGACGATCTGGTGATTGAGCAGGTGATCCGTACCGGGACAGCAGATATTGGTGAGAAATATCTGACAGTCATTCGTAAAGCTGCCGGAGATTATACGAAAGAAATCTTTCATAAGCTGAGAGAACGGGAATATAATCCAGAACTGATGCGTCTGTATGTGGTCGGCGGTGGCGGTTGTATGATCCAGAATTTTGGAGAATGTGACAAGAGCCGGGTGACAATTGTACGGGACATCTGTGCCACAGCGAAAGGCTATGAAGCAATGACCGTAAGGAAAATCCAGAGAAACGGAGGGATGCTTGTATGAGAAAAGAACGGAAAATCATCAACACAAATATCCGTTTGAATCTTTGTGATGAACAGGACAGGCAGGCATGGGAATATTTGCAGACGATGGACAGGGAAAAATATAAATCGTACACCAGAGCAGTTGTAGTTGCTTTAAACGATTATTTTTCCAGAGAGTACAGGAATGAAGCAGATCCGTATCTGGAAACCAGAGAAAAGGAAGATGCTTTTCTGGAAAGGGTGGAAACAGCTATCCGGGATGGAGTAAAAGAATCCGTTCCGATGGCTATGGCGAAGAACCTGATTGAAATGCTTGTACCGTTTGTAAAAGAATCGGTAGGAGAAATTAATCTGTCGGACAGAACACTAACAATGGAGAAAACGGATGGAGAGATCGCAGAAGATAATCTGGACTGGGAGAAAGAAGCTGATATGGATGCAGCACTGGATTTTGCAGACAGTTTTTAGATGGTTATGAAATAGCAGTAACAGGAAAACAGACTGACAGTAAGGAAAGTTTTACGGAAACAGAATAGCAGAAAAAGACAATGGCAGTGGTGGCATTTCAGACATTATGAATTGGAGAAATGTTTATGACTGCTATTTTTATGTCTTTTAGCAGAAATGGAAAGAGATCCAGAAAAAGAAAGACAGAAATTACGGAAAAATATAACAGAAAAGCGTTGGCAGATGGGTGGATTGAACAAGCAAGGCGAAGAAAAGAATAGAGTGCCGGATACGGCACATGATTGTCCGATACTTCGCATCGGAGTGATGCAGGAACAGCCTGTCTCAGAAAGAGAAAATCTATCGAAATGGGAGCTTTTCTATTTCTTCCACAGTCTGTCCCTGCACCACAAAACCACCGTCATCTCCATTTTGATCTGATAACGTAGGGTGGAAAATATGGCTTGGTGGGTGTCGGTTCAGTGGTGGGGAGATGACAGGCAAGTTTCGCAAAGTGGCAAGCCACTCTGCACCGGAGCCAGCCTTTGGGCTGTTCCTAAACTTGCCAGAGGGCTCTGCCCCTTGGAACCCCGGCACGTCAATGGCGTAAGTATTCCTGCGAAATGTCCACCGGACATTCCTACGGAACACTTACTGATTGACTAGGACTCTGTCCTGCACCTGTATAAGAGAGCGTTGCACTCTCTTATAAATCTCCTGCCAATATACACCAAAACGCTGTGTCTGTTAATAAAGAATGAAAAATCAGGCAAAGAAAGGAGACAAAAGCCTATGAGAAAACGAAATCATACAGTAACTATACGGATGAATAAAGAGGAATATGAGCTGCTTCAAAGCAAAGTAAAGGAATCCGGAAGAACACAGCAAGAAGTTGTAATAAAAGCAATCGCAGATTTGAAGATAGCTTCTACAGAGGAAGTGGAAGAACTAAAAAGATTGAACCAGATGTTTGCAGATATTCTCAGTCAGCTACGGGGAGCTACTACAAATATCAATCAGATTGCAAGAAAGCTGCATACAGATGGAGAAGTTCCAAATGACAGTACGTTGTATTTCCTCAACAAAAATATTCTCAAGTATCGGAAGGAGAGTGAGAGGATATGGCAGTTAATAAGACGATTAATAAGCGGACAAATACACATGGAGCAATGAGAAACTGCATCGAATATGTTTTGCGACAGGACAAGACCAACGAATTATTTACCTGTGTAACAGGCCCGTACTGTCATGACGAGATCAATTATGATCTAGTGTACAGAACATTTTTAGAGGAAAAGAAGTTATGGGATAAAGATTCTGGGAGAATGTACGCTCACAACATTATTTCTTGGCATAAGGACGAGCAGATTACTCCGGAGCAGGCATTAGAATTTGGAAAGGAGTTTGCAGAAAATTGGTTTAGTGGATTCCAGACCTTAGTGGCTGTGCATAAGGATAAAGATCATATCCACTGCCATCTGGTTACTAATTCAGTGAGTTATGAAGATGGAAGAAAACTGCATAACACAAAAAAGGATCTGGAACGTATGAAACAGCTTACCAATCAGATGTGCCGAGAACGTGGCTTGTCCGTTGCTGAAAAAGGAAAACATTTTGATGGAAGTCAGATTGAAAAAGGGGAAGTCATTGCATGGAGCAAAGACAAATATAACCTGTTCCGACAGCAGGTAAAGGACAGCTTTGTAGCGGACTGTGCAATGGCAGTATTAAAGGCAATGGAAAATTGTATCAGCAAAGAAAAGTTTATAGAAAAAATGAAACAGTTTGGATGGAATGTAAACTGGTCAGAGAAACGGAAGCACATCACTTTTCAGAACCAGGACGGGAAGAAGGTGCGAGACAGCAATTTGTCAAAAACATTTCATCTGGATATCAGCAAGGAGGGATTGGAAAATGAATTTAATGGAAATTACGAAAGGATACGAGCCGAAGCAGAACGAACAAACGGATCAGACGAAGAACTCGCTGTATACTACCGACAAGTGGAAGTTGCTTGCGAAGGAGCAGGCAGAAACGCTGGAGAAAGTGACGGTGGAGAGGGACGAATTACAGGTGAGAAATCAGAAGATGAACGAGTTTATCCAGAAATTTCAGGAAAGGACACACAAGCTGAAAATGGAAAAACAGAATCTATTCTTCGAGAATCACGAAATGCAAGACGAAATTCGGAAATTAAACGACGAAATTCATCGTTTGACAACCGAACTGTCCGAAACGCAGAAGCTGAATCAATCGCTTCAGAAGAACAACGACGATTTGAGGAACAGAAACGGATTGAAGAGCAGGAGCGAGCAAGAGCAGCTCGAAGAAGAAATAAAAGACGTTCGGGACCAGAACGCTAAATTGCAGATACAGGTTAATAAATCATCTGTGCAAGCTGTTGATGAGGCATATAGAAAACAAAAAGAAGCAGAAAAACAATTACAGTCATTAAAGTATCAAGCGGAACAGAATAGAAAGATAGCTGAGAAGGAAGTGCAAAAACTGAAAAAAAGAATAAAATTGCAATCAGAGAAAATAAACGAGATAAAATTTTTCTGTGGAATCGGATATATAGTGGCATTTGTACTTTCAGCTTGTCTTGTTAAGATGTGTTTCTTGTGATTTTAAATGCGATATTTCAGAATTAAATTTTGATTTTTGATGGATTAGATTGTTTGAAACGCATTTTTGTGATATGATGATAAATACCATGTGAACAGATATTTCAAGCAAATAAGATTGAGGTGAAAAAATGGCAGTTAGTTACAAGAAATTGTGGAAATTGTTAATTGATAAAGAAATGATGAAGAAAGATTTGCGTGCAATGACAGGAGTTAGTACAACAACGATGTCTCGATTATCAAAAGATGAAAATGTAAGTACAGAGATTCTGTCAAAGATATGTTCTGCTTTGAATTGTGATGTGGGAGATATCATGGAATTTGTTCCTGATAAAAAAGAGGAGCAGTAAGGAGGTACGGGAACATGGATCATTCTTATCCTTATATTGCGTCTTTGACCAGAGAGCCGTTCCTTTTCTACGAAATGCGTTCTACCGCAAAGCTAATGGTAGAAGGAATTTCCAATGATGCGATTGTAAAAGAAATTGTAGAGCAGAATCTCTTCCAGTACCCAACGGAAAAATCTATCACACGCATGGCGAAAGCCTGCATCAAACGGCTTCATGCTCTGGAAGATGATTCTCTGGTTTCTGCGATTGCGTCACAACCAACTGATGTAGCAAAACAGATTTGTCTGTATGCGTTAATGAAGCAAAGCCGACTGGTCTGGGAATTTATGCTGACCGTCATTGGCGAGAAGTACAGATTAAGGGACACGTCTTTTGGTAAGATTGATTTGAATACATTTTTTATGCGCTTGCAGGAGCAGAATGATACCGTGGCTTCCTGGAGCGATAGTACAATAACAAAGTTAAAACAGATTATTGCCAGAGTGCTTGTCGAAACAGAATATCTCGATAATCTCAAGGCAGATCATTTGAATCCAGTATGGCTGCATCCTGTTTTGGAAAATGCCATCAGAAGCAATGGCGATATGACAATACTGCCGGCGTTTAATTGCTTTGTGTAGGAGGTAACCCGATGAGTGAAATAAAAGAGCGCCTGGACAAAGTTCGGGCATTGATCCAGGAACCGGAGTTCCTGGAAGGCAAAGGACTCAGCAATGAGGTGAATATCAGAATCTTCTGCTATGAACCGGAGAATGAAATGGTTGTCCGCCATTTTGTGAATCAGCTGGAAACTGATCAGTCCTTAGATTGCCATTTGATTGTTTGTAATTTATATAAAACATTTCTCTCTATCTGCGATGATATGGACATCACAGATGCAATTCCAGATATGGAAGAAGCTGACGGGAGTGCTTATCTTCTGGAGCAGCTGAATTCCGCAATCGGCAATGGAGAGTTCATTGATAAAATTCAGTATGAGCCACACGAACCAGGTGATGTGCTGATGTTGACAGGTGTAGGCGAGGTGTTTCCATTTATGAGAATCCATACGTTACTGGAAGCCTTGCAACCGTATTTTTCGGATGTTCCGATTTTGGTTATGTATCCGGGTGAGTTTGATGGTCGTCATGTAAAACTGTTCAATCGTCTGACACCAAATGATTATTACCGGGCATTCAATGTCATAGATTAAGGGGGATAAAGCCATGATGATTCGAGATATGTTTGCGGATGACATCAACCGCAAAATCAATGGTGTAATTAAAGTAGATCAGGCTGCTGATGATGTAATCGAGCAGGAGTTAAATGAATATGTCATTACCAGAGAATTGAAGAAACACTTCATCACTTTCTTCAACTATTATGGAGATGCCTTTGACCAGCCTACGGCTGATATGGGGGTTTGGATTTCTGGTTTCTTTGGAAGTGGTAAATCTCACTTTCTGAAAATGCTTTCCTACCTTCTGGAAAATAAAGAGGTAAAAGGTATTCGGAGTGTAGAACGTTTTCGTAAAAAGTTTGAGGACGATCCGGCAACCTTTATGCTGATTGACCGTGCTACAAAGGGAACAACGGAGACAATTCTGTTTAATATTGATATTGAGGGATTCAGCAATAAAGATAAGACAGCTGTACTTCGTGTTTTTGCGAAGATGTTCTATAACCATCTGGGATTTTACGGAGAAAATCTGAAAGTTGCCATGATGGAGCGTTATATCGACCAGCAGGGAAAAACCGAGGAGTTCCGCAGAGTTTTTGAAGAAAAGAAAGGCAAGCCCTGGCTTGAAATGCGCCGTGCCTTTGCTTTCAATGGCAAGTTCATCATCCCGACACTAATGGAAGTTTTAGATATGAGTGAGGACGATGCCAAGGCGTGGTTCAATGATAAAACTGCAACAGAAATATCTATTGCTCAGCTTGTGGAAGATATGAAAGCCTATGTGGATACTAAAACAGCGAACTTCCGTCTGCTGTTTATGATCGACGAAGTTGGTCAGTATGTCGGCACAGACACAGATATGCTTTTGAACCTCCAGTCTTTGACAGAAAAAATCGGAAGTGAGTGTGAAGGAAAGATTTGGGTGATCTGCACCGGACAGGAAGCCATTGATGAAATCATCAAAGTTCGTGCCGATGAGTTCTCCCGTATTCAGGCTCGTTTTAAAACAAGACTGAGTTTATCATCTTCCTCCGTGGATGAAGTCATCCAGAAACGTATTCTGAAAAAGAAACCAGAGGCAGCTAAAAATCTGGAAGATGTTTATGAGCAGAATGATTCTGTTCTTCGTAACCTGTTCAGCTTTAGCGGTTCCATTCTGGATATTAAAGGTTATTCCGGCCCAAGGGAATTTACCGAGAACTTCCCGTTCGTGCCGTATCAGTTTATCATCATGCAGAAGGTATTTGCTGAAATCCGGAAACATGGAAATTCCGGTAAGCACCTGTCTGGTGGTGAGCGTTCCATGCTGTCCGGTTTCCAGGAAGCTGCACAGAAAATTCAGGAGAAGGATGAATATGCACTTGTGCCGTTCTTTCGCTTTTATGATACCGTACACACGTTCCTGGACGGTTCTATCCGCCGAGTAATTGAACGTTGCCAGAAAGCTGCTGACAACGGCGATGGCATCGAACAGCAGGATGTAGATGTACTGAAACTTTTGTACTTGATCCGATATATTGATGATATTCCTTCTAATCTAGACAATATCGTAATCCTTATGGCAGACGATATTCGTGCGGATAAGATTATCATGCGCGAAGCTGTTCGTGGATGTCTTGATCGTCTGATGAGCCAGAACTATATCGGCAGAACCGGTGATACTTATAACTTCCTGACTGACGAAGAACAGGACATTCAGCGTGAAATTAGAGATACCAATGTGGATACTGCTTCTATCGTAGAGCGTATTGCTCAGATGATTTACGGTGATATTTTCACAACTAAGAAGTTCCGTTATGGAAAATATGACTTTGCCTTCGACCAAATGGTAGATGGTATTACTGTCGGTGTGGCAACAGGCGGTATGCGTCTACGTTTCCTGACTGTTGCTACCGATGCTATTGAAAAAACGGATTATCGTCTGATGGCAGAATCCAAAGGCAACGAAGCAATCGTGGTCCTGGCTGATACGCCTTACTATGAATCTCTGGAATCTGCCATGAAGATTCGTAAGTATGTAAAGCAGAGAAATGTAAGCCAGCTTCCAAAAACTGTGCAGAAAATCATCAGTGACCAACAGGATGAAGCCGGAAAATATGAGCTGAGTGCAATGACCGAATTGCAAAATGCCATTGAAAGGGCGCAGTTCTATGTAGACGGCGAACATCTGGAAATTAAAGCCGGAAATGCCAAAAGCAAGATTGACCAGTCTCTTGAATATCTGGTTGCTCATGTATATAGCAAGCTCGACCTGATTACAGATAATGCAGGCAGTGATGCAGATATTATTGCGATTCTGACAGGTGCGGTAACAGCACTTCCGGGCATGGAACCGAACCGTGATGCTGCTTCTGCTATGGAAGAATATCTGGAAATGCAGGATGCGAAAAAGCTGCCGACTTCTATGGCAGATGTGCAAAGCAAATACAGTGCGATTCCGTATGGCTGGAAAGAAATCGACATTGCTGCGGTTGCGGCACAGCTGATTTATTCCCAGAAAGTAACCATCAAGTATGCTGGCAATACCATTCAGCCGGATGACCCGAAATTGCCGGATATGCTCCGTAAAAAGAGTGAGATCGGTAAGACTTCCATCAGCAAGCGTAAAACCATTTCTGCTACTATGATGCGTGATGTAAAATCAATGCTCCGGGATTATTTCGATGTTATGGATGTGCCGGACGATGAAGATGGTCTGATTCGCTTTGTGACTGAGAAATTCAGTGAACAGCGTGATTACTATGCTTCTCTGGATGCCCGTTATGACGGACATAAATACCCGGATCGTGCATTGGTGCAGGAAGCCATTCATCTGATGGATGATGTACTTTCCCAGAAGAAAGACAATATTGCCTTGATTGAGCGTGTGCTGAAAAAAGAGGATGCTCTCTTTGACAATAAAGAAGCTATGAGCAACGGCATTGAAAACTTCTTCAAAACTCAGGTAACGGTATTCGACCAGGCAGTGCAGTTTGAAAAATCTCTGCACGACGATCTTGACCGAATTGCAGAAAATGAGGAAGCACATAAGGCACTGAATACCATTCGTTTGATTACGATGGTTCAGACCGGAAGCAAGTTCAACTATACCCGGATTCGTGAACTGAATCCGTTGATGGATACGGTTCGTACCGCCCATGACAAGATGCTGGAAGAAAAACGTGCCGAGGTTCTGGAAACGGTTCGTCAGTGTATGGAAGCGACCCACACTGCCGCAAACGGCGATTCCAAGGCATCCCATCTGATTGAAAAATCGGATCGGTATTTCAGCCAGTGCAAGGAAAAAATCGCAGAATTAAATAGCCTTGCCCTTCTGGATGCTATGTTCCTGCCGATGTGTCAGTACAAGGATGATACGGTCAGCAATATCGAGTCTGTTCTGGCTCCGCCTGCACCGAAGCCGCCAGTACAGCCGACACAGCCAGGAAAAGAAGCAGCTCCAGCAAAGAAAAAGGTTGTCCGTGCCTATAACCGTCAGGTTGTATTCCAGGCAAAGACCTTACAGACGGATGCGGATATTGATGATTATGTAGAAAAGATTCGTTCTCAGCTGAAACAGTTGCTGAAGAATTGCGACGAAATCAAGCTGAATTAAGGAGACGAGTATGGATAAGAATGCGATTAAAAAATTTGCTGTCTGGGCAAGAACAGAGCTGATCGCCCGTGTTTCCCTGAAAGGTGTGGAATACGGTATCACAGAGGATAACATTGAGGATGCTAATGCGGACAGCGTTGGCGGCAAAGTCCTCACTGCCGATGAAAAGAAGCAGCGTCAGGCTTTGATTGCCGAGATTAACGATAAAGGATATAAGCAGGTCATGGAAGAGGTTGCCTATACTTGGTTCAACCGTTTCTCTGCTCTGCGATTTATGGAAGTTAACGGCTATCTTCCTTCCCATGTGCGTGTATTCACGGACGAGGAAAACAACTTTAAGCCGCAGATTATAACCGAAGCCATTCATCTGGATTTGGATGGACTCAATATGGAAAAGGTCTATGAGCTGAAAGATGCCGAAAAGACCGAAGAACTGTATAAATATCTGCTGATCGTGCAGTGCAACGCCTTGAATAAGATTCTGCCGGGAATGTTCCAGAAGATTGCGGATTACACCGAGCTTCTTTTGCCGGACAATCTGCTCCGTGAAGGCAGCGTGATTCAGCAGATGATTGAACTGATACCGGAGGATGACTGGAAAGATGCTGTCCAGATTATCGGCTGGCTGTATCAGTATTATAACAGTGAGAAAAAAGACGATGTTTTTGCAGCACTGAAAAAGAACGTGAAAATCACGAAAGAAAACATCCCTGCAGCAACCCAGCTTTTCACACCAGACTGGATTGTTCGTTATATGGTAGAGAATAGCCTTGGTCGTCTTTGGCTGGAGGGACACCCAGATGTGAAAGAGCAGCTTCTTCCTACCGAGGAAGAACAGTCTGCTTATGCTGCCGGAAACCGTGACCCCGAAGATACCAAATGGCACTACTATCTGGAAGAAGCTGAGCAGGAGCCGGAAGTGCAGGCACAGCTTGCCGAGATTCGTAAGGAATATGCAGCACTGACACCGGATCAACTGAAAGTTATTGACCCCTGCTCCGGTTCAGGTCATATCCTTGCATATATGTTTGATGTGCTGATGAAGATTTATGAATCCTACGGCTATACTACCCGTGAAGCGGTGGCAAGCATTGTAGAGAACAATCTTTATGGTCTGGATATTGATGACCGTGCGGCACAGCTGGCTTACTTTGCGGTAATGATGAAAGCCCGTCAGTATGACCGCCGCTTCTTTAGCCGTGGCATTCAGCCCCATGTGTATGCTATTGTGGAGAGCAACCATGTAGATAAATTCGCAGTGGACTATTTCTGTAATGGCGATGCGAAGCTCACGACAGCTCTGGACACCATCATCAAAGAGCTGCATGACGCAAAGGAATACGGCTCTATTCTGACTGTAACACCGCAGGATTGGTCTGCACTGTATGACCGTTTTGCAGAGATTACAGAAGATATAAATATGTCCCGTGAGACGGCATTGAGAGAATTACTGCCGTTGGTACAGGTGGCGGAAGCATTGGCACAGAAATATGATGTGGTTGTGACAAATCCGCCGTATATGAGTTCAAGTGGTATGAACAATAAATTGGGGAAATATGTGAAAAAGCATTTTCCAAATACTAAATCAGATATGTATGCTGTATTTATAGAAGCACTTAGTAAAATGCAAAAAATAAATGCACTACTTTCGATGATAACAATGCAAACATGGATGTTTATTGGGAGTTATGAGAAATTTAGAATAAATTTTTTGCATGAATCAGCAATTACAAGTTTGTTGCAGTTGGGAATAAAGGCGTTCGAGGAAATTGGTAATGACGTGGTTCAAACGGTTACTTTTTGCACACGAAAATCACCACTGCAAAATTATATGGGATGTTATCATAAACTGACAACGCATAATCGAGAAGAAAAAATCAGCTTCTTTTTTAAGCGTGAAAAGCAATATTATACAAAACAAAGTGAATATTATTTAGTTGACGGATGCCCGATAGCTTATTGGATATCTAATGAATTGGCAAGTATTTTCGCAACTGAAAAGAAGTTTGGAGAGCTTGCTGATGCAAAGATTGGTATTCAAACTGGAAACAATGAAATGTTTGTTAGATTTTGGACAGAAGTTAATAGGAGAAAAATATATTATAGCAGCAAAAAACCTGATGATTTTGATACTTATAAATGGTTTCCATATACAAAGGGAGGAAGCTTTCGTAAGTGGTATGGAAATAATGAATTAGTGGTTAATTGGCAGGGAAAAGGAAAAGAAATTCGAGATTATAATAATTTTGGTTCTATAAATGACAAATTTTACTATCAGCCATCTATAACATGGGGGCTGGTGTCGAGTGCAGGACTTAACTTCAGATATGTTCTCGATAGCTCACATGTTATTGGGAATGGTGGACCTATGGCTAAGGCTTATAATGTACGGGAAGGGTTAGATTATTATTTGTTAGGATTATTAAATTCAAAAGTGTGCCAATATATTTCTGATATGTTAAATCCTACAATTAACATGAGTACCGGTACGGTATCGGCTATTCCTGTTATATTACAAGACAGTATATATTCGACTATTGTTAATGCTGTGAAGGAAAATATTACATTGTGTAAAAAAGATTATGACGAAAAAGAGATGTCTATTGATTTTTTACACCATCCATTGCTTGATTTCGGAAATAAAATAGAGGAAGCTTTTAGCCAATGGTCGAAACAATGTGAAGAACGTTATAGTATAATAAAAAAGAATGAAGAGCGAATCAACCAGCTGTTTATCATAGAGTATGGATTAGCTGATGAATTGACAGCTGATGTAGATGAAAAATATGTATCGGCAAGCATACCAAATAAGGAAAAAGCGGTGAAGTCATTTATTTCTTATGGAATAGGTTGTATATTTGGTCGGTATTCTCTGGATATAGATGGACTGGTATATGCAGGCGGCGAATGGGATAACAGTAAATATTCTTCTTTTTCAGTGGATAAGGATAATATTATTCCAATTTGTGATGATGAATATTTTGAGGATGATATTGTTGGTCTGTTTGTGGAATTTGTAAAAACTGTTTACGGTGCAGATACCTTGGATGAAAATTTGAAATTTATTGCAGATGCTCTTGGTGGTAAAGGTCAGCCCAAGGATGTGCTTCGCAGTTATTTCTTGAATGATTTTTACTCGGATCATTGTGATATGTATTCTGTTTTCTTAGCTGGAAAACGCCCGATTTACTGGCTGTTTGACAGCGGCAAAAAGAACGGATTTAAGGCTCTGATCTATATGCACCGTTATCAGCCGGACACCATTGCCCGTATCCGTACCGACTATGTGCATGAACAGCAGGCTCGTTATCGCACTGCCATTGTCGATCTGGAACAGCGCATTGCAAATGTTTCTACCGGCGAGCGTGTGAAGCTGAACAAAAAGCTGACTACCTTACAGGCACAGGATACTGAAATCAGAGTCTATGAGGAAAAGATTCATCACCTTGCCGATCAGATGATTTCTATTGATCTAGACGATGGCGTGAAAAAGAATTATGCAATTTTCCAGGATGTTTTGGCTAAAATAAAGTAAGGAGGGATTGCGTATGATGACTGCAAACCCGATTTTACTTCAGAAAAAATATGCCCGTGTCATTGAGTGCTTTGCCAAACAGCAGGGACTTTTACTGGATGAGGCATTGGGATTATTTTATCATTCCGAAGTCTATCGGCTAATGCAAGATGGTGTTTCTGATATGCACTGTATGAGTGATCTGTATCTTGCAGAGGAATTAAGACTGGAATATACAGAGAAGTTTCTGGAAAATCGCCAATAACTGAAGTGTGAGTTTGGTATTTATTCGTGATGAGGTGCTACAAAATGATTGATTTTAACAATCCGAACACGTTCCCAAAAGAATTGAAAAATTGGGGAACTGAATTTGAAAAGATGATTTTAAGAAGAGTAAATACGGATAATATTGCGGAATGGTGGCAAATTGAACATCAGTTGCAAGATATTAGAATCGATGAATCGAAGTTGGTTACTGATTTTGTTAAAGATAATATGGATACAGAAATTGCAGTATGTCATTGTACACGTATTTTAGATGAGAATGAATATTGGAAACATGGTCTTGTGACTGCGGGAGGGGAAAATAGTGCTGGCGAGAAACGATTACGAAAACTCCTTGTGGATATAGGTTTAGATGATGATAAAATAGAAGAAATATTTTCGCATGTGTATTATTTATGGAATCGAGATAAACAATCCAGAACAAAGTCGGTACATTTCTTTATTGATAAAAATCAAGTATATAAGGACGATCAATTAAACCATTTTGCTATCAATTTAGGGGGCGAAATTTTGCGATGGTCTTTGGAGGCGATTGACAGGGAACTGTATAAAGAAGAACCTTATAAGCGTTTATGGATTATGGGGACTCCGTCTGTAATAACATTTAAGGTAAAATTAGATGATATTCATGAGATATATCGCAATAGTCTAATTGCCGAAATAGTCAAATATAACATAACGAATGATCTCTTTGGTTTTAATTATGAATTTGAATTTACAGGAATGACAGTTGGAGATGTTCCGCCTCAAAATATTTTAAGTATCGAAGAAATAAAAGATTACATACAAATGCAAGAAAAATATTCCGATTATAAGGGATTCTATGATGAATTGAAAAGTGACTTTAAATAATCAGGTGGTGAATGCTACCAAAGAGAGCGAGGTGTTACAATGACTATAGAAGAAATTCTTGCAGGAGAATCGAAGAATGTGGAGTTCAAAGAGACCCTGCCAGAGAAAAGCATCAAATATATGAAGTCTGTGGTTGCCTTTGCAAATGGAACCGGAGGAAAAATCATTTTCGGAATTGCCGATAAAACTAGAGAGGTTGTTGGCTTTGATAAGGAAGATGTTTTCAAGAAAATGGATGCCATTGCCAATGCCGTATCAGACAGCTGTGAGCCGGCAATCATCCCGGATATTACTTTACAGACGGTTGATGGTAAGACTGTCATTGTGGTAGAGGTTTCTGAGGGCAGACAGCGCCCATATTATATCAAGGCTCTTGGCAGAGATGGCGGTGTATATGTCCGTGTTGCCGGAACTACCCGCCTTGCCGACGAGTATATGATAAAAGAATTGTTGTTTGAGGGCAGTAATCGTTACTACGATCAGGCTTTATGTACTGGGTTAAATGTTACAGATGAAGATATTGATGCCCTCTGCAAAGCTATGAAAGAGCAGGCTGTCAGAAATGCTCGTACAGAGGAACAGAAAGCAACGATTAAAGATGTGGGAAAACAGCAGTTGCGTTCCTGGGGAATTTTAATTGAGCGTGATGGAAAAGATTTTCCATCCAATGCGTTTGCTATTTTGACAGGCAACGGAGGACTTTATGTTGCAACGCAATGTGGTGTGTTCAAAGGGACAACGAAAGCGGTATTTGTTGATCGTAGAGAGTATACCGGTCCGCTTTGGGAGCAGATAGACGAAGCATTTCAGTTTATCTTGAGAAATATTCATCTGGGTGCTACAATTGTGGGAATTTATCGCCAGGATGTTTATGAGATTCCACCGGATGCCATTCGTGAGTTGATTATCAATGCTATGGTACATCGTAGTTATCTGGATCATGGTACGATACAGGTGGCGGTATATGACAACCGATTGGAAATTACTTCTCCAGGAAAGCTGCCAATGGGACAAACGATGGAGCGTATGAAAGAAGGTTATTCTAAAATCAGAAATGAAGCTCTTGCTCATGCGTTTGCTTACATGAATCTGATCGAGCATTGGGGAAGCGGCATTCCGAGAATTATAGACAAAGTAAAAGCTGCCGGACTGCAGGAGCCGGAGTTTATTGGTGGCGAAGTTGATTTGCGTATCAATATTTATCGAGGTCAGGTTGATACCAATAACGCCATAATCAACGCCAATGACACTAAAAATGGCGCTAATGGCGTTAATTGTGGTGCTGATGATGGCGCTAATGGCGCTGAAGTGCCACTTAATAAGGAACAGACGCAGATAGAAAAATTGTTGCAGATTATAGAGAAGAATCCGTCTGCAACACAGGCCTATTATGCAGAAAGAATGGGTATATCGAAAAGAACGGTTTCTCGAATGTTCGCTTCTTTACAGGAAAAAGGTAGATTGGTACAGGGCGGAACAAAACGAAAAGCAAATTGGAAAATTATAAGGTAGGAGGACAGCATGGATACAGATAAAATAATACAAGATTTAAATCGCAGATTTGCTGCACCTCTGCCTGAGTTTTACCAGCGTCGTATCATTTTCTGGTACGATGAAGATAAGGAATTTGAGGATAAACTGGATGAAGTGATTTTGGAAAATGCAAAGGTGATTGCGCTGACTGGAAATAATTCGTTTTCTGTAAAAAAACTGCTTTCAGTAGATGATTTGACCACAAATTATCTGGTTTACAGTCCGTGTGTCTATAATCGCCCGGATGATAACTGGCTTCTGGACGTGGAGCTTTACAGCGAAGAGTTTCGGGCGGATCTGATTTCTATCTGGATGGATGAGATGGGACTTATATCAAATCCGGCAATGAGGAAACAGGTTAAAAATTATCGTGCTTATTTCAATGCGAAAGACCGTCGTTTGAAAGTTAGCACGCAGAATAAAGTTCCGGAAACACCGGCACAGTTACACATGGCTGTCATGGCGGCAATCTGTGGATTGAAAGATGCACAGCCTAATATGATTCTCCGTAGTGTGTTCCAGGCGGGACTGGATTTGAATAATAATACGGTTTATCAGGATTTTGTAAAATATCATGCAGACGCAGCATTTTGGGCAATGGTTCGTCAGGGATGCGGATTTGTGGAGGAAGAGCCAGACCTTGGGCGGTTGGCAATTCATCTGCTTTTAACTGCGGCGACCCGTACCATGCGGCAGGAATATCTTGCTGGGCTGGACGGTTTTATTTCCATGCCACATCAGGCATATTGCTATGATTTTATTTCTGAATGGCTTCATAGTGACAACATTCCGCAATTATATGATGTGGCACGTTATGTTGAGGATGAAGCTCGTCTGTATCAGCGTTTTGAAAAGCTGACAGTAGAAGATTTGGTAGGAACAGAGTGCTTTCCGTGTATTAACGAAGTAATTCTGACAAAGCTAATGACAGAGATTAGTGACCATATTATTGATGTGGATACCATTACGAATACCGTTGAAAAACGTAGAACTTGTGTATGGTATGAGCCATTTGAAAATTTTTATGACGGTATCTTACAAGTGGCGAATATGCAAAGTTTCTTTAAGGAACATTCTGCCGGATTCCATACCGCAGAAGCGAAAAGTATCTGGAAAGAATATACAGAGAGTTACTATCAGATGGACACTTATTATCGTTTGTTCCATCTTAGTTTTCAAAAGAGTTTGGAGACTTCCAATATTCTGCTAGATGATTTGTTCAAGCATGTTGTCGATAAGGTGGAAGGACTTTATAAGCACTGGTTCTTAGGTGAGTTGGGCAACAACTGGTCGGATGTATGTGCGGATGAACTGGCAACTTACGGTAAAGTTCTGGAAGTACCGCAACAGGAGGATTTTTACCGTTCCCGTATCCAAACCTCAGATACGAAAGTATTTGTAATTATCTCAGATGCCATGCGTTATGAAGTGGCGGCTACGATGGCAGATCAGCTTCAGCGAGAAACGCAAAGTAAGGTTTCTATCAGCAGTATGCAGAGCATCTTCCCTTCTACTACAAAGTTTGGTATGGCAGCTTTGTTGCCGCACAAAGAATTGACAGTAGAGGTTCGGAACGATATTTTGACGGTTTTGGCAGATGGACAGTCTACGGCAAGTTCTTATAGGGACAAGGTTCTGAAAACAGAAGATTCGGCAAGCGTGGCCTTAAAGTATAATGACATCATTGCTATGAAACGAGCGGAAAGAAGTGCTTTAGTAAAAGGTATGGATGTGGTCTATATTTACCACGATACTATTGATGAAGCCAGCCACACTTCGGATACTGCTGTTTTTGCTGCGTGTGACAAGGCAATTTCAGAATTGAAGAATCTTGTGCGTATCATTGTAAATGAATTTGGCGGAACGAATATTTTAATTACGGCAGATCATGGATTTCTTTATACATACAGTCCTTTGAAGGAAGAGGACAAAGTAGATAAAAGAGGATTTTTTGATGTGGATGTAACAAACACTGACATTACAAAAAAAGAAAGTATCAAGCGATGTGTGGAGTATGGCAGAAGATATGCAATTATGCAGAAGGGTGTGCAACCAGATTACTTGATGCCTGTAAAATTCTTGGGCGGAAATACGGAATTCGATGGATTTGCACCGAGAGAAAGTATTCGTATCAAAATGAATGGCGGCGGTATGAATTTTGTGCATGGTGGTATCAGTTTGCAGGAAATGGTTGTTCCGGTGATTGAGTATCATTATCTCCGCAACGATTCTATGGAATATAAGCGAAATAAGCAGAAATATGATACTAAGCCGGTAACGGTTAATTTACTGTCCGCAAACCGTAAGATCAGCAATATGATTTTTTCATTGAACTTCTATCAAAAAGATGCGGTCAGTACAAACCGTGAAGCTGCAATCTATCAGGTTTATTTTACAGATGAGGATGGCAAGCAGATTAGTGATATTCAGAAGATTATTGCAGATAAGACCAGCGATAATGGTGCAGAAAGAACTTTCCGTTGTCAGTTTAATTTGAAATCTCTGAAATACAGCAATACAGCTACTTATTATCTGGTAATTGCAGATGAACAGGGATTACAGATGCCACAGCGGGAGCCATTCCAGATTGACATCGCCTTTGCGGTGGACGAGTTTGATTTTTTTAGTTAATGCCGCAGGAGGAGAGAAAGATGGAGCAATTTGCAGAGGGTGAAAGTATCCGTGAAGAAATAAAGAACAAGCTCCGTCAGAACTTTGACGGTAAGATTGTTCGGAAAGACCTGACAAAGAAAATTAAAGAAGGGGCGAATGTCCCAGTGTATGTTCTTGAGTTCTTGTTGGGACAGTATTGCAGTTCAGATGATGAGACGGTTATAGAGAAAGGCGTACAGAATGTGAAGCGTATTCTTGCTGATAACTTTGTACGCCCGGATGAATCACAGAAAATTCTGTCTCAGCTGCGTAAAAAAGGTAGTCACACAATCATTGATATGGTGACTGTTCGACTGGATATGAAAAAGGACTGCTTTTTTGCAGAGTTTTCTAATTTGGGCGTTGGTAATGTACCGATTGCCGATGAATATCCAGAAAAATTTGATCGCCTGCTCTGTGGCGGTATCTGGTGTATTGTTCAGCTGGATTATGAGGTTGAAGGCGACAATAATTTTGGTATTGAGGACATTGATGGAAATCCGCTTCGTTCCAAACAGAAAAAGCAGAAAGATATTTCTCCAATCAGTATCCGTAAGCTGACACCGATCCAGATGCCACACATTGATATTGATGAACTGAAGCAGGGACGAAAGGCTTTTACGAAAGATGAATGGCTGGATATTCTTCTTCGTTCTATCGGCATGGAGCCAGATGAATTTACATATCGTGAGAAATGGCTGCTCCTGACCCGTATGATTCCATTAGTTGAAAACAACTTTAATCTTTGTGAGCTGGGACCAAGAAGTACTGGTAAATCTCATCTTTACAAAGAGATTTCACCGAATAGTATTTTGATTTCCGGTGGACAGACGACGGTTGCAAACCTATTTTACAATATGGGACGCAAAACGGTTGGACTGGTCGGCTTATGGGATTGTGTAGCTTTTGATGAAGTAGCAGGTATCAAGTTTAAAGATAAAGATGGCATTCAGATTATGAAGGATTACATGGCATCCGGCTCTTTCGCCCGTGGCAAAGAAGAAAAGGCTGCTACTGCGTCGATGGTGTTTGTTGGAAACATCAATCAGAGTGTGGATGTGCTGTTGAAAACATCCAGTCTGTTTGCACCTTTTCCACAGGAAATGGGAACAGATACAGCATTTCTTGATCGTATGCATTGTTATCTTCCAGGATGGGAAATACCGAAGTTCAGACCGGAGCATTTTACCGATGATTACGGTTTTATCAGTGACTATTTGGCAGAGTTCATCCGAGAGCTCCGTAAGGAGCAGTATGGAGATGCACTTGACCACTACTTCCGCTTGGGGAGAAATCTGAATCAGCGTGATACAATTGCGGTTCGGCGTATGATAGACGGTTATCTGAAGTTGATGTATCCAAATGGTGAGTTTACAAAGGAAGAACTGGAAGAAATTATTCAGATTGCATTGGAAATGCGTCGCCGTGTAAAAGAACAGCTGAAAAAGCTGGGCGGTATGGAGTTTTATGATGTGAATTTCTCCTATATCGACTTGGAGGATATGTCAGAACATTATGTTTCTGTACCGGAACAAGGCGGCGGTAAACTGATACCGGACGGAATGTGCAATCCGGGACAGGTTTATACTGTATCCAGAGGAAAAAGTGGCATGATTGGTGTATTCCGTTTGGAAAGTCAGATGCTTCCAGGCAATGGCAAAATTGAACGGACTGGCTTAGGCAGTGATTCTAAATGCAAGGAAGCGGTGAACACGGCATTTAATTATCTGAAAGCCAACGGCAATCGGATCAGTGGATCTATCAGCACCTCAACTAAGGATTACATCATCAATTATCAGGATTTGCAGGGTATCGGCATGACAGATAAACTGGCACTTCCAACATTGATTGCACTTTGTTCGATTGCCCTTGGAAAGCCTGTTGTCAGCAACTTGGCAGTGTTGGGAGATATAACAATTAGTGGCACAATGATAAAGGTGGATGAACTTGCCAACACGCTTCAAGTGTGCCTGGATAGCGGTGCAAAGAAGGTGCTGATTCCAAGTACCTCATTTGTTGATTTTGCAAGCGTTCCGGCTGATCTGATGAGTGCATTTCAGCTGATTCCGTATCAGAGTGCGGAAGATGCAGTGTTTAAGGCGTTGGGGGTAGAGTAATATAAGGAGGGATAAAATGTTTGAATCAGGGCTTGAATTTTTAAGGGCAGATTTTCATCTGCATACACAAAAAGATAAAGAATTTTCATATAGTGGTGAACCAAATGATTTTGTGAAATCATATATTTCGGCATTGAAACAAGCTAATATTTCTGTTGGAGTTATTACCAATCATAATAAATTTGACAAAGATGAATATAAAGCCTTAAAAAGGGCAGCAAGCAAAGAAAAAATATTTATATTACCTGGTGTAGAATTGACTGTTAAAGAGGGAGCTAATGGTATACATACTCTTATAGTTTTTAATCCTGATGAATGGTTAGAAAATGGCAATAATCACATTCAAACATTTTTAACAGCCGCATTTGCAACAATATCTAATCCTGAAAATAGAAATACAAAATGTTGTTATGATTTAAAAAGCACATTGGAAAAACTGGAGGAGTATGGAAAAGATTATTTTGTAATATTTGCCCATGTTGATCAAGGCAGTGGTTTGTTTAACGAATGTGGAGGCGGTCTTTTAGAATCGCTCTCAGGGCTTGCTCCGTTTAGAAAACGAGTTTTAGGAATACAAAAATCGAGGACAAGGGATAATATAAATAAATTTAATCGTTGTTTTGGATATATTCCAGCTCTTATAGAGGGATCGGATCCTAAATCATTGAAAGATATTGGAAAAGGCGATAAACAAACATATTTAAAAATCGGAGAATATTCATATGCGGCGATTAAATTTGCATTACAGGACTATAAAAGTAGAGTTGCTGAATCATTACCGGAAAGAAGACATGGGTATATTGAATCTATAAGTTTTCAAGGCGGAAAATTTGATGGTCAGACTATTAGATTTTCATCAGAGCTTAATTCGTTAATTGGAATTCGCGGAAGTGGAAAGTCGTCTGTGCTTGAAGCAATTCGTTATATATTTGATTTACCGTTGCAAACAGATAAAGAATATAAAGAATCACTGATAAAAAATATTTTTGGCTCAGGAGGAAAAGCAACATTATCTGTTGTTGATAAACATGGCAAACATTATATTGTTAGTCGTATATACGGAGAACAGAGTAATGTTATAGATGAAAATGGACTTGACTTAAATATACAACCGTCAAGCTTGTTTGATGGAATTCAATATTTTGGGCAAAAAGATCTATCAAATAGTGCTGATCATGAAAATGGTCTTCTTGAGAAATTGGTTGGTGGAAAAATAGGGAAAAGTGCAGAAATAACATCTTGTGTGAAGGAGTTGACAACATCGGTTTCTCAATTATTAGATGCGAATAAAATTCCAGAGCAGATTGAGGAATACAAAATTAAAAAATCTGAAGTTGAGCATAAAATGTCTATTTACAAGGAAAAAGGCGTTGCAGAAAAATTAAAAAAACAAACTGGATACACAACAGATAAAGCAAAGTTGGATTCTGTAAAAGGACGAATTGATTCAGCAGTACGAGAATTAAAAAAGTGTTATGATAATAATAAAGATGTGACTTTAGGCTTGCAGGGCGTGGAAAGTGTTTATAATTCTGATATTATAAAGAAGGCAAGTGATATTTTAAGTGCAATTGGAAATGAAATTTTAAAAATTGGAGAGGCCGTCACGCAGATAGAAAGTAATTCGTTAGAATTTGCAGATGTAGTGGAAATGTTATCGAAAAAAATAGATGGATTATCTGATGAATTTGCTGAAATAAAAAGAGAAATCAAAGATGATACGTTAGATATTGATGGATTTGTCAAAATGACAGAAGAGCTGGAAAAATATAAAGAGAATTTAAAGCAACTAGATGAACGAGCTAAATCCAAAAAACAAATAGAAAGTGCATTCAAGAAAGCAATGCGTGAAAGAAATGATATATTATTAGAACAATTCAATGCATATAAACTTGAAATTCAGAAAATTAATGAATCACAAAATGAATTAAAAATCACTATTGATTTTAAAGGTGACAGAGATAATTTTAAATCACAGATGAAGACTGATTTTAGGGGGTCAGGTATTTCTGAAATAAAATATCAATACTTATGTGACACGTTTAGAGATTATGTGGAGCTTATAGAAGACTGGATATTATGTGATGGTATGAAAATCAAGGAAATTATTTCATCCTCAGAATATACAAAGCTTGATAAAAAATTGCAAGATCAGTATGCGGATCTTCTGAAGAATCAGGTTTCCAATAATGTTGAAATATATTATCATGACAAATTATTACGATACCATTCAATAGGGCAGCGTGCGTCAGCTCTTATATTGTTTATACTCATGCAGTCTGATAATGATATTATTCTTATAGATCAGCCAGAAGATGATTTGGATAATAAAATTATTTACGATGAAGTAATTACAGCAATTGCGAAAAAGAAACAAGATATACAATTTATTTTTGCTACACACAATGCTAACATTCCAGTTCTGGGTGATGCTGAAAGAATTTTTGTGGTTGAGTATCAAGATACAACGATTGATATATCGCAAGGGAATATTGACCTGAAATCTACACATAAGCAAATTGTAGATATTATGGAAGGCGGAGAGGAAGCATTTGATAAAAGGCAATTAATTTATACATCATGGAAATAGATTGCATAGATGATCAGATTAAAAAATCAAGAACAAACAAATATGTATATTCCATATTGGGCATAATTTAAGTTTCGCTAAGTTTCACTTATATAGGTGTCTGAGGAAAATTTAATAGGAAAAACATGAAAAAAGCACTGAAAACCATTGGATTATTGGTTTTACAGTGCTTTTCCTTTTGCAAAAGAGGAAAAATGCAGTGAATTTAAGTTTTGCTTAAGTTTCACTGAGTTTTGATTTTACAGAGAGCCATTGCTTCTTAGGCTCATATTTTCCACATCCATCACAAGTCTGTGGCCAGTTGATTTTCCACTCAAAATACTCATCTCTGGTAATCACACCGGATTTTAGTTCATCCATTCGAACTACCCATTCTTTCAGAAAATCATTCAGAACCCCATAATCAAACCACATACAGACAGGAGCATGAGCCGGCCAGCTATCATTGTCGTGATAGTAAACGGAAGTGTCTGCTACTTCATTGCATTTTTCACCAGGAAATTTCCGAGGAAGAAACAGATGCAGGGCAGATGGATTAAATTCATCCAGCCAGAAAAGCAGTTCCATCATTTCGGAAGCGTCACGTCCAGCGGTATCATAGAGGGTATAAGGATTGACATCAAGAGCCTGTGCCATTTTATCAACCAGATCTTTTTTGGGAACACGAACGCCTTTTTCATATTGTACAATTCTATGCTGATCGGTCAGTCCGATCTTCTCTGACAGTTCTTTTTGTGTCATTTTCCGGAATGTCCGGATTTTTTTTAGTTTCAGATTAAAATTCATAAAGTCACCTCTGCATTAGTCCTGATAAACATCTATTGAAGATAGTAAAATCAAGAAATGAATAACTATTTGTCCATATTATAACATAAACTAGCAGAAAATCAATAAAAAAGAGTACAAAAAAGAACCTAAAACGCATGAAGTGCTATTGACATTAGCAGTAACTGGGGATATAATGGCATTAAATCGAAATAGGTACAAAAATGTATACCTATAAAACTTTTGATTGTTGAACCTTGAAAATTGAATGAGCTGTATGGGTGCCTTTCGGGGCTTAAAGGTAACACAGGATTCCACCGCTGTATCAGAGAGTAGTATGTGGAAACCGAAGATACTCCGGCAACGGCTGGTATGCTTGAGAAGAAGCTGCCAGTATTCAGAAAGATTTCTGATAGAGGTCAATTGTAACGTTGACACCGCCATATACAAATGGAAGCCAACACGCCGAACAGAATGGAAAATCATCGTAAGAAGTCCAAACAAAAAGTAGATGTACTGACAACGGGCATAACCGCTGTCTGGGAGGTGATGCAGAAGAATACGGAGGAAAGGAGGTATGTGCATCATGAGAAAAACAACAGAGTATAAGGCTGAGAACCGTCTGACGGTAGATATTGAAGGATTAATGGCAATGTTATCTTGTGGAGAAGTAACTGCAAAGAAAATTGCAGACTATGCAGAAGCAAAAGTGATTGTTGGAAGACGTGTTCTCTATAACGTGGATAAGATAAAAAAATATCTTGATGCAATGGCAGTGTAATGAAAGATAAAAGGATAAAATACAACAACTTTCCTTCGGAATGAAAAGGGAAAAGGGTAAAATATTCCTGCGAAACAGGCAAATAAAAATTAGCATTTTGCAGGGATTTACCCTTGGAAATCATAAAATATTATGTTAATCTGTGAGCAGATATCAGACAGTAAATGACTGATACCGACAGGACAAAAATCATTCCGAATAACGAAAAATGAAGTGAAAGGAATGATTGATATGGCAAGAAAAGATAATAAAGGAAGAAATTTAAAAACAGGTGAATACCAGCGCCCGGATGGACGTTATGAGTATCGCTACAAGGATGAAATTACCGGAAAGCGTAATTCGGTTTATGCAGCTGATCTGGCAAGTCTGCGAGAAATGGAAAAGAAGATCAATAAGGATATGGATGATCTGCTTATTACAGATGCATCAGTCAAGAAGCTGACTGTAAATACGTTGTTTGAGCGATACATGGCAACAAAGAATATCAAGGAAAGAACGAAAAAGAATTATATCCGTATGTGGGACTACCGGATACGAAATACTTTGGGAAATATTCGTGTTGTGGATTTTAAGACATCTCACGTAAGGACGTTCTTTTCCTCATTGTCAGATGAAGGACTGGCACACAGTACGATCAAAGGTCTTTATGGCTTATTGAATCCCAGTTTTGAACTGGCAGTGGAAGATGGGATTATCCGCAAGAATCCGGTAACAGGAACACTTGGAGACTATGGGACTCCGGCAAAGGAGAAAGAAGCACTGACGCTGGAACAGCAGGAAAAACTTCTGAAGTTTGTTGAACAGAGTAATGTGTATAAGCCTCATCTTCCAATGATGCAGGTTATGTTTGGGGCTTGCCTGAGAGTGAGTGAAACCATTGGATTAACCTGGTCAGATGTGGATATGAAGAATCGGGAGATCCATGTAGGTGGACAGCTTGTGTATTATGAAGGTGATGAAGGATATTGTTTCCATGATTCAGAAACCAAAACGGATGCAGGAATCAGAGATATTCCTATGACACAGATGGTATATGATGCGTTCCGTAAGCAGAGAGAACTGAACCTAATGCTTGGTTTACAGAGTAATGTAGAGATCGGTGGACGCAGTGGATTCATCTTTAATACAAAGCATGGACGTCCGATCATGCCGGCGGGAGTGAACAGCTTTCTGAAAAACATTGTCAATGCCTATAATAAGAAAGAAAGCAAACTGGCAGAAGAAGAGAAGCGAGAGCCGGAGCTGATGCCTCCTATTTCATCGCATACCCTTCGTCATACGGGATGTACCAGACTGGGTGAGAACAATGTCAATCCCAAAGTTATGCAGTATGTGATGGGCCATTCAGATGCACAGATCACAATGAATGTCTACAATCATATTGCAGAGAAGTCTCATGTGGAAAATGAGATGTCTAAAATGAATCTGCCGGAAACTGTACCTGCTGTGGTATAAACCATAAGCCGTTGTCGTAAAATGTGGTAAGAAAATCAGACGAGTATATTTTTCCAAGAATTTGTCGTAAAAATGTGGTCAAACCAAGAAAATTGAGTGCGAAAGTAAGTGAAAAATCCCTGTGAAGCCCGTAAAATCAAGGCTTCACAAATTCTTCACAAAAAAATTAGCACTCATCTATTGACAGCGCTAACAACTAGGTGTATAACATAGTTAAAGATAAGGAAAGGGATTAGAAAGAAGAGAAAGAATCCCGAAAGCTTATCTTGACAATTATTTTGAAAGTAACAGTAAACAAAAAGTCTAAGTGCCTTGGGGTTTCATAAGAAACCACAATTTCCGACACTTGTTTGAGATTGAAAGGAGAAATGACTTATGTTACCTAGTATTTTTGGAGAAGATTTATTTGATGATTGGATGAATGACTATTTCCCATTTGGAAAGGATTTTGACAAGGAGTTCAGTAAAGCGTTAGCACCTACCGAGCGTGCGCTGTATGGTAAGCATGCAAAGAACATGATGAAGACCGATGTCCGTGAGACAGACGATTCATACGAAGTAGATATGGATCTCCCAGGATTCAATAAAGATGAAGTAAAGGTTCAGCTTGCTGATGGTTACCTGACAATTGAGGCTGCAAAGGGTCTGGATAAGGATGAGAAGGACAAGAAGAGCGGCAAGTACATCAGGCGTGAGCGTTATGCCGGCAGCATGAGCAGAAGCTTCTATGTCGGTGAGGGAGTTACCCAGGAAGACATTCATGCAAAGTATGAACATGGCGTACTGAAGCTGTCGATTCCTAAGAAGGAAGAGCAGAAGAAAGTAGAGAAGAGTAATTACATCGCAATCGAATAATGTAAGAAATGCATAATTACTTAATAACAGATGACTAATATTCGTAGAGCCCTCCGTGTATCTGCAAGGTGCAGGTATGCGGGGGGCTTTTTTGCGTTCTGCTATTAGATGTAAATGAGCATTGTTCCAGTGAAAGTGGAAAATATTATGACTATTTTGGCTGGAATATTGTAAATGCTGGTAAATTTTTTCATTGATATTTACACAGAATATCTCTAAAAATGTTGAAATGGCATTTGATTTATTTGATAATAGTGATTGAGACTGGTGATGGAGGACAATCGGTGAAACGTTATTCAATAAAGGGGGATTTATATGTTCGATTTTCAGCAAATGTATAGAGAAAAGCTGCGTACACCGGAGGCTGCGGTGGAGTGTGTCAAGGATGGAGACTGGGTCGATTACACATCGTCCCTTGGAAAACCTGTACTACTTGACAGAGCACTGGCAAAGCGGAGAGATGAGCTGCACGATGTGAAGATCAGGGGAAATCTGATGGCTGGGCCTATAGAGGTTGCAGAGTGCGATGACAGTCAGGAGCATTTTGTGTATCATAGCTGGCACTGTTCGCAGTACGAGAGAAAGCTGTGCGATGAGGGCAAATGCTATTATATACCGATGGTGTTCCACAATAATGCGGCTTACTATGAGTATTTCCTCCATGTGAATGTGGTCATGGTGTCGGTGGGACCTATGGACAAGCATGGTTATTTTAACTTCTCGGTAAATACCGGTGTGGCTGCCCCTATTGCCAGGAAGGCGGACATCGTTATAGTTGAGGTGAATGAGCACATGCCTAAGATACGCGGTGGATATGATGAATGTATCCACATATCAGATGTGGATATGATCGTGGAGGGGGAGCATGAACCATTTGCTGATGTGAAAACACAGGCACCGCGGGAGGTTGACCGGAAGATAGCGGAGCTGCTCATTCCGTATATTGTGGACGGTTCAACACTGCAGCTCGGTATCGGAGGAATGCCAAATGCGGTGGGGGAGATGCTGGCTCAGTCGGATCTCAAGGATCTCGCCATGCACACGGAGCTCTGCTCGGATGCATATCTTGCCCTGTACAAGGCGGGCAAGCTGACAAATAAATACAAGAACATAGATCGTGGAAAAGGCGTATTTGGCTGTGCCATCGGTTCAAATGAGCTGTATGAGTGGCTGGACGACAATCCGGGAATCGCCGCATATCCACTTGAGTATGTGAACAGGCCATATGTCATATCGCAGATAGACAACATGGTGTCCATAAACAGCTGTGTGGCTGTGGATCTGTACGGACAGGTTGCGGCAGAGAGCAGTGGTTCACGCCAGATCAGCGGAACCGGCGGACAGCTTGATTTCCTGATCGGAGCATCGGGCTCCCGTGGCGGCAAGGCGTTTATCTGCATGAGTTCCACCCACACCGACAGGAATGGGGTGAAGCATTCCAGGGTAAAGCCACAGTTCAACGGAGATATCATCACCTCGCCGAGAAGCCAGGTGTATTTTCTGGCAACAGAGTACGGCGTGATAAACCTTGAAGGACGATCCACATGGGAGAGAGCGGAAGCACTGATATCCATAGCCCATCCTGATTTCCGGGACATGCTGATAAAGGAGGCCCAGGAGAGAAAAATCTGGCGGAGGTCGAATAAGAGATGATAAGGTTATGATAAAGAGGCTATGATAAAGAGGGAACTGCGTGTTCTTCAAATGGTGAAGAAACAGATGGAAAATTAAAATTTTTTTCTCGGAAAGTGTAATTTGATAAAACAGAAAGGTAGTATATGTATGAGGGAGTTAAAAGACAAAAGATCTTTAAGCGATAACTTCGGGGATTCGATATATATATATGCGAGGGTAATTGACAAATGAACGATCAGCTGATAATTGAACTGTTTTTTAAAAGGTGTGAGGAGGCAATTGCTGCTACTTCCGAGAAATATGGAAAATTATGCAAATCAATATCTGACAGGATTTTGAAGAACAATGAGGATGCGGAGGAGTGTGTCAGCGATACATATCTGACACTCTGGGAAACAATCCCACCGGAGGAACCGGATCCATTTGTGGCATACATCTGCAAGATAGTGAGGAATCTGTCGCTCAAGCGATACAGACATAATACCGCAGAGAAGCGAAATTCCTACTACGACGCATCTCTGGATGAGATATCAGAGTGCGTGGCGGCATGCGGAGAGGTGGACGAACGGATCACTGCCCAGGAACTTACAGACAGATTAAACAAATTTCTGGAAGGTCTTAAGGAAGTGGACAGGGTTATGTTTGTCAAGAAGTACTGGTTTTGCATGGAGATTCCGGAGATAGCGGAGGAAATGTCTCTGAGTACCAATTATGTAAATGTGCATTTGCACAGGATAAGGGAGAAACTGAAACAGTATCTTGTAAAGGAGAATTGGTATGAAGAAAGAATTGGTTGAGGAAGCGCTTACTAATATAGACGACAGGTACATAGAGGAAGCACTTACATATAAGAAGAGTAAGATAATAAATTTCCCGAGAACGACAAGCAAGCTGGTAAAGGCTGCCACAGTGACGCTGGCTGTGCTGGCGGTTGGATCGGCAACAGTGTATGCCGGGGCGGAAGTGTTAAAGAAGATATTCTACACGGAACACACAATGTCGACAGGAAATCCTGATTATGTGCGTGATGAGTGGTTTGAGACCGAGACACCTGAACCGGAGGTTGAGCAGATTGGCGGAGAAATAAGCGATGGTACAGAAAAGTGGATAACCAAGAGTACTGAGATACTAGGTTCATATACAAATGATATATACATCTATAGTACATACGAGGATGCAGTGGCAGATACAGGTATGAAGCTGTGGTTTGATACTCTTCCAGGTGAAGTTACTGATGTTACATACACATATGCGTATTGTGATAATGATTACGCAAAATTCATAGATGTGGTAGCAGAGTATAATGGTAGCGAATATTACCTTACTGAGGAGATATGGGGCGGAAATGTTGCTGACGATGTGGGATACAGCCTGCAATTTGAAAACAAACAGAACGAGAGAGTATATACAAACGCTAATGGTATAGTTTTCAATATTGCCGACGATGTTGTGCAGGACGAGCAGTTCGATGAAAATGGTGAATCTGTATATGTGACGAGGGTGAGAAGTACAACCATGATATTGGATGGGGATTATTATGGCAATATGGTATTTGACGATATGTCAGAGGATGATATACATTACATATTGGATCAGATTAAGATTGGGAAATAAAAAAAATTTTTTTAACTGTAATTTTACATGAAAAAAGGGAAGTATATTGTTGAAGGGGCGCGTAAAATGTTCGCCTCTAGGAGAGGGAGAAATATTTACAATGAAAAAGACAAAGTTGGTGGCACTTCTGCTGGCGGCTTCCATGGCGCTGACCGCCTGTGGAAATGATGGGGGAACAAAGAAGATCGGAGTATTTGCAGGAATAAAGACAGCGAATAAGGCAGTGGGTACTCTCTCTGCCTCTCCTGCAAAGATGCGGGTTAAGGAATTGGCTAAACTTGTCAATGATATGGATTATGAGGAAATCGATATGGATGAGATACCAGAGGAAGTAATATCTAAATATTCTTTTATTGACAGTATTGAACATCCGGAATTATATGATAAATTTGTGGACTTGGAGTTTTATACAGCTGTTGAATGTGGTGATGCAAGCAAACACATAGTATATTATGACAATCAGTACTGTATGGATTACGATGAGGACAGATATTATAGGGTTTCCAGTTCTGACGAGAATACTTATAAGAGGCTGGCACAATTGGCGCTAAGACTTAATGGGATTGACTATCTGGACTATGAAAAAAAGATAAAAGAAGGAGGATCCACTGATGTTATAACTGCGGACAAGGTAAAGAATGATACTGGAAATCCCAACTATACAGAGTGGATCAAGGGAATCTGTAGTGATATTGCATCTGTACCTGACAGAGGTGAGGTTACTCTGTTGAACAATGATTATACAGGATTTGAGTGTGCGTACAGGGTGGATAACCTGACAGAGGGTGATTTCGAATATTTGGTTGATAAGTATAAAAAGGAAGGTTTCAACCAGGACATCGTGGAGTATGATCGCGGATTTATGGCATTTTCAGAAAATGCTGCAATGGACTATGTTGCCATAGGCGTCGGCAAAGGCAGCATAGTAATTACCGTGGGAGGAGACAGAAATCGTGCTGGTTCAGTTACTGCCGGCTGGGACGCCAGCACTATGAGCCAGTATGCGCCAAAACCAGAGAGTGGGGAGTGCTATCTGTCGCTTGACAAACCTGGTATTTACCCGGTTTCGAGTGATTCGGCTAAGCTTAGATGCGTAGTTTATAATATTGATACAACCAAGGTCAAAGAATACGTGGAGTTATGTGAGAGCAAAGGTTTCTCAGCTGAAGGGGATTATAATGTTATTGATGATAAGCGGGTGGACTGGACTGGATGTTCGTCAGATGGAATGATCAGTATAACAAAAGCTGAAGATGACACGTTTATGATAGTTGAGTTTGTAAAAAGTGAATAATATCCACTAAATATTGGGGAGGAAATTAAAATGGAGTCAAATAATAGCAAGAATATAAAGGACATGCCTTATGTGGATCCTGAGTCAAAGAAAAAATATGGTATGAAGTGGCATCGTTTTCTCTGTGTAGTTCTGTGCATTACAGCTATTCTGGAAATTGTGGCCGGGGTGATGTGCATACTTGGAAAAGGAGAATATTCTGAACTGTATAGTATGGGCCTGGAGTCAGGCGTATTCACAAGCGTCAAACTGGTTGTATGTATTGTCGGAGCACTGAGAATCCTGTCTGGTCCGCTTGCATTTGTAGCGAGACAGAAACTGGCAAAATTTAAGAAGAACGGGCCGCTTTTCTTCTATATTTATCTGATTGTTAGTGGGGCAGCAAGTATCGTGTATGATAGTGTTGCCATAATTATATTCAGGAGAATTAATATGGAATTTCCTGCAGAATTCTTTTCTGTCAAAGAGGGCGTTGTAGGGATAATCGCAGGAGTTGTATACATTCTTCTCAATATGCTCTATTACCACAACAGAAAGGTGTACTTTGTGAATGGACGACCAGAAGATAATTGAATTATTTTTTTAAAAGGGGTGAGGAGGCAATAGCGGCTACTTCCGAGAAATATGGGAAAATGTGCAGATCGATATCTGATAGGATCCTAAAGAATAACGAGGATGTGGAGGAATGTGTCAATGATACATATCTGACGCTTTGGGACACTATACCACCTGAAGAACCAAATCCATTTGTGGCATATATATGCAGGATCGTGAGGAATCTGTCACTTAAGAGATACAGACATAATACTGCAGATAAGAGAAATAAAGTAATGGTAAGGAATTTGTTATACACTTTTATATACTTTTAGGGAGGAATATTTAATATGAAAAAGGTAAAATTATTGGCACTTATGTTAGCAGCATCTATTTCGCTGACAGCATGTGGTACAGATGGGGGAACCAAGAAGGCAGGTGTGTTTGCCGGGGTAAAGACAGCAGACAGGATATCAACGAACAAATATTATACCATTGATAAGGTGCGTGTCAGGGAAATCGCAAATCTTGTAAATGAGATGGATTATGAGGAGATCGAAGGGGATATTCCAGACGTTTTTTTCGAAGATTCGAATGAGGAGATTGAAGAAGATATTTCGTTTGATACTTTCGGACGTTCGTATGAGGTGTCATTGGGGTTCTCGACATCAGTCAAAGGTTATATGGGAGACAAGAGGTTGTGCTATGTAAATGGACAGTATTGTACGGATTGGACAAGGGGAAAATATTATAAAATTTCCAGTTCTGATGAAAATACATACGAGAAGCTGAAACAGATGTATCTCAAACTTGAAGGAATAGGAATTTTAGACTATGAAAAAATGATAAAAGAAGGTGGCTCTTCAGATGCTGTTATGGCAGACAAAGTTCAGCTTGATACCGAAAATCCGAATTACGCTGAGTGGGCTAAGGGAATCTGCTGTGATATTGCCTCTGTACCTGATAGAGGTGAGGTCACTCTGTTTAATAATAATTATATGGAATTTGAGTGTGCATACAAAATAGACAATGTGACAAAGGATGATTTTACATATTTGGTTGACAAATATAAAAAGGAAGGCTTTAACCAGGATGTGAGTGAGTACGATTGCGGTTTTATGGCATATTCAGATAAGGCAGCATTTGATTATATGGCTATAGATTATAGAGAAGACTGTATCGTACTGACTGTAGGTGGAGATATAAACCGGGCAGGCTCAGTTACTGGCGGCTGGGAAGATGGAAAACTTGGCAAATATGCACCAAAGCCAGAAAATGGTGATTGTTATATAATGCGAGACAGAGCTGATTTTTATCCAGCGCCAGGTGAAAATGTTCATTCAGAGTATGTAGTTTATAATGTTGATGAAGAGCAGGTTGGAGAATATGTAGAGTTGTGCAAGAGCAATGGCTATACAGACGATGAGTACTACAACGATATTACAGACGATGATTATCAGGTGTACTGGGCAGGCGTTTCTGAGGATTGCAGAATATTTGTAGAACAGGGAAAAGATGACACATTCATGACAGTGACGCTTTACCTGCTGCAGAAGGATGACAGTGATGCAGTAAATTAATCAGCTGTTGTGACAGATTTTTTAGATGAATTGATGAAATAAAGTTCGGAATATTGGGTGGAGGTACATAATATGGAGTCAAATAATATAGAGTCAAATGTAGGATATGGTATGAAATGGCACAGATTCTTTTGTATAGCGCTGTTTATAACAGCAGCAGCTTCTATTGCACATGGCGTGTTATATTTCATAGGAAAAGGAGAGTATCAGTGGCTATATGATCTTGGTATTGAGTCCGGCGTGTTTCCTGATGGTAAGATAGTAACTTATATTGTGGGAATTATTACTTTTATTTGCGCGCCGCTTGCCCTGATAGCAAGACACAAACTGGCAAAACGGCAGAAGAGAGGACCATTGTTTTTCAATATTTACCTGGCGGTTTTAGGCATAAGAAATATCGTGTATGCATGTATCGCTATAGTGATATTTAAGAAAATTGATCTGGATTTTGGTGGAAAACTTTTTTCTGTGAAGGCAAATATTGCAGGAATGGTAGGATTAATTGTTATTTTCCTTATCTGTATGTGCTATTACCATAACAGGAAAGAGTATTTTGTGAATTAGGTTGTTATGTGGAGCTGACCGGGCAGAGAGATCTGTCCGGTTTTTCTTTTTGAAAGGATGGAAAAATATTATTTAAAAACATGACCTGGTATTGTAATATACAATAAAAAGAAAATGTGGAATTTTATCAGGTATGAATAGTGAAAATATAAGATCAAACAGAAAAAAATATATAAAGTCAGCGATTGTTTTACTTATCGTTATTGCGCTGCTTTTGTTCTGCAATTTTCAGAACAAACACCTTGAAACTACACATTATACATATGAGGCAGAGCAGCTTGGTGTGGATCTTGACGGCTATCGGATAGTCCAGATATCGGATCTGCACAATGCAAAGTTTGGCAAGAATAACCAGAAACTGGTGGACAGGATAAGAGAATGTGAACCGGATATTATCGTTTTGACCGGAGATCTGGTGGACTCAAACCATACAAATGTAGACCGGGCAGTCCAATTTGTGGATGAGATCGTGAAAATATGTCCGGTATACTATGTCACAGGCAATCATGAATATTGGCTTGAGAAATCTGAATATGACGAGCTTATGGATGGGCTTATAGGGGCCGGGGTGGTTATTCTGGATGATCAGGTTGTGGAGATATCCAGAGGGGATGCGAAGTTCAGGCTGGTCGGGCTTGACGATAAAAGTCTTGCGGATGGGACACTTAGGACGTTACTGAATAACGCTCAGAATGTGGCGCATGAGGACTCTGAGAAAAAAGAATTCACAGTCGTTCTTGCACATGAGCCCCAATACCTTGCCAGGTATGCCGGTACCGGTGTTGATCTCGTGCTTTCCGGACATGCCCACGGTGGACAGTTCAGACTTTCATTTGTCGGCGGGATAGTGGCGCCGGATCAGGGATTTCTTCCAGAATATACAGCAGGTGAATATTATATGAATGGCACCGAGATGATAGTCAGCCGAGGCCTTGGCAACAGTGTGATTCCGGTGAGGCTGTTTAACTATCCAGAGATAGTATGCGTGGATCTGGTGGGGAAGCATTAGTTATTGTGAGAAAGCTAATGCAGATAAGAAAATGATGTACATAAAAGGTCGTGGGAAGATTTGCGTAGGGATCTTCTCACGACCTTTTAATATACTAGGATTTATTTATATCACAGTCGTCTATTCACAGCCGTCTATTCATAGTCGCCTAGCTCAGCTTTTCATCACAGCCGTTCATCTATTTCAGCCTTTCGTCCACTTCCACCTTGAAAGGAAGCTTGCTTAGAATGTCATGTTCAAGATCAATTCCCGGGTACACCTCAATGAGCTTAAGTCCCTTTTCAGTGAGCTCAAATACGCATCGTTCTGTGACGTATATAACCCTCTGCCCGTTTGCCAGCGCACGTTTTCCTGAGAAACTGATGCTTCTGACATCGTTTACGAACTTAGGAATGCTTCCCTCGTTTTTGATGGTCACGATGCCGTCATTGTCCTCTACGGCAAGTCCCTTCGTGTCAAATGTGAGACAGAACACAACGGTTGCTGTTTTGGCGGTGATATTTGCAAATCCGCCTACACCGGCAAATGCGCCAGGGCCCTTGTGGGCATTTACATTCCCGAACCTGTCAACCTCGATTCCGCCCATGAAACAGATATCAAGACCGCCGTTGTTGTAGAGGTCAAACTGGTTTGCCATATCGTATATGGAGTCTGCGCCGATAACAGCGCCGAACACCTTGCCCGATGCAGGAAATCCGCCTACACCTCCAGATTCTACGGTCAGGGTTATCTTGTCCAGAATACCGTTCTCTCTGGCATACTTGGATACAGTCTCCGGAATTCCAACACCTATGTTGACTATATCGTCCGGTTTCAATTCCAGAGCGGCCCTTCTTCCAATGATCTCTGCGCTTGTATTGACGGCATTCTTTGTCTTGGTACGACCGGAAAGCATCTCAGCCCAGTCCTGCCACTGCGAATATGGAATCTCAAAACTTCCTGTCAGGGATTCGTATGATGCGTGTCTTGGCTCCGGCGGTATCTCAACGATAGCGTCAACCAGACATCCCGGAATGATGGTATTGTGAGGTCTTGATGGCCTTGCCACAAGTCTGTCAACCTGCACGATGACCTTTCCGCCATTTGCCTTTACAGCCTGACAGATGGACAGCGCATCTCCTGCGGTAAACAGATCCTCAAATGAGATGTTGCCCTTGCGGTCGGCAGCAGTTCCCTTAATGATAGCCACGTTGATAAGCGGCAGCTTGTAGTAGAGGAATTCCTCACCGTCCAGCTCGACGTATTTAACAAGTGAGTCATCCTTTGATATGTTGTTGATTCCCGGTCCCTCAAGTCTCGGATCGACAAATATATCCAGCCCGACCTTGGAGAGTGCTCCCGGAAGTCCGCCGGCCTGCGCACGTATTGCGTGTGAGATACAGCCGAGTGGGAGATTGTATGCCTCAAATCTGTCCTCAAGGACAAGCTTCTTGGTGCTGTACATGGCACCAAAATGTCCGCAGATGATCTTGTCAACTGCGCCGTCTCTTATGTATCCCTCTGCCGCCTTATTCTCATCCCACGCACCAAAGCCCGCGCTTGATATAGCGGTGAGGTGCTTCGGCGAACCTGTCCTCTGGTATCTTTTATATAATGCCTCGTGAAGCTCGATTGGAATATCTATGCCGAGAAATGAGTTGAGTGCGATCACATCTCCGTCATTTATAAGATCCATTGCCTCGTCGGCTGTCATTATCTGGTACATTTGTTCTATCCTTTCATTTATATAAAAAATCAATCAAAATCTGCTATGAATTTATTAGCAGGTTACAATATGCTAACATTCTTTGTAAGAGTTCTGTATCCTTGTTCTGACATAAATCAACAAGGGCAAAGAGCTCAGGATTCTTGTTTTTGTCAATTACGATTTGTGTCGCGGCTGGAGAATCCGAAAGACCGGTCAAATATTCAACAGATGTGTTAAAACATTGAGCAATAATTTCCAGCGTTTGCTGAGATGGGACTCTCTCTCCGTACTCATATCTGCAATATCCTATTTTGGAAAGATTGAGTCTCCTGGATGCTTCAGCCATAGTAATTCCCATATTTTCTCTCACAAATTTTAATCGTTCTGGAATTAATTTAGCAGACATTATTATTCCTCCTAGACTAAATATTGACAGTAACCATTGGATAATATAATATAGATATATCCAATGGTTACTATACAACAAATAATAGCCTTATTCAACATTTAATATAGAATAGAGGGAGATATATAATATGCGAAATGAGGACAAGTTAATAAAAGTAGCACATTATAACACTAAACTCAATTCAGTATTAGGTTTTGATTATAGTGCTTTTACAATTTATAGATCCAAGGGATTGTTGACACATCTTATTAAAAGAAAGCATTTTGTTGCTGCAAAATACATTGATCGTTTAGATGACATAATTAGTCATCCAGACTATGCAGGATGTTATAATGGAAATATTGAGTTGGTTAAATGTTATAATGACAATATTTTTGTTTCAATCAAATTAGATGAAAAGGAATCAAAATATTATATTGCTACAGTATTTGATGTAAAAAAAGGAAAAATAGATTCATATGTAAAGTCAGGCAGATTGGTGCCAATATGTAGTAATATATTTGGTTAGATAAGATACCTTGACTTTATCGGTAACCAATGGTATCATCATTGTATACATTTGACAAGCAGGAAAGGCACCCTGCGCTCCCACGGGAACCTGATATGATGGATACGCCGCCCATCCAAATGTAAACATTAAATACTTAAAAATGTCAGATAAATATGAGCAATGATTTGGAGCTTATATCTATCTGACATTTTTAATTTGCGTCAGCAACGAGCTAAAGCGTGCTGCTCCTTGTTCCCTAATCAGGATATTTAATCAGATCGTACATTTTGCCATAAGCGCCCATATCGCGCACACACTCAAGCTCCATGCCGAGATGCATGTATTTGTCGCACTTCGACTTGGCATCAGTCTCAAGGATGACTGGAACGTGCAACCTGTTTCCCTCAGAGAAGGCCATGTCCAGAACTTTCCTCATGTATCCCTGTCCCTGGTACTGTTCGCGGACGCAGACCATGCCGACGAATATAAATTTTTTCTTTTCTTTCTTCATTCGATCCTGAAGGGATCTGCCTCCCTTGGACAGAGCTTTTCCCATGCGGATCATTTCTTTAAGGCTCATATTGCGAAACAGAGCTTTGAGGATAGCCATGCCAGCTTTGAAATTCATTTTCTGTCCCGGCAGGGTGTAGGCGATATATCCCTCGCCCCGCTCGCTGGTCGCGTAGAGCATTTGTCCCTCAAATGCCATACGAACGTAGCCGGCTATGTAATTTGCCACTGCCTCTTTGCTGCTGTAGAACACACCCATACCTGTTTCTTGCCCGTAGTCGTAATATCCAAACGCATGGCCGATATCCTCGGCTGCCTGTTCATCCCATTTTGTTATCTTCATTGTATTTTCTCCGTTCGATAATTATATTGTAATTTCTAATTCTATCCACATGGTTAGATGCATCTAACTGTAATCATATTATCATATATAGAGAGAAAATGAAACTATGATCTCATTTGGGATGACATGATAGAAATATATGAGGATAGGTATAATTATTATAATAGCCGGGATAATTTCAATTGTTACCCTGTGGACAAAATTGTCAAAAATAGCACTGAACATCCACAATATATCCAATTGAGAAAATGGTATCAATGAATCGCGGAGGAATTGGGTGTATCTGAACCGTATCTTTGCCGAGGGGCAGTACGCTTTCCTAGTTAATATGCGAGTACCTAATATTAAAAAAACAAATTTCCTTCTTAATAGAGCTGACCTGATATTGACATAGACAGCTTCACACAATCTTCACAAAATAATTAGCACTCAATACTTGACATTGCTAATAAAGAGGACTATAACATAGTCAAAGATAAGAAAAGGATAGCACAACCGGTGGTGCAGATGACCGTTCGGCATATGCACTGCAGATTTCTGTTATATAACATTTTAGGAAAACAGAAAGGAAGTGTTCAAAATGGATAAGAACCCAAAGCATCCATTGAAGAAAAAGAAAGCAGTTCAGAAGGTATATGCGACAGCAAATCATAACGCTGCAGCAGCTGAAGAACCAGCTACACCAAAGTCAAAAAAACATAAGTAGTGATATGAGACGAAAGTCCCCCGTATCTGCGAAAGGCAGGTATGGGGGATTTTATGTTATATGGGGATTTGTACGGCTACATATCCGCAATTTATAAAAACATCCGCAATATATCAATTGCACTTTGATATATTGCGGATAATATTGTATAATATGCGTAATAAGGAGATATAGAATATAGAGGTGATGTTTGCCAGGATGTTGTCAGATGATTGGAGATGTGAAAATGAAAAGTTGTAAGCAGATAGCGCGGGAGTGGAATTTGTCAGAACGGACTATAAATGATCTGTGTAAAAAAGGCAAGATAAGTGGCGCGATAAAAAGTGGAAGAAGATGGCAGATCCCAGATAATGCGGTAAGACCAGAGGATGGCAGAGTTTCCAATAGAAGGTACATAAAGAAAAAAGATACTTGTGAAAAGAAATCATTACCAATTGGTATTTCAGATTATGTAAGGGCACAGTCGGAGTATTATTATGTTGATAAAACTATGCTGATAAAGGAGTTTCTAGACAGAAAACCGCTGGTATCATTATTTACTAGACCCAGGAGATTTGGAAAAACTTTAAACATGGATATGTTAAGAGTGTTTTTTGAGATATCAGAGGATGACACCTCCAGATATTTTAAGGATAAAGCAATCTGGAAGTGCGGTGAAGAATACCAATCTCATCAGGGACAATATCCTGTTATATTTCTTACTTTTAAAGATGTGAAATTCGATACATGGGAGGCTACAATTGGAAAGATAAGAGGGCTTGTCCAGGAGGAGTATGGAAGGCATCAGGAGATTATAGACAGTGATAAGATATCGGCCTATGAAAAAAAATACTTTGAAAAAATGCTCGATGGAACGGCAAATGAGGTAGAACTTACGTCTGCGCTTGATAAATTGTCCAAAATGCTGGATGCTTATTATGGTAAAGCACCTGTAATCATTATTGATGAATACGATACACCGATACAGGAGGGGTACGCAAAGGACTTCTATGAAGAGATTATAGGATTTATGAGAAATTTCTTTTCGGGAGCATTTAAGGATAATAAGAATCTTTCATTTGGCTTTCTGACAGGTATTCTTAGGATTGCGCAGGAAAGTATATTTAGTGGACTTAACAATCTTACTGTCAATTCTGTTATGGACGATGAGTATGACAGGTATTTTGGATTTACCAGTGAAGAAGTAGAAACTATGCTCGGGTATTATGGTGTGCCTGAAAAGAAAGCAGAACTCGCGGAATGGTATGATGGATATTTGTTTGGAAACGAAGAAATATATAATCCTTGGTCGGTTATTAATTATATTTCCAGAGACTGTAAACCTCAGGCGTATTGGGTAAATACTGGAAAAAATGAAATACTTGACGATGTTTTGAAAAACGCCACAGATGATATTTCTGAAAGTTTATATTCATTATTACAGGGGAAAAGGGTCATTGCCAAAATCGATCAGAATGTTGTATACAGATCACTGGCAGAGGATCCGGCAAATATCTACAGTTTGTTGCTGGTGGCAGGATACTTGAAAACTCCTCAAAAAGAACTCCAGGCAGACGGTTCATATCTATGTGAGGTTTCTATTCCGAATAAAGAGATAGCGGCGGTCTATAAAAGCGAAATTTTGTCACATTTGCTGCAGGTCGGTGCAATCACCCGGACAACTGCTAATAAAATAGCTGAAAGTCTGTATGCCAACGATTTCGTAAAATTGGAGCATGCAATAGGCGAGTATATGGATGAGGCAATAAGCTTTTATGATGCTGGGGCGGAAGGATTCTATCACGGATTAGTTCTTGGGCTTATAGCTATGATGGATAATCAGTATAAGATCAAATCCAACCGGGAGTCAGGTGATGGAAGATATGACATATGCATGTTCCCAAGGGGTGAAAGATATCCAGGTATAATAATGGAACTTAAGAGGAAGAAGAATCTGGGAAAAGATGCGCTTGACAAATTGGCCGATGAAGCTCTGTATCAGATTAGTGACAGAAGATATGATGTTCAGATGGCAAGGGATGGAATCAAAAACATATTGAAGATAGGCATAGCTTTTTCGGGGAAAAGCGTATGTGTGGAAAGCGAAAACAGTAATATATCTATATAGAAAGGATGGTGCAGGATGAGCTACGTAGAATTTCGAGATGTAAAGAAAGTATACAAGACAGGTGAGGTGGAGATCAATGCTCTCCGCGATGTGGATTTTGAGATAGAAAAGGGAGAGTTCTGCGTCATAGTCGGAGCCTCCGGTGCGGGCAAGACTACTATCTTGAATATACTTGGCGGTATGGATACTCTGACAAGCGGCAGTGTGAAGCTGGATGGCAGAGAGATATCAACTCTGAATAAGAGACAGCTCACGGCATACAGAAGGTATGATGTGGGATTCGTGTTCCAGTTTTACAATCTGGTACAGAACCTCACAGCACTTGAGAATGTGGAGCTGGCGGCACAGATCTGTAAGGAGCCATTGGATGCTGCGACAGTTCTGAAGCAGGTGGGACTTGAGGACCGTATGGCGAACTTCCCGGCACAGCTCTCCGGTGGTGAGCAGCAGAGGGTTGCCATAGCAAGGGCTCTGGCGAAGAATCCGAAGCTTCTGCTCTGCGATGAGCCGACGGGCGCGCTTGACTACAACACGGGCAAGGCGGTGTTGAAGCTCCTTCAGGATACATGCAGAAATACGGGAACGACAGTTATAGTCATAACACACAACCAGGCACTCACAGCCATGGCGGACAGAGTCATCACGGTTAAGAGCGGAACTGTGGAGAAAGTGGTTATGAATGATAACATCAGGAACGTTGAAGATCTGGAATGGTAGGTGGCCTATGAAATCAATGATGAGACGCACGACATTTCGTGAGATAAAAAATACATTTGGAAGATTTGCAGCCATCATGGCGATCATAGCCCTGGGCGTGGGATTCTTTTCGGGTCTCAAGATGACGAAGCCGGATATGATGAATACCATATCAAAATTCCTTGACGAGGGAAATTTCTATGATCTGCATCTTCTGTCAACTCTGGGATACACGGATGATGACGTGGATTCATTTGCCGGGGAGAAGGATGTGTTGTACGCAGAGGGCGGTTACAGCCTGGACGTCCTATACGAGAACCAGGGGGAAAATGACAGGGTATTGAAGACTATGTCAGTTCCGGAAAACATCAACAAACTGAGTCTTGTGGACGGACGCATGCCGGAAAAGGAAGATGAATGTGTTGTAGATGCCAAGATGGACAGTATAAAGATAGGTGATGTCATAGAGGTGGCAGATGACGATGCTGTAGAAGGCAAGTCTGACGGGAAAACAGACAGTGACATTGCTGACCCGGGAAGCGAAAGCGAGGGCAGCAGTACACAGGATATACTGAAGGTGAAGAAGTTCACCGTTGTCGGAACTGTCAACTCCCCTCTTTATATTAATTTTGAGAGAGGCACCACAACCCTTGGAAACGGTAAGATCGCGGGCTTTGTATATGTCAGCCCTGAAGCATTTGACAGCGAATGCTACACCGATGTATACGTAAAATTTGACAGAAAGTTTGATATATATGCCGATGAGTATGAAGACTACATAGACGACAGGAAAGACGAATGGGAGTCAATATGCAAGACCAGTGTGTTAGACAGGTATAAGGATATCCTCATGGCAAAGGGTATGACGGAGGATATGGTGAAGGACATAACGCTGGATGATGCAGATGGTGTGAACTACTACATACTCGGCAGAGACACGAATATCGGATATGTCTGCTTTGAGAGCGATTCAGATATAGTAAATGGAGTTGCAAAGGTATTTCCGGTATTCTTCATATTGGTTGCCGTGCTCGTGTGTATGACTACCATGAACAGAATGGTTGAGGAACAGCGCTCTATGATAGGCATGCTGAAGGCTCTCGGCTATGGCAAGGCGGCTATCATGGGAAAATATATGATCTATTCGGGAACTGCAGCTGTAGTAGGATGTGCAGGTGGATATCTTATAGGTACATATGTATTTCCGGAGGTTATCTGGTACGCATATAATATGATGTATATACATATGCCGCTTGAGAGAACCACAGACTGGACGCTGGTTATTGGCGTGCTGGCAGCATCCCTTTTGTGCACTGTAGGTACAACTTGGTTTTCCTGTAGATACGAGCTTTCTGAGACTGCGGCAAGCCTTATGAGGCCTAAGGCTCCGAAGCCGGGCAAGAGGGTGTTCCTTGAGCATATCCCATTTATATGGAAGAGACTGAAATTTCTGAGAAAGGTAAGTGTCAGAAATGTATTCAGATATAAAAAGCGTTTTTTTATGATGATAATAGGAATAAGCGGCTGTACTGCGCTGCTGCTCACAGGCTTTGGAATAAATGATTCCATAAGCGGATTTGCGGACAATCAGTATGAGGAGATACAGGTCGGAGATGGAGTGATAACGCTGAATACTTCGATTGCGGGTGATGAAGAAGATGATCGCTTCAGTAGTCTGAAAGACCGGCTGGACGAGGATACCTCCTGCTATGATCTCGTCAGTGAATCTACCTGGGATCTGGTTCATGATGGTGGCGTAAAGTCCGTGAACATGGTCATCATGGAAGAACCTGAGCACGTTGACAGGTATATGAAGTTTGCGGATAAAGATGGTGCGAAGATAGAATATCCGGGCAAAGGGGAAGCTGTGATCAATACTGCGCTGGCAGAACAGTACGACATCAAAACGGGCGATGTAATAACGGTCAGAGACAGCGAGATGAAAGAGATAAGAGTTTCCGTATCAGGCATATTCAGGAATCATGTATACAACTATGTGTATATATCACCTGAAACATATGAGGATCAGATGGGGGAAGCACCTCAGTACAAATCGGTGTACTTCAATCTTGAGGAAGGCGCAGATTCGCACGAGATATCTGCTGATCTTATGGGTGATGCAGCAACAGCGTCAGTGACTATCAACAAGGATATGAAGAACAGGATATCCAAGATGATGGAGAGTCTGAATTATATAGTAATTGTAGTCATACTCTCGGCTGGTGCGCTTGCATTTATCGTCCTCTACAACCTGACAAATATCAATATCACAGAGCGAATCAGGGAGATAGCAACTATAAAGGTTCTGGGATTTTTCAAAAACGAGACTTCAGCTTATGTATTCAGGGAGAACAGAGTCCTGACGACATTTGGAATCGCTGTGGGACTTGTGCTTGGAGTGTTTTTGCATGCATTTGTCATAGGACAGATCAAGGTGGATATGGTCGCATTTGATACATATATAGCGCCGATGAGCTATGTGTACAGTATAGTGTTGACATTTGTGTTTAATTTCCTTGTCAACAGAGTCATGTCAGTCAAGCTTGATAAGATAAATATGGCGGAATCGCTTAAGTCGGTGGAATGATCCTTTCATATATGGCATGTAACAGAATAGTTTAGATGTTTATTACGATCCACAGGGCGTACAGTATAGACGGTACGTTTTGTGGATTTTTTTGCAAAAAAGTTGTTTTCACACCTATTACTAGCCTTTTGGTTAGTGTACATGGAAAAACATAGCAATTATAATTGTAAATATATTATTGATATCAGAATGTGGCAGCTTAAAACGGCTGGTGCTCATGGTTAGTTTTTTAAGTGAAAGGGAGGAAGAAATTATGAGAAAGAGGGCGATAAGCTGGGCGCTGACGGCCAGTATGGTGCTATCTATGCTGTCCGGATTTATTCCCGGACAAAAAGCATACGCGGCGGACAGCTCGAAGAAAACAGGCAAGACGGTGGTCGAGACAGAGATTGACGAGAGTACATACAAAGCTCTGGGTCTCAGCACCGATATAGACAAAAGCAAAGCTGCGGTGCCGTATGACAAGGATAATATATCTACATTTGCAGAGGTGAATGAGGTATACGTTGCGGCAAACGGCAATTACAGAAACAAGTACACTGTGCGAGACGGATTTGACAGGATTGGAGATTTCAAGGACAGGACTACAAAGGTAAACAGCAGCCTTGGCAATCTGTACGGAGCGTATGGTTTCTATGATCTTGGCGAAGATAATGTGAAAGTGGAACACGGCGGATCGGGAGACAGTAACATAAGCAGCAACATGGGAAATGTTCTAAAAAAGGACAGTAATGGTTTTAACGGCCTGTATGCGACAAGCGTTGCATTTGATGGAGGCGACGGAAAAACCAACTACGTTGCGGAGCTAAGAGTACATGGAGATAAAGTATTCGGTCCAGCTGGATGGAAAAGTATTAAAACTGTCATAGATGGCAAGGAGTACCGCGGAAAGATAGATGTGAGTATTTTCAAGATAGCAGCTGATGGTACAAGATCTTCAATTGCTACGCTTACCCCTACTTTAAACAAGAATTCTACATATGGCGATGGACTTTTGTATTTTATCAGAAGATACCAGCAGGAGCTGGATGCGATGTTTGAGATCGAAAAGGCCGATCTGAATGGAGATGGTTTTGAAGATCTTCTCGTATACTGTGGAACTTACGAGGATAGAAATATAAACGATCAGAACATACGCTATGCCATAGTCGATGTATATTATGGCAAGAGAAACGGCAGGTTCACAAAGGGAAATAATATAAGCATACCGGGCGGGCTTGCATCTAATTATGAAAGTGGAACGGGTGGATCGTGGTGTGATTATGGAATAGGAAGAGCTCCTGTGGTAACTCTGGCCGGCGGTGATCTGGAGCAGGATGGCCGGGATGAGGCCGCGGTTGCCGTATCTGGATCAGTTCTGAATTACAACATGGCAAAGGCAGGTCATATGACCGTCTATACATATAAAGACGGCGGACTTGTCCCTATAGAAGGTCTGAATGAAGTGTCACTTGGAGACACAGATGGCAGAAAACAGAACTATGGAATGTATGCTGCAAATTGTGCATTTGGCCGGTTTAAGTATCCTGGATCAGGAGCCATGGTCACAGGACTTATAGTTGGTGGATATTATTCGAGCAATTCTCAATATGTGCAGAGGGAATATGAAGCCACGCAGGCTGCATACAGATACGTATACTACGATAGTCTGACGGATAATTATGTGTTGTCAGATTATCATACGAGAAGCCTGGGGACTAAGAGTAAAGAAATCGTGAAATATCACGAGGTTAAAAGTAACGAATATTACAGACCTGTGAATGCACCTATGGCGCTTGCGTGTGCAGACCTTAAGGGCATGAACGGCAATAATGAAAATGACAGTGTGCTTTTTGGCGCAGAGGTATATGCTTTCTCACTGGAAGATGGCGGAATAACAGGTTCGGAGATAGGAAGCATGAGTATATGTACCGACCAGCGCAATCAGGGCAACGACAAGAAGAAAAAAGATCAGGTGTGGATCGGCGATGTCAGGGTTGGCTGTGTCGATAAGGATGCCAAGGGGAACAATTACAGACAGAGTTTTGTGTGCGTTGTGGGAGTGCACAGAGAGAAGAAACTCAATGATAAAGATGATTATTACTGGCTGGATATAGCGACATTTTCTATGGATGGCGGCAGCCCATACAGCAGTCAGGAGGGTGTAGTATGCCAGTCGAACAGCAGACAGGATATGTATGGAACATTTGTTTCACTGTGTCTTCCGGATATTGATAATGACAGTGTGCGGTTAAAGTACGAGGGAGAGTATCCGGTATACACAAATCCAGAGGTCTATGCAATCCTTCAGGCAAGTCCGTATTTTGATGATGTTCAGGAAGTATATGAATATGTAAATAACGGTGGAACATCATATTCAACAAGCAAAGGTTCATCGAACACGGTATCAACTAACCTGTCAATATCAGTTGGCGCGTATGTGTCGTCGGAGATCCAGCTCATCGGAGCAGGTGAGGTAGAGGTTGAACTTTCGTATGGAGCAAGCTTTGAATATGCAAATACAAAGACAACGGAATATGAGATAACATATAATGCCGCAGGTGGAGGTTCTGATCAGGTTGTTCTGTACTGTTTGAAATATATGTATTACGAATACTCCATATATGATCCGATTGCGAGAAAATGGGAGCCGGTGGTTATGCCGGTATGTCTCGGACCTTCAACTTCAATCATAGATGTGGCAGATTACGACAAGGTTGCAAGAAGGAGCAAGGGTCTCAACGAGATATATAATAATATTCTGAATAACACAGCGGGAGACCCTGCTACATACCAGACTCTTGGAGGTAAATTAAAGTACACCTATCAGTCAGGTGGAAATAACAATTATTCTTCTGTAAATGCCAGCTCTGGTGCAGATCAGACTCAGACGATATCTGTGACTGATGAGAACGAGTATTCGACTGAAGTGTTCCTTGAGGCGAACGAAAAGCTTGGTGCTGGAGGCGGAGGACTCGGTAATAAGGTCATTGTCGGTGTGACATCAAGCCAGCATGCGGGTCTTGGTTACACCCGTGTAAGCTCGAATGGTGTTACATACAGTGGAACGGTGGACAATGTTCCGGCAGACTGCACAGGCTTCTCATTTGACTGGCAGCTGCGGGTGAACACTGCAAAGCTGAACAGCGACAGTGATTCAGTGTTCGTCATTGGCTATGATGTTAAGAATGTTGTTCGTCCGGCGCGTATGCCGATGGGACTTTCTGTTGTCGACACAACGAGAAACAGTGTCAGTCTTGAGTGGTCACCGTCCAATGATGCAGATTACTATGAGGTCTGTATCGTTGATGCAGGAGGTAATTACAACAGCAAGGCAGTTGTGCCATATACAGTTACTGACTATGAAGTGAAGGGACTATATTCCAACAGGACTTACACATTTGCAGTGAGGGCTCTTCAGGCAAATGGTTCAAAGAGTCTGTTCAGCCGTCCGGCAACCGCGACGACACTTCAGGACAGTTCTAATTTCCATATAACAAAGAACCCTGATGATACAAATACGTTTGCGGGTGGAAATGCAGAATTTGCGGCAAATGCGGTTTATTATGATGGGGATGGAGTAAACCAGAGCGTTGGATACAACTGGCAGGTTAATACAGATAATGGATGGAGAAGCGTATCGACAGGAGGCAGCAATCCTACGCTCAGACTTACTGATGTAAGTGATGAAATGGATGGAAACGAATATCGATGCAGAGTTTATTACAACGACATCACACTCTACACCAAGACTGCGACACTCACTGTAAATAAGGCGGACAGCAAGGTCATGCTTCTGGCACACAACGATACCGAGAATAAAGATCTGTCTGATGGCAGCGTAGTCAGGGCATCGGGCTCAGAGACTACAAAGGTGGAGAACGTGACTAAGGAGAGAAATCTTATAACAGTCGCATCCGGAGTCAGGGAATATATTCTTGTCAGCGACGGAACAAACTATATGTGGAAAGATAGTGACGAGAATTACTATCCATGCAGCGTAAGCGTCAAAAAGGACAGCGATGGTTACGTGGATGAATCACAGACATTTAAAGCATCTGATGTGGGCGGCACGGCATATGGTGTGAGTGAATCAGATTTCATCGCAGATATTGATGGCAATACTTACAAGCTGATCAGCGTAAATGCAGCTGACTATGCAAGTGAAAAGGTGTCATATGCATCTGATGATGTTACATATGACAGGATACTCGCAAAATGGGTATCAGAGGATGGCAGCAAGAACTTCTATCTTCTCGGAAACACATCGGGAAGTGAAGACAGTACGGTGTACTATTATGTGGCAGGTAGTGAAAGCGGAAGTTTTACTATGACTTCAAAGAAGACTCTTAATGTGTCAGATACTGTCAAGGTGGTCCAAACTGATCTCAAATCGGTATATCAGACCAAGACGGTGAGATCTGAGACCACAGGGGCAGAGGTCACATATACAGGAGACAAGATCACACTCAGCTGTCAGCCGAAATCACTGTCAGGTGAGGATGTACAGGGAGATGTGGAATTTGTCATCACAGGACCTGAGAGCAAGCGCATAGCTGGTAAGTATGACAGAGCAAATGGCTGCTATACTGCACAGTGGGAGCCATCCGGACAGGGAATATACAACGTATATGTATACTTTGCAGGAAACAAACAGTATAACGACAGTATATCTGACTCGATGGCTATATATACCTCATTTGAGGGAAAGACGAACATGAATCTGACCATGCAGGATAATGTAAGATATGGAGATTCAGTGAAGATGTCTCTGGAGAGAGTGTCATACGACAATACAGGAAAGCTTCAGGATATCACGGACGATTCAGAATACACTGTCAAAATAAAGAATAATAAGACAGGAGAATTTGAGGACACAGACAAATACGAACTTGCAAACGGCGTGTTTATACCGAAGTCTATTGGAATGTTCCAGATAACGGCATCAAATGGCGGAGACAAGACCCAGAAGAATATAAATGTTGGAATGGCACAGCTTGAGATAGCTGCCCAGGATACAGAGAAAAGTGTAAATGATTCTGTAAGAGAGTGCGAGGATGCGGTGATAACAGGTCTCAAGGCATGGGATACTGACATAATGCCTCAGAGAGACAGGGATTACGAGCTCGGATCAGTTGGAGTAAGTGGGCTGCTGCCGGGTATATATGATATAGATGTTGCATACGTCAAGGTGGGCGATCAGCATTCACAGGTTATGAATGAACTTGAGAAAAACTATATAATAAACCTGGTTAAAGCATCATACACACTGACAGGAAACGTGTACACCGTTACTGCCAGACCGGCAAATACACATGGTACAGTTTCAATCAAGTACCAGCAGCCTGGAAATGAAAACAGTGACGGACTCACAGTTGACAGTGGAACAAGACTCCCTGAGAACTCAACGATCACTTTAGCTGCTACTCCTCATAAGGGATATAAGGTTAAGAGCTGGTCACTAAATGGAAAGACAGTTACGGATCCACAGTGTGGAACATCCGGTGGCAAGGCGTGCAGCGATGACCAGATCCAGATGGCTAAGCTGAAAGCAAACATGAATGTAGCAGTAAACTTTGAGCCTGTATATCACAAGCTGACATACAAGCCGGACAATGAGGCTCACGGAACACTCAAAGCAAACTATGTGACGGATGGAACAATTGGAAAATCGTTCGGTTCAGGTGCAAACATTCATATAGAACAGAAGGTAAGACTCACTGCGGTTCCGGCAGCAGGATATGTTCTGGATCATTGGACTGTTACGGGAGAAGATGGAGTTCCAGAGACAGTTCTCGCGGAAGATGGAGTGACAAATAACACATCTCTCACATATGATGCAGAGGAGATCAGCGAGGATACACTTATCACGGCATATTTTGCAGAGGCACAGAATTTCAAAATATCAGTCTCGCCTGTAACTGTTGGAAGCGATGGAAAGACTACAGTGACAACAGGTGTGGATGTCACAGTCAAGGCTCAGCGAGTTGACGGCACAGTGACTATAGAGAGCGGAGAAGACGGTATATATGAAGTCAGCCGAGGCGACAACGTAACCATTCAGGTTACAGTTCCGTCAGGACTCCTTCTCGACGGATGGTTAGCAGCAGATGGACAGGAACTTGGAACTATATCAGCGGATCTCAGGACGATGACAGTGTATGATATAGCTTCAGACCTCGATTATACAGTTAAGTACACTGCGCCGAACAGATACAAGGTGACATATGGTGCGGATGATGATGCAGCTGGTGTGGTAGATGCTGTGGCTAACGGAAGTGCAGACGCACTTACATCCGGTGACAAGCAGCTTCAGGGAAGTGACATAGTATTTACAGCAACTCCAAATGAAGGCTATGAGATAGCATACTGGGAGGTAAATGGCGAGAAGGTTGATGCTGAGGCAGAAGGTGCTGATGCCCAGAGGTATGAACTTGAATATCTCGGCAAGGATACAAAGGTTGTCGTATACTTCTACAAACAGCCGGTTGTGTCGTGGACATCAGGAAATGACACAGAGATGACTGCGAAGTCAGGAGATTCTGATCTGGCAAATGGCGGCTGTATCGCATATGCAAGTAAGGATGATCTGAAATTCACATTTGCGGCGAAGAGAAATTATGAGATAGCTGACATAAAGGTAAATTATGCAGGGGAGGATGTATTCAGTCTTGCGGAGGACAGCGGAGAAGGAAAACTGGCTGAGACTGCGGATGCTGAGTCCGGAACAGAGAGATATACATTTACGTGGAGTGCTCCGGCAGATGGATTTACAGGGGATGTGACAGTAAATGCCACATACAAAAAGATCACACCATCCGTGAAGGCTGAGTATTCTCTGAAGGTGATAGAGAAGGCTTCTGCTGGAGAGACGTCAGGAAAGACACACGGCTCTATAAGCGCAGATGTGTCAAGAAAAAATCTTCCTTCATACATACAGATAGGAGATACCATAAGTGATGCGACGGAGAGCAAATCTGCGCAGATCACAGACATATACAGAGATTCTGTCATCACATTCAAGGTTGTACCTGATGATGGATACAATGTAAAAGAATGGATCATAAATGGACATAAGCTGACAAGCGAGACGGAGAATATAAAGTTATATTCAGACAAGAAAGTAAATGATACCCTTAAGATCACGGTTGCCGGAGATTCATCTGATGTGACAGTTATGGCTGGTCTTGAGCTGGTTGGTGATGTACTCACATTTGGCCCTGAGACAGAGGGAACAGGTGAGGTGAGCGCCATGATCACATCTACAAAGCTGGTGCTCGAATCAGGAGACATGATAGGTGCTGCTTCAGATGTGGAATTCACAGCGGCGGCTGCAGAAGGATATGAAGTTGCAGACTGGCTTGTAAATGGAATCAGTCAGGGCGTGGCAGAGAAGATATTTGCATACAAAGTGCCAAAGGATACGAGAGTTGATGTGAGGGCTGTGTTTGACAGACCTGTGTATAAGATAACATGGTCAGCGGACGGAGCCGGACAGATAGAGGCAGAGAACGTGACATCAGGAGAGACACTATATGGAGAGTCTGCGGATATCAGAGGCGACAGAATGCTTAAGTTTACGGCTATTCCGGATCAGTATATGGAGTGTACGGGATACACGGTTAAGACTTCAGACGGCGAGAAACAGTACAGTGCATCTGAGCTTAACGGGGATGTGCTTGTCATAGACAAGGTGTCATCGGATACAGATGTCACAGCTCATTTTTCGAAGAAAGAGCTTAAGGCAGTAATTACATTTGCGGCAAATGATCCTGATCTTGGAACGGTATCTGCGGTATACGGAACAGACAAGAAGGCGATAGTGAGCGGTGATAGTCAGATAGCAGGCGGGGATGTCATCTTCACGGCAGCTCCTGCGGAAGGCCAGATGATAGAGGGCTGGTATAAGAACCCTGAGTGCACAGAAGCCATAGAAGGAACGAATCAGGAACAGCCTGAGTACAGCGCACACGCAGTATATGCAGACCTTGCTGTGTATGTGAAGTTTGTGGAGATTCCGGAATATACAGTAAAACTGGGAATAAACGGAACTGGTACTGCTGACATAGAGGCAGAATCTGAGGGTGTAAAGCTCGACATTGCATCAGGCGAGGTCAAGGTAAAGCGTCATGCAGATCTCAAGGTGACAGTCAGACCAAGGGATGTATACAACACAGTAGAGTACTGGATAGTTGACGGAGAAGAAGTCGATAAGACAGAACTCACATACCAGATAGATGATCTGACGGAGGACAGATCGGTATATGCCTATGTATCGCCATCACTTCTGGTCGATGTGATCTTTAAGGACAGTGATCCGGTCAAGAAATACGACAAGATCGATATCAGAGCCGGATACGTGGCTGAGGATGGAGATGAATCAGGACTTAAAGTCATAAATGCTGAGAACAATTCAGTCAGAGTGGGCTCCGGAAAAGATGTAAGTTTTGAGATCACACCTGGCGATGACTACATGATACAGTCATGGACAGTCAGATATATGAGAGGTGACAGGATAGTAAAGGAAGAGTCTGGAAAAGACTTTGGATTCACAAATAAGATACTTCTTAAAAATGTGACAAACAGCATAGAGGTAAGTGCCGAGCTGGTAGACAAGAAGGGCTATTATATACCTGCGGAAGGTTACTATAACCAGGCAAATGAGCTGGTGACAAATAGTGTAGAAGGTGAAGCAGGAAGTGAAGCAGCCTACACGGTATCAGAGCTTACAAAGCAGCCTGACAATGTTGTGTTCAGAGCGGAAGATGGTTCTGTGATAGACAATATGGTGAGAGCAAACGGTGATGCCAGTGTGACGATCACACCTGAAAATGGATGGAGAATCAGAGGTATAACTGTATCTGATGCTGTTTCTGGACAGGAAGAGAATATTATGACAGTGACTCCGGTGCGCACAGAGGATGGTACTGAAACCGGTGCATACAGAGTAGTATCTGAGAATGTGACAGAAAATATGACATTTACAGTTGACGCCGTCAGATTGTATACGGTCAATATAGCGGATACACAGCACGGAAAGATCACAGTTATAAAGGAAGACGGAACAGAAGTTTCAAATGGTCAGACTATGGATGAAGGAACACTTCTCACATATACAGCAGTACCAGACAAATACTATGATTTTGACACATGGACATACGATGCGGCAGATCAGACTGAGAGCACATTTGAGCAGGCTCTTGATGGAAACATCACAGTTGGCGCAGCGTTCAAGGCAAGGTATGCAAAGGTAAATATAGCATCAGTCAAGAACGGAAAAATAACTGTGACAACAGCTGATGGCAAGAAGATAGCAAATGGACAGCTGGTACAGGAAGGAACAGTTATCGTGTGCAAGGCAGTTCCTGCAAAGCACTGTGATCTGTCGGCCTGGGGCGGAGATGCCAAGGGCAAGAAGGGCGGCACAGTGAAGCTCACTGTGACAAAGAACATGAAGATAAGCGCTGCATTCAAGTACAGATATGTCAAGATCGCAATCGGCAAGACTGTAAATGGAACCATATCTGTAAAGACAGCGGATGGAAAGACAGTTAAGAACGGCTCAGCGATAAAGGAAGGAACTGTTATCGTGTGTACAGCCAAGGCGGCAAAGAATTGCAAGCTTGGATACTGGTCTGGAAGCTTTAAGAGTACAAAGACATCAGTTCGTGTTGCAGCAAACAACAATATGACCATAAATGCAAAGTTTGTTGCCCAGATACCTGCAAGAGATACAGCGGGAATAAACAAGAATATCCAGACAGCCATAACTAACAAGAGCCTGACTATAAAGTGGGGCAAGGTTGCCGGAGCTAATGGATATGATGTGTTCATGCAGAATTGTTCAAAGAAGATGGATACAAAGAACCCTGTAAAGACAGTGAGGGGGGCATCAAGTAACAAGACTACTATCACAAAAATGCATGGAACTGCACTCAGCAAGTGTGGTATAGTAAAAATACAGGTTAAGGCATACAAACTTGTAAATGGAAAGAAGAAGTACATAGACAAGAGCGTGCTGCTTCACATTGTATTAAACAGTGAAAAACGAACAAATATAAAGAAAGTGACACTTGCAAAGAAGGCATACACTATGTCTGTAAAGCGGGCGGTTACATTGAAACCGGTATTTACGCCAGCTAACGCATCGAAGTTACTTCTCGGTGCAGAGCATGGACCTCGAGCATTCTACTATTCAACAAATACAAATGTTGCCATAGTGGATGCAAACGGAGTTGTGAAGGCTAAGGCGTCAGGCAAATGTACGATTTATGTCATATCGATAAGCGGTGTGTCTAGTCCAGTACAGATTACAGTTAGATAGGCGGTATTGCCGGAGATCTTAAGCAGCCGGATGTCTGGGAGACCAGACTCCGGCTGTGTTTTTATAAGAAAATGGCAGAAAACAGATGCATGTATCGTGATCAGGAATGTTTGTGGAAATCTTAAAACCGGTTTAGAATATAGATTGTGACGGCACGGTTTCATTGATTGGCATATAGGATAAGGAGAGGCATAGTATGGGAGAGGCAGCTACAGGTAATAAGGGATATTATATAAAACCGAAAAAAGCATGGAGACTTCTCAGAACGGCGGATGATGAGAATGTAACATCGTATATCTATGGAGTCAGTGGTTCGGGAAAGACGACTCTTGTCAGCAGATATCTGGGAACACGTAAGTACATGCTGGTGGATGCTGGCGGTATCAGACCGGATGACCTTGTGATAGAAGTCAGCAATGCAAGAAAAATAATTGTCATAGATAATCTGCACGAGCTCTCATGGGGAGATGTGGATACAGTGAGGGAGCAGATCATAGAACTCATTAGAAGAGAAGACGTATGGGTTATACTCGTTGGCCGGTGTCCGGTTCCCCCGTGGCTTTCTGCTGTAAGATTTCAAGAAGGATTTTATGTGGTGGACAGCAAGCTGCTTATGTTCAGTCTGGAGGATATAAAGAAGTATGCTGAATACGCTGGATTTAGTATGAATGAGGCACAAGTGCAGAGATTGTACTATGAGACTACAGGACTTCCGCTGGCTGTGGAGATGTGCCACATCAAATACATGGAAATGGCATGTACAAGCAAGATGACAGATGATATGTATAATGATTTTTCGAGACGCGTTGAGGATGAGATGTGTAATTACCTTGAGTATCATGTGTATGATAACTGGGATGTGGAAATGCAGGAATTTCTCATGGAAATATCCGTGGTGGATGAGTTTACAACAAAACAGGCTGAGATGATAACTGGAAGAAGTGACAGTGAGCTTTTGATCGAGAGGGCAAAGTGGCTTGGAAACTTTATGACCAGCCGGGTTGATAAGGATGGCAATACACAGTATCAGCTGCAGTTTTACATGAGGGTATCTATGCGCAGACGTCTTAAGCGGAAGTACGAGAAGGAACGTATAAGAGGCCTGTATGAGAATGCCGGGCTGTTTTACAGACTTAACGGAGATATAAGGAAAGCTCTAGAGATGTATGAAAATGCAGGAGTTACAGAGCGAATAGTTTCAATACTTGTCGATAATGCCAGACATGCAGCGAACAGTGGTTATTACTATGACCTGAAAAAATATTATCTGGAGCTTCCGGATCATGTCATCGAGAAAAGTCCTGAGCTTATGTGTGGTATGAGCATGCTGCAGTCACTCCTTCTAAATCCTGATGAGAGTGAAAGATGGTATGACAGACTAAAATTATATGCAGATGAAAACCAAGGAAGTGCCAGGAAAAATGCAAAGGGACTTTTGCTGTATCTGGATATTGGTCTGCCGCACAGGGGAAGTGTTGATGTATTAAAGCTTTTGAAGTCAGCATACACCATGGTTTTTAATAAAGAAGTAAGAATACAGGAATGGTCGGTTACATCCAATCTGCCATCAATGATGAATGGTGGAAAAGATTTCTGTGAGTGGAGCAAGAGAGACAGAGAGTTGGCGTCTAAGGTTGGCAGGATTGTTGAGTTTGTACTTGGAAAATACGGAAAAGGTCTTGTAAATCTTGCTTTGGCGGAGAGCTTTCTTGAAAAGAGCGGAGATAATTACGAGGTGGCAACGCTTGCGGCAAAGGGCAGAATGCAGGCGGAAGCAGGAGGAAAAATTGAGCAGTGCTTTGTTGCTGATGGTATATTGGCATGGCTGCATTTGCAGAACGGAAAGCCACAGGAGGCTCTTGAGGTTTTGAATGGAATAGAGGAAAAGGCTGAAAAAGAGGAAGGACAAAATCTCCTTCCCAATATATATGCATTTGAGACCAGATGCAGCCTGTACAGAGGAGATAGAGCCTATGTTACAGAGTGGATGGAAAATGCTCCGGATGAAAATGTTGAATTCAGGATATATGACAGGTTTATCTATCTCACCAAAGTAAGAGTATACCTTCAAAGTGGACGGAATGAACAGGCATATTCGCTGCTGACAAAGTTGAGGTATTATGCTGAGATGATGTCCCGTACGTATATAGGGATAGAATGTGGTGTGCTGATGGCTGTAGCTTTGCAGCGATTGAAAAATGATGACTGGAAAATGGCAATGTGCCATGTTATTGATACTGCGATGGAATACAGCTTTACAAGGGTTATATCCAGGGAAGGTGCGGCAGTGAATACTCTTATAAATACCTGTGGATGGAAAGTCGAGAAAGATGGTGCTGACGACAAGGAGATAGCCACAAGAAGGGCATATTTCAGACAACTGCAGAAGGAGACTGAGAGTATGACGAGATACTACCCCGGATATATGAAAGCGGGAGTGGATGATGTTCAGCTCAGTGAGACTGCTACAGCCATACTTAAATTGCAGGCAGAGGGCTTGTCCAGGCAGAAGATAGCGGACAGACTCAGCATGTCGGAGGCGAATGTAAAGTATCATCTGAACCAGGTGTACAGGAAACTCGGGGTGACTGATAAGGCCGGGGCGGTCAGGGAGGCATCTAACAGGGGACTTATCTAGTGATTGTGAGATTTGTGTTCGGTGGTGATTTACTTGAATATACCTTATGTAAAAGTTGTATATGAATGTATATAATTAGGGTGGAAAAACTTAGATTGTTGTTGTATTATGTCTATAATTATGATTGCATGCGAATCAGTAACGTCAGATTAAGATGATGGTAATTTCCGTATAGCATAAAAGTGTTGGTGAAGATGACGTTTGGAACTTAGAGAATGAGCGAGTACGGACGGATTCGTATTTGACAGGTATTCAAGGAGGAATTACGACGTGAATTTTTTGGAAGAGAGAATAACTAAGGATGGAATAGTAAAGGAGGGCAATGTTCTCAAGGTGGATAGTTTCCTGAACCACCAGATGGATATACGTCTGTTTGATCAGATCGGTGAGGAGTTCAAGAAGAGATTTGAGGGAACAGAGATCAACAAGATCCTTACTATAGAGGCATCCGGAATAGGCATTGCCTGTGTTGTTGCCAGACATTTTGATGTGCCTGTTGTATTTGCGAAGAAGTCAAAGAGCATCAACATAGAGGGCGATGTGTATGTGGCAGAGGTTGAGTCATTTACACACAAGTGCAAGAATCAGGTTATCGTGTCCAAGAAGTTCATCAATCCTGAGGACAAGATTCTTATCATAGATGATTTCCTTGCAAATGGATGTGCGCTTCAGGGACTTATCTCCATAGTGAAGTCGGCAGGTGCCAGCGTTGAAGGAATCGGAATAGCAGTTGAGAAAGGCTTCCAGACAGGCGGACAGGTCATCAGAAATCTCGGATATCATCTTGAGTCACTTGCGATAGTGGACAGCATGGACGCTGCTACGGGAGAGATCAAGTTCAGGGAGCAGTAGGATCGCTGCGGGATATTTGATGGTATATATAAGATTCATGAATAATATATAGGTAAGAGAGACTGAGAATTGACATGACTTGACAGATTCTCAGTTTTCTTTTTATATGAATGGCGGATATTTGCTGAGAGGTGGGGTATATGGGAAATAACAATTTAGAAGAAAAAAATGTTTCTATGCCTGAGAAAATTGGAGGCGTAATATTTGGCATATGGTTTGTTGCCAGTATTATAGCCGGATTTGTTGCAAGAGAGATCGGAACGGATGCTGTTATGCTTGTTGTGGGGCAGTTTTTTGCCGGGATAGTTCTTGTCATAATTCTAAAGACTCTTATTCCGACGATTAAGAAGCGAAAGCGGGGGAGCATCATCGGTATAGTGTTCATATCTGTGTTTGCCGGTGCTGCATCGGCGCTGATATGGGCGGCGTGTGCTGTGAAAGATGGCTCTTTTGCGGATAAGATAGTATTGCTCCCGGAACGGATATTGGGGAGAGAAAATTGCAATGTTGGAGCATTTTATGCAGAGATATTTGCCTGTGCATTCTTTGTGGTCAGTGCAATAACACTGCTCTCTGTGATATGTAAGAGAAAAGCGCTTGAGCGAAGATGTTCATTTACTGTGAAAGCTGTATGCCATGATGTACGTGCAGATATGAGACAGGATATGAGAGCCGGCAGAAGATATCCGGAGGCGGGAGTATTTGAATTTACATACAGGGATAAGCAGTATAAAGTGTATGAGCAGACATATGTATATGGACTGAATATAAGTAAAGGCGATGTGGTATATCTTTATATCAACCCAGAAAATCCGTACGAATTTTATCTGGAAAACAGTGGTATATTCAGCAGTCAGGCGATATGGTCAGCAGTTTTTTTGATGGTTATATCAGGTTTGATGGCCGCAGGCTGCAATTTGTTGATTTTTAGGTGAAAAAATAGCCAGGTGTATGTTCTCCAATTTGGAGAATATGCACCTGGCTGTTTCTACGTAATTTTATCTAAAACTCTTCAGCCAGTTCACAAGAGAGTCATGCCAGATGTTGTCGGTGACAGTTTTCTTCATCTGCGCATCAACAGGACCGTTGCCGGAAAGTTTTGCCAGGACAGCAGCCTGAAGCTCAGGAACTGTCATGGATTCCGGAGACTTGCTCCAGTCAACTGTGATGGTTTCTGGATCTGCAGGATTATCGGAGGCTGTAGCGTTTGGTGTGCTTTCTGATTCGGACTCCTTAGCTGTGGTTTCAGAGGCTGTATTTTCTGACGCTGTTTTTGTGGTTTCAGCTTTTGGAGCCGCAGCTTTAGTATCTTCAGCTTTGGTAGTTTCGGATTGTGTGTCCTCAACGACCATGTCTGTTGCTTTTTCTGTGTCCACGCTAGAGGCTTCTATATTCGTATTTATACTATTAGTATTCTCAACATTTACGCCCTGAGCCTTAACCGGCTTGACATTCAGGTCTGTTCCCTCAGGCACCCAGATCTCACCGCTGTTTGCTGGCTGGGTTATGTTGATATGTCCATCCTGGACAGATACCTTTTCGCCTGACAGGGCGCCGATGTACGCTGCGCAGTTTCCTGCTGCAAGGTGCATTCCGGCTGGTGCATCGTCGTTGTTCACTGACACGATGACACGTGTTCCGTCAAGATCCCTTGCGTATGCGAACTGTCTGTTGGTGAGCATCAGCTCATCGTAGCTGCCATATGACAGTGCAGGAACAGCCTGACGTACCTTGCCTAGTGCGGCGATGAGTGCTGTGCAAGGGTTGGTTTTTACTGAATCCTTGTAATCTTCTATATTGAGAGCTGGTCTTAAGCTGTCGTCCGAGCCATATTCCTTGCGTCCCTCAATACCAAATTCTGAACCGTAGTATATGCTAGGCACACCCGGAAGAGTGTAGAGCAATACATGTACAGGTGCAAAATGTGCCTTGTTGGTAAGCTTTGTATAGATACGCTCCACATCATGGTTGTCTACGAAGTTGTAGAGCTTTAATGTTCCCATGTTCTGGAGACGTCTTACAGTGTGCGCGATTTCAAAATAGTTGTGGTCATTGTGACCGCTGTACAGAGCCTTGTGAAGTGTGTAGTTGGTGACGCTGTGAAGAGTCTCGCCGTTTACCCAGCGGCTGTAGTCGCCGTGGATAACCTCACCCATGAGCCAGAAATCCGGCTTCACTTCATTTGCTGTGCGGCGCAGTGCTTTCATGAAATCAAAGTCAAGAACGTCTGCCGCGTCAAGTCTGATTCCGTCCACATCGAACTCACTCACCCAGAAACGAATCACATCGCATATATAGTCAACGACAGCAGGATTCTTCTGATTCAGCTTGACGAGAAGGTTGTAGCCTCCCCAGTTGTCGTAAGAGAAACCGTCGTTGTACTCGTTGTTACCCCAGAAATTCACGTTGCAGTACCAGTCTTTGTAATGTGAATTCTCTCTGTTTGCCTGGATGTCCTTGAATGCGAAGAAGTCACGGCCTGTGTGGTTGAACACTCCGTCGAAGATGACCTTTATTCCCTGTTCATGGCAGTAAGCCACAAATGCTGTCAGGTCCTCATTTGTTCCGAGACGGGAGTCGAGCTTTTTGTAATCTGTAGTCTCGTAGCCGTGTCCGACTGACTCAAAGAGTGGTCCGATGTACAGTGCTGAACCGCCAATCTCCTTTATATGATCCACCCATGGAAGCAGGGTGTTTAAGCGGTGAACAGGCTCACCGTAGTCGTTCTGTTTAGGGGCTCCCGCAAGTCCCAATGGATAAATGTGATAAAATACTGCCTCATCATACCATGCCATAGTTATCCCTCCATATTTTAGGTACCGGCAAATGCAAAGCACCCGATATTATTTGATATATGTTACGCGCCATATATGTGACCAAAGTCAGCCCGCAACATTTACATTATACTAAATAAATTAGGAAAATGCGACAAAAAGTCATGCAAGTATCGCATCGATCATCATAGTTGCCGGAGCCTGCGGTCTGGATGCAAAGCAGAGCGCACAGCTTATCCAGAGCGCCATGATAATTGCCGGAATCGGCTCACTTATCCAGATGTTCCCAATCTGGAAGATCGGTTCAGGACTTCCTATAGTAATGGGAATAAGTTTTACATTTGTGTCAGTGTTTTGTTATCTGGGACCGACATACGGCTATAATGCGATAGTCGGAGCGGTACTTGTGGGAGGTCCCATCGAGGGTACGCTGAGACTTTTTGCCAAATACTGGAAGCAGCTCTCAGTTCTGTTCGGACTTGTGGTTGGATATATAGTAGCAGTGTGCATGGGTATGGTGGATTTCTCCGCAATCAGCGGAACATCAGTCATAGCGCTCCCTCACATCATGCCATTTAAGCCGGAGTTCAACTGAAACGCGATCATATCAGTAGCTTTTCCCTAAGATCGTGCAGACGGTATTTGCTGAGAACTGTGTGGCTGTTGTATTCATAGTTGCCATCATTCTGAATCTTGTGCTTCCTAAGAACATGGATGCCCACGAGACCCCAAAGACTGAGGATGCAGAGTAAAAACCTTTCATAAGGTGTAAGTGTTAATAACAGCGTTGTTCTGATATTATAATTTCAGAACGGCGCTGTTTTTGCTTTTTCAAAAATAGGTCAAAAGGGGTCAGGTACCTCCGTCCCCATTATAAGAAAATCGGCAAAAATCCCCCCAAATAAAAATAAAGAAAGGTGAACAATATGGATAGTTTATTAAAGATAGAATCACTGAAGAAATACTATGGCAAAAAGCCAAACCAGACTAAGGCTCTGGACGGCATATCATTTCAGGTCATGCCGGGGGAGTTCCTTGGCATCATGGGTAGCAGTGGATCGGGAAAGTCCACACTGCTGAACTGTATCGCAACGGTCATAAAGCCTGACAGCGGAACCATAGAGCTTCAGGGCAAAGAGATACAGGCGCTTAAAGGTGCGAAGCTTGCGCAGTACAGAGGCAGGGAGATAGGTTATCTGTTCCAGAATTTTGAACTTCTGGACAATCTAACAGGCAGAGAGAACATTATGGTTCCGTTGTCAATACACGGTGTATCCGAGGATGAGAGCAGAAACAGACTGGAAAAGCTTTCATCATATCTGGAGATAGATAACGTGCTTGACAAATTCCCATCGCAGATGTCTGGTGGTCAGAGACAGAGGGTTGCGGCCGCCAGAGCACTCATACTTAATCCGGGGATCATTCTTGCGGACGAGCCGACCGGAGCACTCGACTCAAGAAATGCAAAGGCACTCATGGAGAAACTGTTGGGACTGAACAGGGATGACAACACTACCATACTTATGGTGACCCACGACTCAAATGCGGCCAGCTTCTGCAAGAGGATACTCTTCATACAGGATGGCAGGATATTCCATGAGCTCAGAAGAGATATGGAGAGAGAGTCACAGCAGGAGTTTTATGAGAGGATACTCAAGCTGATGGCGCAGATGGGAGGAGGCAGCGCAAATGTTCTTTAAACTCGCAATGAGGAACAGCCGGAGAAGCAGGAAAGAGAATGGTCTGTTCTTCGCTTCGCTGGTCGTGTCCATAGTGGCATTTTATATCATATTGGCGCTGTCCCATCAGGATGTGATGATATTCCTGAGAAGTCTTGAAAGCGATGCGGTGAACAGTCTTCTTCAGATAGCGGCGGTGTTCTATGTATTTTCACTGGTCATGTTGTTCTTTCTTATATACTATGCAAGCAAATACCAGCTCGAACGACGGAGGCACGAACTTGGAATGTATATAATGATGGGGATGAGGAGATCAAAGCTTTTTGCCCTGCTGATTGCGGAGGATCTGGGCAGCAGCGTAGTGGCTCTGCTCATCGGACTTCCTATAGCGATCCTGATGTCTGAGGTGGTCAGCCTTCTCACAGCCAGACTGGTAGGTCTTGGCGTTATAGGTCATCACGTATCATTTTCACTGCAGGCAGTCATACTGACAACTGTTGGATTTGTAGCGATAAAGCTTGCAGCATTTCTCATACTGAGCGGTAAGCTTGCAAGAAAGCAGATAGGCGATCTCCTTGTAGATACACCGGAGACAGAGAAGAAACAGCTTCCGGCTCCTGTGTATGGTGTGAGTGCAGTCCTCGGTCTTGTTGCGCTGGTCATTGCATACTGTCAGGGAATAGGTGGCTATTCGTGGATCAGCGTAAAATATATGGCGGTCACCATAACACTGGGATTTGTTGGCATGTTCCTGCTGTTTTTCGGTCTCAGGCTCTTTGTTGATGCACTGGCCAGACGTGCAAATGGCTCAAAACCACTTGCTGTGTTCGGTTTCAGGCAGATACACGAAAATGTAGCAACAAAATCTGGAACGCTTGCAATAAGCTCGATACTCATACTCGGCGCTCTGTGCTGCTGCGGTGCGGGCGTTGGCATATGTATATCCAGACAGAATATGGATCATGTGCTCGATTATACATTTGCCTCATATGGGGGTGACGCTGAGACGGACAGCAGGAATATCCGCGCGAAACTGGAGGAAACCGGCGTGTTGGAGGATTTCTCGGACGTATTCGATATGAAGCTTGGTTATATAAAGATGGGTGAAAATGAGTCCCATGATGATGCTGTGAACGTGGGGAATGTCATATCCGCACTTGAAAAACTCAAGGTTTCAGAGGACAGGGACGTGCTTATAAATAACATGTCATACATGACATACCCTTACCTGATCCAGGAGAGTGCGTACAACAAGGTGCTTGAGACTGCGGGAAAGGAGCCTTTGGAGCTCGGAGAGAATGAACTGGCACTCTATACGGATTTCTTTACTGATTACCGCGGAGGTTTACTGAATGAGGTATTGGCAGAGCGTCCGGAGGTGGATGTAAGAGGAGATGAGTATCATCTGACCGGAGAGGTCCAGACCACGAAGATTGTGACAGATTCATCGATAACCCTGTCGTTCGGACTTATCGTGGACGATGATACATTTGCCAGACTGACAAATGACAATTACGAGTTATATGTAAATGCCGTTCTCAAAAAGGATATCGTGGACGATAAGGGCCTCATGAAAGCCATAATGGACGAAAATGAGAAACTTGACGGCATAGATTTTGAGAGTATAAACGCTGATTGCGAGAGTTATCTGCAGAACATAGGAAGAAATATGTTCTACACGGTGGCTGCAGGATATATAACGCTTTATTTGGCGGTGGTGTTCCTCATAATCGCAAATACCATAATCGGTGTTCAGTTCCTGATGGGACAGAGAAAGTCCGGCAGAAGGTACAGAACCCTTGTGAAGCTTGGCGCGACATACGAAATGCTCTGCAGCTCAGCAAACAGACAGGTGGGCTGGTATTTCGGAATCCCGGTTGCCGTGGCGGCGGTCAGCAGTATATTCGGTGTGCGTGCTCTGCTCACGGGAATCCTGTCAGAATCCATGCGAGGCAGTGTGAAACAGATACTTATCATAGCTGCGGTTATGATAATCCTGTTGTGTGTGGTAGAATATATCTATATGACAGCGGTGAAACGCTCAAGCAACAGATATCTCATGGCGATGATGACACCGGAAAGGGTTGAGTAAACGGTGAAGTGTGTGATGGTGGTTGAGGACGATGTCCTCATGTGCGATGAACTTCTGGATATGCTGACAAAGGCAGGATACAGGGCAGTTAAGCCAGATGGATTTGACAACATAATAGAACAGATACTGGACATGGCTCCGGATATTCTTCTGCTGGATATCAATCTTCCTGGCAGGAGCGGCTTTGACATATGCCGGGAGATCAAGAGGCGGAGCTCTGTCCCGGTGCTGGTTCTCACATCGAGGGACCAGCTAAAGGACGAGCTCCATGCGCTGGAGCTGGGCGCTGATGAATTCCTCACGAAGCCATGCCGCCGTGAGCGGCTTCTGGCCCGGGTGGCAAATGTGCTCAAGAGGTACGAGGGCAGACAGAACCTGATCGAAGGAGAAGGGTTTCTTCTGGACACTCAGACATACACTCTGTATATAGATGGGAGATCTGCGGTGCTTCCACAGAATCAGGGACGTATATTTGAGACACTTATGACAAGCGGAGGAGATGTCGTGTCTAAGGAGAAACTTTGTGAGGCAGTGTGGGGCACATCGGAGTATATAGATGAAAATGCCCTGCAGGTGAATCTTACAAGACTCAAAAAGAAAATGGCGGGACTGGATATGAAGGCAAAGATCATAGCTGTAAGAGGCGTTGGATACAAAATATTCCCTGGGGACGGAGGTGCCTGACCCACTTGTCAGAGTGGAGAAAATATGAAAAGATTTGGACTTGTTATAAAACAGAATATTGTCTGGCTTGGTCTGCTGCTTCTGACGGACGTGGCGTTCTGCTTCTTCATGTGGCTTGTGGCACCAGAGGCATTTGTCAGAATAAGGGTGCTGGTTGGCATGTTCACTGTGATACTGTTCGCGGCGGTGTGCTCGGTGCTGTGTATAAAGGACAGGAAGAAGATTGAGGCGTTCAGGAGATTTGTCACTGACCCGGATGAACAGAGCGAGATAGAAATGAGGAGCCTGTGCGGGGCTTCTGAACAGGAATATGTGAGCGTGCTGTCGGAGGAGCTTCACGATCTGAGAGATTCAGTGATGCAGAGTGGCAGACAGCTCAGGGATTATCAGGAGTATGTGGAGAACTGGGCACATGAGATCAAGACCCCCATCTCTCTGCTGACATTTGTGGTGGACAACAGGAGAGATGAGCTGCCTCATAATGTTGTGATGAAGATGGACAATGTGACCAGCCAGATGCAGAACTATGTGGACCAGATGCTCTACTACGCCAGACTGAAAAGCGATTCCAAGGATTATCTCATGGAGAGCATAGATGTGGAAGAATGCGTGGATGAGGTGATAGCTGACTACAGATCCCTGCTTGAGGAGAAGGGCATACGGGTCAGAAAGTGTCTTGAGAATGGAGAGGTGTACAGTGACCGCAGGGGATTGCAGTTTATACTCGGTCAGCTTGTGAGCAATTCCATGAAATACACAAATGAGCAGCCGGAGATATCATTTGACTTCTGGACGGCGGGTGACAAAAAGCTGCTGTCCGTGAGTGACAATGGCATAGGTGTAAAGAGCTGTGACATGCCATACATATTCGAGAAGGGTGTCACGGGTGATTCGGGTGAGAACAGGAAGCATGCAACGGGCATGGGACTGTATCTTGTCAGTGAGATGGCGCATGACCTAGGCATCACAGTGACGGCAAATTCAAAGTGGCAGAATGGATTTGAGATAGTACTTGAATTCCCGGATGTGGAGACAAAGATATAAAAGTGAGGAGGCAGATACAGCGTTGTGCGTATCTGCCTCCTCACTTTTTACCGGGATATTTTATAATAAATTTATGAGTGGCGGTCTGTTAATAATCACTTTGATATTTTATAATGTAAGCATTGGTTGTAATTTAGTTGATGGTGCAAAGTCAGTTTACGTGGACTGAAACTCAGTGGGAAAGGAGAATATAATTATGGAGATCAGAAAAGCGGCAGCAGAGGATTTTGATATTGTATTTGATTTTATAGAAAAATTATGGACATATAATACATATGACAGGGAAGAAATACGCAAAGTATATATGGACGTCATAGATGACGAACGCAGCTTTGCTTTTTTATTATGGGATGAAGGCATTTGCAGAGGCATGTGCCATGGAGACTATTTTAATACATTCTGGATGTCGGGGCTCACATGCTATGTGTCAAGTCTCATAACAAGAGAGGAGGACCGTGGCAAGGGATATGGTGTGGCACTCCTGAATCATGCAAAGGAGCTTGCAAAGCAGAGGGGATGCAAGGCAATCACTCTTGATTCCGGACTTCCGAGGACAGGGGCACATGGCTTCTACGAGCACTATGGATTTGAAAAGAGCTGTTATGGATTCGAGATGATGATATAAATTATCTGTGGAGATTTGAAAGGAGACAAATATGTGTACAGCAGCGACATATAAGACAAAGGATTTTTATTTTGGAAGAACACTTGATTATGAATTCTCATACGGCGATGAGATAACAGTGACACCGAGAAATTATCCGTTTGAATTCAGGTATATGGGTAGGAAGGACAACCATTATGCAATGATAGGGATGGCACATGTGGCGGGCGGCTATCCTCTCTACTATGATGCTATAAATGAGAAGGGACTTGGAATGGCTGGTCTGAATTTCGTTGGAAATGCCGCGTATCAGGAAGTGGATGAGAGCGGTGACAGGGACAATGTTGCCCAGTATGAGTTCATTCCGTGGATACTCGGAAGCTGTGCCAGTGTAGGCGAGGCAAGGGTGGCACTGGATAGGATGACTCTGACAGGAACACCGTTTTCCGAGCAGCTTCCTACAGCGCAGCTTCATTGGATCATCGCGGACAGAAATGGCGCCATAACAGTGGAGTGCATGGCTGACGGACTTCATGTGTATGAGAATCCTGTTGGAGTTCTTACGAACAACCCGCCATTTCCGCAGCAGATGTTCCTGCTCAATCAGTATATGGGACTGTCACCAAAGCAGCCAGTGAACACATTTGCACCGGAGGTGGGACTGAATACTTACAGCCGTGGCATGGGAGCAATAGGACTTCCTGGGGATCTGTCGTCGACGTCAAGATTTGCCAGGGTGGCATTTGTGAAGCAGAACAGTCTGTCTGGAGATTCTGAGGCTGAGAGTGTGAGCCAGTTTTTCCATATACTCGGTTCTGTGGATCAGCAGAGGGGATGCTGTGAGGTGGCATCGGACAAATATGAGATCACTATATACACGTCCTGCTGCAACGCTGACAAGGGAATATACTATTACAATACCTACGAGGGTCATCAGATAAATGCAGTGGATATGAACAGGGAGAATCTGGACGGCGCAGAGCTTGCCAGATACCCTCTTATCCAGGGGGAGAATATCAATTGGCAGAACTGATGTATGTGGCTTACAAGGGAGAAAGGATGCTGTATGAGTAAAAGCAAGGTTACAATAAAAGAAATAGCGGAGATGGCTGGGGTGTCAATAGCCACGGTATCACATGTTATAAATAGGACGAGGTATGTAAGACCTGAGCTTGTGGATAAGATAGAGAAGATCATTGTAGAGACAGGATACCAGAATAAGATAGCTGATAAGGAGAGAAAACTGCTGGTTGGACGGGAGTCCACGATAGTTGCAGTCATTCCAAACATTGAAAGTACTATATACAGGGATATGGTAGCTTATGTGAAGCAGCTTGTCAGTGTGCAGGGATATCAGTTCCTTGTGGCGATAACAGACAATGATCTCAAGGAGGAGGCGCAGGTGCTTGCCGGACTTCTGGTCAACAAGAAGGTTGCCGGTATCATACATGCGCCGGTGAGCGATGTGGCATCTAACTACACAAAACTCATACAGTCGGGTGTTCCCTTTGTCTGTGTGGAGAGAAATATACTTGGATCAGGGATAGACTCGGTTGAGTTTCGCGACCGTGAGGCTATATTTAAGGGCGCGGATTATCTGCTTGCGAGTGGACACAAAAATGTTTTGTTTTTCAGAGAGAGTACGGACAGTACCACCAGGGATGAGAGAACAAAAGGTTTCCTGAATGCTCTGGAGAAATACAATATAAATACAAATGATGCAAACATTGTTGATGTGACGTTGGAAAAAGGAGAGGATGACTGCATGCTGGCTATTCAGAAAGCCTTGCGCAGATACAGGCCGACCGCTGTACTTGCGGGGGGCAACAGAATAACTCTTTATCTTATGAAGACGCTGAGAGATATGGGAATCGACTGTCCGGGAGAGATATCTGTGGTTGGATTTGGTGATGAGAGCTGGTCTGAACTTACCTATCCACCTCTTACAATACTGAGAAGAGATGTGAAGGGACTAAGTGCCAAGGCTGTTGGTATGTTGTTTGAGAAGATCAATACGGGAGTTGCCATATCGCATGACTGTTATGCAGATGTAGAGCTTGTAGTCAGAAAATCCACAAAGATGCTTGACAATGGACCATTTGGAGATAAAGCGGCAGCGCCGGATTCGGTTGTACTGACAAAAGAAGAGAAACACAGACTAAAGGCAGGACATTTCAGGGTTGCGATCTCTTTCCACTATACCGGAACGTCTTGGGCAGAATTGCATGAGAAGGGAATTCGGGAGGAACTTGAGCAGTTTGGGATAGATGTTGTATCAGTTATGGATGCACATTTTGACTCGGAACTGCAGAATGCACAGCTTGATGGCATAAGACTTCAGAAACCGGATGCAGTTATAGCTATTCCAGCGGATGACAGCCGTACCAGAGAAAAGTTTCAGGAGCTTTCAAAGGTGTCAAAGCTGGTGTTCATAAGCAATGTTCCAGATGGCATGTCCAAGAACAGCTATGTGTCCTGTGTATCAGTAAATGAGTCGGAGAATGGAACGAACACGGGAAGAATGTTGGGAGAATATTGTAAGGAAAATAAGAAAAAAAAGGCAGGTTTCATTATTCATGGCGCGGCATTCTATGGAACAAGAGTCAGGGATAATGCTGCTGAGAGAATAATAAAGGACAGTTATCCGGATATCGACATAGTGACGATCAGGAGTTTTGGAGAGATATCTAATGCATATCAGGTAGCCAAGGATGTGATAACTGCCAATCCCGAAATTGAGGCAATGTATGTGAGCTGGGATCGCCCGGCACTTCTGACTATAAAGGCACTCAAGGAGCTTGGCAGGGAGGATGTGGCAGTGTTCACCACTGATCTTGACCATGGCATAGCCCGGTGTATGGAAGAAGGAATAGTTAAGGGACTCAGCACACAGAGACCATATGAGCAGGGAAGAGCGGCAGCTGCAGTCGTTGCCAAGTCCCTGGTAAGTGAAGAACAGCTTCCAAAGTATGTGGGAGTTCAGCCGTATCAGGTCGAGCCGAAACAGCTCAGGCTTGCATGGAAGGAAATCTTCCATGAGTCCATGCCGGACAGACTTGGGTGATATGAAATCCTCCAGAGAGAAAAATGTAACTCTCTGGAGGATTTTTTGCGTTTATACACAAGACTCCGGAATAATTACGCGAATATTTACGTAAAAAATAATAAACAGTCTGCGAAGCGTATAATGCAAATGAATGTTATTTGTGCACAGTGACGAATAAATAATAAATAAAACACTAATTATTGACAATAACAGACAAAGGATATATCATCTAAACATACAAGGGACGAAAAACAGTTAAAAATTTACGTAAATAAAACCGGTTAATAACAGTTTTTCGACAACGAGTTAGCAAAAACGAAATACATGATATTGGAGGTAAAAATTATGAGAAAGATTAAGAAGTTATTAGCAGTCGGAGCATGCCTGTGCATGTCACTTAGTTTACTGGCAGGTTGTGGATCAGGAGCAGGAGGCGCATCGGACGGCGGTTCATCTGAATCAGGTACAAAGCAGGAGAGCACGAAGTCATCCGACCTGTCATTTGCATTCTGTACAAACACACTTAACAACACATTCCAGAGTTCAATAGATGCAAAGCTCAAGGAACTCTGTGATGCGAACGGAATATCATATACATGTCTTGATCCTGACTACGATCTGAACACACAGCTCAGCCAGTTATCAGACGTGGCAAACAGTGGATACGATGCAGTGTTCATCATCCCAGTTGATTCAGCAGGTATCACATCTGGTCTTGCAGAGATCAAAGATGCAGGAATCCCAATCTTCAATGTAGATACAGCAGTTATCGAAGATGACATAGAGAATTTTGTAACACAGTTCGTTGGAACAAATGCATACATGGCAGGACAGCTTGTAGGTGAGCAGATGGCTAAGGATTATCCGGATGGAGCAGACATTGCGATCCTTGACTTCCCATCAAATGAGAGCTGTGTAGACCGTGTAAATGGTTTCCTCGATGGACTCGGTGACAACAAGGACAAGTTCAATATTGTGGCACAGCAGGATGGCGAGGCTGCACTTGATGCATCAATGAGTCTTGCAGAGGATATCATCACAGCAAACACAGATCTTCAGGCATTCTTCTGCATCAATGATCCATCAGCACTCGGCGCTGCAGCAGCAGTTAAGGCAGCAAATAAGACTGGCAAGATCGGCGTGTACAGTATCGATGCTTCACCAGATGGCAAGCAGGCACTCATTGACGGTGAGTTCACAGCAGTTGCATGTCAGGTTCCTGTACAGATTGCAGAGTATGCATTCAACGCAGCACAGAAGTATGTAGGCGGAGACACGACCATCGACGAGAAGAAGGTATATCTTGATTCACACCTTGTACTCAAGGATGAGGCTGAAAAGACAGTTAACGACTGGCAGTAAAGCCGGACCGGCTCCGAAAATAATAGTGAGGAGCTGAACCCGGAATTGGCAGATATGACACAATGTAGATGTATATAACACGGGAGAGACCGGGGATCTGAGATCTCCGGCCGTAATCCCGAAAAATGACAGCAAGACAACAAATGATCTGATATAGAAACTTGGAGGTTTAATATGGGACAGACAGTTCTGGAAATGATAGGGATAAAGAAAAGCTTCTCTGGAATATATGCTTTAAGCGGCATCGACTTTTCCCTTGAACTGGGAGAGGTACACGCACTGCTCGGTGAGAATGGTGCAGGAAAGTCCACACTGATTAAGGTCCTCGGCGGAATTTACCAGCCCGACAGCGGAATCATCAAGGTAAATGGCAAGGAGGTCAAGATCAACGGAGTTCCGGCTGCCAGAGAGAATGGTATAGGAATAATACATCAGGAAATCGTACTTGTTCCATATCTTTCGGTGGCACAGAACCTGTTTCTCGGCAGAGAGATAAGGACAAAGCTTGGAACATTGGACTTTGCAGAGATGAACAGAAGAGCAGAGGAGATGATATCATCCCTCGGTGTGAATATAAAGGCAGACACAATAGTAGAAAATCTGACCATTGCACAGCAGCAGATGGTGGAGATCGTTAAAGCGGTCTCATTCAACGGCAAGATAATAGTTATGGATGAGCCAACCTCATCACTTTCAAATGAGGAGGTTGAGCAGTTATTTGAGATCATTGAAAATCTCAGAAAGAAAAAGGTAAGTATAATCTACATCTCCCACAGAATGGAGGAGCTCTTCAGAATATCTGACAGAGTTACCGTCATCAGGGATGGTGCATACGTAGGAACAAAAAAGACATCAGAGACAAGCCCGAACGAGCTGGTGGCAATGATGGTAGGAAGAGATCTAGAGAGCTTCTATGCAAGAGATTACTGTGACATGGACAAGGCAGAGGTCGCTCTGGAGGTAAAGAATCTTTCTCAGACAGGTGTCTTTGAAGATATAAGTTTTTCAGTACATAAGGGCGAGATCCTGGGATTCTCAGGTCTGGTAGGTGCCGGACGAAGTGAGATCATGGAGGCGATATTTGGCGCAACACGGCTCACATCGGGAGAGGTGATACTCGGAGGAAAGCCGGTTCACTTCAAGAATCCAATGCAGGCTATCAAGGCAGGCATAGCACTGGTTCCGGAGGACAGAAAGAAACAGGGCCTTGTACTTGGCAACAGCGTGGCATTCAACCTCACACTTTCATCCCTCAGATTCTATATGAATGGAATCGCTATAAGTGAGAGAAAACGAGGCGAGGTAATTGACCATTATTCACAGAGACTGAGGATAAAGGCGGCATCGCCTGAGATTGAGGCGGGCAGCCTGTCAGGCGGAAACCAGCAGAAGGTGGTTCTGGGCAAATGGCTTGCAACCAAGCCGGATGTGCTCATTCTGGATGAGCCAACCAGAGGTGTTGACGTAAATGCAAAATTTGAGATATATACGGTAATCAATGAACTAGCAAAGGAAGGCATAGCGATAATCATGGTATCCAGTGAGCTTCCTGAGATCATCAACATGTGCGATAACGTGTGTGTTGTGAGAGCCGGAAGACTTGTTAAGAAACTGTCAAAGGACGAGCTTTCACAGGAAGAGATAATGAAATACGCTGCAGGAGGTATCGAATAATATGGGCGAGACAAAGAAAAATTCAAAGGCAACTTCTATATTGAAGAACAATCCCCTGACATCGATCGTCAAGGGTAACATAGGAATCATAGTGGTTTTGATAATAATGTGTGTGGCCGTAGCACTTGCCACAGACAAATTCCTCACAACCAACAACATCATATCAGTGCTTAGACAGATATCTATCAATACCTACATAGCACTTGGAATGACACTGATAATCATACTCGGACACATCGACTTGTCAGTTGGATCGATAGTAGCTATGTCGGGAACCCTGACCGTAGGATTTATAGTTAACCAGGGACTCCCTCTCGGAGTTGCCATAGTGGCAGGACTTCTGGTAGGTACAGCAGCGGGCTTTATAAGTGGTTTTATAGTTGCTAACTTCAAGGTGCCTGCATTCATCATCACAATGGCAATGATGAACATAGCAAGTGGTATAGCTTATGTCTACACGGGTGGACAGTCAACACGTATCACCAATAAGCTTTTCATCGAGATCGGAACAGGATACCTGTTCAATGTGATCCCACTTCCAGTAGTGTACATGGTAGTGCTCATCATATTATTTAGTTTTATCCTTAGCAAGACAAAATTCGGAACATATATATATGCGATAGGTGGTAACCGTGAGGCTGCAAGACTCTCAGGTGTACCTATCAAGAAGATAGAGATCATAGTATTTACAATATCTGGACTTCTCTCAGCATTTGCAGGACTTGTACTTTGTTCAAGAATGTACTCAGGACAGCCTTCAGTCGGCAGCGGATATGAGCTTGATGCCATCGCAGCCTGTGTACTTGGAGGAACATCCATGACAGGTGGTAAGGGAAGAATCAGCGGAACAGTATTTGGCGCCATGGTCATCGGAATCATCTCAAATGGACTTAACCTTATAGGAGTGTCATCATACTGGCAGCTCATCATCAAGGGTCTTATCATCGCATGTGCGGTACTCCTTGACGGACAGAAGGGCAAGCTTGAACTTCTCAAGAAGAAGAAACTGGCATCAAACTAGTTGGTTATGATAGAAATATCGGGCAATCAACGATTTAACATATTCAACAAATTTAACAAATTTAGCAATAGAAAGGATTAGTAATATGGAGATTTTTAGAAAGATGTCCTTCGCGGATTCCACGGGAGATGCAATACCTTTCTACCACGAGGGCAAATATCATATATTCTCACTGACTTCCCCTCCGGGAACAACAGTGTACCCGGCAAGACTTAGAACCACATGGAGCCACAGTGTATCAGAGGATCTGGTACACTGGGAGGAGCTTCCTACAGCACTCTATCCGGGTGAGGGCGACGAGCCGGATGCATCAGGAGTGTGGACAGGCTCAGTTATATACGGCGAGGGCAGATACCATGCATTCTATACAGGCTACTGCCTCACTGCAGAGTATCAGCAGACCATATGTCATGCAACAAGTGAGGATGGAATCACATGGGTGAAGGATGCTGCCAATCCGGTCATCACACCTATGATAGAGCTTTACGAGAAACTTGACTGGAGAGATCCATATGTCTTCTATAATGAGGAGGACAAATGCTACTGGATCCTCATTTCAGCTAGAAGACTGGATATGCCGATAACCAGAAGGGGCTGTATAGTTCTCTACAGATCAAAGGATCTTGTCAACTGGGAATATTACGGACCGATATATTCACCGGGACACACAAACTGTCCTGAGTGCCCTGAGATGTACAAGATGGGAGATAACTGGTATCTCTCATACTCACGATTCTCAGAATATGTAAACACAATATACAGAGTAGCAAAGTCTCCATTTGGACCTTGGAGAAAGCCAAAGAAGGACGGCATAGGCGGAAGAAGATTCTACGCAGCCAAGTCCATGCAGGATGATGACGGCAGACGTTTCTACTTCGGTTGGGCTCACGACAGAGCAGACAGAAGTGACAGAGGCGAATGGTACTGGGGCGGAACCTTCTGTGTGCCACATGAGGTTGTTGCCACTGAGGATGGTGGACTTGATGTAAAGCTTCCAAAGGAATATGAGCATGTATTTGAGAAACATGTAGATTGGGATTACATTCCGGTCCTTGGAAATGCAGAGCTTCACGGAGACAGACTGGTTGAGATGGATTCAGTCAGTACATGTACATACGGTTTCCTTGGACACAGCGAGGAGAGCTATATGCTGAAGTGCAAGATCATGCCTAGAGAGGTGTATGACCATTTTGGAATATTACTCAAGTCAGATAAAGAGGCAAGCGGATGCCTGCTCCTTGAGTTTGATGTGGCTATGCAGAGAGTGTCACTGGTAAATCTTCCTATGGGAGTTGATCCATTCTGGGTTCAGTCCTGCCAGGCTGTACCTCCGGCAACTGAGCCGGGCCCTGATGGAGTCAGAGTGTGCGAGAAGACATTTGACATAACAGAGGGCAGCGAGATAGATGTAAAGATCATAGTTGACCACGATATGGTGGAGGTATTTGTCGGAGAACAGGTTGCGTTCACATACAGGATCTATGCAAAGCCTGAGTTTGAGACAGGACTTTTGGCACAGGATGCCAGAGTAGAATTCTATGACATAGAGATCACAGGAAAGTAAAATTCACAAGGAGGATCCAACATGGAAAAGAAATATGATGTTGTGGCACTTGGCGAATTCCTGATAGACTTTACACCTGCCGGAAACACTGATTCCGGGATGAAACTTTTCGAACAGAATCCCGGAGGTGCTCCGGTGAACATGCTAACAGCAGCCGGCAAGGCCGGGCTTAAGACCGCCTTTATAGGTAAGGTTGGAGATGACATGCACGGCAATTTCCTGATCGAGACCGCAAAACAGGCGGGGATAGAGACCAAAGGTATAGTAGTTGATGACACGGTATTTACCACATTGGCATTTGTCACTCTGGATGAGAATGGAGAGCGAGAATTTTCATTTGCCAGAAAGCCGGGAGCGGATACGATGCTCTGTTACAAGGAGATTGATACTGAGCTGATCAGGGATACAAAGGTGTTTCATATAGGTTCGCTGTCACTTACGGATGAACCGGCGAGGACAACTACATTCCAGGCGGTGAAGGAGGCAAAAAAATACGGTGCGGTTATATCGTATGATCCAAATTACAGAGCACCGCTGTGGGACAGCAGAGAAAATGCGATGGAGAGGATGAAGAGTATTCTTCCGTTCGTAGACATAATGAAGCTTTCGGACGAGGAGACAGCGCTACTCACACCATTTGCCAATCCGGAGGAGGCAGCAGAGTATCTTCTGGGAAGCGGTGTCAGACTTGTTGCGGTAACCCTGGGAAGTGAGGGCGTGCTGATATGCAGCAGGGATGGCAGCCGAAAGGTTCCCGGATTTGCCAGCCATGTGGTGGATACGACGGGGGCTGGAGATTCATTCTGGGGAGCATTTGTATCACAGCTTGTCAGAGCGGGCAAGAGACTGGAGGAATTCAGTATAGATGAGCTTGCAGAGTATGCAAGATATGGAAATGCGGTGGCGAGCCTGTGCGTTGAAAAGCGCGGAGGACTCAGATCGATTCCGGAAGAGAGTGAGGCAATGGAAAGACTCACATTAAAATAGGTATTAAAAATTTCACATAAAACATTTCCCTTAAACCTTGGGGCTGGAGTAATCCAGTCCCTTTTTTAATGTTTTCTTAAAGAATCTCCCAATTGAACCTTAAAAATAAATTTATTATAATCACCGGATGTACAGCAGTGGTGTGGGGACGGAGGTACCTGTCCCCTCCGTCCCCGATCGAATTGTAATAAGTCTTACTTATAATTAAGCATGTTGAATGTATATTAAGTTGAATTTGACATGTGGCACGGCATATAATCAATTCGATTTAAAGAAGATAAAAAGGTTATTGAACGAGGTGAGTTGTATTGAAAAATATACTTGAATTTATAGAGAATTCAGCAGCGAGATATCCTGATAAGCTGGCGGTTGCGGATGAGAATGGTGGTCTGACATACAGCCAGCTGGAGAGCTTTTCAAGAAAGATAGGCGCATGGATATTGGCGGAGATCAAGGGCGTGAGAAATAAAGCTATAGCTGTGCTGTTGGACAAGAAACCAGAGAGTGTGGCGGCGTACATGGGAGTTGTCTACAGCGGTAACTTTTATGTGGTGCTCGATGCAGAGATGCCAAAGCAGAGAGCGGAGTCCATACTTGCAGCTTTAAGACCGGCAGCGATATTGACGGATGATCTTCATGTGGAGCTTGCGAAGGACGTCGCATATGCAGTGAAGAAGATGGCAGAGCCACAGGAAGCGGTGGCTGTTTCCAAAGAAGGAGAACGAAACTGCTGCATTGATGAGATCAAAGTGTTAGATCTTGATGAGATGGATGTTGACGCGGATCAGAGCGGGCTGGACGGTGTAAGAGCCAGGATGATAGACACTGATCCGGTGTATGCGCTTTTCACATCGGGATCAACAGGAGTTCCAAAGGGCGCTGTGGTATCACACTCAAATATCATTGCTTACATAGACTGGTACACAGAGGCATTTGGCATAGATGAAAATACAGTGTTTGGAAGCCAGACACCGTTTTATTTCAGCATGTCGGTGTCTGATCTATACAGCACACTGAAAAATGGAGCGACACTGTATATCATACCAAAGGTATATTTCACCTTCCCTATGAAACTGATGGAGTTCTTGAACACCTATAAGATAAACACGATATATTGGGTGCCTTCGGCTCTGCAGATTGTTGCAAATTATAAGATGTTCCAATATGCAAAACTGCCGGAGCTCAAGAAGGTTCTGTTTGCCGGAGAGGTCATGCCGACAAGACCTCTAAATTACTGGAGAGAGAATCTGCCGGATGCTATGTACGCAAATCTGTTCGGACCTACAGAGACAACAGACATATGCACATACTATGTCGTGAACAGGGAATTTGCGGATGATGAGCCGCTTCCAATGGGACATGCATGTAACAACTGCGATGTGTTTGTCCTTGGCGAAGATGGAAAAGAGGTGTCACCGGAGGTGGATCCCGAGACCGGCTTCAGCTGCGAAGGAGAGCTCTACGCGAGAGGTTCATTTGTGGCACTTGGGTATTATGGAAATGCAGAGAAGACGAAGGAGGCATTTGTCCAGAATCCGCTCAATCCGAATTATCCAGAATTGGTGTACAAGACTGGTGATCTGGTGAAGTACAACAAATATGGCGAGCTTGTGTATGTGTGCCGCAAGGATTATCAGATCAAGCACATGGGATATCGTATAGAGCTTGGAGAGATAGAGGCTGCGGCGGGAGCTATAGAAGGAATCAGGAGTTATGCATGTATCTACGATGATGCGGCGGACAAGATTCTGTTCATATATGAAGGAAAGAAGAAGGACGATGCTGAACTGCTAAATGCGTTTAAGGCGAGGGTTCCGCACTACATGGAGCCGAACCGATTCATAAGGATCACGAGCATGCCACACAATGCAAATGGCAAGATTGACAGAAAGAAGCTGAAGGCGGAATACGCGCAGGGTAAATAGCGAATATCTATATAATCCACTTTATTTGTTGCGATGGTATTACTATAATATGTAGAAAATTTTTATTATAAGGAGATATGAGATTATGGAAGAATTATTAAAGATTTTAAATGACGTTAAGCCTGGTGTTGATTATGAGAATGAGACAGACCTTATAGGACACGGTGTTCTGGATTCCATCACGATGGTAACTCTGGTACTCCAGCTCAGCGATGAATTTGACGTTGATATCACACCTGTTGATATCACACCTGAGAACTTCAAGACGGTTCAGACTATCTACGATATGATAAAGAGACTTGAAGATGAGTAGGATCAAGATACAGATATTGGAAGATGGTTGGAACTGACTGCCGTCAAAAATACTTGAGGAGTGGAAAATATGTCATATACGTCGATATCATATCTGGTATTTATATTGCTGGGCTGCTTTATAGTCTACAATATAGTGCCGATCAAACATAGATGGAAGGTGCTGCTTACATTCAGTTATCTGTTTTATTTTATCAACTCAGGAAAATACATTTTGTTTATCCTGTTTGGCTCTCTGACAATATACATTGGCGGACTGCTGATTAACAAGATAGATGATGGCTACAATATGGCGCGCAAGGCACTTCCGAAGGAGAATAAAAAAGAGTACAAGGCACTGATAGGATGGCAGAAGAAATGTATATGCGTGTGTGTTGTGCTTGTGAATGTGGGCATATTGGTATTTTTGAAATACTCTGTTTTCTTTGGACAGGTGTTCACGGACATTTTGGGACTTATACATATAAATATTGAGAATCCCATGTATCAGAGGATGATGCCTCTAGGAATATCATTTTATACTCTGTCTGCAGTAAGCTACATTGTTGATGTATACAGGGGCAAATACAGAGCCTCGGACAGTTTTGGCAAGGTGGCTCTGTTCCTGGCATTTTTCCCTCATATAGTTGAGGGCCCTATAGCAAGATTTGACCTGGTGGCTGACCAGATGTATGAGGGGCACAAGTTCAGTTATGAGAACATGACGATGGGACTTCAGCTCATACTGTGGGGATTTTTTAAGAAGATAGTGATTGCGGACCGTGCAAATATGTACGTCAACCAGATCTTCAACAATTACAGTGATTATACAGGACTTCCTGTCGTATGCGGAATGCTTCTCTACACACTTCAGCTCTACGCAGAGTTTTCCGGATGCATGGATATTGTGAGAGGAAGTGCCCAGATGTTTGGAATCGGACTTTCTGAGAACTTTAACCAGCCATTTATATCAAAGACGGTGAGCGAGTTTTGGAGAAGATGGCATATGACGCTGGGCTCATGGTTCAAGGATTATGTATTTTATTCTGTATCCCTCTCGAAGCCGTTTGTAAAGCTCAGCAAGAAGACAAGGGAACATATGAATGCGTTCTTCGCGACATTTGTCCCTATGTCTGTTGCGATGTTTATCGTCTGGTTTGGAACGGGAATATGGCACGGCGCAAGCTGGAAATATGTAATGTATGGTCTTTATTATTGGGCGATTATGATTATCGGACTGCTTACCGAGCCGTTTTTCAAAAAGCTTTATGATAAAATGCATGTGGACAGGCAGGGAAAGATATACAGGCTGCTTCAGGTTGTTAGAACTTTCCTATTTGTAAATGTTGGAATGCTCATGTTTAGGGCGGATGATCTGACAGCATTTGGGCATATGTTTGTGTCAATGTTCAAGGGATTTACATTTGCAGATCTTACAAATGGAACATTGCTTGGAATAAAGCTTGACATGGCTGATTTCGCAGTGCTGATGGCGGGAGCGCTCATACTGTTCCTGGTTGGACTTTACAAGGAGAAAGGACATCAGATAAGAGCGGAGCTTGCATCGAAGAATATAGTCCTCAGATGGGCAGTATATTATGTGCTGCTATTTTCTGTGATAATACTTGGCGCATATGGAAAGGGCTACGAGGTGGCAGGATTCATATATGCCCAGTTCTAGATTTATAAAATTTTAGTGGAGATTAGAATTGATCCGGATGAATAGCAAGAGTATTAAGAAACTGATAAAGTCAATTATATTTGTGGTACTGTTTGCAACAATGCTGGCGGTGCTGTGTGAGGTATTTACACCTAAGACAAGCGATCTGCAGGGAGGAATGACAAATCCAAATGCCAGGGGATTTTACGGAGAAAGGAAGAATTCCATAGACCTTTTGGTACTTGGTGACAGCAATGCATACTGTGCGTATTCACCTATGTTTATATGGAAGAAATATGGTATACCATCATATGTAGCAGCAGAGGGAAACCAAAATATCGTGGGTGCACTAAATATACTAGATGAGGTGCTTGAGTGTCAGTCACCCAAGGTTATGGTATTTGATGTGAATATGCTGTGGTCGGGAAAAACCGATACACAGCGGACAGAAGACTGCATAACAAATATACTGTATAAGTATGTGCCGATCATAAAGTATCACAACAGATGGAAGAATATGTCTCTGGGCGATGGATTTAAGGGCAAGAACTATACTTACAGATCAAGTACCCGCGGACAGAATTTAAGCAGGAAGGTTCTTCCATATGTTGGCGAGGATAAGATGCAGGAATCGGATGAGGTTGATGACATCCCATGGATAACGAAATTCTTTTTTGAAAAGCTTTTAAAAAAATGTGAAGAAAATGGAATAAAAGTGGTTCTTATGGAGACTCCAACTGCAACTTCGTGGACATATGCAAGACATGTTGCTATGGAAGCTTATGCGGAAGAGCACGATATGACATTTATTGATTTTAATACTCTGACAGGAAAATATGCAATAGACTGGAGTGAGGATACCAGGGATGGCGGAATGCACATGAATTCGTACGGTGCCAGAAAAGTTACTGCGTACCTTGGAAAGTATCTCACATCCAACTATACATTTGAGAATAAGCAGAATGACATAGAGTACGCAAACTGGAATAAGGAGTATGCGGAGTATAGAAGCTATATGTTGAAGAAGAAAATATATATAGAAGTTGACAGTGATGATGTTCAGGAGCCGGGGAATGCAGGCGAGGGGGAGTGATCACAGTTGACTGACAGGCAACAGTAAGGGTGATGATTATGAAAAAAGACAGCAGACATAATCTTATAAAGATGATAGCATTTGCAATGGTGTTTGTGGTTATCCTGGGGGTGCTTGGCGTGGCATTTACCCCGAAGCGCAGTGACCCGGGAAGTGGAATAACAAACTCAAATGCAAGAGGGTTTTATGGTGAGCCGAAGAATTCGATAGATGTGCTGATACTTGGAGACAGCAATGCATACAGTGCATGTTCGCCGATGTATATATGGAACAGATTCGGGATACCAACGTATGTTGCAGCAGAGGGATTTCAGAATGTGACAGGTGCCTCAAACCTACTGGACGAGGTGCTCTCATGTCAGAAACCGAAGCTTGTGGTGTTCGATGTAAATATGCTGTGGACAGGCAAGACGACATTGAAAAAGGTGGAGAACAATCTGAAAAATCTGGCATACAAATATATGCCGCTTGCCCAGTATCACAACAGATGGAAGTCCATGGATGTGAAGGACATGTTCGGAAGCAAGGATTATACATACAGATCGGCATCAAGAGGCCAGTATCTGAGCATGGATGTTAAGCCGTTTTCAGGCCAGAGCAAGATGGTGGAAACCAAGGCTGTTGAGGACATACCGGAGGTATCAAAGATACTGCTCGATAAGCTTATAGACAAGTGTGAGAAGAATGGAATCAAGATCATATTCATGGAGACTCCGACGGCGAAGTCATGGAATTATGCAAGACACAATGCAATGGTTAAGTATGCTAAGGCCAAGAATATTGATTTTGTCGATATGAATACGCTCAAGGGTGATTATGCTATTGACTGGAGCACCGACACGAGGGATGGCGGAAGACATCTCAACTGCAAGGGCGCAGAGAAGGTAAGCGCCTATCTTGGAAAATATATTTCAGAGAATTATTCTTTTAAGGATAAGAGACATTCAGAAAAGTATGCGGACTGGAATAATGACTATCTGGATTATGTGAAGTATATGTCCGGAGAGACTGTGTCGCTGGAGGCGCAGCAATCCGAGGGAACGGTATCCAACAACTAGATATAAAACACATAAGTGGACGGAGGATAGAATCCCCCGTCCACTTTATTTACTTTACTGTAGCTTTGCATCTGGCAGATATCTTGCCGCGCTTAAGGCTGATCTTCGTTGGAACCTTAGTAATCTTTCTGGTTTTGACAACAGGCTTTTTGACAGTTATCGTGACTGTTTTCTTTATGCCGCTCTTCATAGTGATAGTAATGGTGGTTTTGCCTGTTAACTTGCCGGCGGTCAGAACACAGGTTCCATTGGGTTTTCCAGTAACTTTCACGATCCTGCTGTTGCCAGATGTCCATGCCCTGACACTGTCCCCTCTCTGAAAACCTGTAACCTTCAGTCTGCTTGAGCTCTGGCTTGTGTTCAATGTGATGGCTGTCACATTGACACGCATTGTCGCGGTGACCTTTTTCCCATATTTGCGGGTTTCTGTTAATCCACATATATCACAGCTTCTGCTCTGGATCTCAGGGCTGAAGACAGTTGCCTGACTATCGGTCAGCCATGGTGTAAATACATGGCTGGATTCGGGTGCAGCTTCTGTTCTTGAGTAATTACAATTCACACAATAGATGTATCTGGTTCCCTTGTGTGAATTGGCTTCATACTTGGTATATTCCTCCAGCTTGTGACCGGTGGCAGGAAGAGTATCCTTTTTCGTTGCAGTGCAGCGCTGAAGATGTAGCAAATTTTATATGACTGCCGTCTAGAAGAGTATCCTTTTTCGTTGCAGTGCAGCCCTTATTCATGCAGTCGTAGGACTTGTAGCCATCCTCGGTACATGTAGCTTGTCTTATATATTCATATCCCCAGTTATGTCCTTTTGCAGGCATAGCATTGTTCATGGCTCTGTCCGTCCTCTGTACATGTAGGGCCCTTATCGACGATGACGCGCCAGTCGTGATCACCATTCATGCAGGTTGTGTATAGGATAGTAGTTTCACCCAGATCCATGGATAAGGCGTTCTTTTTTGCGTAGTCGTATGCATAACTGCCAGGTTCAACGATCAGCGACAGGTATCCACCATATGCCGGGGTTACGCTCCTGTAAAATGCCCGCTTCCCGATCTCCTTTACAGTAGATGGGATCTTCAGACTTACATTCCTCAAAGCGTCGTTGAATGCGTAGTCTCCAATATATTGCAGACTGTCTGGTAGTGTAATATCCGAAATGAAGCTGCATGCTTCAAAACATATATTGCCGAACCTGTAAACTTGTTATTGCATGCGCCCTCAGCAATCCGTGTCACAGGTACTCCCCAGAAAGACTCAGGAAATGTAAAGTCCTTCAGATTAGAATTGAACAGATAAACCTCCAGAGAAGTGTCCCCAGACTCGTTTATGATTGGGTTGTATGCATACACCTGATTACGCGATACGTAATCGGATTCCTGGTAGAAGGTCAATTTGTTTATAAAAAACATGCAAAAGGATACAAAAAGGATATAAAAAGGATATAAGTTTGAAGTATACTGTGTTCAGAATCTTAGATATCGACGATTTACATAGAGTGGCACGGCGCCGTGAGGTATATAGAATCAAAGCTGCCACGGGGAGGAAATATGAAGCATAGCATATTGCTAGTTGAGGATGAGCAGAAGATAGCAGAGGGGATAATGGACTATATGAACGGCGGGGAAGCAGAATATGAGACCTGTTTTACCTGGGCTGATGATGGAGACAAGGCACTGGAGCTTGTGTATGAGAACGAATACGATCTGGTGCTGCTGGACATCATGCTTCCGGGGGCAGATGGATTTGAGATATGCAAGGCCATCAGGGCAAAGAGTTATGTGCCTGTCATTTTCCTGACTGCAAGGGGCAGGGAGGAGGACAGGCTGTACGGCTATGACATAGGCTGTGATGATTATGTGGTGAAGCCGTTTTCCATGGCGGAGCTTTCTGCAAAGATCATGTCATTCCTCAGAAGAAGCAAGGGGCTGTGGGAGAAGAAGAGCAGCATAGAGGCGTATGACATCGTGATCTATCCGGACAAGCTTCAGGTATTTGTTGCCGGGAACGAGGTAAGGCTTGCACCGAAGGAATATGCCATGCTGAAGTACTTTATGGAACACAGAGGAATGCTTATCACAAGGGACGACCTTCTGGTCAGGCTGTGGGGCTATGATTATGAGGGTAGCGACAGAGTAGTGGACAATCATATCAAGAAACTGCGCCAGGCACTTGGAGAGCCGGGTAAAAAGATCAAGACAGTATTTGCAAAGGGATACAGGATGGATTAAGACTGTGCAAAGTGTATGAAGGTCTAACGGATGTGCCAGTACACAGACCCCATGACTCGGAGGTTATTAAAAGGGAAAGGATGTTTTATAATATGAATAAAAATATGTTATATGGGAAAAAACAAAGATTCGGTTCATTTTTTCTGAGAATATTTGTGCCGTTTATATTGGTGGCAGCATTGCTGGGAGGGATCGTGACCTATCTGTTGGTATCTATATATAATACTAGTGTAGACAACGGTGTAGCGAGTGCTGAGGAACGAATCAGGTCAAATGTAAATGAAGCAGTTACAGAATATCAAGATGCACTGGCAGGAGCCTATGTGGATGGGATCAATTATGATTTTGAGACTGCGGATAACAAATTCACCAGTGATGTTGAATATACGTGCGAAATGCTAAGTGCGATTGCAGTGGATGGCGGTGCTGCTGCAAGTCTGTACTATAAGGACTCAGATGGCACTTTGATATTGGTTGCCGGGCATGACTACCGTATGTTTTTTGTTGTCACAGATGATAACAATAAAAAGTTTAGATTGTCATGTACATATGAGGATTATCAGAAGATGATGGCGGAGGCTCCAAGATACGGAAGTGCCGATGGTTTGCCTGCTTTATCTAGGATAGAAGAGATATATGTAAAGGGAACCAGTTTCTGGATAAGTAAATACAGTTACTATGACTACGGTGATGACGTTAAGGTCATAGGAACTCATGAGGCCCCAATGGACTATGGCGAATCTGATGAGAAGAGTGTTACAGTAACAGAGATCCCCGATGGTTATGTGAAGCTTGACACAAGCAAAGGATACCATTTTTATAATAGCAGTCTTATCGGTTCGGGAGCAGCTTCCCGTAATATGGATTATGAAGGAAATATAGAGACTCTTGTGGCAGATCTGGGGGACTCCGGTGTTGGAGGTTCATCAAGAGTCAGTAGGAATTGTGATCAGGGAAAGCACAACACCGATGTGGTACCGATTGGAAATAGTTATTATCTGGTGATGGATTATCACACCGACCTCGTAAAGTCTTCATTTGGAAAAGCAATAATTGCCACGTGGATAGGAATAGCACTGCTGAGCACGCTTGTCTCTCTTGCAATAGCCTATGTATTGTACAGATCATACAAATCTGTCTATGACATGGAGCAGTACAGGCGTACCACATCAAATGCTATGGCGCACGATCTGAAGAGTCCACTGGCGGTCATCTCACTTTACGCTGAAAATCTCAAGGCTGGCACAAATCCTGAGAAGAACCAGTATTATATGGACGGCATACTGGATGAGGTCAGACAGATGAATACGCAGGTTGCGACTATACTGGATATGGCTAAGGCAGAGGACGTGGATACAAAGCTCAAAAAGACAGAAGTGGATCTGACAGGCATAGTTGACATTGTGGCACAGATATATAATGAGAAAATATCGGAGAAAAACGTGCAGATCAATATATCGGGGGCATGCACGGTCTCTGCGGATGAAGCTCTGATGTATCAGGCTGTTGTCAACATCATGGATAACGCTGTCAAGTATGTGACTGGCGGCGGACACATCACGGTGGAGCTCCATGACAAAGAGGTGTCATTTGTCAATTCCTGCGAACCGCTTGATAAGGACACACTGACAAATGTGTGGAAGCCATTTGTCAAGGGTGATAACAGTCGTCATGGACATAAGGGCACCGGACTTGGACTTTCGATCGTCAAGACCATCATGGACAGACATGGATTTGACTGTGAGATGAAGAATGTCGATGACGGGGTTGAAGTGAGATTGATATTCAGGAAATAAGGAGGAAGACATATGCATTTATCGGTATCACAGAAAAAGTTAAATGAAGAAATAGGTGATGAGTATCGCAGAGAGCAGCTCACGGCGAAAATCCGGGATACAGAGAATTTGATCTCTGAGTCCGAGAAAAAGATAGCTGCAAAAGAGATACCAATGTATGTTCACTGCCGCCAGGAGGAGAAAGAAACTTCCCAGGATACCAGCAATTATGTTTATAGGATAAGACAGGAGAAGAGACATCTGGCAGACTATAAGGCAGAGCTTGAGAAGGTTAAGCGGGAATTAGACAAACTTGTCGGCTGACAATAATTGGGCTGACTGCTCTAAACAGAGTAGTCAGCCCTTGCTTTGTATATAACAATGTTGTTTCAGGCATTCTTGCTTTTATAATCCTCGCCCCAATTTCTCATTGCGTCAAGCACAGGCTGGAGACTCTGACCGAGTTCAGTCAGCGAGTATTCCACTCTGGGAGGAACCTCCGCATACACCTCTCTGTGGACAAGTCCATTTTCCTCCATGTTACGGAGCTGCGCGGTGAGAACTTTTTACGAAACAGTTCCGATGGATTTTTTCAGTTCTCCAAATCTCTTTGTGCCGGTTATCAGATCTCTCAGGACCAGAACCTTCCATTTGTCGCCGATAAGACTTAATGTCGTCTCAACCGGGCATGCCGGCAATTTTTATAATATGAATGCGCATATTGGGGTGACAGTTGACATAAGATTATACATTTACAGTGTGACATAATTATGCTATAATAATGACACAAGAAAGAGAGGTGTTGATCATGCCAACTATTATGCCAATTAGAGATTTGAGAAATACAAGTGAGATTTCAGAATTAGCTCATAAGAAACTGGAGCCTATTTTTATTACAAAAAATGGATATAGTGATTTAGTTGTAATGAGTGCAGAGCTGTATGAAAAATTTGCACAGATCAACAGGATCGATCAGGCAATCTATGAAGCTGAAAAAGAAGTAGAGAATGGGGCTGAACTGATATCGGTAGACAGTGCTATAGAAAGGCTGAACAAAAAATACTATGGATAAATATAGCGTAATCTTATATCCCAGAGCCTTTCGTGATATCGATGACATATATGCGTATATAGCGCTTGAGAAGATGTCCCCGGAGAATGCAAAGGGACAAAATAGAGTATATATAGTAACCGTTCAGTACCAGGGAAGAAATATCTGAGTAATATAACGGTTTATTAGATGACCATACTTCATATGAGGTATGGTTATTTTAGTGAAAAGACTTTCAAGGGATACGAGATAACCGACAAATGTATCCAGTGCGGGAAATGTGAGCGGATCTGCCCGCAGAAGTGCATTAAGGATTTTGTGATAAATCAGACCCAATGTCTGCACTAACGAAGGTGCTAGTCATGAACAAAGGTGATGTTGAACAGTATGACACGCCGGCGGAGATACTGAAAAATCCGGCGACAGACTTTGTGGCATAGCTTGTCTACAGGCAGAGGCACCAGTGCAATCTGTCGGAAGGCCAGATCGGGGATTGCCAGTACAGTTTTGTTGCGGGTCTTGATTAGTGCCCCAGGGTAAATAGTGATAGTTGATTGGAGAATTAGATGAACCAGAGTGAAAGAAGAATATATTTGATAAAACGGTTGCTGGAAGAACGTGGCGACTGTGCCAGTGCGCAGATACCGTATGGCAGCGGGGAGCAGCGCAGATTACTCCGTTCACTTATGAATGTCAGGATGCCGGGAGATATTGACGATGAATTTCTGATGATACAGGATGAATACCTGACACAGGTAAATGATGAGAAAGGCATAGTGGAGCTTTGTGACATCCCAGAGATCCAGAAGGACACATACGTGTGGCGTGGAGATATAACAAGGCTTGCAGTTCCCTCCATAGTAAATGCTGCAAACAGCGGTATGACCGGATGTTATATTCCTTGTCACGCCTGTATTGACAACTGTATCCATACATTTGCGGGGGTGCAGCTAATTTGGCACCCAGGGCGATTATTTTCATATACAGTGCGCGCATGCTTGTCATGACAAGACATACGATGCCACTGATATGTTTCTGCAAATGGATCAGGTAAGAAGAGATTGCAAGATCCCAACATTTATGGTTCCACGCTGTCCTGTCTGCGGAGGTCCGATGGACATGAACCTCCGCAAGGATGATTATTTTGTTCAGGACAGTGCCTGGTATGAGGCAGAGCGACGCTTCGGTGATTTTGTCTCCAGATCCCTGGACAGGAAGCTTGTGCTCCTTGAGCTGGGGGGTGGATTCAACACGCCAATCATAATCCGATTTCCTTTTGAGAAGCTGACACGAGAACACGATAACATAACCCTTGTCAGGTTAAATCTCGATCAGGCTGTGATTCCAGAAAGTCTTGGGAACAGAGCTATAGGGATAAATGCGGATATGGCGGAGAGTATAAGTGATATACTCAACGTTTCAGTATCGCATCCATATCCTGTTCAGGAGCAGTGATCGGGTTTAGCTTATAATTCTCCACCAGATATTTCACCACGGTCTCGGACATGAACGCAGGCAGTGTCGGTCCGATATACATGTTGCGCACGCCCAGCGACAGCAGGGTGAGAAGAATGCAGACGGCTTTCTGTTCGTACCATGACAGTACAAGGGTGAGTGGGAGATCGTTTATGCTGCAATTAAATGCATCGGCCAGAGCCAGGGCGACTTTGATTGCACTGTAGGAATCGTTGCACTGCCCCATGTCGAGTATTCTTGGAATCCCGTCGATTTCGCCGAGGTCGAGATCATTGAAACGATACTTGCCACAGGCGAGGGTGAGGACAAGAGTGTCCATCGGAGTCTGTTTTACGAATTCGGTGTAATAGTTGCGTCCCGGATGCGCGCCGTCACAGCCGCCAACGAGGAAAATGTGCTTGATATGTCCGGCTTTTATGGCGTCTATGATCTTGCCAGCCTGTGACAGAACCGCGCTGTGGCCAAAGCCGGTTGTCAGCATATGACCGCCGTTTATGCCGCTCATGCTCCTGTCGTGTTCATAGCCGCCAAGCTTCTGCGCGTGCTTGATCAGAGGGGTAAAATCTTTCTTCCCTGCTCTTGTACCTGAGATGTGAACCATGCCGTCATAACCCACGACTGATGTGGTGTAGATCCTGTCCTTGTAGCTCGGTCTTGGCGGCATGAGACAGTTGGTGGTAAAGAGCACCGGCGCGGGTATGTTCTCAAATTCCGCCTGCTGGCTCTGCCATGCGGTTCCGAAATTGCCCGCCAGATTATGGTATTTGTTAAGCTCCGGATAGCCGTGCGCAGGCAGCATCTCGCAGTGGGTATATACATTTACTCCTGTCTTTTCAGTCTGCTCAAGGAGCTGTGACAGGTCGTTCAGGTCGTGACCGGAGACCACGATAAATGGCCCTTTTTTGATGTCAACATTTACTCTCGTAGGCACAGGATTGCCAAATGATTCAGTGTTGGCTTTGTCCAGCAACTCCATGCATTTGAAATTGACCTGGCCAAATTCCATGATGAGTTCTATCCATTCGGTGACGCTGTGCTCCCTGTTAACCTCGCATAGTCCCTTGTAGAACCACTTCAGAACCTCATTATCTGTGTAGCCGAGATTCATGGCGTGATGGGCGTATGCCGCCATACCCTTGAGTCCAAACAGCAGGGTGGAACGCAAGGACACTATATCCGTGTCACCATCCCATAGGTCGATCACCTGTATCTTTTCAGCCTCAGGTCTGCTGATCTTGTTCTGCTCGTTTTTAACCCTTCCCATAAATTCTTTTATTGCATTGTTGTCAAAGTTTACATTTGTCAGGGTTGTGAAAAGACCGTCTATGATAAGTCTGTCGGCGACCGCGCTGTGTTTATTCTCATTTTTTGAGAGTTCTGCAAGTTTTATAAGCTCACACACAAGCTCGTCTTGTAGATTAGATGTGGATGGCTGCTTGCCGCACACTCCGGTATTGATACATGCGGATCCCCCCGCTGTCTGCTGACACTGAAAACAAAACATATTTGACATGTACTGTATACCTCCTGAAATTATGAATCTATCTGAAAAAACTGGTGACTGCCTGGCAGTCTGTGGATTTCCTTCTAAATAGAGTATGGACAGTGAACAGGAGTTTTATACTCAAATTTGCTAAAGTATATATGTGAAATAACATTTAGGGGGATAAAAAACTTTCGTTGCTCAGATAGAGGCGCCCTGAGAAAAATGGGGGCGGAAGTTGAAATGAACTTAAAATCAGAAGAATAAAAAAGAATATAAAAAAATCGGTGCGACGGGATTCGAACCCACGACCTCTTCGTCCCGAACGAAGCGCTCTACCAAGCTGAGCCACGCACCGATAGTGTTTATTAACACTGCCATAATAGTATAAGAAGATTCTGAAAAAAATGCAAGGAGTTTTCTAAATAAAATGCCAAGAAATATTTGCTTCCAGAAATCTTCGTGACAATCTATATTCAGAATATTCGAAAAGTTCTTTTATGAAACAGAGAATCTATCAAAGGCAGAGTAATAACCAGAAAGTAGTTGATATGAGGATAAAGCGCAGGCGGTGATATACAGAATGAGCGCCACCTGAAATAGAAGGAGACGATATGTCATGAAGATACTTATTACTACGGACTGGTATGAACCTGTTATAAATGGAGTTGTGACATCAGTTGTCAATCTGTCAAATGAACTCAAGAAAAGAAGACATGAGTTGCTATCCGGATGGTTAAAATCTTAAAAGAATATATTATTTCAAAAATACAGTTGACAACACCATAATACTAGTGTACTATTCAACTAGTACAGCGGTACAGAAGAGCTAGACAGCATACAAGGAGGAGGTGTGTGATGGAATTTAAGACGAATATCCCCATATATCTTCAGGTCATAGAGGATATAAAGCAGAAGATCATAGCGGGCACACTGCCTTTGGGATCTAAGCTTCCGTCATCAAGAGAACTTGCCATAGAATACCAGATAAATCCGAATACTGCAGCGAGGATTTACAGCGAGATGGAGTCTATGGGGTTGTCCTATACCAGACGCGGAATAGGAACATTTGTGACGGAGGATGACAAGGTCATAGACGACCTGAAAAAGGAGAGAATAGAGGAAATCATACAGAGCTTTGATGAACAGCTCACCGGTATGGGGTTTTCACAGGCTGAGATCCTTGAACTGCTAAAAGAACACTTTGGGAAGTAAGAAGTAATAAAAAAGAAGGGAAATGATACAATGTTAAAATGCGAACATCTGGTTAAGAAGTATATCACGACCACAGCCATATCCGATCTGTCACTGGAGATTGAGCCGGGACACATATATGCGCTGCTCGGTCCGAATGGAAGTGGAAAGTCAACACTTATGAAGATCATAGCTGGTCTGGTCAAGCCGGATTCAGGAACTATTACAATAGATGGAGTGCCTATGACATACAGGTCAAAGAAAGACATAGCGTATATGCCGACGGAGGCTTTCTTCTTCGGATATATGAACTGTAAAGACATAGGAAAGTATTACAAAGATTTCTTTGATGACTTTGACTATGACAAATACATGGGACTGCTTGCTGAGATGGAGCTGAATCCCGATCAGAAGGCGAAGAGCATGTCTTCAGGAATGCTTGCAAAGCTCAAGATAGCGGTTACTCTGTCCAGAGACAGCAGGATCGTTATGCTTGATGAGCCACTGAACGGAATAGACATCATAGCGAGGGAGAAGATCATCAGCACGATTGTCCGGAATATATCGGATGACACAGCCGTGCTCATGTCAAGCCACCTTGTGGATGAGCTTGAGAGGATCGTGGATCACGCATTCTTTATCAAGAATGGCACCTGTGTGCTTCAGGGAGATGCAGAGGAACTGCGAGTGAGCAGGGGCAAGTCGATAGTTGATATGTATAAGGAAATATATGCATAGTTAGATGAAGGAGAGATAGATATTATGTTAAAGATGATGAAATATGAATACAGACGTGGAATATTTCCACTTCTGGTGGTTATAACGGCTCTTGCGGCAGCAGAATTGCTGTTCGTGATTGGAATATTTGCAGAAAAGGATTTGTTAGCTGGACTTGGTATCACCTTCCTTGTGATGGGAGGCTGGGCTTCGTTTATGTTCGTCTTGATATATGGTGTGATAATATACAGTCAGGATCTGAAGAACAAGACTGGGTATATGGTGTTTATGACGCCGATTTCAAATTACAAGATTATCGGTGCAAAGCTGCTTTCAATCCTGCTCACCGGTGCGACACTTGTGGCCTTTCTTGGACTGCTTATAGTTGTTGATTATAACCTGCTTAAGTCACATAACGGCGGTGTAGCTGGCGTTGAGCTTGTGCTGGATGATATTCTGGGAACAAGAGGATTGTCAATAGGAAGTGTCATTGCAAATGTTGCAGGGTTCATAGTAGTAGCACTTATTCAATTCTATACAATGATCACCATAGCGTACCTTGCCGTGTCACTGTCTTCCACAGTGCTCCAGAATAAGAAGATAAAGGGCGTTGTCAGCTTTATACTTTTTGTGGCTCTTTATGTGCTGGTGAGCTACATAGCATACAAGCTTCCGCACCTTGGGAAGAACGTGCAGGTGGAGACTATGCTTGACGCGATGTATAAGAATATACCGCAGCTTATTCTCTATGTTGTATGCATGATCGGCAGTTATATAGGAAGTGCGACACTGCTTACTAAGAAGATAAGCTTATAGGCGATATGCTGTAATATGAATGCGCGCGTGAAACGACAGGAGATATGAGGATGAGGAATGGTGATGTGATGAAATATTTTAGATACCTGGTTACAGGAGTCTGCACAGGAGTCATAGTAGTGCTCCTTGTACCTGTGGCTGTGTGTGGGATCTGTGCATATGGTGTGTGGCGGCTGCTCAATATGGTAACAGGCGGAAATAAAGAGCCGCGCAGGACGATGATAAAGCAGAATTTATAAATGTATATTTTTAATCAACAAGATAACCCGGAGTGAGAAAATGTCTCACTCCGGGTTATTGACGTTCGGGGAGGAATCCTGTAGTATTTTCACTAGAGTTAGACGAGACTGACCAAACATAAAAATGCTTTAAATCATTATTTAAAATGTGGGTTTGTATAGCATTTCCTTGTTATTCTCAAACACCTATTTGTCACAAGGAGGTTTTGTATGAGTGAAAATACATGGGAGATCATGAAGGGCATGGAGCTCGGTGATGTGGAACTTCAGATGGCACTTCAGTGCGCACCAGTGATAACGGGCGTCAAGGTGTCAAATCTTCTGAACATAGAACTCAGCGGATATCGTCAGATGGTGGAGATACTGAAGGACAGTGATATATGTATGTACACACTGGGAGCAACCTGTGGCAGGGTAAATGTATTTATCTACAATGCGGCAAAGCTCAGGGTATTTGTCCAGAGGGATGATGTGCAAAGACTTATGTCTGAGCTGGGATATGAGGACATGGAGCTTTCTGAGATTCTCGCTGAGTTTCGCGGAAAATATCAGCAGTACTTAAAGAGCAGAGGAAGATTCACCTCAAAACAACCGGCACAGGAAGATCAGGCTTGTGGCGATGGAGCTCTTGGCAAGGAGTGGTTCCCACACGAGATGGGCTTGCTGCTGGGATATCCGCCAGAGGATGTGGAGGGATTTATTTTGCAGAACGGAAGAAATGCACTTTGCTCCGGTTATTGGAAGGTATATGAGGATGCTGAATCAAAGCGGAGAACATTTCATATATTTGAATGTGCGGAAGAGAGACTTATCCAATTTCTTTCAAATGGACTGCATATGAGAGATATCATGTGGATGTACACGGCGAGCAGAAACGCGGCGTAGAAGTATATGGAAAGATGCAGTTAAACACAGTTTACAGGGATGTATAGGGTAAATCTCTATAACATATAATTTCATAAGGAGGATTATTATGAGCAAAATTAATATCGTATTCTGGACACAGGGCGGAAATACACAGATGATGGCAGAGGCTATCGCAGACGGCGTGAGAGAGGCCGGAAAGGAAGCAGAGGTAGTATTCGTAAGCAGCATCACTCCGGATGCACTCAAGGATGAGCCGGTGTTTGCACTTGGATGCCCGGCTATGGGAGCTGAGGTTCTTGAGGAGGCTGAGATGGAGCCTTTCGTTGCTGAGGTAGAGGGATTTGCTTCAGGCAAGAAGATTGCGCTCTTTGGTTCATATGGATGGGGAGATGGCGAGTGGATGCGCGACTGGGAGGCGAGAATGCAGTCAGCAGGCGCAGAACTCGTAGGTGGAGCCGGACTTATGTGCCATGAGACACCTGACGCAGAAGGCCTTGAGGAGTGTAAGGAGCTTGGACGTCAGCTGGCAAATGCGTAGGCGACGGACGGCACACAGATAAAGAAATAACCATATATATGCAGTCACGTTTGGCAACTGTCGCTTCAACTTGCTTCTATCTGCACGCATCTCCGACCGCGATAAGGACGTTGCGGATCTCCGATGCGGCAAGAAGCGTTGAAGCTCGGTTGCCGTCACTACCGACTGGCATATATATGGTTATTTTTTATCTACGTGCCTGGTCGTGGGGATATAAAAAGAGCCGCTTGAGAAAATCTGTAATTTGAATGTGATTCTCTCAGGCGGTTCTTTTTTGTGTTGAATTTGTTCTTAGTGTCCTGCGTACTGGGCTTTGTGGCTGCCGTGGCGCTTTATGTGCGCTGTTATGTATGGAGCTATTGTAACATGCTTGTCCATGGCGTTTCCAACTATGGCGATTCCCTTGCCCATGGTGAATGCAGCAAGAACTGTGCCGATTCCCAGACCGTAGATATGACCGAGGATAAAACCTGTCATGGCAGCTGTAGTTGCAAGGCAGATCACATCAAACGAAATCTTAACCTTGGAATATTTTGCCGATATAATCTCAGACAGCTCTCTTGGGAAAAGGTCTGTCGGGATGATCGGAAGTCCACATCTGTTGGACAGTGCGATTCCGATACATATCAAAATGTAACTTATCACAAAGTAAAGGATTCTCCATGGGAGGGCAGTTGGCAAAGCCCCGATCCACATCTCATGGATATCCAGCATCTTGCCAAATACGAAACCAACTATGAAGCTGCACAGATATTGGGGAACGAATTTCTTTCTCATGATCATGAGGGTGAGAATAAGTACGCCCTGAAATATGTATGTCCAGGTTCCGAGAGTCAGTCTTGGAAGAACCAGCGAGAATGCATATGGCACGCTGGATATTGCCGATATTCCTGCTGCAGAATAGAGCATGAGAACCACTCCGAAACTGTTGATGGTGACTGCTGTTATCAGGGCAATCTCGCCCCACATGTTATGCAGATGTGCATTTCCTGATTGAGTATCCATTTTCTGCTTTTCCTCATTTCTTTCTTTATATAATGTGTTTTATAACATAGCCTTTGATTTTCCCGGCATCAGGGGAGTTTTACTTGTCTAAGTCTTCATATATGTATATCCCTGCGGTTTTTGATTGTAGCACCGACAACACCACATAACAAATAAATAGTTTTTATGGTTTAATAGATTTTGTCTATAAAAAATATTCGGATTGTATTAAAATATGAATAGGATTATATATAAATAGTGAAAAGGGGGAGGTATAAGTGAACCTGTCATATATTAGATATTTTGTTGAACTGGCCCATGTTCAGCATTACACAAATGCGGCCAGAAATCTGAATATAACGCAGCCAAGCCTCAGTCACGCAATATCCCAGCTTGAGGAAGAACTTGGGGTAATGCTTTTTGAAAAGAATGGGCGCAATACGGAGCTCACTGCATTTGGCAGAGAATTCCTTGCATGTGCAGAGCGTTCGCTTGGCACGCTTGACGCGGGGGTAGAGTCCATACAAAAAGAGGCTGCCGGGGATGGCGTGATACGGCTTGGCCTCATAAGACCTCTTGGAATGGAATTTGTACCGCGTCTGGCAGCAGAGTACCTGAAGAAAGCTGAAAACAGAAATGTGTCGTTTACATTTCATACAGGGACCACAGGGCAATTGCTTGATGATCTTGCGGCTAGAAAATATGATATGGTTTTCTGTTCGAGACCGCCTGAGACGATGGGATTTTCCGCCATTCCAGTTGGCAGACAGGATCTTGTTGTCATAGCACCGTCAGGACATCCTTTGGCAGACAGAGATTCGGTGACACTCGGTGATACACTTAGATATAAACATGTATATTTTTCGAAGGGATCTGGAATGAGAAGTCTGGTGGATGAGATGTTTGAAGGACTTGGCAAAGCTCCTGAGATAGCATGCGAAACGGAGGAGGATGAGGTCATAGCCGGACTTGTGGCAACAGGGTTTGGAATAGCGGTAGTCCCTTACATGGATATGCTCAAAAGGCTTGATGTGAAGGTTCTTAGTATAAAACATCAGCCGGTTGACAGGCTTTACTATGTTGTTCATGATAGCCGGACATATATGTCCCCTGTGGCGACAAAATTCCATAAATATGTGTTATCTAGTAATTGACAAATCAAGGTATGATATATAGAATGGTTCTCATATAAACTTATAAATTTGAGAAAATGTTGCACAAATCAAATTGTACAATTACTACAATAAATCGCCAGGAAGTTTAAGGGGGCGCATAGTTAGTGGATAGGACTGCTGTATTTAATATAGCATTTGAAATGTGGGGAATATTAATCTGTCTGTTTGCATTTGCGGTTATATTCCTTCAGAAGAATAATAATAGAGATAAAAAGAATGTGAGCCTATGCATGGAGGCTGCATGTATCATCCTGCTGGTTGCAGATATGTTGTCATGGTATTATCAGGGAAGATCAGGGCAGACAGCCTATTACATGCTGAAGATAAGCAATTTTGGCGTGTTCTTTGTCAACTATTTATATATGACTTTGTTTACGTTTTATCTTCTTGTCATTCTCAACAGAGGAGAGATTAAGATGCCAGCGAGAGCAAGGGGCGTGGTAGTTCTGAGTGCTGCTGGGATAGTCCTGCTCATTATATCCCAGTTCAGTGACAAGTTGTTCTATTATATAGATGGCAATAACTTCTATCACAGGAGCAGCGGTTATCTGTTGTCGCAGCTTATAGCAGTAGCAGGACTTGTTCTAAGCTTTTCGATACTTTTGCAGTATAAAAAAAGACTGGAAAAAAGAGTTTTCTGGTCAAGTGTTTTGTATTTTATCCTGCCATGTATATCCACGGTTGTTGTCATATTCTATTATGGGATTTCATTCCAGACAATATCTGTGGTTGCTTCTACACAGATCATGTTTGCAGTTGATATGGTCGAGATGGACAGATCACTTGCGAGATCCAGACAGGAGGTTGAGCGTACAAAGTACGAGGCTGAGCATGATCTCCTGACCGGCATGTACAACAAGACAGCCGGAATGCAGAGGATAAGAGAGTATATAGATAACATGACTGACGAAGACAGTGCTTCTCTTGTATTTGTGGATATAGATGATTTCAAGAGTGTAAATGATACATATGGTCACGCAGTTGGTGATTACTGGATTGAGAAGGTGGCAAAGTTTCTCCGGAGTGACTGCTATGAAGAGGACGTTGCCTGCAGGTATGGTGGAGACGAGTATATTGTGCTTCACAAGGGCTTATCAGATATATCTGTTCTGGAGTCAAAGGTGATAAGATTTGCCAGAAAACTTCAGCGCAAGGCAATGGAGAAAGGGCAGAATGTCCATTGCAGTGCTGGTATATGTCAGATCAATGGTTCAGGGTTCAGCACAGAAGAGTGTATGAATGTCGCGGACACTGCGCTATATGAAGCAAAGAAGAAGGGCAAGAATGCCAGCGTGATCCACAGCATCAGCAGGGATGGTACGGACAGAGTGACCGTACTTGACAAGATAGAGACTGATATAAAAAAGGCTCAATCCAGGGTAGAGGCAAGGATCTCATATATGTATACTGATATTATATATGTTAATTATGAGAACAATAAATACCGTGTTATAAAAGGCGATTCTGAGCTGAACAATGCTGTATCTTGTGCGAATAACTATGATGAAGTAATTGGATTGATAAGTAACCGGTTTGAGTCGGATCGGTCAAGAAAAATAGTCAGAGATTTTCTCAGCCGTGAGCGCATGGAGAGTTACACAGGCGGCAATATGGGATATCAGACAGAGAACATTCGCAGAAGGGTTTTGTCAGTCAGCTGTGCAAACAACCATGGGGGTGCAAGTCTTATACATGCTGTCCCGGTGGACGAGGACGGTGACAGAGGTTACTTTGTGGTCGTGCAGGATCTTGACATATATGCTGGTTGAAGTATGTAATTGCACATAATAATCTAAACGAAAACAAGTTGGTGGATTTTTCCGGATCAGGTCATCTTTTCGCCCCACAACCGTAAGGTTGTGGGGCTTTATTTATGCCATCCGGGGACGGAGGTTTTATGAACGAGAATTTTATGAAAGAAAAGCCGGTGTTCCCACTTTTGATGTCCATGGCACTGCCTATGGTTATATCGATGATGGTGAATGCTTTGTACAATATAGTTGACAGTTTTTTTGTGGCGAAGATAAGTGAGGATGCGATGACAGCACTTTCGTATGTATTTCCACTGCAGAATTTTGTAAATGCTGTGGCGATCGGATTTGGTGTTGGAATAAACGCGGTGATAGCCATATATCTTGGAGCCAAGGACAATGAGTGGGCAGATCGTGCAGCTAGTTGGGGGATGTTTCTTGCTGTTATGCAGGGGGTAGTGATGACGGTCGTGTGTATTGCCATCATTCCATCGTTTCTCAGAGCCTTCAAGGCAAGTGGAGACGTCCTTGACCTTGGCTGTCGTTACGCAGACATAGTATTTGGATTTTCTATAATTATTTCGGTTGATCTTGCATTTGAGAAGGTGTTCCAGTCGGTTGGACGCATGATAGTTACAATGGTTGGACTGATGGGCGGCTGCATTTTGAATATAGTGCTTGATCCGCTGCTGATATTCGGTGTGGGACCATTTCCTGAAATGGGTATAGAAGGCGCTGCACTGGCAACTGGCCTGGGACAGGTGTTTACACTGATCATTTATTTTATTGTGTACTTTGGAAGACCGATAAATGTGAAGTTCGGCATAAAGCATTTGCATGAGGGCGGTCTGATGGTGAAGAAGCTGTATGCCATAGGCATACCTGCTATACTCAATATGGCACTGCCGTCTCTGCTCACAAGCGCACTCAACGCCATACTCAGCATGTATTCGGCAACTTATGTCATGATCCTGGGCGTGTACTACAAGCTTCAGACCTTCCTGTATATGCCGGCAAATGGAATCATTCAGGGAATGCGCCCTATCATAGGATATAACTATGGTGCCGGAGAGCATGCAAGAGTGAAGAAGATATTCACCATAACGCTTGCATTAAATGTTGGAATCATGCTGGCTGGAACAGTTGTGTGCCTGCTCATCCCAGAGAGGCTTATAGGTATGTTCACAGAGAATATGTCTACAATAAATGCAGGTGGAACAGCACTGCGCATCATATGTGCCGGATTTGTAGTGTCGGCTGTGTCGGTAACTGCATCGGGGGCACTTGAGGGATTGGGAAAGGGAACTCCATCCCTGCTCATATCCCTGCTCAGATATGTGGTTGTCATAATCCCGGCTGCATGGATACTATCAAAACTTTGTGGTTTCGGACCTGCTGGTGTGTGGAATGCGTTCTGGGTAGCAGAGCTTATAACGGCGGCGTGTGCGGCGTTTATATACAGAGGGGCTATGAGATAATCCCCAGCTTCTTAAGCGCCGTTATAGTACATACGGAGGTATTCTTGTCGTAGCCAAGCTCCTCAAGTTTTGCTGGGTCGGAGATGTTCTCTTTCTGCGCAGTAAGCATAGCTTCAGTCAGCAGATCTTGACCCTCGGAACGTCCTTCAGCTAGTCCTTCGGAACGTCCTTTAGCCAGTCCCTCGGAACGTCCCTCATCCTTGCTTTCCTTAAGTTCCTTAGCCATAATTCTTTTCATCGCATCGTTCATCATAGAATGTGCCTCCTTCCATGTCTCAATTTTTTCTTCGTTTACATCGGATACAATGGCAAATATTGTCTCTGCAAACATGCTGTGTCTGCTGTCTAACTCGTTGACATTGTTCAAAAAATCATTGTAAGTGTCCTTTGAAATATCAGTAGTGAGCGCGTTCAGCCAGATTATGTCTTTCTTATCTTTGCCAGAGCTTTCAGCGTCTGACGATGGCTTGGTAATGACGATCTGTATTGGAAACTGAGTGCCGTCTACATGGTAGATGTTCCTGATATTTTCGCGGATGGTATATCCAAGTTCTTTTAGCTCTTTCATAAGCTCCCTCGGGTATGCGGCGCGCACGATGGATATAGTCATATCATTCTCGCAGACAGGTGCACCGTATGCATCGCAGTTGGCGGGAGAGATCATATATAGCAGTGCATAAGCCTGTACTTTATAGAACGTCTCAAGATTCAGTTCATCTTTTGGCGACTTGTATTCAAGAATATTGTGTTTCCTGAAGAATCTGCCGATGTTATTGTCGATGACCAGATCGTCAGGTTTCTTGACTACGGTCAAGTCTATGCTCAGCGGTTTTCTGGTGAGCTGAAATTCTTCGTTGAATTCAATGTCGTCCTCGTAATCCTTCAGATACAGCCTCATGGCATGGACAAATCCTGTGTGCCACTGGATGCGACCGGTGGTATCGTCAGAGCTGGCAGCGCTAGTTGCAACACCGATCTCAGTCGTCTGAGTCGTATCACCGTTGCTGATGTTAATTTTATCGTTTTGTTTGTTGTTATATCTCAAATAAGTACCTCCATTTTACCCCATAAATTCATAAATAACAATGCAGTAAATAGTTCATCTGGTCAGATGATTGCTTGCGTATGTAGTTCCCGCGGGAGATACTTTTCACGTATTTTTTGCTGAGAATACATGAGTGGAAAGGGAATTTCAAGGGAAAAGGATGATATTTAATGAAAGCTTTATAAAGATTTACAGAGTGGATTATTAAAACGTAGTTTATCATCCGGCATGGATAAAACTATATAAAATCGCCGCATGAGTTATGATGTAAAGTTCCCGAAATATTGTTTTTACCATATGGCTGTGTTAGAATGATCGTGGATATCCTATAGAAATAGTAGGATAATTATGAATGTTTTGTCTGCGTGGAAATAAGTCAAAGTTTGTATGGCTCTGGCCTAGGTATGTTGCAATAAGTGAAATTTCGCGACCACCGCGCTGACTTCAGAGAAAGGAAAACTCGTGGAAAATATATTCAGAAAAGCATTTGTCAAATCAATCCCAATCATGTGCAGCTATTTGTTCGTTAGCATGGCATATGGGATCATGATGGAGAATGCCGGATTCAAATGGTATTATTCACTGTTTGTCAGCCTGACGGTGTACACGGGGGCGTACCAGTTTGTGCTTGTGACGCTGCTTTCAAGCGGAGCATCCATACTCACCATGGCGCTCACTGCATTTCTGATGAACAGCAGGCAGAGCTTCTATGCGCTGACATTTGTGGATGAATTCAACCGTATGGGAAAGCGGAAATTATATATGATACATACAATGACGGATGAGACTTATGCCGTGAACTGCACCCTGCCGGACACCGGTAAGGAGAAACAGAGCATCATGTTCTGGGTGGCTTTTTTGTCGAGGTGTTACTGGATGGTCGGTGCGGTTGCCGGGGGGATCCTGGGACAGATCATCCCATTTGATATGACGGGGATTGATTTCTGCATGACGGCACTGTTTGTCATCATATTTATCGATCAGTGGGAGAAGGCGGAGAGCCATATTCCGGCGATTGTGGGAATTGTGATAGCGGTTTTATGCTTGTTGGTAGTTGGACAGCAATATTTTCTTTTGCCGTCGCTTATCATAGCGTCAGCGGTGCTTGTGGTGTGGAATACGAGGAGAAAGTAGGAAAATACTATGAATACAAAATACATATTAATAGGAATTGCGGTGTCGGCAGTTGTGACATTTGCACTGAGGGCACTTCCATTCGTCATATTTGGTGGAAAAAGGCAGATGCCGGAGATGCTGGAAAAGCTCGGTAAGGTGCTTCCGGCGACCATCATGGCGGTACTCATAGTGTACTGTCTGAAGGGGGCGGTGACGGCTCCGGTGGCAACTGGAATACCAAGTCTCGTTGGCGTTCTGGTGACAGGCGGGACATACAAATGGAGGCACAATACGCTTCTGAGTATACTGCTGGGGACTGTGAGTTATATGGTGATGTTGCGTCTGGTATGAGAAAAAGAAGAGTGGAAAAATTCCATTCCTCTGAAACACTGTTTTTAGCAGTAATCTCTGCAATCGGATTGCGGATAATTTGTACGCATAATCCCACTATTGAATGAATGTGCATAATTTGTTAGAATAGCTGTGTGTTTATGTCAGCAAAACTGACCAGCGGTTCGCATCAGGATTCGTGAGCGAATCTTGAACGACGTAAGCATATATCATAATATGAAGATATCATCGCAGCCGATTATGCTTGGTCAGGTGATATTGGGAGATATTATTAGAAAGGATCTGAATAAGTAATGGATAGATCAGATAAACAGAGAATTGAGGGAATCGTGCAGAGGATACTGGATGATTTCGGCGATGACAGAGCCATCAACAAGACGGATCTGTGCAACGAGCCGGATAAGACAGCCATTATCGATGTGATCGACAAACTCATGAAGATTCTGTATCCGGGTTATTACAGCGACAAGCTGTATAAGATATACAGCTTGAAGAATAACATGTCTGTTATCATAGAGGATGTAATATTCCATCTGAAGAAGCAGATCATGATAGTTCTCAGGTATTGCAAAAAGTTTCCTGAACTCACAGATGCTGAGCTTGAGGACAAGGCGATGGATATAACATATGAATTCATGGATAAGATACCTCAGATAAGGGATTATCTTGAGACTGATATCCAGGCGGCATTTGACGGAGATCCTGCTGCGGGCAGCAAGGATGAGGTCATACTTTCATACCCTGGACTTTATGCGATATCTGTATACCGCATGGCACATGAGCTTTGTCTGCTGGATGTTCCGATGATACCCAGGATCATGACCGAGCACGCCCACAGCGTGACCGGAATAGACATTCATCCGGGGGCCACCATAGGAAAGTATTTCTTTATTGACCATGGTACAGGAATCGTTATCGGCGAGACGACTATTATCGGCGAGCATGTGAAGATATATCAGGGTGTGACACTTGGAGGACTCTCTACACAGGGAGGTCAGAAGCTCAAGGGAGCCAAGAGGCATCCAACCATCGGTGACAATGTAACCATCTATTCAGGCGCGTCCATCCTTGGAGGCGAGACTATCATCGAGGACAACGTTGTTGTGGGTGGTAATACATTTATAACCAACTCAGTAGAGAAGGATACAAGGGTTACTGCCAAGAAGCAGGAGCTTCAGTATAAAAATAATTAGAGGACATACAAATGAGTGACATACGAAAGATAGCGGTTCTGACCAGCGGAGGAGATGCTCCGGGCATGAATTCAGCTGTTAGGGCTGTGGTTGTATCGGCCATCAACAGTGGAATAGAGATAGTCGGCGTGATGCGTGGTTACGAAGGACTTATCGACTGGGAGACACAGCCGCTCGGTCTGGCGGACGTCAGGAACATAAACAATCAGGGTGGAACGATACTTTTCACCAGCAGAAGCGAGAGATTCCTTCAGAAAGAATACCGCGAGCAGGCGGCAAAGAATCTGAGAGATCACGATATAGATGCACTTGTTGCCATCGGTGGGGATGGAACACTCCGCGGAGCCATAGCATTTCAGGATGAGGGTATCAATACTATCTGTATCCCTGGAACAATAGACAGGGATGTGGCATGTTCTGAGTATACGCTGGGATTTGACACAGCGGCGAATACAGCCATGGAGGCTATTGACAGGATAAGAGATTCATCGGTTTCTCATGGAAGATGCAGCGTCGTGGAGGTCATGGGACGAAAGAGAGGCTATATAGCGCTCTGGGCAGGCATGGCGACGTCGGCGGATGCCATCATAATTCCTGAGAAATGGGATGGCGACTTTGACAGTATCATAGATACGATAAAGGCAAAGCATGCTGACGGAAGAAACAGTTATCTTGTTGTAGTTGCTGAGGGCGTAACGGATGCACCGGAGCTTGCGCAGATGATCCTGGATAAGACAGGCATAGAATCAAGAGTGTCGGTGCTGGGGTACATACAGAGAGGCGGTCAGCCTACAGCAAAGGACAGGATGTACGGCTCGCTTATGGGGGCGTATGCTGTGGATGTACTCAAAAAGGGCGGCACAAACCGCATGGTGGCTATCAAGAATGATATACTTATAGATTACGATATAAAAGAGGCAATAGATATACAGAACAATCAGCTTGATTCATTCCAGTATGAGCTGAGTAAGCTGCTGGCTGAGTAAGAGAGAAAAGGAGAAGGTTATGAAACAGGTAATATTAACAGGCGACCGTCCTACGGGCCGCCTTCATGTGGGACACTATGTAGGATCACTTAAGAGAAGAGTCGATCTTCAGAATTCGGGCAGGTATGATGAGATATACATCATGGTGGCTGACGCACAGGCGCTTACAGACAACGCAGAGCATCCAGAGAAGGTCAGACAGAACATTATGCAGGTTGCTCTTGATTATCTTGCCTGTGGCATAGATCCTGAGAAGTCTACAATATTCATCCAGTCAATGGTGCCTGAGCTTACAGAGCTTACATTTTACTATATGAATCTTGTCACAGTTGCAAGAGTTCAGAGAAATCCGACCGTAAAGGCAGAGATCAAGATGAGAAATTTTGAGGCAAGCATTCCAGTTGGATTCTTCTGTTATCCTATCAGCCAGGCTGCAGATATCACAGCATTCAAAGCTACAGAGGTTCCAGTTGGAGAGGATCAGATGCCTATGATCGAGCAGTGTAAGGAAATCGTTCACAAGTTCAATTCAGTATACGGAGAGACTCTTGTTGATCCAAAGATTGTCCTTCCGGACAACGAGGCATGTCTCAGACTTCCAGGTACAGATGGTAAGGCCAAGATGAGTAAGTCACTTGGAAACTGTATCTACCTGTCAGAGGATCCTGCAGATATCAAGAAGAAGGTTATGTCCATGTACACAGATCCAAATCACATCCGTGTTGAGGATCCGGGACATGTTGAGGGCAACTCGGTATTTACTTATCTTGACGCATTCAGCAAGCCAGAGTATTTCGAGGAGTTCCTTCCAGACTACAGTGGTATGGATGAACTCAAGGAGCACTACAGCAGAGGCGGTCTCGGCGATGTAAAGGTCAAGAAGTTCCTGAACAATGTTCTTCAGGCTGAGCTTGCACCTATCAGAGAGCGTCGTCAGATGTGGGAGAAGAGACCACAGGATGTATATGACATCTTAAAGAGTGGCAGCGAGGTTGCCAGAGCAAAGGCAGCAGAGACACTTTCTGATGTAAGACGCGCTATGAAGATAGATTACTTTGAGAATGACAACTTATTTAAATAAGCAGCATTTATACCCAACATTATAACTTTAGAACAGCATAAACACAAAAAAGGATAGAATTCTCCTAAAAAGTCCTGAAAAACAGTGTTCAGGATAAATACAGAGAATTTTATCCTTTTTTGTTGCAAAAGCCTGTCATAGGGATAATTTTATCTTTAAGACAGGAAAATCCTTTAAAATAGGAGAAGTAATACAATAACACTGAAGCTGTTCACATGGATAGTTCATCAGAGAATATGTAAAAATATATGTATAAAAAGCCCATCTGTATGTATTTCTACAGTACAGATGGGCGTAAATGACAACAGACAAAAACTGTAATTACAAGAGTAGTTGGTTATATAAACAAACCAGATTTCTCCTTGCTGTGTTCCAGCTTGTCGAGAAGCTTTGCACAAGGCTTAGCCAGCAGCAGACCTATGATCACCGATATACCAACATATATCAGCAGTGTGGCAAGACATTTGCCGTAGGTGTGCTGATACATTCCGGCAACACATTCCCTAAGGGCGTTCATGCAGTATGAGAACGGCATGAATTTGTACAGGTACTGGTAGACTGATGGAAGAACTTCCACAGGGAAAGTTCCACCTGCTCCGGCAACCTGTATGACCATGATAACCACTGCGATGGCCTCACCGATATTGCCAAATGCCACGGTGAGAGAGTAGATCAGGAATGTGAACACAAAGCTGGTCATCATCGCAGCCAGTGTAAATGCTATTGGGTGCTTGCACTGTATTCCCACATAGAACAGATCGCCAAATACTGTTATGATAGTTTGGACCTGACCTATCACGAAAAAGCTTATGTATCTTCCGAAGAACTTCTGGTATGGCTTCACCCCCGGAATCTCGTCGCTATCCTTCACCTTGACATGGATGAGTGCCACAAGGATGAGCGCACCGACCCACAGTGCAAGAACAGTGTAAAATGGTGCCATCGCCGAGCCGTAATTGCTGATCGCAAATACCTCCACTGTGTTCATCTGGACAGGAGATGATATGAAGTCCACGATCATCTGTGGGTTTTCCTTTATCGCGGACATGATCTCCTGAAAGCTCTGACTGGCTGTTATACTATCCAGTTTCTGGATGAGTGAGTTTATGTTATCCTTTAGATCAGACATATATTTTACAGTGATCTGGACATTTGCCTTTCCGTCATTGAGTATCGACTGATACTCGGTTAGGGTGGAGCTTATCTCAGAAAATGTTCCGGGAACATCTGACAGAATAGATTGTGCCTGGGAAAGAGAACTCTGCATGCTTGACATGGAGCTGGTAAGTGTAGAGGATAGGTCACCATTTATCAACTCCTTGACATCGGAGATACGGTCTTTGCATTTGGTTATATCTGTTGTTATGACAGATTTGAGTTCTTCTATATCTGAGTCGGTCAGCTTGGCATCACCTGTGAACTGTTCAAGATCGTTCTTCAGCTTTTCGAGCTGTACCTTGGCATCTGCAATCTCTGGAGATTGGCTGTCGATGAGGTTCTGAATAGAATCAAGAATCTCAGTGGAAAAGGGGTCTTTTGAATCTACTTCTTTTATGAATGATAATGAGTTCCCCTGGCTGCCTACAGTGATATTATTCACAGTGCTGGATAACTCGTCTAGTCTGCTCGATATAGTGTCAAGGCTTGTATTCATGAGCGAGAGCGCTGACCCCACGATATCCTTGCTGATATCCACACTATCGCTGAGATTTCCCAGACTGTCAGCACCACTTGAAGCCATGCTGTCTATATTGGGAAAAAGCAGCTTGGTAGTGTCGATCGAATCCGATGCTGATTCTGTGAGCAGGGCAAATGTGTTCATCATGTAAATATAATTATCCAAAGTGGAAGATATGTGGTTGAGTTTGCTTTTCAGACCGCTTATGATGTCGGAGCCTTCAATATCGCTTCCGGACAGATAATCACCTGCATTTGCAAAAATTTCAGTCAGGGTACTTATGAGTTTGGTGTTGATCTCATTTTGTACAGTGGTCTTGACCTTTCCTGTGATCTTGGTTGCTATGGCATTCTTTTTGCTGTTTTCGTAGTATTCTATGCTTGGGTTGACGATATTGCCGTTCATGATGCTCAGCATATCCTTTGTAAAGTCTTTGGGAATGATGATTCCGGCATAACATTCACCACTCTGTATCAGCTCAAGCGCATCTTTTTTATTATCCGCAAATGTCCAGTTTATGGTATTATTTGTCTCAAGGCTTTCTGTCACCATGTCACCGATAACGAGCCTGATCCCGTTCAGGTCGATACCCTCGTCCTCAGAATACACAGATATCTTCATGAGAGAAGTTGCTGATTCACCGTATGGATCCCAGTTTGACATGATGTTGAACCAGGCATAGAGAGAGGGGATGATACACAGTCCCATCACCACTGACAGGGCTACGACATTTGTTGTGAGTCTTTTCAGATCAGATATATATACTCGCCATATATTTTTCATGATGACTTTTCCTCCTGTGATACTGTGTCTGCAGCTGTTTCGTTTGCCGGGACATTTTCTGTTGTATTATCTTCATCTGTGATGTTGTCAGATGAGGAAGCTTCATCAGCGCTGCCGTCAACTGTACTGCGTTCAGTTATATCTTCTTCAGTTGCATCGCTTTCGGATGAGGAATCTTGCGTTACGTTTGAAGACTTCCTTGCTGCCATATGTTCATGTATATCTGACTGGATCTGGACCAGTGAATCAATACGAGCCTGCGCGTCAGACTTTACATTTGTTATTATGTTATCCAGTTTGTTATCAAGCCTTTTCTTGGGTTCAGTGACCTTGGTATATATACTGTCGATGTCAATAAGACTGTCAATACTGTCTTCGGAATCCTGAAGAGAATTAACCATCTCCTGTATCTTATAGTCGGAATATTCCACGTGAATGAGGTATGCCGCTATGATGAACAGACTGGCGATCCAAAGCACCAGAAAGATGATCTTGGAGCTTCCGGTGAAGAAGAGCAGTATGAGAAAGCATGCGGGCACGGTAAAGATGCATTTGATTCCGGCTTTTATCTTTCTCACATTGTCAGCGTGTGCTTTGTCTCTGAATTCAAGAACCTTTTCCATTATATCTTTTTCGTCCATAAATGTTCCTCCTGAAATGAACCGTATTCATGATCGAGCTGGCTGTTACATCATCTGAGTGTCTTCCATTCGTTTCTCGATAAAGTGCATTATTCGTATAAAAGGCTTCCTGATGATCATGCCTATGACGAGCGCCACCACAATGAACAGTGACAGTTCAGCCAGATATACGAATATGTCATGGTGATACATTCCTCCGATGCATTCCCTCATTGCATTGATGGCATATGGGAACGGAAAGAAGATATAAGCCTGCCTGAAGAATCCCGGAAGTGCTTCTATTGGATATGTTCCGCCGCTTCCTGCTATCTGAAGTACCATGATAACTACTGCAAGTGCCTTTCCGATATCGCCAAACGATATGGTTAGTGAGTATATAAGCAGTGAAAATGTAAATCCCGTCAGAGCTGCTACAGCCCAGAATGCAAATGGATGCAGGCATTGTATCTTGAGCAGATACAGGTCGCCGAGGACTATGACAAGTACCTGAAGCTGTGAGAGCAGGAAGAAAATGAGGTATCTTCCCCAAAACAGCTGGTGAGGTCTGGCGTCCTTTAGATATTCTGCATCATTTACATGCACCTTCATAAGAGAGACGAGTATGGTCATTCCGACCCATATGGCAAGCACTGAGTAAAATGGTGACATAGACGAACCGTAATTGGCAATCTGATAATAATAGTGCTCATCGACTTTTACTGGCTTTGACAGAAATGTGGCAAGTTCTTTGGCATCACCATTTAAGAATGCCAGAATCGCTGCTGCTGCCTCACTGTCAGAGGCTTTGTTTATATCAGATATCGCTGTTGCAATCTTTTCCCTCACATCACCGATGAGATCTGACAGGTCAGAAAGGCTTGTGTTCATGGAGTCGATCGTACCTTTATAATTGTCAAATACAGTGCTGGTGCTGACGATCGTCTCATTTAGAGTCTTGAGAAGATTCTGGGCGTTCTTCAACGCTTCTTTTATATTAAGAAGAATGTTGTCGAGATCCGGGACGATCTTCTGGCTGAATGTATTGTCTACGGTGTCGATGGCATTTGAAACTGATGACAGCTTTGCCGTGAGATCAGATTCTATTGAAGCTATCTTTGAAAAGTCAAGATTGTCTATAGTCTCTTCGGTAAGGCTGGTCAATGTGTCCACCTGTGACTTCATCTCATCCAGCCTGTCAATAGATTCTTTGACTTTGTCTATGCTGCTGACAGGGAGAGACTTTACAAATGTCTCGATGGCATCAAGCTTTTTGTTAAGGGCCTCGGCATCTGACTTGATGTTGTCCAGATCTGCTGAGATATCATCAGTGTCATCCTTCAAGGTGGCAAGTTTGGCGGATGTCTCAAGTGACTTTATGTCGTTGGTTATAGAATCAATCTGTGACTGAAGATTGTCTCTGAGCTGATAGTAGCTGGACCCGGTCTGATCCATATCGGACAGGCTGGAATCAATTGCGGCATCAGCCTTTTTTATGGCATCTGTGCTTTTTGTTGAAGCAGCCTTGAGGTTGTTGTCTTTTACAAGCTTTTTATTTGCCTTGATGATAGACGTGATCATATCCTGATACCCAGCCAGATTGTCATCCAGAGTCTTTAGAGATGTCACAAATGTCCCACTGTTTATATCAGCAGACAGCTGAGTGTCCGAGTTGTCTAAGGATGACAGGAGTTTCTCTGAGATTGCCTTTATATAAGTTTCGTTGATACTTGTCTTCAGGGTAGATACGGCAGTGTCGGTTATCTTTGGTGCGACAGCATTCTTCTTCTCGTTCTCATAGTATGTGAAGCTCGGATTGATAAAGTTATCGGTCAGAGCGTTGTACATATTTGAAGAGAAATCCGCATCTATGACAACGGCAGCGTAGAATTTGCCTGATTTTACACCTTCGATGGCTGCGTCTTCTGAGTCTGGAAATACCCATCCGATGCTTGTCTGTTCTTTGAGTTTATCTGTCACAGACTGCCCCATATTGACGATGTTTCCACTTCCGTCATCACTGCCTTTGTCAAGGTTGACAACCGCAATGTTGATATTGCCGGTGTTGGCATATGGATCCCCGTTGGCAAATATATTAAACCATGCATACAGTGCCGGCAGAATACACAGTCCGACCGCCAGCACTATAGTCAGTATGCTTCCTTTTATTCCAATCAGATCATTTTTAAATATTTTCAGTATTATCTTCATATTTTGGTAATCCTTTATGTAAATGGGGTCGTAAATGGGGTCAGGTACCTCCGTCCCTCATCAAATGGGGTCAGGCACCTCCGTCCCCAAGAGACGATATCTACAGATTTTTAAAGTGAAACTGTTTCTTGCCGGTTGCATAGTCGTCCACGATCTGACCGTGTCCATAGAGTTTATACTTGTAGGTGACAAGCCCTTCGAGACCGACAGGTCCCCTTGCATGGATCTTGCTGGTGCTGATACCGACCTCTGCACCAAATCCATATCTGAAACCGTCGGCAAATCTTGTGGAGCAGTTCTGGTATACTCCGGCTGAGTCGACAAGCTGCATGAAGAGGGCAGCAGTATCAGCGTTCTCAGTCACGATACAGTCTGTGTGGTGTGAACCAAAGTGGTTGATGTGAGCAATTGCTTCCTGAACGTCATTCACGATTTTTACAGAGAGGATCAGATCAAGATATTCCGTATTAAAATCGTCATCTCCCATGATCTCAAAATCGTTCTGGCTGTCGGTTGCGGCATTCGTATGTGAACCGTTGGTCTGACCGTCAGTTGTGTACGCCTGTTTAATGATCTCCGCAGCTTCAGCTGTTCCGCGAAGCTTTACTCCGTGATCTTTAAGTGATCTGGCTATTGCAGGGAGCATCTCATCTGCAACATCCCTGTGAATGAGCAGTGTCTCAGTCGAATTGCATGCAGCGGTGTACTGGGTCTTTGCGTCTATGATTATAGGAATCGCCTTATCTATGTCAGCATCCTTGTCTATGTATGTGTGGCAGATTCCGTCTGCGTGTCCCATGACAGGAATCTTGGTGTTGTTCATGATGTATTGCACAAATGCATTTGAGCCTCTAGGTATGAGAAGATCCACTGATTTGTTGCAGGACAGAAGCTCATCGATCTCGTTGTGCTGACTTGCCTGGAGCATGCAGCCTTCAGGTGCTCCATTTGCAACGGCTGTGCTGTAGATTACATCGAAGAGTGCCTTGTTGGTGTTGGCTGTCTCCTTGCCACCCTTGAGGACAGCGCAGTTGCCGCTCTTGATGCACAATGATGATATCTGGACCAGCGCGTCCGGTCTTGCCTCGAATATGATTCCAATGACACCGATAGGGCATGACACTCTCTGAAGCACCAGACCTTCGTCAAGCTCTCTCTTGAGCTGGATCTGTCCAACCGGATCAGCAAGTTTTATGAGCTCATTGATTCCATTTGTCACGTCAGCAAGCTTGTGCTCGTCGAACTTCAGTCTCTTCTTGACTGATGCTGCGATCCCGTTCTCCTCGGCAGCAGCCATATCCTTTGCATTTGCCGCAAATATCTCATCTTTATGTGCGATGAGCGCGTCCTTTACATGTGCTAGTATGTTGTTTCGTGTATCCTCTGACAGTGCCGCCATCTTGTAACTGTCGGCCTTCATTTTAGAAGTTGCTTCCTGCATGTTCATATGTCTTGTTCTCCTTTATATAATGTTGTATTTAGAATTTTGTTTGTGATATTTATTGCGCTTCTATGTGTGGCGTAGTTTGTGCTTTGTCTCATAAGAATATAATCCACTTCATATTACCACAAGTTTGAGGCGGTGACTACAGGGAAGGCGAGATGTAAGGTAAAGGGTTGTTATTCCGCAGTGTTAGTGACTGAGTGGCAAACGCTGATACATGATGTGGTGATAACGGGTTGTTTTTTCTGCGGTGGGGAAATGAATTTTGAAAGTGCGTAAGTTTTTATCTTTTTATGCTAAATCAGAGCAAAAGCATACAATCCATGAATTGATTGTCGCTTTTATCATGAAACAAGCTGAAAAGAGATAATCTTATGCACTAATTTGGGAAAAATATAGGAAAAGCGAAAATGAAAAACACGAAAATGCGAAAGCCATAAAGCATAAAAAAAATATGACGAATAAAGACAAAGTAAAACTTTTTAAAAAACTAATGGAAACTTTGTTTAGTTTGCTAGAGCCATGTGATACTATGCAGTCAGGAGGTGGTCATATGAACGCATTTACAAAATACATTAAGAGAGCAAGAAATGAAGCTGGACTGACGCAGGAACAGGTTGCAGAGCACATGGGAGTTTCTAAAGTTGCAGTGCAGAACTGGGAGAAGACAGGGGGGATAAGAAGGGAACGGTTAAAAAAATTATCTGAGTTGTACAATGTTCCTATAGGAGAATTGAGTGCAGCGCTTGATACTGACGATGAGGAAGGTGATAACTGGCCGGATTTTCTATTTGAGTATAAAGATGCAGAGAGAAATATTTTAAATTTGGAAGAAAATAACAGTATTGTGTCAACACTGCGCCTAAATTTGAAGCAGCAGGAGTTATTTGGAATAATGTGCATATATGATGCGGAGTATTTGCAGAATGAGAGCATTGGTTGCCATGATAAAGAAGATTTTGAAGAATGTTTGAAGAAAGTTCCTTTTGAGTACATAAATAAGGTTGGCAGTATTCAGTTTATGAATATATGTGATGGATTGTATAAGGTTCTAAAGTATGTCAAATCTGATTTTCTCTTAAAAATATTGAAGCTTGATCCTGACCGGCAATTTAATTTGAGAAGGTTGAGCAAGGAGCAGATCTGTGAATTTATTGATGGCGGATTTAAGGAAATGGGTATTGATGCGGAATTGGATGCTATGAACGTGGAAGCATTTTGTTTTAATATTTCAATGAGTAAAGCAAGATTAATACTTCCATTGCTTGAGAAAAATTCATTTCGATTTAATGGTAATACGTCAGGAGCTGAACTTATGGAGGATACACCAGATGATGTTGTGAAAGTCATAGCAAAGGCATGCGATCTGGACTATGAAAAACGGTGGAATGGACTACAGTATGGGCGGGGATTTATTGCCGGGATAATCGGTGATAACCTGAAATATGTAACTGAGTGGGACTATGATAATTACGATGCTGGTCATGAGGTAGCGAGTTTATCAATCAACGAAACAGGACGAAAATTGCTGGAATGGTTCAGAGAAAAATAGAATGCTGGAAAATAAAATGGAAAAGGAGAATAACAGAGGTATGAAGAATGCGAAGAGATTAAGAGAAAATAGAAGTCTAAAGAAAAACACGGCAGTGTATATTGATGGTGAAAATATACCGGCAAAAAAGGCGGACAAAATTATAAGTATTATAAGAGATGAAGGTGGTGTTGTTGATTATATCAAGGTGTATGGACGTCAGAAGGATGATGCTACCAAAATGTGGACTGTCGTTGCTGGGTACATTGAAAATATGAAGGATATACGGTTGTATGGTCCGCCTGCTAAAAATAAAGTAGATAATAAAATAATAAAAGACGCAAAAAAAGCTACTGAGAAAAATCGAAATGTTGATATTTATTATATAGTGTCATCAGATCATGATTATGTACCAGTAATTGCGGCATTGAGAGAAAAAGGGAAAAGAGTCGTTGTTATAGGGGAGAAAAAGGCGTCAGAAGGACTTAGAAATTCTGCAAACAAATTCATTCAGATATAGAATATGTCAGATAGCTGTTCCCAAAAATTTTCTGCCTTGATGAAGATGTCATGGGATGTCATGATATGGCCTGTCAGCCTACACCCACTGGCAAACAAAAAGCCATTACATAATATGTACAATCCATATCAAAATAATAAACACCGATATGAGTAATTGACATATTATGTAATGGCTTTTTTATATAGTGCTATTATGCTGTGCAATAATTAACAGCTGATCACAACAAAGCTCTGTGCCGGAAGAGTGATAACTCCGTCAGCGATATCTGGCTGTGTGCCGTTTATTGCTATAGAATATATAACCTTTGAATCCTCTGTCAACTCGGTAAGTTTTCTTGACTGAGTGGCAGTATTCTTAGGATTCACTGCAAGGATTAGGTTTCCTCTCTTGTATACCAGAGGCTTTCTGCTGATGATCTCAAGATTGCTCTTGTCGAGAAGATCAGCCTGTGAGTGCCTAAGCTCGGTGAGCGACTTAACTGTGTTGAGAAGCGAGTTCTGATCCGCTTCAGCAGCTTCAACATTTGCAGCTCCTTCCGCTGGATCAACCGGGAGGTAAAGCTGGTCTGCCGGTGCTGTTGAGAATCCCATGTTCTCACCTGAGTTCCACTGCATAGGAGTTCTTGAACCGGTTCTTGTAAATCCGCCCTCCTTGCTTGCCATGCTTCTGAAGCTCATGGCGATCTCATCGCCATAGTAGATGAATGGATTGCCGGGCATAGTCAGGAAGAATGCGTAGGCAAGCTTTAACTCATCCTCAGAGAGTCCGTAGCTGATACGTGTGGTATCGTGGTTTCCTGTGATGAGGGCGATGGCGCCCTTGTCCTTTATCTGCTCATATCTTCCCATATATTCATCAATGAAGTGGTCACATGTTCCCTTGCTGTCAGCCTTGAAGAAGCTGTTGTTTGCCACGCTGTCATCGAGCTTCTCCGGAAGAGATGCAAATGCATTCAGATGAGCTTCGTAATCTCTTACCAGAGAGTTATATCCGTTGCCCATCCAGTCAAGATAGAAGTCCATATCGAAGCCTGCCTTGATGGACTGCTCAGCCTTTCCCCACTCAGATACAAATGCTGATTCTGGGTATTCGGAGTGAATGTCACCGAGAATATCCTGCCATACAGCGACAGTTCCGCTCTTGTTCGCATCGTCGTGTTTTACAAGTGAGTCAGCCATATCAACACGGAATCCGTCACATCCGGCATCAAGCCAGAAACGGCACACGTCCTTCATAGCTTCCCTTGTCGCGATACATGCAGGATCGTACATGCTCTTGTGCCATCTCTCGGTTGGGTTCAGAACACCATAGTTGAGAGCCGGCTGGCATTTGAAGAAATTGACGATGTAGGCTGCATTTCGAGGTGTCTCACCTGCGATGTAGTTGAGACCTGCACCGCCGCAGAGCCATCCGTCAGTCCACATATATCTGTCAGTGTACTCATTTGTCTCAGGCTTCTTGCTCTCGGTAAACCATGCGTGCTCCTCTGATGTGTGGCCTGGAACAAGGTCGAGAAGGATATGCATATCCCTCTTATGAGCCTCGGTAAAAAGGTTTTTGATATCATCCATGGTGCCGTATCTCTCGGCAACCTTCTTGTAATCCCTTACATCATAGCCCGCATCAGAAAATGGTGAATCAAAGCATGGATTCATCCAGATAGCGTTGCATCCAAGAGACTTGATATAGTCAAGCTTTGCGGTGATTCCGTTGAAATCACCGATTCCATCACCATTGGTATCGTAGAAACTCTGTGGGTATATTTCATAAAAAATTGCATCTTTAAGCCATGTAGCCATAATAAATGTCCTCCTTAAAAAATGTAGCATGCGCATATATATGCACTTCGCGCGGCGCATGTGTTACTATTTGTTTCTCCATAATGCGAGCAGCGCACTTGCAGCTATGCGCTGGTGGTTTATAAGGTATATCACAGGTTTTCAGCGAAAACTTATGAAATAAGGTAAGGTACTGCAATCCCACACAGAAATCTGCCTCAGAATACGGAGAACGGTCTTAATAGTATTAAGAACATTCTACTTATTATAATAAAATATAATATGGAAAAATGTAATCCTTTATATGTAAATTAATAGATTTATTTTGTATGAAAATATATTCGTTGAAAACGCACAGCAAACATAAAAACAGCTGTATTTTATCTGGTTCAAATACGGGATAAAATTTGCTTCACACTGTAAAAGTTTAAACACACAAATGCTGTAATGTATGTTACAATCACAAGGTATGTGTCAGCATAAATGAAAAAATAATATAGAATGTAACAGCTTGAAGTAAACATCTGACGCAAATAATACTGATATATGTGAAAGGAAAAGTGTATGAGTAAAGATAATAACAACGGCGACAAGGAAAAGTTCGCCTCAAGACTTGGCTTCATCCTTGTGTCTGCAGGGTGTGCCATAGGTCTTGGAAATGTGTGGAAATTCCCGTATATATGTGGGCAGAACGGCGGCGCGATATTTATCGTGATATATATACTGTTTCTGCTGCTCTTGGGATATCCGATATTGACATGTGAGTTTGCCATCGGGCGAGGCAGTGGAAAGAGCGTAGGATCAGCTCTTAGGGAGCTGGCACCGCCGGGAGGCAACTGGCACAAGTTCAGCTGGTACGCGTACGCAGGCAATTATCTGCTCATGATGTTCTACACCATGGTAGCGGGCTGGATGGTTTATTATGTGTATGTCATGGGTTCCGGGCAGCTGCACGGAGAGGCTGTTGAGGTCATAGAGGGCAGGTTCTCAGAGATGCTTGCTTCACCAGGACTTATGGCTGTGGTGACACTTGCGGTCATAGCGTGCTGCATAGGCATATGCTCATTGGGACTTCAGAATGGAGTGGAGAGGGTGACAAAGGTTATGATGATCGCCCTTATCATCCTGATGATAGTCATGGCTGTGAATTCACTTATGCTCTCGGGAAATGAAGAGGGACTTAGGTTCTACCTTGTCCCAAGTATAGAGCGAGCAAATGCGAGAGGCTGGGGAAATGTTCTGTTCGATGCCATGACTCAGGCGTTTTTCACGCTCAGCGTTGGTATGGGTTCCATGGAAATTTTTGGAAGCTGCATAGGAAAGGAACATAAGCTTTCAGGAGAGGCGAAGAGTGTTATGTATCTTGATACATTTGTTGCATTGATGGCAGGTGTGATTATTCTTCCGGCATGTTTTGCCTATGGGATCAGTCCCGACAAGGGACCATCACTTTTGTTTATGACACTGCCAAATGTGTTCAACCATATGCCGGGGGGAAGAGTATGGGGAGTACTGTTCTTTATATTCATGTCATTTGCGGCACTTTCCACGGTTATAGCGGTGTTTGAAAATATTATTTCCATAAGCATAGATATGTTTGGCTGGAAGAGAAAGAAGTCTTTGATCATCAATCTGATTGGAATATCAGTGCTTTCCATGCCGGCAGTGTTAGGCTTCAACATATTGTCAAAGATTGCTCCGATGGGAGCCGGTTCCAACATCATGGATCTGGAGGACTTCCTTGTGTCGAACAATATACTTCCACTTGGATCACTGCTGTTTGTGTTGTTCTGCACCAGAAAGAACGGATGGGGATTTGACAATTTTGTCGCAGAGGCAGACGCAGGAATTGGCAAGCCATTCCCGCGGTATCTCAGAAAATATATGTCATATGTGCTGCCATTGATCATAGTTGTCATCTACTTCAAGGGCTACTATGATACATTTGCACCTAAGGGAACACTATTGCTGTGTATCTGGATGTGCGTTGCATTATTGTTTGTATTGTTTATTGGCTATCTGGCATTCGGGCACAGCCGCAGGGATGGCGGCGGAGATGTCAGTGGGCACCAGCCATCTGACAGATAGTTTTTTGAATCTATATTGGATTTTTGACAAGATTTTGGTTGGCAAGTTTTGATAAGATTTTTACGGATTTTTATGGCCATAGACTTGATTTTATGTCAACCAAATGTTATTATATAAGTACCAACAGTAAGTCCTTCGATAGTGCGTTTATCTATGTAAGTGTTCTGTGTGAGCATCGCTCGAAGGCTATTGGTATTAAAAAAAGGATTGAAACCGCGATATTGATCGTAAGGTTCAATCCTTTTTTAGTTTCTGCGAAAGGGGGGACAGGCACCTCCGTCCCCAAAAAAATTAAGGCATCTCATATATTCCTTTTAGGATTCCCAGTTCCTTCATGAGTCCCAACTCATCGACATAATGTCCGGTCTGTAAATGAGAATAGAACAGATTGGAAAATACATCGGCTATCTGGATAAACTTGTTGCAGGATGAATCAAAGTAACTCACTGAGAAATCTCCGGCGACCTGTCCGGAGAGAGAGAGCTCTGTGTTTAGATAATTCTCTAGGAATGATTTGTTCTCTACCCGCTCATTCCTTTCGTCGAGCTGAAGAAAACAGCTTTCGTCCGGGAGGTATCCGCTTTGGATAAAGTATAGCAGTGCGGATTTGATGGAGTAGTTAAACGTTCTGGATATGTTGTCAAAGAAACGGCTTGGCAGGTTCTCATTCTTCATCATGATATAGTACACGTCAAAGTGATGTTTCCTAGAAAAGTAATCCACAAATATGTGCTTCATATCCCTGTCAAACTGCGCACCCTTGAGTTCACGGAATTTGCCGTCACGGAACATCCTGCCACCGTGTTTGACTATCTTTCCAGTCATATCGTCAACCTTATCACTGTCCAGATCAAGAAGCATCTCGTAATTTGAAGAGATAAATCTCTTATATGCTCTTTCAAGGGCAATGGGATCAAGAACATGTATCATAGACACAACAAAATACAGGTCGCTTGTATGATACCTGTTGATTGATCCTGATTCGTCTATGTATATATTCATGACCGCCACTGTCCCTTCTTATCTTATGTAATGTTGAAAAAATAGAAATATACCAGATATAAAAACTATATCCACATGCGGATCAGTCCACTGATACAAGCTCGATCTTAAAGTTCAGCTCTTTGCCAGCCATCTCATGATTGGCGTCAAATGTGATGGATTCATCATCTTTTTCGATAACTTTCACAAGAAACTGCTGTCCCATGGAATTGGCAAGGTATACCTGATTGCCGACCTCAAGATTCTCAGCGCCAGGCATATCTGCAAGAGGAGCCTTGATGATGGCTTCTGGATCAGGCATTCCGTATGCATCTTCTGGGCGGAGATGAACATCGATTATGTCGCCGACATTCATACCCTCAACAGCCTGGTCAAATCCAGGTATCATCTGACCTGCGCCGCATACGAACTCGATTGGCTCGCCTCTGTCATATGATGAATCAAACTTGGTTCCGTCGTTAAATGTTCCTGTGTAATGAACCTTACAGGTTCTTCCTGTGTTACTCATAAATATTTGTCCTCCAATTGTGGTAGTAGAGCAGACGCATAAGCCCCTGCATGTATCATAAACGACAGCCTATGATATGTAATAATTAATTGTAACATGAAATGATAGGAATGGGTATAGGCAAAATACTTTCCGTCTAAGGTGTGCCAACCTCGATCAGGTTTCCGTCCGGATCATAGAATCTGATAACGCGCTGTCCCCATGAGTGAGTCATCAATCTGTTTACATAATGTATATCATAAGGACTCTTGTCCAGTTTCAGAGCAAATGCCTCGATGTCGGGTTCTTCAAAATAGAGTTCACATGCATTATTGTGAGATATTACAGGAGCATCAATAAAATCGGTCCAGATGGAGTAGTCCTGAAGCACCAGACCACCAGTTAATATAACATTTCCTTCGTTGTCCAATATTACATCCAGCCCAAAGATATCTTTGTAGAATTTCTTTGATCGTTCAATATCTTTAACCACGATCAGTACATTTTTTAAAATCATAAGAGTTCACTCCCTTTTTTGTAGTAAGATGTTTATAATAGGAATTGTGCATCTGATAGGAATAAAATATCAGATCGTATGTGAGTTGATGGAAACATATGAAAATTATACACTATTATTTATTTAAATTCAGCAAAAACAGAAACTGTGACATGTGTGGTAGTTAGAAATAGGCTGGATTAGTTTGAGATAGGCAGATTATTACACAGAGAAATAGAAAAATACAACCGGAGGGAAAAAATATGTTGAAATTGGGATGTCATGTAGGCATGTCAGGCAAGGATATGATGCTTGGCTCCGTTAGGGATGCTGTATCATTTGGGGCAAATACATTTATGCTATACACTGGAGCACCGCAGAATACGAGGCGCAAGGATATATCGGAGCTGAAGATACAGGAAGCTCATGAACTCATGGCGCAGCATGGCATAGAGGAGTTCGTGGTCCATGCACCGTACATAATCAATCTTGCAAATACCGTAAATCCTGCAACATATGAGATAGCAGTTGAATTCCTTGCAAAGGAATTAGAGAGAGCTGCGGCTATGGGATCACATACGATAGTCCTTCATCCTGGATCACATGTTGGAGAGGGCGTGGATAAGGGAATAGAAAGCATAGTAAAGGGACTGAATGAAGTCTTGACCGCAGACACTACATGCCATATAGCGCTTGAGACCATGGCGGGCAAGGGGAGCGAGATCGGAAGAAACTTCGAGGAGCTGGCACGCATATATGATGGCGTTAACTACAATGACAAGCTCAGAGTATGCTTTGACACCTGCCACACTAGCGATGCGGGGTACGACATAATACACGACTTTGACGGTGTCATGGAGAAGTTCGACAGACTCATCGGCAAAGCTCAGATAGCCGTGTTCCACATGAACGACAGCAAGAACGAGCCGGGAGCTGCAAAGGACAGACATGAGAACTTTGGATTTGGCAAGATCGGCTTCGAGCCACTTATGTACATCATGAACCACACGGACTTCATGGAAGTTCCAAAGATCCTGGAATCCCCATACATCAAAGACCCGGAAAACAGCAAGAAAAGCTACGAGCCGTTCAAACGGGAGATAGCAATGATCCGAAATGGGAAATTCGATCCGAAGATGAGGGAGAAAGTGGTGGAAGATAACAGATAAAAAGGGAGCTCTACTTAGTAGAACTCCCTGAATGTTTTCTTTCGGCATCTCTGCCTATCCGGGTTTTGGTAAACAAACAACCCTTATGAAGCTCAGCCATGCACTGTTTCCCGGAACATCACACGCATCATCACTCTACAGCCTGCTACGACTATTAAGTTTACGTCAGGCTGATAGGCAACTCATGTCACCTGCATAACAGCGCTTTCGCACCGTTTCTACTATTCATTATAAGCTGAGCCGCAAGAAAGGCAATAAACCTGTGGTTTATCATTGCATATCTAATGTTCAGTCAAAACACAGGTAATCAGCCATTCATCTGCTTCAAAAACTATAATAAAAGAGATGTATGTTGTGTATGGGCTATCGGTAGTGAAGCCACAGCAGTCAAACGTGATAGCACATACACAACATACATCTCTTTTTTCATGAACTGAATACAGATGAAGGACTGATTACCGTCCGTCCCTTACTTCTCCGGATGCTCCGTCAGCCAATGCTCAATAACCTGCGCATCAGAGTGGCACTGCACAAAAGTTCCATTGATCCTCTGGGTGCTCTCGATACCCTTTCCTGTGGTGATGACAAGCTCGCCAGGCTGAGCCTCATCGAGTGCTCGCGTCAGAGCCTCCTCTCTGTCGACAATTATATAGCATGGCTTTGTGATGTACTGCTTGATCTCCTTGCAGATATCCTCACAGGACTCAAAACCAGGATCCTCCATGGTGAGAACGACCTTGTCGGCATACTGCTCAGCAAGTCTACCCATGTCTTCACGGCGTTTCTTGTAACGCTCGCCGCCGCAGCCAAATACGACGGTGATTGACTTTGGCTTCATGGTTTTTTTAACCATCTCATACAGTCTGTACATGCTTATATAGTTGTGGGCGTAGTCAATCATAAATGTACGATCCTTCCAGTGATATACCTGAAGTCGTCCTGGAACGTATATGTCTCTGATACTGCTTCTGATCTGTTCGTTTGGAATGCCGATGAGCAGAGACGAGATGATAGCCGCAACGATGTTCTCCACATTGTAGTCACCTATCAGGTTGGTGTTGTACGCTCTGTTCTCTCCTCCGTATATAAGCTCAAAGTAGCTGTTATGGTCTGTGAGGTCTTCATTGTGGATGCTGGCGAATTCAGTATCCTTTTCAAAGAAATCGTCATCCCTTGACATGAGCTTTTCTACAGATTCCTTGCTTCCATATACAACAACGTGCTTGTCCCTTACTTCATTATATATAGTTTCAAAATATCTTGTGTCACTGTACAGCACAACGTTGTCGCACTGCTTAAGGAAGGATACCTTGCATCCAAGATAGTCCTCCATGGAGGCGTGCTCTGTCGGGCTGATGTGATCGTAGTCGATATTGGTAAATACTCCGACCTTGTAGTGCTCTCCGTAGATACGGTTCATCTTCATGGCCTGGGATGATACCTCCATGATACAGTGAGTGCATCCTTCATTTACCGCCATGTCGAAGTATGTCTGAAGTTCGATAGGCTCCGGAGTGGTGAGTGTGGTTTCAAATACCTTTGTTCCTACGTCTATCTCATGTGTTGAGAATGCAGCACATCTGCTATCAGTGTACTTGTCCAGTATATCCTTCATGACAAATGTGACAGTGGTCTTACCCTTTGTTCCGGTGATGCCGACTTTGGTAAGGTTGTCGCCAGGATTGCCGAAGAACCATCTTGCAGCTAGAGCCATGGCCTTTCTTATATCACTGACTATTATATATGGAATGTCTACTCCGTCATACTTCTGCTGTGACAGGTATACGATAGCACCCTGTGAGATGGCGGATTTCAGATATTCTTCTTTAAAAGAAGCACCCTTGCACACAAAGAATGTGCCCGGAACAACATCCTTGGAATTGATGGTTATATGTGTAGGTGAGATATCCTTGCAATCTTCTGAGTAATCTGTCACCAGCTTCTGCTGATCTAAGATATCCAATAAAGTTGTTAATTGTAAATTTTCTTTCATGGTTTTTCCCCTTGGAATTATTTCTTTAATAATTTCTTTTCAAAAATTCTTTTTAAAATCTCTTTTTTAAATTGCTTTTTAATAATATTTTAAAATGTCAATTTTTGATATTATGCTTTCAATAAGTCGTTATGTCAAATGTTTTATTAAGCGTATAAGATGAATCGGCTGGGATTGCGTAGTAGTCAGAGGTTCTTTTTCTTTCATATTTATCCCCATTTTTATTTTCATCTACACACTGATCCTGAAATTTAATGACAGCTCATATTATAACATGTATTGACAAAATATCACCATAAATTTGTGTTGCAAAATTACAGTTATATGTGGATAAAATGCAATAATTTTTGATAACTTTGTGATGCTTGTTGATAACTTGTATCATGTGTGTGGACTTGTGTTGACAAAGGCTTGCCGTTAAATTAAATTGTAAATGCAATTTGCGACATGATTTATGGATCGATATGACAAAAATTTGCAAATTTTTTTCTAAATATATTTAAGTCGGAAATGTGCACAGGATTAAAAAAATGAATATGTATAAAATAAAAGATATTACATATTATAAAGAGGTGATTGAATGGCTGAATTTGTAACATTATTTATACCATTTGCCGGAACGACCCTTGGAGCGGCCATGGTATTTCTTATGAAAGAAAAAATATCTCCGATGGTGGAGAAAGCACTGCTGGGATTTGCAGCGGGAGTCATGATTGCGGCATCCATATGGTCGCTGCTCATGCCGTCCATAGACATGGCGGAGGCACAGGGAAAGATTGCATGGGTGCCTGCGCTTATCGGATTTGCCCTTGGAATAGTGTTTCTGCTGGTTCTTGATACTTTGATACCGCATCTGCATTTGGAGAGTGATAAGCCGGAGGGAGTTAAAGCAAAATTGCAGAAGACCACGATGATGATATTTGCGGTCACACTCCACAACATCCCTGAGGGAATGGCGGTGGGGGTTGTGTATGCCGGAGCAGCCATGGGCGATGTGGGAGTTTCGATCACTGGAGCATTTGCGCTCTCGATAGGAATCGCCATACAGAACTTTCCTGAGGGAGCAATCGTGTCCATGCCACTTGTGGGTGAAGGCATGAGCAAAAAGAAGGCATTTCTGTATGGAACACTGTCAGGTGCGGTAGAGCCACTTGGAGGATTCCTCACGGCACTTCTGGCGGTGCAGATTACGCCGTTTCTTCCGTACTTTCTTGCATTTGCGGCGGGAGCCATGCTCTATGTTGTCATCGAGGAGCTCATACCCGAATCTCAGGCGGGGGATCACAGCAACATAGGAACCATCGGAGCTGCGATTGGCTTTGCACTGATGATGGTGCTGGACGTAGCCCTTGGCTAACTAAAAAATCTCCACATTGGCAAAGGGGACAGGTACCTCCGTCCCCGGCTATTACGTTAAATGATAAAATATCCACAATTACAAATGTTGATTTTATAGGCTGGTTAGATTAAACTAACACCGTAAATCATGTGAGCTTATGTACCCTCTGCAGTCTGCTGAATCGGAGGGACGGCAGGGGGCGATACAAGGAAAGAGGAGGTGCCATGTGCCCTGTGGGTACATATCGGAATGCACCGACGAACTGCCGCCGACCGAAAGGGAGGGGGCGATACAAGGAAAGGAGAAATATAAAAATGATGAATTATCTTGAGATCGAAAAGGTAATAGGAAGAGAGATCCTTGATTCAAGAGGAAATCCAACAGTTGAGGCAGAGGTATATCTGGCAGATGGAACAGTAGGCCGCGGGGCTGCACCTAGTGGAGCTTCCACAGGTGAGTTTGAGGCGCTTGAGCTTCGTGACGGAGACAAATCAAGATATCTCGGCAAGGGTGTCCAGAAGGCAGTAGAGAATATAAATACAACAATCAACGACGTACTTACAGGAATGGATGCGTCTGACATATATGCAGTAGATGCAGCGATGATCAAGGCGGATGGAACAAAGGACAAGTCAAAACTCGGAGCAAATGCTATCCTTGCAGTTTCAATCGCAGCGGCAAGAGCAGCTTCAATCTCACTTGACATTCCTCTTTACAGATTCCTCGGCGGAATCTCAGGAAACAAGCTTCCGGTTCCGATGATGAACATCGTAAATGGGGGATGCCATGCTCTGTCATCAGGACTTGACGTTCAGGAGTTCATGATCATGCCGGTTGGCGCTCCTTCATTTAAGGAGTGTCTGAGATGGTGTGCAGAGGTATTCCATGCACTTGCAGGTATCCTCAAGGAGAGAGGTCTTGCCACATCAGTAGGTGATGAGGGTGGATTTGCTCCGGCACTCAAGTCTGACGAGGAGGCTATCGAGACAATCCTCGAGGCTGTAAAGAAGGCTGGATATGAGCCGGGCAAGGACTTCAAGATCGCTATGGACGCTGCTTCATCAGAGTGGAAGAGCGAGAAGGGCAAGGGCTGGTACAAGCTTCCAAAGGCTGGAACAGAGTACACAGCAGAGCAGCTCATCGAGCACTGGGCAAAGCTTGTTGAGAAGTACCCTATCATCTCAATCGAGGACGGTCTCGATGAGGAGGATTGGGAAGGCTGGCAGAAGCTCACAGCAAGACTTGGAGATAAGGTTCAGCTTGTTGGTGATGATCTGTTTGTTACAAATACAGAGAGACTTGCAAAGGGTATCGAGATGGGATGTGCAAATTGTATCCTTATCAAGCTCAACCAGATCGGTTCAGTATCAGAGACACTTGAGGCTATCAAGATGGCTCATAAGGCTGGATACACAGCAATATCATCACACAGATCAGGTGAGACAGCAGATACAACTATCGCAGATCTCGCAGTAGCACTCAATACATGCCAGATCAAGACAGGCGCGCCTTCTAGATCAGAGAGAGTTGCAAAGTACAACCAGCTCCTTAGAATCGAAGAACAGCTTGGCGACTGCGCAGTATATCCTGGAATCAAGGCTTTCAACGTAAAGCAGTAGGATAATATAAGTAAAATGAATGTTATACAGAATATGTTGCAAGGAAGTAGCACATTCTGCATATAACATATATGGTATTAGCCATACAAAGGCATCTCCACTGACGGAATGAATCAAATATCGGTGGAGGTGCTTTTTTTGCGTGTAACGTGCCAAAGACGGTGTTTGTACGTGACTTTGCCGCTTGCAGGGATAATTTGTAAACTTCGGAAATCTACATGGCATATTACAGCTGATCAATTAGTTATCAATTATATAAAAATGCCTAAAAAAATTCATAATATATGTGCTTATTTTGACATTAAAAATGTGGAATCACTTGACAGATAGTGTTAAACTATACATAGGCTTATCGGGAGGTAGGAATCATGGCTTCAAAAAGAGATTATTATGAAGTTCTCGGCGTCAAGAAGACAGCCACAGACGCTGAGATAAAAAGAGCATATAGAACCCTGGCGAAGAAATACCACCCGGACACGAATCCTGGCGATGCGTCAGCTGCAGAGAAGTTTAAAGAGGCTTCTGAGGCCTACGCGGTACTGTCTGATGCTGAGAAGAGGAAGATGTATGATCAATTTGGAATGGCTGCTTTTGATGGCTCAGGTGGAGCTGCAGGAGGAGATCCATTTGGTGGCGGAGGATTCCACTTTGAAGGTGGAGACTTCGGAGATATGTTTGGCGATATATTTGGCTCGTTTTTTGGCGGAGGAGGAGGTCGCTCACAGAGAGGCGGTTTCGGCGGCTTTAGCGGTAACTTCAATGCCAGAGGCAGAGATATGGAGGCAAGTGTCACGATAGACTTTGACGAGGCTGTCTATGGATGTGATAAGACATTGTCATTCAACGATGGACGCGGTGGAAGTTCACAGTTTAAAGTGCACATACCGGCAGGTATAGACAATGGCGGTGTGATAAGGCTTGCCGGCAAGGGTTATCCCGGAACAGGCAAAGGACAGCCAGGCGATCTGCTCCTACAGGTAAATATCCGGGACAAGGCCGGGTATGAGAGAAAAGGATTGGATATCTACACCACAGCCCTTGTACCGTTTGATGTGGCTGTTCTCGGAGGAGAACTTCTCGTCCACACGATGTTTGGAGATGTAAAGTGTAAGATAGCTCCGGGAACACAGTCGGGCAGCAAGATAAGGCTTCGTGGCAAAGGTGTTCAGGCGAGAGGTGGTAATACCCATGGAGACCATTATGTGACAGTCAGAATTGCAGTTCCAAGGAATATTTCACCGGAGGCTAAGGAAGCACTTAAGAAGTTCACAGAACTAGTGAATAAAGGCTGATAGAGATATTGCCGGAATCTGGTACTGATTTAATGAATTTTGGTGATATGGGATAATATATGTTTTAAGAAATCAGGGCAGTGAGCTCACTTTAAAAGTTCACTGCCTTGATTTTTTATATAGCACAAAATCACATATGAAGATTACTTAAATCAATTGATTTTTGGAGGGAAAGATGTTATTAGATAAAGATATACGCGAGCCTTTATTTGAGTTTCTGGAGGAGAGGTACGGAAAGGTGCGGATCCTTGAGGAAAAGACTGTGGGCAGTTCCCGTGCGGATGTGGTAATGGTCATCCCGGACAAGATAGTTGGAATCGAGATAAAGAGTGACGCGGATACATACACACGGCTTGAGAGACAGGTTGCGGATTATGATCTGTATTTTGATCAGAATATCGTTGTGGTGGGAAGCACACACGCAAGTCATGTGGCCGAGCATGTGCCGGACTACTGGGGGATCATATCTGTTGAAGAATATGATACGGGCAGCAAGTCAGATGCAGGCGGAAATGCAGATGTGAATATGGGTGGCAAAGTAACTGGTGGAGGCACAACTGATCCATCTGATAAGGTGACGCATAAGATAGACTTCTATGTAGTGCGAGAGATGCAGATCAATCCAAAAGCGGATATTCTGCGTACCATCCGAATACTTTGGAGACCGGAGCTTGCGCATATTCAGGAGACCTACAGTCTGCCGATGTATAAGGGCAAGAGCAAGGACTTCGTGAGAACCCTCATAGTGGACAGACTTCCGGCGGAGATCGTGCATCATGAGATAAGTGAGATCCTGTTTGAGAGGGACTATGCGGCCATGATCAAGCAGATACAGGAATTCCGCAAAGCCCAGGCGGCAAAGCGCGGCAAGACGGTTCGGAAGAAGAAAAAGAGATACAGAAGGAAGAAGAGAGATGCATAGAGGTGACAGCATGATAAGGAAGTATACATACGGAAAGCCATTTCAGACAGAATCAGTAGTGGTAGATATCGCAGCAGAAAAAGGACAGCCAGATCACGGCAATATAGACTTAACAGCCGGATTTTCGTACACATTTGGTCTTGAGGACAGTGATATAGTGTATGGCCTTGGCGAGGCGAACAGAGGAATCAACAAGAGAGGCTACAAGTACATAAGCAACAATGCAGACAATCCGCATCATCACGAGGATGTATACTCACTGTATGCATCACACAACTTTATTATAGTTTCAGGAGCGCAGACATTTGGCCTGTATTTTGACTATCCATCCACGATCACATTTGACGTGGGATATACGAAGTGCGATGAGCTGCACATTTTCTGCGACAGCGCAGATCTGGATCTCTATGTGATAACAGGTGACAGCCCATATGATATCACGAAGCAGTTCAGGAAGATGATCGGAAGGAGTTATATCCCGCCAAAGTTTGCATTTGGATTTGGACAGAGTCGCTGGGGATACAAGACACCGGAGGACTTTGAGACGGTGGCGAGAAAATACAGAGAGAACCACATCCCGATCGATATGGTCTACATGGATATAGATTACATGGACAGCTATAAGGATTTCACCATAAATGACGACTTTGGCGATTTTTCGGAGTATGTGGAGAATCTGAAAAAGGATAATATACGCCTGATCCCGATCATCGATGCCGGAGTAAAGATTGAGGAAGGTTACGATGTGTATGAGGAGGGCGTGGCAAATAACTACTTCTGTAAGAGAGCAGATGGAAGTGATTTCGTTGCGGCGGTATGGCCGGGATATACGCATTTCCCTGATGTGCTGAACCCTGAGGCGAGACGCTGGTTCGGTGCAAAATATAAGATCCTCACGGATGCAGGTATAGAGGGCTTCTGGAATGACATGAATGAGCCGGCGATCTTCTTCACCCCGGAGGGCGTGAGCGAGCTGAAGAAAGCTATGAAGAAGTTCATTGAGAAGGACGAGACTGTGGACGATGTCTGGGGCATCTCGGGTATGGCGGCAGGTGTTGGCAACAATCCGAAGGATTACGCATCTATGTATCACAATGTGGATGGTGAGATGGTGCGTCACGACAAGGTTCATAACCTCTTTGGATATAACATGACAAGGGCAGCAGGCGAGGCCCTTCGGGAGATCTCACCGGATGAGAGACGACTTTTGTTTTCACGCTCCTCATATATCGGAATGCACCGTTATGGCGGAGTCTGGATGGGCGATAACAAATCGTGGTGGTCACACATCCTGCTCAACATCAAGATGCTTCCGTCCATGAATATGTGCGGTTTCCTGTATACGGGCGCGGATCTCGGTGGATTTGGATGCGACACATCCAGAGACCTTCTTCTCAGATGGCTCGCACTCGGCGTGTTCACACCGCTCATGCGTGACCATTCTTGTGAGGGTACAAGAAATCAGGAGTGCTATCAGTTTGAGCATATAGAGGATTTCAGGAATGTGATCGGTGTCCGTTACCGGTTGCTTCCATATATATACAGCGAGTACATGAAGGCGGCCTTGACGGACGACATGATGTTCAAGCCACTGGCATTTGAATATCCGGATGATAGGATCGCGGCTCATGTTGAGGATCAGCTCATGCTTGGAAATGAGATCATGATCGCACCGGTTTACACGCAGAATGCCATCGGAAGATATGTGTATCTGCCGGAGAATATGTTGCTTGTAAGATTTACGGCAGATGGAGCAGTTGAGCAGACGGAGATGCCTGCGGGACATCACTTTGTTGAGGTACCTTTGAATGAAGTTATCCTTTTTGTAAGAAGTGGCAAATGTATACCTGTCGTGGATGTGGCGGAGTGCGTTGCTGATATTGACAAGACCACAATGCAGCTGATCGGTTATAAGAACAGCAGTTATATGCTGTACGATGATGACGGTTATACAAGGGAGTATGATCTGGAGAAGAATTGTGCATTATTATTTAAGTAAGGAAAGTGAAGTCATGAAGAACGTAAAATTAATTGCATCCGACATGGATCACACACTGCTTATGGAGAATGGAAAACTCCCGGATGGTTTCTTTGATTACATTGACAGGCTGGATGAGAAGGGGATTCGTTTTGTTGTAGCCAGCGGAAGACCGATGTACACCCTGAGGGATATGTTCGGAGACAAGATGGATAAGATGGTGGTCATCGGTGATAACGGTGCGGCTATTTCCAATTGTGGCAAGATCATATACAAGAGCCTGATGGATGTGGAAGAGTACCAGAGTATGATACGCTTTGTGGAGGACGAGACGGATGGTGTTGCTGTACTGTGTGCTCTATCCGGAGCATATGTCCTGAAAAAACATGAGAAGTATGCGAAGTTTTTCAAAGCATTTCTCAGTAATCTTGTGTTTGTTGATGATATGAGAAGCCTTGACGTCGAGGCCAATAAGTTTACGATATTTGCTCCAGATAAGGATGCAGCCGTGAAGTACAAAGAGATCTATACGCCACGTTTTGGAGATAACTTCTCAGTCACTGTGGGCGGAAGAGAATGGATCGACATCATGAATAAAGGTATCAATAAGGGAATGGCCATGAGAAAGATCGGAGAACTTCTTGGTATCGATACCAGCGAGATGATGGCATTCGGCGACAACTTCAATGATGCGGAGATGCTGAAGACGGTATATTACAGCTATATCGTGGCAAATGCGCAGCCTGGCATGGAGAAGTTTGCAAGATTCCGCGCCCCATCCAATGAGGAACGTGGAGTGCTCCAGGTTATGGAGCAGGTGCTGGCAGCCAACCTGTAGGCGGAGTATAGAAACAGTCATAAATAATGGATAGAAATCAAAGGCTCAGTCTCTTATTAACAGGGGCTGGGTCTTTTAATATATTGATAATGTAAGCAGTGACCACTAAATCTTAATATTAAACGTAATAAGATTGTAAGATGTGGATGTTAGAATAAAATCATCAGATAGAACAGACAAGAAAATGAAAAGGAAGAGGTATCATGAATATATTATCAACCCACAATCTTACAAAGACATACGGAACAGGAGACAATGTCGTGCATGCGCTTACAGATGTGTCACTTGATATTGAAGAGGGAAAATTTGTATCTATCATAGGCAGTTCGGGAAGCGGAAAGTCAACACTTCTAAATCTCTTAGGAGGTCTCGACAGGCCAACATCAGGAGATGTTATACTGGACGGCAAAGCTATTTTTGAAATGGACGATGAGGCACTTACGATATTCAGAAGACGAAAGATAGGATTTGTCTTTCAGAATTACAACCTGGTGCCAATATTAAATGTGTACGAGAATATAGTGCTTCCGATCGAGCTGGATGGAACAAAGATAGACACTGCGTATGTAGATAAAATTATGGATGTGCTCGGCTTATCGGAAAAGAAATTTTCCATGCCGAACCAGCTGTCAGGAGGCCAGCAGCAGAGGGTTGCGATAGCCAGAGCGCTGGCAGCAAAACCTTCTATCATATTGGCTGATGAGCCGACAGGCAATCTGGACAGCAAGACTAGCATGGATGTCATTGCACTGTTAAAGCTGACTGGTAAAGAGTTTGCACAGACGATAGTGATGATCACTCATAATGAAGAGATAGCAACCATGGCAGACCAGATGATACGGATCGAAGATGGCAGAATCTTCTCAGCAGGAGTACCAGATGGGGGTGAGAAGGATGCTTAGAAACAATAACCAGGCGGCGGTGAGCAGGATATATCACCGCATGTTAAAGCAGAACAAAGTGCGAAATGTAATTGTTATTCTGGCGATCGTTCTCACAACATTTATGTTCACGGCTGTATTTACATTGGGATTTTCCATAGCTAAAAATCTTAACCAGATGCAGCTCAGACTTCAGGGGACAAGATCTTCTATATATATGGAGCATCCATCTGAGAATCAGATAACAGATATACAGTCCTGTCCGTCACTTCTTGCGGCGGGAATACAGATCGATGCACAGACGGTAAGCACGGAGTCAGGCAAGTACAGATATCTGCTTCAGTATGATGATGACACGGAATTTAATGAGAATCTGAAACCGGCCATAACCGATATAAATGGCAGTTATCCGAAGGATGAGAATGAGATAATGCTCACAAAGCAGATACTTGACAATATGGGTATCACGTCGCCGAAGGTAGGTCAGAACGTTACTTTGGTGATGGATGGTGAGAGGAAAAATTTTGTGCTCTCAGGCTGGTACACAGGATTTGCCAAGAGCAGCGTATGCCTGGTGTCAAAGAAATATGTGGATTCCCAGGGAATAGATATGCAGAAGGATGGACGTGTCAGTATCTCCGCAAAGGAGGGCAAGGGTGATAAACTCCAAGATGAACTTGAGAAGAATGTTACTTTGAGACAGGACCAGAAGTTTGACGTGAAATATGATGTTCAGTCTGAAAATGGTTCAAACCGTGTTTTTATAGCTATAAGTATAGGCATTATAGCTCTTATGATACTCCTTAGTGGATATCTTCTTATATATAATGTAATGTACATATCTGTCACAAAGGATATAAGATTCTATGGAATGCTGAAGACCATCGGAGCCACGATGTCCCAGATACAGAAGATAGTGAAAAAACAGGCACTATATCTGGCTTGTATAGGAATTCCGATAGGTGTACTCCTTGGAACGGCGGTGTCATTTGGAGTTGTTCCTCTTGCTATGAACATGCTGTCGGTAGACAGGGAAGCTGCACTTTCATCGGCGGTCAGTTTCAATCCGGGAATATATGTATTTTCCGTGGTATTTGCATTTGCAACTGTATTTATAAGTGCAAGGAAACCGGCAAAATATGCCGGGAAGATATCTGCAATCGATGCTATGAAATATGCTGGAAATATATCGGGAACAAGATATAAGTCCACCAGTGGAGGAAGGCCCTGGAAGATGGCATGGAGGAATGTGTTTCGTGAAAAAAAGAGAAGTATACTTGTGTTCGCATCAATATTCATGGGTTCAGTTACATTTCTGTGTGTGAATACATTTATATCATGCATGGATGCGGACAGTTATATAGAGCACTATATTCACAATGATTATGTGCTATATGGCGACGGAGAATCAGATAACTCTAAGCCTCAGGCGACCATGGCAGATATCGCGGATCAGATGCAAAACATTCCGGGTATGGGTACTGTAGAGGTGGACAGAAGCGCAAATGTAAGACTGCCATTTGATGCTGAACTTTATGCACCGTTTATTGAGACCGAGGATGACCCGGAATCTCTTGCGACATTTTATGAGACAACGACCAACAGTGAGGCACAGTATGGGGCACCGCTGATATCGGTCAATTCAGATATGATAAAGCTCTACAACAAAACTGCCAGACAGAAGATTGATATAGATGCATTCGAAAAAGGAGAGGTATGTCTGATAGGTTATGTAGATTCCATATCAGCGTCGGAGCGGATGACGGATAAGACTCTGACACTTGTAAATGACCAGACGGGCAGGAAGAGACAGATCTCAGTCGGTGCAGCCATGATGAGAACAGAGCAGTCAGCAATCACCGCCGGATATTACTGGGTACTTGGTGGAGCTCCGGAGGCGATATTTGTGAGTGATGCGGTGATGGATGATCTGTTTCCGGATGCGGCGATCTCATGCATCATAGCAGATGCGGAGAAAGGAAAAGGATCAGAAGTGACACCATATGTACAGCGCATCGTAAAAGAAAATCCAGTCATAGCCGGGAGTGATATCAAGTCGGTGGAGGGCTCAGAATTCAAGAAGTCTATGCTGTCGCTTGAGGTGATAGGTGGTGGAATGTCGATCATATTGATACTTATCGGAGTGGTGAATTATATCAATGTCATGATCACCGGTGTATATACGAGAAAACTGGAACTGGCAGTGCTTGAGAGCGTTGGAATGACAAAGAGGCAGATACGTAATATGCTTATGTACGAGGGCATGTTTTATGGTATTATAACAACAGTACTTATTGTGACGCTTGGAAGCCTTATGATGTATGGAGCTGGCCGGCTAAGTGTGAATATAGCTGATTATGCAGTATTTCATTATCCGTATGCACTTGTTGCCGGAGTCGTTGTTGTGCTGTTTGCTATATGCATTGTGGTTCCGGCGATGGTGTTCAGACTTGTGACAAAAGATACGGTGACAAGTCGGCTGAGAGAAGCATCATAGATATTTGGCAGACCGGGAGTCGTGAAAATGACATGGAATCAGCATGTAATTGATAGGAGAAAGTATGAAACGTATTTTGGTTGTGGAGGATGATGTGATCATATGTGGAGGTGTGAAGCTATTCCTTGAAAAGAGGGGATACGAAGTTGAAACTGCGTACTCATGCAAGGAGGCGGATGGCTGTCTGGAACATGGTTTCGATCTGATATTGCTTGACAGAAACCTTCCCGATGGAAAGGGTCTTGACTATTGCAGAGAACTGAGAAAAAGCACAAAGGTCCCGATCATCTTCCTCACGGCAAGAGATACGGAGGCTGATATGATAGAGGGGTTTTTGGCCGGCTGCGATGACTATATAGCGAAGCCGTTTTCCGTGGAACTTCTGTATCAGCGGATAGAGGCAGTCCTTCGAAGAAGTGAAAATGCACTGGATGGGGTAAAGCGCGAACGTTTTCATTATGGGGATATGAGTGTTGACTTTGAGCGGATGCAGGTGTACATATCGGATGAACCGATAAAGCTGTCCGTTACGGAATATAGGATACTGGAACTGCTGATAAAAAATAAGGGGCGTGTTCTCACAAGGGATATGATCATACAGAAGATTTGGGATGACAATGAAAATTATGTGGATGAGAACACGCTGAATGTGCATATCAGAAGACTGCGTCAGAAGATAGAAAAGGATGCCGGCAATCCGGAGTACGTGATCACGGTGTTTGGAATTGGATATACATTTGGCGAGACATAGGCAGGGGTATATAACAGAGATAATATGGATAAATATATTGAAAACTATGGTAAATATACGAAGAGAGTGAGGATGCTGTATGTATGCTCACTTCTTTTGTTTGTGTTTTTAGCAGTATTTGAGTATGTATGTTCAGGAAAAATACTTGCGGCCATAGGTGCACTGGCGTGTGGTGTAGTTGTGTTTGTTGTCATAAGGCTGCTGCAGAAGGCAGATGATGACTTTATTTCGGAGGTCGTGGCAGCTATGTCGGATCTTCTGGACAATCTCTCTGAGCTGAAACGGCAGCAGGTATTTCCGGAAGATGAGGATTCGCTGGTATCAAGGCTGCAGAGCAAGGTTGACAAGATAATCGATGCACTGAAGCTTCAGAATTCCAGAGAGAGGCTGGAGCATGAGAATATTAAGGGGCTGGTATCGGATCTTTCCCATCAACTGAAGACACCGATATCGAACCTGAGGATGTACACGGATTTTCTAAAAAATCCGGATATAAGTGATGATGAGCGTACTCAGTACTTGCAAGTCCTTGAACTGGCGGTGGATCGCTTGTCATTTCTCTCGGAGAGTATGATAAAGGTATCCAGACTGGAAAGCGGACTTATCAATCTCGACGTGAAAAGCCAGAGTATAAATGACACTGTGCTGCAGGCAGTGAAAGATGTATATGTGAGTGCGAAAAATGCCGGTATAACTATCAGATATGATGAACAGGTGAAATGTGATATACAGCATGACAGAAGATGGACTGCGGAAGCGTGTTTCAATCTTTTGGATAATGCGATAAAATACGGAAAAACTGGAAGTGAGATAGTCCTGTCGGTCAGAAAACTAGGGCTCACGGTTGAAATCAGTGTGACAGATGAGAATGAACCAATAGGAGAGGATGAGCGTACACATATATTTGAGAGGTTTTACCGTGGCAGAAATTCCGGTGACAAGGATGGTGTTGGAATAGGCCTTTATCTGTCAAGGGAGATCATAGAAAAGCAGGGCGGAATGTTGAGTGTTATTCCCCAAAAGGACGGTAACAAGTTCGTGATCGTGCTGCAGAGCCGATGAATGGAATAATGGCATGATTATATATAAAGGAGTACATATGATTTACACATACCCGGATTATTATAAGAAATTCAGCTGCATAGCGGACAAATGCCCGGACACATGCTGCGGCAAATGGCAGATAGTGATAGATGACGATTCTCTTGAAAGGTATCAGGAGTACGATGGAGATTACAGACCGGAGCTTCACAGGAAAGTGAACTGGAAAGAGGGCGTTTTCAGGCATGGCAGAAGTGGAAAGTGTGCATTTTTGCGAGATGACATGCTGTGTGATCTGTATATACATATGGGTAAGGAAAGCCTTTGTACCACCTGCAGGGAATATCCGAGACATACGGAAGAATTCGAGAATGTGCGCGAGGTTTCGTTATCACTTTCATGTCCTGAGGTGGCACGTATACTGATGAACATCACGGATAAGGTTACATTTGTGACTGAGGAAGATGACGAGGACGAGATGTTCGATGACTTTGATTATTTCCTTTATTCCAATCTGGAGGATATCCGGGAGGCGATACTGAATGTCATTCAGGACAGAAGTGTGGACATACGGAGCAGAATAGAGCGGGTGATTCAGATCGGTGCGTCGGCTCAGAGACACTATGACGAGGGCGATCTGGTCATGTGGGATGAGTGTGAGGAGCAGGATAAGCCACAGATCCACGGAGACCATGAAGAGTATATGTTACTTCAGAAGCAGGCTATGTTTCTCATTGAAGATCTTGAACTTTTGTATGATGACTGGGAGGATGTGCTCATAGAGTCGCAGGAGCTGCTGTTTGGACAGGGTGAGAAAGTTTTCATGGAGAATAAGAAATGGTTTGAAAAGTGGTGGAGGGACAACTGCGAGGTTACAGGTTGTCATCCTGGACAGGAATCGGATACTGCTGAGAGTGTTGTGACTGAGGACAATGTGATTGAGGGTGAGCTTCGCATGACGATGGACATATTCCTTGAACAGATCATAGTCTACTTCATCTCGATATATCTTCTCGGCGCAGTGTACGACGATAATATATCCGGCAAGGTAAACGCATGCGTCGGACATGCGGTTGAACTCTATATGCTGCTCATGGCTAGATGGCTCAGAAATGGTGAGACTTTGTCGGCGGATGATCTCATAGAGCTCTCTTACAGATATTCCAGGGAGATAGAGCATTCGGACGAGAATCTTGAACAGGTTGAGGTGCTTGACTGGTTTGATCTGTAGTTATATCTTCTCAAGATCCTTATACTGCTCCAGTGCGGGACTCTCATCGCCGACATACCAGTAGTCACAGCAATCACCGCCGAGCGCCTCGGTCTGTGTACGGATCAGGCGGGCGTGCATGAATTCCGCAAGGTAGTGGTCAGTTCTGCACAGATATGGGAGCAGGTCCGCATAGCCATGCTCCTTTGCATGCTTGGCTATAGGGCATCCGACTAGGTGGAAGCAGAACCCTTCTGTCCTTCCATCCGGGTTGATCTGAACCTTCCAGCTATCCATCCACTCGCCTTTTGCCTGGTGTTCTTTTTGCATCTTGTTGAATTTAACATAAGTCTTTTCAAATAGCTTGTATGGCCAGTTGCTCCTGTTGCCATTCACTATTTTTCCGAGAAATTTCATCTTTTCGGCGGCGTCCCGTTTGATGGTGAGAAGAACCTCGCCGTCAAGCCTGTGGCCGCTTGCCTCATAGAATGATACAATGGTAAACCAGTCATACATGTTGGTCGCCATCATGTTCTTGCCGAGATCCGGCATGTCCTTGCGCATGAATTCCCTGTAATATTCATCAGCCTTTTTGAATATACCATCCGCCTCGGACGAAAGATTCTCTTTGCAGTATTTTTTATAGAGCTTTGCATAGCTCGATACTGAATATGCCCGTTTCATCTTATTTACCTCCCATAACCTGATGGCAGCCCATCAGAATCCGCAGTGATGGGGCTGACAGATCCAACCAAACTATTTGGTTAGAGCATACTAACTGAGTAAATTTTATCATATATATGGTGGAAGCACAATTCTTGAATATTATCTATAGCAATAATATAATTTATAAAATGTGATATTAGATCCAAATAGAAATATTATAGAATAATTATCAGACATCTTATGATGATTAATGTTGTTTAGGGATTGATCGACAATGATATAAAGGGGTATGGAGAAGATAGAAAATATGGGAAATATAGAAAATATCCATATTGCTGTATGTGATGATGAAGAGCTGACTCACAGAGAAGTTGAGGAGAAATTAATAGAATATAGGGAATCCAGAAAATGTGTATATAAGCTGTCACATTATGATTCTGCACAGATGCTGCTTAATGAGACAGAAGAGATACATATATTATTATTGGATATAGACATGCCTGTTATGGATGGGATAGAGGCTGCCGCTGCGCTGAAAAAGAGCGGAAGACAATGCAATATTATAATGCTCACGAGTAAAAGGGAGCGTTTTAAAGATGCATTTAAGATAGGTGCGACGAGATTTGTGACAAAACCCATCGAGAAAGATGAGCTGTTTGAGGCGCTGGACAGCGCAGTGGCGTCACTCGCTGGGTATGGCACAGTCACAGTAAAATATAATGGGGAAGATTGCACCGTTCGCCAGAGAGATATCTATATGGTGGAGGCGAAAAGAGATTATGTAAAAATATATCTGAAAGATAAGGTCTGTGAGAGCAATCATTCATTAAAAGATTTGGCGGAAAATCTGGATGATAGATTGTTTATATATGTTCATCGAAGCTACCTTGTGAATATGTTATATGTCAGCGATATAAAGAATGGATATGTGGAATTATCCGGAGGGAAAAAGGTATCTGTAGCAAGGAGAAAAAGTAAAGAAGTACATCAAAAGATCATAGAGTTTGATGTGAACTGCAGATAAGGGGGAGAAGAAAATATGTTGTATGGCATATTATTTTTGCTGATCAATATAGAATATATATCATTTTACTATGTATTTTGGGGGAAACGGGCCAATATAAAGTATGACTGGAAAATGCTTGTGACTTTGTGCATCAGTGTGCTGTTATTAGTTTTGTCTATCGGGATAGGGAATCTGGACATTCTCTGCGTTCCTGCGATCATAAGTGGCGTGCTGATCAACTCACAAATATATCGTCTAAGAGTATCAGAGACCATAAAGCTGGCGCTTGTAAGTTTCCCATTGCTGTCAATACTTGAAAGCATTTTTGAATTCATATTGATGTATGGCGTTAAGCTGGATCCGGAATATGTAAACATCGTTTATACAGTGGTTGTAGTGGCAATTATATGGATCTATTACTGGACTATAGGAAGAAGAATTGACAAGGATGCGTTTCTTTTGCCCGGAAAAATGAGTCTTGTGGTGGCTGCTGCACTGTTTGCGATAGAGGCTATGATCTCATATTTTACATTTGTTTTGGTGGATGTTTTGCAAATAGATGGAGAAATGATAGGGCTGGGGATTGTTATAGCCGGTGGTGTAGTTATAGTTGTACTGATCCTCCTGATGATATATTACTTTAATGTTCAGAACAAATATCAGATTGAAAATTCAATCTTGGAAAGCTTCAATGAGCAGCAAAGAGAATATTTTGAACAGCTGCTGGAAAAGGAACAGAGAACGAGGCAGTTCCGCCATGATATTATTGCAGAATTGATCCAGATGAAGAATTATGAAGACAGGAAAGAATATAAGAAACTGGGCAGTTATCTGGACGAGATGCTGAGTGACATATCATCCATCAGTAAATATGATTATGATGTAGGCAACGAGATAGTCAATACGATACTGAACTATTATTTATTGCCGATCAAGGATAAATGTAAAATTGATGTGAAAGGATATATTTCTGATTCACTGGATATAGCGAGGAGAGATTTGTGTATTCTTGTGTCAAATCTTGTGAAAAATGCGGTGGAGGCGGTTGAGCAAGTGCCGGATAAAGAAAAATACATATTTTTTGAGATAAAGAGCGGAAATATCTTTCTACAGATCAATATGAGAAACACATGTACTGAACACACTGGTATTACAAAGGCTGGAAAAATATATACGACAAAAGGGGATAAGAAAAATCACGGATTGGGGATAAAAAACATAGAAAATACGCTTCGAAGATATGATGGATATGCTGAGTATAAGAAAGAAGATAATTGTTTTGTGTCACAAATTAGAGTAAAAAGTAACCGTTCGTCGAGTATTTAAACCGTTTGCAGAAAAATGCTGGAAATACTGAATTTGCAGGGGTACTCTACCAAACGAAGGACAAACAGAAAATGGAGTTTGCCTTTTAGGGAGGGTAGAGGTGAGTGTGAGTTCTATATGGATTTTTGCGTGGAGATATTTCCACAAAAAGTAAAAGGTAAGTTTTTAAATTTTAAAGACATGTTTACAAAGTGAAAACAATAAAGAACTTGGGGAGGGTCTATAAAAAATACCACTATCTAATAATAGGAGATGTAGGTATAAATGAAAAGGATAATATGTATATTGATGGTTTGCATTATGATTTTGATAAAACCAACCGCAGCAATGGCAGAAACGAATGAAAAAACACAGCAACAAAATTTTTATAAACAGGAATATTTAATAAAACAGTATGTAAGAAATAGTGATGTTCGTTTGATAGAAACTATAGATATAGGTAAGTACAACATGGCAAGAAGTTCTACGCGGGTGAGTGATAAAACGTATAAAGTTTCTTATAAGAAAATTGCTGCTCTTTCAGGGGATGCATCATCAGGTTTAGGACTTGCTTTTTTGATTTTAGAGAAATGTGCTATAACTGTTTCAAATCCGTTAGTAGCAGCGGTAACTATATGTGGTGCAGTGTCATCAGTATTAGGACACACTGCATCTAACAAACATGGTATAACAATTAAAGTGAGGACGAAAAAATATTATAGGACACGTTTAGGTAGAAGCCAGATTTATAAAACGACGCGATACATAGTAAAGGTAGGTAGGTATTGATATGAAGATAGTTCAGATATTAGAGACTATGGTTATAATAGCTTTATTGGTATTGGAGATACTGCATGATTTTAAACTTGTTCCATTTAATATTGGAATAAATGTGGTGTCACTTATTTGTGCAGGATCATTGCTTATTTTATGCATAATATTGGCGGCTAAAAAGAAATCAAGCTTGGGAAGCATATGTCTGGCGTGTATGTTTGTGATCAGATGGGTATGTGAGATGATATATTAAAAAGTAACTGAAGAAAACTATTAAAAGAGGAATACAAAGTCATCCGGATAAAGTCCGGATGACTTTTTGTGTCTGACAGGACATTTACGCAGAATTTACTTTCAGATGGTGTTGACATTTACAGAAATAAGTCTAGTATATGTTCGATATGAAGTATGATATGGGAGGACAGATATGGGCAGTTATGTAATATCGGACATTCACGGATGCTATGACGAACTGATCCGGATGCTTGAGAAGATAAATTTAGGAGACAGTGACACTCTGATATGTGCGGGGGATTATATAGATAAGGGATCAAAGAACGCCGAGGTGCTGGAATGGATAATGAATGTCCCGCCAAATGTCATTCTGCTGCGTGGCAATCACGATGAGGACTTTGCACAGAATATAGAGGCGATGAGGATCATCAGCTACAAAATGGATCTTGACAGGGATAGCCTGCAGGACACGAAAACTTTGTACCAGTCGATGAAAAAGCTTGCGAAAAAAGATGCCAGCGTAAAGTTTGACTGCTGTGAGACGGTATATGAGCTGATAGAATCCGGATATACTTTCTCGCGGTTATGTGCATGGGCGGACCGGATAAAGAACATGCCGTATCTGTATGAAACGAAAGTGTCTGGCAGAACATGCATAATAGTCCATGCCGGATACATCAGGAGACTTGATACGCCGGAACTTAAGGCCATGTATAGCTCAAGGGAAGAGTTCTATATGAATGCCAGGGGTGATGGATTTACTGATGGCGGTATCATGCACGGCATGGTAGTGGCGGGGCATACTCCTACGACCAAAGAGGAAGAATTTGCATATAATGATGGACGGGTATTTCGAAGGTATGACAAAGAGCGGGACTTTTTGTTCTATGACATAGACTGTGGATGCTGGATGAGAAACATAGGAATAAAGAACGCAAGACTTGCATGTTTCAGGCTCGAGGATGAAAAGACGTTTTATGTGTGAGGTTGTGAAGTCCTGAATTAGTGGACTTCACAAATTTTTCACAAAATTTATTAGCACTCGGTATTGACGAGTGCTAACAGAAGTGGTATAACATAATCAGTCAAAGGAAAGAGCTTCTAAATAGAAATTAACGATAAGCCTTGAAGCGATCCTTTGAAAAGGAAACGAAATTATTAACATGTATATACCTGATGCGATAAAGGCAGAGGGGATAGATATTGGAAGGAGAGATGACTTATGTTAATGCCTAGTATTATTGGAGATAGCTTTTTAGATGATTTCTTTGGATATCCTGAGAGGACTTATGCAGCACCAAAGCAGACGCAGATGAATGGATTTATGCAGGCTGATGTAGCCGAGAGTGAGGATGCATACACAGTTGAGATGAATCTCCCAGGAGTTAAGAAAGAGAATGTGAAGATAGAGCTCAAGGATGGATATCTGATCGTGAACGCTTCTACAAAGAGTGAGACCACAGAGGAAGATAAGAAGACAAAGTATATCCGCAAGGAGCGTTACAGTGGCTCAGGCAGCAGAACATTCTATGTCGGCAAGGATCTGACTCAGGAAGATATCAAGGCCAAGTTTGAGGACGGTGTGCTTAAGCTCACAGTTCCAAAGATTGAGAAGAAACCGGAAGAGCCAAAGTCAAAGTATATAACAATTGAATAAATATACGATAGATGATTACTTTCATTTGTATATAAAAGTCCGGCACAGGAACCTCCCTCCTGTGCCGGATTTTTTGTGGAACCCCCATGGGGACGGAGGTACCTGACCCCTCCGTCCCCGCGGGGATTGTTGATTGACAACCTTAACTCACAGATTATAATGGGAATAAGCATAATTACAAATAAGACAAGGAGATGTATGGCATGAGATACAAGGCAGCGATATTTGATATGGATGGAACAATACTCAATACTCTGGAGGACCTGACAGACAGTACAAACTATGCACTTGCTCATCATGGATTCCCTGAGAGAACTATAGATGAGGTTAGAAGATTTGTTGGGAATGGCATACGAAAGCTCATTGAGAGAGCTGTGCCGGCGGGAACTGATGTGGCAACGATAGATAAGGTGTTTGATACATTTGCTTCTTATTATAAGGAGCACAGTGCCATCAAGACCAGACCATATGACGGAATACATGATGCCATCGCAAAGCTCAGGGCAGCAGGTGTGAAGACTGCGGTTGTGTCCAACAAGGCGGATTTCGCAGTGCAGGATCTCTGTGTTGACTATTTCCCGGGAATGTTTGATTTCGCACTTGGAGAGAAGTCCGGCATAGCCAAGAAACCGGCACCTGACATGGTGGAGGAGTGTCTCAGAACGCTTGGTCTTGAGAAGAAGGATGTCGTGTATATAGGTGACTCTGATGTGGATCTTGCCACAGCAAGAAATTCTGGAACGGATGTGATCATGGTCGGCTGGGGGTTTAGAGACGAGGAGTTCATCATGAGCCTTGGCGCACCGTTTGTCATACATGACACACAGAAGATCGTTGATATAGTATTGGGAGAGTAGTGGATGCTTACATATTCATTTGACGACAGAGGGATGGATTTCCTCTATGAGCATTTGTACAAAGAAATAAAAAATGACATATTGATGGGAAATCTTAAAGCCCATGAGAAGCTGCCGTCAAAGAGGGCACTTGCAGCACATCTGAATGTGAGTGTGGTAACTGTGGAGAATGCCTACAGCCAGCTTCTTGCGGAGGGGTATATTTATTCCAAGCCGAAGAGTGGGTTCTATGTGTGTGATGTGAAGGCCGAGGATGCGGATGTTGTGGGAGTGCGCAATGCCTACTATGACAGTGAATATAAGGGTGGTACAGAAGGTTCCGTAATGAAAGATAATGCAAGGCAGAACACGTCCTCAGATGAATCGGGAATTGCATACATGCGCGGAATACGATCGGAAGATCATGTTACAGTGCGTCCTCATGTGATCAGGGATCACGCAGACTCGGTGGATCAGAACAGATTCTTTGCCGACTTTGTAAACAATTCCACCCTCAGTGAGAACTTCCCATTTTCGACATGGACGAAGCTCATGAGGGAGACGATGATGGATGACCGGGAAAAGCTTATGAAAAGGTCTCCATCGGGTGGTATATTCGAACTCAGAAAGGCCATTGCGGATTATCTCTATCAGTTCAGGGGGATGTCTGTAAGCCCGAACCAGATCATAGTCGGTGCGGGAACGGAATATCTGTACGGGCTCATCATACAGCTTCTCGGCAGGGACAGCGTATACGGTGTGGAGAATCCGGGATATCAGAAGATACAGCACATATACGATGCATATCAAGTGAAATGCTGTTATATAGACATGGATGAGAGCGGTGTCAACATAGATTCGCTAGAGAAATCCGGGGCTGATGTGGTGCATATATCACCGTCACACCATTTCCCTACGGGAACTGTCACTCCGGCGAGCAGGAGATATGAACTGCTGGGCTGGGCGGCAAAGCAGGAGGGCAGATATATCATAGAGGATGAATATGACAGTGAATTCCGTCTGGTTGGAAATCCTATTCCGGCGCTTCAGAGTATAGACGCATCTGATAAAGTCATTTACATGAATACATTTTCAAAAAGTTTGTCATCAACCATAAGAATAAGCTACATGGTATTGCCAATCCCACTTATGGTAAGGTATAATCATGTACTAAGCTTTTATGCGTGTACGGTGTCGAATTTTGATCAGTATACACTCACAAGGTTTATCCAGGAGGGGTATCTGGAAAAGCACATCAACAGGATGAGAAAGTTTTACAGGAACAGCAGGGACAGGATACTTGGTTGTATCAGGAGCCACAGGCTGTATCCGCAGGTAACGATAAAGGAAGAGAATGCAGGTCTTCATTTCCTTATGGAGATCGACACGTCATACACGGACAGAGAGATGGTGGACAGGGCTGCCGCGGCAGGAATCAACATATCCAGCCTCAGCCAGTACTGCCACGGAAAAGAGCAGGAGGACAGCCACACACTGGTTATCAATTATTCGGGCATAGAAGAAGACATAATAGAGGAAGCCTGTGACAGACTTCTTGAGAGTGTGGTGCGCTTGACGACATAGCATGCAGACGCCGCGCGGAGCGCATTTCATGCGTTTGCAGGAATTTTTCGTAAGGAGGACAACGGATGAAGATATCATTTGATTCACTTGAGGAGCAGAATATTCAGAACTTTAAGGGTGGCGAAGGCGTATTCAAGCCACGTATGCACGTAGGCAATTACAACAAGATCATGAGGGCAACACTTCCAGCCGGAAGTTCTATAGGACTTCACACACATGACATCAACAGCGAGATCATATTTATCATCTCAGGAGTTGGAACCATGGAGTATGATGACACCATGGAGATACTCAATCCGGGCGACTGCCATTATTGCCCACCGGGACACAGCCATAGTCTGAAGAACAACGGCGATGAGGATCTGGTGTTCTATGCTGTAGTGCCAGAGCACAACTAGAAGAGAATAATATAAGAAAATAAAAAAGAGGTTCTCCCAATTAATGTATTTGGAATGCATCTGGAATTCTAGGTGCGCATCAGAACGTGGAGACCTCTTTTTTATTTGTTATCAAGTGATTAACTTGATATATATGCGCTAATTCATGTCACATCTAGAAAAGTTGCAGATAAATGTAACCTGGAGTTGCAATCAAGGCAACCAGAAGTTGTTTGAATATGAGTAAAATTGGTTTTATCATGTAAAAGTAGGCGATGGAATTATATAGTTGGAGGAAAAATGTGGTGTTTCGCGTCAGGCTGTAGCAAAATGGGAAAAGGTATTAATTTTATAATACTATCACTGGATATACTGTTTTAATGTAGTTTACATAAATTTTACGTGCCTGCATATTGAAAAATACGATATAAAATGCTACTATAATGGCAAATTTATAATGATGCGACTTAAAGCTGGTAGATACACATATGTGTGTCTGCTGGCTTTTCTTGCTTTTTACATGGATTTTACATTTCGTTTACTGCATGTGGATAGCGGCACTTTCCTTATGTGGATATGCTTGATTAAGACATCACGCATAAATGCGTTGTAATGCGTCTGTATTTACATAAGGAGGAAAGAAGCACAGTGGACGAAAGAATTAAGATCGTATTTGGATTGCTGGGAGGACTTGCAATGTTCCTATATGGAATGAACAGCATGAGCGATGCACTCCAGAAGGCAGCAGGAGAAAAGATGAAGAGGATATTGGGATTCCTTACCAAGAATCCTTTGATGGGAGCTTTGGCGGGAGCACTTGTAACCGCAGTTCTCCAGAGCAGTTCGGCGACCACGGTCATGGTTATCGGATTTGTAAGTGCAGGACTCATGAGTCTGCCACAGGCTATATCAGTAATATTTGGAGCAAATATAGGAACGACCATGACGGCACAGCTTATGGCGTTCAAGATCAGCAATTACATATATCCGATCATATTTATAGGTTTCATTATGAACTTTGTGTTCAAGAAGGAAAAGATCAGGAATGTTGGTATGGTCATATTCTCATTTGGACTTCTCTTTGAAGGTATCGAGGTCATGGGCGGTGTTATGAAACCACTTGCCAGCAGTGCGATATTTGTGGATCTGATGGGCAAGGTGTCAGAGATACCGGTTCTCGGAGTTGTACTTGGTGCAGTTATGACCCTGGTTGTACAGAGTAGTTCGGCGACCATTGCGGTACTTCAGAACTTTGCGTCACAGTCTGGACCTGATGGAATACACAGTGTCATAGGTTTGGCAGGGGCGATACCTATCCTTTTTGGAGATAACATTGGAACAACTATCACAGCGCTTCTGGCATCCATAGGACAGTCCAAGAATGCCAAGAGAACAGCAATCGCACACAGTACATTCAATATCACAGGAACCATACTTTTCATGTTCCTTATAAGACCGCTGGCTGCATTTGTGCAGTGGATATCACCAAAGGGGGATGAACTTGACATCATATCAAGGCAGATAGCAAATGCGCATACCACGTTCAATGTCGCATGTACACTTATCTGGCTGCCTCTGATACCTGTTATGGTAAAGATAGTTAAGTTCATCATCAGGGGTGAGGACAAGAAAAATTCAGAGGGCTTTGTAGCCAAATACCTCGATGATAAAGCTATGTCACAGCCAGCGGCAGCTATCTACATGGCTGCAAAGGAGATATCAAGGCTGTCGGCTCATGCGGGCAAGATGATAGAGTCTATGAAAAATGCTATAGAAAAGAGAAATATTACAGATATCCGTGACAGATATGTGGATGAGCATGATAAGGTCAAGGAGCTTCAGGATGTAATAGTTGATTTCATCACAAAGCTGATATCAAGCGGTAACCTTACTGAGAAACAGGCAGAGCAGGCGGCTGGGCTCATGGTAGTCAGCAACAATATAGAGCGTATAGCCGACAGGTGCGATGAGGTGGATGGTCTGTATAAAAAGATTCTGGACAATGGACAACTGCTGTCGTATGCTGCGATAACTGACCTGACAGCATGTATGGATATGACAGAGAAACTTTTCAGTGAGTCAATGAATGCGATAATTACTGGGGACAGTGAAACTCCTGACAAGGTTGCTGCAGACAAGAAGAAGATAAGAAAGCTCCAGAGACAGGCAGGCAAGGCTCATCTCGCAAGAGTCAAGAAAAACACCTGTGTGAGAAGCCTGACAGCGGATTATTCGTCACTCCTTTACAGCATGGACCGTATGGCGGACAACTGCATATCCATTGCGGAAGAGGCAATCGACGATTTCACATTTGACAAACTTGATATAGAGAATATGGATAGCGACAGTGAAGTCATGGTGAAGGCAGGTGCTCAGGCATGACAAAATACAAATGTGAATGAACGTATATTGACAGGCATATAGACAGGAGCTGCAAAAGGGCTGGATACTGGAAAATGATTACCACAATAAGGAACAGCAACTTGCATGGGTGCATATAATGAGTCTGCTCCTATGATGAGAGGGATAGTCATATGGCTATCCGTCTTGTTGTGTATGTATAGAATAAAACAGATAGAAAGAGGACAGGCAATTGGTAAACTGGCTGATCAGACTGATAAGAAAAATAAAGAACAGAAAAGGAGAATATGAAGAAATGGCACAGGATACAAATATAAGTACAATAAAGGGCGTATACGTCAACAGAGAGATTTCATGGCTCAAGTTTAATGAGCGTGTGCTGGAGGAGACACAGAATGAGAATTCACCGCTTTGCGAGAAATTGTCATTTCTGGCAATATATCAGTCAAATCTTGATGAATTCTTCATGGTGAGAGTTGGTTCTCTGGAGGATCAAAAGCTTCTGACCGGAGATCAGAGGGAGAACAAGACAAAGCTCAGCCCACAGGAACAGATTGATGCGATCCTTGAGAATGTCACAAAGCTCAATGCGATCAAAGACAACATATATGAGAACCTCATGAAAGATGTTGAGACGGAGGGCTTTAGACTGGTGCGTTATGCAGATCTGTCAAAGGCTGACGCAAAGTATCTTGACAGTTATTTTGCGCAGGAGATACTTCCGCTGCTCTCAGTGATGATCGTTGGAAGAAAACAGCCGTTCCCATTCCTCAAGAACAGAGAGATATATGCCCTTGCCATACTTGAAAGAAAGGGCAAGAAGAAACTCGGCATCATACCTTGTGAGAGTGGCATGCTTCCAAGGCTTGTGGCACTTCCGGGCGTGCCGGGAACCTATATACTTTTGGAGGAACTTATCCTTCACTATGCTCCAGGGCTTTTCAAGGGCTATAAGGTTCAGGAGAAGACCCTCATGAGGATTACCAGAAACGCAGACATCGATGTGAGCAAGGTGTATGATGAAGACCTCAACTACAGAGATCAGATGGAACAGGTGGTTAAGCTCAGAAAGAAACTTGCTCCGGTCAGAATAGAATTTACAAGAGATATATCTCAGAAGATGGTTGGGGAGGTGTGTGATTACTGCGAGCTTGACGAGAAACATGTATTTTATTCAAAATCTCCGCTGGATCTGTCGTTTGTATTCCAGATACAGGATAAGCTTAGGGACAGACAGGAGCTGTTCTTTGAGAAGAGAGTGTCACAGCAGTCACCGGATCTTGATGTGATGAAGCCGCTTATACCTCAGATACTTGAGAAGGATGTGCTTCTCTCATATCCGTATGAGAGCATCAGACCGTTCCTGAATCTCCTTCAGGAGGCAGCAAGAGATCCAAAGGTAAATGCAATCAGGATGACTTTATATCGTCTTGCGAAGAACTCCAAGGTTGTGGAAGCACTTGTGGAGGCTGCAGAGAATGGTAAGCAGGTTGAGGTACTTGTGGAACTCAAGGCAAGATTTGATGAGGAAAATAATATAGAGTGGAGCCGTACCCTTGAGGACGCGGGCTGCCATGTTGTGTATGGCGTTGACGGACTCAAGGTTCATTCAAAGCTCTGTCTCATAACCAGAAAAGACGGAGGCAGGATCCAGTACATAACACAGATAGGAACGGGTAACTACAATGAGAAGACATCGAGACTCTACACAGATCTGTCACTTATGACTGCAAATGAGGCTATTGGTAAGGATGCTATGAAAGTGTTTCAGTCAATCCTCATTGGCAATACAGTCAGCCATGCTGATCACTTGCTTGTGGCTCCTGAATGCCTGCAGGCTCCGGTTCTCAAGATGATAGATGATGAGATTGCCATAGCAAAGGACGGTCAGCCTGCTTATATCGGAGTTAAGATCAATTCTCTCACTGACAAAAAGATCATCGACAAGCTGGTTGAGGCATCAAAGGCGGGAGTGAAGGTTGAACTTATAGTCAGAGGAATATGCTGTCTGCTGGCAGGGATCCCCGGCGAGACGGAGAACATACATATAAGAAGTATTGTCGGACGCTTCCTTGAGCACTCAAGAATATATATGTTCGGAACACCTGACAGAGACAAGATATATATAGCTTCGGCGGATTTTATGACGCGTAACACTCTCCGCCGTGTGGAGGTTGCTACACCTATATATGATGATAAGATCAAGCAGCGTATCAGAGATATGTTTGGACTTATGATGAAGGATAACATGCAGGCTCGCATACAGCAGCCTGACGGCACCTACTTGAAACAGAACCGTGATGTAGAGAAGATAAACTCACAGGAACAGCAGTATGCAGATGCCTATGAGAGGGCACGTTAGTAGGCGCATTGCATAGTGAGACTGCGAAAAAGTAGCAAGGGCATTTGCTTTATGCGGTCAGATATGTTAGAATCTGTAAAAATCAAAGATAAAAATAACGTGCAGATTACGGACCGAAAAGGATAACGACTGTGCATGCTTTGGCATGCCGACTGTTATCCTTTTTGTGTTTTATAGTGATTGCGGATAAGGAGAAGTGCATGTATCTGATGATAGACAATTTTGATTCATTTGTGTATAACCTGAAGGCGTATTTCGAGGAAATGGGAAGATGTGTGACCGTAAAAAGGTGCGATCGGATATCTCTGCATGATGTGGAAGATCTGGAGCCGGAGGGCATAATACTTTCACCGGGACCTGGGCGGCCATGGGAGGCAAAAATGTGTGTGGATGTTGTGAACATGTATAAGGGAAAGATTCCGATACTTGGAGTCTGCCTTGGACATCAGATACTTGGGTATTGTGCGGGCGCCATTGTTGAAAAAGGAAAGATGCCAATGCATGGAAAGGTGACAGAGATACATACCTGTGGAACAGGTCTGTTCGCGCGGCTGCCGGAAAGTTTTCATGTCACAAGGTACCACTCATTGGTAATAAATGGCAGTAGTCTGCCGGATGATTACCAGGTGGATGCTGTATCCGAGGATGGTGCAGTTATGGGAATATCACACAGAAGGCTGCCGTTGTACGGGGTGCAGTTTCACCCGGAAGCGGTACTTACGGAGTATGGTCATGATATATTGTATAATTTTTGTATAGCGGCGGAGAAATTTAATTGCAGATAAGGAGTCATATATGAGCAGTATGAGGCGAGTGCTAAAAAAAATTGACAGATATGTGTGTGCAGCTGATGTTTTTGAAATATATGAGGATGAGACAGGAATAGCATTTCTTGACTCATCCCTTGTGAATAATCTGGGACACTATTCGATCATCGGGAGATGCCCGTATCTCAGGCTTGTTAAGAATGGGGATGCATTTGAGGTTAATGGAGATTCTGAAAAGAATATAACATTTGAAGAATATATGAGACAGTATCTTGTACAGCATATGGATAAGAGTTCGGAGGATTTGCCAATCGTATCAGGAGCGATAGGGTATGTATCCTACGATTATGGAATGGATAGGATGGGGCTTGATTCCATCAATGAAGACCTTGTGTCTGTTCCAGAGGCAGTCATGACATTCTATGACTGTTTTGTTATTGAAGATTGCTTAAAAAAAGAGACATATCTTGTGGCAAATGGGATGACAGGTGATGCACAGTCAAATATTGATGTAATGGAGAATGATATAGAGAAGTATTGCGGCAGGGATGATCGGGAAAGTGGGAATATAATTGACAGGACGAGTGAAGATGTACAAAAGGGGAAGAAGTATAACTTGAATGTGTACGAAGAATGCAGCAGAGAAGAGTATGAGGACGCTATAAGAAGGCTGAAGGATTATATAACAGAGGGGGATGTATATGTTGCAAATATGACAAGGCATATAGTTGTCGACAGCGAAAAAAAGCCTCTGGACGTGTTCCGCGATCTGCGAGTTAGCAATCCGTCGCCATTTGGTGGATATCTTGATCTGGGAGATTATCAGATAGTGAGCGCATCTCCTGAAAGGTTCATGCAGGTAAAGGATCGTCGTGTGTACACCCGGCCGATAAAGGGAACGAGGAGACGAGGAGAGACTGACAGGGAGGATGAGGTGCTCAGGGGTGAGCTTGAGAAATCACAGAAGGAAAAGAGTGAACTTCTGATGATTGTAGATCTTGAGAGGAATGACCTGAACCATGTGTGCATACCGGGAAGCGTAAAAGTGACAGAACTGTTTTCGATAGAAGAATATGCAACAGTTTTTCATCAGGTGGCAAATGTTGAAGGCATGCTGCAGGATGGTGAAGATGTGATGTCTCTTCTGACTGCGGCATTTCCGGGTGGTTCTGTTACGGGGGCGCCGAAACGCAGGGCTATGGAGATTACAGATGAACTTGAATGCGGGAAGAGAAATATTTACACCGGTTCTATTGGTTATATTACATTGGATGGAAAATGTGATTTTAATATAGTGATAAGAACTGTATTGTACAGAAATGGCAGGTATTATCTAGGCGTTGGAGGCGGTATTACTGCCGATTCAGATCCTGGTGCAGAGTATGAAGAGACACGGGATAAGGCAAAAGCAATACTCAGTGCATTGCAGTAGCATTTGAAAATGATGAAAATGGGAGAAATGTAAAATGAATGTAAAAATGGATGATTGCTTTCAATTTGGTCTTGGAGCATTTGAAACTATAAGTGTGGTTGACGGCAGGCCGATATTTCTTGACAGGCATCTGAGACGCCTGGAAGATGCTGCAAGATTCCTGGATCTTGGCATGCCAGCAGAACGGGGCATAGACAGGATAGCTGTGCTGGAATATCTGAGAAAGTGGATGAGTGAGCATGATTACAGAGATCGATCAGGTCATATGAGGAGATGTGCGTTAAAGATCATGCTGACTCAGAAAAATGTGGTTTTTTCAATGAGAGATAATCCATACACCACGGATATATACGAACGGGGGTTTGCAATGGACATAAGTAATGTTAGAAGAAATGAGACGTCGCCGTTCGTATATCATAAAACCATGAATTTCGGAGACTGCATTCTTGAAAAAAGGCGGTCTAGGAAAGCTGGAATGGATGAACGGATCTTCCTGAATACAAAGGGACAGATATGCGAGGGTACGGTGAGCAATATATTTTTTGTGAGAGATGGCAGGATATACACACCCGCGATAGACTCAGGTCTTCTGCCTGGAACAGTAAGGGGGTATATCTGTGAATCAGAGGCGGTCACGCAGACGGTGATATTCCCTGATGAACTGTCATCATATCAGGAATGCTTTGTGACCAATTCCTTGATGGGGGTCATGCCGGTGAAACTACTGGGAAATATCAGCTTTGAGGAGAGGAGTGTCACTGCCAGGATGATGAGAAAATATCATGATTTTTCAGCTTCATGCCGGTAAAATGCCTTTTTGTATCATTGTGGTCCGGGCTCAGCCACTTCGCATATGGTAAGAGTGTCACCAGATATGTTAAACCTTATATCGTATCCGCCGTACAGCATCCCGTACCGTCTATTCGGTTCATCCTGATAGCCTGGTCTTGGATCCTGCGCAAGTATCTCTTTCAGGGCCTCGATCTGTGTACTTGAAAATATTGTTTCAAGTTTGACGGCGATATCGTCAGAGAAACACACAGACAGCTCCGGAATATCAAGGGAGTCTGTCCAGCCCCCGGTCGCCTCCGGGTGGCTGTCTGTGTATGGCAGATAAGGTTTGATGTCGTACACAGGTGTACCATCCAGTATATCGGCTCCTGACACCACAAGCCCGTGTACACAGCCAGTTTCTTCATTATATATAATATCCAGAAGCCTCACCGATGACAGACCGATGTTGTTCGGCCTGAATGGTGATCTGGTGGCAAAAACCCCCATCCGCTGGTTACCGCCCAGCTTTGGGGGTTTTACTGTTGCGGTAAAACCGTTCTTATGAGCTTTGGAGAAGTCCCACAGCAGCCATAAGTGGGAGAATTCGTCAAGCCCTCTGAAAGCCTCTGCCTGATTGTATGGTGGAAGCATCTCTATAAAAGCAGTGGCGCAGTCTGTCAGACCGCTTTGCCTTGGAATGCCGAACTTTTCTTTATAGTCACATCTCACATATCCTATTACTTCTAAACTGGTATTTGTCATGTATATTTATCCCACTTTCTGGTTGTAATTTATAAGTTATGGCAGATTATTTGCTGTACATTCAGCATGCATTGATTAACGCCGACTTTACATTCAATTTACATTGCGCTGGTTATGTATTTTACTTGTGCCATTTATCATAGTGCAAAGAAAAGAACGAAAGGCGCGCGAGTTCTTTTCCGGGAAATAAGCAAAGAATGATATGTCCCAATAATACAATATTTGCAAAGACCGGTTCAAGAGATAACCGGCACATGTAATAAGTTTTCGTAGAAAACTTGTTATGCAGCATCAGCCATACCATAAAGCGATTTTGCATGGCTGATGTTCCAAGAAAGAATATGGACAAAGTAAGGAGAAAAAGAAAATGGTTAAATTAAAGAAAGTATTGGCAGTAACACTTGGAGCAGCACTTATGATAGGAAGTCTTGCAGGCTGTGGAAATAATTCATCAAAGAGCGCAGATGGCGGATTCGATGCAACACAGGATATATCAGTAGTATCAAGAGAGGAAGGCTCAGGAACAAGAGGAGCATTCGTAGAGCTCACAGGAGTTGAGGAGAAGGATGCAGATGGCAATAAGGTCGACAACACAACAACAAATGCCATCACATGCAACAGCACAGAGGTCGTACTCACAACAGTTGCAGGCGATGATTATGCGATTGGTTACATCTCACTCGGAGCACTCAACGATACAGTAAAGGCACTCAAGATTGGCGGAGTTGAGGCGAGTGAGGAGAACATCAACAATGGTTCATACACACTTTCAAGACCTTTCAACATCGTTACAAAGGATGGCATCAGCGATGTTGCACAGGATTTCATCAACTACATCATGAGCGAGGATGGACAGAAGATCATCTCAGCAAATAAGTACATTGAGGTTGCGAACAGCGGAGCATTTACTTCGACAAATCCAAAGGGCAAGATTGTTGTTGCAGGTTCATCTTCAGTAACACCTGTTATGGAAAAGCTTATCGAGGCATACAAGGCGATCAACACAAATGCTGACATCGAGCTTCAGGAGAGCGATTCAACAACAGGTATCACATCAACATCAGATGGAACATGCGACATAGGTATGGCATCACGTGAGCTTAAGGACACAGAGACATCACTTGGACTTAAGGCAACAGTAATAGCAATGGACGGAATTGCAGTTATAGTAAATAACAACAACCCTGCTGATGACTACACAGTAGATCAGGTCAAGAACATATTCACAGGTTCAGCAGCAAAGTGGGAGGACGTAAAGTAATCAGCTTATGCATAAACTTAAAGAAACAATTATGCATGTAGTATTCCTGATAGCGGCACTGGTATCCATCGCAGCAGTAGCACTCATATGTGTGTTCCTGTTTGTGAATGGAATACCGGCCATCAAGGAGATTGGTTTCGGAGACTTCACCCTGGGTGAGGTTTGGAAACCGACAAATGGATACTACGGCATTCTTCCTTTTATATTAGGAAGCATATATGTGACAGCCGGAGCGCTGATAATAGGAGTTCCGATAGGACTTCTCACGGCGATATATCTGGCAAAGTTTTGTCCCGACAGATTATATAAAGTTATAAAGCCATTTATCAATCTGATGGCCGGAATACCTTCGGTGGTATATGGATTCTTTGGAATGTGTGTGCTTGTACCGATGGTGAGAAGCATATTTGGAGTAAATGGAAATACGATGCTCACGGCATCAGTACTTCTTGGAATGATGATACTTCCAACTATCATCAGTGTATCAGAGACTTCAATAAGAGCGGTACCTGACAAGTATTATCAGGGAGCTTTGGCACTTGGAGCAACACATGAGAGAAGCGTGTTCAAGACTGTTGTCCCTGCAGCAAAGTCAGGAGTTATGGCAGCAATTATCCTGGGTGTTGGCCGTGCAGTTGGAGAGACTATGGCGGTTATCATGGTGGCTGGAAACCAGGTTCATATGCCTGACGGAATACTGAGAGGTGTCAGAACACTCACCACAAATATAGTAATGGAGATGGGATATGCGACGGATCTGCACAGACAGGCTCTGATAGCAACGGGCGTTGTACTGTTCGTATTCATACTCATTATCAACCTCCTGTTCTCCATCATAAAGAGAAAGACGGTGGCATAGATGGCAGAGAGAGTAGAAGGAATAAAGACAGTTGTCGCATGTGGCGATGACAGAACAAAAAATACAATAATCAGCACGAAAAAGACGGCACCTGAGGATGATCCTTCATCCATAGTTGATGTGGACAGCATAGAGGCTATAAACAAGAGAACATGGTCTGAGAAATGGGCTGAGTACAGAAAGAAACCGGGATCATTCATAATGTTTATCGTTGTACATCTGGCAACACTCATAACTGTGCTTTCTATAGGATTTCTGCTGGTGTATGTACTGGTAAAGGGAATCCCTAATCTTAATGCAGACATATTCAGCTGGGAATATACATCGGACAACTGTTCGCTGGTGCCAGCACTTATAAATACGGTTTACATGACGCTGCTGTCCCTCCTGATAGCAGGTCCGATAGGAATATTTGCAGCAATATATCTTGTCGAATATGCAAAGACTGGCAATAAGTTGGTGGGGGTTGTGAGGATCACAGCGGAGACACTTACAGGAATACCGTCCATAGTATATGGACTTTTTGGAATGTTGTTTTTCACAAATGCGTGTGGACTTAGATTGTCACTCATATCAGGTGCGCTCACCCTGGCGATAATGGTTCTTCCAGTCATAATGAGGACCACAGAGGAGGCACTTATGGCAGTGCCTAAGTCTTATAGAGAAGGAAGTTTTGGACTGGGAGCCGGAAAGCTCAGAACAGTATTCAAAGTAGTGCTTCCTAGTGCCGTTCCGGGAATCCTGTCAGGAATCATACTTGCGACAGGACGTATCGTGGGAGAAACTGCAGCACTAATATACACAGCAGGATCAGTTGCAAAGATGGCAACAAAGCTTACCGATTCAACAAGAACTTTGGCAGTTCATATGTACCTTCTGTCCAAAGAAGGACTTCACACTGATCAAGGTTATGCGACAGCGGTTGTACTTCTGGTACTCGTGGTGCTTATCAACTTTGCATCAGACAAGATTGCAGGCAAGGTTGCTGCAGATAAAGCCAATTAGCATGTGTCAGGGCTTTGGAATCAGAGCTTTGGTATGTGTTTCCAATATCCGGCAGAAGCATATACGCTTCTGCAACTAAAGAAGAAAATTATGAGTACGAAAAAGATAGCGCAATGCTTTGTTTCGTGCTTGATGTTAAGAATGGAGAAAAATAGATGAATAATAACGTTAAGTTCAGCGTTAAAGATCTGAACCTCTATTACGGAAAGTTCCATGCCCTAAAAGGGATAGATATGGACATTCCGGCAAATGAGGTTACAGCATTTATCGGACCATCAGGTTGTGGTAAGTCAACATTTCTCAAGTCGCTCAACAGAATGAATGATCTGGTAGAGGGATGCAAGATAACAGGTGATGTAAGACTTGATGGCGAGGATATATACAGTGGCATGGACATCAACCTTCTCAGAAAGAGAGTTGGAATGGTGTTCCAGCAGCCAAATCCATTTCCGATGAGTGTATACGACAATATAGCATATGGACCGAGAACTCATGGTATCAGAAACCATACAAAGCTTGATGAGATAGTTGAAAAGTCACTTAAACAGGCAGCGATATGGGATGAGCTTAAGGACAGACTGAAGAAGTCAGCCCTTGGACTTTCAGGCGGTCAGCAGCAGAGACTTTGCATAGCGAGGGCGCTGGCGGTGGAGCCTGACGTACTTCTCATGGATGAGCCGACATCGGCACTTGATCCTATATCGACATCCAAGATAGAGGATCTGGTCCTTGAACTGAAGGAGAATTACACCATCATAATGGTTACTCACAATATGCAGCAGGCTACCAGAGTTGCCGACAATACTGCATTCTTCCTCTTAGGAGAGGTTGTCGAGTATGCAGAGACGGAGAAGATGTTCAGTAAGCCGGCGGATAAGCGTACAGAGGATTACATTACTGGTAGATTTGGTTAAAGGAGATTGAGACAAGATGAGAGACAAATATGAGATGCAGCTTAGAAAGCTCCATGCAGAGATGATAGAGATGGGAACTATGATCGAGCAGGCGATAGAGACAGCAATTAAGGCTCTCGTAGCTCAGGACACAGAGCTTGCAAAGAAAGCAATCGAGGCGGATGACGCCATAGACCATCAGGAGAGAGAGATTGAGAATCTGTGCCTCAAATTGTTCCTAACCCAGCAGCCAGTTGCGGGTGATATGAGAAATATATCAGCTGCACTTAAGATGGTCACGGATATGGAGAGGATAGGAGACCACGCTTCGGACATATCTGAGCTCACACTCTGCATGGCAGGGACTCCGTATATCAAGAAGCTTGAGCATGTACAGCAGATGGCAAAGGAGACGATCGTCATGCTGGTGTCAAGCATAGAGGCGTATGTGAATGCTGACGAGAAGAAGGCAAAAAGTGTAATTGCACACGACGATATAGTTGATGATCTTTTCGATACGATCAAGAATGAATTGATCGCTATGATACACGATAATCCTGATGATGGGGAGCAGGCATGTGACCTTCTTATGGTTGCAAAATATCTTGAGAGAATAGGAGATCATGCGACTAATATATCAGAATGGGTGCTCTTCTCCATAACGGGAGAACATGTAGATTGATGATTGAGTCATGGACGAAAAGAGGTGATTTCTATGAAGTGGGTATGTACAAAAGTAAATGAAATGTCATATAGAACTGGTATAGGCAATATAAAGCTTTTCATAGCGATCAGTATGGTGGTATGCGGATTTGCAGGATGTGCTGCAGCATTGTTGCTCCACATGATTCCTGCGCTGGGAACGGTTTCCGTTGCTAAGCTGATATTTATATGCGGCGGTTATGGTATGTTCCTGGTTGGAATGATTGGAAGTGCTGTATATCTGCTCATAAATGAGCCTCTCGGAAGCAAATAAACAGATGAAAACAGAAAAAAGGTCTATGTGATACCACAAAACTGTGCCAAATATTTTGCAGGATTTTACATAGATTTTAAATTTACACAGATTTTACATACACATATCTCACATTTTACATGTCCCTTTTACAATGGATTCTGGTAAAAACAGACGCTGTAAAAGGGATGTTGTGTATACAAGCCCTTATACAGGAGTGCTCCGCCGGAGAGAAGTGCGGAAATGTTATAAGGAGACAAGAGATATGGATATTTTTAATGTGTTATCCCTTTTGGGCGGACTCGCCATGTTCCTTTACGGAATGAATGTAATGGGAGACGGGCTTGCCAAAACGGCGGGCGGTAAGCTGGAGAAGATACTGGAGAAGCTAACCTCGACACCTATAAGAGGAGTTCTGCTGGGCGCTGCGGTGACAGGCGTTATTCAGTCGTCATCAGCGACAACGGTCATGGTGGTCGGACTTGTCAATTCCGGTATCATGAAACTTAGACAGGCTGTGGGCATCATCATGGGTGCAAATATAGGAACCACAGTAACATCATGGATACTTAGTCTTACAGGAATACAGAGCGACAATATATTTATTAATATGTTGAAACCCTCATCTTTTTCACCTATACTCGCAGTAATAGGTATAATATTCCTCATGTTTACAAAGTCGGAGAAGAAGCATGATATCGGTGCTATACTCCTTGGATTTACGGTGCTCATGTTTGGTATGGAGATGATGAGCGGAGCAGTGGAGCCACTCAAGGAGGTGCCGGAGTTTACAAGCATACTCACAATGTTCTCCAATCCGTTTCTGGGAATGCTTGTCGGAATGCTCGTAACAGCCGTGATCCAGAGTTCATCGGCATCTGTCGGTATACTTCAGGCATTATGTGCGACCGGAGCGGTGTCATTTAGTACAGCTATTCCTATAATCATGGGACAGAATATAGGAACATGTGTGACGGCGCTCATATCATGTATAGGAACCAAGAAAAATGCCAAGAGAGCGGCATTTGTACATCTATATTTTAATATCATTGGTACGTTCGTGTTCATGGTCGTGTTCTATACCGTAAATTCATTTGTCCATTTCCAGTTCCTGAATGATTCGGCAAATGCTGCTGGCATAGCGGTGGTACACAGTGTATTCAATATAGCAGCAACACTTCTTCTTCTGCCATTTTCGGGTGGACTTGAGAAGCTTGCCACACTCACAGTCAGAGATAAGGAAGAGACAGAGAACAATACACCGGCCGAGCTGGAGATGCTCAAGCGTCTGGATGTCAGGTTCCTTGAGAAACCTGCATTTGCGGTTGGACACTGCATAGAGGTAGTGAAATATATGGCTCAGCTTTCTAAGAATAGTATTGATATGGCACTGTCCCTGGTGGATAATTATGATGAGACGGTCAGAGATAAGGTTGAAGATCTTGAGGGGATCATAGATACCTACGAGGATGAGGTTGGATCATACATGGTAAAACTCAGTAGCAAGGAACTTTCCCACGAGGACAGCCAGAAGGTATCGATCGGACTCCACGTTATAGGTGATCTTGAGAGAATGTCTGATCATGCCATAACCATAGCTGATATATGTAGGAGGATGAACGAGACCGGGGCAGTGTTCTCGGAAAGGGCGAAGGCAGAGCTGAGCGTGTATAAGGATGCGGTACAAAACATTGTTGAGATGACAGTTGATGCCTATGAAAAGGAAGATCTTCAGGAGGCTTCACATGTGGAACCGCTCGAGGAGGCAATCAATGAACTCAACAGTGCAGTCAAGAAACAGCACATCAAGAGGCTTCAGAAGGGCAAGTGTACTATAGAGCTTGGAATATCCCTGGAGAACCTTATCAACAACTACGAGAGAGTTGCGGATCATTGTTCAAATGTGGCGGTCGCTATGCTTCAGCTTAAGTCAGACAACTTCGATACGCACGAGTATCTCGACAATATGAAGAAGGATTCCAACATAGATTTCCAGAGCATGTACACATATTACAGGGAAATGTATAAATTGAAATAAAAATAATAGATGGCAATAGACGATCGTTCCGTAGCGTAGCCGCGGGGAAGGAGAATGGAAAATGGCGGTACACATTTATATAGTAGAAGATGATAAGAATATAAGAGAGATAGAGATGTTCGCACTCAAGAACAGTGGGTATGCGGTGGAGGAGTTTGAAAATGCTAAATCATTCTTTTCCAAAACTGCCGAGAAGGTTCCTGATCTAGTGCTTCTTGACATAATGCTCCCGGATATGGATGGACTGGAGATAGTGAAGAAGCTCAGAAGCAGACCCGACACTGTCAGGATCCCGATTATTCTCGTGACGGCTAAGACCACTGAACTTGACAAGGTTAAGGGACTTGATATAGGTGCGGATGATTATCTCACAAAGCCTTTTGGCGTTATGGAGCTTATCTCAAGGGTAAAGGCACTTTTGAGACGAAGCAGGGCGCTGCAGGATGATAAACAGCTTGTCATCGGGGATATTACACTGGATTCAGAGCGGCGGGAGGTTCATGTTGGAGGAGAACTCTGTGAGCTTACATTCAAGGAATTTGAGCTTCTGAAGCTTCTGATGGTGAACGCGGGAATTGTGCTTCACAGGGATACTATCATGTCGGACGTGTGGGGAACGGATTACGAGGGTGAGTCTAGAACCCTTGACATGCATATCAAAACGCTTAGACAGAAGCTGGGTGAAGCTGGCAACATGATAAAGACTGTGAGAAATGTCGGATATAAGATGGAGTAGGCTGATATGGGAAAAAACAGTGACACCAGACTTAAAAAGGTTATTAATCTTGAATTTATCACATTGACTCTTGTGGCGATTGCAGTGACCATGGTTTTGTCCACCTTCATATTTTATGAGGTATACAAGGCAGAGATCATAAGAGATTTGAAGGGATATGCGGAAGTTCTTAAGAATACTGGAGATTTCGATGGGGATGATACCAGTGTGTACGCCAGCGTGGATACAGATGATCTTAGACTGACGCTTGTGGCACCGGATGGAAGCGTTATATATGATAATCAGGCAGATGAGACCTCGATGCAGAATCACTTTGATAGGCCGGAGATAGCGGAGGCGTTTGAGAAAGGTGACGGACAGGTTATAAGAAGGTCAGCGACACTCAACAAGAGTACGTACTATTATGCCATATTGTTGAAGTCGGGAAGGGTACTCAGGATAGCGAGGGAATCCAACAATGTCATCAGCATGTTTCTTGCGGCTGTGCCGGTCATGCTTCTGGTGATGGCGCTTCTGGTTGTAGTTACTATCATTGTCACACACTACCTTACAAGAAATATATTAAAACCAATCGAACAGATGGCGAACCGATTGGATGAAGACACGCATATAGTGGCATATAGGGAGATGCGGCCGTTTATCGACATGATACAGAAACAGCATGCGGATATCGTAAAGAGCTCTCAGATGAGGCAGGAGTTTACGGCAAATGTGTCGCATGAGCTGAAGACACCGCTCACGTCCATATCAGGTTACTCAGAACTCATAGAGACGGGCATGGCAACCGAGGCAGATGTGCATCATTTTGCAACAGAGATACACAAGAATTCTAATCGACTGCTGACGCTTATCAATGACATAATAAGACTGTCCGAGCTGGACGTGTCAGAGGATACGCCGGCCATGGAGAAGGTGGATCTGGCAGTCATAGCCAGAACAGCCACGGACATGCTGGCGATAAATGCCGAGAAGAACAATGTGACTTTAAGTTACAGCGGCAGCCATGAATATATATATGCCAACAAGATGATGATGGAGGAGCTGGTGTACAACCTCACCGACAATGCCATCAGGTACAATAATAAGAATGGAAGTGTGGATGTGTCCGTGAATTCCGATGGGGACAAAGTCACACTGAGAGTTAAGGATACAGGAATAGGTATTCCTGCTGAACATCAGGAGAGAATATTCGAGAGATTTTACAGAGTAGATAAGAGTCGTTCAAAGTCAACCGGTGGAACCGGTCTTGGACTTGCCATAGTAAAGCACATAGTTGCGCGCAACAATGCACACCTGGATATGGTGAGCGAGCCAGGCAGGGGAACAGACATATCGGTTACGTTTGATAAGTACAGGGGAGATGGAGAATGATACAGGCGAAATCACGGAATGTTGTTATTCACTGATGTCAAAAAGTATAATAAATGCTACAATGATAGCAACAATAAAAAGGAGCCTGGTGGAAGTGTTTTAGCCAGACTCCTTAGTATATTGGTATTCACACACACCGATTTTAAATTCGAAAATATGTGAAATGTTCTGAATTTAATAATATAATACAGTATGTTACGAAAAAAATCAAGTGGCAATTATGCAAAGCCTACAACATGAATTGTACACAATCAACAAAAAACAGCTCTGAGAGTCATTTGAGTTATATATATTATCAAAATGATCCGGGGACAAGCCGTGTATGGTGAGCGGGACAGACGGAAAAGCTGTTAACAAATCCTTGAATATTGAATTTTATAGTATTACTATATGGTCTTGAATAAGGAGAGTGATAGTATGTCAGCAAACGAATATTTAAAAGCACAGAAACTTGGCGAGAAGAGATACCAGGCAGCCGTAGCAAAAAATGAATATCCATATCTTCCGGTTCTGGATGAGATAATATCACCATCAGATACAGTTGGTGAGGTCAATCTTGGACTCCAGACGATATCACTTGACAGAGTGGTAGGTACTGCGACTGCGGCAAGAACGACGGCGTTTGCAAGTAATTTTATGCCTATTTTGGATTATCACACAGAATTTGGAATGAAATGGGCAGCCCTGTGTGAGTCACATATAGAGGAAGGTATTCATGATCCTATAAAGGTGTATGAATACATGAACAAGTTTTACGTAGTAGAGGGAAACAAGAGAGTGAGTGTGCTCAAGTACTTTGGAGCGGATTCTGTACCAGCCATGGTGACGAGAAAGATTCCTAGAAAGACCGACTCTCTTGAAAATAAGATATATTTTGAATTTATAGATTTTCATAAGCAGACAGGGATCAATTATGTCTATTTCTCACAGCTCGGCGGATATGATAAGCTGAGGGAATGTATAGGCATCACAAAGGATTCCAATTTTACAGAGGATGAAAGGCTTGATTTCAACTCGGCGCATCTTGCATTTGAGAAGGCATATCTGGCAAAGAAGGGCAGTGAAGATCTGACGATCACTGTCGATGATGCCATGCTTGTATTTCTCAATGTTTATGGTTACGAGAGCTTGAAACAGATGTCAGCAGCTCAGGTAAAGGATAGTGTTGACAAGATATGGAACGAGATTATTCTGGTAAACACTAAAAAAGACCAGACTGTTCTGCCTAAGCTTGATCCTGTTGAACCTAAGAAATCAATCCTAGATATGGTTATCAGACCATCAGGTCCATCCAATCTGAAGGTGGCATTTGTATATGACAAAACCCCGGCTAACTCGGTATGGACATACAGCCATGAACTGGGTAGAATGGATATGGAAAATAAGCTTGGTGATTCTGTGGACAGCAGAACTTTCTGCAATGTGGATACACAGACAAAGCTTGTGGAGTGCCTGAACAGACTGGTCGATGAGAAGTATGATGTCATATTTACTACAGGTCCGGAGATGCTGCCTGAAGCACTTAAAGTAGCAGTACTCCATCCTGAGATAAAGATACTCAATTGTTCACTGAGTCTTGCAAACAGCCATGTCAGAACATATTATGCCAGAATGTACGAGGTTAAGTTCCTGACAGGAATGATCGCAGGAAGTCTGTGTGCAGATGGACAGATAGGCTATGTGGCTGATTATCCGATATTTGGAACTACAGCGAATATCAATGCATTTGCCATAGGTGCCAGAATGGTTAATCCGAGAGCGAAGATATATCTGCAGTGGACAAAAGTCAAGGGCGCGGATCCACAGAAATTTTTCGAGAAAAATGGAATAACATATATTTCGGATAGAGATATGATCATGCCAGATGATGCATCACGTAATTTTGGATTGTATCATTATGATCAGAATGGAGAAGTTGTGAATTTAGCCATGCCTTTTTATAACTGGGGAGCGTTCTACGAGAGAATCCTCAGGTCGATATTGGAAGGCAATTGGAAACAGGAAGAGAAGAATGAAACAGCCAATGCAGTCAGCTATTGGTGGGGAATGTCAGCAGGGATTGTTGATGTTATATGTTCAAAGCATCTTCCGTCAGGAACGAAGAAGCTTATATCTATGATGAGTGAGCTTATAAGAGAGGGGGCTGTCACTCCGTTTAGTGGCAAGCTTACATCTCAGAATGGTATTGTCAGGAATGAGGATGATGGAGCGATGCTTCATGAGGATATACTCAAGATGGATTGGCTGGCAGAGAATGTAGTCGGAATGCTGCCGGGTGATGATGATCTGGTTGATGATGCTAAGAATGTTGTGGCTCTTCAGGGTGTAGATACACCAGAGAGCCTGGAGCTAAAGTCGGTTCCAGATGTAAAGTAGGGTTTTATAGCGCAGGGGTAAAATTACGTGAAGATATTATTGTTGGCGGATGAAGAGTCGAAGTATTTATATGATTTTTTTGATAAGAGTAAGCTTGAGGGGATAGACTTGATAATTTCGTGTGGCGATCTGTCACCGAATTATCTGTCGTTCCTTGCAACGTTTAGCAGGGTGCCTATATTGTATGTGCATGGCAATCACGATGTATGTTACAAGGATACTCCTCCTGGAGGTTGCACCTGCATAGATGGGAAATTATATGAATACAAGGGCATTCGGATTTTGGGACTTGGCGGATCCATGGAGTATAAATATGGCGGTGCTGATCATCAGTACTCAGAACGCGCTATGAGAAAAAGAATAAGAAAACTGGAACCAAAGATAATGTGGAAAAAAGGTTTTGATATTTTGGTAACTCATTCCCCAGCATACAGGATAAATGATTCGGATGATATTCCACACACAGGCTTCAAATGCTTTAGGATGCTTATGGAAAAGTATAAGCCGCAGTACTTTGTACACGGTCATGTCCATATCAATTACGGCAGAGATTTTGTGCGGGAGTCCAAGTATCAGGACACGACCATCATCAATGCCTATGAGAGATATATCATAGAGATATAGGATATATAGTAATAGAAATACAACAAAATTAGATAAAAATAAAAATTTTGCAGAAAAGACAGTAATAAATCAATTTTATTGCTGTCTTTCTTGCGAAAATGGAGTTTTTTTGTTAAACTGTGTGAAGTTGATAAATTTGCATATATAAATCAGGAAGGGAGACATGAGGTTTGGAGAAGAATAGCGAGGAATATAACAGAATACTTGGTGAGCTTGCAGGCTATTGTAATGAATCCGGTAAGATAGACCAGAACCTCTATGTCAACTATGACGTCAAGAGGGGACTCAGAGACTCAACAGGAAAAGGAGTTCTCACAGGTTTGACAGAGATATCTGATGTCATAGGTTATGATGTTGTGGATGGCGAGAGAGTACCGACCGATGGACGCTTGTATTACCAGGGATATAATGTGGAGGATCTTGAGAGAGGCTTCCATGGAAGCAAGTTCGGATTTGAGGAGACGATATATCTGTTGTTGTTTGGAAAGCTTCCAAATGAGCAGCAGTTCAGAAGTTTTGTGGAGCTTATGGAGTGCTACAGAGAGCTTCCGAGAAAGTTCACAAGAGATGTGATACTTAAGGCGCCTAGCAAGAACATGATGAATGTTCTTCAGCGATGTGTGCTCACGCTGTACTCATACGACGACAATCCAGACGACATAAAGATAGAGAATGTACTTCGTCAGTGCATGGAACTTATAGCGCAGTTTCCGATTATTGCTGCATATGGTTATCAGGGATATAAGCACTATTTCCATGACATGAGTCTTGTAATACACAATCCAAAGCCGGGACTTTCTACTGCGGAAAACTTCCTCAGATTGATAAGAACGGACAAGAAGTATACTGAGCTTGAGGCTCAGGTTCTTGATATATGTCTCGTTATACACGCGGAGCACGGCGGTGGAAATAATTCGACATTTACGACACACGTTGTATCATCCACAGGTACAGACACATATTCGGCTGTAGCCAGTTCGCTTGGTTCATTAAAGGGACCAAAGCACGGTGGTGCTAACCTGAAGGTCCAGCAGATGTTCGATGACCTCAAGGCACATGTGAAGAACTGGGAAGATGAAGCTGAGCTTGAAGAGTACCTCACAGGACTCCTCGACAAGAAGGGATTCGATCATTCCGGACTTATTTATGGAATGGGACATGCGGTGTATACGAACTCTGATCCGCGTGCCAGAATACTCAAGGGATATGCCGAGAGACTTGCAAAGGAAAAGGGAAGAACAAAGGAATTTGAGCTGTACAGATCAGTTGAACAGATATCAGGAAGACTGCTGGCTGCCAGAAGACGAAGTGGCAAACCTATATCGGCCAATGTAGATTTTTACAGTGGATTTGTGTACAGTATGCTTGGGATACCTATCGAGCTGTTCACACCTATATTTGCAATTGCACGTATAGCGGGATGGTCGGCTCACAGAATAGAGGAGCTTGTAAATGCTGGTAAGATCATCAGACCTGCATACAAGTACGTAGGAACACACAGAGAGTATCTTCCTATGGAGGACAGATAGGAATAAGGGCTGAATAAAGAATAAAAGATAAAGATAGAAAAAGCAGAAAGACGTACAGCGCTTCAATTGTCGATTGACAGGTTGGGGCGCTGTGTGTATTTAAGGAGATGACAATATATAATGAAGGATAAGAGGAGTGCAAAGACAGAGGAAAAGACAAATGTCATGCGTATACTCGACAGCAAGAAGATAAAGTATAACCACTACTGTTACGTTGAGACGGGAGAGACTAATGGAGAGAAGGTTGCTGCCATACTCGGACAGGATCCTGCATATGTGTACAAGACGCTTGTGACGGTCGCAAAGTCAGGGGCAAATTATGTATTTGTAATTCCGGTGAAAGAAGAACTTGATCTCAAGAAGGCAGCGAAAGCCGTTGGGGAGAAGTCGATAGATATGTTAAAGTCGAAGGATCTTCTTCCGCTTACAGGCTATATACATGGCGGCTGTTCACCAATTGGTATGAAGAAGTTCTTCAGAACCACGATAGATGCAAGTGCACAGAAGCTTGATAAGATGTATGTGAGCGCGGGCAAGGTTGGGTATCAGATAGAGATAGCGCCGAAGGATCTTGAGAAGGTAATTCGTCTAGAGTATTCGGATGTGACAGTGTAATATAAAAATGAAGTTACATAAACGCGGGTATACATGATAACAGAAATATTACTGTTGTCATGTATACCCGCATTTGCATTTTGTGTATTGTGTTAAGCATATGATCTAAAAATAAGCCTGCTCAGTTCCTTTTGGATATTAATAGCCTGCTACTTCTGCCATCTACCCGCGGCGCCGCAAGGAAGAACGAGACCAGTCTCGGTCACGGGAAGTCCAATCTCATCGGAGATCACATGTCCGCCGAATTTGCTCTTAACCTCTGTGGATATCATATATGTGAGTACTGCAGGTGCAAGACCTGTTGTATATGAATTCACAAGGAAGAAAAGCGGTTTGTCGCAGAGCAGCTGGCTGCAGAGCTTTATGAATGGGTGTATCTTCTCCTCGATCTTCCATATCTCACCCTTTGGCCCTCTACCGTATGAAGGAGGATCCATGATGATCGCATCGTATTTGTTGCCTCGGCGGCTCTCTCTCTCTACAAACTTCACACAATCGTCTACTATCCATCTGATAGGTGCATCTGCGAGCCCTGATGATGCGGCGTTCTCCTTTGCCCAGGTTACCATGCCCTTTGAGGCATCGACATGGGTGACTGCGGCGCCGGCCTTTGCGGCTGCACATGTTGCTCCGCCGGTATAGGCGAACAGGTTGAGGACCTTAATGTCTTTCTTTGGAGAATTCTTTATCAATTCGCTGAACCAGTCCCAGTTTGCCGCCTGCTCAGGGAAGAGACCGGTGTGCTTGAAACTGAATGGCTTCAGGTTGAATGTGAGCTCTTTGTAATTTATGGTCCACTGCTTTGGCAGACTGAAGAATTCCCATTCTCCGCCACCCTTGTTGCTTCTGTGATAGTGACCGTTGAGTTTATTCCATGATGGATTTTTCTTAGGAGTGCTCCACAGAACCTGCGGATCCGGCCTGAGCAGGGTATATTTGCCCCAGCGCTCCAGCTTTTCTCCGTCCGAACAGTCTATAACTTCATAATCCTTCCATCCATCAGCTATCCACATATGTGTAATCCTTTCTATACTATGTTTCAATTAAAGTATCTGCAAAAGCATTGATTAAAGTATTCGATAAAAGTATTTGACGCAAATGCCATTTTACATAATTGGCAAAATAACTTCAAAAAATGTATCTTATAGATTATACTGATATATTAGAATAGCGTCAAGGTGCTTTTGCCCTTCTACAGTATGATGCGGCATGATATACTCGGCTGTGAACAGATTTCGAGTGGCAGCGGATATTATGATCGAGAAAAGAGCAACTGAAGAAAAGAACGACTGAAGAAAGTGAAGAGACAGATAAAGTGGTGGAAAAGATGAATGACGAGACAAAAGAAGTTATAAAAGAAGTTATAAAACAAATAAATGAGCTGGCGCCGTATAAGATAGTTTTAAGCGGAGGACGCGGTGAGTATAGGAAAGTTGTTTTGGAACGTAAGATTATCAAGGGGCAGCGGTGCTATCAGATAGAGCGGTATACAGACAAGCAGGTGTTCCATGAGAATTCAGGGGAAAATGACCTGGTTGGTTCACTGAAACATCTTGGAGTGGAGTTATACAGACAGATAAATGTATTTGCGGCTGGTGAAGAGTGGGACATAAAGGTGTCGAAAAAAGGTAAGTTGTCGGTAAACAAAAGAAAGACGGAAACAAAGACAATAACGATATCAGGGAATAACCGTAAGAAGAAATATATACTTGAAGAGGGGATGGACATACCGGTATTCACGCATCTTGGAATATTTACAAAGGATGGCAAGGTGGTTCATTCGATGTATGACAAATTCAAACAGATCAACAGATTTGCTGAGATCGTAGATGATGTGATGAAATCTTACAATAAACCTTCCATTAATATAGTAGACTTCGGATGCGGCAAATCGTATCTTACATTTATCGTGTACTATTATCTGCATGAGATCAAAGGTCTGGATGTCCACATAACTGGTTTGGATCTGAAAGAACAGGTGATAAAAGACTGCAATGATCTTGCTGAGAAATTTGGATATACGGGATTGAAATTTGAACTTGGGGATATACATGGATACAAATCCGACATGGATGTGGATATGGTCATGACTCTCCATGCATGTGATGTTGCAACTGATTATGCACTATACAATGCGATATGCTGGGATGCACAGTATATATTGTCGGTGCCGTGTTGCCAGCATGAGCTGAACAAACAGATCCATACTGATGATCTGGCAGCTCTTACCAGATACGGAATCATCAAGGAGAGGTTTGCTGCACTGGCAACAGACTCAATACGAGGCCTCATGCTGGAGGCGTGTGGATACAAGACGGATATAATGGAGTTTATAGATATAGCACATTCGCCTAAAAATCTGCTCATAAGGGCGGTGAAGAAAAATGTGCCCCAGGATAAGAGAAACAGGGCTGTGGCGGATGCTGAAAATCTCTGCCGCGAATTTGGAGTGAGACAGACGCTGATGGACATGCTTAAAGAGGATGGCAAAGTGTGACCAAAGCACAGAATCAGTGGGCGCCAGAAGATATGCGCCTGCAGATGATAGTTTGATAGATTCAGGGAGGAAGAGATGAGAGCAGCACTATATATTGACTGCGGAAGTATCAAAGTGGAAGATATTCCATATATATATGAAGAAATACGAAAAACAGATGATCTGGTCATAAGTAAGATGTTTGGTGTTGAAATGAAAGATGCCTCTGAAATAGCTGGAAGACTGCGAATACGGAACAACCTGCACTGCGGAGGTGATCAGACATCGGCTTTGGTCGCCCTTGCGGTGGAAGTGATGGCTGATGCTATAGATGAAGACGTACAGAAGACATATATAGCCACAGGAGATCTTGCTGTTTTGCCGCTGCTGGATAAGCTGAAGCTTATGAGGACCAGTGTGGTAGTCATAGGTCCGTGCGGAGCAGATAGGGCACTGATAGATAATTCGGAGAAATACACGTATCTGGAGGTCATAAATGGTGGTGAGTGCACGGCTGAAATCCCATCTGTCGATGAGATCGCAGGACGGATCTATTCGGTTTCTTCTTATTATAATGGTATGGGTGAGGATGTGAAACTGGAACAGGTGTACAAGAGCCTTATCCGAAGATATCCAGATTTCGATGTCAGAAACTACGGCTACACACATTTGTCCACATTTGTGAAGAAGAATGTGTCCGGTGTACAGGTTGTAAATGACGACTGCGGAGGCTCATGTATAAAGATCGTGGACGACAGAAAGAATATAGATGACTTCGCCTATGAATATGTAGCTGGCAGGGGATATACAATAGATGACATGGCGGAGCTGATAGATGCGCTGCGTGAGAAATTTCCGGGGTTTGCCATGGAGAATTATGGTTACCACACGGACTATGGTTTTATATTGAGCTTTTCAAGATTCCAGATATGGGAGAACAAGGGCATAAAGATGAAGAGGAGCTTTAAACTCAGTTCAAGATCTGATGAGGAGACAGAAGAACTCTAAAAGACAGAATGTTAAATGCCAGAGCCCGGATGTCGATATGATCTCCTCTAAAGACAGAACTTTAAAATAATAATTAAAAAAACCATAAAAAAATTTAAAAAACCTCTTGATTTAAAGAAATCCCTAGTATATAATCAGACTTGCTGTGACATGATAGCTGTGAAGCGGAGGTTGCTGCGTACATATCGCAGGTTTTTCGTGGAGCGAATGTCAATTTACAAAACTGGCGACAAGTCACTGTACAATATAACCGTCTGCCAAGAGGCAGAAACGACGTGTAGGTTCTGGTCTTTGATATAGGACACACACGGGAGAGTGTACAGTCACCGCTTGTTGTACTAAGATTAAGTGCGAAAAGGAGGCGGCTTTTTTTATGGCAAATCAGATTATGAGAATTACACTTAAGGCTTATGACCACAAACTTATCGACAAGGCAGCAGCACAGATTGTTGATACAGTTAAGAAGACTGGTGCTAAGGTGAGCGGACCAGTTCCAATGCCTACTAAGATTGAAAAGATCACAATCTTAAGAGCAGTTCATAAGTACAAGGACTCAAGAGAGCAGTTTGAGCAGAGAACTCATAAGAGACTTATCGATGTAGTTGCACCAACTCAGAAGACAATTGATGCATTACAGAAGATCGATCTGTCAGCTGGTGTATTCATCGATGTTAAGATGAAGTAATTTAACGATTACAGGATATCAGCAATTAAACAAGTAACCCAATTAGATGCGGACTAATTTAAAAATAAATCGCAACAACAATTAAATAACAGTACCTAATGCATCTTCGGGTGTAATTTAGTATGATTGCAAAAGCAATCCGCTGTGAATTAAATTAGGAGGAAACAGAAATGAAGAAGGCTATATTAGCTAAGAAAGTCGGAATGACACAGATCTTCGACGAGAATGGTGTACTAACACCAGTTACAGTATTACAGGCTGGTCCATGTGTTGTAACCCAGATCAAAACAGTTGAGAATGACGGTTATGATGCAATTCAGGTAGGATTCGGCGAGAAGAAAGAAAGAGTAACAACAAAGGACGTATCAGGAAAGAAAGTTATCAGAAATCCACATGGTGCTGGTAAGGCAGAGGTTGGTCATGCTAAGAAGGCAGGAACAACTCCAAAGACTTTCTACAGAGAGTTCAGACTTGAGAACACTGCTGAGTACGAGCTTGGCGCAGAGATCAAGGCAGACATATTTGCTGCTGGCGACAAGATTGATGTTACTGCTAAGTCAAAGGGTAAGGGATACGCAGGCGGTCTTAAGAGACACGGCCTTAAGTCAGGTCCTTCAGGACATGGTTCAAAGTATCACAGACATGCAGGTTCAAACGGTTCTGCAACTACTCCAGGTAGAGTATTCAAGGGCAAGAAGATGCCTGGACATATGGGAAATGTAAGAGTTACAATCCAGAACCTTGAGGTAGTTAAAATAGATGTTGAGAACAATGTAATTTTGGTTAAGGGCGCTGTTCCAGGACCAAAGAAGTCATTGGTTATGATTAAAGATACAGTAAAGTCTGGTAAGTAGGGCTTTGGAAAGGAGAGACAACAATGGCATCAGTTAAGGTTTATGACATCGAAGGCAATGAAGTTGAGACATTAGAACTCAATGACGCAGTGTTCGGTGTAGAGATAAATGAGCATATAATGCATAAGGCTGTAGTTGGTCAGTTAGCCAACAGTCGTCAGGGAACACAGAGCGCTAAGACACGTTCAGAAGTTTCTGGTGGTGGAAGAAAGCCTTGGAGACAGAAGGGAACTGGTCATGCTAGACAGGGTTCAACAAGATCTCCACAGTGGACAGGCGGCGGAGTTGTATTCGCACCAAAGCCAAGAGATTATTCAGTTAAGATGAATAAGAAAGAGAAGCAGCTTGCTATGAAGTCAGCACTTTCATCAAAGGTAGCTGAGAATAAGCTTGTAGTAGTAGATAAGCTTGAGCTCCAGGAGGCTAAGACAAGCGTATTTGCAAAGATCCTTGCAAAGCTTTCAGCTCCTAAGGCTCTCGTAGTAACAAAGGATAAGAACAATAACGTTGTTCTTTCAGCAAACAACATTCCAACAGTTAAGACAACAGTTGCTAATTCACTTAGCGTATATGACATTCTCAAGTATGAGAAGCTTGTTCTTACAAAGGAAGCTGTTGCAGCAATTGAGGAGGTGTACGCATAATGGCAGATATTAAATATTATGACGTTATACTTAAGCCAGTGATCACAGAGAAGAGCATGAATGCTATGGCAGAGAAGAAATACACATTTCTTGTTCATCCAGAAGCAAACAAGTCACAGGTTAAGGAAGCTGTAGAGAAGATGTTCGAGGGAACAAAGGTTGCTAAGGTTAACACAATGAACAATGACGGTAAGGTCAAGAGACGTGGAATGACACTTGGTAACACAGCAAAGTATAAGAAGGCTATCGTTCAGCTTACAGCTGACAGCAAGGATATCGAGATCTTCGAGGGACTTTAAGATCTGATATAAGATATAGCCGTGGGTGGCTGAACATTATAGCTGCTCATCAAAAAGATGTATACGCAATCAAAGCGTGAGAATAAATTGAACCGAAAGGAGAACAACAATGGGAATTAAGACATATAACCCATATACACCTTCCAGAAGAAATATGACTGGCCTTGATTTCTCAGAGATCACAAAGACTGCTCCAGAGAAGTCACTTGTTGTTTCAACAAGCAAGACAGCAGGTCGTAATAATCAGGGAAAGATAACAGTAAGACATCACGGCGGTGGTGCTAAGAGAAAGTACAGAATCATAGATTTCAAGAGAAATGACAAAGATGGTATTCCAGCAACAGTAGCAGCAATCGAGTACGATCCAAACAGATCAGCAAACATTGCACTTCTGTTCTATGCAGATGGTGAGAAGAGATACATCCTTGCTCCATTCAAGCTTGCAGTTGGCGACGTTCTTATGAACGGTGCTGAAGCTGATATCAAGGTTGGTAACTGCCTCCCACTTCAGAATATTCCAGTTGGTACTCAGGTACACAACATTGAGCTTTACCCAGGTAAGGGCGGACAGCTTGTTCGTTCAGCAGGTAACGCAGCACAGCTTATGGCTAAGGAAGGCAAGTATGCAACACTCAGACTTCCTTCAGGCGAGATGAGAATGGTTCCAATTATCTGTAGAGCAACAGTTGGACAGGTAGGAAACATCGAGCATGGCCTTGTTAACATTGGTAAAGCCGGACGTAAGCGTCACATGGGCATCAGACCAACAGTTCGTGGTTCAGTCATGAACCCTAATGACCATCCACATGGTGGTGGAGAAGGTAGAGCACCAATCGGTCGTCCAGGTCCTTCTACTCCATGGGGTAAGCCAGCAATGGGTCTCAAGACAAGAAAGAAGAACAAGCAGTCTAATAAGATGATCGTAAGACGTAGAGACGGTAAGAATGTTAAATAGTTAAGGAGGAAGAAATATGGCTCGTTCATTAAAAAAAGGACCATTCGCAGACGCACATCTGCTTAAGAAGGTAGATGCATTAAACGCTGCTAACAAGACAGAAGTTATAAAGACCTGGTCAAGACGTTCAACAATCTTCCCATCATTCGTTGGCCACACATTTGCCGTTCATGATGGAAGAAAGCACGTACCAGTATATGTAACAGAAGATATGGTAGGACATAAGCTCGGCGAGTTCGTAGTTACCAGAACATACAGAGGCCACGGTAAGGACGAAAAGAAGGGTAAGAGATAATATTAGGAATATTTGAAAGGAGGACTTTTCAAAATGGCTAAAGGACATAGATCCCATGACAAGAGACTCAGAAATGAGAACAAAGATACTAGACCATCAGCTAAGGTTTCATACGCAAGAGTATCAGTAACTAAGGCATGTTTTGTACTTGATGCTATCAGAGGTAAGGATGTTCAGACAGCACTTGCTATCGTAGAATACAACCCAAGATATGGCTCAAGTGTTATAGAGAAGCTTTTGAAGTCAGCAATCGCAAATGCCGAGAACAACAACGGCATGAAGAAGGAGGACCTTTATGTAGCAGAGTGCTACGCTAACAAGGGACCTACAATGAAGAGAGTTCATCCAAGAGCGCAGGGTAGAGCATATAGAATTGAGAAGAGAACAAGCCACATCACAATCGTGCTTGACGAGAAATAGGAGGTAAAGTATGGGACAGAAAGTTAATCCTCATGGTTTAAGAGTCGGCATTATCAAAGATTGGGATTCAAACTGGTATGCTGACAAGAGAAATGACGAGTTTGCTAAGAATTTGGCAGAGGATCAGATCCTTAGAAAGTATTTAAAGACAACTCTTTACAAGTCAAACATCTCAAAGATCGAGATCGAGAGATCAGCTAAAAATGTAAAGATCGTATTATACACAGCTAAGCCTGGTGTAGTAATCGGAAAGGGCGGAGCCGGAATCGAGAAGATTAAGGCAGATGCTCAGAAGTTAACAGATAAGAAGCTCTTCATCGACGTTAAGGAGATTAAGAGACCGGATGCAGATGCACAGCTTGTTGCTGAGAACATTGCAGCTCAGCTTGAGAACCGTATCGCATTTAGAAAGGCTATGAAGTCTTGCATGGGTAGAACAATGAAGTCAGGCGCACAGGGTATCAAGTGTGCATGTTCAGGTCGTCTTGGCGGTGCTGATATGGCTAGAACAGAGTTCTACAGCGAGGGAACAATTCCTCTTCAGACACTCCGTGCTGATATAGACTACGGATTTGCTGAAGCAGATACAACATATGGTAAGGTTGGCGTAAAGACATGGATCTACCATGGTGAAGTACTTCCAACAAAGACAGTAAAAAAGGAAGGGGGAAATAAATAATGTTAATGCCAAAGAGAGTAAAGCGTCGTAAGCAGTTCAGAGGAACTATGGCTGGTAAGGCACTTAGAGGCAATAAGATTACAAACGGTGAGTATGGTCTCGTTGCTATGGAGCCAGCTTGGATCAAGTCAAATCAGATCGAGGCAGCCAGAATTGCAATGACAAGATATATGAAGCGTAGTGGTAAGGTATTTATCAAGATTTTCCCTGACAAGCCAGTTACAGCAAAGCCAGCTGAGACACGAATGGGTTCAGGAAAGGGTGCACTTGAGTACTGGGTAGCAGTAGTTAAGCCAGGCAGAGTAATGTTTGAGGTTCAGGGAGTACCTGAGGATGTAGCTAAAGAGGCTCTCAGACTTGCAATGCACAAGCTTCCACTTAAGTGTAAGATCGCATCAAAGGAAGAGTTAGAGGAGGTAGCAGGCAGTGAAAACTAAGGATTTTATGAACGAATTGAATAGCAAGTCCGTTGACGATCTCCAGAAAGATTTAGTAGCTGCAAAGAAGGAATTATTCAACCTGAGATTCCAGAATGCTACAAATCAGCTTGACAATACAAGCAGAATCAAGGACGTTAGAAAGAATATAGCAAGAATACAGACAGTTATAGCCCAGAAGGCTAATGCTTAATTATCTTGGAAGGAGGAATTATTGTGGAAAGAAATCTGAGAAAAACACGTGTTGGTATAGTTACAAGTGACAAGATGGATAAGACAATCGTTGTTTCTATCGTAGATAATGTTAAGCATCCTCTTTATGGTAAGATTGTAAAGAGAACAGTAAAGCTGAAGGCACATGACGAGAATAACGAGTGCAAGATTGGCGATAGAGTAAAGGTTATGGAGACAAGACCATTATCAAAGGATAAGAGATGGAGACTTGTTGAGATCATCGAGAAGGCAAAGTAAGGAGGCAAATTAAATGGTTCAGCAGGAAACAAGACTTAAAGTTGCTGATAACACAGGTGCAAAAGAGTTACTTTGTATCAGAGTGTTAGGCGGATCAGTTAGAAGATATGCAAATATCGGCGATATCATCGTTGCCTCTGTTAAAGATGCAACACCAGGCGGAGTTGTAAAGAAAGGCGATGTTGTTAAGGCCGTTGTAGTTAGAACAAAGCATGGCGCTCGTCGTAAGGATGGTTCATACATCAAGTTCGATGAGAACGCTGCTGTAATTATAAAAGACGATATGAATCCAAAGGGTACACGTATCTTTGGACCAGTTGCAAGAGAGCTCCGTGATAAGAAGTTCATGAAGATCGTATCACTTGCACCTGAAGTATTATAAGGAGGTGTGACTATGGCAACGATGAAGATTAAGAAAGATGATATGGTACAGGTTATCGCTGGTAAGGACAAGGGCAAGAGCGGAAAGGTTGTTTCAGTAGATAAGAAGAATGGTACCGTAGTAGTTGAAGGAATCAACAAAGTATTTAAGCATAGCAAGCCAAGCATGGCTAACCAGCAGGGCGGAATCATCGAGATGGAAGCCCCACTTGACATCTCTAATGTAATGTATCTTTACAAGGGCAAGCCAGTTAGAGTTGGTTTTGAGGGAACTGGTAAGGATAAGGTTCGTGTAGCCAAAGTTGATGGCAAGACAGAGAAGATAGATTAATTGGAAGGAGGTCGTCTTAGGTGAGTAGACTTAAAGAAAAGTATGACGCAGAGATCAAAAGCGCCATGGTTGAGAAATTCGGATATAAGAATGTAATGCAGATCCCAAAGCTTGATAAGATCGTTATCAATATGGGCGTTGGTGAAGCTAGAGAGAACGCTAAGGTTCTCGACGCTGCTATCAAGGATCTTGAGACAATCACAGGTCAGAAGGCAGTTGTAACACGTGCAAAGAAGTCAGTAGCTAACTTCAAGCTGAGAGAGGGAATGCCTATCGGATGTAAGGTAACTCTTCGTGGCGAGAAGATGTATGAGTTCCTTGATCGTCTTGTGAATCTTGCGCTTCCTCGTGTACGTGACTTCAGAGGTATCAATCCTAACGGATTTGATGGAAGAGGTAACTATGCATTTGGTATTAAGGAGCAGCTTATCTTCCCTGAGATCGAGTATGATAAGGTAGATAAGGTTAGAGGTATGGATATAATTTGCGTAACAACAGCACAGACTGACGAGGAAGCTCGTGAGTTACTTACACTGTTCGGCATGCCTTATAGCAAATAATAAAGGAGGAGATTCGAGAAATGGCTAAGACATCAATGAAAGTTAAGCAGCAGCGCAAGCAGAAGTTCTCAACAAGAGAGTACACACGTTGCAGCATTTGTGGACGTCCACATTCAGTATTAAAGAAGTACGGAATTTGTAGAATCTGCTTCCGTGAGTTAGCATATAAGGGACAGATTCCAGGCGTTAAGAAATCAAGCTGGTAAGAGTAAGAAGGAGGAAATTTATTATGTCAATGAGCGATCCAATTGCAGATATGCTTACAAGAATTCGTAATGCTAATACAGCAAAGCATGATACAGTAGAAATCCCTGCTTCAAAGATGAAGAAAGCTATTGCCGACATACTTTTATCAGAAGGATATGTTAAGGCTGTAGATATCGTTGAGGACGGCAAGTTCGAGACAATAAAGATCACATTGAAGTACGGCGCAGACAAGAATGAGAAGATCATCACAGGTCTTAGAAGAATTTCTAAGCCAGGTCTTCGAGTATACGCAAGCAAGGATGAGCTTCCAAGAGTATTAGGTGGACTTGGAACTGCTATTATCTCCACAAACAAGGGCGTATTAACAGATAAGGAAGCGAGAAAACAGAACGTAGGTGGAGAAGTACTTGCGTTTATTTGGTAAAAGGAGGACGGCAAAATGTCACGTATCGGAAGAATGCCTATCGCTGTACCTGCAGGCGTAACTGTAGATATAGCAGAAAATAATAAAGTGACTGTTAAAGGACCAAAGGGAACTCTCGAGAGAGTTCTCCCTGCGGAAATGGAAATAAAGTTAGATGGCGATACACTCACAGTATCAAGACCTAACGATTTGAAGAAGATGAAATCATTACACGGACTTACAAGAACACTCCTTCACAACATGATCGTTGGTGTTACTGATGGATTTTCAAAGGATCTTGAGGTCAATGGTGTAGGTTACAGAGCTCAGAAACAGGGTAATAAGCTTGTTCTTGCTCTTGGTTATTCACATCCAGTAGAGATGGTTGATCCAGAGGGTATCGAGACAAAGGTTGACGGTAACAAGATCACAGTAAGCGGAATCAGCAAGGAGAAGGTTGGTCAGTACGCTGCTGAGATCAGAGAGAAGAGAGCACCAGAGCCATACAAGGGCAAAGGTATCAAGTATATGGACGAGACTATCAGACGTAAAGTTGGTAAGACTGGTAAGAAATAATAAAGGAGTGAGATAAGATGATTAATAAAGAATCAAGAAGCGCAATTCGTGTAAAGAAGCATATGCGTGTTCGTAATCGTTTAGCTGGAACAACAGAGAGACCACGTTTAGCTGTATTCAGAAGTAATAATCATATGTACGCTCAGATTATTGATGATTCAGTTGGTAAGACATTAGTAGCAGCATCTACAACAGAGAAGGCTATTAAGGATGAGCTTGAGAAAACAGATGATGTTGATGCAGCAGCTTACGTTGGTAAGGTTATTGCTGAGAGAGCACTTGAGAAGGGTATCAAGACTGTTATCTACGATAGAGGCGGTTTCGTATACCACGGTAAGGTTCAGGCATTAGCAGATGCAGCGAGAGAAGCTGGTCTGGAATTCTAGTAAGGAGGAAGAACAACGTATGAAGCGTGAAATAATTGATGCAAGTAAGTTAGAGTTAGAAGATAAAGTTGTTGCCATCAAGCGTGTAACAAAGGTTGTTAAGGGTGGACGTAATTCTAGAGTTGCAGCTCTCGTAGTTGTAGGTGATAGAAACGGTCACGTTGGCGTTGGTGTTGGCAAGGCAGTTGAGACTCCAGAAGCTATCCGTAAGGGTAAGGAGGATGCTGCAAAGCATTTAGTTACAGTTCCTGTAAATGAAGTTGGTAGTATCCCTTACGACTGGAATGGACAGTTCGGCAGTGCTTCAGTTCTCCTGAAGACAGCTCCAGAAGGTACTGGTATCATCGCTGGTGGTCCTGCTCGTAGCGTACTTGAGCTTGCAGGATATAAGAACATCCGTACAAAGTCCTTAGGATCAAACAACAAACAGAACGTAGTTCTTGCAACAATCAAGGGCCTTACAGAGATAAAGAACCCAGAGGATATCGCAAGACTTCGTGGAAAATCTGTTGATGAGATACTTAACTAAGGAGGTATTATAAGATGGCAGATAAGTTAAAGGTAACTTTGGTAAAGTCCCCTATCGGCGCTGTACCAAAGCATAGAAAGACAGTAGAGGCTCTTGGACTTAAGAAGGTTAACAAGTCAGTAGAGCTCCCAAATAACGCTGCAACACTTGGAATGGTTAAGCAGGTTAGTTATATGGTAAAGGTTGAGGAAGTATAAGAGAAGGAGGATACGCAGATCATGGATTTATCTACATTAAAGCCAGCTGAAGGCTCAAAGCATAGTGCTAATTTCCGTGTAGGTCGTGGACATGGTTCAGGAAATGGCAAGACTGCAGGTAAGGGACATAAGGGTCAGAAGGCACGTTCTGGATCACCTAGACCAGGTTTCGAAGGTGGACAGATGCCATTATATAGACGCCTTCCTAAGAGAGGCTTTAATTGCATCAATCACAAAGAGATTGTTGCAATCAATGTATCAGCTCTTGAGAGATTCGAGGATGGCTCAGACGTAACAGTTGAGACATTAGTAGAGGCAGGTATCATTAAGAATCCTCGTGATGGAGTTAAGATTCTTGGAAATGGAGAGTTAACTAAAAAGCTCAACGTTAAGGCTAATGCTTTTTCAAAGTCAGCAGCTGAGAAAATTGAAGCTCTTGGCGGAAAAGCAGAGGTGATGTAATATGTTCAAAACCTTAATCAACGCATTTAAGGTACAGGATATACGAAGAAGACTTTTATATACGTTTTTTATTCTCGTGGTAATCAGACTTGGTAGTCTGATTACTGTGCCGGGAATAAGTGCGGATGCGATAAGAGAATACATGCAGAATGCCCTTGGTGATTCACTGAACATTTTTAGTTCTTTCACTGGAGGATCGTTCGAGCAGATGTCGATTTTTGCATTGTCAGTTACACCATATATCACGGCTTCCATTATCATACAGCTTCTCACAATCGCCATACCGGCACTTGAGGAGATGCAGAAGGATGGAGAGGATGGCCGAAAGAAGATTACAGCGATCACAAGATACATGACAGTAGGGCTTGCAATACTTGAGAGCTCTGGTCTTGTTGTAGGATTTGGAAACAAGGGTGTAATTGATAATTACAATTTCTGGACAGTACTTACTATAGTAGTAATCTTGACAGCTGGAAGTGCTATCGTAATGTGGCTTGGTGAGCGTGCAACTGAAAAGGGTGTTGGTAATGGTATATCAGTAATCCTGTTGATCAACATCGTATCAACAATGCCAAATGACCTTAAGAACATGTACACACAGTTCATGAAGGGAAAAGATTTTGTAAGATTTACACTTGTATGTCTTCTGATCATTGCAGTAATAATACTTACAGTAGTATTCGTATGTGCGCTTCAGGGTGCTGAGAGAAAGATACCTGTTCAGTATGCCAAGACAGTAAGAGGAAGAAAGACGATGGGCGGACAGTCCTCACATATTCCTCTGAAGGTTAATACAGCAGGTGTTATCCCAGTTATCTTTGCATCATCTCTCCTTTCTGTTCCACAGATTATTGTTAATCTGTTCAACATTAAGTCGTCAGGTGTTGGGGCAAAGATTATGCAGGCACTGAGCCAGAGCTATTGGTTTAACAGAACTTATCCTTGGGCATCGATTGGTTTGATAATATATATATTACTTGTATTCTTCTTTGCTTATTTTTACACAGCAATCACATTCAATCCAATGGAGATTGCAAATAACATGAAGAAAAGTGGTGGCTTTATACCAGGTATCAGACCAGGACAGCCTACTCAGGATTATTTAAATAAAATTTTGAACTACATCATATTTATAGGTGCTGTAGGTCTTATCATAGTAGCATGTATACCAATGTTCTTCAGCGGTTTCTTTGGAGCAAATGTTTCATTTGGAGGAACATCACTTATCATCGTTGTAGGTGTTGTTATAGAGACAATAAAGAATATTGAGTCGCGTATGCTGGTAAGAAACTATCAGGGATTCCTTTTAGACTAATATGACGTGGCTGAAAGCATGAATGGGAATGTGCAATATAGGATCAATATAGTATTTATATATTTATTCATATAGTACATTCCTATTTGTGCCATATAACGCATGAGGGACCGCCGGTGGCAGTCCCTATGCGTGTAGTTAGAGGGAAGTATCTTGTGTTTTCGTTCTTAGACGGGAAATGGGGACAGACAGTATTAGCAAATACCAAATATTATATACAGAAAACAGATTAGATTTTGGAGGTTAAATATATGAAGATAATCATGTTAGGAGCACCAGGCGCAGGAAAAGGTACTCAGGCGAAGATGATCGCTGCGAAGTATGGTGTGCCACATATCTCAACAGGAGATATATTCAGAGCAAACATAAAGAATGGCACAGAGCTTGGAGCAAAGGCAAAGGAGTACATGGACAAGGGACTTCTTGTGCCGGACGAGCTCGTTGTTGATTTAGTTATAGATAGATTCAAGGCTGATGATTGTGCGAAGGGATATATTCTTGATGGATTCCCAAGAACAATTCCACAGGCAGAGGCGCTTGACAAGGCACTCTCAGCAATTGGAGATTCAGTTGACTATGCAATAAATGTTGAGGTTCCAGATGAGAATATCATTGAGAGAATGTCAGGCAGACGTGCATGTGTAGGATGTGGTGCTACATACCATATCGTATACAATCCTACAAAGGTTGAGGGTAAGTGTGATACATGTGGTGCAGACCTCATACTCAGAGATGACGACAAGCCTGAGACAGTAAAAAAGAGACTTGATGTATATCATGAGCAGACACAGCCTCTTATTGATTACTATAAGGCAAAGGGAATTCTCAAGGAAGTAGACGGAACAGTGGATATGAAGGATGTATTTGCTGCCATCACTGATATATTAGGTGAGTAAATATGAAAGGTATTTCCATAAAATCCCAGGAAGAGATTGAACTTATGAGGGAGGCTGGAAGAATTCTTGCCATAACTCATGAGGAACTGCGAAAAGCACTGAAACCGGGCATGTCGACATATGACATCGACAGGCTAGGTGAGGAGGTTATACGGAGTTATGGCTGCGAGCCATCGTTTCTTAATTATCAGGGGTATCCGGCATCGATATGTGTATCAGTAAATGAGGAGGTTGTTCATGGAATACCTTCTAAAGACAGAATACTGAAGGATGGAGATATCGTAAGTCTGGATGCTGGAGTTATATATAAGGGATATCATTCAGATTCAGCCAGAACATATGGCATTGGTGAGACAACGGATCTTGCAAAGTATCTTATGGAAGCGACAAAGCAGTGCTTCTTCGAGGGGATGCAGGCTGCAAGAGCTGGAAATCATGTGCGCGATATAGGGATTGCGATAGAGTCATATGCCGATGAGTGCGGGCTTGGAGTTGTGATAGATTTGGTAGGACATGGAGTTGGGAAGAATCTGCACGAAGAACCGGAGGTTCCAAACTTTGCGACCAGAAGACGCGGACCAAAGCTTAAAGCTGGCATGACAATAGCGATAGAGCCGATGATCACATTGGGGGATTATGATGTGAGATGGCTGGATGATGGCTGGACAGTTGTGACTGCCGATAGATCACTGGCAGCACACTACGAGAATACAATACTTATAACTGATTCGGATCCCGAGATATTATCAAGGGCGGATGGAATAGAGTTATAGTTGTTATATAGAACTCATAAGTTGATTTAGTATAATAGGAGGATTTTAGAAAATGTCAAAGGCAGATGTAATCGAAGTAGAAGGAACAGTAGTTGAGAAACTTCCAAATGCAATGTTTCAGGTAGAACTTGAGAATGGACACAAGGTTCTTGCTCATATAAGTGGAAAGCTCAGAATGAATTATATAAAGATTCTTCCTGGCGATAAAGTTACCATAGAGTTATCACCATATGATCTCACAAAGGGCAGAATCGTATGGAGAGATAAATAAACACTATATATTTGAGGAATATACAAGAGAAATAATAAAAAAAGTAAAATTTGCTATTGCATTTTAACGTTTCAAATGGTAGAATGCTAATTCGTAGCGGACTTTTTTTGAAAGGAGAGTTTCTAATGAAGGTTAGAGCATCAGTAAAACCTATCTGCGATAAGTGCAAAGTTATCAAGAGAAAGGGAATCGTTAGAGTTATCTGCGAGAATCCAAAGCACAAGCAGCGTCAGGGTTAATCAAAAAAGGAAAAGAAGTATATGGATGATAGCCCATCCCGTATTGAAAAATTAATGAAAGATTAATGAAAGATATGTAAGATATACTTATTTTCGTGCGTCAGTACATACATCTAATGTACTGTATTATTTAAAAGCGGCTGTGGCATATAACAATTTATGCCGATACAATTATATAATTATACAACTTAGTTGAAGGCGACAGTGTATGCATTTCACCCCATAGCAATGTGTTATGGGATACATTTGTGAATTCAGCTTAAAAGAAGATTTTACGGAGGTTATTATAATGGCTCGTATTTCAGGTGTTGATTTACCAAGAGAGAAACGTGTTGAAATTGGTCTTACTTATATCTATGGTATAGGACTTCCTTCATCACAGCGTATTCTTAAGGAAGCAAACGTTAATCCTGACACACGTTGCGCAGATCTGACAGACGATGAGGTTAGAAGACTCAGCGAAGTTATCAAGGCAACACAGGTAGTAGAGGGAGATTTACGTAGAGAGATAGGCTTCAATATTAAGCGTTTACAGGAGATCGCTTGCTATCGTGGTAAGCGTCATAGACAGGGACTTCCTGTTCGTGGACAGAAGACTAAGACTAACGCTAGAACTCGTAAGGGTCCTAAGAAGACTGTTGCTAATAAGAAGAAGTAATATTTTATAGAATATATTTGTAAAAAACCATAGGAGGTTTAGGCTAATGGCTAAGCAGGCAACTAAAAAAGTGGCTAAGAAGCGTGTCAGAAAGAGCGTACAGCACGGACAGGCTCATATTCAGTCATCTTTCAATAATACAATTGTTACATTAACAGACGCTGAAGGCAATGCGCTTTCATGGGCAAGCGCTGGTGGATTAGGATTCAAGGGTTCTAAGAAGTCAACTCCATATGCTGCTCAGATGGCTGCAGAGACAGCTGCAAAGGCTGCTGCACCTTACGGACTCAAGACAATCGATGTATTTGTTAAGGGACCAGGTTCAGGAAGAGAGGCTGCAATTCGTGCACTCTCAGCATGTGGTATAGATGTAGTAAGTATCAAGGATGTTACTCCGGTTCCACATAACGGATGTCGTCCACCAAAGAGAAGAAGAGTTTAATTTTAGGAGGTACAAACAAGATGGCAGTAGATAGAACCCCAGTTCTTAAGAGATGCAGATCTTTAGGCATGGAGCCAATGTATCTCGGAATAGACAAGAAGTCAAACAGAAAACCAAACAGATCAAATAGAAAGCAGAGCGAGTATGGACTTCAGCTCCGCGAGAAGCAGAAGGCAAAGTTCATTTATGGTGTACTTGAGAAGCCTTTCCGTAATCTTTATGCAAAGGCAGAGCAGCAGAAGGGATTAACAGGTCCTAACCTCATGACATTGCTTGAGCTCAGACTTGACAACATTATCTTCAGATTAGGCTTTGCCAGAACAAGAAGAGAGGCAAGACAGATCGTAGATCATAAGCACGTACTTGTAAACGGCAAGTGTGCAAACATCCCTTCATATTCAGTTAAGCCAGGCGATAAGATTGAGATCAGAGAGAAGAGCAAGTCTCTTCAGAGATACAAGGATATCATGGCAGCAACAGAGGGCGTTCTCGTACCAGGCTGGTTGACAGCAGACAGAGATAACCTCACAGGTGAAGTTGTAGAGAAGCCAAGCAGAGAGCAGATCGATGTTCCTGTAAATGAGACTCTCATCGTCGAGTTATATTCTAAGTAAGATTTGTTCTTTATTTATACATTTTGTAACTTGGAGTGTAGCATTTTAAAACCCGTAAAGGAGGGGCTTAGATGTTTGAGTTTGAAAAACCAAAAATCGAGATCGTTGAGACTTCAGATGACAACAAGTATGGCAAGTTTGTAATCGAGCCTTTAGAGAGAGGTTACGGTATAACACTTGGTAACTCACTTAGAAGAATAATGCTTTCTTCATTGCCAGGTACTGCTGTAAGCCACGTAAAGATAAAAGGTGTTTTACATGAGTTCAGCTCAATACCAGGTGTAAAAGAGGATGTTACTGAGATCATAATGAACATCAAGAATGTCGTTATCAAGAATAACTCAGATACATTCGAGCCAAAGCAGGCATATATCGATGTTGTTGGAGAGCGTGTTGTTAAGGCGGGAGATATCAAGGTTGACGGAGATATCGAGATTGTTAATCCGGATCTTGTTATTGCAAATCTCAGTGGTCCTGATGCAAAGCTCGAGATGGAGCTTACAATTGCCAATGGACGTGGATATGTGAGCCTTGACAAGAACAAGGAAGTGGATTCACCAATTGATGTTATCGCTATTGACTCAATCTTCACCCCTGTTGAAAGAGTAAACCTTACAGTTCAGAATACACGTGTTGGTCAGGTTACTGACTATGATAAGTTAACTCTTGATGTATATACAAACGGAGCTCTTGCTCCAGATGAGGCAGTGAGTCTTGCTGCAAATCTTCTGGTAGAGCACTTGAAGCTGTTCGTAGATTTATCAGAGAACGCACGTCTTGTAGATGTTATGGTTGAGAGCACAACAGACGAGAAGGAAAAGGTTCTTGAGATGAATATCGATGAGCTTGAGCTGTCAGTTCGTTCATACAACTGTCTCAAGAGAGCTGGTATCAATACAGTTCAGGAACTTATCAATAAGACTCCAGAGGATATGATGAAGGTTCGTAACCTTGGTCGCAAGTCACTGGATGAAGTTTTAGCTAAGCTTAAGGAGTTAGGCTTAGCGCTTAATCAGAACGAGGACTAGTAGTATATTAGTTTTCGTATACCACTCAAGCTGAATAATAGTAAGCACAGTGAAGACCCGCAAAGGGTATAGGAGGATAATTAAAATGGCAAAGTATAGAAAGCTTGGAAAAGCAAGCGCACAGAGAAACGCATTACTTCGTAACCAGGTAACTCAGTTACTGTATCATGGAAAGATCAAGACAACAGAGGCTAGAGCTAAGGAAGTTGTTAAGATTGCAGAGAAGCTCATCACACTGGCAGTTGCTGAGAAAGACAACTACGATGAGGTTACAGTTCAGGCTAAGGTTGCTAAGAAGGATAAAGATGGCAAGAGAATCAAGGAAGTTGTAGATGGTAAGAAGATTACTGCATACGACACAGTTGAGAAGAAGGTAAAGAAGGATCAGCCTTCAAGACTTCATGCCAGAAGAGAGATGCTCAAGGTTTTATATCCAGTTGTTGAAGTTCCTACAGATGCTGCTGGTAAGAAGGCCGGTACAAAGAAGATCGATTTAACACAGAAGTTATTCGACGAGTACGGTACAAAGTACGCAGGACGTAAGGGTGGTTACACAAGAATCATCAAGATTGGCCAGCGTAAGGGTGATCAGGCTCTCGAGGTTATTCTCGAGTTAGTATAATCAATTGGATTTATACAGATAAATAAACAGGGCTGCGGTACATAGACGTATTGGTATACGTTTTGTGTATGGCAGCTCTTTTTTTATAACAAGAAAATTATAATGTAATATATTGAAAGATATGGTAGCTATATACAAGGAAATGGTATGAGTTTTATAAATATCAAGGGATTATCTCATAAATTTAATATAAAGGACAAGGATGGCAATAAGGTTGGGGAGAACTGGGCTGTGAAGGATGTTGATTTTCTGGCTGATAAAGGCGAGATGATAGCCATCCTTGGACGAAATGGCTCTGGAAAATCAACATTTGCCAGACATCTGAATGGACTTCTTGCGCCACATGAGGGGACAGTTATAATAGGCGGACGGGATCTGACCAAGGTGAGCGGGTTGACTGCTATCAGAAGACAGGTGGGAATGGTATTTCAGAATCCGGATAATCAGATAGTTGGAAATACCCTTGCTGAGGACATAGGATTTGGCCTTGAGAATCTGGGAATCGAAAGTCATGATATATGGGACAAGATCGATGAGATGCTTGAACTTACGGGCCTTGCGGCATACAAATACAGCAACACTTCAAGGATAAGCGGAGGTCAGAAACAGAGGCTTGCGATAGCATCAGCCATGGCTATGTCCCCCGAATGTATAGTACTTGATGAGGCGACATCTATGCTTGATCCACAGGGAGCAAAAGATATGCTAAACCTTGTGCTGAAATTAAATAGAGAAAAGAAAATAACCGTCATCATGGTGACTCATAAGATATCCGAGGCGCTGATGACGGATAGAGTATATATACTGGATAACAGCAGAATCGTGGCACACGGGGTTCCTGGGGATGTACTTTCCGACGTGGAAAGACTTAAAACATATGGCCTTGAGATCCCGGTAAGGATGAAAAACGAAGCAGGAATACCTATAGATATCTGTAGTGAGTATAAGAAAAAACAATTGCAGATATGTCAAAAAGTGGGACCGGCGGCGGATCATGTAATAGACCATGGCAATACACTAAAAGATTTGAAGAAATGTATAGTTGAACTTCAGAAAGTATCATATTCGTATGTAAATGGAAATGAAACATTTAAGGCGCTCTCCAATATAGATCTAAAAATATATGAGGGGCAGGTGCTGGCTGTAATTGGACAGACTGGTTCGGGAAAGAGCACATTGCTGCAGATGATAAATAAGCTTATTGTGCCACAGAGCGGGAAAGTTTATCTGTATGAAACAGATGTGCAGAGCGTAAGAAATATAAAAGAGATCAGAAGACGTATAGGGTATGTGTTCCAATTCCCGGAATCACAATTATTTGAGAGTACGGTACTTAAAGATGTCATGTATGGTCCAATCAACTTTGGAATGTCAAAGAGTGAGGCAGAGCAGTCGGCAAGAAATGCACTGAAGTTGGTTGGAGTTCCGGAGAAATACGAAGATTATTCTCCATTTGAACTGTCAGGAGGTTTAAAGAAAAGGGTTGCCATAGCGGGAATATTGGCATATGAACCAGACATTCTTATTCTGGATGAACCTGCTTGTGGACTTGATGGGGAAAGCAAAGAGCAGTTGTGGAATCTTATACGAAAGCTCAACAGAGAAAAAAATGTGACCATCATACTGGTATCCCACGATATGGAAGATGTATATGAGATGTCAGAGCGAGTTCTGCTTATGGATCATGGTAAAGTCGTGTATGATGGGGAAACCGAAGGCTTCTTTGATGATAGAGAGTTGCTTGAGAGGTATGGAATAGAGATACCTGATGGTGTCAAAATGCGGCAAAATTTTAAAAAAGAGGTTAAGTAATAATATATGAACGGATGATCAAAAACAAATGGTCAAATAGGAGATTTAGGATGATTCGAGATATTACAATAGGACAATATTACAGCGGAGATTCTGTAGTTCATAAAATGGATCCGAGAACCAAGCTCGCAATTACATTTGTATATGCTATATCACTTTTCCTCTGTAAAGATTGGGTAATGATATTGGCTGCAACAATATTTCTCTGTACATATGTAGCGGTTAGCAGGGTTCCCCTGTCATATATATGTAAAGGACTCAAGGTTATATGGATGTTTATTTTCTTTACAGCAATATTCAGCGTGTTCAATGGCGATGGAAATGTAATCTGGAGTTGGCACAAGCTGCGGATCACAGATGCCAGTGTGATGACTACTGTGCTTGTGGTTGTGCGATTGGTTTATCTTATAATAGGTTCATCAGTCATGACATATACCACAAGACCCATGAATCTGGCAAATGGCCTTGAGAGCAGTCTTGGATTTTTGAAGAAAGTAAAAGTTCCTGTGGCGGAGATGGCTATGATGCTCATGATCGCACTGCGGTTTATTCCGATCTTTATGGAAGAACTGGACAAGATAATGAAGGCACAGCTTTCCAGAGGTGCGGATTTTGAGAGTGGAAATATTTTCAAAAGGATAAAGAGCTATGTGCCGGTATTTGTACCGCTCTTTGTGTCGGCGATAAGGAGGGCTACAGATCTGGCTCAGGCCATGGATGCCAGATGCTTTGACGGCAGTGAGGGCAGAAGCCGTATGAATCCTCTAAAATATAGTAGAACAGACTATATAAGTTATGCTATAGTGTTGGTGTATCTGGGCTGCATGATAGTGTACAGATGTGTGATGTAGAAAATACTGCAATCTTATTTCAGGGTACATGCGTGCTTCAGGATCAAAAGCCGTTTGTATATAGACTTGCTTTAAACATTACAGAGTCAATGACGATCGGGCTTGATTAAGAATTGCGCTGTATATATACTTGCCTGAGAATGTACTAGAGCTTGATAAACAGGAGAGTAACTCAGATACATTGATAATTATAGAAAAGGATGTGGATGTGTCAGATACATTGATAATATAGAAAAGGGTATAGATGTGTCGGATATATCTCTAATATGAATATGAAAAGAGTAAAATTGATTGTTGCCTACGATGGAACAAATTATTGCGGATGGCAGGTCCAGATAAATGGAATAACTGTGGAGGAGGTCCTGAACAAGACTCTCAGCGAACTCTGCCGCGAGGATATAAAGGTGATTGGAGCTAGTAGGACGGATTCCGGAGTGCACGCCCTTGGAAATGTGGCGGTATTTGACACAGAGTCAGGGATACCCGGAGAAAAGTTTTCATTTGCGCTTAATCAGCGGCTCCCGGAAGATATAAGGATACAGGAGTCCTGCCAGGTTGCGGACGACTTTCATCCGAGATACTGCGATACCGTTAAGACGTATGAATACAAGATACTAAACAGAAGATTTGATGTGCCAACAGAGCGTCTTTACTCGACATTTGTTTATTATCCGCTTGATATAGATAAGATGAAACGAGCTGCGGCTGTTCTGGTAGGAGAGCACGATTTCAAGAGCTTCTGTTCAACAAGATCGCAGGTAGAGAATACAGTCCGTACAATAACAGATATAACCATAGATAAAGTTGGTGATATGATACATATAAGGATAAGTGGAAATGGTTTCCTGTACAATATGGTCCGTATCATAGTGGGAACTTTGATGAAGATAGGTCTTGGAATCTGGCCAGAGGACTGTATGGAGTCAATACTTGCGGCGAAGGATAGGACGAAAGCAGGGCCGAAAGCCGAAGCAAAGGGGCTTACTCTTGTGAAGATAAAATATCTGTAAACGTAAACGGCTGCAGACGCATAATATCTGCCGGGATAAGATAAAATTGCTGATAATGTGTTGGCAGTTCCCAAAACAGCGTGGTTATATTCTGTATATTATAACTTGGAAAAGTGGACTTGATATAATCTAAAAACAAGAATAAAAGTGGACTTGGTATAATCTAGAAATAAGAATGAAAAGTGGAAAACATCTAGCAAAACAGTGAAAAATAAATGAAAAACATTGTTTGAAATGCACAAAAAATAATGAAAATAAGAGCCAATCATGTTATAATTACATTGAAATGCTGCTACGTGACGGATATGTCAGGAATTGTTTCGAAGTGTTCGGAATATTTCAAGGTGTTTCAATGAAGATAACATGATTGGCTTTTTTTATTTTGATTTTAGGAGGGCAAACGATGGCAAGATTTACATTACCAAGAGATTTATATCACGGAAAAGGTGCTTTGGAGGCACTCAAGACATTCAAGGGTAAGAGAGCAATGGTCTGTGTCGGAGGCGGATCTATGAAGAGATTTGGATTCCTTGACAGGGCGGTTCAGTACCTTGAGGAAGCAGGAATGGAAGTTAAATTATTTGAGGGAATCGAGCCGGATCCTTCGGTAGAGACGGTTATGAAGGGAGCTGCAGCTATGCTCGAATTTGAGCCGGACTGGATAGTTGCCATCGGCGGCGGTTCACCTATAGATGCAGCAAAGGCGATGTGGATAAAGTATGAATATCCAGATGCTACATTTGAGGATATGTGTAAGGTATTTGGAATCCCTGAACTCAGAAAGAAGGCTCATTTCTGTGCTATTTCTTCAACATCGGGAACTGCAACAGAGGTTACAGCGTTCTCGATCATCACAGATTACGAGAAGGGAATCAAGTATCCTATTGCAGATTTCGAGATCACACCAGATGTTGCAATCGTTGATCCTGAGCTCGCAGAGACCATGCCACAGAAACTGGTTGCACATACCGGTATGGATGCCATGACACATGCAATCGAGGCTTATGTATCGACAGCAAACTGCGATTTTACTGATCCTCTTGCACTTCATGCCATCAAGATGATACAGAATGATCTGGTTGGATCATATAACGGAGACATGGAGAAACGTGACGCAATGCACAATGCACAGTGTCTTGCAGGTATGGCATTCTCCAATGCGCTTCTCGGAATAGTTCATTCGATGGCTCACAAGACTGGAGCAGCATTTGCTGACTATGGCGCACATATCATCCACGGAGCAGCAAATGCAATGTATCTGCCAAAGGTTATAGCTTTCAATGCAAAGGATGAGACAGCAAAGATTCGTTACGGCGAGATAGCAGACTTCATGGGCCTTGGCGGAGAGACACTCGACGAGAAGTTAGCTCTTCTCATCGCATATCTGCGCAAGATGAATGATGAGCTGAACATACCTCACTGTATCAAGAATTATGGACCTGACAGCTATCCATGTGCGCAGGGCTTTGTTCCGGAGGATGTATTCCTTGAGAGACTTCCTGAGATTGCTGCAAATGCGATACTTGATGCATGTACAGGATCGAACCCAAGACAGCCAAGCCAGGAGGAGATGGAGAAGTTGCTGAAGTGCTGCTACTATGACACAGAGGTGGATTTCTAAATAAAGGATAGTATTTACAGACAAAAGAATGAATGATAATATGGTATCCGGCGGTGCACATGTATCGCCGGATATTTTTGTTGGAAAAAATAGTTGACAACAAAATGTAATTATAATGTACTTGCAAAGTATGCGAAGTTTATAAGTGCGTTTCGAACCAATGCCCCGGTAAGAAATGTGCTGAATATACATTAGTAAAGAAGATTATAAAAGAATAATTTAGGAGGTACCACGATGAAGAGCTTTATGGCAAGCCCATCAACAATAGAGAGAAAGTGGTATGTAGTTGACGCTACAGGACATACTTTAGGTCGTCTTGCATCAGAGATCGCAAGCATTTTAAGAGGAAAGAACAAGCCAACATATACACCACACATTGACACAGGTGATTATGTAATAGTAGTAAACGCTGACAAGATCCAGGTAACTGGTAAGAAGTTAGATCAGAAGGTATACTACAACCACTCAGATTATGTAGGTGGTATGAAAGAGACAACTCTTCGCGAGAAGATGGCTAAGAAGCCAGAGGATGTTATCTACCTTGCAGTTAAGGGAATGCTTCCAAAGGGACCACTTGGCAGAGAGATGATCACAAAGCTTCATGTATACGCTGGTGCAGATCACAAGCATCAGGCACAGAAGCCAGAAGTATTAGAGATTAAGTACTAAGAAGGAGGAGATAACAGATGGCTAAGACAACAAAGTTCTATGGAACAGGAAGAAGAAAAAGCAGTATCGCCAGAGTTTACATCACTCCAGGTACTGGTAAGATCGTTATAAACAAGAAGGATATGGATGAGTACTTTGGTCTTGACACACTCAAGGTTATCGTAAAGCAGCCACTTGTTGCTACAGGTACAGATGGTAAGTTCGACGTTCTTGTTAACGTATGTGGTGGTGGTTTCACAGGTCAGGCTGGTGCTATCAGACATGGTATTTCAAGAGCACTCCTTGAGGCAGATGCTGAGTACAGACCAATCCTCAAGAAGGCAGGATTCCTTACAAGAGATCCAAGAATGAAGGAGAGAAAGAAGCCAGGTCTCAAGGCAGCTCGTCGTGCTCCACAGTTCTCAAAGAGATAATCAATTTCACAATTCAGAGCGTCTTAGGACGTTTCAGAACGGTATATTACACTCCAGGACATTTGTTCTGGGGTGTTTTTTCGTGAAAACCGTGGTAAAATGTGTTTGTATGAAATAATCGTATATTTAAATAGCAATCATATAATATAGATAGTATCTCTATGTGAAAGGAGCATATTTATGACAACTGTAAGTACAAAGAGTGGAAAAGTGATAAAAGTTGTATCCTGTGATGAAGAGAAAAATACGTTGACAGTTTCGGATAATGAAATGGATGCAAGAGTTGTCGGCGCTGAGTATGCGGCCGAAGTATTATCACATTACGGAGGCTTTTAGTGTTGTCAAATGCATTTGCCGGGATGGGAGTATATTTATGAAAAAATGTTTGTACGTATCGGATTTAGATGGGACATTACTTAGGAGTGATAAAACAATATCGGAATATACATGTGAGGTGATAAACAGACTCACAGAAAATGGAATTTTGTTTTCATATGCAACAGCAAGGTCCTATGTGACTGCAAAGATGGTTACGAAGGGGCTGAATGCCAAGATACCATTGATTGTATATAATGGTGCATTTGTTATTGATAGTGTTTCGGAAGAAATACTTATTTCCAATTATTTTGACGAGGATATAAAAGCAGTCTTAGAGGAGCTTATTTCTAATGGAATCTATCCGATTGTTTATTCTTATATAGATGGCGTTGAGCATTTTTCTTTTATTCTGGATAAGTGCAGTAAGGGAGTAAGAGAATTCCTGGATACACGAAGAGGCGACAGACGATGGAGAGAAGCAGACAATGTTGAACAATTGGTGAAGGGTAATTTGTTTTATATAACCTGTATTGATGATAAGGATAAGCTTGAACCATTTTTTATTATGTATAAAGAAAGATATCATGTTGTTTTTCAGCAGGATATATATACCGAAGAGCAATGGCTTGAAATTATGCCAAGGGAGGCATCTAAGGCTAATGCAATAATTCAATTAAAAGATTATTTGGGCTGCGAAAAGGTTATTTCATTTGGAGATGCAATGAATGACATTGATATGTTTAATATATCTGATGAGGCATATGCGGTAGCAAATGCATTTGATGAGCTGAAACAACTTGCAAAAGGAGTAATTGACAGTAATAACGATGATGGTGTAGCAAAGTGGTTAGATAATAATATGAATGGTGACGTATCTATCGGTTAGAATTATGGCACGAATTGATATGATTTGGCACGATTTTTCTAAGAGGGAAACAGATGCTTTTAATGTTTTTTTGCAGGAGCGGGAGTTCTGGTAATAGTATTAGGCTGCAAAGGAAGAAATAACTAGTTAGAAACGTTGTTGATTTCATTTCGTTTTGAATGATATAATGTACGTGGTGTTGTTAATAAGCGAAGATAAACCAGTAATAATATTTTGGGGGGATAAAGGAATGACAATCGAAACAAAATCATTTGGACAAAGCCCGGATGGGAAAGAAATAGTTTTATTCACAATGACAAATAGAAACCATATGGAGGTTTCGCTTACTAATGTTGGCGCAACAATCGTAAGGATAGTGACAGCTGATGGTAAAGGGGAACTAAAGGATGTTGTTCTGGGCTTTGATAAGGGAGAAGACTATTTTGACAATGGAAGCTTCTTTGGTGTTGTAGTTGGTCCGAGTGCTAATAGAATAGCTGATGCTTCTTTTGAAATTGATGGTAAGGCATATGAGATTTGCAGGAACGATGGAAATAATAATCTGCATAGCGATATGAACAAAGGCTATCACAAATGCATTTGGGATGCGACGGTTACAGATAAGGGTGTTGTTTTCTGCTTACAGGATAGCGACGGCAATATGGGGTTCCCGGGAAATAAGAAGGTGTCAGTAGAGTATACATTAGATGATGATAATGCTCTAACTCTTAAATACCATGCATCAAGTGACGCAAATACTATTATTAACCTGACAAATCATTCATATTTTAACCTGAATGGTCATGATAGCGGCAATATTATGGATCATCAGGTGATGATAAAGGCGAGCAACTTCACTCCTGTAGTTGAAGGAGCAATACCTACCGGTGAGATTGCATCTGTAATCGGAACATCTCTTGATTTTACAAAGATGATGGGCGTTGGTGAAAGAATTGATGCAGATTACGAACAGAATAGTATTGTTGGAGGATATGATCATAACTGGGTGATTGATGATTGTGATGGAAGTCTCCGTCATATTGCAACAGTTAGAGCTGATAAGTGCGATAGACAGATGGACGTATATACTACTCTTCCCGGAGTTCAATTCTATGCCGGCAATTTCATATCTCCGATTGAAGGAAAGGAAGGCTGTTTATATGGAAAGAGACAGGGACTTTGCCTTGAAACACAGTACTACCCAGATACAATACATAATAGTAATTTTCCTTCTTGCATATTTGGCCCCGGTAAGGATTATGATTCAGTAACTGTATACAAATTCTCATGTTATAGATAATTAAGAAATCTCATACAAAAATGTGTATATGCATATCGTGTATGAGATTTTTTTATGAACAAAAATACTCAGATATTGCTTTTTGTATTATTAATAATTATGCTGCTTATGTGCAATGTGTTGAGAATACTATGAATTAATGCCATTAAACCAGATGTTTATATGGATTTTATACAAATAAATTGGTGCATGCAGGCATAATAGGAAAATATGCACAAATAGTCAATTGATGCATTAGAGCAATATTTGATAATTAAAAAGCAATAATTGTATAGATTATAATACAATATTGGAATATTATTAATACATCATAAAAAAGCAAAAAAGGAGGGCGGTTTATGAGAAAATTATTGAAAGGTAAAATGAAAAAGGTAGTTGCTACAGGACTTTGTCTTGCGATGGTAGCTGGTTGCCTTGCAGGCTGCGGTTCAAGCGATGATAAAAGTAGCGAATCAAGCACTGCAGCAGAAAAGACAGAAGATGTAGGAGAGAAGACAGAAGCTCCTTCAGGCGAGAAGAAGGGAACAATTAATGTGTGGGCATTCACAGATGAGGTTCCTAAGATGATTGATAAGTATGTTGAGACACATCCTGACTTTGGATATGAAATCAATACTACAATCGTAGCAACAACAGATGGCGCTTATCAGCCAGCACTTGACCAGGCACTTGCAGCAGGCGGACCTGATGCACCTGATATCTACTGCGCAGAGGCAGCTTTCGTACTTAAGTACACACAGGGTGATGCATCATCATATGCAGCAGCTTATGAGGATCTTGGAATTGATGTTGACAGCAAGATTGCTGAGGCTCAGATTGCTCAGTACTCAGTTGATATCGGTACAAATCCAGATGGTAAGGTAGTTGGTCTTGGCTATCAGGCTACAGGCGGATGCTTTATTTACAGACGTTCAATTGCTAAGGATGCTTTCGGAACAGATGATCCTGCAGAAATCAGCAAGATTATCGGTGGTGGCTCAGGAAACTGGGATAAGTTCTTCGAGGCAGCTGAAACATTAAAGGGTAAGGGATACGGTATTGTATCTGGCGATGGTGATATTTGGCATGCTGTAGAAAACAGCTCAGATGATGGTTGGATTGTAGACGGTAAGCTTACAATTGATCCAAAGAGAGAGGCTTTCTTAGATATATCAAAGAAACTTAAAGACAATGATTACTATAATGATACACAGGATTGGCAGGATGCATGGTTCGCTGATATGAAGGGCGAAGGTACTAAGGGAATCCTTGGTTTCTTTGGTCCTGCATGGCTCATCAACTACACACTTGCACCTAACTGCGGTGGTTCAGCAGCTGGTGAAGGTACATATGGTGACTGGGCAGTATGTGATCCTCCAGTTGGTTTCTTCTGGGGTGGCACATGGATACTTGCTAACAAGGATACAGAGAAGAAGGAAGCTGTTGCTGAAATCATTGAGTGGATTACACTTAACTCAACAGAGGATGGACTTCAGTATGCTTGGGCTAACGGAACTGTTGATTGGGATAACGACCCTAACACAGCTACTGCAAAGGATAGCGTTGCTTCAGGTAAGGTTATGAGCATTTCAGACGGTTCTCTTGACTTCCTTGGCGGACAGAATATGTTTGATTACTTCATTCCTGCAAACAACTATGCAAATGGTAAGAACTTAACACAGTACGATGAGACAATTAACCAGTACTGGAGAGATGCTGTTAGAACTTACACTTCAGGTGAGAAGAGCAGAGAAGAAGCAATTGAAGCATTCAAGCAGAATGTAAAAGATAACCTTGATGTAGTTGTAGAATAATATTTCGCAATAATATACTATAACGACTAATTATGGGAGACGGTGATACTCTTTCATCGTTTCCCAATTTTTTAAGAACAAAAAAGCCATTGGAGGAATGGTATATGAAAAAGAAGAAAATATCATATGCAAGATTTGGATATATTTTTAGTATCCCATTTGTTGTTACATTTGCGTTATTTACTTTATATCCGATTATATATACTGTTCTGATTGGATTCACGGACTTTAAAGGATTGGGTGCAACTACATTTAATTTCCTTGATGATCCGCTACAGAACTATAAAACAATACTAGAATCACCTACGTTCAGAACTGCTCTTGGTAATACGTTTAGGATGTGGGGATGGAACTTCCTGCCACAGATTCTTTTGGCGCTGCTTTTAGCATCAATATTTACTAACAGAAGACACAAGGTAAAGGGACAGGGATTTTTCAAGGTTGTATTCTATATGCCTAATATTATTACTGCTGCTACTGTAGCAATTCTTTTTGGTTCATTATTTGGCTATCCTATGGGACCGATAAATGATTTGCTTATGTCTCTTGGAATAATAGATAAACCATTTTTCTTTTTGCAAAGTAAGAGTATAGCAAGAGGCGTTGTATCATTTATTCAGTTCTGGATGTGGTATGGATATACAATGATAGTACTTATATCGGGCATTCTTGGAATTAGTCCTGAGATATATGAAGCTGCCGAAATTGATGGCGCGACAAGCTGGGATAAATTCAGATATGTTACTCTTCCTAATTTGAGAACTATTCTTATTTATACACTTGTAACAAGTCTTATTGGTGGTCTTCAGATGTTTGATATTCCTCAGCTTCTTGTTGCAAAGAGTGGACCAGATAATGCAACACTTACAACAAGCTGCTTTATTTACAATCAGGCGTTTAGTGGAAGTTACCTGTATAACCGTGCATCTGCAGCTAGTATGATAATGTTTGTCATTATTGCAATTCTTTCGATTATTGTATTCTATCTGATGCAGGATCGTTCAGAGGTTGCAGAAAATAAGGCGCTTAAGAAAGTAGCACGAGAAATGAAAAAGAAGGCTAAGAGAGAAGGTGTGTAGAGTATGAAGCTTGATGAAAAGAAGACAAATAAATCAGTTGAATCAAAGACAGTAAATAAAAAAGCAATTAAGCTTGATATGTCGGCAACATCAAAGAAAAAGAGTAATCCTGCTGTAAAAATATTAGTATATACTTTATGCATATTACTTGCAGTGCTTAGTATTCTGCCATTCTTAATTATGGTAGTAAATGCAACAAGAAGTACGACGGAAATTCAGCAGCATGCCATATCTCTTATACCATCTAAACATTTGCTTGATAACTTTAAGATACTGACAGGTAAGAGCTTTAATCCGCTTAGAGGTTTTTTGAACTCTATGATTATATCAACAGGTGCAACAATATGTACTGTATACTTTTCAACACTTACTGCATATGCGCTTGTGGCATATGAGTGGAAATTTAAGAAGCCATTCTTTGCATTTATCATGTCAGTAATGATGATACCATCACAGCTTGTAAGTATTGGTTTCTACCAGTTTATTTATAAGATTCATATGACAAATAACTTCTTACCACTTATCCTGCCTGCTATTGCAGCACCGACGTGTGTATTCTTTATGAGGCAGTTTATGATTCCGTCATTACATATTGACATTATTAATTCGGCGAGAATTGATGGTTCGAAGGAGTTTTATACCTTTAACAAGATTGTGCTTCCGATTATGAAGCCGGCTATTGCAACACAGGCGATTTTCTCCTTTGTTTCAAGCTGGAACAATCTGTTCCTTCCTATGATTCTCCTTACAAGACAGGAAAAGTATACCATGCCAATTATGGTAAGCTTGTTAAAGGGTGATATATATAAAACAGAGTATGGTTCAATATATTTAGGACTTGCTCTTACAGTACTTCCGTTGTTTATAGTGTACTTCTTGTTATCGAAGTATATTATTGCAGGTGTAGCACTTGGAGGTGTAAAAGAATAATATGTATATTTTCAGTATGGAAAATCCGTTCTTCCGTTTTGTTGGAAGGGTGGTAGATCTTGTTTGGATTAATATCCTTACCTTGATATGTGCAATTCCAATAGTAACAGCCGGTGCTTCATTTACAGCAATGTATCGAGTGTTAATTCGTATTGCTATGGGTGAAGAAGGCGTAATTACTAAGGAATTCTTCAAGGAATTTAAAAACAACTTAATAAAGGCGACGGTAGTATGGATACCCGTGCTGGCAATATTTACTATTCTTTTAAGTAATGCATATCTTATGAGACAAGGTGTGCTTGGTAGATTTGGTAACTTATATGTGCCTGTTGGAATAAGTATTGGTGTTATAGCTATATTTGCTTTGATATTTATACAGTACTATTTTGCTATTATTTCCAGATATAATACCGGTATAAAAAAAGCATTAAAGAACGCGGGACTTCTGCTATTTGCATACTTTCCAAAATCAATATGCATATTGATTATCGGGTTCTTCCCGATAGCACTTATGATGCTATCAGACTATTTTGCCTGGTTCTGGTTCTTATATGGGTTCAGCTTTCCGGGATTCTTTGTATCAATGATTGTGGGTAATATATTTGCAAATATTGAAGAAAAAGATGAAAAGACAGAGGTAAATCCTGATGGACAAGAAGCAGTTTAAGGAGATGACAATTAAACAAAAGCTTAGATGGTTCTTTGGATATTACGGTGTGACAGTGATTGTTGCGGCAATAGCAATTTTTGTAGCTGTAGTATTTATTAAGACTGTCTTTGGACCAAGTGATTTAGAGGATTTGTGCGTCCTAGTATATAGTGATACAGTGTCTCAGGAACAATGTATAAGCTATGAAGAGGAAATTGAAGATTCTACAGGCAAGACAGCGAGTGTAACTGCCTATAATATTACAGATCCTTATGGTTCCCAGGCTTTTGCAACCAAGATAGGCTGCGATGTAGTTGATCTCGTAATTGCACCCAAAAAGGAAATGGAGCTTATGGCTCAAACCGGATATTTGCTAAGCTATGGCATCATCGAAAACAGTACACTTTATATGGGAATTCCAAAAACAGCTAGAAGAGGCAATCTGCTTGAAGAAGCAATAGATTATTTTAATATACAGTTTGACAACGAAAGAGCTGAAAATAAATGATGTATATTTGATCTGACAGCAGTTTGTAGATGGAAACCCTCCTTAAAAATGACTGCTGTCAGATTGTGATTAGAGAGGGTTATCTACATATAAAAATGATAAGGAGAAGATTCATGAGCAACAATAATGAGGCGCAAGTTTTTAATCCGTTTTTACCTATAGATGAGTATATACCTGATGGGGAACCTCACGTATTTGGTGATAGGGTATATCTGTATGGTTCTCATGATAAAGAGGGTGGAGAAACATTTTGTATGCTTGATTACACTGTGTATTCAGCACCTGTTACAGATCTCAAGAATTGGCGTAAGGAAGGTGTTATTTACCGGGCTACACAGGATCCTGACTATAATGAGAGACAGTATATGTATGCACCTGATGTAGTTAGAGGTAATGATGGAAGATATTATTTATACTATTGCATGTCTGGACCTTTTGGTCATGGTGGTTACTTTGGACCAATAAGAGTTGCGGTATGCGATACTCCTGCCGGCGAGTTCGAGTATTTAGGATTTGTAAAGAATAAGAATGGCGAGCCCGCACAGGATTTTGTTTGTTTTGATCCGGGTGTTATTAATGATAATGGTAGTATATATCTTTACTCGGGCACACAGTATCCATTTGAAGAGGAGCCTGATTTCTTTGAGAATGAGGAACATATTCAGTCAGAGATGACAATGTTTAACAGAAGCAGGGAGGTAATACTTGACAAGGCTAAATGTGGAAGCGTTATGGGACCGATAGTAATGGAACTTGAAGATGATATGCTTACACTTAAGGCACCTGCTAAGCATCTTATCCCTTATGCAGTAAAGGGTACATCCTTTGAAGAGCATCCGTTCTTCGAGGCGAGCTCAATGCGTAAGGTTGGAGACAAATATTACTTCATATATTCATCTATGCAAAATCATGAGCTTTGTTATGCTACAAGTGATTATCCTGACAGAGGATTTACATTTGGCGGAACAATTGTATCAAATGGTGATGTTGGATTTGAGGGTAGAAAATTAGAAGACAAACTCAACATGACAGGTACAACTCATGGAAGTATTGAGTGTATAAATGGAGAGTGGTATGTATTTTATCACAGACTGACACATAAGTCTGATTACAGCCGCCAGGCATGTGCACAGAAGATTAAATTTGAAGAAGATGGAAGCATTAAACAGGTTGAGATTACTTCCTGTGGATTAAATGGTGGTCCGCTAAGGGCAGAAGGTTCATATCCTGCTGTAATATGCTGTAATCTTACAAATGGTCATATGCCACATGGATGTAATAAAATATATACTGATTGTTTCCCAAATGTAAATAATGAGGGCGATGATAGATTTATTAGTGAGATTTCCGATGGAACACTTATTGGATATAAGTATTTTGATATTAAGGATAATAAGGAATTCAAGATAATGTATCGTGGGGATGCAGAAGGAAAGCTTGATATCATGACAAAGCCTGACGGAGATGTGATTGGTTCATTTGATATTACCAAATGTGATACCTGGACTATGTGTACAGCGCAAGCTGCATTTACTTGTGGGGAGACGGCTATATTCCTGAAATTCCATGGAAGTGGACTTTTTGAAATTAAGGAAATCGCATTTTAATTATAATCCAAAATAATAGGTGTAAAACAAATAGTCCCTAATTGCTATTAATATTAGTAGCAGTTAGGGACTATTTCTTTATTCATATAATTAAGACGATTCAGCTTCTTTGGCAGTTTCACTTTCAACGTGATGCATATTACGGAATTCGGTTGGTGTGCAGCCTCTGTTTATTTTAAATATTCTGATAAACGAGGAAATAGAATTAAAACCTGAACCGATGGCAACCTCTGTTATACTTTTTTCTGAATCAAGAAGCAGCAAGGTTGCATGTGCAATTCTTCTTTCATTAACATAGCTGTAGAAGGTAGTTCCGGTGAATTTCTTGAATAAACGCGAAAAATGGAATTTGGAAAACCCTACCATATTAGCAGCATCATCAACTGAAAGTGATTCTGTACAGTTGTTATTAATATAATCACAAAGTGTCATGAATTTCTGCATATATTCCTGCTGCTTAGCGACAGGAGCATCGGTAAATATTCCGCTTTGTTTAGTATATTCGCGCCCTACTAATAATAGGAGATTAATAAGCTGGTTATAAACAGCTACCTCTTTAAATTGCTCATTTCCGAAATATTCCGCTGTACTATTTAGTATGAGATCCTGACATTGCCTGTATATCGATGGATAATTCTTCTCTGATACAATTATTGCCGGCTGAATTAGAGATAGTATTGAATCAAATGCCTTTGAGGTTATACAGTTTGAGAAGTTTGCAAGCAATATATATCTTGTGCCCTTCTTCTCCGGAATTGTATGTACAACACCGGGAGCAATAATTACTATATCACCTACATCTAAACTATATAGTTTGCCGTTGCATATTACCTGATAATCATTTTCGACAACCATTATTATCTCTGTTGATGTGTGCCAATGCTTTGGATACTCCTCATATTCAACATTCTTATATAGAAGGATGGATGGGCATTCCTGAAAATCTACGATTTCTCTTGTTCCGTCCAGACGTGGTATCATTAGTAAAAACTCCTTTCATCAAAAATATTAAAAAATGCTATGAAAAAACCCATATAATATACAGATTTATATTTATAATATACAAAATAGAAGAGCGAAATGCAAGTAAATAAAGGCTTTTTACATATTATATTACATTTTTTTTACAAATCACATAAAAATGAAATAATATCTGTAAATAAGATAGCAATAATTGATAATCAAAAAGCAATGATTGAATAGATAATTTATTTATTAAGTCATACTATTGATATAGATAAATGATTATGGAGATAAGAGTAAAGATTGAAGGAAATGGAGGTTATATTTTATGAAGGTACTTAGTGTAAATGATCCGGAATTCAAGAAGTACGGAACCGTTCTTGACGGATATGATTTTACCGGGCTTATTGGTGCTATGGAACAGTCACCTGTTCCTGATGATGTAATCTATGAGCCATCAGTTGATTATCTTGAAGAATTGCCTATCGCAAAGGAATTTGAGAAAAAGGCTTATGGGGAGCTTCCTATTCAGATAGGATTTTGCAATGGTAATAATCATCTGCTTAATGCTGTTGAGTATCACAGAAGCTCTGAGCTTAATATTGCTGTTACTGATGCAATTCTTATTCTCGGAATTTTGCAGGATGTTGAGGCTGATTATACATATGATACTTCGAAGATGGAAGCATTTCTTGTTCCTGCCGGAACCGGTATAATGCTTTATGCAACTACACTTCACTATGCACCATGTAATGCTGGTGAGAATGGATTTAAGGTAGTTGTAGTATTACCCAAGGGAACTAATTATCCACTTGCTCAGGCTCATGGCGATGGAGAGGATAAGCTTATTACAGCTACTAATAAATGGCTTATTGGTCATGCTGAGGGTGGTCTTGATGAAGGAGTTTTTATTGGACTAAAGGGCGAGAACCTTTATGTTTAACAGAATATAATTTGTGGAGGATACTAAAATGAATAATACACCAAAGGTTAAAATAGGAATTGTTGCAGTTAGTCGTGATTGTTTCCCAGAGTCTCTTTCAGTTACAAGAAGAAAGAATCTTGTGGATGCTTATAAGGCAAAATATGATGAATCAGAGATATATGAGTGCCCGGTTTGTATCGTTGAAAGTGAGATACATATGATGCAGGCTCTTGAGGATATTAAGGCTGCAGGCTGTAATGCATTATGCGTATACTTAGGTAATTTCGGTCCTGAGATTTCTGAAACAATGCTTGCGAAAGCGTTTGACGGACCTAAGATGTTTGTAGCTGCTGCAGAGGAAACATCTGCAAATGGTGGCTTAGTACAGGGCAGAGGAGATGCATATTGCGGTATGCTTAATGCAAGCTACAATCTTCATTTGAGAGGAGTTAGGGCATATATCCCTGATTATCCTGTTGGAACAGCTGATGAATGTGCCGATATGATACATGATTTCCTGCCTATCGCTAAGGCAATGTATGCATTACAGAATCTTAAGATCATATCATTTGGACCACGTCCAACTAATTTCCTGGCATGTAATGCTCCGATTCAGCAACTTTATAATCTGGGTGTTGAGATAGAGGAGAATTCAGAGCTTGACCTCTTTGAAAGCTTTAATAATCATGCAGGAGATTCGAGAATTCCGGAGGTTGTTGCCAATATGGCATCCGAGCTTGGAGCTGGTAACAAGAAGCCTGAGATACTTGAGAAGCTTGCACAGTATGAGCTTACACTTCTTGATTGGGTAGAAGGTCATAAGGGTTCAAGAGAATTTGTTGCAATTGCCGGTAAGTGCTGGCCTGCATTCCAGACACAGTTTGGATTTGTACCATGCTATGTTAATTCAAGACTTACAGGTATGGGTATTCCTGTATCATGTGAGGTTGATATATATGGAGCACTTTCAGAGTTTATTGGAACCGTTGTGTCAGATGATGTTGTTACACTTCTTGATATTAATAATACTGTTCCAAAGGATATATTTGATGAGGATATTAAGGGTAAGTTTAATTATGAGCATACAGATACATTTATGGGCTTCCATTGTGGTAATACATGTTCAAAGAAGCTTGCTTTCTGCGAGATGCGTAACCAGATGATTATGGCTCGTTCACTTCCTGAGGAGGTTACAAATGGTACACTCGAGGGAGATATTCAGCCTGGTGATATTACCTTCTTCAGATTGCAGAGCACTTCTGATTGTAAGCTTCGTGCATATGTTGCACAGGGTGAGGTTCTTCCTGTTGCTACAAGATCATTTGGCGCAATTGGTATATTTGCAATTCCTGAGATGAAGCGTTTCTACCGTCATGTATTGATTGAAAAGAATTATCCGCATCACGGTGCTGTTGCATTTGGACATTTCGGAAAGGTTCTCTATGATTTATTCAAGATGATTGGTGTTGATGTTGAAGAGATTGACTATAACCAGCCAAAATGCGAGAGATATGTAGGAGAGAACCCATTCTAAGGAGGTATATATGTTATACGTAGGTATTGATCTTGGAACATCTGCCGTTAAGCTCTTGCTTATGGATTCAAATGGACAGATAAAGAAGGTTGTCTCTAGAAGTTATAACCTTTCATTTCCACACACGGGCTGGTCGGAGCAAAACCCCTATGATTGGTTCGACCAGTCTATAGATGGACTAAAGGAGCTTCTAGATGGTTCAAATATAGATTTAGTTGCAGGTATCAGTTTTGGTGGACAGATGCATGGTCTTGTTACACTTGATGATGCTGATAACGTTATACGTCCTGCTATATTATGGAATGATGGCAGGACTACAAAGGAAACAGAGTATTTAAACAATGAAATAGGAAAGAGTAAGCTTTCAGCGTATACCGCAAATATTGCATTTGCAGGCTTTACTGCTCCAAAGATTCTTTGGATGCAGAATAATGAGCCGGAGCTTTGGAAGAAGGTTCGCAAGATTATGCTGCCTAAGGATTATCTTGCATATCGTATGTCAGGAACCTTCTGTACTGATTATTCAGATGCTTCAGGTATGTTGCTTCTTGATGTAAAGAACAGATGCTGGTCAAAGGAGATGCTTGATATATGCAATATCACAGAGGATATGCTTCCTAAGCTATATGAAAGCTATGAGGTAGTCGGGTATATTAAGGAAGATATTGCTAATATGCTTGGCCTTTCAACAAAGGTTAAGATTATTGCAGGAGCAGGAGATAATGCTGCAGCTGCAATTGGTACGGGTACTGTTGGAGAAGGCAAATGTAATCTCTCCATAGGTACAAGCGGAACAGTATTTGTTTCAAGCAGTTCATTCGGAGTAGATGAGAATAATGCACTCCACTCATTTGCCCATGCAGATGGCGGATATCATCTGATGGGATGTATGCTTTCTGCAGCATCATGTAATATGTGGTGGATGAACGATATATTAAGTACTGATAATTATTCGCTTGAACAGGATGGAATAGATAAGCTTGGCGAGAATAATGTGTACTTCCTGCCTTATCTTATGGGTGAGAGATCACCTCACAATAATGCCATGGCAAGGGCTATGTTCTTTGGTATGTCAATGGACACAACCAGAAAGGATATGACACAGGCTGTTCTTGAGGGCGTTGCTTTTGGTCTTCGTGATTGCCTTGAGGTTGCCAGAGACCTTGGTGTTACAATTGACAGCTCAAAGATATGTGGAGGCGGAGCGAAGAGCAGACTTTGGAGAAGAATAATTGCATCAGCTCTTAATCTAAGACTTGAGATTGTTGAAAGTGAGGAAGGTCCCGGCCTTGGCGCTGCTATTCTTGCAGCAGTTGGATGTGGTGAATATCCGGATGTTGTAACTGCGTGTGATAAGCTTGTTAAGGTTGTGGATGTTGTTGAGCCTGAGATAGAGCTTGTTGAAAAGTATAATAAACGATATGAGAAATTTAAAAAATTATATCCGACTGTAAAGGCACTTTATGAAGAATAGAAGCATGTCGGAATACTAATTGGAGGTTAGATATAACAATGAAGTTTTTTATTGATACAGCAAATATTGATGATATTAAAGCTGCAAATGATTTAGGCGTGATTTGCGGTGTTACTACAAATCCATCTCTTATTGCTAAAGAGGGTAGAGATTTCAAAGAGGTTATTGCAGAGATAGCAGGTATTGTTGACGGACCAATAAGTGGAGAGGTTAAAGCAACTACAGTAGATGCCGAGGGAATGATTGCAGAAGGAAGAGAGATTGCTAAGATTCATCCTAACATGGTTGTTAAGATTCCTATGACAGAAGAAGGTCTCAAGGCTGTTAAGCAGCTTTCAAGTGAAGGAATTAAGACAAATGTTACACTTATTTTCTCAGCTAATCAGGCGCTTCTTGCAGCTAGAGCAGGCGCTACATATGTATCTCCATTCCTTGGAAGACTTGATGATATAAGCCAGCCGGGTATCGAGCTCATTGAAAAGATCGTAACAATATTTGATAATTATGGACTTGATACTGAGATAATTGCAGCATCAGTTCGTAATCCAATTCACGTAACTGATTGTGCACTTGCAGGTGCACATATTGCAACAATACCTTATAGTGTAATTAAGACAATGATTAATCATCCACTTACAACACAGGGAATTGAAAAATTCCAGAAGGATTATCTTAAGACACTTGAAGGTTAATAATTAGAATATATTATATTCACTAAACAATTATAAATAAGTTCACAAAATGGCAGGCACGAAATGATTTCCTTAACCGACATTTCATGCCTGCCCCTCCTAAATATAGGGGCGTGTGAATGTAGCATTTTAAAGGAGAAAGGTAAGATTATGAATAAATTAGAACTACAAAAAACTGCAGTTTTAGTTCGTAAGGGGATTCTGACAGGGATATATAATGCCAAAAGTGGTCATCCGGGGGGTTCGCTTTCGGCAGCAGATATTTTCACATATCTGTATTTTGAGGAGATGAATGTTAATCCTGATAATCCTAAGGATGAGAATCGTGACAGGTTTGTATTATCAAAGGGACATACAGCTCCCGGATACTATAGTTCACTTGCGCATAGAGGCTTCTTTAATGTAGAGGAATTGACAAAATTAAGAAAGGTTGGTTCTTTTCTTCAGGGACATCCTGATATGAAGCATATACCAGGCGTAGACATGTCATCAGGTTCACTTGGACAGGGTCTGTCAACAGCAGTTGGTATGGCACTTTCAGCAAAGCTTTCTAATAAAGAATATAGAACATATTGCCTGTGCGGTGACGGAGAGATTCAGGAAGGACAGATATGGGAGGCAGCAATGTTTGCAGGACACAGAAAGCTTGATAATCTCTGTGTGATTGTAGACAACAACAACCTTCAGATAGATGGAACAGTGGAAGAGGTATGCTCGCCATATCCTATAGATGAGAAATTCAAGGCATTTGGTTTCCATGTAATTAATATCAATGGAAATGATTTTGATGAGATAGATGCAGCCTTTAAGGAGGCAAAGGCTACAAAGGGTATGCCAACAGCGATTATCGCGCATACAGTAAAGGGTAAGGGAGTTTCCTTTATGGAGAACAATGTAGGCTGGCATGGTAAGGCTCCAAATGATGAGGAGTACAAGATAGCAATGGAAGAGCTTGGAAAGGCAGGTGACGCATTATGTTAGGAGATATGATAGCAACAAGAGACAGTTATGGTAATGCGTTAGTAGAGCTTGGTAAGGAGCATGACAACCTTGTTGTACTTGATGCTGACCTTGCAGCAGCAACAAAGACAGTAACCTTTAAGAAGGCATTTCCGGAGCGTCATATAGATTGCGGAATAGCAGAGTCTAATATGGCAGGAATAGCAGCAGGAATGTCAAGTAGCGGATATGTTCCGTTTATGAGCTCATTTGCAATGTTTGCAGCAGGAAGAGCATTCGAGCAGGTAAGAAACAGTATCGGATATCCACATCTTAATGTTAAGATAGGTGCAACACATGCAGGAATATCAGTAGGTGAGGATGGAGCAACACATCAGTGTAATGAAGACCTCGCACTTATGAGAGAGATACCGGGAATGGTAGTAATAAATCCATGTGATGATGTAGAGGCAAGAGCTGCAGTAAAGGCAGCATATGATTATGTAGGTCCTGTATATATGAGATTTGGCAGACTTGCACTTCCTGTAATTAATGATGAGGAGACCTACAAGTTCGAGATTGGTAAGGGAATTACTCTTAGAGAAGGTAAGGACGTTACAATTATTGCAACGGGCCTTTGCGTATCAGAGTCACTTAAGGCGGCAGATATTCTTAAGGAACAGGGCATTGATGCAATGGTCATCAATATCCATACAATTAAGCCTATTGACGAGGAACTTGTTATTAAGGGAGCTAAAGCAACAGGCAGAGTATTTACAGTAGAAGAGCATTCGATAATAGGAGGACTTGGCAGTGCAGTTGCAGAGGTTCTCTCAGAGAAATGTCCTACTAAGCTTACAAGAATAGGTGTAAATGATACCTTTGGCGAGTCAGGTCCTGCAAAAGAGCTTATTAAGAAGTATAAGCTTGATGCAGAGGGAATATATAAACAGATTAAGGAAAAATTATAATTATTTATACGTATAGTAATTAAGAGAAGTGGCACTTCCTATAAATGGAATCTGCCACTTTTTTGTGTAGCTTCTCTCATTATTGTATTTTTGAAGAGTATGTATATAATTATGTAATAAATAAGATAATCACTATGGAAGAAGCTAAATATACCGATATAATTGAATTTGGAGGTATCATAGACTGGACAGGTGATATTGAAAGGTAATGACAAATGGGAAAAGAAGTAAAAACTAATGCAATGAGAATTCTTGAAAGAAGCAAGATTCCTTATAAACTAAACAGATATGAGTGCAAGGAATTTATTGACGGAGTGCATATAGCAGATATGCTTGGACAAAGGTATGACATGTCGTTTAAGACAATAGTTACCATAGGTAAAAGTGGTGGTTATTATGTATTTGCGCTACCTGTTGATAAAGAGCTTGACTTAAAGAAAGCAGCTAAGGCAGCTTCTGAAAAGAATGTTGAATTACTTCCCGTAAAAGATATTAATAAAGTTACAGGATACATAAGAGGTGGATGTACACCTATTGGGATGAAGAAACAGTATCCTGTAATTATTCATGAAAGTGCACTGGTGTTTGATGAAATAATAATAAGCGGTGGACGAATTGGAGAGCAGATATTTATTTCACCGAAGGATTTGCTGTCTGTTACAAATGGGAAAACAGCTGATGTAATAAAGGAATAGCTGATGCGAATTAATTTACTTTTTTCGTGCATACTACAATTATAAAAACAGGATAATTAGTAGATTGGATGGAGGAAAAAGTAAATATGAATGATGATAGCATTAAGCTGCTTCGGGAATGTGAAGCCGGAATAAAAATGGGAATATCAGCTATTGACGACGTAATAGATGATGCACAGGATAAAAAATTAAAAAGCATACTAACTGAAGGCAAGGATAAACATATAGAGTTATTAAGTAAAGCAAAGGAGTATCTGAAAAGCTATAATGATGAAGGCAAAGATGCCTCATCTATGGCAAAGCTTATGGCGAAGATGAAAACTAACGTCAAGCTTATGGGTGGAAAGGCAGATGCAGGTATTGCTGATTTGATAACTGGCGGATGTGATATGGGAATAAAGTCCCTTAACAGATATATTAATCAATATCCTGCAGCTGATGCAGAGATAAAGAAGCTTACAGGAGAGGTTATTCTTATGGAGGAATCTCTTGAACGCTGCCTTAGGCCGTACCTGTAGATATGATTAACTGTTTGGAGGACTTTTATGGAGACAAAGGACCATCTTGCACTAGGTTATCATTTGTTAAGAGACAGTGAAAACAGCTTTTCCCCTATGCAGGAAAGGCTGTTTTTGCTTGGAAACGTCATGCCTGATATATGGGTGTTTTCGTATATGAATGGAAAAGATTTCAGGGATAAGGATGAATACAGGCTTTCTTCTTTCTATTCGGTGGTTATCTCACAAGACGGCAGTATGCTGGTCGCTGAAAATAGAAATGAGATTTATTCCAATGAAGAATTGCTCGAACTTGCCAGTGAGGTCAATGAAAAAACAGGCACTATCGGAACTATAGGAAGTCTGATGTATTACAAAGCAGATAAAGGGGGTTATACCCTGATTACTTTTATGGATAATAGTCTGAACCAAAAAAGTATGTCGGCATTACTGAAATATACCCTGTATGGCGGGATTCTTGCCATTGTCGTGTTTTTCTTTCTGTCCGTTTATCTCGCCAGAATGATCATCCGTCCTCTGGAAGAAAATCATATTAAGCAAAAGCAGTTTATTTCTGATGCCGGACATGAGCTGAAAACCCCGATCTCAGTGGTCAGTGCCAATGCGGAACTATTAGAAAGGGAAATCGGAGAGAATCAGTGGCTTTCGAATATTCAATATGAAAATGAGAGGATGGGAGCTTTAGTAACCCAGCTCCTTGATCTTGCCCGTATGGAAAATGTAACACCGCAGATGGAAATAGTGGATTTCAGTCATCTGGTTAGCGGTGAGACATTGTTAAAAAATTTGAGAATAGTGGAGTATATGCTCCGGATAATTCTATTTCATTGTATAGAATGTACAGTTCGTATTTAACAATTGTTCCAGCAGAGCAAATGCCTATTGACATGGAAAAACTTAATGAAGCATTACTAGGAGAGAGAGGATACTACGCAATGCTTCTTACAAGCGAGACAGAACCTACATGTGTATTGCGTTTTAATGTAAAAGCATTTAAAAATAATTATAATTTGGCGGACTTATCGAAAATGCAGCTTACTTATTATGGAGTGAAGGTGGGTAGTTGTACCAGAGAGCAATTAAATATTGATAAAGAATTTGAACATAAACCTAAAAAAGTTGTAATGTCCGCAGACAATATCATTGATGGAACGGTTTCGGAACAGAAGGACTTGGATGTATATGATATAGTATTGGCAGGTGTAATGTGTGAATAAAGTCGTTATTTTTTATGGCTCAAATCGGGCATTTATGGAAATATTACCAAAATCATATCGTAATCTGACAGATGTTGTGATGGAGTTGGATAAAGAGAGTAAAAATATGATTTTGCACATACCTGAATTGAATGGACAAAAAAGTGAGCCTGCAGATAAAGAAGATAAGAAACTACAAGTGGATAATTTTGTAATTAATTCCGATGAATATTGCGGAGTACGTGAACATGTGATAATTAATTTTGCTAATTTTATTGCAAAAATGGATATCACTAATATGTATATACAAAACCCGCCAACGAGTATAAGTGAGCAATTGCATAGGATTTATGATACAAGTATCTTGCAAGTAATACAACAGAAGTATAATTGTATTGATGAAGCCATAATAAAGAAATTCAATAAGGAATATGGTGAAAAAATTATCGGACAAGCAAAAGTGAAAATGGAGATTTTGCAAGCGATATATCCATTGATTAATGGTAAGCAGAAAAAACCAGTGACGATACTATTTTATGGAGATTCGGGTTTGGGTAAAACGGAAACTGCACAATATTTATCAGAGTTGTTAAGTGGTAAATTATTTCGTAAGCAGTTTTCAATGTATCAAAATAATGAGTTTGCAACATATTTATTTGGTGGAAATTATTATGAAGGTAGTTTTGCAAAAGATCTTTTAGATAGAGATTCTAATGTGATTTTACTCGATGAGTTTGATAAGTCAAATCCTGTTTTTCATAATGCGTTTTATCAGCTATTTGATGAAGGAATTTATGAGGAAAGAAATTATAAAGTAAATTTGGACAATGCGATAATTATATGCACATCGAATTATAAGGATGATAAGGAGATTAAGGAAAATCTGGGAAATGCAATATATAACAGATTCGACTCGATAATCCGCTTTGATGAATTGTCTGATGAGTCTAAAGAGATGATAGCAAAAAAGGATTTAGAAGAATTAGAAACAGATTATCAAGAAGTGCTAAATAATATGGATGAAGAAATAAGGCGGAGATTGATGAACGCAGTAAGGGGGTGTAGTAATGCAAGAGAGATAAAACGCATTATTAAAGATGTGCTTAATTTGTTAGCTATTAGAAAAATGTGTGAAGATGAAGAGATAGAGGAGTTTTAATTAAACTCCCCCATTGCCTCAACATACCCTTGCAAACCACCATCTCTGGAAGCCAATTTTGCATACAAGCCCGGTTCTTCTCTGGCAAGTCTTGTAAGATAAGCAATATCAGAAGGCTCGTCCAGATGAACGAGAGCATTGCATTTCGGACAATCAAAAGAGATGTGGATTTTATCATCGAGGCTGACATCAACACAGTCGGTTTCAGGGTTATACATTGCAAATATTATTATGGTCATAAGTGGCTCCTTTCGATTAACGCTATATGCGAGTTGTAAGTACAGAGAAGTCGTGGAACGCTTTGAGCAGTCTACCGTGTAAAACATGTATGCAACACGAATATCAATGATAGGTATAGGACATTTTCAGAGAAATCTGGGAATGTCCTTTCTTTGTTTGCGCGCCATGGGCGCGCTCTAACGGGTGAAAGTCCCGAACACGCCCAGATAGTGGGAAGTGTATAGCCGAACAGCAAGGGTGTCCATCGTGAGGTGGAATCTGAAGGAAGCTGTAAGCAAATCTCTGGTCCGACGGACAGAAATCACATATAAGGCTAGGCTACGAGAGATAAGTTGGCTAAGAGCAATGAAGTCTAATAACTATCACTTTTGTAGTAGCAGAGTAAATGTGGCGGATATATGGAGAGAAAGAGCGAGCACCTTAAGCGTGGAGGTCTCACAGAGGTTTCATTAGCCTAGTAACAACGAACTGTGAGAAGTCAGCCGAGCCCATAGTAGTGAAGAAGTCTCTGTAATGGAAATGGAGCGAAGGGGCGAACAATCAATAAGTTTGAGTATGTCTCGTATTGCAGAAATGGCAACATCTGCCGTAACCAATCGGGAAAAGGGTGGTCAAATCAAGCGAGACGGAAAGGAAAGAACGCATGGACACAAGTAGTCTAATGGAGCAGATATTATCCAGCGATAACCTCAACAGAGCATATCTGCAAGTCGTACGAAATAAAGGTGCAGAGGGAGTGGACGGAATGAAGTACACAGAACTCAAAGAATACCTTGCAAAGAACGGCGAAATCATTAAGGAATAGTTGAGAACAAGAAAATATAAACCTCAGCCAGTACGAAGAGTGGAGATACCAAAGCCTGATGGTGGTGTCAGAAACCTGGGAGTACCAACAGTAACAGACAGATTCATACAACAAGCCATTGCGCAGGTTTTAACACCAATCTATGAGGAACAGTTCCATGACCACAGTTATGGATTCAGACCGAATAGATGTGCACAACAAGCAATCCTAACAGCACTTGATATGATGAATGACGGTAATGACTGGATTGTAGACATCGACTTGGAAAAGTTCTTTGACACAGTAAATCATGATAAGCTTATGACTATAATAGGCAGAACTATTAAAGATGGAGATGTCATCTCTATCGTTAGAAAATACCTTGTTAGCGGAATCATGATTGATGATGAATATGAGGATTCTATTGTGGGAACACCGCAAGGGGGGAATCTCTCACCACTATTAGCAAACATCATGCTGAATGAACTTGATAAGGAAATGGAAAAGAGAGGGCTTAACTTTGTACGATATGCGGATGACTGTATTATAATGGTCAGAAGTGAAATGGCTGCTAACAGAGTTATGAGAAATATCTCAAGATTCATTGAAGAGAAACTGGGACTTAAGGTCAACATGACCAAGAGCAAAGTTGATAGACCAAGCGGATTAAAATACCTTGGATTTGGGTTTTACTTTGATGCAAGAGCCCACCAGTTTAAGGCAAAACCACATGCTAAATCAGTGGCGAAGTTTAAGAAGAGAATGAAAGAATTTACCAGTCGTAGCTGGGGCGTTAGCAACAGCTATAAGGTGGAAAAACTTAATCAACTCATCAGAGGGTGGATTAATTACTTCAAGATAGGCAGTATGAAAACACTTTGTAAAGAGTTGGACAAACATATTCGATATAGGCTTCGCATGTGCATATGGAAACAATGGAAAACTCCACAGAATAGAGCAAAGAACCTTATGAAACTCGATGTGCCAAGATGGGCAGCGTATAACATCGCATACTGCGGAGATAAATATGCCAGATTAGCCCGTAACGGATGGGTGCATAAGGCTATAAGTACAAGGAGACTAAGCCAATTTGGATTAGTCTCAATGTTAGATTACTACACCGAAAGGTGTGTTACTTGTTAAGTTGATTGAACCGCCGTGTACCGAACGGTACGCACGGTGGTGTGAGAGGACGGGAATTTAATAAAATTCCCTCCTACTCGATTGTCAGGCTGTAAATACATAAGATGGTTCAAATAAAAAATGATTTAAAAACAAATAATTTAGAAATGGTCAGGATCATAGTCAAAACTGGTTGAGAAAAATGATAATATTTGGATTTTTATAAAAAGACAGTTGCTAATTATTACATATTCGTGTATATTTGAAAAGCTGGCAAGAGAAGCCAGAAAACATGGAAAAACTTGCATTTGCAGTATAAAAAATAGTTGACAACAAAATGTAATTATAATATACTTGCAAAGTATGCGAAGTTTATAAGTATGTTTCGAACCAATGCCCCGGTAAGAAATGTGCTGAATATACATTAGTAAAGAAGATTATAAAAGAATAATTTAGGAGGTACCACGATGAAGAGCTTTATGGCAAGCCCATCAACAATAGAGAGAAAGTGGTATGTAGTTGACGCTACAGGACATACTTTAGGTCGTCTTGCATCAGAGATCGCAAGCATTTTAAGAGGAAAGAACAAGCCAACATATACACCACACATTGACACAGGTGATTATGTAATAGTAGTAAACGCTGACAAGATCCAGGTAACTGGTAAGAAGTTAGATCAGAAGGTATACTACAACCACTCAGATTATGTAGGTGGTATGAAAGAGACAACTCTTCGCGAGAAGATGGCTAAGAAGCCAGAGGATGTTATCTACCTTGCAGTTAAGGGAATGCTTCCAAAGGGACCACTTGGCAGAGAGATGATCACAAAGCTTCATGTATACGCTGGTGCAGATCACAAGCATCAGGCACAGAAGCCAGAAGTATTAGAGATTAAGTACTAAGAAGGAGGAGATAACAGATGGCTAAGACAACAAAGTTCTATGGAACAGGAAGAAGAAAAAGCAGTATCGCCAGAGTTTACATCACTCCAGGTACTGGTAAGATCGTTATAAACAAGAAGGATATGGATGAGTACTTTGGTCTTGATACACTCAAGGTTATCGTAAAGCAGCCACTCGTTGCTACAGGCACAGAGGGTAAGTACGATGTACTCGTTAACGTATGTGGTGGTGGTTTCACAGGTCAGGCTGGAGCTATCAGACATGGTATTTCAAGAGCACTCCTTGAGGTTGATGCTGAGTACAGACCAATCCTTAAGAAGGCTGGATACCTTACAAGAGATCCAAGAATGAAGGAGAGAAAGAAGTACGGTCTCAAAGCCGCTCGTCGTGCTCCACAGTTCTCAAAGAGATAATTATATCATTTCAGATATATCAAGAACCCACAGAAGTCCAACGCTTTTGTGGGTTCTTTTTTTCAGAACTTTTGAGATTCAGATTAGGAGGAACAAAAGATATGGTGACATTATTGTCGAAACTATGGATCAGATCAGATAATTATAAGGATAGCAAGGTGAGGGAGAAATATGGTGTTCTTTGCGGAGCTGTTGGTATATTTTTGAATGTATTGTTGTTTCTGGGAAAATTCTTTGCTGGATTACTTTCGGGGGCTATCTCGATCACGGCGGATGCGTTCAACAATTTATCAGATGCAGGAAGCTCGTTTATATCTATGATAGGATTTAAGTTATCTGGCAGAAAACCGGACCCGGATCATCCGTTTGGACATGGAAGAATAGAGTATATATCAGGCTTATTTGTAGCAGTCATGATCATATTGATGGCCTACGAGCTTATTAAAGATTCAATCGGAAAGATCCTACATCCGGAACTTCCCAAATTCAGCAGTCTAGTTGCCGTTATACTCGTTGTTTCAATTGGAGTAAAGATATATATGTATTTCTACAATAGGAGTATAGGCAGAAAGATAGAGAGTGCGACCATGATAGCGACGGCGAAAGACAGTTTATCTGATACATTTTCTACAATGGTTGTTCTTGCATCTGCACTTGCTGCTCATTTCTGGAAAATACCTATAGATGGATATTGCGGGTTCTTGGTGGGCGTGATGATACTCATAGCTGGCATCACTGCAATGAAGGATACGGTCAGCCCATTGCTTGGTCAGGCACCGGAACCAGAGCTTGTGGACGAGATCGAGAAGATCGTGAGGTGTGATAAAAGGATCCTTGGTATTCATGATCTTGTGGTCCATGATTATGGACCTGGCAGACTTATGGTCAGTCTGCACGCAGAAGTTCCTTATAAGGAAGATATTCTTGAACTGCATGATCTGATCGATCAGATAGAATTCTCTCTCAGAAAAAAATTAAATTGTGAGCCTGTCATTCACATGGATCCGATAGTAGATGACGATGAGGAGACAAATGCTGTGAAAGCGCGGATCACTGAAATTATAGAATCACTTAATAAGGATAGCAGAAAAAATGAAAATGTTCAGTTTCACGACTTTAGAATGGTAAAGGGTTCAACACATTCCAATTTGATTTTTGATGTGGTTTTGCCACATGGATATCAAATGTCGGAAGAACAGATAATATCCTATATCAAGGAAAAAGTTAGTGAGTACAATAAAAATTACTATTGTGTGATACATATTGACAGAGCGTATGTAAAATAATTCCAGATGGTGAGCATCCTGACCACAGAAGAGTAAGATCTTCTGTGGTTATTATTATTACATAATACATTTACAGGTATTTCCTCAATCTTAGGTTTGACTTTACCATGATAAACTGTTACTATGTTACCGTGTTATGCCCTAATAGGGGTGTATATCGTGCAGATGCCCGGTGTAGCTTGTTTCATGCATCTGCCAAGTATATTTAAGTATATTTCAGGAGGAAAAAAGTATGAAAAAGTTATTATCACTGCTCTTAGTGGCAGCAATGGGGCTTTCACTGGTTGGATGCGGCGGATCTGATAACGGATCTAAGAGTGAGTCAAAGAGTGATCTGGAGTATGTAAAGGATAAGGGAACTCTCGTTGTCGGCGTTACAGACTTCGCACCGATGGATTACAAGGATGAGTCAGGCAACTGGATCGGATTTGACGCGGATATGGCATCAGCATTTGCAGAGAGCCTTGGCGTAAAGGCAGAGTTCGTAGAGATAGACTGGGACAACAAGATCATGGAGCTTGACGGCAAGACCATCGACTGTGTGTGGAATGGTATGACACTTACAGATGAGGTTACAAGCTCAATGGCATGTTCAGATGCATACTGCAACAATGCTCAGGTAGTTATCGTGCCAAAAGATAAGGCAGACAAGTATCAGACTGTTGACAGCATCAAGGAGCTTACATTTGCAGTAGAGGCAGGAAGTGCAGGAGAGGATCAGGCCAAGGCGCTTGGTCTCAACTATACAGCGGTAAAGGCACAGGCAGATGCACTCATGGAGGTTGCAGCTGGAACATCAGATGCAGCAATCATTGATTCGCTCATGGCAGCAGCTATGGTTGGCGAGGGAACAGGTTATGACAAGCTCACATATACCGTAGGTCTTAACAGTGAGGAGTATGGCGTTGGCTTCAGAAAGGACTCAGATCTTGTAGCTGAGCTCAATAAGTTCTTTGCTGACAGTAAGGCTGACGGCTCAATGGAGAAGTGTGCTGAGACATATAAGGTACAGGCTGCACTTGCAAAGTAATAGATAAGATATAATTAGTATTTTTACCATCACTTAGAGAGAAAAATTATTATGGATTTGTTTTTTGAACAGCTCCCGGTCGTACTTGGAGCTCTTAATACAGGATTTATACAGACATTAAAATTGTTCTTCGTGACATTGCTCGGTGCATTTCCACTTGGACTTCTTATAGCACTCGGTTCCATGTCAAAGTTTAAACCGCTCAGCTATCTTATGAAGTTCATCGTATGGATAGTGAGAGGTACACCACTTATGATACAGCTGCTCATCATATATTATTTCCCGGGACTTGTATTTCACAATCCGGTATGGGGTGGCGGCGAAGGCGGAAGATTTGTTGCGGCATCGGTGTCATTCATAGTGAACTATGCCTGCTATTTCTCAGAGATTTACCGTGGAGGTATCCAGGGTATCCCTGTAGGACAGGAGGAAGCCGGACTTGTGCTCGGCATGACTCCAAAGCAGATATTCTTCAAGGTCAAGCTTTTGCAGATGATAAAGAAGATAGTTCCGGCGATGTCCAACGAGATCATAACTCTGGTCAAGGATACGTCCCTTGCCCGTATCATCGCACTTCAGGAGATAATCTGGGCAGGACAGGCATTCATGAAAGGTTCACAGGGAATCTCAGGTGCAATATGGCCACTCTTCTTCTGCGCATTCTACTATTTGATCTGGAATGGCGTACTCACAGTTTTACTTGGCAAATTAGAGAAGAAACTTGATTTCTTTAGATAGGAGGAGCCGCTATGAACGCAGTTCATACTCGAAATCGGCTCCGACGACCTGCCCCGCTGCGGAGCAGAGGGGCGATACATATTAAATAGGAGGAGCCGCTATGAACGCAGTTCATAATCGGAATCGGCTCCGACGACCTGCCCCGCTGCGGAGCAGAGGGGCGATACATATTAAATAGGAGGAGCTTCTATGGCTATATTAGAGGTTGAACATATAAAAAAGAAGTTTGGCAAGACGGATGTGCTCAAGGATATAAGCTTTTCTCTGGAGCAGGGCGAGGTCCTTTCTATCATAGGATCATCAGGAAGTGGAAAGACAACACTTCTTCGCTGCCTGAACTTTCTGGAGATGCCAGACAATGGAGTTATCCGTGTAAATGATGAGATCCTGCTTGATACGGACAAGCCGGAGACACTCAAGGAGTCGGAGGTGCGCAAGAAGAGACTGCATTTTGGACTTGTGTTCCAGTCATTTAATCTCTTTCCACAGTACACTGCGCTTCAGAACGTGATGCTTGCAAGAGAGCTTCTTGCAAAGGAGAGACCGGATTTCAAAGTAAATAAGAAGAATATACTCGACGAGATAAGAGTCCAGGCAGAGGAACTTCTACGCCAGATGGGACTTGAGGACAGAATGAACAACTATCCTCACCAGCTTTCAGGCGGACAGTGCCAGCGAGTTGCCATAGCAAGGGCGCTTGCGTTGCAGCCGGACATATTGTGTTTCGATGAGCCTACATCGGCTCTTGATCCGGAGCTCACAGGAGAGGTACTTAAGGTTCTCAGAAACCTTGCAGACAAAAAGACAACCATGATAATTGTTACCCATGAGATGGCATTTGCAAAGGATGTTGCAAGTCAGGTCATATTCATGGATGATGGATATATACTTGAGCAGGGAAGACCTGATCAGGTATTTGACAATCCGAAGATGGAGAGGACAAAGCAATTTCTTTCATCATATTCATAAAAGATGTATAAGATCCCGGTGTATCGAAAAATGATGCACCGGGATTTTCTGTTTATATAAAAAATAATCACTAAAAATCTGAAAAACCGTCTGAAACTATACTATACAAAATTCACAAAACAAAAATAAGAAACAAGGCAGCAATTCTTCCCCATATACAAATGAATTTAGAAATAAAGGCAACGCAGATAGGATGCCATCTACCCAATGCACAAAAAAATCAAGAAAATGACATGTCAGAGGTCTCCACAGAGGGATAAAAAAATCACCCCAGACGTTGAGTTAAAAAAGGTCAGTGTGTACCATTGGATATACCGTACGGAATACAAAGATTAACATATAAATAAATGTTTAACAGGAGGAGAAAAATTATGCCATTGAGAAGAGTGATAAACGACACCGAAAAAACAAAAAGAAGAACAGGAGGTTTTGACAAAGTCAAAGTAAATGATGACCGTGTACAAATACTGACCAGCGAGGGTAAAATATATGTTTTTGATAAACAAGATATATGCACTGTTACAAATATATCACTCAGTGTAAATGAAAGACCGGTAAATGCCAGCTTTGAGAATTCAGGGTATGGGACATCGACCAATGCTATCCGTTTTCAGAGATACCCGATAGTGGAATTTGTCAATCTTGCGCCGGAAACGGTGAAGAACTATATGAAGTCAATATTGATGGAGTCCGTCCTGGATCTGTCTGACGTTAAGGTGATACATTCATATAAGTGGGGGGACAATGAGCCGCATCTCTATATGCCAGATGATTGGGACGATGGAAGAATATATGCTGAACTGAGCGATGAAGAAGCAGACAAAGCCGATGAATATGACATAGACTATGTGGAAGATGGATATGAGGACGATTGGTATGAAGAGGAAGATGATGAGAATGAGTAGGAGAAATGTGATCTCATGATTGAAATGTGATACTGTTTTTCCAATGCAATGATGACACAGAGAAAACAATAAAGTATAGTAGTAGCAGCAAAGACACTAAATGTCGCTTGCCCAATGTCAGACGGGCAGACAGCATTTGGTGTCTTTTTTAATTGCTTCTATAGTGGCATCTACTTTATGTCGCAGGAAAAGATATTAGCAATCCATTCCCATAGCCCTGGCTTTGGTGGCCTGTGTCTCTCCCCTGGGATGATGTGGTGGGGCATAGATGGATGAGAGCTTCAGTGGATTATTGCCAATGTTGATGATGTTGTGCCATGTGCCGGCTGGTATACAGACGCATTCTCCTGCACAAAGATTCTGACGGAAACACAGTTCGTTTGGGCAGCAGCCCATCCTGACTGAACACTGTCCCTGTTCGATTCTGATGATCTGATCGGTATTATCATGGATTTCCAAACCTACATCTGAGCAGGCAGGTATACACATGACTGTCATCTGCATGAAACAGCCGGTCCACACGGTTTCGCGGTAATTGTGGTTCTGTAACGCTTTCTCCCGGAGGTCTATAGTGCAGATGTTGTCACGACAGTCAGGTCTGTTCGGAGAACAATGGTTGTTGTATTTCATAGGATAGTCCTTTCAGATTCAATAGTTCTATTTATAGTATTCAGAAAGGATAGAATATGACAAAAATTATACATTTTTATGTAGCCTGGATTGTGAGCTATGTGAAAAAATGCAAAAAGTGATAAAAAAATTGAAATTAGTATTGACATTTTGTACATAAACAACTAATATAAGATATATCAAATGGAAACGGTTCCAAAAACGTTTCCGAGAAAACAAAGTAACCATTAAGCAGCTCGTATAAGAGATGACTGAAGGAAAAATTTTTATTATTTTATGGGAGGAACCAATATGAACAAGAAAGGTATTGCGGCACTAGGACTGTCACTTATGATGGCAGGTACCATGTTGACAGGATGTGGCTCAGGAGATTCAGATGGAGCAGGAAAGAAGGCAGATGCAAAGGGCTCTGTATATTATCTGAACTTCAAGCCGGAGCAGGATACACAGTGGCAGGAGCTTGCTAAGGTGTACACAGAAGAGACTGGCGTTGATGTGACGGTAGTTACAGCAGCTGCTGGTCAGTATGAGACTACTCTTAAGAGTGAGATGGGTAAGTCAGAATCACCTACCCTGTTCCAGGTAAATGGACCGGTTGGTCTTGCTTCCTGGAAGGACTATTGTTATGATCTTGGATCATCACAGGTGTATAAAGAACTCACATCTGAGGACTTTGCACTTAAGGATGGCGATAAGGTCGCAGGAATCGGATATGTTATAGAGTCATACGGAATCATTTACAACAAAGAGCTTTTAAGTAAAGCTGGATACACAGAGGATGATATCAATTCATTTGCAGACCTCAAGAAGGTGGCAGAGGATATAACAGCCAATTCAGACAAATTAGGATTCTCAGCATTCACATCAGCTGGAATGGATGGCTCATCAGACTGGAGATTCAAGACACATCTTGCAAATCTTCCAATCTACTATGAATACAAGGCTGATGGAATCGATACTACAGATGCGATCAAGGGTACATATCTTGATAATTACAAAAATGTATGGGATCTGTACATCAACAACTCAACAACCGATCCAAAGCAGCTCAGCACAAAGACTGGTGATGATGCGGTTGCAGAGTTTGTTTCAGGACAGGCAGTATTTTATCAGAATGGTACATGGGCATACTCAGATGTATCATCACTTGGCGATGACAACCTCGGAATGCTCCCTATCTATATAGGAGCAGATGGTGAGGAGAATCAGGGACTCTGTACAGGAAGTGAGAATTACTGGTGTGTAAATGCTAAGGCTTCAGAGGAAGATATCCAGGCAACTCTTGACTTCATGGAGTGGTGTGCTACAAATGACACCGCACTTAAGGCAATCTGTGGTTCAAAGGGCGCTATGCCATCAGGAGCCGATGGAATGGGATTTGTAACACCATTCAAGAAGAACCTTGAATCAACAAACCTTCTTGTAAACATCGCAAATGAGTATGTAGCAGAGGGCAAGACACCTGTAAGCTGGAACTTCACAACAATGCCATCAGAGCAGTGGAAGAACGACCTTGGATCAGCACTTACAACATATGCGGCAGATCAGACAGATGCCAACTGGGATCTTGTAAAGAGCGCATTTGTAGATGGATGGGCTAAAGAGGCTGCTGCAGCAAAGTCAAAATAAAACATATTAACAAATAAACAATAGTACACAACCCAAAAATAAAAAAATCACAAAATAAAACCAACTTAAAATATGAATAAAGTCCTGCAAGATGCAGGACACCAGGAAGGCGAACAGCTTTGCAAAGGCAGCTCATACCCAGAGGTGTCAGACTAGAGATGGATATGTATTCATATGCAAATATGTCTACATATCCATTTTTTAGACTCATAAGATATTGGAAAGAAAATTGATATGCAACAGAGTGGAGGTTATCAAAAAAATTATGGAGAAAACGATAAAAAGATATTGGCCGGTGTTTCTGATACCGACAATGGCTGCGTTTCTAATAGGATTTATCGTGCCATTTGCCGAGGGAATATATCTGTCCTTCTGTAAGTTCACGACCATAAGGGACGCTGAATTTGTAGGATTTCAGAATTATATAGACGCATTCAAGGACTCAACATTCCCGGATGCATTTAAGTTTACAACATTATTTGCGATTGTCACACTTGTGCTTATAAATGTTCTTGCATTTCTTGTGGCACTGGCGCTTACACAGAAGATCAAAGGAACTAATATATTCAGAACGGTATTCTTTATGCCGAATCTTATAGGTGGTATCGTACTTGGATATGTATGGCAGCTTATATTCGATGCCGTATTCTCAAAGTTTGATACAGCCCTGAAACTCAATGAAGTCCTCGGCTTCTGGGGATTGGTTATACTGGTGTGCTGGCAGCAGATAGGATATATGATGATCGTTTATATTGCAGGACTTCAGGCAATTCCTGAAGACATTCAGGAAGCAGCCATGATTGATGGTGCAAATAGAACACAGAGACTTTTCAGGGTTACGATCCCGAACATGATGCCATCCATAACTATATGTACATTCCTCACAATAACCAACTCATTCAAACTGTTTGACCAGAACCTGGCACTCACAGGAGGCGAGCCACTCCATAAGACAGAGATGCTAGCGCTCAATATATATGAGACGTTTTATGGAAGAGTAGGATATGAGGGAGTAGGTCAGGCCAAGGCAGTCGTATTCTTTATACTGGTAGTAGCGATAGGACTCATACAGCTTAAGATTACAAGATCAAAGGAGGTGCAGCAGTAATGGCGAAGATACAGAAAACAGCAAATACAGCGGATAAAAAGCCTGTATACAGAGTGAAAGAAAAACCAACGTTGACGGGAATTCTGGCTACTTTATTCTTTACCATTATTTCCATAATATTTGTTTCACCGATAATAATCGTAATTATAAACTCGCTGAAAGCCAAGACGTTTATCAGTCTGGAAACATTTGAACTGCCAAATGAGCACAGCTACATAGGCTTGGACAATTATAAAACGGCTATAACACAGTATGATTTCATTAAGGCAGTGGGCTGGACAGTTGTGATAACGGTTCTCTCAGTAGTGGCAATTCTGCTGTTCTGCTCTATGACAGCCTGGTATATAACCAGAGTCAAGAATATAGCGACAAAGATCATATATCTGCTCTGCGTGTTCTCTATGGTAATACCTTTCCAGATGGTTATGTTTACTTTGGCTGGAACTGCGGATGCACTTCACCTTAATACTCCATGGGGAATCGTGATCGTGTATCTTGGATTTGGAACAGGTCTTGCAGTATTCATGTTCTGCGGATTTATCAAGTCCATTCCTTTGGAGGTCGAGGAGGCTGCGATGATAGATGGATGTACGCCGCTCAAGACATTTTTCAAGGTTGTTATCCCTATCATGAAACCTACTTACATATCTGTAGGAATACTTGAGGCTATGTGGATATGGAATGATTTCCTTCTGCCATATCTGGTACTCGACATCAAGAAATACAAGACGATATCTATAGTTGTCCAGTATATGAAGGGCAGCTACGGAAGAGTAGATATGGGAGCAATCATGGCGTGCCTTGTTATGGCTATCATTCCGGTTGTTGTATTCTACCTCTGTGCACAGAAGTACATCATCAAGGGCGTTGCAGCCGGTGCTGTAAAGGGATAGTAATATAATATTATTAAGTGTTAAAAAACAGGCGGTTGTGAAATTCGCAGCCGCCTGAAATTGGTTAAAAGGAGAGATTTCAGATGGAAAGATCAGCAGGAATACTGCTTGCTATATCAAGCCTCCCGTCAAAGTATGGAATTGGCAGCTTCTCAAAAGAGGCATATCGTTTCGTTGACTGGCTTAGGTCTGCACACCAGAGTTACTGGCAGATACTTCCCATGGGTCCCACCGGGTATGGGGATTCGCCGTATCAGTCATTTTCGACATTTGCTGGAAATCCATATTTTATAGATCTTGATACACTTGTGGATCAGGGACTGCTAACAGACAGTGAGTGCAGTGAGATAGACTGGGGAGATGATGACAGGTACGTTGATTATAGCAAAATTTATAATGGAAGATACAGTCTCCTCAGGAAAGCCTATGAAAGATGGAAAATGATTGACAGCATGGAGTTTTCCATGTTCATGGATGAGAACCGCGATTGGATATATGATTATTCATTGTTCATGGCGATTAAGGATTCATATGGTGGGATTCCATGGACAGAGTGGCCACAGGATATAAGAAACAGACAGCCTGATGCGGTGCAGCAGATGCAGCTTAAGCTTGCGGATGAGATACATTTTCAGCAGTACATGCAGTATTTGTTTTATACTCAGTGGAATGCGCTAAAGAGCTATGCCAACAAGAACCATATAAGGATCATAGGAGATATCCCAATCTATGTAGCTATGGACAGCGCAGATGTATGGGCACACCCGGAGCTTTTCAGGCTTGATGAGGACAGGCGACCATACGAGGTTGCCGGATGTCCGCCTGATGGGTTTTCGGAGACCGGACAGCTGTGGGGAAATCCAATATATGACTGGGAGCTGAACAGGCAGACCGGTTACAGCTGGTGGATAGCCAGAATGAGACATAGCTATAAGCTTTATGATGTAGTCCGGATTGATCATTTCAGAGGCTTTGATGAATATTATGCCATTCCATATGGTGAGGAAACAGCTGCGAATGGCAAGTGGAAAAAGGGCCCTGGGATGGATCTGTTCAGGAATATAGAAAAAGCTCTGGGTAAGAGAGATGTCATTGCCGAGGACCTTGGTTTTGTGACTGATTCGGTCAGAAAGCTTGTGCATGATTCCGGATTCCCGGGAATGAAGGTTGTGGAGTTTGCCTTTGATGCGAGAGACACCGGGGCGGCATCTGATTATCTTCCACATAATTACATACGAAATTGTGTTGTATATACGGGAACCCATGACAATGAGACACTTATTGGCTGGTGGAGCAGTATAGATCAGAGGTCCAGAGACATGGCAAGGGATTATATGGCAGCTCATTATACACCGGATCGTCTGATCAATGTCCCATTTATCACGCTTGCTATGAGAAGTATTGCAGATCTTTGTATTATACCGATGCAGGATTATTTGGGGCTAGACAATAAATCGAGGATGAATAAGCCATCCACAGTTGGCGATAACTGGAGGTGGCGAACTATATCTGATGATACGGATGATGATCTTGCAGAGGAAATAGGCAGACTTACACTGATGACCGGGAGAAGCAAGATGTGAAAAAGTACTCTCTAAAAATATTTATCGGGAAATGATAAGTAGAGTATTTTCTTGACCTCCACATATTGGGATAATATAATTATTGGGAATAAAAGAGAAAAGTGGGATACAGCTTATGACAATAAAGGATATTGCGCGTATATCAGGTTATGGTATCGGAACCGTGTCCAGGGTGATCAACAATCAGACCGGAGTCAGCGATGCAGCCAGAGAGAAGATACTCAGGGTTATAGAGGAAAATGGATTTGAGCCGAACGTCAACGCAAAGCTCCTCAAGATGTCAGCTAAATCGTCGGTGGTTGTCATCATAAAAGGAAACCAGAATATGCTGTTTGCGGATATAGTAGAGCGGATACAGAACCTGCTTGCTGGATATGATGAGGATGTCATAGTGGAGTACATAGACGAGGATGGTGACGAGATCGAGTATGCCATCAAACTTATTCATAGTGTAAATCCGAAGGGAATCATGTTTTTGGGTGCCAATCTTGCGCTTTTTGATGAGCGTGTGAAAGAGCTTGAGATCCCGGGAGTTATAATCACGACCGGCGGAGAGATTCTTGCAAATGACAACATATCCTCCATAACGATAGATGACACGGCAGCGACATACGATATGACAAGGTATCTTCTTGAAAAAGGCCACAGGCACATCGGAGTCATCGGAGGGCAGGTGTCCGAGAAACAGATAAGTTTCAACAGATATAAAGGCTGCAAGAGGGCTATAGATGAGTGGCAGCATGATGATCGGGCGGAGTTTACATATATTCCGTGCAGGTATTCTATGAAGGCAGGTTATGAGGCCACGAAGCGTCTCTTGGAGGAACAGCCGCAGGTTACAGCAATCATGGCTCTCAGTGATACGATAGCGATCGGCGTCATGAGAGCGGCTGCTGATCTGGGCAAACATATTCCGGAGGAGCTGTCAGTTACTGGATTTGATGGAATAGAGCTGGCAGGATACTGTGTACCAAGACTTACAACAATAAAACAGAATACAGAGATTATGGCATCGAGAAGTGTTGACATCATGCTCAAGCATATAAATTATGCAGCAGTTGGTGAACATGAGATAGTGCCATATTCCCTGATAGAGGGTGAAAGCGTTAAGAGCATCGGCTAGGATTCAGGGAAAATCTTTTTAATTAAGTTTGAATTCGTCTTATACTGGTATATTATATATCAGTATAGGGCGATTTTTTTATGAGATAAAAGTTCGGCAAGGCTCTGAGATTCATATAGAGTATTTATCACAGTTTGGAGATGAGAATATGGATTACATAGACAATATTGAGCTGATTACAAGACTTGTGAAATCAGGATTTTTCGGTATAGTGGGAATATTCTTTATCGGACTTGCAACTTGGATAAAGAAAAAGGAAGACCGGTGGAACTTCAAGAATATCGGAATAGGACTTCTGGCTGGTGGCGTGGCACTTTTGCTTATCGGTGTATCTATGGCAGTAGATAGTCTGCAGGATGGCGGGGTAATAGCTATAGATAGGAATGATCCTGTATGGTTGATCATGGATGCGATCAAGATGCTGGCATGTGTACTGATATTTGTGATAGCAGGCTATGCTGTGAGGTCAAAACGAATAAAAGAAAATGATATGTTCGATATGGAGATTGTGGGAAAGATAATAGGATATGACACTGTGACCGGCAGAACTAACATTCCGGGATAAGCACATCCCACGGTGGGGTACATTGATCCATACAGCGGTGAGCCGGATTCTTATGTGGTGAATCAGGATATAAACAGAAAGAAGAATCCGATCGGCAGTGAGTATAAACTGTTGTACTCCAGGGAAGAGAGAAAGGCATTTGAGAAAAAGTCAAACAAGGTGTACGGGGAGATGGAGGTTTGCTTTTTCGGACTGGCTGTGCTGATCTTCATTGCGGGGATAGTGAAATTGATAATGAATGTGTTATAAAATTTATGTTAATATGGATGTTGTAACCAGAATTTATATATGTTATAATATCGGCAGATATAAAAGGTAATAAGAGTATATCATTGTGCTTTACACAATACAGGCGCAAGCGAAAACCCCAGAGGTGTCACCCTCTGGGGTTTTCTCCGTCTATCGTGTAGGACGACGTATTTCCTAGGCTGGTTGCCGATTACTTATCTTTGTCCAGCCATTTGCAAATATAGTAGGCAACAATACTTGCTATGACAGAGATAATAAAGGTAATAAGAAGTGTTATCATATGTACTTACCCCATTTCTGAGCCAGTATAGGGACGGCAACAGAAATAGTATATCATAATATTATGAAAGCTAAAATCACAAAATAGATGTGTAACAATGTCATGAAATAATATTGTAATCACCGCCAGTCCTATGCTAATATAGATATGTTTGCGAAAATGACAAATTTTTATCACTTCAGGAGGAAAACAATGGGTGGATTTTTTGGAGTAGCGGCAAAAGATGACTGTGTGTTTGATCTATTCTTTGGAATAGACTATCATTCACATCTTGGAACAAGACGCGGAGGCATGACAGTGTATGGAGATAAGGGATTTGACAGATCCATACACAATATCGAGAATGCTCCATTCAGAACAAAGTTCGACAAAGATATGCAGAACATGAAGGGCTATTTGGGAATAGGATGTATATCCGATTATGAGCCACAGCCACTCATAGTACGTTCACATCACGGAACATATGCCCTGACAACTGTCAGCAAGATCAACAACGTTGACGAGATATCCAAGGAGATATTTGATCAAGGGCATTCACATTTCCTTGAGATGAGCGGAGGGGATATCAACAGCACAGAGCTTGTGGCAGCCCTCATCAACCAGAAGGATAATCTGATAGATGGAATAAGATATGCGCTGGAGAAGATAGACGGTTCGCTGTCACTCCTGCTCATGAACCAGAATGGAATATATGCAGCCAGAGATATGCATGGAAGAACTCCTGTGGTCATAGGCAAGAAGGATGGTGCATTCTGTGCGTCATTTGAGAACTTTGCCTACAAAAACCTTGGCTATCATGACTATAAAGAACTTGGCCCTGGTGAGGTTGTCGTACTCACACCGTCCAACTGTGTGACGCTTGTGCAGCCGGGCAAGGACATGAAGATATGTACTTTCCTGTGGGTATACTATGGTTACCCTGCAAGCTCATACGAGGGTATGAGTGTAGAGCAGATGAGATATAACTGCGGAGCCAGCATGGCAAAGAGAGATAATGTTAAGCCTGATATCGTAGCCGGAGTTCCGGATTCAGGAACAGCGCATGCAGTAGGCTATGCCAATGAGTCCGGAATACCTTTCTCAAGACCATTCATCAAGTACACACCGACATGGCCACGTTCATTTATGCCGACCATACAGAGCCAGCGTAATCTCATAGCCAAGATGAAGCTTCTGGCAGTTGAGGATCTTATCAAGGACAAGAGCCTTCTGCTTATAGACGATTCTATCGTGCGTGGAACACAGCTCAGAGAGACGACAGAGTACCTTTTTGACAGCGGTGCCAGGGAGGTACATATCAGACCTGCGTGTCCACCACTTGTATACGGATGCAAATACCTTAACTTCTCAAGATCATCATCAGAGATGGATCTGATAACAAGAAGAGTTATAGAGAGACTTGAGAATGGAAATGTGACAGATGAGGTACTTCAGGAGTACACAGATCCTGATTCAGAGAAGTATGAAAAGATGGTTGACGAGATCTGCAAGGAACTGCATTTCACATCACTCAGATTCAACAGACTTGACGATATGCTTGAGGCGTGTGGAGTTGAGAAGTGCAAGCTCTGTACATACTGCTGGGATGGTAAGGAGTAAGCTGCGGATGACGGCGATGCTATATGCGACAGACAGTATCATATATAAAATAATCAATTTGTAATAGTAAGAAAAACGGTGACAGGGATATGGCATTAGAAAATTCAAAGGAAATCACAATAGAAGAGATACAGGAACTGGATAAGGATTCGTATCTGATGGTTGACATCAGAGACGAAGTTGAGATATCCCACGGAGCCATCCCGGGAGCGGTGACAGTTCCTGCGGACAGTCTGATGCCGGAGCATTTGACGGTGACCGCAGGTGAATTGTTCCCTGCAGAGAAATATATTTCCGGGGACAATTCAAAAGGGAAAAAACTCATAATCTGCTGCACTCACGGAACCAACAGCATTCCGCTGGCGGAGAGACTTACAGAGCTGGGATACGATGCAGTGAGCCTAAAAGGTGGCTATATATCATGGCTGCTCTATACCATGGGAAAGCAGGAGCAGACTGACATATGTGCCGATGTGGAGAAGAGTCTCCGCAAGAAGTTTCACAAGAAGATATGGTGCAACTTCACAAAAGCTATCAACAGGTATGAGCTGGTGAAGGAAGGCGACAGGATAGCCGTGTGTATATCTGGCGGCAAGGATTCTTTCCTCATGGCGAAGTGCTTTCAGGAGCTGAAGAGACACAATAAGTTCCCGTTTGAACTTAAGTTTATAGTCATGGATCCGGGGTACAGTCCGGCAAACCGCAAGGTTATAGAGGACAATGCCAGGATGCTTAACATCCCTATCCAGATATTTGAGTCAGATATATTTGACTCGGTGTACAACGTTGAGAAGTCACCGTGCTACCTCTGTGCCAGGATGAGACGAGGTCATCTGTACAGCTATGCAAAAGAGCTTGGCTGTAACAAGATAGCTCTTGGACATCATTATGACGATGTCATAGAGACCATACTCATGGGTATGCTCTACGGGGCGCAGATGCAGACCATGATGCCGAAGCTTCACAGCACCAACTTTGAGGGCATGGAGCTCATCAGACCTCTTTATATGGTAAGGGAGGACGACATCAAAGCGTGGAGGGATTATAATGAACTTCATTTTATACAGTGTGCATGTAAGTTCACGGACACATGTACCACCTGCAACAATGAGGAGACAAAGTCCAAGCGTCAGGAGATCAAGCAGCTCATAGCAACACTCAAGAAGACAAACCCATTTGTGGAGGGCAACATATTCAAGAGCGTGGAGAACGTCAATGTAGATACTCTTATTGAGTACAAGCAGGGCGGTGTGAGACATAGTTTTCTGGATACCTACGATGAAAAGACAGATAAATAATAACATATAACCAGTAAAAGGCTATCATTGCATCACTATACATGCAGATGATAGCTTTTTGCAATTTTAACACTGTTTTTAATGAAATTTTCATGAATAAACCACATAATAAAGAAGGGAGATTTGTATGCCGGATAGGGAGGTGTTAGTGGATGAGAATGTTGGTAGTAGAAGATGAGAAAGATCTAAACAGTATAATATGCAGTAAACTTGTGAAAGAAGGATACAATGTTGATGCCTGTTATGATGGTCAGGCAGCACTTGATTTCATAGAGATGACGGAATACGATGGGGTTATTATGGATATAATGATTCCACATGTGAATGGTATGGAAGTGTTGAAGACTATCAGGGCAAATAATCAGCAGGTTCCGGTATTATTTCTGACGGCCAAGGGCGAGACTCAGGATATAGTTAGAGGACTGGATGCAGGGGCAAGTGATTACATGACAAAGCCCTTTGAATTCCCGGAGTTTCTGGCCAGGCTCAGAGTAATGCTCAGAACCCAGGGGGTGGTTAATGAGAATGTAATTGCGTGCGGATCTCTGGTTGTGGATATGAATAATCATAAGGCTGTGCGGGATGGTCGGAACATAGATCTCACGGTAAGAGAATATGCCATTCTTGAATATTTGGCACGTAATAGAAATATAGTTGTTACACGTGAACAGATAAGGGCGAATATCTGGAATATTGATGATGATGTGAATTCCAATGTGGTTGATGTGTATATCAGATATCTCAGAAGAAAAATCGACGACAAATATGATGATAAACTTATACAGACGATAAGAGGGGTTGGATATAAACTGGAATGTTAAAAAAGAAAAAATCACTTGTAACATATACGATTATAATGTGTGGCCTTATTATGACTGTTGGTATTGCCAGTCTGCTATTTATACAGAACAGCATAGTGAAAGATGATATGGAATTGCAGGCGTATGAGAAACTTTCACAGGAAACACGGCAGGTCAGACGTTTTTTATATTATGATCAATCGAAAACACCATCTATTGTAACAGAGTATTATGATCGTGATGAGGAGCTTGAAAACGATGATAAAATATATGTATTCCTGAAGTCGCCAGATGGGGACTTCATAGATGGAGAGATGCCAGATGGATGTAGTGGGAAGTTTCCATATCAATCAGATATTGATGTAATAGGTTTTAATGGAGCCAAATATTATATATTGACGAGAAAAGCCAAGGTTGGTCTGAAAACATTAGAAAATGATAATTTTGTAATCTGCGCAATGGTGGCGGTAAAGGATATAAAGGCGAATTACAAAGTATTGTGGTATAGAACTTATACGGTAATAGGTGTAGTGGCCTTATTCTTCATTTTATTTGCAATTGGGCTAAAAAGGCTGGTTGCTGTGCCGATGAAGGAACTTAATGTGGCTATTAACAGGAGCGGTCAGAATCTAGATTTTACAGAGAAACTCAGATATGATGGACCGTTTCTGGAGCTCGATATGATAACGGAGTCAAATAATAATCTGTATGACCGGGTTCAGAGAGAATTTGAGCGACAGGAAGAATTCAATGCAAATGTATCCCATGAACTGAGAACCCCTGTGGCAGTTATGCATGCCCAGTGCCAGCTTTCCAGAGAGATTGCAGAGAAGAACAATGATCATGAGATGTTGGAGAGCATAGCGGTATTTGAACGTCAGACAACCAAGATGAAGGGGCTTATAGAACAGTTACTTCAAATGTCTATATTGGATAAAAATAACGTTAACCTCAGCGTTGAGGATGTTGATTTATTAGATGTTGTGGAGTCTGTGTGTGATGACGCGGAATACATATGTAAGAAGAATATTCAATTTTGCTATAATCTTGTTCCGACGGTTGTTAAAGTTAACATGAATCTTATTGTTATCGTGGTTAGCAATCTGGTGTCAAATGCAATAAAGTATAGCAATGAGGGGGGGACTGTGGAAGTCACCTGTGGCTCTGATTCAGAGAACTGTTATATATCTGTCAGAGATGAGGGAAGAGGTATAAGTAAAGAACAGAAAAACAGAATTTTTGAGAGCTTTTACAGAGCAGACACTGTAAGAAATACAGAGGGATTTGGCCTGGGTTTATCGCAGGTTATGAAAATAGCAAAGCATTATGGAGGAACTGTTCAGGTGGATAGTGAGGTAGGTAAAGGCAGCAAATTTACTTTTATAATACCTGTAGATAATGGATAGAATTTCAATGTAATATATCTTAATATTTTTTAATGAAACCTTAATTTTCGATAACTATAATCGTGAATTAAGGTTTTATTATTTAAGGAGAATGCTATGAAATCACGAAAGAGAATAATCCATCTGTTAATTGGACCGCTTTTATTTGCGCTTTTATGTGTTTGTCTGCCACATAGCGTGTTCACGGAATTTGAAACAAGGGCTGCGGTTGGAACTATTATATGGATGGCATATTGGTGGGTTACAGGACCAGTAGACTACGCGGTCACGGCGTTTCTTCCGATAGCGCTGAATGCCATATTTCGGATGACAGACATGTCGTCTGTCATATCCAATTATGCGGATGAGACAATTCTGCTTCTTCTTGGAGCATCTATTATAAGCGTTATGTGGGAGAATACGGGACTGGACAAAAGGATTGCCATCACGTTTCTCAGACTCATAGGCAGCAGCCTGCGCACCCAGCTTGTATTCTGGTTTATGCTGGCAGCGGTGTTATCTGCGGTCCTGCCGAATGCAGTGGTATGTGCCACCATCACACCTATAGCGGTTGCCATGCTGAAGTATATAGGAATGGATGATATCAAGAATAACAAGACGGCGTCTAAGATACTTCTGACAATAGCATATGCAACTGGACTTGGTGGTCTGGCATCTCCGCTCGGTGGAGCTATGAATCTTGTAACAGTTGATTACATACAGAAGATTACAGGCAAAGAATACATGTACTCGTCATGGGTTGTCAGGTTCCTTCCCATCATGATCGTACTTATTCTTATCAATATACTATTCACGATAAGGGATGTTAAGCGCACGGAGATGCTCGGTGGATCAAAGGAGTATTTTGTTGCCAGATACAAGGAGCTTGAACCTATGAGCTATGAGGAGAAAGCAGCTCTTATACTGTTTGTCCTTGCGACGGTTCTGGCATTTACGAGACAGCTCTATCAGGGAATTCTTCCAGGACTTAAGCCGGCCTATGTATTTATCATATGTGCTATAGTATCATTTCTGCTCACCAATAAAAAAGGCGAGAGGATCATGGTTTGGAAGAATGTGCAGGGCAAGATCATATGGGGGCTTATGTACATATTTGCCGGTGGCCTTGCCGCCGGAACGCTCATCAACAAATCAGGAGCTGCAGAGGCATTGGGTGAGTATATATCAAAGCTTGATATGAAGGGCGGATTTGTCACGGTATTTATCATACTGACAGTCACTCTGCTGATGTCGGACGTGACATCGAATACAGCTACAGCAGCGGTCGCCATGCCGCTTGTAATATCCATCACACAGGGATGTGGCCTGAATCCGATACCTTATGTGTATGTGGCGTCGGTGGGCGTCAATCTGTCATATATGCTGCCGACATCTATCAGAGCCATACCGGTTGGATATGGATTGTCGCCGAAGTATATGTTCAAAGAGGGGTGGAAGATTACAGTGCTGATTATAGTAATAATGTCAATTGTATGTGCATTGCTGCTAAAGTATTGGCCAGCGTTCAGCACAGTATAGAGAAACAGATTGCAGGATACATGCAGGGGAAGGAATATGTCAGTAATTTCATATATATTTATAGTTTTTTTGCTGTGCACAGTGCTTGTGTATTATATCGTTCCGAAGAAGATGCAGTGGGGTGTGCTCCTTATTGCCAGCCTTATATTCTATGGTTACGCGGGGGTAGAATACCTTATGCTTGTGAGTGTGACAGCGATTGTGGTATATCTGTTTTCTCTCAGACTTCAGAAGAGCCTGGATGAACAGGAGAAGCTGGCTGAGGGAGCAGACAGACGTACAGCAAGAAAGATAAAAGCAGTCGAGAAGACGAAGAGGAAGAAATTTCTTGTGATGGCGCTGGTTGTTGTCATAGGTATACTGGTGGTGTTCAAGGCCATGGGCTTTATCATAACCAATATCAAAAGGTTTATTCCGTATGATGGCCTGCAGAGCATACCGGACTGGAAGCTTATTGCACCTATGGGTATATCATTCTACACATTCATGATGGTATCTTATCTGGTGGATCTATATAACGGACATATAACAGCACAGAAGAATTTCTTCAGATATCTGTCATATGTGCTGTATTTCCCACATGTTACACAGGGACCTATAGCAAGATATGAGGAGGTTGCACACCAGCTCTGGGAACCTCATCATTTCAGCATGGATAACATCATGCGTGGTGTATGGCTGATGATCTGGGGATTTGTCAAGAAGATGGTTATTGCCGACAGGATAGCAGCATTTACAAATGTTGTGTTCGGAGACTGCTTCTCATATCAGGGAGGAGTGTTCCTCCTGGTGGGAATCGCATATTCAGTTCAGATATACTGTGATTTCTCAGGATGTATGGATATTGTCAGGGGGGCATCGGAGTGCTTTGGCATAGTACTTGGTGAGAACTTTAAAAGACCGTATTTTTCACAGACTCTTCCTGATTTCTGGAGAAGATGGCACATATCTCTCGGAGCATTTTTCAGAGAGTATGTATTCTATCCGGTATCGACATCCAAGCTTTTTCTGAAGCTAAATGTAAAGATAAGGGATCATCTGGGTAATGTGATAGGAAAAGTGTTCGCGGCAGGTATTCCTATACTGTGTGTGTGGGTGCTCACCGGTGCATGGCATGGAGCAAAATGGAATTATATAGCGTGGGGACTGTATCATGGAATACTAATATGTATGTCCACATTGTTTGAACAGCAGCTTGCCGATCTGACTGGTAAGCTTAGGATCAACACGGAGTGTATCAGCTGGCAGATATTCAGGATGCTCAGGACATTCCTTCTATGTGTCATAGGACGTCTCATCTTTATGGGACAGGGAATAGGGAGCTCAGTATACATGATTAAGTCCATAGTTCTGCACAGAAGCAGAATATATGATATAGTAAATGATTTCTCGCTGGCTGAGGGCGAGTGGAGAGTTATACTTATAGGCTGTCTGGTGTTGCTGTTAGTGTCTGTTGCCCAGGAGATAAGAGAGCGCAGCGGATGTCAGGAGGACATCAGAGACTGGCTTATGAGACAGAACTGGTTGTTCAGATGGCTGGCTGTGGGCATTGCGATAGCGTGTGTTGTCATGTTTGGAGTGTATGGCTCAGGAGCTACGGCAGCATTTATCTATGAACAGTTCTGATATATGTGAGGATATAAGGAGGATACGACAAAATATATGGTGAATTCAGTTAAACATTTTATTTCAATATTGTCACTCATGGCTTTCCTCTTTTTTGTGCTGAGCAAGGCTGGACAGCTTGCAAGACCGATGGACGGCGACTCTGACGTGTGGGCTGATTATTATGCGGAGGCAGACAACACCATAGATACAGTGATGATCGGTTCGAGTGCTATGTACAGATACTGGATACCAGTGCAGGCTTTTTCAGAGCAGAACTTTACATCAGCACTCATAGCGTCCGCCGGTCAGGATATACGTCTTGCACCGTATATCATGGAGGAGGCGGTGAAGAGCCAGAATGTAGACCTGTTTGTTGTGGAGCTTAGAAGTGCTGTGTTCAGGGGAAATATAGACCAGATAAATAAAGACAATCTCAATTACAATCTTGAGGTACTGGTGACAGGCATGAATCCGTCCTTCACCAAATACGAGATGATCCAGAAATATTATCAGGAGGATGAGGTTCAGAAGATAAAACTCATGTTTCCGATACTCATGTATCATGACAATCTGGTGCAGTATGACAGTGAGCTCATAATAGACCGTATGAACACAGCTGCTGATGAATATAAGTTTGCCAGACAGGTCTCCAAGATCACGCCGCTGAAGAAGCCGGTCCTCAAGGCATCCGATGAGAAGTATATGTCGGATGAGGCTCTCGGCTATATAGATGATATACAGAAAAAGGCGGATGAGCTTGGAATCAGGGTGCTGTTTCTCTCAACTCCATATGCTCTCACGGCAAAGCAGGGCGCCATACAGCTTGAGCTTGATTCATATCTTGAGGGTAAGGGCTACGATTACCTTGACCTGAACCTGTATATAGAAGATATGGAGCTTGATTATTCAACTGATTTCTACAATAAGCGCCATACAAATATATCCGGTGCGAAGAAGGTCACCAGTTACCTGGCGAAATACATAAAGGATAATTATGATCTAAGTGCAGAGTTAAATGAGGAGCAGAAACAGAGCTGGACAGATGCGGAGAGCGAATGGTCTTCTGAGGAAGAAGAACTTTTGAACGAGTGGACTAAGTATCAGGAGAAGGGAAAGTAAGATAATAGAGGTACAAGGGTATGGATACGATTTTGCATTACATTCAGAAATATGCACAGACTCAGCCGGATACGATGGCGGTATGTGAACTGAGAAAGAGCGTCACATACAAGGAATACTGGAGCAGCATAAGAAAGACTGCGGGAGTTCTCATGGGTATGGGGATACGCAAAGGTGACCACGTTATGCTCAGGTGTACGCAGAATATAGATTATCTCACAGTGTTTTCGGCGCTGCAGTATATGCAGGCGCTTGTGATCCCGGTGGAGAAATCAACATCCGTTGAGAGAGTTCTGGAGATAGGTGGGAGGGTGGACTCGGAATGCCTGATATCTGATAAAGAGGCAGACGGAATAAGTAGCATAAAGATAAAGGATATAATAGCCAGGGCAAAGGATGCAGATGAGGCAGATCTTGAACTGCCGGGGGAAAATGACAGATCCATGCTTCTTTTCACAACCGGAACAACAGGTTCGTCAAAGGGAGTTGTCATGCTTCACCGCGGAGATGTAGGAATAGCAGGAAATGTAATAGAGGGAACATCCATGAAGAAAGGCAATGTGGAGATCATCCCTATGCCGCTCAACCATTCATTCGGAATAAGGAGATATCAGTCTGACATGGTGAACGGAGGTACAGTTTGTCTGATGGATGGAATGGTATTCATTGGAACTTTGTGGAAGCTTGTGGAGAAGTATGGTGCGACATCCATGGCCATATCACCGGCATCACTGGGGATGATATTTCATTTGTCTGATGAAAGGATTGCTGATTATGCGGACCAGCTTGACTATATACAGATCGGCTCGGCACCGCTTGCGGAGGCGGACAAGGAGAAGCTGCTCAGACTGCTTCCGGACACGAGGCTTTATAATTTTTACGGTTCATCTGAGGCAGGATGCGCCTGCATACTTGAGTTCAGCGGCAATGGCAACAAGACCGGCTGTATAGGAAGACCTACGGTGAATTCTATTGTCAGATTCACAGACGACGCTGGAAATGTAGTAGAAAACGGCAGCCCGGAAGCTCCGGCGCTTCTCTCATGGGGCGGTTCAATAGTCATGGAAGGGTATTACAACGATCCTGATCTCACAGCAGAGACGCTTGTGGGTGGATATGTGAGGACAAAGGATCTCGCATACCTTGACGAGGATGGCGACTGCATACTTGTTGGAAGAGCGGATGATGTAATAAACTATGGTGGAAGTAAAATATCGCCTGCAGAGATAGAAAATCTTGCGCTTGGGTATGAATATATAGACGATGTGGCATTTACATCCATATCAGATCCGATCACCGGAGAATTGCCGGTCATACTGGTTATACAGAAGGACGGATACGATGAGGCTGAGTTTGAGCGATTTCTCACAGACAGGCTGGAGAGCTATAAACTGCCTCGTAAGTATATCTATGTCGATAATATTCCAAAGACATTCAAGGGTTCGGTGCTGCGAAAGGAAGTGAGAAAGCTTGCGGAGCAGAATGCGTAAATACAGAATAGATAACAATAACGATAAGCCTGGTGAAGGAGTAAAAGTAATACAGAGAATAAAAAGTGTACAAAGGAGAACTATATCATGAAAGAATTTATTGAAATGCTCAGAAAGATTAAGCCAAATGTAGATTTTGAAAATGAGGAGGCTTTGGTTGACGACGGAATACTTGAGTCGCTTGACATCATCTCTATCATATCAGAGATAGCAGATAAGTATGGCGTTGTAATTCCTAGTGATGAGATCATACCGGACAACTTCAACTCAGCTACAGCTCTTTATGAGCTTGTGGAGGATTTGAAATAGCGTTCGGGATAGCGCGGGACGCTGGACAGCATCCGAAACAGAATCGGAAGTGTATTTGGACATATCCGTAATAAAAAACTGTGTATATGGCATATGATGAGACACGTTCTGTGTGTCCTGTGAATATATGTATACACAGTTTTTTAATATGCACAGATGTTCATATAAACATTTTTGTAAAAATTTCAATTTGCCTGTTGACATATAATTAAATATATGTTTAAATGTTCATAGATTCAACGAGGATGATGAAATCCTGGTGGAAGAGTTAGATGAAAACGATAGCTTATTAACTTTCAAAAATGAATAAGAAAATATGATGATAAGGAGATTACTATTATGAAGAAGTACAAGATCGAAGTTGATTGTGCAAACTGCGCAGCAAAGATGGAGGATGCAACAAAGAAGGTTGCAGGCGTTAAAGATGCGGCCGTGGCATTCATGGCGCAGAAGATGAGCGTTGAGTTTGAGGATGGAGCAGACGAGGCAGAGGTTATGAAGAATGTTCTTAAGGCATGTAAGAAGGTAGAGCCTGACTGTGAGATATTCATGTAATCACAATTCGTCATGTGTCAGGCTATTGTAAAGCAGGTTTTGAAATGTATCAGCATTCCGATCCCTGCTTTGTCTCATATATGGGAACAATTTAGTTGCAGCATGTCTCGTATGTGATGGGAACTGTTAGTGGTTTACAGATGATCGGAATTATATAAGACAGGAGGATGTTATGACAAAGAAACAGAAAAAGGTCCTTATAAGGATCATAGTATCGGCGGTTCTTCTCGTTGCCATGGCTGTCACATTTGCGGTGCTTGACAAGACCGGGATGGTGAATCTTGAGAATCCGTCAGTTATGTGGCGATGCATAGAGATCGTGGCTTACCTGATCCCGTATCTCATCATCGGCTACGATATACTTAAGAAGGCTTTTCTCGGAATAATACACGGAGAAGTATTTGACGAGAATTTCCTTATGGCTATAGCTACGGTTGGCGCCATGGTGCTCGGTGAGTACAAGGAGGCATCGGCGGTTATGCTGTTTTACCAGGTTGGTGAGCTGTTCCAGAGCTACGCGGTGGGAAAGAGCAGAAAGAACATCTCAGCACTTATGGATATCCGCCCTGACTATGCGAACATAGAGAAGGATGGCAAGCTGGAACAGGTTGATCCCGATGACGTTCAGATTGGGACTGTCATAGTCGTACAGCCGGGCGAGAAGGTGCCTATCGACGGAAAGGTAGTTGAGGGTTCATCCTCACTCAACACAAGTGCTCTCACAGGAGAGAGTGTCCCTAGAGAGGTTCATGTGGGTGATGAGATCATCAGTGGATGCGTCAACCTCAACGGACTTATAAAGATCGAGACAACCAAGGAGTTTGGAGAGTCAACCGTATCCAAGATACTTGATCTCGTCGAGAACTCAAGCATGAAGAAGTCCAGATCAGAGAACTTCATCACAAGATTTGCAAAGTATTACACACCGGCTGTATGTATCGCGGCGCTTGCACTTGCAGTTCTTCCGCCGTTGGTAAACATGATCATGGGTAACCCTGCTGCATGGTCCAAGTGGATCATCAGAGCCCTTACAACACTTGTTATCAGCTGCCCATGTGCACTGGTAATATCCATCCCGCTGAGTTTCTTCGGAGGGATCGGAGGAGCATCGGCAAAGGGTATTTTGGTCAAAGGTTCTAACTACCTTGAGGCGCTTTCATATACGAAATACGTTGTGTGTGACAAGACAGGGACACTGACAAAGGGTGTGTTCCAGGTTACAGAGATACATCCGGTTTCTGGTATGACTGAGGCTGATCTGCTTGAGAAGGCAGCATTTGTCGAGAGCTATTCCAACCATCCTATCAGCAAGAGCCTGAAAGAGGCATACGGCAGGGAAATCGACAACAACAGAGTAACGGATGCCAGGGAGATCAGCGGACATGGTGTGTCAGCAGTTGTGGATGGACATGAGGTTGCAGCGGGAAATGTCAAACTCATGAAGAAGATGAACATAGAGGCAGCGGTTCCAGCGTCAGTTGGAACAGAGATACACGTGGCAGTAGATGGAAAATATGCCGGCTACATTCTGATATCTGATGTTGTAAAGCCAAATGCAAAGGAGGCTATAAGTGGCCTCAAGGCAGCAGGCGTGGAGAAGGTTGTCATGCTTACCGGAGATGCCAGGAAGGTTGCTGACGCAGTGGGAAGAGAACTTGGCGTGGATGAGGTCAGAAGTGAACTTCTTCCAGGTGACAAGGTTGACGAGGTCGAGAAGCTCATAGCAGCCAAGGGTGAAAAAGAAAAGCTTGCATTTGTGGGTGATGGAATAAATGACGCCCCCGTGCTTTCAAGAGCAGATATAGGAATCGCCATGGGAGCCCTTGGTTCGGATGCAGCCATCGAGGCTGCTGATATAGTCCTCATGGATGACGATCCGGCAAAGATAGCGACCGCTATGAAGATATCCAAGAAGACACTCAGGATAGTACACCAGAATATCGTGTTTGCACTTGTGATCAAGTTTGCGTGCCTTGCACTTGGAGCAGTTGGATTTGTCAACATGTGGTGGGCGATATTTGCTGATGTTGGAGTTATGATCCTTGCGGTGTTAAACGCAACAAGAGCACTCAGTTTCAAAGAATAATGAAGATCGGGAATTGAAACTATCTATATACGATCATTATATGGATGCAGTATCAATTCCTATATATATGAAAGATGAGGAAAATACATGGGAGAAATACATCTGCCTCATTGTCACTGCGACAATGAGAACAAAATCATAAATTGCATGCCGTCTGCTGATGACTGCAGTGGTATGGCAGATATATTCAAGCAGCTCAGCGATGGCAGCAGACTCAGGATACTCTGGATGCTGTGCCATCTGGAGGAATGTGTGAGCAACATAGCCGCCGCCATGGAGATGAGTGATCCGGCTGTATCACATCACCTGAAACAGCTCAAAAGCAGTGGGCTTATCGTGAGCCGAAGAGATGGCAAGGAGGTATACTACAAGCTGGCAGACACGGAGACCGCCAGACTTGTCCACAAGGTATGTGAGGAGATGTTCCAGATAACATGTCCGCTTGAAAAATAGAATAATATGACGGATAGATCCCCGTCGGTACTGAACAGATCGGTGCCGGCGGGGATTTTTTTGTGGGGATAATAAGAAAATATATAGTTCTATGCCGCAAAACAAAATAACAGTTGACATGCACCTGTACATAGTGTATATATAACATATAAACAGTTGAGGGAGGTATGTATATGAGGCTTTCTCAGAATTCAGGAGTGCCTATATATCAGCAGATAGCGGACAGTTTCAAGTCGGATATATTGGCCGGCAAGTATGCCCAGGGTGAGTATCTGCCGTCCATCAGAGGACTGGCGCGGGATCTGAAGATAAGTGTTATCACAACCATGAAAGCATATGAGCTGTTAGAACAGGAAGGGCTGGTCACGGCTGAACAAGGCAAGGGCTTTTATGTGAATGCACAGGACAGTGAGATGCTGATAGAGCAGCATCTTCGAAAGGTCGAGGCATCTTTGATGGAGGCCATAGCTGCGGCACGTATTGCGGGTTTGTCGGACGATGAACTAAAGAATATGCTTGATGCCTTGCTTATGGTACAGGATTGACAATCTGACAGGCAGGGAACAAAACAGACAGAGAACAAAGCAGGCAGAGAACAAAGCGGACAGTAAATAGGGTAAAAGAAAGACATGAAGAGAGTTTAAGGTTTAATGGAGGATTGGATGATGAATTATGACTGCGCTGTAAAAGGGGAGAATATTTCCAAAAAGTTTAAGACATTTACACTGGATATACCTGATTTGAGGGTGCCGAAGGGATTTGCGACAGCACTCATCGGTGAAAATGGAGCGGGAAAGACGACGCTTCTCAATATGCTTTCAGGAATAAGACTTGATTACAAAGGTGAGCTGACTTTCTTTGACAAGTATTCATCGGAGGAGAAGGAGAGAAGGGCGGATGTAAAGAACAGGATAGGCTATACGGGAACAGGCAGATATTACCTTCCACAGTGGACTGTATCTGATGTGGAGGAGATAAGCAGTCTGCTCTTTGACAATTTTGACAGGGACGAGTTCGAAAGATATTGCCGCGAACTTGCGATATTTCCTGATTCTCCGAACGGTGTTGCTCTGAAGAAAAAGTGTTCAGCACTCTCTGATGGAACCAGAACTAAGCTGATGCTTGCCGGGGTTATGGCGAGGGATACTGACCTGCTGCTGCTCGATGAGCCGGCATCGCCTCTTGATCCTCTTATGCGAGACAAGCTGTGTCAGATGATCGGCGATTATATAAGCGACGGAGCGGGGGAGAAGAGTGTATTGTTCTCAACACACAATATATCCGATATGGAGAGCATCACTGATTATGCGATCATCATGGAACATGGAAATGTGGTCGAGTGCGGATTTGTGGAGGACCTGAAGGAGAAATACATACTGATAAAGGGAGATGCCCAGGATGCGGAGGCGGCATCAAAGATCCTTTATACCATGACTAAGAATCCGTATGGTTTTGAAGGAATCTGTCTTGCAGAGAATCTGGACAAGCTTGCCGGCATGAATGTGAGCAAGGAGATACCATCGCTGTTTCAGATAAGTGTTGCGGTCATGAAGAATAATACAAAAATGGTATTAAAGTAAAAACTGCTTAGAGTGTTTCACGTATTTATAGGAGCGTAATTATGAGGATGATAAAGGATTACAGAGCCATCACGAATGGAAAATACCGGCTAGTGTGTAATGTGTTGATACCGATCATACTGGGGGTGATACTGGCATTGATCGATATAGGAGTGAGAAAATATTATGTAACAGCGGTCATGCTCGGTGTGGGAGCGGCGCTCATGACTGCGATCGAGGTTATGGCTGATTATTGGGGATTCGGTGCAATATGTGCGAAGGGCTGCCTTGGAATGGACTATCTGAAGACGTCAACAAAGGGGAAAGCCATGTTACGGAATGCGCTTACGGCGGATCTGCTTGTCCGACCGGTGAGGATCGCGATATGCATGGTGATAGTGGTCGTACCATATGAAATTATGGTGGGTAACCCGGTAAGACTGCTTTGCCTGTCGATACTGCTCACAGCAGATATTTCCGTGTGGGCGCTGAACATTACGAGATATGTCCAGAATGTTCAGGTCATGAGTCTGCTGTCCATGCTGTCATCAGGGGCATCGGGAGCTGCGGTTATATATATAACGATATCTTCGGGATTGCAGAAGTTTACATGGCTCATAGTTGCAGCACTGGCGGTATTGCTGCCGGTTGGAATATATGTGACGCGCAGACATATGTACCGCAAGGTTGAGGCGTCTTATCTGGATATGGATTAACAGATCGTTGTTCATGGCCGGAAACGGCTTAGACTATCCACCCCCGCCTGCCGGCGGGAGGAATGATATATATCAGACAAGGAGGATTAAGGGATGAAAGATTTGATACTTGGTTTTAAACTTCTCAGATATGGATATAAATTAAAGACAAATGTGATGATGCTTATCTTGTTCACTGCAATAGGGTTTGTGGTCGAACTGTCATCACATGGAACGAACATGCTGGGCGGTTTCTATTTTATGCTTACTGGAATGTTTGCCTATCAGATGATAATATACATGAATGCATCGGATTATGTGCAGTCAAGCGCGATGAAGAGAAAACTGGAGGTGGGAATGCCCGTGATCGTGAGTACTGTTGTATATCTTGTAATGCTCACGATACTGATTGCGGAGAAATATATACTTATCAGAATGTACCCGGAGAATACAGAAAACTATCAGGATACATTGTTTATGATCATATGTATATTGTTCGGAGCTATGATATTCTGTGGTGTATGTTATAAATATTTTGTGGCAAGCTTTATCGTGTTTATGCTGGTGATAATAACCTGCATGTCAATAGTCAGTTCCTGGCTGTGTCACCATCATATATCAGAGGTTATAAGCCTTGGGCTTGTAAAACTTGCTGTCCTTGGATATACAGCCATCCTTTTGGGTGGTGTTATAGAGTATTTGATCAGTTCACTTCTCTACAGAAAACAGTTGTCAGAGTATGCAATGAGCGGACTCAGCAAGGGCATGAAGTAAATGAAAATACAACTAAACTTAATAAAATAGACGGAACAGAGCCGGTTGCAGATTGTGTAGGATTGCCGAAGAGAGGGCGGTCACAGCAGAAGATTTGTAACCGGCTCTATTGCTATTATCAGGTGAGTGGAATATAATATTTAAGAATGTGTGTGCTGGAAAAATCCGGCAGCTGCGCATAAGAGTAATGTATAAAATGCAGAATCATAACGACAAACACTGATAAGTCAGCATATGAATTTGAAAAGAAAGATATAAGGAAGTTATATGGTACAGAACATATTGTTTGATCTGGATGAGACACTGCTGGACTTCAAGCGCAGCGAGAGCAGAGCGCTCTCCAATATGCTCAGGCATATAGGGGTGGAGCCTACAGAAAAGGTCATATCCAGATACAGCGAGATCAACAAATCAAGATGGAAGCTGCTTGAACAGGGGCTGCTCACAAGGCAGCAGGTGAAGGAAAGCAGATACGAGATACTATTTGCAGAGCTGGGAGTTGACTACTCTGCTGCAGAGGCGACAGCCTACTATGAGGATCAGCTCAGCCAGAAGGGATTTGTATTCCCTGATACGATAAAGCTGCTTGAAACCTTGCACGGAAGATACAGAATGTACATTGTGTCAAATGGCGGCTCAAATGTGCAGAGCGGACGACTTGCAGACAGCGGTATAGGAAAGTATTTTGAGGATATATTCATATCTGAGGATGCCGGAGCGGAGAAACCGTCCAGAGAATTCTTTGACTATTGTTTTGGCAGGAGACCAGAGATAAAGGCAGATGAGACTGTGATCATAGGAGACAGTCTGACATCAGATATACAGGGCGGAATAAATGCCGGGATAAGGACGATATGGTTCAACCCTGATGGTCAGCAGGCGGCGGATATACATCCGGACTATGAGGTGAAAACACTTATGGAGATACCGGCGCTGCTTGAAGAGCTGTAAGCAAAAAAGCAAAATTATTTATCGGGACCGGATACAAATGAGTCCAGATTGAAATAAACAGGAATAGACAAATATACAGAGGTAGTACATGAAGATAAGAGATTTGATCACACAGGATAAGGCGACACTCTCATTTGAGGTGTTCCCACCAAAGAAAGACACCGACTTTGCGGATGTTGAGGCTGCCGCACTTGGCATAGCGGCGCTAAAGCCTGACTATATGAGTGTAACCTACGGCGCTGGCGGAAGTACAAAGGGTCATACCATACAGCTTGCGCGGGAGATACAGGAGAAGTATGATGTTCCGACTATAGCACATCTCACATGCGTGTGTGCCAGCAGAGACGGAATAAAGAATGCGCTTGTGGAGATGAAGAGCGCAGGGATAGAGAACATACTTGCCCTTCGCGGAGATATACCGAAGAACTATGATGGACAGGTGTTTACTGAGTTTTCGCATGCATCCGAGCTGGTGGAGCTCATCAAGGAGTCGGGTGACTTCTGTGTGGGCGGTGCCTGCTATCCTGAGGTACATCCGGATTCTGCAAATAAGCACGATGACATAGCCGGGCTTAAGAAGAAGGTCGATGTTGGATGCGATTACCTGACTACACAGATGTTCTTTGATAACAACATTTTCTTTAATTTTATGTACAGAGTCAGGGAGGCTGGAATAAACGTCCCGATCATACCGGGAATCATGCCGATCACAAAGCGTGTTCAGGTCAAGAATGCGGTGAAGCTTTCAGGCTGTAATGTGCCTGAGAGATTCAAGAGTATAGTGGATGCATTTGGCGATACAGAGGCGGCCATGAGACAGGCTGGAATCGCGTATGCAACAGACCAGATCATCGATCTCATGGCAAATGGAGTAAAGCATATACATGTGTACTCCATGAATAAGCCGGAGGTCGCAGCCGGAATACAGAAGAATCTGAGTGAGATACTTAAAGTCTGATAATATACAGATGTATATATTAAACTGGCAGTTGGTAGAAATTTGTAAGACAGGTGTGTATGATGATATCATCCTGCAAGCTGAATTCCTACATAATAAACCGCCAAATAATATTATAATAAATACAAGATGTCAAAATTAAGGTAACAATTATAAGAAAGAAGGAATAAAAAATGACACTCGAAGTTTTACAGAAGGACATGATAGCAGCAATGAAGGCAAGAGATAAGGAGAGAAAGGACAGCATATCATCTCTCGTATCGGCAGTTAAAAAAGTTGGTATAGACAACGGCTGCAGAGACAATATACCAGAGGATATAGTTGACAGCGTTATCCTCAAGGAGATCAAGTCTGTGAAGGAGCAGATCGACACATGTCCTGCAGACAGAACAGATCTGCTTGAGCAGTACAAGGCAAGATATGATGTGTTCAACGAGTATGCGCCAAAGCTTTTGTCAGAGGATGAGGTCAGAGAGATACTCACCACAAAGTTTGCTGATGTGATCGCAACCAAGAACAAGGGACAGATCATGAAGACAGTAATGGCAGAGCTCAAGGGCAAGGCTGACGGCAAGGTTATCAATCAGGTTGTTGCAGAGCTTTGCAAATAATAGTTTCTGACAGAAATCAAATCTGCGAATTAGTGAACGGAATTAGTGGAGAAAAATATGAAGTTTGTAGGAATTGAGAAGAAGGAACAGGGCAAGTTCATCACAAGGTATGATGTGAAGTATGAGACCGTAGATGGCATACTGAAAAATTATGAGATGATAAGCAGAAATGGCGATATCACAGATTTTGAGGGACTTCACGGCAAGGCTGCGGATGCAGTTGTCATCATAGCTACAGATGAGAATGATGAGAAGATCCTGATAGACAGAGAATACAGACTGGCTCCTGGCGAGTGGGTATACAATTTCCCTGCAGGACTGATAGATCCGGGAGAGACACCAGAGGTCAGCGCAAAGCGTGAACTCATGGAGGAGACGGGACTTGAGCTGTACGAGATCACAGATACAATAGGTACAAGCTACAGCGCTGTCGGATTTTCAAACGAGACAAATATGTGTGTGGTGGGCAAGGCGAGAGGCGAGTTTAAGCCGAGCACATCAACTTTGGAGGAGATCACCCCCGGCTGGTACACCAAGTCTGAAGTGAGGGAGCTGCTAAAGACTGAGAAATTCGCAGCCAGAACTCAGGCGTTTTGCTATGTATGGAGCAGAAAGTAGAAGGAGTATGTGTATGGAGAAATTACCAGGAAAGGGTATGGTTACGGTGTCAGCTGTCATCATGCTCATATGGGGACTTGTAAATGCAGGATATTATGATGTGGCAAAGCTTGTGCTTGCGGATGATCCATCATCTAAGGCTATCGCGTGTGGCGTTGTGGTTGGAATCGCGTCACTTGCAGCGGTCATAGGCGGAATATTTGGAATAGCTGGAAGCAACAAGGTGGCAAAGGCATCTGCGATAGTTGTGTGGGCAGCATTCCTGCTCATATTTGCAATTGTGAGCGGAATAGTATCACTTGTAGCAGGAGACAGCAAGGTTATTGGAGTTGCCATGATGATAGTTGGGATCATTGTTCCATTTGTCATGTTCATGGGAGCATCAAAGAACAGGGCCAAATAATTTATGAGAAGTAACAGTTATAGGTTTTTCCAGAACAGAGAATGTGAATTTTTCCCATGTCATGAGGTGCAGGATGAAGCTGCTTTTAACTGTCTGTTCTGTTATTGCCCTTTATACCTCGATGACAACTGTATAGGATCCCCGGAATATATCATAACAGGGCGGGGACAGCGGATAAAGGACTGCAGCTCGTGTCTGGTGGTCCACAGTCCGGAGATGTACGATAAAGTTATTGCACATCTGCGCAGACAGGACGAAATCATTCGTGTGGATCTGCGCAAAATGAAAAGTCTGTTGATGGACAGACTTTTTAAGATCACTCACATAAATGATATGGATGAGGATATGCGCGCGGAACATAGACAGGTGGCTGACCGGGTGGTGAACGGCATAATGACAGGATCCTTGGCAACAGTTTCGAATCCCATGGAAGTGTCTGTTCTGCTGCAGCCATTTGCGGGGGAATGTGTCCACAAGGGATACTTGGAATTTGGAAATAAAAAGATAGAGTGCAATGTACTTGAACAGATTGACACAGCCGGTGTTGAAAAAGGTTACTTATATGCATTTCATGCGCCGGATGTTGACCTTGAGAGTGCTGGATCGGTTCTTGATCAGTATTACATGGAGACATTTCAGGTGGCATGCATGGATGTCATAAGAGGGTGGATACAGGGATATCTTGAGAGAAAAAACTGTGTATATGAGAAGAAGTATTGCAGTCCGTCATTCGGCCCGGGATATTATGGAATGGGCATGGATGCTGTACCTGAGCTGCTTGGACTTATGGATGCATCACAGGTAGGCGTGTCATGGAACGGAGAACGTATGTCGCCGAAGATGAGTCTTGTTGGAGCATATCTGATCGCGGGTGAAGATGTGTTTGAGGTGGATTTTGATTGCAGAGACTGTATTGGACAGAGCGGTGGCTGTGAATTCTGTATAAAGCACTGATTTTATACCAAGTAGGAGCAGGAGTGTTCTGCTCCTACTTAGAATTATAGTTATTAGTCCAAATCGAAACTAAAGACCGCTTTGTCGAAATTGCGGTTCTTTAAATCTTCATCTGAAATGATCCAAAAGATATTCCATAGACAACCAACGTTGTAACCATATTGAAACAGCAGATGAGTTTTTGTGTTTACATCCGGTATATTACCACCCGTAGGATAACCGAATAATTTGTTTCCGTCATACGAAAGATATTCGATATCATAATCTGGAGCAACTTCTTCAAGACGGTCAAATAGGTCACAGTCAAGCACATCTCCCAGTGGCTGATAATCTGTGGTGAGTTCAAACTCGACGGCCTTTTCCTCAAAAGCTTCTGTAAAATACTTTGAATAATATGGAACAGGCGGCTCAGTTCTCTTTAAATTTGCCAGGTCGCCATTGTACCAGATCACCTTGTGATAAGCCGAATTTTCGGGGGCGTCAGCAATGCTTTCAACCCATTTGTTGGTCTGGTGAATTGAGTCGATTTCTCCGCTCCAGAAAAAATATAAAATACCCATGTGCGGAAGCTTGTTTTCAATATCCAAGTCGGCAATGTCCGCAAGATTGATTTGAGCAACAAGCTGCATTGCTGATTTTTCGTACCGCTCAGTGTCATCTCCGCGCTTGCAGGAATAGCCCGACATTGTGGGATATGGAATTTCGGGCGGAAGATCAGGAAAGCCACCGATTTTACTTGTGCCTTTTGCAATTACATTTTCTACATCCTTCACACACATTTTAATAGTATTTTTTCGGTAGTCTTTAATACTTTCTGCAATATCAGTGTGTCCTTCTTTAATAAGGAATTCAATCAAATCCATTTCGTGCATTTTCATTTTATACCCCCTAATCCCTATTTGTTAAAGTCAACACATTCATTATATCTAATATCGCCTAATTTGCATACACATTTAATGGCTACCCTACCTTGGGGATTCTTGCGCCAGAAATACCAGACTGACAGTAAGAGTCACAGCCTCGGTCACAGGTGCAGCAAACCACAAGCTGTTGCCACCGGTCAAAACTGGGAACGTCAGTATACACACGCTGCTGAGTATGATGTTTCGGAGCAGTGATATACACAGAGACTGCCCGGATTTCAGTATGGCCTGGAGATAGTAGGAGGTCATCAGGTTGATCCCAAATGGCACAAATGCAAAGAAGTACGCTCTGACACCAAGATCGGCAATGACGCCAAGGCTTTCATTCATATCTATAAACACACCGCAGAGCACCCTTGGAAAAAGTATTCCAAGAAGTGAGAACAGCGCACCCATGATCAGGATGGTTGTGTAAGCCATTCTTTTTATGGTGTTTATTCTGCCTATGTTATTTGCTCCATAGTTGGTCGAGATTACAGGCTGCACAGACTGACCAACTCCTGTGAACAGAGAATTGAACAGGATGACGCAGTTGGAGATGACGCTGTATATGGACAGGGCATTCTCACCGCAGTACTTCAATATCTGTATGTTGAACAGCAGCACTATAAATCCATTTGCAAATTCATTGAAGAAACTCGGGATACCGGCTGTCACGATATTCTTCATGCTGTTCAGGATCCTGTGTGGCATTATGAAACGCAGCTCATTCTTTTTGCTGAGGAAATGTGATGAGGCGACAAGTACCTGGATCAGCATACCGACAACAGAGGCAAGCGCGGCTCCGCCGATTCCCTGCTTCAGCGGGAATATCAGTACGATGTCCATCACGATATTGAACACTCCGCCTAGCAGGACGCCTGCCATGGCGCGGTTCGGATCATTGTCAGCCCTCACAAATATAGCGATGAAGTTGGAAAATACTGCAACCGGCAGGAACATATTTATATAGTGCATGTATGACATGGCATATGGGTATAGAGTGGCATTTGCTCCCATGAGTCTAAGCAGTGATGGCATACATGTTCCGTACAGTATCCACAGCAGTGCGGTGATTGCCGCGATCATTATGAATGACACGGTGAAGTAAAGGTTAGATTTCATTGTGTTGCCACTTCCTCTGTGCACGCTCATCTGTACCGAGCCACCTACGCCAAAGAGAATTCCAGTTGACATAAGTATGCACAGCAGTGGCGTTGTGATGCTCAGAGCGGCCAGGGCATCAGCTCCAACACCTTTGCCAATGACGATGGCATCAGTCAGGGTGTATATGGACATGACCATGGCACTTCCAAGGGAAGGAATGAGGAATTTGAAGTAAAGCTTTTTCAGATCGTCTCTTAACAGGTCCATTTGTAAATCTCCTTAACAAAAATAGTTTATAATTGAAAATCATTGAAAATCGGGAAAGCACATGATCGCGGGCACACATTAACCTGCTAGCCGCATAAAAAAAGAGCCAGATAAGATAAAGTATCTTATCTGGCTCATGAAAATTCTGATATATTTTTATCACAATTCATGTTCCATCCGGGAATCCTGCATCTGCAGAACACCTTGCAAGGTATATTAATATTCAACATACCGTCCGACTTGTGTTATTATAACAGGAGTCATAAAAATGTCAAGGATTAATAAGGGGGTATTATGGAGTATAGAGTGACAGATGCAAATGATATAGATATGCTGATGGATGTCAGATTGTCCATGCTTAGGATAGTCAATGATCTTCCTGCTGATTACATATTTGATGATGAATTGGTGGTGAGCAGCAGAAGGTATTTTCTTGAGGGGGATCAGACAACAGTTGTAGTTGTCGATGACGGAAGATGTGTGGCGTGTGCCAGTATGTCTTATATTGAAATAATGCCAACATTTTCTCACTCATCAGGAAAGAGAGCACATCTCATGAATGTATATACAGAAGAGCACTATCGGAGAAGAGGAATCGCCAGGCAGCTTGTGAATATGCTTATAGAGGACGCGCGTGTACATGGTGCCACGGAGATAAGCCTTGATGCCACGGAAAGCGGCAGACCGCTGTATGAATCAGTGGGATTTAAGGCATCTGAGGAGTGCATGGTTATAGATATACAGCAATTATGATACTTTTGATAATAGACAGTTTACATACATATATTTACGGAGACAGACATAGCTATGGAGGTAAGAGATAGCATAGAAAAAAGACGCAGTATTAGAAAGTTTAAAGATATCCCAGTGGAGCCGGCGATTATAAGACAGCTTATCGAGGCGCGGCGATCCAGAATCTGCTGCAGAGGAGCCAGATATGAGACCCAGAAAGAAAATGGATGAAGTGCTGGAATACAGATAATTACAACAAGGAGGACGTACAGCCATGTCACTGGAAAAGGCAGAAAAGTTTCTTGAAGATAAAGGATATGGAGACAGGATCATACTTATGGACGCTCCGACGGCAACTGTTGCCATGGCGGCGGAGGCGCTTGGAGTTGAGCCGGGCATGATCGCTAAGACCATGGCGTTCATACAGGATGACAAGATAGTACTCATACTCACCGAGGGTACAGCCAGAGTTGACAATAGGAAATATAGAGACAGATTCCACGTCAAGGCGAAGATGGTGCCATTTGATAGCGTGGAGGAGCTTGTCGGACATGCACCGGGCGGAGTGTGTCCATTTGGCATAAATCCGGGGATAGATGTATACCTTGATGAGAGCCTCAAGAGATACGAGAGGGTTTTCCCTGCGGCGGGCAATGACCACAGTGCAGTGAATCTCACCATCTCTGAGCTTGAGGATGCATCTGGGGCTGCCGGCTGGGTTGATGTGTGCAAGGAGCCGGAGAAGTAAGCTGTTAATCAGGTTAATATGAGTCTGCGGATGGTGCTTATTATACGAATTAAGTATTTGGGAAGGAAGAATGGGTGTATGGACATAACGATGCTTGGAACAGGAAGTGCACTTGTGACAGAGTGTTATAATACATGCTTTGTGATGTCAGATGGAGACGAACATTTTCTAGTGGATGGCGGCGGTGGTAACGGCATACTGTCACAGCTTAAGAAAGCGGGTTTTAACTGGCAGGACATGAGGACAATATTTGTGACGCATAAACATGTGGATCATATACTCGGTGCGGTGTGGATGATCCGCATGATATGCCAGCATATGAAAAAAGGTTCGTATGAAGGCGAAGCCGTTATATACGGACATGACGAGGTCATCGCTTTACTTAGGGAGATGGCAATGCAACTTCTTAATAAGAAGGAGACAGTATATATTGGTGACAGACTTCATCTGGTTGAGGTGAATGACGGCGATACGAAAGAGATAATGGACAGAAAGGTCACATTTTTTGATACTGGTTCAACTAAGACAAAGCAATTTGGATTCTGTATGGATATGGGTGATGGCGCGAAAATTACGTGCTGCGGAGACGAGCCTTACAATGATTGTGAGGAGAAGTATGCGAGAGGCAGCAAATGGCTGCTCCATGAGGCATTCTGCCTGTATTCCGAGACGGATATATTTGATCCTTACGAGAAACATCACTCAACAGTCAAGGATGCCTGTGAACTTGCAGAAAAGCTTGAAGTTCAGAATCTGTTGCTATATCATACAGAGGATAAAAATATAACACATAGAAAAGAATTGTACGTGGCAGAGGGCAAAAGGTATTACAGCGGCAACCTGCATGTGCCAGATGATTTGGAGAAAATAAGACTTTAGAGATGGGCAGGAAAGAATATAGTCAAAATCTGAGAGAAATTAGAAGATGAATGACTTTCTTGAACGATAGAATTGTTTGAAAATTCAGGCAACTAGAAAAGAATTTGCTAAAGATAGGCGATAAAAAGGAGAGATCGAAATGTACAATCCAATAAAAGAACTGACTAAGCGGGAATGGTTTATCTGGCTGTGTTCCCTCATTATAGTGCTGGTATCGAATCTTCTCACTGCAGATCTGGACATTCTCACACTTGCAGCGGCCCTCATAGGCGTGACATCGCTTATATTCGCGGCAAAAGGAAATGTGTGGGCGCAGATATTGATGGTCGTATTCAGCATATTATACGGTATAATATCATTCAGGTTCCGCTACTGGGGTGAGATGATAACCTACCTCGGGATGACGATGCCGATGGCGGTGTGGTCCGCCATAACGTGGTTCAAGAATCCGTCGGAGGGCAACAGCAGTGAGGTTGCCATACAGAAACTGACAAAAAGACATGTGATATGGCTCACTGTCAGCACGGTGCTTGTAACGGTTGTATTCTACTATATACTCATGATACTTGACACGCCGAATATAGTGTTCAGCACAATATCCATAGTCACAAGTTTCCTGGCGGCTGCGCTCACCATGCTGAGATCGTCATACTATGCGGTGGGATATGCAGCAAATGATGTGATCCTGATAGTTTTGTGGGTTCTCGCGTCACTTGAGAATCCGGCATATATTCCTGTAGTTGTAAACTTCGTCATATTCTTTGCGAATGATATGTATGGCTTTGTGAGCTGGAAAAAGAGGGAAGTGAGGCAGGCTGTGGATTTGTAGGAGATAATTGTAATATCACACTGAATTGCTTTATATGTTCACAGTGAGCAGGTAGACAGAATGATAAAAGAATAAATAGAATATAAGTGTAATCTTATCATAATAGGAGGACGCACAGATGAATATTAACATAAGAGAGTACACGGCAGCAGATGCAAAGTCAGCATCAGAGATCTGGAACCAGGTTGTGGATGACGGAGTGGCATTTCCACAGGAGGAAGATCTGACACCGGGATCAGGCGATGCATTTTTCAAAGAGCAGACATATACCGGTATCGCCGAGAACACAGAGAATGGTGAGGTGGTAGGACTCTACATACTTCATCCGAACAACGTGGGAAGATGCGGACATATATGTAACGCCAGCTATGCCGTGAGACGCGATATCCGCGGTGAGCACATAGGAGAAAAGCTTGTGCTTGACTGTATCTCCGTGGCAAAGAAGAAAGGTTTTGGAGTGCTCCAGTTCAATGCCGTAGTAGCATCAAATGTACATGCACTCCATCTGTATAAAAGGATTGGTTTTACTCCGCTGGGCGTTATCCCGGGAGGCTTCAGAATGCCGGATGGACATTACGAGGATATCATTCCGCACTATTATGACCTTAGAAAAGATGCAGATCAGTAATGAGTTGCAGCATACGGTGTAACATCACAGAAAAATATGTTGATGTTACGATCTGACAGCGGTATACTTGTTGACAGAGAATTGGATATAAGAATGGGGAGCTGGCGAGTTAACCGGCTGAGAGGAGGCTGAACGCTTCGACCCACAACCTGATGCGGATAATGCCGCCGTAGGGATACGTTGGATACATACATAATGATGTAATTAAGAAAGAAGAGACGCATTCCTGTGTCTCTTTTTTCATAAGGAGGGACCCACGTAAGTGGGAGGATTCCTTGTGAAGCACGCAGACGCCGCGCGTAAGCGCCTTTCATGCGTCTGCTCCTTTATAAGGAGGGACCCACGTAAGTGGGAGGATTCCTTGTGAAGTACGCAGACGCCGCGCGTAAGCGCCTTTCATGCGTCTGCTCCTTTATAAGGAATAATCCACGTGAGTGGGACATTCCTAAAGTGGCTGATTGGGGGCACCACCTTCCGCCACTATAAAAGTGTAAGAGAAACAAATATTAGATCTGGAACAGATTTATAAAGCCGGATCAGATTGGAGGAACAGATGAGAAATTACACAACACAGATGGACGCAGCAAGAAAAGGCATAGTAACCCCTGAGATCGAGAAAGTTGCCGAGAAAGAGCATATGTCCACTGAGGCGCTGATGAAACTGGTAGGAGAGGGCAAGGTAGCGATACCAGCCAACAAAAAGCACACATGCTTAAACCCAGAGGGAGTTGGAAGCATGCTGAGGACCAAGATCAATGTCAATCTTGGCGTGTCAAGAGACTGCAAGGATTATGGTATCGAGATGCAGAAGGTTATGAGTGCTGTCGAGATGGGAGCAGAGGCGATCATGGATCTGTCAAGCCACGGCAATACACAGCCGTTCAGACAGAAGCTCACTTCAGAGTGTCCGGCTATGATAGGAACTGTGCCGGTATATGACAGCGTTATCCACTATCAGAGAGACCTTGCGACACTGACAGCACAGGATTTCATCGATGTGGTACGTCTTCATGCGGAGGATGGAGTTGATTTTGTGACTCTCCACTGTGGAATAACAAGAAAGACGATCGAACAGATCAAGAAACATAAGAGAAAGATGAATATAGTCAGCCGTGGCGGCAGTCTTGTATTTGCATGGATGACCATGACTGGTAACGAGAATCCGTTCTACGAGTATTTTGATCAGATCCTTGACATATGCGAGGAATACGATGTGACAGTATCACTTGGAGATGCATGTCGTCCGGGATGTCTTGCGGACGCAACGGATGTATGTCAGATAGAGGAGCTTGTCAGACTTGGAGAGCTGACAAAGCGCGCGTGGGATCATAACGTACAGGTTATGGTTGAGGGCCCTGGTCATGTGCCACTCAATCAGATTGCAGCCAACATGGAGGTTCAGAAGACACTCTGTATGGGCGCACCATTCTACGTACTTGGACCTCTTGTCACAGATATAGCACCGGGATACGATCACATCACAAGTGCCATAGGCGGAGCGGTCGCAGCCATGAACGGAGCAGCATTCCTCTGTTACGTAACACCAGCAGAGCACCTTGCCCTGCCAAATGTAGACGATGTCAAGCAGGGAATCGTAGCCTCCAAGATAGCAGCCCATGCGGCAGATATAGCAAAGGGGATACCTGGAGCGAGGGATATAGATGACAAGATGGCGGATGCGAGACGTGTCCTCGACTGGGATGCACAGTTTGCATGTGCCATAGATCCTGAGACCGCAAAGGAGATCAGGGACAGCAGAAAGCCTGATGACGAGTACAGCGACACGTGCAGTATGTGCGGTAAGTTCTGTGCTGTAAGATCGATGAACAAGGCGCTGTCAGGGGAGTATATAGATATTCTCTGATGTAACATATACATATTATGTATATAGAAAATTGCAGATGGTGGTACATGGAGAGGTTCCGTGTACCGCCATTTTTGCACATGTTTGTTATTTTTGCCTATTGTAATGGAAAATAAACAAGTATAAAATATAGGCAAAAAAAGAGCATATATGCTGGAAGAGAATTTCTATAGATATGTGGCTTTAATATGTGGGGAGAAATAGAAGATGAAAAAATATGACGGTGGATTTTCGTTGGTTGAACTCATTATTGTCATCGCTATTATGGCGGTGCTGGCAGGGGCACTTGCTCCGATGCTTATTAAGTACATTCAGAAATCACGAGACAGCAAGGCTATGACAAATGCAAGAAATTTTGAAACTGCGGTGGAAGCGTCTTTGATTGACGCCAGTGAGGGGACGCTTGGCAGTGATGCCGAGAGAGATGCATCGGGATTCAGTGTGCAATATTTGTCAAGTAATGCGTCTGCCCCAAATCCTAATGATTCAACACATAGCCTGATAGCGTCAATATATAATTCCTTTGATCCAAAAGGACAGGGCTTTGAGGCAATTGCGGTGGTTGATACGGGGAAGGTTCAGCAGATTACATACAAGGATCTCAAGACGCGCAAGGTGTATGTATATTATGCTGATGATTCCAAGAAATATGGTACAAGGACCGAGGCTGGTAAGGCGGGAGAGTGGCTTAGATATGATACGAACAGAGGCGACAGCTGGGTGAGTTGGTATTCGATATGTGAAGGAAAGTATACTACACCGTGGTGGAATGGACATCAGTCGGATTGATATTGGATATTAGATCTGCGAGCATATCAGTTATTGGAGAGCTGATATGAAGTATAGAGAAAAGAAGGGGTAGGAGTGAATAAGGATTTGACAGTTGGAAGGCCGGAATCAGTGTTATGGAGATTCTGCCTTCCACTTTTTGGAAGTGTAATATTTCAGCAGCTTTACAACATAGCGGACAGCTTTGTGGCGGGGCAGTTTATAGGAGAAAATGCTCTGGCGGCGGTCGGCAACAGTTATGAGATAACGCTTATCTTCATAGCATTTGCATTTGGGTGCAATATAGGCTGTTCGGTCATAGTATCACAGCTGTTCGGGGCAAAGAAATACAGCGAGATGAAGACTGCGGTCTGGACTACTCTCATAGCAAGCGCTGTACTTGTGGCGGTTCTCATGCTGGTCGGATTCCTGCTTGGTGAGAGACTGCTGGCACTCATTGACACCCCGGATGAGCTGATGAGAGATTCGCTTACTTATCTGAACATATACATATTGGGAGTGCCATTTTTGTTCTTCTACAACATAGCGACAGGAATATTCTCCGCGCTGGGCGATTCGAGAACGCCGTTTATATTTCTTGCCATCTCATCGGTGTCCAACATAGCCGTTGATATACTGTTTGTAAAGACATTTGAAATGGGGGTAAATGGAGTTGCGTGGGCTACATTCATCTGTCAGGGCGTGAGCGCTGTACTTGCGATAATAGTTGTGTTCAGACGTCTGGCGGCAGTTCGCACTGAAGGAAAGATCCGTGTATTTTCGGGAAACATGCTGGGCAAGATAGCAGTTATAGCCATACCGAGCATACTTCAGCAGAGCTTTATCTCAGTTGGAAATATAATTATTCAGAGCGTCATCAATGGATTTGGAGCCTCTGTCATAGCGGGATATGCGGCGGCTGTAAAGCTCAATAATCTCGTCATAACGTCATTTACAACACTTGGAAATGGAATATCCAACTATACCGCACAGAATCTTGGCGCGGGTAAGATCGACAGGATAGGACAGGGACTTAAAGCTGGAATAAAACTTATATGGGGACTATGCATACCATTTGCGGTTTTGTACTTTTTCTTTGGCCGTTATGGCATGTATCCATTTATGGAGAACAGGACAGGACTTGCCCTTGACACGGGAGTCACGTATCTCAGGATACTGGCGCCGTTCTACTTTGTAGTATCGGCAAAACTTGTAGCGGATGGAATACTAAGGGGAACAGGCATGATGGGCAGATTTATGACATCGACATTTACAGATCTGATACTCAGGGTGGTGCTGGCGGTAGTGCTGTCAAGAGTTATAGGTTCCGCCACAGGAATATGGCTGGCCTGGCCTATAGGCTGGACCATAGCAACAGTCATGTCACTGTTATTCTGTGTGAATGGTATTAAGAAGCTGAAAAGAGAAAAAACAGGGAGGATAGAATAGATGACAGATAAAATGACTCAGAAGAGCCATGGAGATATGAGTAAAGAAATAAACAAAGATGGTGTGGCGGTGCGTACACGGGGATATCATATATGGAGAGTTATATTCTGTATAATAGGCGTGCTGGGAATGCTGATGTTCATATATCCGGTGTTCAGAGGCTGTCATGTGAATATAGGAACCCTGCTGGGAACAGGCGTGTTTGCACTTCTCACATTGTATGGAGTATTCAGGGCAAAGATAGACAAATCTGTCAGAAAGCTTTGGGATAAAAAAGCAGGAAAGATATGCTTAAGTATCGTGCTTGCGCTTGTAACCATTGCTCTTGCCCTTGTTGTGGTCATCACGTATCACATGGTCTATGCGGCTCATGTAAAGCCTAAACAGGATGCCACAGTCGTGGTGCTCGGATGCGCGGTCAGAGGCGGCGGTCCAAGCCTTATGCTGAGAGAGAGACTTATAGCAGCACAGGATTATCTTGATGAGAACCCGGAGGCTGTATGTGTTGTGTCCGGTGGACAGGGCGCAGATGAGAGCATGTCGGAGGCACAGTGCATGTATGAATATCTGACAGAACATGGAATATCACCTGAGAGGATATATATGGAAGACAAGTCCACATCCACAAGGGAGAATATAAAGTTTTCGGCTCAGATAATAGAACAGAATGACCTGCCTGATGGAATGAATATCGTGACAAATGAATTCCATGAGTACAGGGCAAAGAGGATTGCGGAAAAGCAGGGTATAGATACGGGTTCCATAGCCGGAAGCACTGCATGGTGGCTGCTTCCGACATACTATGTCAGGGAGATGGCAGGCATACTGTATGAGTGGATCAGTGGCTGATACGTGGACAGGTGCGCTGCGAGGCGGACAAGGTGAATACAATGATCCGCCAGACACCCATGCAGGTATATTTGGTCGAAATGCACAGATAACCTTGAAAAAACCTTGTAATATTTCTTGAAAAATGCATGTAAAAACGTACTTCTAAATAGAAGAAATTATGTTATAATGACTCTGTATGATACAAATACAGTATCCAGTTAAAAGGAGAATGAGATGAACAAATTAGAACTTCAGAAAAAAGCTGTAGAAGTTCGCAAGGGCATTGTTACAGGTGTATACAATGCAAAGAGCGGACATCCAGGCGGCTCATTATCAGCAGCAGACCTGTTTACTTATCTTTATTTCGAGGAGATGAATGTGGATCCTAAGAATCCTGAGGACGAGAATCGTGACAGATTCGTGCTCTCAAAGGGACACACAGCTCCGGGCTACTACGCAGCACTTGCGTTAAAAGGCTTTTTCCCAATAGAAGACTTAAAGACACTCAGACATGTTGGATCTTACCTTCAGGGACATCCTGACAAGAAGCACACTCCAGGAGTGGATATGTCATCAGGATCACTGGGACAGGGACTTTCAGTTGCAGTAGGTATGGCACTTGCAGCAAAGATGCAGGGCAAGGATTACAGAACATACTGTCTCTGCGGTGACGGAGAGATCCAGGAGGGACAGATATGGGAGGCAGCTATGTTCGCAGGACATAGAAAGCTTGACAATCTGTGCGTTATAGTAGATAACAACAATCTTCAGATTGACGGAACGGTTGAGGATGTATGTTCACCATATCCTATAGATGAGAAGTTCAAGGCATTCAACTTCCATGTTATCAATATCAATGGCAATGACTTTGACGAGATCGACAGGGCATTTGCTGAGGCAAAGTCCCACAAGGGTGAGCCTACAGCGATCATCGCCCACACGATCAAGGGCAAGGGTGTGTCGTTCATGGAGGACAAGGCCGGCTGGCATGGAAAGGCTCCGAATGAAGAAGAGTATAAGATCGCCATGGAAGAACTTGAGAAGGAGGCTGCAGCATTATGATAGAGAATAAAGCAATCGCAACCAGAGAGAGCTATGGCAATGCCTTAGTAGAGATCGCAAAGGAGCATGATGATCTTGTTGTTTTAGATGCAGACCTTGCAGAGGCAACCAAGACAGTTATTTTTAAGAAAGCTTATCCTGAGCGACACGTTGACTGTGGCATCGCGGAGGCGAACATGGCAGGAATAGCTGCCGGAATGTCAACATGCGGATACGTTCCATTTATGAGTTCATTTGCAATGTTCGCTGCAGGACGTGCATTTGAGCAGGTGAGAAATACTATCGGATATCCACATCTGAATGTGAAGATCGGTGCAACCCACGCAGGAATCTCAGTAGGTGAGGATGGAGCAACACATCAGTGCTGTGAGGATATCGCACTCATGAGAGAGATCCCGGGCATGGTTGTCATTAACCCATGTGACGATGTAGAGGCCAGAGCAGCAGTCAAGGCTGCATATGAGTATGTTGGACCTGTATATCTCAGATTTGGAAGACTGGCAGTTCCAGTACTCAATGATGAGAGCACATACAAGTTTGAGATCGGCAAAGGGGTTAAGCTCAAGGACGGCAAGGACATATCTATCATAGCTACAGGACTTTGTGTATCTGAGGCTGTGAAGGCTGTGGATATGCTCGCTGCTGATGGTATAGATGCAGAGATTATCAACATACACACTATCAAGCCTATTGATGAGGATATCATCGTAGAGACAGCTCAGAAGACAGGAAGAGTGTTTACAGTTGAGGAGCATTCTATCATAGGTGGCCTCGGAAGTGCTGTTGCAGAGGTGCTTGCTGAGAAGTGTCCTACAAAGCTGACAAGGATCGGTGTGAGAGATACATTCGGTGAGTCCGGCCCTGCAAAGGAACTGCTTCACAAGTATGAGCTTGATGCCGAGGGTATCTATAAGCAGATCAAGGCTGCACTGTAATCCTGATGCGATAATTTGGACTACATGGCAGATATATAAGCTGAAATAGCTGAGACTAAATATCTGCGAAAGACATAGAGAGTTATATACAGATGGGGGAGCCTGCCAGTGGCAGGCTCTTTCCATATATACGTATGGGTAGGCAGATGTCCGGTTAAACATACTGTGTACATCTGGCTGATACCAGAAGTTACTATACACAAGGGCTGAAGACCAGATGAAACTGGAGAACTTTACAGAAGAGAGGTAGGAATCATATGGGCAGAGAGTATGTAGAGGAACTTAAGACACGTGTGCTCAGCGGCGGAGCGGAGATCACATATAATGAGGCTCTTAAGCTTGCACATGAGGATCTGGATATATTGGCGGCTTCAGCAAATGAGATAAGAAAGCATTTCTGCGGAGATTGGTGCGATGTGTGTTCGGTCATAAGCGTGAAGGAGGGCAGATGCACAGAGAACTGCAGATATTGTGCACAGTCCAGGATAGCGAAGAAGGATATACCAGAGATAAATCTGCTTGGCAATGGAGCGGTTACTGAGGGTGCATCGATTGACTATAACAAGGGAAGCTTCAGGTACTGCCTTGTGGCTGAGGGCAGGAGACTTTCAAAGCGTGAGTTAGAGCTTGCAGAGAAAACAGTCCAGGATATACACGATAACGTGGATATTAATATATGTGCATCGTTTGGCTTGCTGGATCAGGAGGATTTCACGAAGCTAAAGAACGCGGGCCTATCGATGATACACAACAACCTTGAGACCTCTCCGGAATATTTTCCGGAGGTGTGTACCAGTCACACACAGGAACAGAAGAAGGCGACAATACGCGCTGCAAAGGCTGCGGGACTCATGGTGTGCAGTGGCAGTCTGTTCGGCATGGGCGAGACACTTGAGGACAGGGTGGCGCTTGCATTTGAACTCAGAGAGCTTGGCGTGGATTCGGTTCCGATGAACCTCCTCAACCCGAGGGAGGGGACGCCGTTCTATGACAAGACACCTCTCACTGAGGAGGAGTACGTCAGAACGATAGCGGTTTACAGATTTGTAATGCCGAAAGTCATGATAAGGCTTGCTGCCGGACGCGGCAGATATGAGGACAACGGCGAGGCAGCACTTGCAGCCGGTGCAAACGCAGTCATAAGTGGAGACTTCCTGACCACCGATGGAACATCATTTGACCTTGACTTTGACATGATAAGAAGAAACGGATTTGTCACGGACAGAAAACATTCATAGACATTAGTGGGGGCTGTGCGCACGGCAATTGGATGAGAAGGATTAACAGCATGCAAATAAGAGAATATAACAGGCAGAATAAGTTTTAGAAGGAGAATTATATGAAGATTTATGACAGGATCATGGGACTTGGAACAAAGATGACAGACATGGATGCATCCACATACCAGGGAGCATTCATAGGAAAGATATCCTACACGGTAGATAGGGAGAAGGCAGAGGCTGCCGACAGCATCACATATGAGTATGGTGATGTTAAGGAGAACGCATTCATGTACATACTCTCTATCCTTGGAAAGGTAGAGGGAGAAGAGAATCCTGTTGAGAAGATGACTATCACACTCGTAAAAGCGTCTGACAAGGAGAAGGATATCAAGAGAGTGGAGAAGGCTGAGTATGAGGATGAGAAGCCGTTCCACACATTTACCAAGGAAGAGGTATATGCATTCAGCAAGGAGACAGGAGACGAGAATAAGATCCATCTCACAGACCATCCTGTAGTTCAGGGAATGTTGCTCCTCCGCACAGCAGCATGTGCACACGAGGACCTGAAGAGACTTGACGTTAAGTTTGTAGAGCCTTCATACGCAGAGGAAGAGCTCATGTGGGGCAGCAATGGCAGAGAGCTTGTGCTTTATGCAGATGGCTATGTGAAAGCCTCATTCAAGGTCGTAAAGTAATTAGAGCTTGACTTATAATTTCTGCAATTTATTGTTCGTAGCAAAAATAAAAGACCTTCGGTTCAGATAACACTGAACTGGAGGTCTCTTTATTAGTAGATCATATTACTGGATCTTGATAAAATCAGAACGCATATAGCCTGTTACAGTCTTTGATCCAATCTTGAATGATATTTTGTACCATGTCTCACCGTTTTTCTTCGCGCCACCTACGACATAAACCTTTCGTCCCTTGTAAAGCTCTGTTATAATGCCGTAGTTTGTCGATGGACCTCTGCGGACTCTCACTGCATAGTCGTTGACAGTGCCGATCACCACAGGAGTTCCTGAGACTGGCAATGAAGACATCTCTCCGTAATAAGTCTTTTTGTTATATGTAAGATATGCTCGTACGGTGTATGTATAGTACCTTGCGTCAACAGCAGCTCCGATGTATATATTCGATGATTCGCCGGTGAGCTTTTTCACTGCCGTATATTTTTTGGCACGTTTATCATATTTGTATACTACATATCCCGACGCGCCTTTGACGGGAGTCCATTTGGTGCATCTGTAGCCGCCGAGTGGCATATATTTGATGGTCGAAGGAGTAGCAGGCGTTGTGGCGGTTTTTAGAACCGTGTAAGCACTTCCTCCGGATACACCATCTTTCTTGATATATGCTCTGACAGCAAATGCACAACTAGTTGTTGATTTGAGGTTGTTTGCTGTGTATGTGCATGTGGTATTATCGGTTATCTTGGAGAGAAGTATGTAGCTCCTGGAGCTGCTGTCATATCTGTAAACAAGATATCCGTTTGCAGCAGGCACCTTGCTCCATGCAAATGAGATGGACTTGTCACTCCTTGATTTTGTGATAATCTTTGCCGGCGCAGCAGGACCTGAGTAAGCGCTTATAGCACTGCAGAGGTCTGTGTATCTCATAACTCCGTCTTTCTTGTAGTAAGCTCTTACAGAATAGCTGTACTGTGTGGCTGATTTGAGCCCAGTGTGTGTGTAGACAGTCTGGTCACCGCCCTTTACATTAGCTATTTTTGTCCATGTGGCAGTGTCCTTATCCCATGTATATACGAGATAGCCATTTACGTTATTTTCCTGATTCCATTTGATGCTTATGGAATTAGATGTTGATATGCGAACCTTAAGGCCGCTGACGAGTCCTGGATTTGTGGTTCCTGTTACAGCATTCGATACAACATGCAATATTGTACCTGACTCTGTGGTTGTATAGGCTCTGATCTTGTAGCTGTAGTCCGCACCTGCATTCAGATCCTTGTCGGTGTATGTCGTGGTGGTCGAGCTTGTCAGAGTCGTGATCGCCTCATATTTACCGGTAGAAGGGTTCAGTCTGTATATCCGGTATCCAGTAGCTGCCGTTATAGGACTCCATGAAAGTCTGATAGCACTGGCAGATGTGGCTGCCACCTTGAAGTTTTCTATATTGTCAGCGATGGTGATACCGGTGCAGGTGTCAGTGTATGTTCCATATACATTTCTTGAGTTCAACTTATAATAGCCGCGGACCTTGTATGTGTACTTCTTGCCGTCCTGAAGATTCTTGTCGGTAAATGTGACAGTGCTTGCACCCTTTGCAGTTCCAACGGCTACATATTTATTTTGGCTTTCATCGTAACGTACAATCTGGTATCCGTATACCTCAGGAATCTTGTTCCATGTGAGGGTTATGGATGAGTCTGTGGAAGTCTGCTGTACAAGTGAAGCCGGGGCAGCCGGGGTAGTTATATATCTGAAGTTCATGTCTGTGGCGCGGCCGATTCCCGCAACAGTTCCGTCTTCAGAATACTGCCAGTATGAGTGCTTAGCTGTGAGCGAGTCGGTGTCAGAGTCGCTGTAGAGCGCTGACCATACCGGGTATTTGTTATTTATGTTTGATATGTTCATATCATCGGTTATGACAGACTTGCTTGCGTACAGCATGCCTACATATCCTCTGATCTCTACTGCGGAGCAGAATGAGTTGATGACTGTTGTCGCTGCGCTCTTTGACAGATTCGCATTGTACAGCCTTCCGGTAATTCCAACTCCTTCCTCCCATGCATATTCATAGTCCATTACAATAGGAAGGTTGATGTTATAGCCGGATATGAGATTCATAGTGTATGCGGCTTCTGCCTTAGCCTCTGAAGAGTTGATGGCCTGTGAGTAGAAATAGACACCTACATCTAGACCAGCGGCTATCGCGCCCTTGAGATTTTCTCTGTAATTTGCGTCTACATAGAATTTGCCTGAACCGTAGTAGCGTCCGCCGACACGGATAAATGCAAAGGTTATGCCAGAGGCTTTTACCTTTTTCCAGTTTATCGAGCCATTCCATTCTGATACATCTATTCCCTTTTGAATCTTGTAACCCTTGAACTGGGCTGCATGGGTATAATTGGAAGGGGAAACAGGTAAGGCTCCCTGTGTGTTGAAAGATCCTGAGGAGATAAAATCCTGTGTGGTGTCTATAGATTGTTGGATATCGGTGAATGCAGGTTGTATATCAGTGCCAGTAGCTGCGTATGAAGTATTGTTTGGTGCAGCCATTGCGGCAAGAATGGCAACGCTGAGAGCTCCCCCTAGTATTGTTCTGATTAGTTTTTTGCGAATCATGTAAACCCTCCGAGATGTTAGTTATTAATTGTTGTTAACATAATAGTTCTTTTGTTTTTATATGTCAATAAAAACGATGGCAATTGTTACAAAAATATTACAGAATAGTTCTGAAATGGTAAAAAATGGGTAAATATTCATTCAAAAGGTATAAACGGTAATGTTTTACGTATGAAATGAATATATAGTATGTTATACTGTAATAGATTTTACGGCACTATTATTAAAAAAGGATGAAGCGTTCCGAAAAGGAGATAAAATTGGACGAAAAGATAGGATTTGGCTGCTCTCTGAAAAATATGTTTGTCGGCGTTGTAAAGCCGGAGGCATATATGAAAAATGGACAGAGTGGAAAGACATGGCATGCAGTGATGGTCGTGTTGGGTATGAGCATCATACTCTATCTATTTACATTTTGGCTGCCATATAACAAGCTATTTGGAAATGGAAGACTGGCCAGGACTGTGGATGAGGCGGTGAAAGATTTTGCACTCAGCAATGACGGATTTTATTATGAAGGACGTTACCAGTGGTCTGATGATGAGAATATGACATACATACTAGTGGATACATCCATAAAGGATTCCTCTGCAAAAGAGATAGAGTCCCTTAGAAAAGAAAATGTCTATACCACGGTCTTTGTTGTGACAGGGGCAGAAATACTATCAATGGAAAATGGAAGAATGAGTACCATAAAAGCGAAGGATCTGTACGAGGCATTAAATGAGGTTTATCATGCTAGCTCATTTGGAAAACAGGATATATTGGATATTATAAATAAATGGGACACACCGGTTCTGACCGCATTGTATATAGGAAATGTGATAGGTGGAATAATAAAGACGTTTTGGGTTTCGTTTATAGTGGCGATAGTAGGCTTGATAGTTTCGTCAGCCCTTAAACTTAAAGTCTCACTTGGGGCTGTGTACAGAGCAGCTTTGTATATAAGATCACTCTGGTATCCAATACTACTGTTGATATCCACATATGTGTGGCCGGCAAAGAAAACTTTGATGACACTAACATTTATGATATGTGCAGCATATATGTTTATGGCGATATATAGATATAATGCTCAGAATCCGGGGGAGCTGAGAGGTAAGGCAACAATGCTTTCAGGCAGTCAGCAGCCGAATTTATAACCTGGACAGACAGGTATATTTAAGCAAAAAATATAACATATAAAACAACAATAGGAGGAGTATCACAATGAATTTGAGAAAAACAAAGATTATCTGTACACTTGGACCAGCAACAGATGATGACGAGGTGCTTAGAAAACTTATGCTTGAGGGAATGGATGTCGCCAGGTTCAATTTTTCTCATGGAGATCATGCTCAGCATAGAAAAAATAAGGACAGAATAGAGAAACTTAGAGATGAGCTGGGATTGCCTGTTGCAACGCTGCTCGATACAAAGGGACCTGAGATCCGTGTTGGGGATTTTAAGGAAGGCAAAGTTGAGCTTGTTGAGGGACAGACTTTTACCCTAACAACGGATGATGTCCTTGGAGATCAGGCAAAGGTGTCCATAACCTACAAGAATCTTGTGAATGATGTAAAACCGGGTGACACCATACTTATAGATGACGGACTTATCAATATGAAGATAGAGAAGGTGACAGGAACGGAGATCGTGTGCCGTGTTGAAAATGGCGGACCTGTCTCAAACCACAAGGGTGTCAACGTTCCTAGAGTCAACCTCACCATGCCGTACATCAGCGATGTGGACAGAGAGGATATAATATTTGGAATCAAGAACGACTTTGACTTTATAGCTGCTTCATTTGTCAGATCTGCGGATGATATCCTGGAGATAAGAAAGATACTTGATGAGTATGAGTGCGACAATATCAACATCATTGCAAAGATTGAGAATATGCAGGGTGTTGACAACATAGATGAGATAATCAGAGTCTCAGATGGTATCATGGTTGCCAGAGGAGATATGGGCGTTGAGATCCCTCTTGAGGACGTGCCTATCATCCAGAAGATGATCATAAAGAAGGTTTACAATGCAGATAAGCAGGTCATAACTGCAACTCAGATGCTCGACTCAATGATGATACATCCAAGACCGACGAGAGCTGAGGCTACAGATGTTGCAAATGCTATATATGACGGAACCAGTGCGATCATGCTCTCAGGAGAGACTGCCGCAGGAAAGTATCCTGTGGAGGCACTTCACACGATGAAGACCATAGCAGAGAGAGCAGAGATGGATATTGATTACAACAAGCGTTTCTTCAGTCGTGATGCGGTTCAGAACCCAGACATAACAAGCGCCATATCACATGCTACATGTACAACAGCGATAGATCTTGCAGCAGCAGCTATAATCACCGTTACAAAGTCAGGTAAGACGGCAAGAATGCTTTCAAAGTACAGACCAAAGTGCCCTATCATCGGATGTACACCGGTACCAAAAGTTGCGCGTCAGATAAATCTGTCATGGGGAGTACAGCCTCTTGTTATAAAGGAAGAGAACAACACTGACGATCTGTTCGAGCATTCAGTTGATGCGGCAAAGAGAAACGGATACGTTAAGGATGGCGAGGTGGTTGTAATAACAGCCGGAGTTCCTCTTGGAGTTACAGGTACGACAAACCTCATCAAGGTGCACGTTGTAGGACATATCCTTGTGAAAGGATTCTCGATAAATGAGAGATCTGTCACAGCACCGTTATGTGTATGTGAGACAGAGGATGATCTGATCAAGAATTATAAAGATGGAGATATCATAGTTATAAGCGAGACAAGCAACAGGATAATGGATCAGCTCAAGACAGCATCAGCCATTGTCTGTGAGAAGAATGGTGGCAACTCACATGCAGCCATCGTTGGTCTCAGCAGAGATATCCCAGTTATCCTGGGTGCCCAGAATGCAACCAAGATCCTGAAGTCAGGTTCCATAGTTACAGTAAATGGCGAAGATGGAGTTGTGATATCCAACTAAATATTCATCGGTACTTGAAAAGAATAAAACTAAAGATGTAACAAAAAATTAACAGAATATAAATACAAATGTATAAAACAACCTCCTCCTGTGTTGACAAAGGTAACAGTTATTGCTATACTACAATGGATTTGTAACAAAAACGTAATAATTGTTGCGATATGAAGATGCACAGGAGGTTTTATTATGTACAAGTCAAAATCAATAAAAAAGACCATCGTCGTGGCTGCGGCTGCAGGAATGCTCATAACGACGTCACTCGGAACGGTAAGCGCAAGCCAACTGCTTAACGATTCAACGGTTGGCATCTCGTCGGCATTTGACAAGTACGCCAGCTCGCTTGCGGGTGGGGCAGATAAAGATACAGACAGTTCGCAGAAAAATGTTGCAACAGCGTCTGATGTGGCAAAGCCAGTTTCAGGAAGCTCCACAAAAGACGATATAGTTGCCGCCGACAAAAAAACGGACGGAGATAAAAGCGAGACAAAGAAGATAAAGAAGATAAAGTATCCTCAGTTTGAGGACAGGTGTATAGCGGTAACAGATGACTATGTCAACATCAGATCTGCGGCTGGAATAGATTCAGACGTGGTAGGTATCATAGGAAACGCTGGTGTTGCAGACGTAGTTGAGAAAGGTAAGGAGTGGACTAAGGTGTCATCAGGCAACTGCGTTGGATACATAAGAAATGACCTTCTTCTGTACGGCGATGATGCAGGAGAGTACGCAGAGGCAAACTGTAGCAAGATGGCCACAGTCAACACAGAGACACTGAATGTCAGGGAGCAGGCTGATACATCAGCTGACTGCATAACACAGGTTGGAGCAGGACAGAGCTTTGACATACTCTCGCAGACGGATAAGTGGGTGCAGATTGCTCTTGACGACCAGACCAGCGGATATGTGAGTGCGGATTATATAGAGTATACATACAAGCTAGATGAGGCAAAGACTCTTGAGGAGCTTCAGGCGGAGATCCAGGCACAGGAGGATGCACAGAAGCAGGCAGAAGAGGATGAGGCGGACGCAGGCGAGACACAGGATGCAACTGATGCTCAAGATACTTCGGATGATCAGGGCACAGATGATGCCCATGATACATATGACAATCAAGACACAGATGATGATTCATATGATGGAGATTCGGGTACTGATGGCCAGTATGATTATGATCAGGATTCAGACGACAGCCAGGATGCTTCGGATGGTCAGGGTTCGTCAGATGGCGATGACGGCAGTGACACAACGGCAGCACCTAGCGGCCAGACCGGTATAGATCTTGCAAATTATGCTACACAGTTTGTCGGTAATCCATATGTATATGGTGGATCAAGCCTTACAGATGGTGCGGACTGCTCAGGATTTGTAATGGCAGTATATGCACAGTTCGGTTATTCACTTCCACATTCGGCGGGTGCACAGTCAGGCTATGGAACCAGAGTGGATACAGCGAGCCTTGAGCCGGGAGATATACTATTCTATGGATACGACGGATCGATAGAGCATTGTGCGATCTATATAGGAGACGGCATGATAGTCCATGCCAGTACAGAGGAGACCGGTATCAAGATATCATCAGCATTCTACAGCACGCCTATATGTGCGGTGAGACTGCTAGGTCAGTAAAACTGTATACTGATAAAATGTGTTCATTCCTTGTTCAATATGGCGGAAACAAAGCATTTTCAACAAAACAATGTGAACAATATGCACATTAAATTCTGCCAAATATATTGAAAAAAAGACTGTTTATGGTATAATAAATATATCAATTTGGATTTTATCCAAAAAAGAAGGAGTTGGGCATCATGAATTACATAATCAGCGGTAAGAACATTGAAGTTACAGAAGGACTTAGAAATGCAGTACAGGATAAGCTCTCAAAGCTTGAGAAGTACTTTGCAGCTGACACTGGCGCACAGGTCACATTCAGCGTGGAGAAAGATAGACAGAAGATAGAGGTAACCATTCCTATGAAGGGACACATCATCAGAGCAGAACAGGTAAGTGATGATATGTATGTTTCAATCGACCTTGTTGTAGAGGTTATTGAGAGACAGGTTACAAAGCATCGCAAGAAGCTCATAGATAAGGAGCAGAATGTGGCGTATCTCAATGAAGCTTTCGTGGATGAGGACATAGAGGATGATGATGATATCAAGATCGTCAGAACAAAGAAGTTCGCAGTTAAGCCTATGTATCCTGAGGATGCATGCATTCAGATGGATCTTCTGGGACACAATTTTTATGTATTTAGAAACGCAGAGACAGACGAAGTGAATGTTGTATATAAGAGAAAGGGCAACACATATGGTCTCATCGAGCCAGAGTTCTAAAGATGTTCGAAGCATGATTAGAATATGATCAAGATAATAATCAAGATAAGAACAGAACATGATCGAGAGATGTTTTCAATATAAGAACTGCTAAACAGATCAGTAGACATATTACTAAACAAACATATTAACAAGTAATAAAGAACTAATTAAAATCTAATAAAAAAGTAATAAATAAGGGGACTTTCCTGCTTGGGAGGTCTCCTTTTTGCTTGATATAAATAGCATAAGATGTTAGAATGTACCCTGAATAACGATAGCTAGGAGGTCAAAAACAACATGGGTTTGTTTGAGAAAATATTTGGAACGCACAGCGAGAAGGAACTTAAAAAGATAGGACCTATCGTTGATGCAATAGAGGCACTTGATGAAAAGATGCAGGCGCTTTCGGATGAAGAGCTGAAGGCAAAGACACAGGAGTTTAAAGACAGGCTTGCAGCTGGAGAGACGCTGGATGATATATTGGTGGAGGCATTTGCAGTTGTGAGAGAGGCTGCATACCGTGTGCTTGGAATGAAGCACTACAGAGTACAGCTTATCGGTGGTATCGTTCTCCATCAGGGAAGAATCGCTGAGATGAGAACTGGTGAAGGTAAGACACTGGTATCAACACTCCCAGCTTATCTGAATGCCCTGGAAGGAAAGGGTGTCCATGTTGTTACAGTCAATGACTACCTGGCAAAGCGAGATGCAGAGTGGATGGGACAGGTTCATGAATTCCTTGGACTCAAGGTTGGTATCATCTTGAACAGTTCAACTACAGATGAGAGACGTGATGCATACAACTGTGATATTACCTATGTAACAAACAATGAGCTTGGATTTGACTATTTGAGAGATAACATGGTCATATATAAGGAGAAGCTGGTTCTCAGAGATCTGCACTACTGTGTAATCGATGAGGTCGACTCAGTTCTTATCGATGAGGCTCGTACACCTCTTATCATATCAGGTCAGAGTGGCAAGTCTACAGAGCTCTACAAGATGTGTGATTATCTTGCAAGACAGATGAAGCGCGGCGAGGGCGATGGAGAGATATCCAAGATGGATATGCTCATGAAGACAGCGGTTGAAGAAGATGGAGATTTCCTTGTAAATGAGAAAGATAAATACGTTATGCTCACAGCGAACGGTGTCAAGATGGTTGAGCAGTTCTTCCATATAGATAACCTGTCAGATCCTGAGAATATGGAGATACAGCACAACATTATCTTGGCTCTCCGTGCACATAACCTCATGTTCAGAGACAGGGATTACGTTGTAAAGGATGATGAAGTTCTCATAGTTGACGAGTTTACCGGACGTATCATGCCGGGACGTCGTTTCTCCGATGGACTGCATCAGGCTATAGAGGCAAAGGAGAATGTGAAGGTAAAGAGAGAGAGTAAGACTCTTGCAACCATCACGTTCCAGAATTTTTTCAATATGTTTGACAAGAAAGCAGGTATGACTGGTACAGCGCAGACAGAGGAAGAGGAGTTCAGAGAGATATACGGTATGGATGTTGTTGTCATTCCAACAAACAGACCTATCCAGAGAATAGACCAGCCGGATTCTATATTTAAGACAAAGAAGGAGAAGCTGGATGCCATAGTTGAACAGATCAACCTCAGTTACAGAAAAGGACAGCCGGTCCTTGTCGGTACTATCAATATCGATGCATCTGAGGAATTGAGTCACCTGCTCACAAAGAAGAAAGTTCCTCATAAGGTTCTTAATGCGAAGTTCCACGAGCTTGAGGCTGAGATAGTAGCGGATGCAGGTCAGAAGAATGCCGTAACTATCGCAACAAACATGGCAGGACGTGGTACTGATATCAAGCTTGGGGAGGGCGTTGCCGAACTTGGCGGACTTAGGATCATAGGTACAGAGAGACATGAGTCGAGACGAATAGACAACCAGCTCCGAGGACGTTCAGGACGTCAGGGAGATCCAGGTGAGTCAAAGTTCTACCTTTCACTTGAAGACGATCTCATGAGACTTTTCGGTTCAGAGAGAGTTATGAGCGTGTATGATACGCTGAAGATACCAGAGGGTGAGGAGATAGAGCACAAGACTATATCAAACTTCGTTGAGAAGGCACAGAAGAAGATTGAAGGCAACAACTTTGCCATCAGAAAGAATCTTCTCGAATACGACAGAGTTAATAACGAGCAGAGAGAGATCATATACAAGGAGCGTAGAAGAGTTCTTGACGGCGAGAACATGCATGAGGTAATACTCAAGATGATCAAGGATGATATAGGCGCTGCTGTTGACCAGATTTGCTCATCCGAGAGTGCTCCGGAGGAGTGGAATCAGGTAGAACTGGACGATATGATAAGAAACATAGTTCCATTTGCGGAGCCTGTCACACTCACAGATGAGGAGATAAGAAAAGCTGACATAAAGGAACTTAAAGAGAGACTTATTAATGAAGCACTTGAGCTTTATGCTGATAAGGAAAAGGAGATCAATGATCCGGATCAGATGAGAGAGATCGAGCGAGTTATTCTCTTAAAAACCATAGATAGAAAGTGGACAGATCACATCGACGATATGGATAATCTCAGACAGGGTATTGGACTCAGATCCCTCGGACAGAGAGATCCTGTAGTGGAGTACAAGTTTGCCGGATATGACATGTTCAACGAGATGACAGCAGCCATCCGTGAGGAGACAGTCAGACTTCTGTACAGAATAAAGGTTGAGCAGAAGATAGAGAGAGAAGAGGTAAATAAGGTTACAGGAACAAACAAGGACGATACAGCGTCCAAGGGACCTGTGAAGAAGGCAAAGAAGATCGGCAGAAATGATCTTTGCCCATGCGGAAGTGGTCTCAAGTATAAGAATTGCTGCGGCAAGAATGCATAATAAGATATACAGGAGAAGCTGAGTGATAGAGATAGATGAGTTCAGAGCAGCTATGGCTTCCTACAGGGAGCCCCTTGAGGAGGTCAAGTCGTCTCTGGATATTGAAAATAAGACAGACAGAATAGCAAAACTTAATTATGAGATGGAGCAGCCGTCTTTTTGGGATGATGTAGACAGATCTAGGGAGGTGTCACGGGAACTGAAGAACCTCCAGGATCTGGTGGACAATTACAAAAAGCTTGAGAATGACTATTTAGATATAGATACCCTCATACTCATGGCTGAGGAGGAGAACGATTCAAGCCTTATACCGGAGATAGGGGAACAGATAGACATATTCAAGAAAGAATTTGAAGAGTACAGGATCAACCTGCTTTTCACGGATGAGTTTGATGACTGCAATGCTGTTCTCACTCTTCATTCGGGAGAGGGTGGTACGGAGTCGTGCGACTGGGCGAGCATGCTTTACAGAATGTATACCAGATGGGCAGAAAAGCACGGCATGAGCGTTGAGGTACTTGATTTTCTTGAAGGTGACGAGGCTGGAATAAAGTCGGTTACCATACAGATAAATGGACCACATGCATACGGGTATCTCAAGTCCGAGAAGGGAGTTCACAGACTTGTCAGGATATCTCCGTTCAACTCTGCGGGTAAGAGAATGACCTCGTTTGCATCGTGTGATGTTATACCTGATATAGAACAGGATCTGGAGATAGAAATCAGGGATGAAGATATACGAATTGATACCTACAGATCAAGCGGAGCCGGTGGCCAGCATATCAACAAAACATCATCAGCCATCAGAATCACACATTTTCCTACAGGAATAGTGGTTCAGTGCCAGAATGAGAGATCGCAGTTAATGAATAAGAACAAGGCCATGCAGATGTTGAAGTCCAAGCTGTATCTTCTGAAGAAACAGGAAAATCTGGAAAGAATATCGGATATCCGCGGAGAAGTTACCGACAATGGATTTGGAAGTCAGATCAGGTCGTATGTGTTGCAGCCATACACCATGGTCAAGGATAAGAGAACATCTTATGAGAATTCCAATGTGTCGGCGGTTCTCGATGGTGATTTGGACGGCTTTATGACTGCATATCTAAAGTGGGTGAACAGAGTTGAGGTGTGATAAGATAGTCTACCATATATAATTTATATATACTGTTAGAAATTATGCTTTGACAATGACGCTTTATACTGATAAAGTAATGACGTATTAAATTTACATGATGAATATGCAGGTTGATACATAAAATATTTACAAAAACACATAAGTAAGACGCAATAAAAGATAAAAGAGGAAGATAAGGAGAATAAGGGACATGGTGAATATAGCAGTATTAGGTTATGGTACAGTTGGCTCAGGAGTTGTGGAAGTGATTAACACCAACCATGATATTGTTAATAAGAGAGCTGGGCAGGAGATAAATGTAAAGAGGGTACTTGATCTCAGAACATTTCCAGGGGATCCTGTTGAGAACATTCTCACCCATGATTTTGAGGACATACTAAACGATGACGAGATCAGCGTTGTGGTAGAGGTAATGGGAGGCGTTGAGCCGGCATATACATTTGTCAAGAAATGTCTTCTTGCGGGCAAGAGTGTTGCAACATCAAACAAGGAGCTCGTTGCAGTTCATGGCCCTGAACTTTTAAAAATTGCCAGAGAGGGCAATATCAATTTCTTCTTTGAGGCGTCAGCCGGCGGCGGAATACCTGTTATACGACCACTCAACACATCCATCACAGCAGATGATGTGACAGAGATCACAGGAATACTTAATGGTACGACTAATTACATTCTCACCAAGATGGACAAAGAGGGTGCAGATTATGCTACTGTGTTAAAACAGGCACAGGATCTTGGTTATGCAGAGCGCAATCCAGAGGCAGATGTAGAGGGCGGTGATGCATGCAGAAAGATAGCGATACTTACATCTCTTGTGTATGGAAAGAATCTGGATTACAACAGGATACACATGGAGGGAATAACAAAGATAACAACAGATGATTTCAAATATGCGGATAAGATGGGATATTCAGTCAAACTTGTTGGTACAACGAGAAAGACAGATGGCAAGCTTTACTCATACGTTGCACCGGTCATGCTTCCGCATGATAATCCGCTCGCGAAGATAGATGATGTATACAATGGTATACTTGTGCACGGAAATGCTCTTGACGATGTAATGTTCTATGGAAAGGGTGCAGGAAAACTTCCTACAGCATCTGCGGTTGTATCAGATGTTATAGACGCAGTCAGAAATATGGGAAGAAATGTCCCGATCATTTGGGATGATGAGGAGCTTGAGATGGGGGCATTTGAGGACTCGGTAAGCAGATTCTTCATAAGAACAGAGGAGAAGGACGAGGATGCGATAAAGGCGGTATTTGGTGAAGTAGAGTACGTTGATTCTGATCTGAATGAGAAAGCATTTGTCACAGCAGTTATCACTGAGGGCAAATTTGAGACATGTTGCAATAAGATCGGTGTAAAGAGTGCTCTCAGAGTGCTCGATTAGTACAATATTATGCAAAGCTCTTGAAATCCTAGTGGAATTGAGTTATTTTACAAAAGGCTTATTTCTCTCTGCGGATATGATCTTTATATACGCAGGGCGTTGAATATACAAATTTTCAAACGAGCGATCAGGAGGACAATATGTTAATAGTAAAGAAGTTTGGTGGTACTTCTGTAGGAAATACCGAAAGAATCTTTAACGTGGCCAAAAGATGTATCGAGGACTGGCAGAAGGGGAACGACGTTGTTGTAGTACTGTCTGCTATGGGTAAATACACAGATGAGCTGATAGATATGGCAAAGCAGGTAAATGAAAATCCTCCTAAGAGAGAGATGGATATGCTTTTCACTATCGGAGAGCAGATGTCTGTATCACTTATGGCTATGGCTATGAATTCATTGAAGGTTCCGGCAATATCGCTCAACGCATTCCAGGTGGCAATGCATACGACTTCAGTATACGGTAATGCACGTCTGAAGAGAATTGATGTCGAGAGGATCAGACATGAACTTGAGCAGAGAAAGATAGTTATAGTTACAGGATTCCAGGGAATCAACAAGTATGATGATTACACAACCCTTGGCCGCGGTGGCTCAGATACAACAGCTGTTGCGCTTGCAGCGGCACTTAACGCTGATGCGTGTGAGATTTATACAGATGTGGATGGAGTATACACAGCAGATCCACGTAAGGTAAAGAACGCACGTAAATTGGATACAATAACATACGATGAGATGCTTGAGCTTGCTACACTTGGGGCAGGCGTTCTGCACAACCGTTCAGTTGAGCTCGCCAAGAAGTTTGGTGTTCAGTTGGTTGTTCGTTCAAGTCTCAATTTTTCAGAAGGTACAATAGTTAAGGAGGATACTGGGATGGAGAAGATGTTGGTTAGTGGTGTTGCGTCAGATACAGACTCAGCAAGAGTAGCAGTAGTAGGACTGGAGGATACACCGGGGGTTGCATTTAGGCTTTTCAATCTGCTCGCAAAGAACGATATTAATATAGATATGATCCTGCAGTCGGTAGGAAGACACGGAACAAAGGATATCACATTTACATGCAGCGATGAGAACGCAGACAGAGCAGAGGAGATCATCAAGAACAACATCGGTAAGTACGAGAGCATTGATGTAAACAAGAATGTTGCAAAGGTTTCTATCGTTGGTGCAGGAATGCAGTCAAATGCAGGTGTTGCAGCAAAGATGTTCGAAGCACTCTATGATGAGAATATCAATATCAGAATGATATCAACATCAGAGATCAGAGTTACTGTACTCATTGATGAGCAGTATACAGAACGCGCCATGAATGCAATTCATGACAAGTTCGCTCTCGGCGATCGTTAATTGTTATAGAACCAATAAAGTCCTGTTATATTAGGATAGTATATACGCCGGGGGAAACTCCGGCGTATATTATCATGAGGACTCTCCCGCCCTCAAGGCGGGAGAGTCCTCGTGATAAAGCAGACGCCGCGCGGAGCGCCTAAAAATGCGTCTGCCCCCGTATGAGGAGAATGTAATGAATTTAGGAAGGAGTTCAGGGTATGAAGAGAGCAGATTATATATCGTGGGATCAGTATTTTATGGGAATAGCTATGATGTCCGCGGAGAGAAGTAAAGATCCGTCTACGCAGGTTGGGGCATGTATAGTAGATAAGAATAATAGAATTCTGTCGATGGGATATAATGGAATGCCGGCGGGATGTGATGATGACGCTATGCCGTGGGGAAAAGTGGGAAATCCACTGGACAACAAATACTTCTATGTGTGCCATGCGGAACTGAATTCCATTCTTAATTACAGAGGTGGAAATCTAAAAGATGCCATTATATATTCGACACTGTTTCCTTGCAATGAGTGTGCCAAAGCAATCATTCAGTGCGGCATCAAGGAAGTTGTATACATGTCGGACAAGTATGCTTCCACGGACAGCACAATAGCGTCAAAGAGAATGTTTGACATGGCTGGGGTGAAGTACAGACAGTTTGAGTCTAAAGGAAAAAAGATCACTCTGGATCTTTAGAGTACGGATCAATTTGTGTATGTATAACAGACAGGAGATAGACTAGTGATCATAGAGAGTAATAGCAGAGAAGAGACATATAAAGTTGGAATACAGCTTGGCAAAGATGCTGTTTCCGGACAGGTGTACTGTATATACGGTGACTTGGGTGTGGGAAAGACTATCATATCCCAGGGCGTGGCGGCAGGCCTTGGCATAACCGAAGTCGTAAACAGCCCTACGTTTACAATAGTGAAAGAATATGATGAGGGAAGGCTTCCGCTGTATCATTTTGACGTGTACAGAATCGGTGATGTTGACGAGATGGATGAGGTAGGATATAACGAAATGATATACGGGGAAGGTGTATGCCTGATAGAGTGGGCAAACCTTATAGAAGAAATACTGCCTGATGATTACACCAGGATAGATATAGAGAAAGATTTGAACAAAGGCCTTGATTACAGGCGTATCACAATAGAAGAGAGGCATGCTCACAGATGAAGATTTTAGCATTTGATAGTTCAGGATTGGTTGCGTCGGTCGCAATAGTCCAGGATGATAATTTAATTGCGGAATATACGACAAACTACAAAAAAACACATTCACAGACACTTCTGCCTATGCTGGATGAGATCGTGAAGATGACAGAGACGGACAAGGAAAGCTTTGATGCACTTGCAGTCGCTGCAGGACCAGGCTCATTTACAGGACTCAGAATAGGCTCAGCCACTGTAAAAGGACTTGCTTTGGCATGGAATATTCCAGTCATTGCGGTTCCGACACTGGAAGGCCTTGCCTATAACATGTGGGGAAGCAGCAGGCTGATATGTCCTATCATGGATGCGAGAAGAAAACAGGTGTATACTGCACTCTACAGATTTGACAAAGCGGATCGTCTTGAGACAATTTTTAAACAGACGCCTATGGATATTATAGAGCTTATCACGCTGTTGAATGACAGAAATGAGGAGGTCGTATTTGTGGGAGATGGAATAGATGTGTATTCTCAGACCATAAAGGAGAATATAAAGGTTCCATATGCATTTGCACCTGCACATATGAACAAACAGAGAGCAGGCTCGGTGGCTGCTGCAGCACAGATAAGATTTGCTGATGGAAAGTATCAGAACGGCGATGATTTTGCCCCTGAATATCTCAGACAGTCTCAAGCGGAACGGGAGAGAACAGAGAAAGAAAAGGCAGTATTAGAGAAGAAAGTAGACTAGGTTTATATACTTTGACAGATAGCCATAGCTTTTCTGACTTTGACGGTGAGTGATACAGAGATGAATGATATAGAGAAGATAAAAAATATAGCTGCACTGGAGTGCGAAGCTTTTTCAAATCCGTGGACCTTGGAAATGATACAGTCCTCCATGGCATCAGACTTTGACCACGTGGAAGTAATGGAGAAAGATGGAATATTTCAAGGGTACATCATATATTCTGTGGTATGTGATTCGGCGGATCTCCTGAGGGTGGCGGCAAAGTCGGAATATAGACGTCAGGGTATCGGAACCAGCCTTATGGAGATGATGATAAAAGACTGTGAAAAATCGGGCGTTCAGAATATATTTCTGGAGGTAAGGCAGTCAAATGCACCGGCGATCGGGATGTATGGCAGGTTCGGATTTCAGGAAATCTCTAGAAGAAAAAGATACTACACGTCCCCGGTTGAAGATGGTATAGTCATGCAGAAAGAAATGAGCATATAGAATATGACAGAAAAATATGGAAAAATAATGAAAAAGACTGAAATAAAACCGAAAGAAAACGAAAAATATATAAATAACTAGAAATAAATAAAAACGACAGGACGATGGAAAACATTGTCGGTATATTATATGCATGATCTGGCTTATAATCAGAAACATGATACAGGCGGGAAATAGCCGGATAGGAGAATAGTATGAGTGAGATCAGATGTAATATGTGTGGAAGAAAGATTGTATTTGGAGAAAAACACGATAAAGAGGACTATGTTCTTATTCAGAAAGAATGGGGATATTTTTCAGACAAGGATGGCAAGAAATACACATTGAGAATGTGTGAGAACTGTTACGATAAGCTTGTTGCAGCTTGTGTTATACCTCCGGAAATAGAAAATGTGACAGAGTACGCATGATGTAAGGCGCACTGTGACAGAAATGGAGAAAGAACATGATAGATGTATGTCTTTTGGGAACAGGGGGGATGATGCCGCTTCCATACAGGGCGCTCACATCCCTCGTGGTCAGATATAATGGGCATGAGATGCTGATAGATTGCGGAGAGGGAACACAGACTTCTATGCGTCAGCAGGGAACAATTGGGTTTAAGCAGATAGACGTTATATGTTTTACCCATTTTCATGCAGATCATATAAGCGGGCTTCCTGGACTGCTGCTGACTATCGGCAACGCAGAAAGGACTGAGCCTCTGCTCATGGTAGGTCCAAAACGGCTTGAGAAGGTTGTAAATTCACTCCGGGTCATAGCACCGGAACTTCCATTTGAGATAAAATTCCAGGAACTTTCGGAAGCGGAGGAGTCATTTGAATGGCAGGATATCAGAGTAGATGCATTCAGGGTAAATCATAACGTGACTTGTTATGGATATTCGATGACACTTCCCAGAACTGGTAAGTTCAGCGTGGACAGAGCCAAGGAGAATGATATCCCAATGAAATACTGGAACGGTCTACAGAAGGGAAATACCTACGAAGTGGACGGCCATGTATACACGCCGGATATGGTGCTTGGACCTGAAAGAAAGGGGCTTAAGCTTACATATTGTACAGACACAAGACCTACACCCCTTATAGAAAAATATGCTGAGGGTTCCGATCTATTTATATGTGAGGGAATGTACGGTGAGAAGGAGAAAGAGATAAAGGCTGTTGAGCATAAGCATATGATGATGCAGGAGGCTGCAAATATAGCGGCAGAGGCAGATGTCGGAGAGCTGTGGCTTACGCATTATAGTCCTTCTATGGCTAAGCCGGCAGTGTTCATGGATGAGATCCGGTCGATCTTCCCTAGAACAATAGCAGCAAAAGACAGGACAACGACAACCTTGAAGTTCTCGGAAAATGAATAGCAGAAGTTTATTGTGGCGGGAAAACACAGAAAAATGTATAGAAGCTGTTTGTAAAGTTTATGATCATGGCAGATTATATATATGATTGTATAAAATCGCGTATAGACAAGGGTGAGATGAATTATGGAAAAAGAAGTAAAAATACTGGCTATAGAATCGTCGTGTGATGAGACATCTGCGGCGGTAGTCGTCAACGGAAGAGAAGTATTGTCAAATGTGATATATTCCCAGATAGACATACACACACTATATGGCGGAGTTGTCCCAGAGATTGCATCGAGAAAGCATATAGAGAAGATAACCCAGGTTATCAGACAGGCGTTAAAAGAGGCGGGCTGTACACTCGATGATATAGATGCGGTTGCGGTAACATATGGACCGGGACTTGTGGGGGCGCTTCTTGTGGGTGTAGGGGCTGCAAAGGCCATTGCTTTTGCAAAGAATATACCATTGGTCGGAGTGCATCATATAGAAGGGCATATTGCGGCAAATTATATAGAGAACAGGGATCTGGAGCCACCATTTATGTGCCTTGTAGTGTCAGGAGGACATACACATCTCGTAAAGGTAGTGGATTATGGAAAGTTCGAGATTTTGGGAGTAACTAGAGATGATGCAGCAGGAGAAGCATTTGACAAGGTGGCGCGTGCAATAGGGTTGGGGTATCCGGGCGGACCTAAGATAGATCGCAAGGCGAAGGAAGGAAATCCAGATGCCATAGAGTTTCCAAGGGCAAAGGTTGCAGAGTCGGTGTATGATTTCAGCTTTAGTGGACTCAAATCAGCTGTGCTCAACTACATAAATCAGGCTCATATGAGGAATGAGTACATAAATGAGGCTGATGTTGCAGCGTCGTTCCAGAAGGCGGTCACAGAGGTGCTGACGGAGCATGCTGTAGCAGCTGCAAAAGAATTTAAGATGGACAAAATAGCTATAGCAGGGGGAGTTGCGTCCAATTCTGCCCTGAGAGCCAGCATGAAGACAGCCTGTGAAAAGGCGGGCCTTAAACTATATCACCCATCACCTATACTGTGTACGGACAATGCAGCCATGATAGGTGCGGCTGGTTACTATGAATATATAAATGGTACAAGACACGGATGGGATCTCAATGCGATACCAAATCTGAAACTGGGGGAGCGCTAGAGAAAAATCGGGGGGATAAGGTAAATGATAGAAAAACATTGCAATATTACAGCAATAGTACTTGCGGCCGGAAAGGGGAGCAGGATGCACAGTGATACGCCAAAGCAGTTTATGATGCTTGGGGGATATCCGGTGCTTTACTATGCTCTAAAAGCATTTCAGGATAGCGAAGTAAATGACATAATCCTTGTGACAGGGGATGAGTATGTGGATTTTTGCAGAGAAAACATAGTAGATGCATATGATCTGTCTAAAGTTAAGGCTATAGTTATAGGAGGAGCAGAGAGATACGATTCTGTCAGACTTGGCCTTATGGCAGCGGAAGGGGCAAAATATGTCCTTATACACGATGGAGCTAGACCATGTATTACCCAGAAGATTATAAGTGATTCGATAGAGACTGTAAAGAAATATGCAGCATGTACGGTCGGGGTTCCTGTGAAGGATACGATAAAGATCGTTGATTGTGACCAGATGGGAGTGGATACCCCGGACAGATCAAAGCTGTGGCAGATACAGACTCCTCAAAGTTTTGACAGGGAGCTTCTGCTCAGCTGTTACGACAGGCTTGGTTTGGAAAAATACACGGCGATAACGGATGATACTATGATCGTAGAGCGTTATAGTGAGGTGCGCACAAAGGTCATAATGGGTGATTACGAGAACATAAAAATCACCACTCCGGAGGATCTGAAAATTGCTTTAAATTTTTTGAAAAAAGATGTTGACACAAAGATGGTAAAGTGATAATATGTACAAGTCGCCGGTTGATGGAGACAAACAAAACAACATGGAGAGATATCGAAGCGGTCATAACGAGGCGGTCTTGAAAACCGTTTGTCCGAAAGGGCGCGAGGGTTCGAATCCCTCTCTCTCCGCTGACTTTCACACATATGAAAGTTCAAGCGCTTGATACTGGAGAAGTACCCAAGCGGTTGAAGGGGCTCCCCTGGAAAGGGAGTAGGCCGTTAATAGCGGCGCGAGGGTTCAAATCCCTCCTTCTCCGTTAGACATACTTAGTATCAGAGCTTTATGAGAACCTTGAAAAATTAACAACATGACAACCCTGAAATTCCAAAAAAGAATTTCA